>Ga0137297_10003_pt1 | contig 414296 bp, 339 predicted proteins | sample RamsorincwithD2O_FD_97191 | JGI IMG/M metagenome (GOLD analysis project Ga0137297, IMG submission 97191) | Mouse cecal microbial communities from Vienna, Austria - Mucin amended with D2O | ecosystem: Host-associated > Mammals > Digestive system > Large intestine > Cecum | place: Austria: Vienna...
AGGAAGGCATCCTGAGGCGTGTTCTCCGCATGGGGGAGCAGGTAGTCCCGCTGGGTCATGAAAGTGACTGTGTCTCCCAGACAGTTGCGGGATAATTCCAGCAGGTCCGTAAAATTGACGTCACAGGTCAAATCCGTGAGGCCGGGGTTACGGTACAGTTCCTCCCCGGTCAGCACCTGGTGGCTTTTGTACCCGCGCAGGGAACCCCGGGGGCGGCGATAGTACAGCCGCTCCATTTCATCCCCGTAGTCGATGACCGTCATGACGCCCATGTTCCAGAGGGGAAGCCAGCTCGTAAACCAGCGCGCGTAGGAGTCGTGAATTTCCACCCGCTGCCCCGGCTGGGAGCCGTATTCCAGCATATGGGAGAAAAGCGGCTGCTGCCGGACGGGGCGCAGTTCTTCCCGGACAGCTCCGTTTTTCACGACAAGCCCCACTTCCTTCCAGTCCTGTCCCGTGTATTCGAATACGCGCGCCGAGAAAGCGTCCACCAGCTCGTTGGAGAAAATAAAGGCCTTGCCTCCGCAGTGTTTCAGCGCTTTTTCCATGGTGGAATAAATTTTGGCCCTGCCTCCCAGCAGAAGGTGCTGGAATTCGCGCAGCCGCGGGGAAGATTCCACAATCACGTAGTCCGTATTCAGGCGGTTCCAGAATCCCAGCCGCTCCAGGATTTTGACGGCCAGGGCGCCGGAACCGGCGCCTATTTCCAGCAGGGGCAGCCGCCTGCCGCAACGGGCGCAGGCTTCTTTCCAGTGCGCGGCAATGGCTTTTGCGAGGATGGGGGAAAGCGTGGGGGTGGTGGAAAAATCCCCGCGTTGACCGATGTTTTCAATGGAAGAGGAGTAGTACCCTTCCTGCGGGTGGTGCAGGGCCAGCTGCATGAAAGCTTCCAGGGAGAGCCAGCCGCCAGCGGCCGCGATGTGGTCTGAAAGGCGTATCATGCGGGAAAGGCAGGGGTCAGGATTGGGATTGCTCCAGCATGCGCAGCAGCGGGGCTTCCGCCCTTCTGCGCAGGTCTTCCGGCAGTTCCACGGCGGGAGAGAGGTCCCGGAGGGCCAGATACAGTTTTTCCAGCGTGTTCATTTTCATGTACGGGCAGGTGCTGCAGGAGCATTGCTCCGTGGGCGCGGGAATGAATTCTTTGCTCGGAACCAGCTTGCGGAGACGGTGCAGAATGCCGGATTCCGTCACAATGATGAAAGATTTGGCGGGGCTTTCCGTGCAATAGGGAATCATTTTCTCCGTGGAGCAGATATGGTCCGCCAGCAGGCGCACGGCCTCCGTGCATTCCGGATGGGCCACCACCGGCACGCCGGGGTGCTTTTCCTTCAGGGCAAGAATCTGGTCCCGCGTGAATTCCATGTGCACGTGGCAGGCCCCGTTCCACAGTTCCAGGGGGCGGCCAAGCTGGCGGCTTACCCAAGCGCCCAGATTCTGGTCCGGGACGAACAGGATGGGGCGGTCCTGCGGAGCCTGGGAGACGATTTTTACGGCATTTCCGGAAGTAACGATTACATCCGCCAGTGCCTTGACGCCGATGGAGCAGTTCACATACGCCACTACATAGTAATTTTTATGGGCGTTTTCTTTTAAGAAAGCTTCCAGCTCACCGGCGTCGCAGGAGGCTTCCAGAGAACAGCCGGCGTCGGCATCCGGAAGAATGACGGTTTTGTCCGGATTAAGAATTTTGGCGGTTTCCGCCATGAAATGGACGCCGCAGAAGGCGATCACGTCGCAATCCGTATTCTGCGCCTTGTAGGCCAGCCCCAGGGAGTCGCCCACGTAGTCGGCTATGTCCTGGATATCCCCGGTCTGGTAGCTGTGCGCCAGAATGATGGCGTTGCGTTCTTCTTTCAGGCGTAAAATTTCCTCTTTCAGGTCAAAGGGTGCCATGCGGGAAAAGATGGGGCGAAGCCCCCGGCAAGTCAAGCATCATGTCCCATGCAGGGCGCGCTTGTTGACGGGAAGGGGGAAATGTGGCACAGTCTGGCGCATCATACGATTATGTTTTCACTTTTAGCAGATAAACTGGATAACACGTTCCGGAGGCTTCGCGGCCTGGGCAAGATTTCCGAGAAAAATATTGCAGACGCCCTGCGCGACATCCGGCTGGCCTTGCTGGAGGCGGACGTGGAGTTTGGCGTGGCCCGGGAATTCATCGGCCGTGTGAAGGAACGGGCCATGGGGCAGGAAGTGCTCAAATCCATCAAGCCCGGAGAGCAAATCGTCAAAATTTTCCGTGATGAAATCGCCGCCCTGCTGGGTGGGGACGCCGTGGGGCTGGACCTGACGGACCCTGCCAGAATCATGGTGGTGGGCCTGAACGGCGCCGGCAAGACCACGACCAGCGCGAAGCTGGCCCTGCGCCTGAAGAACGAGGGGCGCCGCCCCCTGCTGGTGGCCTGCGACCTGGTGCGCCCCGCCGCCGTGGACCAGCTGGCCACGCTGGCGGAACAAATAGGAGTGCCCGTTTATAAGCCCGCTCCCGGCAGCAGGGACGTGGTGGCCGTGGCGCGCGAGGCTCTGGAATGGGCCCGGACCCAGAACGGGACCGTCATGATTTTTGACACGGCGGGCCGCCAGGAAGTGGATGAAGCCCTGATAGACGAGCTGCGCCATCTGCACTCCTTCCTTGCGCCGCGGGAAACGCTCCTGGTGGCGGATGCCGCCACGGGCCAGCAGGCCGTGAACGTGGCCCAGACCTTTGACCGTGCCGTGAATGTGACGGGCATCGTCCTGACCAAGCTGGACGGCGATGCCCGCGGGGGCGCGGCCCTTTCCATGCGTTCCGTGACGGGCAAGCCCATCAAATTTTCCGGTGAGGGGGAAAAACTGGACCAGTTCGGCCCCTTCGTCCCCGGCCGCATGGCGGACCGCATTCTGGGCATGGGCGACATTGTCGGGCTGGTGGAGCATGCCGCCGCGCGCATTGACGAAGAGCAGGCGGCCAAATCCATGGACCGCATGATGTCCGGCAAATTTGATTTCAACGACTTTCTGGACCAGATGAAAATGATGCAGAGCCTGGGACCGCTGGAAGGACTGCTGGGCCTGCTCCCCGGCTTCGGCAAAATCAAGAAACAACTTCCGGAAGGCGCCCTGGATCCCAAGCGGATGAAGCACATGGAAGCCATTGTGCTCTCCATGACGGCCAAGGAAAGGAGCAATCCCAACCTGTTGAATCCGTCCCGCCGCCGCCGTATTGCCGCGGGCTGCGGCCGCCCGCTGATGGAAGTGAACAAACTAATCAAGAATTTTTCCGAAATGCGCAAGATGATGTCCGGCAAGGGCAAAATGGGCGCCATGATGAAGCAGATGGCTTCCATGAAAGGGAAGGGGGGCAAGATGCCCGGTTTTCCCGGCATGGGCGGAGGGTTGGGAGGCCTGAAGGGCCTGGGTGGATTAGGTGGCGGTCTCGGCGGCCTTTTTGGCGGACGCAGGTAAATGTAAAAAAGGATGGAAACTGGCAGGCGCGGCTGAATACGGCCGCGCCTTTGCTTTCCGGAACACAGGGGCCTGAGGGAAAGCTCCTTCCATTGAAAGAAGAGACGAGGGCGGGCCGTATTTCCTGAATGATGAATAAGGGGCGTTGTTTCCGGCTGGCCGCATGGCTGGCTCTGTCCGGAGTGCCGGGCGCGGGCATGGCGGAAACGCTGCCGGCTGAGGAGGTGTTGCTCCCAGCGCCTTCCGCATGCAGGTCTGACCGGGCCGCCGTGGCTCATCTCCCGCAGCGGCTGGCGGTGTATGCGCCGGAAAAGGATGTTCCCGTAGTGGAAGCCCTCCTGAATGTGCTCAACGCCCAGGGCGTTTTGTCCGGCCTCTCCATGACCCGTGACAGGGCGTCTGCGGACGCCGTTTGTTCGGTTGAGGGAAGCCCCTCGGGGACGGGCGAAGGATATGAAGCCCGCCTGGTGCGCGACAGGGAAGGGAGGGGCATCCTGCATCTGAAAGCGGCGGCTCCCCAGGGCCTCTTCTACGCGTGGCAGAGCATGGTTCAGGTGTTGAACGCCAACCGGACCGGGGAGGGGTTTTCCGTACCCGTTTTTTCCCTCCGGGATGTTCCCCGCTTTGAATGGCGGGGCATGATGCTGGATGTTTCCCGCCACTTTTTCACCGTGGCGGAAGTCAAGCGCATGGTTGACGCCATGTCCCTGTTCAAGCTCAACCGCCTCCACCTGCACCTGACGGACGGTCCCGGCTGGCGCCTGGAAATTAAAAAATATCCGCTGCTTACCTCCATGAGCGCCTGGCGCGTTCCGCTCGCTGACGGAGAGTGGAACTGGCAGGAAGTGAAACTCGCCATCCAGGAGCATGACCCGGAAGCTACCTACGGCGGTTTTTACACCCAGGAGCAGATGAGGGAGATCATTGTCTATGCGCGCAGCCGCCAAGTCACCGTTGTTCCGGAAATAGACCTTCCCGGCCATTCCTATGCGGCCATGCATGCCTACGGGGATTTGATTTGCGATGGCGTGGACTTCCCCGTAGAAGGGAAAAAAGGCCGGGACGCCGTCTGCATGGGGCGGCCGGAAACGCTCCGCTTCGTGAAAGACGTGGTGGATGAACTCAAGGCCGTTTTTCCGCCCGGCTCCCCCATTCATTTGGGCCATGACGAGGTGTCTGCCGAGGCATGGAAAAAATGCCGGTATTGCCAGAACCGCTTAAAAAGCCTGAGGGAGAAGGACCTCAAGGCCCTGAGCCGGGATTTCCTGCAGCAGATTGCGGACTACGTGCGGAAGGACGGCTATGACGCCATTGTCTGGGATGAAGCCGGGGAACTGGAGGCGGACAAACGCATCCTCGTCATGGCGTGGCGCGGCAACGGCTTTGCCGCGGCGGCAGCCAGGAAGGGGCATCCCGTCATCCTGGCGCCGTGTTCCCATTTCTATTTTGACTATTACCAGTCTGCCGCGTCCACGGAGCCGAAAGCCGTAGGAGGCCTTATTCCGCTCAAACAGGTGTACGGCTATGAATTGCCGGAACTCTCCCCGGAGGAAGCCGCGAGGGTGCGCGGCCTCCAGGCGAACATCTGGACGGAATACCTGTACAATATGGGTCTGGTGGAATATATGGCGTGGCCGCGCGCCCTGGCCCTGTCCGAACGCGCCTGGAGCGACTGCGACCCCCGGGACTACAAATCCTTCCGCCGCCGCGCCGTCAGGGCCCTGAAAATCCTGGAAAAACTGGCCGTGAAATACCGCCCCATGGGGGAAGAAGACTAGGCATTCCCGCTTTGGCCCCTTCCGCGCGGCAGGGGGCCGCCGCTCCGGATGTTCACCCGCAGGTTTTATTGACAGCTGGTGCCGGGCCATGATAAAAACGATTCTGCCTGTTACTTGATATGAAGAAACACCGTTTTTTATTCTCAGCTTCCCTGATGGCTCTCGTGTTGCTTGGCTGCATGGCGGTAGTGTCTTGTTCCAATAACTTCAAACATGTTCCCCAGACAGGATTTATTGCTCATCAGGTAAAAAATAAGGATTCCCATATTCCCTTTGACGCGTACTGGAATGCCGATGATAAAAAAATCTGGAATGACAGGGTAAACGGCGTGGATGGCAAAAAAGTCCTGATGGCTGTTGTTCCGGTGGATACGGCGCACATGGATGTAAGGCCGGATACCGCGGAAGGGTTTGATGCCCTGCGCAGCCTGGCGGAATATTTCCAGAAGAGCGTTGCAACCAGAATGGAAAAGGAGGTTGCGGAAAATCCGCATTTTGAAATGGTGCCTCCGGGAACCAGAGGGGCCTATACGCTGGAACTCGCCATCATTTCCATCACTCCCACGAATGCCAGGGCCGGCATCTTTGTCACGGCGCTGAGCGGCATCAAGGGGGGAGGGCTGGTCAAACGGTTCATCAAGAAGGGGCACATTGCCATGGCGGGACGCCTGAAGGATGAGTCCGGCCGCATCGTTTCCGAATTTGCGGATTATGAGGAAGACCACAGCTCCCTGCTGGGCGTGGACACCAAGGATTTTAAAAAATACGCCCACCATCAGCGCACCATTGACGAATGGGCCCGGGAAATTACGGATGTATATTCTTCCGCCTACGGGCACTGGACGCAGAAACGCATGATATGCCTGAATCCCTTTTAAGGGATGAACTCCGGGGTGGGCTGCATTGCGGCCGTGCCTCCGGCCGGGGCCGGGAATCTTTGCGGAGCGTTCCGCCCGGCGGGAAACGCGCTGTTTCAGTTATTCCCCATATTCCGCCCAGGAACTGCTGGTTTCCCATACGCGTACGCGTTCCAGCACCACACAGGCCCTCACAGGATATTCTCCGGGGTTCTCCCTGGCTTTTTCCAGCGCGTGACGGGCAACGTTGAAAATAGTGCGGGCCATCACCTCGCTGGTGGGGTCTTCCCGGTCGAACGGAATGATGCGCTCCCCGTATGCGGCCACGAAGGCGGCGTAATTGGGGTCCTCCGTATTCACGCACAGGGAGTGGTCAAACTGCTGGAGGAAATCCCCCATCATCTGCTTGACGGCCTTGAAATCCAGCACCATGTCATTGGCATTCAGCGTTTCCGCCCGGAACACCATCTCTACGGAGCGCGTATGACCATGCGGGAATTTGCAATTGCCGGGGTGTTTGGACAGGAGATGTCCGCTTTCCAGTTCAATGGATTTGCAAATTCGGTAGACCATAGAGGCAGGATAACGCGGGCGCGGGCGCGGGGCAATCCCAATCAGAGTCTGTCTGGTTCCCCTCTTGCCGCGTGCGGAGGGCTGGGTCTCTGCCGCACCGGATGTTCCTGGGCGGCTTTCCCTTGCGCACGGCCTCGATTTCTGGCAGACTTCAAAAAACCATATTTTTACCCTGTGGCTTATCTTTCATGGTCTTTCCTGAAAATGGGGGAGAAGGCGGAGCGCAGCACAGCCTTTCTTTTCCTGCTTATGGCGGGCGTGCCTGTCCTCTTTGCCGCTTTCTTCGCGTTCGTAGCGGGAATGGCCGCCATTTTATATGCCGGACCCGTCCTGGCGTTGATGCTTCTTCCCTTCTATTTGCCCTGCGCCCTGAGGAAGGAAAAGACGCGGAACGCCTGCTCCCGTAATATTCTGTTTGGCAGGGAGCCGCTGACGGTCTCTTTCAGGGTGATAGCCAGGGATTGGGTATATGTCATTTACGCCGTGCTTCCGGCGTTGCCGTTTCTTTTCCCTGGCGGGAACATGCCCCAGGCCGGCCTGGGGAACGAGCGGAGCCTGACGGCATTTTTTGTGATGTGGATCTCCCTGTACGCCGTCTTTGCGGCGCTGGCGGTTTTTCTTGGAAAGGCGCGGTATTTGAGGCCGGGCAGGGCGCTGCTGGCTGCCGGCGTCAATCTGGCGCTGATGCTGGTTTATTACCTGTTTGCGTGAAGAAGCGCATGATGAATACCGGAAGTTTCCCCCCGGATATTCACGCCGTCCGGACCGGGAGGAAGGGATGAATCCGGAGCATCAAAAAGCCGGAGCCCCGAAGGACTCCGGCCGCGAATCATCTTGTTTCCGGGGCAGGCTTAATGCCCGCAACCGGCGCAGGCCCATCCTTCGCGGATTTTAGCGAAGAAATCATTGCCCTTGTCATCTACCAGAATAAAGGCGGGGAAGTCTTCCACTTCAATTTTCCAGATGGCTTCCATGCCCAGTTCCGGGTATTCCAGCAGTTCCACTTTCTTGATGTTGTTCTTGGCCAGGATGGCGGCGGGTCCGCCGATAGAGCCCAGGTAAAAACCGCCGTGTTTCTGGCAGGCATCCGTTACCTGCTGGCTGCGGTTGCCCTTGGCGATCATGATCATGGAGCCGCCGTTTTCCTGGAACAGGTCCACGTAGGAATCCATGCGGCCGGCGGTCGTGGGGCCGAAGGAACCGGAGGGGTAGCCTTCCGGGGTTTTCGCCGGGCCGGCGTAGTACACGGGGTGATCCTTCATGTACTGAGGCAGCCCTTCTCCCTTTTCCAGGCGTTCCTTCAGCTTGGCGTGGGCGATGTCGCGCGCCACGATGATGGTGCCGTTCAGGCTCAGGCGCGTGGTGACGGGGTGCTTGCCCAGTTCCGCCAGGACTTCCTTCATCGGGCGGTTCAGGTCAATGGAGACGGCTTCGCTGGAGGTCATGCGCAGGGCTTCCGGAATATACTGGCCGGGGTTGGTTTCCAGCTGTTCAATGAAGATGCCCTCCGGCGTGATCTTGGCTTTCGCGTTGCGGTCCGCGGAGCAGGAGACTCCCAGGCCCACCGGGCAGGAGGCGCCGTGGCGGGGCAGCCGGATGACGCGCACGTCCAGGGCGTACCACTTGCCGCCGAACTGGGCGCCCAGGCCCAGCTTGCACGCTTCTTCATGCAATTCCTTTTCCAGTTCCAGGTCACGGAAGGCGCGGCCGTATTCGTTGCCCGTAGTAGGCAGGTTGTCGTAATACTTCGTGGAGGCCATCTTCACGGTTTTCAGGCATTTTTCCGCAGAAGTGCCGCCAATGACGAACGCGATGTGATAGGGGGGGCAGGCCGCCGTGCCCAGGGTGCTCATCTTTTCCACCAGGAACTTTTTCAGCGTGGCCGGGTTGAGCAGGGCCTTCGTTTCCTGGTAAAGATAAGTCTTGTTGGCGGAACCGCCGCCCTTGGCGACGAACAGGAAGGAGTACTTCATGCCCTCCACCGCTTCCAGGTCAATCTGGGCGGGAAGATTGGTGCCGGTGTTTTTCTCCGTGTACATATCCAACGCCACCGTCTGGGAATAGCGCAGGTTGTTCTGGGTATAGGCGTCGTAAACGCCATGGGAAAGCTGTTCGCAGTCGTCGCAGCCGGTCCAGACCTGCTGACCCTTCTTGCCTACGATGGTAGCGGTCCCCGTGTCCTGGCAGAAGGGCAGAATGCCGGCGGACGCTACTTCCGCGTTGCGGAGCATCGTCAGGGCCACGCTTTTGTCATTGGCGCTGGCTTCCGGATCGTCCAGAATGGCGGCCACCTGCTTCAGGTGGGCGGGGCGCAGGAAAAAGGCCACGTCATGGAAGGCTTCCGCGGCCAGCAGGCGCAGGCCCTCCGGTTCCACTTTCAGCATGGGATGTCCTTCAAAGTCGCCTACGCTCACGTAGTCGGACGTGATGAGGCGGTATTGAGTGTCGTCCTTTTCCATGGGAAAAGGGTCCTGATAATGAAAATCCGGTGTTGCCATAACGGAAGATAATATAGCGAAGCTCCGCATCCGGTTCGAGCAAAAAAAAATCAGGGCTGCCCCAATGCGCCGCCCATTTCCCAAAACGGTTCCGAGTAATTGACTTTGGCTCCTGCCTGCATTACTTTTTCTTCCGCTTAAATGTATAACGCTCAAAACCAGCCTCCGATTCTCGACACGTCTGCGCCTTCTCCCTCAAAACGTGTCTTATGGATTGACGTATCAAGGGTTATTGCCGCCCTCCTGATTATGTACGTCCATTTGTCCTCTCCCTTTCTCCAGTCAGTGAGCCTCCATCTCTTTTATCTGGGGAGGGTTCCTTTTTTCCTGGTGTTGGCAGGGTATTTCCTGGGCAGGAACATCACCTGGAACAAGGCGTTCAACCGGGCTTTATGGCTGTTCATTCCATTCATGTTCTGGAATGTGCTGTACGTGCTCCTTGTTCTGCCTCATGACGGAGCTTCCTTCCGCCTTGAGAATCTGATCGGCATTCGGGACGTCTTCCTTCCGGGCATCAACCTTTTCTCCGTGGATGATTCCCATGCCGTTCCTCCCATCGGCCCTTCCTGGTTCCTGAGGGACATTATCATTCTCACGTTGCTGACGCCTCTTCTGGTACGCGTCAAAATCCTGCTGTTCCCTGCGGTGCTCCTCTTTTTCTGTTTCTTCAACGTGGCTCCGGACCATATGGAGACGATTTCCATTGGAACCTGTGCTTTTTATCTGTTGGGCGTTGCGCTCAGTTCCCGGAAGATTGACGATAATTCATCTGGTGTTGAATAAGAAGTTCGGCATTTTTTTCTGGGTGAGCATTTTTATGCCCGTTGTGCTGATTGCGCTGTATTCCGCCGGAATGATTCCCCTGTGGAAAGAGACGGCCATTGGCATGCTTCTGGGAGTCATGATGATCATGTATGCAGGCGTCTGGATGGAAAAGCATCTGCCCGGCCTGTCCGCGAAAATAGCGTTGCTGGCTCCCGCCTGCTTTTTGACGTTCATGCTGCACTGGCCCATTTACGATTTCCTGCCTCCCGTCATGAAAATCCAGCCTGTTCTTGCCGTTTTCACTCCGTTGCTGGTGTTTGCGGCCATCGTCCTGTTTTATTTTGCCCTGAAACGTTTCGCCCCGTTCCTTCTGCCGTATCTGGCCCATGTGAAACATGCCGGCCAGCGGCAAGAGCGGCGCAGTGCGCGTGATGAAACGGTTTCTTCAATCAGGGGCCTTTCAGGGAGGAATCAGTCATCAGAAAGGGACGCCGGGACCCCGATGCCCGGAACAGGGGAAAGCTTTTAAAGAACCACGGGAAACGGAAGACGGAGGGGAGCAACAGACAGAAGAGTTGACTCGCCATCAACGTGAAATAGAAATTGTTGAGAACGGCGGACGGGAAAAAGCGGATCCGGCACGCCGCAAAAACGGCCGGCGTTCCCGGCTCCTGGGGAAGCGTTCGGCGGAACTGCACGCCGGCAGGCGGGACAGCCAGAGGGGAGGCGCTGGCGGGATGCCATGCCCTCCATGATTTAGTGCCGCGGTTTGCGGCGGGAAGAAGAAGGCGGTGACGATGAAGGGCCGGAACGCCTGGGCGCTCCGTATTCCTCCGGGACTTCCGCCGCCAGGAATATATTGTCCGGAAGGCTGTTTTCGTCGTCGTAATAATTTTTCATCCTCTTCTGGGCATCCTTGATTAGGGTGGCTTCCGCCCATTCCTCCACCGTCATGTTGTCCATCCTGGCGGCTTCTTCAATGAGTTTGTAATCCTCGAAACTCAGCATGACGACAAAGGGTTTCCAATTGGCTCTTGCCGCCTGCTTCAATTTTTTCTCCATTTCCGTCTTTTCCATCATGAGCCGGATGAGAGCTTCCTTGTCTTTGGGGATGGCTACCTTGGCAAGCCAGTTGCGGACCGTGTTGGGAGACACGAAGCATTCCGCCGCAAAATCATTGCGGGAAATGTTCTGCTGTTTCAGCCAGGCCTTGATCTGCATTTTGAGTTCGTCCTGATTCTCACTCATGCGCCTTTTGTAACGAAAATGGTGCGATTCTTCAATCTTTTTTGCATAAAGTCATTTTAATGGTATATTTTTGTTGACGGAAATACCGTTTAAGGTGCATTGTTGAGGTGCAAAAGGGCAGTTGAGGCCGTTATTGCACCAAAAAAAGGATTTTTATGAAGACGGAAAATAAAAAAAAGAGTCAGAAAAAAATTCAAATCAAGGGGAAAATGCCGTTGTCGGTCCATTTCTTCCGGGATGCGGAAGCGGACGCGCTGAACATGGAACGCTGCCAGCTGGATAAGGCCACCCTGATTGCCTGTGCCGTCAAACGCCTCCGGGAAGATTTGGGAAACGTTCCCGATTCCGGCAAAAAACCTTCCGCATGACTCAGGAGATTTACTGGGAACTTCTGGCCTGGCTGTTCCGTTCCTTTCTGGCGGTGACCGCGTTCGCCTTTCTTGTGGCCGGATACCAGACTCTGCGCAGCCGTCCGCGCGGGGACCGCAGACGTGAAAAATAGGCGGGCGGGGCGGTCCGTGGGGCCGATTCCCCGCTCATTGCGGAATGCCGTCCCCTCTTTTCTTTTAAGGGGAATGTTTTATCCTCCTTGGGCATGGAAGAACTTGTTGAGCGGTTTGTCCTTAGAGCAGGAGGAAATCTGCCGGAGAAGGAGGACGGCTGCCTTTCTCCGGAAGAAAGGCGTTTCAGGAAGAAGGGGGAAATTCCGGGAAAGGGGCCTTCTTCCGGCAGCTCCGGCGCGGTTGAAAGGCTGCCATATTCCCAAGGTCCGGCCGCATGGAAATCCGTATTGCCAGAAACGGGGAATGGCGGTAACATGCCGCCGCTATGAGTATTGAGAGTTTCGCAAATCAGCATGTGCTGGAGTTGGTGGCTTATCAGCCGGGCAAGCCGATTGAGGAGACGGCCCGGGAACTGGGCCTGGATCCTCATGATATTGTGAAACTGGCGTCTAATGAAAATCCCCTGGGGCCGTCCCCGAAAGCGGTGGAGGCGATTGCCCGTGCGGCAGCCGGCGTGAACATTTATCCGGACGGCGCGGCTTTTCGCCTGCGTTCCGCCATCGCGGAGTTCTGCGGCGTGGAGTTCAACCAGACAGTAGTGGGCACGGGCAGCAGCGAAGTGATTGAACTGATCTGCCATGCCCTGCTGAATACCCGTGCGGAGGTGGTGGCCGCCAAACACGCCTTTTCCATGTACCCCATCATGTCCAAGCTGTTTGGCGCCGCGTACGTGGAAGTGCCCAACAAGGAGGACTGGACGCATGACCTGAACGGTTTCCTGGACGCCATTACGGACAATACGCGCGTCGTGTTCATTACGAATCCCACCAATCCCGTCGGCACCGTAGTAGGGCAGCAGGAAATAGACGATTTCATGGCGAAGGTGCCGGAACATGTGCTGGTGGTCTTTGACGAGGCGTACCGGGAGTTTTCCGACAATCCTCCGGATACCCTCAAATTTGTGCGGGAAGGCCGCAACGTGGTTGTTCTGCGCACCTTCTCCAAGGCTTACGGCCTGGCGGGGCTGCGCGTGGGCTACGGCCTTGCTCCGGAACAGGTTTGCAGCATGCTGCACAAGGCGCGCGCTCCGTTCAACCTGCATGTACTGGCCCAGGAGGCCGCCCTGGCCGCCCTGGAGGACCGGGAGCATGTGCGCCGCACTGTGGAGAACAATAAGGAAGGCATGCGTTTTTATGAGCAGGCTTTCCGGGAAATGGGCCTGGAATGGATTCCCAGCCAGGGCAACTTTATCCTGGTGAAGGTGGGCCGGGGCAGGCAGGTGTTCCAGGATATGCTCGCCAGGGGGGTCATCGTCCGCGCGCAGGACGGTTACGGACTGCCGGAATGGATACGCATCAGCGTGGGCACTCCCGCGGAGAACGCCCGCTGCATTGAGGTATTGAAAGAGGTTCTTTAAACAGTTTCTCCGTTTTTCTGTCTCACCCTGCATGACGATTTCCCCGGAACAGTATATTGACGGTCTGGAATGGCGTTACGCCTGCAAAAAATTTGATCCCGAAGCCCGCCTTGAGCAGCCTGTCTGGCATGCGCTGGCGGAAAGCCTGCGGCTCAGCCCCTCCTCCCTGGGGCTTCAGCTCTGGAAGTTTGTCGTGGTGACCAACAGGGAACTGAAGGCGCGCCTGCGGGAGGCTTCCTGGAACCAGTCCCAGGTGGAGGACTGCTCCCATTACGTGGTGCTGTGCTCCCGGCGCTCCGCCACCAGGCGGGATGTGGACCGCTACCTGGCCCAGATTGAATTCACGCGCCGCCCTTCCGCGGAAAAGCTGGCTTCCTCCGCCGGTTTCTATACCAGTTACGTGGAAGCGCTGACGCCGGAGAAGATGCATGCGTGGCTGGATTGCCAGGTGTACATCGCCGTGGGGTTCCTGCTCAGCGCCGCCGCCGCCCTGCGGGTGGATTCCTGCACGATCGGCGGCATGGACAGCGCCAAATATGATGAAATTCTGGGGCTGGACGGCACGCCGTACCGCTCCGTGGTGGGGGTGGCGCTGGGCTACCGCGCCAAGGACGACTCTTATGCCCGCGAGGCCAAGGTGCGCTTTCCCGCCGGAGAGGTGATGGATATCCGCTCCTGATTTTATTTATTCCTGTCCGGAGCCGGTTGTCCCCGGCAGAGGCGGCGGCTCCCGTTTTTTGCCGTGGGGCGGCGTTGGGCCGCCGCGCGGCGTCTTTTTTGGCTGCCGCACGGGCCTCCCGTTTTTTTATCTCGCCAACAACGGGTTCTTTGGGATAATAATTTATTGAAACAAGAGGGAAAGTCTCCCCCTTTGACCGGCGGTTTTCCTTCGTGAAGCCCGGCGCGCGGCAATCCGTTTGGGCGGAATGGCTGTCCCGTCCGGCGTAAAGAGGGAGAATTCCTCCGCTTTTTTCCCTTTCTCTGCAAGAAAGAGGCGGCGGCCGCGTAGTTTTTGGAGCCAATCAGACATTTCCTTTTCCTAAACAAGACCAGAACATGAAGAACAACCTATTCCTGATGATCGCCGTTCTTGCCGCATCTCCCCTGATGGGGCAGGACGCCAAGCAGATTGCGGATTCCCTTTCCATCCCCCCGGTGAAAGCCGGGGCAAAGCAGCTGCCCATGCCGAGCGCTTCCGGAGCCCAGATTAAACTGCTGGGGGCCGACTATGAGCAGCTTGTTAACAGCAAAGGCAAGATAGCCCCTGTTATTTCAGATACCCCCGTCAACGTCAGCTTCAAGGTGACCAAGGACGGCAAGGAAGCCGTCAGCAAGGATTATGAAATCATGCTTCAGGCTCCTCAGGCCGCCCAGGGCAATCCCAAGCCGCGGATCATCCCGGAAATCCTGCAATGGAAGGGGGGGCAGGGAGAATACAAGCTGGGGAATACGGTTACCGTAGCATGCCCGGACAAGGAGCTGGGCAAATTGTTCGCGGCGGATATGGAAGACGTGCTGGGAAAGAAGGTCAAGCTCGTCGCCCCCGGGGCGAAGGCGGATATTTCCCTTTCCCTGGTGAAGGGCGGCAATCTGGGCAGGGAAGGATACCGGCTCCAGATTGCCAGGGACGGCGTCCGTCTTGGCGCGGCGGCTCCCACCGGCCTGTTCTGGGGTACGCGCACCCTGCTGCAGATGCTCCGCCAGACGCCCGGCAGCGTGCCCTGCGGCACGGCCGTTGATTTCCCGCGCTACCAGCTCCGCGGGTTCATGCTTGATATCGCGCGCACGCCGTATCCCCTCAGTTACCTGAAGGACGTGATCCGCACCATGGCCTGGTACAAGATGAATGACCTGCACCTGGTCATCAACAACAACTATATTTTCCACGAGCACTATGTGGACAACGGCCATGATCCGTTCAAGGAAAGCTACGCGGCCTTCCGCCTGGAATCCAACATGAAGGGGAAGGACGGCACGCCCCTGACGGCCAAGGACCTTTTTTATACCAAGAAGGAATTCGCCGACCTGGTCAGCTACGCCAAGAAGTATGGCGTCAATATTGTTCCGGAATTCGACACTCCGGGGCATGCCCTTTCCTTTACCCGCCTGCGGCCCGATCTCATTTACAAAGGGGCCATGAATCATGAGAAACGCCGCTGCGAAATGCTGGACGCCGCCAACCCGGAAACGATTGACCTGGTGAGCAAGGTTTTTGACGAATACCTGCTGAAGGATCCCAAGCTGGGCCGTCCCGTGTTCGCGGACTGCGGCGTGGTGCATGTGGGGGCGGATGAATTCTATGGGGACAAGGAAGATTACCGCCACTTTGCGAACGCCGTGCTCAGCCATGCCCTCAAGCGCGGTTATACGCCCCGCATCTGGGGAAGCCTGAGCACCAAGCCGGGCAAGACCCCGGTAGTCAGCAAGGGCGTCCAGATGAACCTTTGGAATACCGGCTGGATGAGAGCGTGGGAGGCCGTCAACCAGGGCTATGATGTGATTAATACGAATGACGGAGCCCTTTATATCGTTCCCTTTGCCGGTTACTACCGGATGGACAGAAACCATAAGGGATTGTATAATAACTGGATTCCCAACCGCATCGGCAATGAAACGCTGCCTTCCGGGCATCCCCAGCTCCTCGGGGGCACCTTCGCCGTCTGGAATGATGAAACGGACATTATGCATACGGGGTACGCCCCTTATGACATTTGGGGGATCATTTCCGGTTCCATGGACGTGCTCAGCCAGAAACTGTGGGGAACCGCCAAGGCTCCGGATACGTTTGAGCAGCATCGCGAGCTGGTTTCCTCCATCGGCAACGCTCCGCGCACCAATCCCCTGCACAAATGGAAGGATAACCAGCCCTTTACGGTGAAGCCTTCCTCCCTCCCCCAGAAGCTGGGCAAGCCTGCCCTGGGGCCGAATTACCGCCTGACGATGGAACTGGAATTGACTGCCGCTCCGGAAGGGAAAGAGCAGGTGCTTCTTTCCGCTCCTGAAGGCGAATTGCTTGCGGTCATGAAGGACGGCACCGTCGGATTCCGCCGTGACGATTCTCTGGAATTTTCCTTCGGCGCCAAGCTGCCCGTAGGCAAGAAGGTCAAGGTGGAAATTGTGGGAGAACCGGAAAAAACCAGCCTGCTGCTTGACGGGGAGCCTGCCGGAACTGCCGTGCTGAAGAATTTTTCCGACAAGTCCAAGGATTTTCCGGACAACTTCAAGCATCGTCCCAAAGTGCACCGTTCCACGTTCATTCTGCCTCTGAAGGAACTTGGCTCCTCCTTCCAGGGGAAGGTGTTCCATATGAACGTACAGCCGTTGTAATTCCCGGCATGTGAACGTCCGCCGCCTTTGGCGGGGCGTACTTGGCCGGCCCGGCATCCCTGCCGCATGGGGATGCCGGGTTTCTTTTTACAGAGGGCGGGGAGTTCCCGTGTGGAAAAGGGCCTGTCCAGCCGCCAGCAGCGGGAGACGAAGCCGGAGCAGTCCACTCCGGCGGCAAAGCGGCTGACGGCGGCGTCTCCCGCGGCCTGCTTTTCCGGGGTGCCCATGTCTCCGGCCGCGGCGGGGGCCCCTCCGTTGGTTGCGTCCGCCTTCAGGCATTCGGAGAACTGCCGCGGGGTGTCGAAGCCGCCCCATTTATACGGCATGCCGGTGGAGCGCATGCCCGGCTACCACCATGTTCCGGCATCATCTCCGGCTGCGGAGGCGTCCGGCGTGTCTGTCCGGATGCCGTCCCCGTCCGTTTCGTGGCGGACATTCCGGACAGAGCCCTGCCAAATTATGGAGGTGTAGGCCCGGCTGGCTGCCAGGGCTTCACGGCGGGTGACGGAAGAAGCGGGAGGCGGAATCTCCGGTATTCCCGGAGCACAGGCCCCCAGGCAGGCGGAGAAGACGAGCAGCGTCAGGGCATGGGCCATGCCGGCAGTATGGCTTCCGGCCTGCGTGGCGGCAAGGATGATTGCCGGAGAGCGTTTTTTATTCAGGGGACGGACGGTCTGGAAGCTTGACTACGGGGAGGAATATGTAAAAAAGGTCTCATCAAGGCGGAATGAAACGGAAAAGGTTTCCGTTCACCTTCATCCGCTTTCCATCTCTTTATTTTTATGGACGAAGAACAACAAATCATCCAGGAACCGGTTCAGGAGCCCGCTCCTGAGAAACAGTCGGATAAAACGCAGGCTATCCTGACGGCGGTCTCTCCGCTGGTGTCCGTCTTTTTCGGAGGTTCCGCCGGCGTGAACATTATTCCGCCCCTGATCTGCTGGCTGGTCTGGAGGGATGCCAACCCTCTGGTGGACAAAGTAGGAAAGAATATTCTGAATGCCCAGATTTCCTGGGCAATTTATACGGTTGCGGCCTGTCTTTCATGTTTGATTCTGATCGGGTTCGTGCTCGCTCCCGTGGTGGTCATCGCCTGGATCGTTTTCTCCATTATCGCTGCCGTCAAGGCTGCGAACGGGAATTACGATTATGTGGCTCCCTTCACGATTAAATTCCTGAAATAACGTTTTTCCGTTTTTCAGCAGATCAACAGATGAAAAAACCGCCGGCATTCCGTGCCGGCGGTTTTTTGATGAGGGCTTTCCATTTGCCGGAGGGGGTCAGATGGGCATGTCCTTTTCACTGCCGCCGTACATGAACGTATGGAGCAGGCGGGTAACCTGATTCTGTTCCGCGTCCAGCTGGGCGGAGGGGCGCAGCGCGGCGTACGTCAGCCCGTCATGCCCCGTGAACTCCCTCATGTGGAACCCCTGGAAGCTGGTCATGGGTTCACTGTCATGAAAGAGCTTGCCCCTCCGGAGCAGTTCGTCAAAGACGTGTTCCGCTTCCCGCGTGCGCGTCAGAGCATGTTCCGGGTGGGGGATGCGGATGACCAGCGCCCCGCCGTCCCCGCGGAAGTTGATGCCTGCTCCGGCCATGACGTCCGCGGAGGGCTGGCTGGTGACGCTGCCCAGCAGCAGCACGCCGTCGTCTATCAGATGGATGCGGCTGGCGCGGGCTTCCTCCTTTACGTGCAGAACGCCTCCGTAAATGCGGGTGGACGCGTTGCCGGAGAGTTTTTTGATACGCATCAGGCCGTGCCTGATAACGAGTTCCGAGCCCTCCGCCGGCAGATCCACTTCCGAGGCGAAGAGCCAGCCGTCCGCCATGGCGATTCTGCCTTCATGCTCCCTGGAGCCCTGAATGCGCCCCTGGCCCATCAGAAGGCGGCCGCCGTTGATTTCCAGTCTGCCGTTGGCCTTGTCCCCCAGGAAAACGGTCATATGGTCCGGCAGGTTGCCCAGGAGCGTCATGGCGCCTCCGTTCCGGATGACGAGGTGGGCGGTGCGGTGCCCGTGGTCCGGCTGATTGGGGCCGCCCACGTAAACAGGAGCGTTGATGATGTAAAGATTTCCGCCGGAATCAACGGTAAGGGAATCCTGAATGTCCGTCTGGCCCTGCACTACATCATTGCTGATGGTGACCGGGCACATGTAGGAGACTCGGTTCATGGATGAGGCTGAAAGCGGCATCATCCCTGTTAGAATGAATGGGTTGATATTGCTCATGGCTCTGGTTACATAGTTGGTTTGACGTTTGAAGCACGATGGATGCGCTCCAATGGTATTAGACCATCCGTCCGGGGAAAGTGTTCGCGTAAATTTCCCTTATTTTTTCCGGAAGGGGCACTGTTCATTCCCACTCCACACGGGTCAGCTCCAGTTCCCGCCCGCGCAGGATGGCCAGGGCCGGTTCTCCGCAGCCGGGGCAGATGTAGCCGTGTTCCGTGAAGGAAAAATCCGCCCGGCATGCGTCACAGCGGCACACGGCCTCCACCCAGGTGACGTCCAGGACCGCATCCTGCGCCGCATACGAGTCTTTCAGGGCCAGGAAGGCGGATTGAAGCGCTTCCGGCACCACGCCGCTCAGGCTGCCGAGGGTCATGTGCACGCGCCTCAGCCTGCTGCCTCCGCGTTTTTCCATGAGCCGCCGGGCCATGTCCAGCGCGCCTTCCATGATGCCTACTTCATGCATGGGCGTTTTTCCGGGCCTGATGTTCCGCCAGGGCGCGGGCGATGAGGGCCTCCGCCGTGTGCAGCGCCTTCGGCAACGCTTCCAGCACCTCCGCGGACATGGGGCGGCAGAAATCCGTATGCAGGGCCTCCACCCCCACCAGCGTGATGGCGCGCGGAAGGGTGCCGCACAGCTGGGCCGCCCCCAGCACTTCCTTCATGCCTATCTGGTGGGGCGATATCACGCGGGAAAAGTGGCGCGGCAGTTCTTCCCGGCTGCGCGTGACGACGGTTCCCGGCCGGGCCCCCGTCCTGACGGCGTCCAGCAGGATGAGCGTGTCCGCATCTTCCAGCAGGGGCAGCAGGGTCATGCCCAGCGTCCCCCCTTCTTCCACGTGGACCAGCGGGCCGTAATCCCGTTCCTGGAGGCGGTGGGCCAGCTCCACGCCCGCGCCGTCGTCCCCCATGAGCGGGTTCCCGATGCCCAGCACGAGCACGGGATAGGCATTCCCCTTCACGGGGCAGCCCCGCAGTTCTTCCGTGTATGGCTCCGGTTTCATGGCAGAGGGGAGAGCGGAGAGTTATTCATCCCGGAATTTGACGCCCTTGCGCAGCCATCGTCCGCCGCTGAACATGGAGGAGATGGTGCCGTCCCGGTCCACGTTCCCGGAAAGGATGGAAAGGTACACGTGGATCATGGCGAAGATGATGAAGCACCACATGCCCACCAGATGCACCAGGCGCACGTACGGAATGCCTATCAGGTCGTTCAGCGGCATGAACCAGCGGTAGAACCAGTGGCGCGGCTCATACAGGGCGTACAGGGCCAGCCCGGTCACCACCATGGTGGTGAACAGGACGTACACGCCCGTGTATGTCCACTGCTGCAGGGGATTGTGGCCGATGTAGCGGGGGCCGTCATAACTGCGGGCGAACAGGTAGTCCACCGCCGTGGCGTACAGATCCTTCCACTCCTGTCTGGAGACGGGGAACAGGGCCCGGAAGCTCTGGTATTTGTTGGAGGCCATGAAGAAGCAGGAAAAACGCAGCATCATCACCACCACCAGGACCCACCCCAGCGCATAATGTACGAAACGGAGCGTCCCGAATTGGAAAGCCCCGTGCAGATCCCCCATTTTCAGGAACCACCCTTCCGCGATGCAGATGCCGGTGGCGGACAGGCCGATGATGCAGAGCACCCACGTCCAGTGCAGCACGCGCAGGGGCCAGTCCCAGACGTGGAAGTAGCGGAAGTTGGCCCTGGCCATGGAGAGGCGGCGCACGTCCCTCATGGCGTGCATGGGCACGACGCCCAGCAGGCGCCACGGCGCGCCGGACCGGTGGACGGCCACGGCCACGGGTTCAAAGCCGGAGGGGGAGTGTTCCTTGAAAGCCTTGTTCATGCGCTCCTTTTCCAGGGAGCTGACTTCGCACAGATTTTCCAGCGCTTTCAGATTGCCGCGGGCTACCATGAAAGGGGCGGCGTCCGCCTTATCCGCGGCTTTCAGAACAGCCGTGCTGTACGGCCTCTCCCGGGAGGGCGCCTCCCAGGAGTTTTCCCGCTGGGCGTAAGGGAGGGTTATGCCGCGTTCCCGCGCGGCGTGGAGCAGGGCCAGGTCTCCCGCGTCCCTGCTGCCGTTGGGGGAGGCGCACACGGCCAGGGCCAGGATTTCCTCCGGAGCGTACACCGGACTGGCCGGAATGGCATCCTCCACCGCCAGGGTGAGGTCGTTATCGATAAGAGTCGTTTTCACGGGTCCTGTCTGGTCAGAATGGCTTCCCCTTCTTCGTCAAACAAATGGACGGCGCAGGATTGGCACGGGTCATAGCTGTGAATGGTGCGCAGGGGTTCCACCGGGCGGGAGGGGTCCACCAGCGGGTGTTTCCCGGTATGGGCCAGGGAATATTCGTATGGCCCCATCTGCCCTTCCGCGTCCCGGCCGGAGCTGTTCCAGGTGCTGGGGACCACGGCCTGGTAATTCGCCGTCTGGCCGTTTTCAATCCGCACCCAGTGGCTCAGGCTGCCGCGGGGCGCTTCCACCCAGCCCACGCCCTTGCAGGAGGAGGGCCAGGTTTCCGGCTCCCATTTTTCCGGGTTGAAGGTGGCGGTTTCCCCGTTCCTGATGCGGTCCGTCATTTCCTGGAGCTGGTCCACCATCATGTCCACGTTGATCAGGGCGTCCAGCGCACGGCCGTACACGCGGCCCAGCGTGGAGTTCATGAAAGCGTTGTCGCGCGGCAGGCCCAGCTTGTCGCAGGCGGCGTCCACCCGTTCCACGATGGCGGGAACCCCCTGGGCGTAGCCAATCATCATGCGGGCGTTCGGGCCCACGGCCATCGCGTGGCCGTCATAGCGCGGGGCTTTCACCCAGGTGTACTGCGGGCGGTCGGAAAGCCATTTGTAGGGCGGCCTGGGGCCGTTGTAGTCCGCATTCGTCTCCCCGTCATACGGTGCCAGGCCCGCGTCCCTGCCTTCCGAGTATTTGTACCAGGAGCTGGTGACGAATTCCCTGATCTTGTCCTGGTCAAAGGGGAGCACGTTCCTGTAGTCCCCGTTCAGCAGCACGCCGGGCTTGATCATGCCTTTGCCGGCGGGAGCGCCCGCGTTGATTTCAGACGGAGCCCCGGTGCAGAAAAAGTTGGGGTTGGACGCGCCGATGTGGGAGTAATCCTTATAAAATCCGGCGATGGCGACAATGTCCGGATAATATACTTTGTGGATGAAATCGTGGCAGGTTTGCACCAGCTGCTTCAGGTAGCTCAGGGAAAACTGGTTGATGGCCTGGTCATTGTTCATGTTGATGGCGCAGGCCATGCCGCCGACCAGGAAGTTCGGGTGCGGGTTCTTGCCGCCCAGAATGGTGTGGATCTTGATCATGTCCCGCTGCCAGACCAGGGCCTGGAGGTAATGCGCCACGCCCAGCAGATTCACTTCCGGCGGCAGCTTGTAGGCCGGATGGCCCCAGTAGCCGTTCGTGAAGATGGAATACTGCCCGTAGGCGATGGAGTCCTTCAGCTTTTTCTGCACTCCGGCGAAATACGCGGCGGAGGACAGGGGCCAGTCGGAAAGGGATTTGGCGATGGCGGCGGTTTCCGTGGGGTCCGCCTTCAGGGCGGACATCACGTCCACCCAGTCCATGGCCTGGAGCTGGTAAAAATGGATGACGTGGTCCTGGATGCCCAGGGCCCCGCTGACCAGGTCGCGCATGAGGCGGGCCTGGACGGGCACCGGGTACTGGAGCGCGTCTTCCACCGCGGCCAGGGCCGCGATGGCGTGCGTGCCCGTGCAGACGCCGCAGATGCGTTCCACGAAAGCCCATACGTCACGGGGATCCCGCTTGCAGGCGATCACCTCAATGCCGCGGTACTGCGTGGTGGACGTCCAGGCGTTTTTGATGACGCCGTCCCCGGCCTCCATTTCCACCCGCAGGTGGCCTTCAATGCGCGTCACCGGGTCAATGACCACCCGGCTGGATTCCGGAACGTCCGCTGATGTGTAATTGCTCATGGTAATCTGGTGGTAAGGGGCTTCTGGCTATTCTTCAGTTTCCTTGTCGGGCGAGCCGGGAGCGTCCCCGAAGGCGGGCAGGGAGACGTTCGCTTCCTCCTTCATGTGCTGCTTCTTGTAATGGATGACGGAGCCTACGGCATGGGCGGCGATGGCCGCGCCGGCGCCGGCTACGCCCACAGCCCCGATGACGTTGGCGGAGGCTTCCACGCCGAAGCCGTTCACGTTCGGCAGCGTCTTGTAGAACGGAGTCATGCGGTCAAAGAAGTGCAGCTCCGTACAGCCGATGCACGGGTGGCCGGATTGGATGGGGAAGCTGACGCCGCCGTTCCATTTGACGATGGGGCAGGGGGAGAACGTGTCCGGGCCCTTGCAGCCCACCTTGTACAGGCAGAAGCATTCCCGCGCGTTCTCGTCGTCAAACACGTTGACGAACTGTCCGGCGTCGAAATGGGCGCGGCGCGGGCAATTATTGTGGATGCGGGTGCCGTACGCCATCAGCGGGCGAGACTCCTGGTCGCATTCCGGGGCGCGGTCAAACGTAAGGATGTACATGATGACGGCCGTAATCACGTCCCCGATGGGCGGGCAGCCGGGCACGTTGATGACCGTGCGGTCCGTCAGGATGTCCCGGATGCCCACGGCCCCGGTAGGGTTGGGGCGCGCGGCCTGGATGGAGCCGAAGTACGCGCACGAGCCCACGGCCAGGATATAGGAGGCGTTTTCCGCGCAATGGCGCAGCATGTTTTCCACGGTATCCCCGGCTATAGTGCAGTACACCCCGCCGTCATGGACCGGGACGGACCCGTTGATGACGAGGATGTGGGGCTCCCTGACCGCGTCTTCCAGAGCCTGGTTGGCGGCCTCCCCTGAAGGGGCCATCAGCAGTTCCACGTAAGGCATGGAGACGGCGGAAAGCACCATGTCCCCGATTTCCTCGTTATAGCTGCGGATGGTGCTTTCCAGGCATCCGGTGCATTCCTGGAGCTGGAGCCAGACGACTACGGGCCGTTTCAATGCGGCCATTTTATCCGCAATCTCCTGGGCGTTGGAAACGCCGCCCGTCACCGTGGCGACGCCCATCAGGGAGATCATTTTCAGGCACCATTTGTTGAATTCGCGCCGGCTGACGCCGCGGCGCTCCATGTGTTCCCCCAGAGTCTCCCCGGGACGCCATGTAGTTAAAATCTCATGATTCAGGGAGGCCTGCTCCGCCTCCTGCATGGAAGGTTGCTGAGTGCGCTTCATGTGCGTGGTCCAAATAAGAACATTTCCATTTAGACAGGATTTCCGGGAAATGCGATCAATATTTTCCAATTTTCCGGGAGGGCGTTTACCAGGACCAGACGTTCTGGATCTGGAAAACCACCGCCGTTTGCCCCCGGCGGCCATTGACGGGATTCTTGACAAGCTGAATATCAGGCTGGAGCGTCATGGTGGGCGTCACCTGGGCCACGTACGTCAATTCAATGCCGTATTCATTCCTGTTCACGTACGGGCCGTTCTTTTTGGCCCCCTGCTGCCAGAGGAGGCCGAGGCCCAGGTAGCCGTCATTGGAAGCGCCTTTTCCCCGGAAGGGGGAGAGAAGCACCAGCCCCGTGGTGGCCGCGCAGCGCACGCCGGTCAGCGTGGCGGCGTCATCGCTTGCCCAGCCGCCGCGGAAGAACCACCCCAGGTGGCTGCCGCGGCCCAGCTGCTGCTGGAAGTTCACGGCCACGCCGCCCCCGTTTTCTCCGTTGCTGGTGGTGAAAAAGGGCTGGAGGCGGTACACGCCGGGGCCCATGTTGCAGAAATCTTCCGCGATGTAGCCGAATTCAAGCACGTTCGTCCAGTTGTCGGAATTCAGGTTCCGGAAAGGATTGTGATTCTGGGTCATGTTATTGGCGGCGGTGGCGCCCATCACGTAAAAGGAGGTAGTGGGCTGCCACGCGAAATGGAACCCCAGGGAATTATCCGTCAGGGGGAGTACGGGATTATTGCCGAAAACGCTGTTGGTGAGGTTATTGTTGTGGGAATTGGCGTAGGCGTTGTGGTCCATGTAGTTGGTGGTGTCCAGCTGCCCCGCCATCAGCAGGAGCTTTCCCCCAGCGCCCACCCATGCCAGGCTCAGATTGCTCAGGTGGGGGTGCGGGCCCTGGAAGGAGCTGGTGGGGTTCTGGAGGGAACCCAGCGTGGTTTGGGGGCCCTGGCTGCCTTCATTGAAGTCAAAGCCGTTGCCGAAATCGAATTCGGAGGCCAGGTACAGGCCGCTGCCCGTGGAGTGATTGCGGAAGAGGGTGATATTGGTCAGCAGGGAGCCATTGTAGGAGGGGAAATCCGTTTTTCCGTTCAGGCCGCCGCCCGTCAGCCCCGTGTAATTGAATCCGAACTGGGCGGAATAAGTGATGCCGTACCTGGAAAGGGCGGTTTTGAGCTTCTGCGCTCCGGTGGAAATCGCGTCTTCCCGTATCCAGGCGTCCGGTTCCGCGCAGGTATTGCCGAAGACGTAGGAACTGTCCAGATACGGCATCATCTTGAGCGGTCTGGCCGCAAACCATTCCATGCCGGGGGCGGAGGGCCTGCCCTCATGCTGGAGCAGCACGCTGGGCCTGGTGGGGACGCCGGGCGTCCTTCTGGTGATTTGTTCTTCCGGGCGCATTCCTTTTATCAGGCTGGGGCTTATTTCCCTGCCTTCCAGGGTTTTCACGCGCAGGCCGCGTTCCGTGTTCAGGTAGGCAGGGGCAGCCGCGGCGGGAGCCGCCTGTTGGGCGAGGACGGGGTGGCAGGAGGCCGCGACGGCGACGGCGCACGCGGAAGGAAGAATGACATGTCTCATATGGACAGTCAGACAAGACTTTTCCCGGAAGTATCATAACTCCGCCCGATGCTGACGCGAATAGCTTGAGAGCCGCATCTTTGAACAGTTGTTCAAGTCAGTTTTTTTAAGGTGTTCCTATTTGAAAATAAGCAAAATATGATTAAGATGAACATGGAGGGATTTTTCTCGGGCGGAAAAAAGTCATGCAACAATATCCCCTGAAAAGAGCCCGAATGAGGCGCGGATTAGAAATCCGGGTTAGTGAATCAATGGTGTGAAAAAAATAATAAATATATCTCATTCAATAGAATACAAAAATTTTTAACGAAATGTTTTTGATGAAAATATCTGTATGCGCGGCGGGCAGGGTTGGCCAAATCCATTTCCTGTGAAAAAATAGTATTGACTGCGGATTTCTAATCCGTTACACCAAGCGTCAGGAAGAAATAAGACCGCTTCCTTTCCATTTTTATCGTTTACTACAGCACATGAAAACGGCATTTATTACGCTGGTTGCAGCGTCTCTGTTTACCCTGGCCTACGGGGAGCCCGTCCTTACTCTGGATTCCAATGCATTGCAGCTGGCCGGCGGATCATACACCCTGACGGAAGGAATCAACTCCGGTTACGGCAATTTCTCCGTGACGATGGCTCTGGACGCTCAGGCTTTCCAAAGCGCCATTCTGGCAGGCGACGTCTCCGGAACTATTTTCTCGGCCAACAATAATAAGATAGGCCTGGGCATCGGGACCACTCCCAACGCGGGCCTCTACGGCTCCTGGCAAGGTACGAGTTACACCCGCGCGATCAGTCCCGTCAATGGTTCTGCGGTCAACCTGAGTTCGGGACTGGGGCAGCTGTTCGCCGACAACACTTATGAGTCCATCGCTGTTACTTATCAAATTACCAGCACCGGCACCTGGACTTATCTGACCCTGGTTGATTCCGAAGGGACTGCCTCTACCTATGGAGGGAATGAGTCGGGTTTGAGAACGAACACTTTCGGCCCCCTGACTTCATTCACCTATGGCACGGATTACGTCAAGTACCTCGTCGTAGATAATACCACGCTGCGGGCTGACGCTTCCCAGGAAGCCAACCTTAGCGCCATTGCGGCGGCTGCCGTTCCGGAACCGGCTACGGCATCCCTCAGCCTGATTGGTCTGGCTGCCCTGATGATGCGCCGCAGACGCGCCTGAGCCGCGTAAGTCATTGTTGTTTTTTGCAGGAGGCGGGAAAAATCCCGCCTCCTTTTTTATTGCCGGGTGGGAAATGGCCATGTTTGCGAACCTGTTTCCGGAAATTTCACGCCTGGTTTTCCCAGGCCTGTTGCGCCGCGTTTTCTGCCGGACCGTTGCGGATGATATGGATTTTCTTTTTCTCCCTGATCTGGAAGAGGCAGGGATGCCGTTTGCATCCATCCTGAAGGCCTTGTTGAAGGCATTGCCGCGCTTCACGCAGAGATGCGGTGCGGAAAAATAGATTTTTCCCATATGTCCGTTGCCGCGGAGACATGGTTGCGGAGAAAGCGTTGAAATGCGTGTTTTGTCTTTTTACCCTGAACATAACAAAGCAGTCCCGCACGTTATGGCGGGACTGCTCTGAAGGAAATCATCAAGATCTGCCGAGGCTTATTGCACGGCGATCGTCTGTTCGCGGTCGGGGCCTACGCCCACGGTCGTGACGGGGCAGCCGATGAGCTCGCTCATGCGCTTGACGAATCGTTTGGCCTGTTCCGGAATTTCTTCCCAGGAACGGCAGGCGGAAATATCCTGCATCCAGCCGGGCACCGTTTCATACACGGGTTTGCAGCGTTCCCATTCGTCCACCGTGGCGGGCGGGTAGGCCAGGATTTCCCCGTCCAGATCGTAGCCCGTGCAGATTTTGATTTCCGGGCACTTGTCGTAACCGTCCAGATTGGTCATGGCCATTTCATCAAAACCGTTGAACATGGCGGAGAAGCGCAGCAGCACGCCGTCAGCCCAGCCGCAGCGGCGGGGGCGGCCCGTAGTGGCGCCGAATTCGCGGCCCATGCTGTGCAGATGGTTGGAGATGTCTTCATCCTCCGTGACGAAGGGGCCTGCCCCCACGCGGGTGGTGTAGGCCTTGCAGACGCCGATGATGCGGTCAATCTTGTGCGGGGGAACGCCCGTGCCGGTGCAGGCGCCGGCGGAAGAGGTATTGGAGGAGGTGACGAACGGGTAGGTGCCGAAGTCCACATCCAGGTAAGCTCCCTGGGCCCCTTCGAAAAGAATGCTTTTTCCGGAGGCCACGGCGTCGTGCATAACCGGAATGGTGTTGGTAATGTGGGGGCGCAGCACATCCGCGGCGGCGCTTACTTCCGCCACCATTTTTTCTTCATCCATGGCGGGAAGGCCCATGCGTTCCATTTCCGCATTCGCCATCTTGATGCGGCGGCGCAGCACTTCGTCAAAAATCCCGGGGTCCCTCATGTCCGCCATGCGCACGCCGATGCGGCGCGCCTTGTCCGCGTAAGTGGGGCCGATGCCTCGCTTGGTGGTGCCGATGGCTTTTTTGCCGAGGGCGGATTCCTGGGCGGCGTCCATTTCCTTGTGGAAGGGGAGCACGACGTGGGCGCGGTCGGAGATGAGAAGGTTGTCTTTTGTAATGGTCACGCCCTGGCCGCGGAGTTCCTTGATTTCCTCCACCAGGCCGATGGGGTCCAGCACCACGCCATTACCGATGACGCAAAGCTTGTCCGGCCACAGGATGCCGGAGGGAACCAGGTGGAGAATGTATTTCTTTCCATTGGCGATTACGGTATGGCCGGCGTTGTTGCCGCCCTGGCCGCGTGCCACCACGTCGGCGGATTCCGTCAGGAAATCGATCATTTTGCCCTTGCCTTCGTCGCCCCATTGGGAGCCGATAATAATGGTATTCATGATAAAAATGGAACTCGGAGACCTTAATGAGATTCCCGCCTTATGGCAAGACAATCTTACGGAATTGTTAAGTTTTCCTGATCAGGCTGAGCTGTGGAAAAAATATCCCGTCCCCCTCGGGAGAGGCGGAACGGGAGACAGTTTTCTGCAGCGTGAGACGGGATGCCAGGGGTGGAATAAGGAAAAATTTGGTTTTCCTTCACACAACTTGGTCGGTATCGGTCAGGAACGACGCCTGCGGCGCATGGCCGGAACAACAATGCCTAACAATCCCATAACGGCTGTAGTCGGTTCGGGAACAATATTGATGGAGACGGACTGAATAGTAGAGGGAGAACTGTTGTCTTTGTTTAACATGGAACTCAGCTGCGTGATCTGACCGTTTTGGAAAAAAGAATTCAACTCCGTGCGGGTAGCAGTGGCATACAGGAGTTTTTCCTCCGTGTTGTCCCCTTGGGTATAAACGGTCCACGTTAGGGATTTTGCAGACGAATCGTAGGCCATGTCAATGGTGATAAGACCCGTTTTAAACGCTGTAGTGCCGTAGGTCATCTCTCCTCCGGAGTCACTGCTGGGAATGCCTTTGGTCACCAGACCATTGGTGTTGGACATGTAAAACTGGAATCCGTTCGGGAAAGAATCTGCTGTGGGGTTGGCTCCGGAGGCCAGCAAGGTGCTTCCCCAAGTATTTCCACTTGTACCGTTGAGGGAGATGGTTGCGCTCAGCGTCCAGTCTTGAAGGCCAGTCAGAGCGGCTTCTCCAAGATCCAGAGTGCCGGTGGTGTTATTCCATGTCCATTGGCTTTCCTCAAAAATAAACGAAGCGGCGGAAGCCATACCCGTTAGGGAGAGAGCAAGAATGGAAAGAAGGAGAGATTTTTTCATGATTATTAATAGTGTTGATCAGGAACGCGCTATTTGCGTTTCCACGCTATATATGATGATTTACATATCCGGAGTCAACGTTATTTTTTCATGGAAAGCCTTTTAATAAAATTGGAACTTTTCTATGATCGTCTGTTTCAAGCCAGGACAGAGCCGTTTTCCCTGTTTTTACCACGATTGAGAGAAATCCGACATGCACCGGAATGTAATCCGCTGCCGAAAAACGACTCCCAAAGGCCGGGAGCCCTTTTTTTTCAAACACGTTACCGGAAATGGAGGGCGGAACGGTGCGCTTCCCCGGGAACCAGCGTTTTCCAGACGTCTTCATCCGCGGCGATCATGCGCTGGATGTCCCGCGGCGTATGGCGCAGCAGGAATTCATTGAAGAAGGGGACGTCCACCACCAGGCCGTTCGCCAGGAAGTGCTGGTACAGGTGCACGTACTGTTCCGGGGCGCGGAAGGTGCGTGCCGTGACGAATTCGCCGGATTTGCGGTTGAGCCACGGGGAGACGTACAGGCGCGTTTTGTTCTGGAAGGTGCGGCCGAAGGATTCCAGGATGCCGCCCGGAATATCCTCCGTCCATTTTTCCTTGAACAGCTCATTCAGCAGGCCGATGGAGAGGGCGATGGCAATGGGCTCCCGCGTGTAGCGCGCGAGCAGCCCGGAAAGGTTGTCGAAACGGGCCATTTTGGTAATCAGCACGTTTTTGCCGAGAGCCTTGAGGCTGTCCGCCCGGTCCAGGAATTCCAGGTGGTCCACATCATCGCCGCGGAGCAGGTTGTTCATGGATATTTCGCAAATTTCCATGCAGCGGTCCGCCTGCGTCTCATTGATGTGGGAGAGGAAGGTTTTTTTCACCTGGGCCATGACTTCCAGATGCAGATTGCAGACGGGGTTGAAACTGCCCCTCATCAGCACGATGGGGCGCTTGTACAGCACATCCGCCGCCTGGGCCACCTGGCCGTTTGCCAGGAACAGGGTGGCCGGCGTCAGGCCGGATTGGACAAGCTGGAGCGCGAACAGGCGGTTGTCCACCATGGAAAAGCCGTGGCCCTCAAAACGGACGACGTCTATTTCCACCAGCCGGGGGTCCAGGTTGTCCACCAGGGATTCAATGAATTCCTCCAGACGGTCCCTTTTGAAAAAGACGGCGTGCAGGATGTTGACGCCCAGGATGCCCAGGTCCTTCATCTGGCGGTCGTGGTCCGGGTCGTTCAGGCGGACGTGGATAATCAGGTCGGACGGTTTTGCCTCCGGTTTCAGCTGGAAGCGCACCCCTATCCAGCCGTGCCAGGGGCCGTTGTCCCGGTAGCCCTTGACTTTTACCGTATTGCAGAAGGCGAAGAAGCGGGTGTCTTTGCCGCGCTGGGGGCCCAGGCGGTTGATGAGCTGGCTGAACTCATAGTCCAGCATGCCCTTGAGGCGTTCTTCAGAAACGTAGCGCTTGACCGGCCCGTACAGGGTGTCGCTGACGGTCATGTCATAGGCGGAGATGGTTTTGGCCACTGTTCCGGCGGCTCCGGAGGCCCGGAAAAACCAGTTGGCCGTTTCCTGTCCGGCGCCGATTTCCGCGAAGGTGCCGTAGATGGTGGAAGCCAGGTTGAGTTGGAGGGCTTTATCCTGTGTTTGCGCTAATGCTTTGGAACTCATGGAAAGCGGGAACCGGTTCTTGGTTTTCAGTTATTGGTGGGAAGAAGCTTGCGGGTGGCGTCGCTCATCCAACCGGAGTGCAGGAGCCGGTCAATCAGCACGGCCCGGTTGCCGGGCAGGTCTGCCGGGTAATGAATGAGCACGCAGGCGCGCACGGGGCCGTTGTGAAGCAGCCTGATCAGTTCCAGGGCCAGCGGGGAATACCTGTCCACATACGCGTTCACGCGTTCCCCGTTGGGGAACTCAAGGGAGAAATTGAGGTAAGACGCGTTGCGGTAGCTTTCCGCGGAGGATTCCTCCAGGAAGGGCGGCTGGTAGATGCCGGACATGCTCAGGGTTATTCTGACAGGGACGGGGGAGGAGGGTTTTTCAGCTTCCAGTTCCGCCGGAGTTATGGGGGAATAGCCTTCCCAGGCTTCCCAGTCCAGCTTCCATTTGCCGGAATCCCGGTCATACAGAAAAATCGCCGGGCGGATCATGTTGTCGTCCATCAGCACGGAAATCTGAAGCAGGTCTCCGTTCTTGGAGCTCCTGCCCGCTTCCTGGGGCAGATAATCCTTGTATTGTCCGTAGGAGGCCCAATAGGCCATTTTGGGAGCCACGGCGGCGGGATTCATGACGTGGTTGAGCCTCTCTTCGTCCGATCCCGCCATGCAGTAGAGGGCCAGTTCATTCATGGCTGCCGTGATATGGGGGGAAATGGATTCCGCTTTCCGGTCTTCCTCCCTGCGGGAATGGGCTATGAGCCGGTATTGCCGTTCCCTCTGCTGCAATTTTTCCAGCAGGTCTTTATTCACTTCCTGCGAGAAAAGCGCTTCATGATCCACAAAGCGGTCTGAGATATTCAGGATTTGGGAACTTGCCGCTTCCATATCCCTCCCGCGCAGGAACATGAACATGCCCAGAAGCAACAGAATCAACCCTGAGACAAAAAGCCAGATATGCCAGGTGGCCCGGCGTTCGCTGCGCGCGATGTCCGCGGCGGTGGGCTGGTATTCCGGCTCTTCCGGGGCCAGGGAGGCGCTGCGCGGAGCGGCAATGGCCGGAGCGGCGTTTTCCTCTTTCCGTTTGCGGATTTTTGTGGTGGGGCCGGCGGGCTCGGGAAGGGAAGGCGCGTGAACGGAAATGGCCCGTTTGTCCGTCTTTTTCTTGGGTGCAAGCGGCGCGCGCGGCGCGGCGTCCGTGGAGGGGTGCGGCGTCCCGGCGGCAGGAGCCGGAGTTCCGGGCGCTTTTTCTGCGGCTTCAGGCATCCGGCCCGGGGATGCTGAATGCGCTTCTTCCCGTTTGACGGCCGTGACGGCATCCTGTTCTTCCGTTTCCGGGTTGGGCTGTTCTTCCGGCGTGGCTGTGACTGAAGCGGTGCAGATGGGGCATTTTACCTGGCGTCCCAGAAAAGACGCCTTCACGGCGAAGAGATTGCCGCATGACGGGCATGTGCAGGCTACCGTATCCTGGGATGGGGAGGGCATGAGGGGAAAAAGTTACAGGTGGATGAATTCCGGGACGGGAATGGTGATGGGTTTGGGCGTCGGCAGCGTAATGCTCGTATCCGTATGGTCCGGAGAAACGGGATCTGCGGAAAGGGCTTGGGCTTCCGGCACGTTTTCGCCAGCCCCCAGCAGCTCAAAGCTGCGGTTGGCCGGGACCTGGTTCAGCTCCGTGCGGTAGGGATCGTCTCCCTGGAGGATGGGCCTGGTGGGCAGGATGGGCGGCAGGGGAAGAATGCGGTTCTGGGCCGTGAAGGTGGAAACGGGCGCGGAAATGTCCTCCCCGTGGAGGTCGCAGAAGGGCAGGCTGGAATCCCCTTTGCGGAGGTACTCGAATATGGTGTGGCGGCGGTATTTTTTATCCGACGGGTCAATGTCATAGCAGCTGTGCGTGGCCCTTTTCCCGGTGGTCAGGCAGATTTCCACCCTTTCCACGCTGGGGGGCGGGAGCAGTTCCCCGGCGGGGAACAGGCGTTCCGCTTCCGTGATGGCGGCGCCCAGCACGGAAGCGCAGGTGTCTGATGAGAAAGCTCCGTGATAGATGGGTTTTTTCCCTTCCAGGAAGCCTACCCAGATGCCGCAGGTAACGCGGCTGTCATAGCCAAACAGCCAGTTGTCCGCGAAGTCGTACGTGGTGCCCGTTTTCACGCCGCCCTTGAAGTTTTTCGGCAGATGCGGGGCCACGCGCCGGGCTGAACCGTTTTTCAGGGAGGAATTCAGAATGTTGTGAAGCTGGAAAGCCGTGGCGGTGGACGTGGCCCCCTTCCGCACCTGGGCATTGTTTCTGGTTTCAATCGCCTGGGTGGATTCCCAGATCAGCTGGCCGTCTTCATCTTCTATCCTGTCCAGATAGTAAATATCCTGGGGGCGGGAGCCTCCGTTCGGGATGGCGGTGTAGGCCAGCGTCATTTCTTTCAGGGAGGCGGGTTCCGTGCCCACGAAAATCTTGGGGCGGTAAATGGGATTGACTTCCGTGCTTCCCGCTTCCCTTACGGGCTTGCGAATGCCGAAATCCGTCAGCTTCTTGACGAACGGTGACGTGCCCATGTCCATCCCCATGCGCAGGGAGGCGGCAATTTTGGAGGCGGACAGGCCGCGGTGGGCGGTAATCATGCCTTCATAACGGTTCTTGGAGTTTTCCGCTCCCCATTCCCCCAGGATTCCTTCCGAGCCGCCGATGCCCGTCAGGCGGTTGTCAATGGCATCGTCCAGGATGCGGGTAACGGGGCTTTTTCCCGTGTCAAAGGCTGTAGCGTACAGGAAGGGGAGGATTGCGGTGCCGGTGGGGCGGGCTCCGTCCTTGATGGCGTCATACTGGCGCCTGGTGTAATCCCTGCCGCCGTGGTAGGCCAGGACGGCGCCTGATTTGTTGTCCACCACCAGCAGCGCTCCTTCCAGATAGCGCGGCTTGTTCGCGGAACCGCTGTGGTAGTCTGCGGCCTTCTGATGCCGGTAGTCCGGGTGTTTTTCAACGTTTTCCAGGGCCTGTTCCAGGGCTTTTCCGGTAACTTCCTGAAGCTGCCTGTCAATGGTGGTGTAAATTTTAAGCCCGGCGGCATTGACGCGTTCTTCCCCCAGGTATGCGGTGATTTCTGAGGAAATGCGGTCGTAAATGTGGGAGACGCCGCGTTTCAGCGGCTTGGGGTTCAGCCCCAGGTCCATGGCGGAGAGGCGTTCCGCTTCATCCGGCGTAATGTATTTTTCTTTGGCCATGCGGTTGAGCACATGGTTGCGCCATTTCAGGTTGCTTGCCGGATTGTTCAGGGGGGAAAGCCCGTTCGGGTTCTTAATCAGGGCGGCGATGGAGGCTGCCTCCCGCGTGGTCAGGTCCGCCGGCTCTTTGCCGAAGTAGCCCAGGGAAGCGGCGCGGATGCCGTAAAACCCGCTGCCGAAGTAAACGCGGTTCAGGTAAAACTCCAGCACCTGGTCTTTGCTGTACCGTTCCGTAATGCGGCGCGCCAGCGCTATTTCCACGAATTTGCGGCCAAAGCTGCCCTCATTCCTGGCTTTGGCCCGGTTTTTCAGGTCATACGCATTTCTGGCAAGCTGCTGGGTGATGGAGGAGGCTCCCTGGTTGGCGTCCCCGCTGTTGTGGATATACTCCCGGCCTGCCCGCAGAATCCCCAGGAAGTCATAGCCCGGATGTTCCCGGAAGCGGGAATCTTCTTGGGCAATCAGCGCATTAATCATGGCGGGGGAGATTTTGTCCAGCGTGACGTAGCTGCGGTTTTCCACATAAATGCGGCCTATTTCCTCCCCGTTCCGGTCATAAATAATGCTGGGCTTTTCCAGGTCATTGATGCGTTCCAGGTCAAATTCCGCCGCCCAGTTGTCATAGCGTTTCCAGGCCATCATGAACCCGAAGTATCCCACGGCCGCGCCAATAACCGCCATCACCAGGCACCACAGAACCAGCTTCCGGATAAAGCTCCAGAATCGTTCCCTGGGCTTTGCCTTGGGGTTCCGCCTTTTGTTGGCCTGCATGTGCCTGCGGGGAGCTTGTGAACTTAATTCAGCCATGAAGATGAAGCAGGATTAATCCCGAGGAAAGGGAAAACGTGCGAAAATCCTAACGGATTCCCGTTTGTTTAGCAATACCGTACATGAAGGGCGGGCGAAAAAAGAAGGCATGCGCCATGGCGCGGGCGGGGGTGGCCTTTCATGCGGCGGTCAGCCTTGAACGGCGTTGAAAATGTTGCCTGCCCTGGTGATGCCGTGTTCCATGGCGTACAGGACGGCGTCCGCCGCCTTGGCAAGCGTCACGTCCAGAAGCTCGCGTTCCTCCGGGCGGAACTTGCCCAGAACGTGCCCTGTCATTTCCCCTTTGCCCCGGGGCTGGCCGATGCCGAAACGGAGGCGAGGGAATTCCTGGGTGCCCATGTGGGCGATGAGGGATTTCATGCCGTTGTGGCCGCCTGCGGAGCCTTTTTCCCGCAGTTTCATCACGCCCAGGGGGAAATCCACTTCATCATGGATGACGAACACGCTGCGGGGGTCCAGTTTGAAGAACCGCATCATGGGGCCCACGCACAGGCCGGATTCATTCATGAATGTGGAGGGCTTCACCAGCAGGACGCCGGGGCCGGCCGCCGCCTCGCACTTGCGCTGCCTGTCCGCCTTGAACGCGGCGCCCCACCGGGCGGCCAGGCGGTCAAGCACCATGAACCCCGCGTTATGGCGGGTGTCTTCATAGGTTCTGCCCGGGTTGCCCAGGCCCACAATCATTTTAACGGGTACGTCCACGATGGAAAAAAGAGGGAAAGAGATGAAAACGGACGCTGCCTGCAAATCCGGGGAGCGCACGGGCATCCTGCATCCGTTCCGCGGGGCAATCAACCGTTCCGTGAGACAGCCGGGCTTTTATCCGGCCGTTTTCTTTTTCTGCCGTCCCATCAGGAAGCCGGTCAGCACGTCTTCCAGGGAATCTCCGGTTCTGACCAGGCGGTAGTCCGCGTTGATATCCGTGCAGATCCGGCGCGTTTCCTCCAGATAATTGGCCACGATCGCCCGGTACTCGTCCGCGATAAGGTCCGGCTCCGTAATCAGGGAGCCGCCGCCTTCCATGTCCACGAAGCGGATGGGGCGGTCAAAGTCAAAATCTATTTCCTGCTGGTCCACCAGATGGAAGACGGCGACGTCATGCTTGCGGAAATGGAGGTGGCGGAGGGCGTTTTTAAGCTCCGCCGTATCTGTGAACAGGTCTGAAAAAATCAGCACCAGGGCGCGGCGGCCGACGCGTTCCGCCAGTTCATGCAGGGTATCGGGAAGGACGGTTTCCCCTTTAGGGTAATGCGTGTCCATCTGGCTGATGAGCACGTTCAGGTGGGCGGGGCGGCGGGAGGCGGGGATGTGCAGCGTGGCGCCGTCCTTCGTCTGCCGGGCAAAACTCAGCCCCACGGCGTCTCCCTGCCGGATGGCGATGTAAGCCAGGTTGGCCGCCAGCCTGCACGCGCGCATGTACTTGGTTTCCACCTGCTCCGGATGATAATTCATGGAGCCGGAAAGATCCATGACGATGTAGGCGCGCAGGTTGGTATCCGCTTCAAACTCCTTGATGTAATACCTGTCCGACCGGGCATACGCTTTCCAGTCCAGACGGCGCGTATCGTCTCCGGCCACGTATTTGCGGTACTCCGCAAACTCCACGGAGGAGCCGCGGCTGGCGCTTCTGTGGCGGCCGGATACGTTTCCCGTCATGCTGTGGCGCGCTTCCAGGGGAAGGTTCCCCAGGCGGCTGAGCAGGTTGTGATTCAGGTATTTCATGGGGCAGGGAAAGGGAATGGAGGATGCCGGGACGGCGGTCAGATTTCCGCCGCCAGGCGCGCCACGGCCTTACGGGGCGTGATGCCCTGGGATTCCGCGGCGAAGTTGGTGACCACGCGGTGCATCAACACGGGTTCCACAATGGCGTCTATGTCTTCCCTGCGGACGATGTAGCTGCCCTGGAGAGCGGCGCGGGTCTTGGCCCCGAGAATCAGGAACTGGACGGCGCGGGGGCCTGCGCCCCAGGCCACATACTGCTTTACCCATTCCGGGGAAGTTGCCAGGGTGGGGCGGGTGGCGCGCACCAGTTTCACGGCATACTCGTAAATATGCTCCGGAACGGGAACGCGGCGCACCAGATCCTGGTAAAAGAGGATTTCCTCCCCGGAAAGGATGTGCCTGAGCTCCTCGCTCCGGGTTCCGGTGGTTTCCCGGGCGATGCGCATTTCCTCCTCCTCCGTGGGGTAATCCACCTCAATCAGGAACATGAAGCGGTCCAGCTGGGCTTCCGGCAGGGGGTAGGTGCCTTCCTGCTCAATGGGGTTCTGGGTGGCGAGCACGAAGAAGGGAGGCAGCAGGGTGAAGGTGCGGCCCATGACGGTGACGCGGCGCTCCTGCATGGCCTCCAGCAGGGCGGACTGGGTTTTGGCGGGGGCGCGGTTGATTTCGTCCGCCAGCACGATGTTGGCGAACACGGGGCCCTTGATGAACTCGAACTGGCGCTTGCCGCCGGCGGAATCGTCCTGAATGATGTCCGTGCCGGTAATGTCCGCGGGCATCAGGTCCGGCGTGAACTGGATGCGGTTGAAACTGAGGTCCAGCGTTTTTGCCACGGAGCTGACCAGCAGCGTCTTCGCCAGGCCCGGAACGCCCATCAGGAGGGCATGGCCGCGGGAAAACAGGGCGATGCTCAGCAGCTCCACGACGCGCTGCTGGCCAATGATCATTTTGCTCAATTCCGAGGAAAGCTCCTTGTAAATGGCGCCGAGGCGGTCAATGGCGGCTACGTCGTCGTCGGGCAGAGTGGGGGTGGCGGGTTCCATATTGCAATTTCATAGCACTTTCCGGGCCGTTTTCCACCAAATAATCGCGCCGCGTTCATTTTCCCTGCTTGGAATGGGCAGGGAAACGGGGTAAGGAAGGGGCATGCCGAAAATTGCACTCATTCAACTGTCCGCAGATGCCCGGCCTTCCGTAAACAAGGAGAAGACGGAAGCCGCCATCCGTGAAGCCGCCGCCAACGGCGCGCAGATCGTTTGCACCCAGGAACTTTTTACTACGGAATACTTTTGCAGGACGGAGGAATGCGATTTATTTAACCTGGCGGAACCTGTTCCCGGGGAATTGACGGAAGCCCACCGGAAACTGGCGGCGGAACTGGGCGTGGTGATTGTGGCCTCCGGTTTTGAAAAGCGCGCTACCGGGCTTTACCATAATACCGCCTGGGTGGTGGATGCGGACGGCTCGTTTCTGGGCATGTACCGCAAAATGCACATTCCGCAGGACCCCGGCTTTGAAGAAAAATTCTACTTCACCCCCGGCGACCTGGGCTACAAGGCGTTCGACACCAGATTCGGCCGCATCGGCGTGCTCATCTGCTGGGACCAGTGGTACCCGGAAGCCGCCCGTCTGACGGCCATGCAGGGGGCGGAAATCATTTTCTACCCCACGGCCATCGGCTGGCTGCCGGAGGAAAAGCCCCTGCTGGGGGAACAGCAGCACTGCGCTTGGGAAACCGTGCAGCGCGGCCACGCCGTGGCCAACGGCTGCTACGTCTGCGCCGTCAACCGCGTGGGGACGGAAGGGGAAAGCGAATTCTGGGGGCAGTCCTTTGTGGCGGACTATTATGGACAGGTAATCGCGAAGGCCCCCGTCAGCGATGAAACCATCCTGTACGCGGACCTGGATCTGGACGCGCTGGAAGATCACCGCCGCATCTGGCCCTTCTTCCGCGACCGCCGCATAGACTCCTACGGCGGCATCACGGAACGCTGGGGCAGGTGAACCTGCCCCGCCCCTCTGCCCGGTTGATGTATTCCGAGGAATCCTTGGAGCGGCAGCGGGGGCAGGTCCGGGACGTTTTTCTTACGGGGAAAGATGGCGTAAAAAAGCCGCCGTTTTCCAAAAACGGCGGCTTGGGAAGGGAGGAAGAGTTTTCCGGCCAGTCACAGATGACGGCAATCTTGATGCCTTTCATCTGAATTTTCCACAATAACCGCGGCGCTCCGACCCCAAAGGCACGTTATGGCATGTGCAGTTTTTCCATGAAGGGCCGTTCATTTGGCTTGCGTGGCGGGGGGATGGAGTGCAATCTGTGCGCGTTATGCTCGACATCCGTGTAATACGAGAAAATCCGGAAGAAGTGAAAGCGCGGTTAAAGCCCCGCAGCGGCGACGCGTGGAAGCTTGTTGATGACGTTCTGGCTTGCGATGAAGCGCGCCGCAATGCCGAAACGGAAAAGCAGGCCTTGCAGTCCGAGCGCAATGCCACCTCCAAGCAGATCGGCATGCTCAAAAAGAAGGGGGAAGACACGTCCTCCATTGAAGCGCGCGTGCGCGAAATCGGGGACCGCATCCGGGAACTGGACCGTGTCGCGGAGGAAAATGCGGCCCAGCTCAACTCCCTGCTGATGAACATTCCCAACCTGCCGCATCTGGAATGCCCTGTGGGCGCGGATGAAACGGCCAACCCGGAAATCAAGCTGTGGGGAGAAAAGCCCGCTATTGAAAACCCGAAAGACCATGTGGAACTGGCCGCGAATCTGGGCATGATTTCCTTTGAAGACGGCGCGCGGATTACGGGCTCCGGTTTTGTGGTGTACCGTGGGGCGGGAGCCCGTCTGGAACGCGCCCTGATCAACTTCCTGCTGAATACGCAGACCGTGGAAAACGGTTATCAGGAAGTGGGCGTTCCGTTTGTGGTGAAGAGGGAGTGCATGGAAGGCACCGGCCAGCTTCCCAAATTTGAGGAAGACATGTACGGCACGGAAGACCAGCAGATGTTCCTGATCCCCACGGCGGAAGTTCCGGTCACCAACCTGTACCGGGATACCATTTTACAGGAAAGCGACCTGCCCATCAAGATGGCCGCGTACACGCCCTGCTTCCGCCGGGAAGCCGGAAGCGCCGGCCGCATCAACCGCGGCATGATCCGCGTCCACCAGTTTGACAAGGTGGAACTGGTGCAGATCTTGAAGCCGGAAGACTCTTTCCGGGAGCTGGAAGTGCTCCGCGGCCATGCGGAATCCATTCTTCAGAAGCTGGGGCTTCACTACCGCGTGATTGAACTTTGCACGGGCGACCTCGGCTTTTCCTCCGCCAAGACGTATGATATTGAAGTATGGGCTCCGGGACAGGGTCAGTATCTGGAAGTTTCCTCCTGCTCCTGCTTTACGGACTACCAGGCGCGCCGCATGCGCCTGCGTTACAAGGATGCCGACGGCAGGAACCAGTTCTGCCACACCCTGAATGGTTCCGGAACGGCTCTGCCGCGGCTGTACGTGGCCCTTCTGGAAACCTACCAGCAGCCGGACGGCTCCATCCGGATTCCGGAAGTGCTTGTGCCGTATTTCGGCGCGGACTGCATCCGTCCGGAACAGGCCTGAACCGACGTTTCTCCCGTCCCAACCCTGAATCAGCCCATGCCTGACGAGGGCCCCCTGGAACACTACCTGACTGTTTCCCATGAGCCGGAGCCGGATGTTCCGGAACCGGCTCTGGAACGCAGCCCCGGACCGTGGAGGGAAAGGGGAATCTTGCTGGGCCTGGGTTTTCTGCTGGGGTGCATCGGGGCGTATGCGCTGGTTTACTCGGAAATGTCCGGCGGCATGCGGTCGCTGAAACAATCCCTTTCTGAAGAGCGTGATTCTAATGCCTCTCTGCAGAAAGAGCGCGCCCATCTGCTGGAAACGCTGGAGCAGGCGCGCGTGGATGCCCTGCTGAAGGAACGGTCCCCCCTTTCCGTGACGGTCGGCGGTGTCCCCAGGACAAGCCGCAGGCCCGTTCCCCAGCCTCCGCCGCTTACGCCGCTGCCTTCCGGCGGCCAGGCTCCTCCCGAACCCGCGCCGGAACCCGGCTCCGTAGAGGACCGGCTGATCAATCCGGGGGCGGAGGACTGGAAGGAACGCTACCAGTACGCCGCCTTGCAATACAACCGGGTGGTGGAGGATTACAACAGGTTGAGGAAACTTTACATGAATCTGGTGGGCCGGAGCGGAGCCGCCGGCGGCCTGGTAACGGGGGCCCAGTTTTACAAGGCCCTGAGGAAGGATACGCGGATGGAGGCGCGCAAGCTGGATGAGCGGTACATGAAGGGAGGGCTGCGGGGCAGCGAACTCCGGGAACTGGAGCGCAGCAGGGATGAAATGCGGCACCGGGACTGGTGGTTGAAAAAAATGGCACGCCAGTTCCAGATTGATTAGATACGTGGGTGTTGCCGGCGTGAAGTATTGTTTTTGTGAAGCGCCCCTTGCTGAAATTCCTGTTGCATGGAATCTTTTTGCAGAGAGCCGCATGGTCACAAAAAGAAATCCCTTTCCCAAAGAGCCGGGATGAAAAAACAAAATCCGAATACGCAGATACCGGTATCTTTTTTTTGCGGGATGCTCCTTGGATATTGAAAATCAGGGAACAAAGTAGCCCATGCCCGCTTATTCCAGTGTCCGGTTCGCACCGGATTCCGTAGACTGCTGATCTCTGAGGCAGAAAAACTATCCGTCAGCACAGTTCCGCTGCGATGGCGTCCACGAGCAGGCGTCCGCAGCCTTTCAGGATGAGCCTTTGTTCCGGGGAAATGTCCGCCAAGCCCAGTTCCCGGTATTGTTCCAGCAGAGGAGGGGATTCCGGAAAGATGCTTTTCACATCCTGCGCCAAATAAAGGTTAGAATAGTTGCACTATTAATAATTTATTCGGCAGATGTGGACCAAGGCTCTTTAAATGAAGCTTCTATATGCTCTTGGGATTCATTCCGGGAATCAATGAATTTGGCAACGTCCTGGGCTGATTGAGCTGTAGGTTCCAAAATAGTATCAAAAAGAAGATCACTGCCTCGGTAACAGGTATTGTCGTCCATTTCCCTTTCACTCTGCATAGGTAGGAAAATGACCAGCAGACGGCTTTGAAGCTGAAGAATCCGCAGAAGAATAAATTTTTGCATCTCGGATGAAGCAGGAATAGATAAAACCTGTTTTTTCATATCGGCAGTAGGGCCTGTAAGTTTTTTAAGAATAGGCAAAACATCTGTATTGAAAGATTTTGCTGCAGCATCAGCAGAATCTTTATCAACAATGGAATTGTACCAGTCCTGTACTTTATTCACAGGTGTTTCATATGTTTCAATGAAGGTTTGCCACGCTTTTTTATCTTGTTCTCTGGAAAGCAATTCATTACCGGGTGGTTCATAGGAAAGATTTTTCAATACTTCTGGTTCTAGACCACGAATTTGGCAAGAATCACCATAGCACATTGAATGATAAATAAAAGCAGAAGTTGCAAATATGATTGTCTTTGAATGTATCATGATCGTTATGTTATTGAATCATTATGGATTGAAACGGTTACGAGGAACAAGACGTTTTTCTCCAACATCTATTCCTTGTGCGTCAGCAGCTTGGGTGATTTGTTCCAGGGTTGCTCCTGTATAGCGTAAAATAGAGGCGACAAAAGAAGCACAATTAGATCCATAGTAGGGAGATTTTTCATCAAGATTCGGATAGCTTTTTGGAAGTAAGTTATATCTCTCTTTCTCGTCATAGCTTTGAGAAAAGTGAAGAACCTGTTGAAAATATGTTTTATTTTCTTGAATTTGAAGATCAGTGAAGTTTGTAAATTTTTGTTTATGTTGATTTTTGTACCAGTTTTCAACTGCCAATATATCAGGTGCGTCATTCTTGTGATAAGACATATCAGTTAAACATTCTATATATCTATCTGTAACACCTGCCTTTTTATAAGGAGGAGGGACAGGTTCAATAACAGTTGTGTAAACATAAGCACCGAGGACAAAATTCCCTTTAGTTCTTTTTTTATACTTAATTTCTGTTCCTGCGTCTCCTCCGAGAGTGATGATTTTCATTCCAGGAATAACGTTGCAATCGGCAAGTCCAGGATTTGGCAAATTAAATTTTTTCGGGTCATCAGGAACAAAGAACAGGAAGTGATGATTTGCGAGGGCCATACCTTGGCAGGGACGAATGGCCCAGTAAACTTCTCCTAAATGATTAGGAATCCCTTCATAATAAAAACTCTTATCCCCAATAGTTACACGAATCAATTCTACTTCCGTAGGGGTATAAGTGATGCATGGACCTTTACCAATAGGTTTCCAGGCGCCTTTGTTGGGTTGGAATGTATGGTTGCACGCCAGAATAACTCCATTAAATCGTTGCGGGCATTTGGAATAAGTTTGAGCTTCCCATGTGATGGATATGTCTTCGGAGTTTTCGGAAGGCCCTTTTGCCAGGTAAATTTTGTTGATAGCGAGCCGGAGTTCTGTTTTTTTCTCCAAGAAAAGGTGGCTTTTACTATATGGGATCGATTTTTCTCCAATGCAAATGTCCACGACAATGGGAGCGACTACAAGGCTGATGCCGTCCAAATCACTTGTGCCCGGCTTGGGATTGTAATAGGTTTGCGAATATTTGATTTGGAAATTGTAAGAACCTGCTTTCAAGACATGCGGGCAATCCCGGCGCCCTTTGGAAATGTCATGTCCTTTTCCGTGTTCTTTTAACCAGTCTGTTTTTTCTCCATCCCCTGTAGTATAGGCAATGTCGCATCCATCGTCGGAAATCAATGAAAGCCACGCAACAGTAGTAGGTTGGCTAATACGTTCATCCTTAAAATCCTTGAGGGAAATTTTTCCGTTATAAGGAATAGTAGAGGGAGATTTTGGGTCAGTGACCTTCGTTGTATTTGGGATTTTCAGTTCCCCGGCACAGCATTGTTTTAATTTAGCCGCAAGCTGAGAGAGGTCGTTAACTACTTCCACAGGTGCCAGAGTTTGTTCCAGTGTTGTTTTTCCTTCATAAACCTGCTGGCCTTTTGCGTGAAGGGTGGTGAATGCCGTGATGCTGGAAAATAAAAGCAAAAGCGGCATTTGAGAGAAACATCGGGAAATAAATGCTTGATTCATGAATGGTTAGATGGGGTTGACGGAGTTATTTCCTACGCTTTTTTTTCTTGGAAGAGGAAGCAGTCCATTGTTGAATTAAAGAACGAGAGTCTTCCATGCCACGGATAGGCGGGATGAATGATGCCGCCCACTGGGCCTTTTGAGGTTCCTTCATGCGTATGTAAAGATTGGCAAGCCGGTATCCGCAACGGGCCATCAGATAGGGGTCTTTTTTCCCATACCGGAGAGTCCTTATAAACAATAATGAGGCCAGTTTTCTTTGCGGGACGTTCCCTTTTTCCATGGAGATAGCCGCGGTTTCCCAAATTTTTAAAATGCGTGTTCGAAAGCTTAAAGAGCACCCGTCTTCCATTTCCAGTTCTATCAGAGCGCAAAGCGATAGAGCTTCAAGATCAATGGGAGCATAGCGGAAAGAATAGGCCCGAAGAAAGGCATTTTCCAGAAATCCCGTAAGACAGGAATTCCGTTGCCGTGATTTCATGTTCCTGTGCTGCATCAAAGCTGTCAATTCATGAAGTCTGGCGCACACATCTCCGGGAATTTGTCCCAAAGCAGTTCGCTGAACGAAAAGAGAGACTCCTTCGTCAAAAGTCAGCCCCGGATATTCCCGGACGAAGCGATGTATTCTGGGATTTTTTTCAGAAAAGGGAAAAGAAGAGAGTGCTTTCCGGAAAACCAGCTTTTTTTCAGAAAGAGGTTTGGATTTCAGGTAAAAGGGCAGGATGAACGTTTGGGTGACCTGTACCGATGCTGAAGGTTTAGGTTTAGCTCCTGACGCCTGATTAAAAGAAATCTGTAGCAGGAAAACAAATCCTGTTAAAAAAGTAGAGAGAATATGTGAATATACGAACATATTTGTACCACTTATGGTCACATAATAAAATAATATACAAAAATTGAAAATGTCAAGAAACCAAATTCATGTATTTTTCAATTTAGGATATTAAGTTAATAAGGGAATGGCAATCAGCACAGTTCCGCCGCGATGGCGTCCACGAGCAGGCGTCCGCGGCCTTTCAGGATGAGCCTCTGTTCCGGGGAAATGTCCGCCAGGCCCAGTTCCCGGTATTGTTCCAGCAGAGGGCGGGATTCCGGCAGAATGTATTTAAGCGGCAATCCTTCATCCGTCCGGAGCATCAGGGCAATGCGTTCCAGGCGGTAGTCTTCCGCGGTGACGGGTTCCTGTTCGGAAAGGGGGAGGCCGTTTTCCAGCGTGCTGCGTATGTAGGCGTCCGTGTCCCGCGTGTTGAAGTACCGCATGCCGTTGATGGTGCTGACCGCGCCGGGGCCTATGCCCACATAGTCCTCTCCCTTCCAGTAGGCCATATTGTGAGGGGATTGGCAGCCTTCCCGGGCGTAGTTGGACGTTTCATAGTGGCGCATGCCCGCCGCCTCCAGCACATGTTCCGCCAGTTCAAAGAAGGCGGCGTCTTCATCCGGATCCTGCCTTTTTTCCCCCCGAAGCAGGCTCCGGAAGAATTCCGTGTCTTCTTCATAGGTGAGGTTGTAGGCGGAGATATGGTCCGTGCCGGCGCGGACAGCCTCTTTCAGGGTGGCTTCCCATATGGAGAGGGTTTGCCCCGGAATGGCGAACATGAGATCCATGTTGATATGGGGCATTCCCGCATTTTTCAGCATTTCCACGGAGCGCAGTGCCTGGGACGGGGTATGTTCGCGCCCCAGCAGACGCAGGATGCCGGAATCCAGGGACTGCACGCCCAGGGAAACCCGGTTCATGCCCAGGCTGCGCCAGAAGCGCACTTTTTTTTCCGTAAAGGTGGCGGGGTTGGCCTCAAAGGAGAATTCATCCAGCCTGTCCACGGGCACGAGACGGTTCAGGGTTTCCATGAGACGCCCCAGATGCGTGTCCGAGAGCATGGAGGGCGTCCCCCCTCCAAAGTAAAGGGTGGCTGTTTCCCCTCCGCGGTTCATGGACAGGGCCGCGGCGCGGGATTCCGCTTCCCGCCCCAGCGCACGGATGAAAAGTTTCATGTCCGTGGACGCCGGGGTGTGCTTGAAGAAGGCACAGTACGGACAGATGCGGTGACAGAAGGGAATGTGGACGTAAAGGTGCAACTGGGGCGGCGGGGGGGGATTAGCGTCTCCGGCGGCGTCCGGAGGATGATTCCCCGTCTCCCTTCTTTTTCTGGGAAAGCTCCAGAATCCTGTCGGAAGCGTCTTTCATCTCCGTCTTGACGCGGGATTTTTCCGATTCGTCAGCCAGGGACATGTAGTTTTTCGTCAGGGTGTCGTAGAAGGGGTGGATTTTCGTTTCCTTTTTATTCTTGGGCTTATACTTGAAGCCGTCCGGGCAGGTGTCCACCATGTTTTTCATCCACGGTATCAGTTCTTCCTTGGGCAGGGCCTGGCACAGGGCGTCCAGGGAGAAGGACATTTCTTCCTGGTCCACATCCTTGGGCGCGTTCAGCGCATTGTTTTCATCCCGGTAGAAGCTGGCGGCCTTCTTGAACCCTCTGTCCACCGTCCTTTTAAGCCTGTCCGTGCCCTGCGCCTTGGCGTACGCGATCTGATAGGCGGCCTGGGGTTCCGGGTAGGAGTTGCGCTTGGATTCGGATTTGAGCCAGGACATGAGTTCGGTCCACTGGAAGGTTTTGTAATCATATTCCTGCTTCAGGGCGTTTTCAAGAATCACGGAGCAGAGCACGTTGACGTATTCCCTGGTGTGGTTGGCCAGCATGTCTTTGCCGTTTTTGTCGCCACGGCCTACGGAGGGAACGTATTTGCGCGTTTTCCAGAGTTTCCTGATGCCCATGCCGTCCGGCAGGGCCTCCCTCACTTCATCCACCATCTTGGTGGCTCCCATGAGGTCCTGGGGCTCCTGCTTGAAGAGGGTGTACCAGGCTTCCGTATAGAACGGGTTGGCTTTGAGCACAGTCCTCATGGCGGTCTGCGTGAATGCCTTGGGAAGCGTGCCGGAGGGGTCGGCCGCTTCTTCCGGGGAGGAGCCGGCGCCCGCCAGTTTGTAAATGTTCATGGCGAAGCGGCTGTCAATGAACTTTTCATAGTCGAGGTTCATGGACAGGGCCAGTCCGGAATGGTATTCCGCATTGCCGGTGCGCGGCGCGCTGGAATCCCGGAAGTACCAGAATCCCGTGGTGGCTTTCAGGGTGTCCACGCTCTGGCCCACGCTCAGCCAGCAGCCGTTGCCGGTGAAGTGGGTGGTCATCAGGTTGCCGTGGCCGGGTTGTCCGGCGGGGGCGGCGGGGATGCCGCGGGCGATCTGGGAATTGCGGGAGATAAGGGACATGGTGCCGCACACGCCGCCTTCATGAAGCTTGCGTTCGTTGGATTCCCGGGACCATTCCGGATCCGGGTCAAAGCTGAACAGGATGGGCGGCTCTTTATCGTCATCCGACCGGTAGGGGCCGTACAGCCACAGGCGGGTCGGCCCACGCTGTCCCATGTAGCGTTCCCACACGCTGTCGCACTCACGCAGGGGGCGCGTTTCCGAAAGGGCCATCATGGCCGGCCAGGGCGTTCCTTCCAGGGAAACGCCGGTCCATTCCACACGCTTGCGGTCCACGTCGCGCAAATCGCCGCAATGTTCATATTTATCCACCAGGTAGGAGAAGAATTCCACCGGGGTGGGGAAGGGGTCCCTCTTGCGCCTCAGCTGGCCGTGGCGGTACATGTATTCATGCAGAAATCCGGCCAGGTTGTCTTCCGTAATGGCGGAATCCCCGATTTCCGATACGGTGGGGTATTTTTTGAGCCAGGCCTGCTTGGGGGTGATTTTTTTGCGGTCCAGATAAGCTTCCACCTTTTTGTAGCATTCCTCATCCACGGTGCGGGGGGCGTTCCCATACCAGTTGACGGGCGGTTTCCCGGCGCAGTACAGATCCGCTGGCGGGGGCATGACTCCGGAGGATCTGAGGCCTTCCAGCTTGCCCAGGGCGTCAACGTAGCGGCCCTGATGGGTGAGGTCGAAGGCTCCCATGCCGAATTCGCGGCGTCCTACCGCGAACGCCAGAACGAGCTGGTCATATTTTTCCGTCATTTCCAGGCCCAGTTCATCAATCATGAACGCCACATTGGTGGCGACGCTGGGGTCCGGCGGGAAGAACATGGCGAAAACTTCACGGTTGTTTTTCGTGTTTTTCAACCATTTTTCAAAATCCGGAGAAAAACTGCCTCCGCGTTTTTTTACGTAGTCGCGCACGTAGGCTTCCGCGTAATGGGGATATTTGTTCAGCAGTTTTTCAGAAAATTTCCCCTTGGACGCGATAGCTTCCTCCCGTAAAGCCTTTTCCATGGCAATGACTTCCGGGGAGGGGGAAAGGTCGGGAGCAGGTGGTTCCGGTTCGGGTTCCGGTTCAGGTTCGGGGGCGACCACTACGGGCTCCGGTTCGGGAGCGACCACCACGGGTTCCGGAGCAGGAGGAGCGGGCTTGGGTTTGGGCTTGGGCGGAGCCGCTACCGGCACGGTAACGGATTTGGCGACGGGTTCCTTTTTATCCTTGAGTATCTGGTAGCCCAGAAATCCAAAGAGGGCGAGCATCCCGGTCACAATCACTGTGATGACCGGGAACCCTCCGGAGCGCTTTACCCGCGGCAGCGGCGCTCCGGGGATGGGGGCGCCGGCTACGGGTTTCCGCAGTTGCGGTTGCTGAGGTTTTTGGGCGGGGCGGAGAGCCTGGGCATGCGCTACAGCCGGCTGGGGCTGCGCCGAAGAAAGCGGGTAAAGAAACAGGATGGTGCCTAACCCTCCGAATTTGCCTTGCGCATTGGCTGCGTATTGGGTTTCAAAAGCTTCCCAGGCCTGGGAGTATTGGGCTTCATATCCCGGAGAAACAGACAGTTCCCCGCTGGCCAGATCGCGCGTGACGAGGCCCCGTGGGCAGAATTCGCGTATCAGGACCGTATGGCCTTCCGGGGAAAGAGCCTGGTACAGATGATAGTCCGGGCCGCTTTCTACAAGCGCCGTGATGCTGTAGCCGCCTATGTTGAAATGTGGCGGGAGGGCAGGGGGAGGAGGGATTGTCATGACGAATCAAGAGGTCAAAGATCCCGTATATTCAAAAAGGTTCGGGGCCGTTTGTCAATGCCGGAGTGAGGAAGCTGCGCCATGAGACGGGGGAGGCTACCACCCCGGGAAGCTTCCGGACGGCGGGAATACGAAACATGCCGGGTCTCGTAAGAACAGGGCCTTCCTGCGGCGCGACGCCGCACGGGAAGCGGCTAACGGATGGTGACCCTGGTGCCGACGGGGGTATGCTCAAAGAAGGTCTTGGCCATGTCCTCCGGCAGGCGCACGCATCCGTGGCTGACCGGATATCCGGTGACAAACCCCACGTGCATGCCGTAGCCCCCCGTAATCCTCATCCAGTAGGGCATGGGGGCGGGGTCGAAGTAGGTGCCTGCCGGCGCTCCGCCAGACCTGGCGTTGTAATCCCCGTTGACGACGGCTCCGGTAGCCTTGCTGCGCAGAACGCCGTAGGTGCCGGATTTGTAGTTGGCGTCTTTCTGGATGATTTTGTACGTTCCCCTGGGAGTGCCGTAGCCTTCCTTGCCGGAAGACATGGGGGAGACGCCCACGAGCGTGGTTCCCACGTAGTAGAAGACTTTCTGCTGCTTAAGGTCAATGATGATGTGCTTTTCCCCCTGGGTGCCCGCCGGCAGGTCCCAATATCCCTGGCCCAGACGGGCTTCCGGAGGCAGGTCCGTGTTGACGCCGGAGGTAGAGCCCACCCCGGACAGGTAATCGTCCCGCCCGGACACGCCCTGGATTTTCCCGGCGATTTGGTCAAACAGCGGGGGCCTCTCGTACGATGTGCAGGAAACAAGAGCGGAACTGATAGAAACTAGCGTCAATATGCCGGATTTCATGGGAACGGGAAAATGACAGGCAGGTTATGGGGCCTGTCCTCCTTTTTGTCAAGATTTGCATGCTGTTATCCGTTGCTTATTCCAAGGGTATCTGTTATATACGGCGGACCACTTCATTCATCCCTATTTTCATGAGCGAACAATACGATCTTCTTAAAAGCATTCTTCTGGAAAAATCCGTGCGTACGGGAACCTTTACGCTGGCTTCCGGCAAGGTGTCCGACTTGTATGTGGACTGCCGCATGACAGCCCTGGACCCCGTAGGGGCCACCCTGGTGGGCGCTCTGGGCTGGAAGCTGGTGAAGGAGGATATTCTGCCCCGTTTCCCGGAGGTGGCTGCCATCGGCGGCATGACCATGGGGGCGGACCCTATTTCCCTGGCCGTCGGCATGACCTGCGCTCTGGAAGGGGCGGAAAAGAAGCTTCAGGTGTTCACCGTGCGCAAGGAGCCGAAGGACCATGGACGCGGCCGCCGCATTGAAGGCAATTTCCAGGCCGGGGATACCGTGGTCGTGGTGGATGACGTCATCACGACGGGCGGCTCCACATTGAAGGCTATTGACGCCATTGAGGCGGAAGGGGGCAGGGTTGCCGCCGCCCTGGTGCTGCTGGACCGCGAGGAAGGCGGACGCCAGGCGATTGAGGAACGCGGCATTCCCGTTTACCCGCTGTACACCAGGACTTCCCTGTTGGGCCGTTAATCCTTTTCCGTTCATGCTCCCGGCCCTGATCGGCATAAGCGGCCATGAAGTGGGCGCGGAGGAAGAGGCTGCCATCCGGCGTTGGCAGCCGGCGGGTTTTATTCTGTTTTCCAGGAATATCGATTCCGTGGAGCAGGTGCGCGGGCTGACGGAGACACTGCGGAAACTTTGCCTCCACCATCCTGTCATTGCCGTGGATCAGGAGGGAGGCCGGGTGGTGCGCACCGCTTCCCTGGGCCTGAATCTGCCCTCCCCGGCTTCGCTGGCCCGGCTCGGTTCGGTTGGCGGCATGGTGGAACTGGCCGCGGTGACGGCCCTGGCTCTCCGCTACCTGGGGGTGAACCTGAATTTTGCCCCGGTGCTGGATATCTGCCATGATCCGTCCGCGGCCAACGCGCTTCCCGGCCGCTGCTGGGGAGACAATGCGCAGGACGTCATTTCACGCGGCGGCGTTTATGCCTCCAACCTGCGCCGGGGCGGCGTGCAGAGCTGCGGCAAACATTTTCCCGGCATGGGCCGTGCCCAGGCGGATCCCCATTTCAGCCTTCCTGTGGTTGACCTGGATGAACGGGAGTTGTTCAAGACGGATTTGCTGCCTTTTCTGGCTCTGTGCCCGGCATTATCCTCCATCATGTCCGCCCATATCATGCTGCCTCAGATTGATCCCGATTATCCCGCCACCTTGTCCGAACGGGTGATCCGGGGGCTTCTGCGCGACCGCCTTGGCTTCCGGGGCGTGGTGTTTACGGATGATTTGTGCATGGGGGCGATTGCGGCGCAGTATTCCCCGGATGACGCCGCTTTCCTGTCCCTGCGGGCCGGATGCGATCTGCCCCTGATTTGCCATGACCCTCTTCCCTGGCTGGATGGGCTGGCTTCCCGCCTGGAGGGTTTGAACGCCTATGACCGGGAGGATTCTTTCAAACGGGTGGAAAAGCTGAGCGACTCCCTGTGTTTCCCGTTTCCGGAAAAGGCTTCCCTGTGGGATTCCTGCCTCCGCCGTGCGGAAGCCCTGTGCCGCCTGGGAGAGGAAGGCGGCGGGGACAACCTGCCTTCATCCCCCGTTCAGGAGTATTGAGACAGGCCCGATGACGGCTTTTGCCTGAAAGCGCATGCCGGAGATGTCCCGGAAAATTTATTTCCGCGGCAGGGGGAATAACAAGAGTGCTGGCTGATCAGCTTCTTTTGCGGCGAGCCGCCAGCAGGGCCGCGCCGAGCAAGCCCAGGGAAGCCGCGGCGGGTTCCGGAACGAGGTGGTTGTAGATGCTTGAGGCATAAACTTTGACATAGTCGATGTCGAATGCGGCTCCGGAATTGGCCAGCGTATTTTGGTCAATTCCTTTATTGACTCCTGCGTTTTCCACCCAGTTGCCTCCAATCTGCTGGTCGATGATCAGGTAGAATTCATTCCCGTCCTTGTCAAAGGGCCAGTTTGCGTTATTGGGCTTTTTGAATGAACCGGTTGCTTTTCCGTCCACGTAAAAGGTGATGCCTTCTTCCGTCCATTCCATCCCGTAGGTGTGCCAGCTCGTTTTTGCGGCGCCGTCGCTCCAGCCGGGGGTGACCCCCTGGGATTTATCCTGATTGGGAACGCCGTTTTGCGACCAGTGGATTGTCTGGTAAACGCGGCCCTCGTAATTCAGATGTTCCATGATGTCAATTTCCCCTCCGACAGGCCAGCCTATGCTGTCGGATTTGGGCATCATCCAGATGGCCGGCCAGACGCCCTGCACGCAGTCGAATCTGGCGCGGACTTCTACGTAGCCGTATTGGAAGGAGAAGGTTTTCAGGGAATATACCCCTCCGCAGGCGTATGTTTTGGCCGGTGCGGTCTGGTTGGTTTGAGTAGTGTAGTCCCCGTATTTTCCCCACAGGGTCATGGTGGAGTTGCCGTCCTTTTCCCGGAATTCCACAAGGCTTTCCTCCCGGGATTGGTACTTGCGCCAGTCCGGGGCGTTATAGCCTACGTAATCAATGCGGCTCCAGTTGTGTTCGTTCAGAGATGATCCGTCAAAGTCGTCTTCAAAAACGAGTTCCCAGTTCCTGTCGGATGCCCAGGGAGTCGCCGCCATGACGGAAGATGCTGAAAGTGAGAGAAAGAGAAAAGGAAAAAGGAGCGCCGTTCTGATGAACATCATGAGAAAATATAGAGCGGGCGCCGCTGGGTGTCAATAGACAAAAAATTGGCAGGCGGCCCCGGCATGGAGCAGGAAATTCCCGACGTCCTTAAGAGGGACCGCCCGGTTTTTCCGGCAGGGGGCGCGGCGATTGGCGCCCCTGCCGGGATTCTCTTGTCACAAGGCTTTTTTGTTATTTCCAGCTGCGGGCGGCCGCAGCTTAAGACCGGAGAGCCATATTTTTGGCGGCGTTCGCCTTGTACACGTGCAGTTCCGCAAGGCGGACTTTTCCGCCCTTCTGGAAGAGTTTGATGCGCAGCCTGTTGGTGGTGACGGGGTCAAACGTCCGCATGCATTTGATGAATCCGTTGCCCGGAAGCTGAAGCATGCGCAGCACTTCCGGTTCATTGGCGTACATGGCTTTCTGCGCATCGCTGACGCCGGCGGTGGAGGCTCCCAGGGAACCCCAGTGGACGGGAACCCACTTGCCGCCCTTGTAGGCTTCAATGATGAGGCGGTTGTGGCCTTTTTCAATCTTGATGTCCACGGCGCGCAGGGCGGCAGGGGATTTCAGGGTGAGTTCCAGCACCAGGGGCTCGTCTTCCGTGGGGGAAGCGTCCAGCTCCTCAATGGTGGTGGCGTCCCGGTCCGTCAGTTTGGCCGTGTCCACACGGCCTCCTGTGGAGGCTTTCAGCTTGTAGTCCTCCACTTCCTCCGTGGAGCTTCCCAACAGTTTCAGTTCATGCACGCGGCATTCCAGGCCGTGCCAGTCCGTGGAAACGTGGAACAGGCAGCGGGAACCCTGAGTCAGGCAGGAGTCATTCGGGGAAACCCAGGTTTTTTCCTTCTTTTTATCCGTTTTGTCGTACACCTCTATCTGGTTGCCCTGAGAGGCCGCGGAAATGTAGGTCCCGTCCGGCAGATGGAAGGAGCAGCCCCAGTTGCCGTGATCCCGGATCAGGATGCCCGGCACCCACAGATGGTTGCAGTTGGTGACTGAGAGGGCCTTTTCTGCACATCCCACTTCAAAGCCGCCCACGGCGATGGGGCGGTCGTATTCCACCTCCAGGTCATTGACGCGCCATTTGATTTTGGCGTTCATTTTTTGCACGCCCGGCTGGGTGGGGCCGCTGAGTTCCTTCTTGTAGGAGTAGACGTTCCATTGGCCGCCGAATTTGGAATTGGGCGTCCAGGAAATGGTTTCCATGGGGGAGAAGGTGGTCGTGTCGCTGAATTGCACCGTGCCGGCAAAATCATATTTGTAGGCGGAGTTGGCTTTCCCTTCCTGCTCCTTGTCGCGGTGGAGCCCCAGGGCGCGGCCGCCCAGTGGCTGCTGGACGTCCACGTTCAGAGAATATTCCCCGGGCTGGGGGTTGCCGTCGTTGCGCTTGGGTTCAAAGAAAATGCGCACATCCATGCCCAAAATCATTTCCGCGCAAGTGGCCCTGGTGAGCTGGTCCACCCCGGGAATCTCCATGATGGCCTTGGCGATGGGGAGGGCGCGGTTGTTGACGACATTGATAAGCTTAAAGCGGCAGCCCTGTTCCACCGGAATATTTTTCAATTCCCGGATGGCGGATTTCAGGGAGGCGGGGGCCTTGGTTCCAAGCGCAGCGTTTACCATGGACCAGTTGCGCACGTAGGTGTTCAGGAAGCGGGATTCCGTGTCAATGATGGGGGGAACCTTCCGGAACGTTTTGGCCTGGAATTCAGGCTTGCCCGTAATTGCCAGGTTCTGGCGTTCCGCGCAGAGGGCCGTGATCCAGATGCTGGTGCGGATGTAGGTGCCGATGACGGAGTCCGCCGTCATCAGTTCCAGGCGGTTGGGGTTCTGCATCATGCCGCCGTCAAAGGGGCGCAGCAGCGTCAGTTTCCACCGGAAAGCCTCCATGTTTTTGTAATATGCTTCCGGATTGGTTCGCCAGTAGGCGGGGAGGGCCCACATGATGGAGAGCGTCTCGGAAGAGTGGCCCTGGTCACAGCCGCCGATGGGGCCTTCCCCATACATGATGCGGCTGTTTTTCGTGTACAGCTCCGGTCCGCCGCAGATGAGGGAGGCGATGTAGTACGGGCCGTGGCGTCCGGAGTAGGTCCCCCCGCATTCACGGTCGGGTTCAAAGGTGAAGGTTTCCGTCATGCGGCCATAGGGTCCCATGCCGGTGGGGCAGATGGACTGGGCATGGTCCATCATTTTGTCCAGTACGCCGTCTTCCGTGCGCGCCGGCGTTTTGCTGGCCAGCGCCAGGAACAGGCACATGTGGGAGCCGCCGATGCTGACGCCTGTTCCCCGGTAGCCCGGGTGAATGCCGTGGCCGGTGACGAAGTCCCCATAAAGAACTTCGTTTTTCATGCGCTGCACGCTGTTGCGGATGGCCGGAAGCACGGAGTTGTCCCGGTAGCGCAGCCAGTATTCGCACAGGAAGATGCCCGCGGAAGCCTGGGGGACGGCCCACCAGCATTGGGAGCCGGAGAAGGCGATGTACTGAGCCGCTTTTTTAATGGCGGGGTCATACTTCGGGTTGCCCGTGGCCATCAGGGCCAGGCCGGCCCAGCCTGTATCATAATGGTTGCCGCAGTAGCCGCCCGGGCGTTCCCAGGAGCCGTCCTCGCGCTGCTGGGCCGCCAGCCATTCGCTCATCATGTGGACTACCGCCTTGCTCTTGGCGCAATTTTTGGGGAAGCCGAGGGCATAGGAACCAAGCTGGGGGATTTTGAAGGTGACGTTTTTCACATATTTCTTCACTGCGTCCGGCAGGGCGGAGGAGCCACCCACCTGTACGGTCACGCCCACGGAGGCGGACCACCTGGGGGTTCCCGTTCCTTTAAGGTTCCAGTCACCCTTGGGGATATCAAAGACCAGGGAAGAGACGGCGTGCGCCTGCCATATTTTGCTTTTGGCGTCGTACCTGGCTTCTCCGTAACCCACGGTGTATTGCTGGGCTTTGGTCAGCGGAACGGTTCCGCCGGGGCCTTCCAGCCTCAGGTCCGACCATTCGAAGCCGTCGTTGCCGATGCCGTTGCCGCCGTCATCCACGTGCAGGCGCACCTGCTGGCCGCCCTTTACCGGAATGGAAAGGGAAACGGGCTTTTTAGCCTGTTCCTCCCGGAAAACTTCCTTCCAGAGAGGCTGGATGCCCTGGATTTTTTCCACGCTTTCCGCGGGAATGAGGTTCAGGGTGATTTTTCCGGCTCCTTCCGCCTTGTCCACCAGAAGGCCCGCGTGCATGTCCAGGCCGCGCCTGTTCTGATGCTGATAAGGGCCGTAAAGCACGTCCAGGCTTTGCGACGTTTTGAAGAGGTGTCCGTCAATGCCCAGGATCAGGTCTCCTTCCTTGACGTATTTTTCGGCAGGGGAACCCTCAATCACCTGGGTGACCGTGTAAAGGTTCGCCACGGGTTCCCCGTTGGGGTCCAGCATGGTTTTAGGGAAGAAGCCGCGGAAGTTCGTGTCCGGCCAGGAGGCGTCCAGGCCGCGGGCGCGGAAGCCCAGAGGGCCGAAGGTTGTGATCCAGCCTTTGGCTACTTCCTCGGAGTTGCCGAACCAGCTCGTGTACAGCTCTGCGTATTGTTTTCTCCACTGGTTCAGCGGCATGGGCTTGGCGAATTTTTTCAGATAAGCGTTCACATCACCCATATTGGTTGTTTGCCTGGCGGCTTTCCCGCGCGGACGCACTACGGGCGCAGGCCTGGCGGCGGTCTGTTCCGCCTGTGATTCCTTCCGGTTGGCGGGATGCTGCGGTTCCGGCTGTTTTCCGTTCGCAGCGTCATCTGCCGGGGCAGAAGTGTTTTCGTCAGGCTGTGCAGGGTCGGCTGCGGATTTTTCCTCTAAAGCTCCCGGGGCATCTTCATTCCGTTCCCCGGAGGAAATGGCCGGCGGAGTCTTTTCCGGCTGCTCCGCAGGGCCGGATGAGGAGGTGTTCGCGGCGTTTTCCTGTTTGGGGGCGGCTTCCTCCTTCACGGCGGGCAGGGCGGCTTTCTTTTCCGGTTTGGCGTCTTCCTTCTTTTCCCTGTTGGCTTGGGGGGGCTCCGGCTCCTGGGCAGAGGCGGATTTTTCCTCGGGGTTCCGGGTGAAATAGTAGGTCCCGCATGCGCCTCCCAGCAGGAGCAGGATGAGAATCCATATGCCGGCGGAGTTCTTCTTTTTCCGCGGCGGGGGAAGGGTGCCCGCATGAACGGGCGTCGCCCCGGTTCCGGGAGTGGTCAAGGTACGCTGATCACGCTGGAAGCGGGATGCCGGCGGGACGACCGTGCCGGAGGCCGGCTGCGCGGCGGCATGGCCGCCGGGAATGGCATAAACCAGGTACAGGGTGCCCAGAGCGGGGATTTCCCCCAGGGATCCTGTGCGGAACTGCGCTTCGAAATCATTTTTCAGCGGAAGAACTTCCCGTTCAATATCCGTGTTTTCCGGATAGCGCAGTTTTCCGCTTTCCGGGTCGCGCACAGCGAGCCCCTGGGGACAGAATTCGCGGAGCAGGTATGGAACATGGTCGGCATCCGAAGCGTAATAGACATGGCAGAGGGAATCCGTCTGCTTCAGGGATTGGATAAGATAGCCGTTGATATTAAATCCGGAAGGGAGAGAAGGCGTATGTTCCATGGTCACATGACAGGTGATTATCCGACTGCCTGTTAGCATATCCGGAGGCTTCCTTCAATGTAAAAAGAGGTTTTCAGGGGCCGGAACGTGTGACGCGATTAATTGATTATTTGCTTGAATGCATGGCGATTATGTGGTGCAAGCAAGGCTCGCTTTTTTGTTTTTCCATTACAATCATGAGTTCCGATATTAGATTAGACGCCTTGCAGTATCATTCCCAGCCCCGCCCCGGCAAGGTGGAAACGCTTCCCTGCAAGCCCTGCTTTTCACAACGGGATTTGACGCTTGCCTATTCCCCGGGCGTGGCCGAACCCTGTCTCCGCATTCAGGAAGATCCTTCCCAGAGCGCCCTGTATACCGGACGTTCCAATCTGGTGGGCGTGATTACCAACGGCACCGCCGTTTTGGGGCTGGGCAATATCGGCCCTGATGCGGCCAAGCCGGTGATGGAAGGCAAGGGCGTTTTGTTCAAGGTATTCGCGGACATTGACGTTTTTGACATTGAGCTGAACGTGAAGGAGCCGGAAAAGCTGATTGAAACGATCAAGACCATGGAGCCCACCTTCGGCGCCATCAATCTGGAGGACATCAAGGCTCCGGAATGCTTCATGGTGGAGGAACGCCTCCGCCAGGAGATGAATATTCCCGTGTTCCATGACGACCAGCATGGAACGGCGGTGATCTCCGGCGCGGCCCTTCTGAACGCCGCCGAGTTGACGGGCCGCAAGCTGGAGGATATGAAGGTTGTCGTCGTCGGGGCCGGGGCCGCCGGCATTTCCTGCGCCAAGTTCTACATGACGCTGGGAGTGCGCCGCGAACATATCTATATGTTTGATTCCAAGGGGCTGATTCATACCGGGCGCATTGACCTGCACGCCACGAAAGCCCAGTTCTCCCAGTCGGAAGACTGTTCCCTGGAGGAGGCCCTCACCGGGGCGGACGTGTTCCTGGGACTTTCCACCAAGGGGTTGCTCACGCAGGACATGGTCAAACTCATGGCTCCTTCCCCCATCATTTTCGCCTGTGCGAATCCGGATCCGGAAATCACGTACCAGGATGCCAAAAAAGCGCGCCCTGACTGCATCATGGGGTCCGGACGTTCCGACTGGCCCAACCAGGTGAACAATGTTTCCTGCTTCCCCTTTATTTTCCGTGCCGCCCTGGATGTGCGCGCTTCCGTCATCAATGAACAGATGAAGATCGCCGCCGCCCGCGCCCTGGCTGATCTGGCGAAGGAACCCGTTCCTCAGGAGGTGATTGACCTTTACGGGGGAGCCCCGCTCAGCTTCGGCATCGACTACGTGATTCCCAAGCCCATTGATCCCCGCATCATTGAATGGGAATGCCCGGCGGTAGCCCAGGCGGCTATGATTTCCGGCGTGGCCCAGTCCCCCATCCGGGATATGGAGGCCTATACGCTGGAATTGCGCAAGCGCATTGCCGCGGCTCGTGAACGCGTCGCCGGCGTGGTGCGCAGCTACCTTTAACAGGGTTCCCGGCGGGAAGCCGGAAAACCCATGCCTCCGGCGTTCGCGCCGGGCGGCTGCAAAAACCGGGTGGACTGATGTTCCGCCCGGTTTTTGCATGCCCATACAGGGAGGTGTTTTTATAGCGGGGATACTGCATCAGAGCATTCTGGAGGCGGAAAGAGGGATTGCGGCGCGGCGCTTCCTTCCGTATGAATTAAGGCGGACATGTTGTTGCCCGGCGTTTCCCTGTTGAATGCGGCTTGGTGAATACCACCATGGTGAGGCTGTTTTCTTCTTTTCGTCAGGCAAGAAAGAAATTCCCCTATGGTCAGATGGAGGAAATGTTTTTTTATCTGGTATTTTCAAGCCATGTGGAGAGAACCGCAAGATATGGCCGGGCGGAGGATCGTCTTCGCTCCGGTCTTTGGTAAAGGCTTGCCTTCATTTAGGCGTTAGCCAGCCGGAGGCGCATCTGTTCCGTCTGTTCCCTGTCCGGGATAAGTTCTACAAGCGTCTGGCTGTTTTCCTCCAGGGAATCAAGCTGGTCGAAGTCCTCCGCCGTGCGGATCGCCAGGTAGCTCATGCCCCATTGTTCCGCAATGGCCTTGAAGGAATGGGCGTGGGGTTGCACCAGCAGTTTTCTCATGGCTTCGGAATGTCCGTCCGCCCCGGGCAGGGCGCGGAAGATGCCGCCGCCCCCGTTATTGATGACGCCTAGGACGCGCGTGCCCTTGTCCAGTTGGGGAAGGAGCGCCAGGGCATTGGAATCATACATGGCGGTCAGGTCGCCCACGAGGGCCCAGGAGCGGGAGCACCTGGCGGAGACCCCCAGAAAGCCGGAGATTTGCCCGTCAATGCCGTTGGCTCCCCGGTTGGCGCGGACGTTTTCCGTGGGGATGGCCGTTTGAGCGAAGCTGTTCCAGTACCGCACGGGCATGGAGTTGCCCAGGTAAATGCAGTCGCTGTCCGCGGCAAAGCAGGAGAAGGAGCGCACCATGGCCTGTTCGCTTTCCGGGCAGGTGATCAGCAATTCCTCCATCAGGGCTTTTCTGCGTTTGTTCATGGCGCGCAGACCGTTGACGTCGCCCACGGTATCTATATCCCCCAGCGCGTGCAGAATGGCCTCCAGATCTCCGGTGACGACGGAGGAAGGGCGGGCCAGCCCGGAGAAGCCGGTGCGGGTGACGGAAAAGACTTCCGTGGCCGGAATGTCCTCCAGGTCGCGCCAGAAGCGGGCCACGGGCACGTCCCCTAATCTGAGCAGGACGGCGGGCGGGTGTTCCCGCAGCAGGGCGTCCGCGTCCGTCAGGGCCAGATGGGCCAGCTCTTCCCGGAGTCCGGAGGTGGCGTCCGCCACCACGGGAGCTTTCAGTTCGTTGGCCAGCCACCGGGCCGGGGCCTGTTCCGTGGGATCCAGGCCGCCGATCATGACTACCAGCCCGTCGCGCGATTTGAAGCGCAGGGCCCGGGCCAGCTCCGCCAGGGAGCCCCGGAAGCCGTTTTCCTCCGGAGGTTCCGCCGGGTAAAGGTCGCAGCTGCCGGGATTCCAGGCAGGGTCCGGGTCCGGCAGGCACACGTTGATGTGGAGCGGGGAGGCGTAATCCCAGTCTTGCAGAATGTCTTCCGGCAGGTTTTCCGGCGTTTCCAGGTCAATCGTGGGTGCGTAAATGCCGAACAGATCCGCCTGTTCAATGGCCTGGGGAGCGGCGGAGCCCCGGCAGGCAGCCGGGCGGTCCGCCGTAAGCAGGAGCAGGGGGCGGCGCTGGTAGTAGGCCTCCACCACGGCGGGGAGCAGTTCCGCCGCCGCCGTTCCGGAGGTGGTGACCACGGCCACGGGCAGCCCCATATCCTGAATGCGGCCCAGCGCAAAGAAAGCGGCGGACCGTTCGTCAAAGTGAGTCCATTTCACCAGATCCTCCGCGGCGGCCAGCACCTGGAGCAGCGCCATATTGCGCGCGCCGGGGCAGACCACCCACTCGCAAATGCCGCCCAGGCAGCATTGGGCCAGCAGGGATTTGACGAAGGATGCGGGGGAGCTCACGGGAATCAGCCTTGTTTTTTTGCCGCCCTGGCTGCTTTTTCAGCCAGTTTGGCCTTTTCCTCATCCGAAAGAATGCGGGGAAAGACGGGGGCGGGATCATTGATGCGGTGCCCTGCGGGGAGGATTCCCCATTCCAGCGCGGCCGGCGTGAGTTCACGGAACAGGTCCCCGGCGTTGAGCTGGTCCAGAATGCGGGCGGAGGCGTCCGGCAGGACGCAGCCGATGAGATAGCCCGTCTGGGCGCAGCATTCCAGCAAATGGCGCAGCACGCAGCGGAGGCGCGGGGCGGAGGCTTCATCCTTGGCCAGCTGCCAGGGCTGCTGCTGCTCAATGTACGCGTTGCAGGCGGAGACCTGGGCGTTCAGGGCCGCCAGGGCGTCGGAGACCATGTTGTCGTCCATGTATTTGGAAAACAGGGTGACGGCCTGGTCCATGGTGGCGCGCAGGGCCCTGGAGGCTTCGTCATCATATGCCTCCGCGCCGGAGATAACGGAGTCGCAATAGCGGCGCGTCATGTTGATGGAGCGGTTGCACAGGTTGCCGAGGTCGTTGGCCAGCTCCGTATTGTACAGCATGACCAGGCGGTCCGCGTCAAAGTTGGCGTCCTTCCCGGTGGTGATGTCCCGCACCAGGTAATAGCGCACGGGTTCCGGGCCGAACTGTTCCGCCAGCAGGTTGGGGTCCACCACGTTGCCGATGGACTTGGACATTTTTTCCCCGTTGATGTTCCACCAGCCGTGCACGAGCAGGGTGGGCATTTCCTCGTCGGAGAAGCCCATGGCATGCAGCATGGCGGGCCAGTACACGCCGTGGGCGGGCACCAGGATGTCCTTGCCGATGACTTCGCAGTCCGCGGGCCAGAGTTTGGAGAAATCCGGCAGGCCGCTGTCCGGCTCCGCCAGATAGCCGGCGAAGGAAATGTAGTTGATCAGGGCGTCAAACCAGACGTAGGTGACGAATTCGGGATCGAACGGGAACTCGATTCCCCAGGAAAGGCGGCTCTTGGGACGGGAAATGCAGAGGTCCGAGTCAAAGTCAATGGCGTTGAGCACTTCCGCCTTGCGGAAGGCCGGAAGGACAAAATCACTGCTCTTTTCCACGAACTGCTTCATCCACTCCACATGGTCGGTCAGGCGGAAATACCAGTTTTCTTCCTCCAGTTCCACCACTTCCCCCCATTCCGGGCCGAAGTTGCCTTCCGCGTCCCGTTCCTTGTCCGTCAGGAACTGTTCCTGGCGCACGGAATAGAACCCCTTGTAGGATTTTTTGTAAAGCTGGCCCTTGTCTTTCAGGTCCGTCAGGATTTTCTGCACGCAGGCCTTGTGGCGCGGGTCCGTCGTGGAGGCCCATCCGTCATTGCTGATGCCCAGGCGGTCCCACAGCGCCTGGAACTGGGCGGTGATGTTGTTGACATGCTCCTGCGGCGTAATGCCCAGCTTTTCCGCCGTCTGCTGCACTTTCTGCCCGTGCTGGTCCACCCCGGTCAGGAAATAGACTTCCTCCCCCTTCATCCGGTGCCAGCGCGCGAGAACGTCCGCCAGGACTTTTTCATAAGCGTGCCCGATGTGGGGCGGTCCGTTGGTGTAGTCAATGGCCGTGGTGATATAGTACATGCGGGGAACGATACTCCTTTCCTTTTATTTTGCAAGCAAAGTCATGGCGGCGTCCCGGGAGCGTTTCCCGGCATGGGAGGGGAGAATAAGGCGCTGCCGTGGGTGAAACGGCGGAAGAGGATGTGCGGATATTCCCCTTCCGCCGCGCCGTGACCTTTTCCGCACGGAGACCCAACAGGAGAAAATCCGGCGGGGCCGGATGTCCTCGGAAAAGTTTCCCCAATGCATGGTTCCGGGAATGGACTCCATTGCCGGAGAGCGTGCAACCTGTTTTTAACCCTGGGCCTGTTGCCGCCGGAATCCGCGGTTTTGGTAAGCTTCCTCCAGCTGGTTGAGCGCCCGTTCCAGGATGGAGCGGGGACAGCCCGCGTTCAGGCGCATGAAGCCTTCCCCTTCCTTGCCGAAGATGGAACCGTCGTTGAGAGCCAGGCGCGCGCCGTCCACAAAAAACTCCACCAGCTCCTTCTGGGAAAGGTTCAGTTCCCGGCAGTCCAGAAAGACCAGGTAGGAGGCATCCGGCATGATGGCCTTGATTTTGGGCATGCGGCGGCGCAGTTCCGCGTCAATGAAGCGGATGTTTTCCTGAATGTAGTCCAGCGCCTGGGCCAGCCATTCCTCCCCCGCCGGGCCTGAATAGGCGCTGATGAGCCCGTCGTACGCGAAGACGTGCCCTTCCGCAAGCTCCCTCCCGCTGACGAAGTTCTGGTATTTCGCGAACAGGTCCGGATTCTGGCAAATCACGTAGGAGCTGCCCAGGCCGGGCACGTTGAAGGTCTTGCTGGGCGCCATGTAGGTGACGGAGTTCATGCGGGCGTGTTCGGAAACGGTGGCGAATACGGTGTGCCTGCGGCCGGGAAGGGTCAGATCCGCATGGATTTCATCAGAAATGACCAGCGTGCCGCTTGTCGTACAGATTTCAGCCACGCGGCGCAATTCCTCCGGACTCCATACGCGGCCCCCGGGGTTGTGGGGATTGCACAGGATGAACATGCGGCAGCCATGCACGGCTTCCTGCATGTGGTTGAAGTCCATGCGGTAGCGGCCGTTTTCCAGAATGAGGGGATTGTTGACGATTTCCCGGCCGTTTTCCCGGATGATCATGGCAAAGGGGTGGTACACCGGAGGCTGGATCATGATTTTGTCCCCCGGTTCCGTAAAGCATTGGATGGCGCTGGAAATGCCGGGAACAATGCCCGGAGCGAAGCCTATTTCCGAGGCGTTCACCTTCCACCCGTGGCGTCGGTCCACCCAGTCCCTGATGGCTTTAAAGAAAGCGCGGGGCTTGACGGTATATCCCAGGATTTCGTGCTCGCAGCGGCGTCGGATAGCTTCCATGATGAAGGGGGGCGTCCTGAAGTCCATGTCTGCCACCCACAGGGGAATCAGGTCGTCCCGGCCCCAGCGGGGAAGCAGCGCTTCATATTTCAGGGCTCCGGTGCCGCGGCGCTCAATTACTTCGTCAAAATCGTACTGCATGGAAGGTTTGTCTGGCGGCCAATGGTCAGGAAAGAGGGGTAACGCCTTTTTTCAGGATGATGTTGCCGTATTTGGCCGTTTCCCCGGTAATAACAACGGCATAGGCCTTTTTGGCCCGTTCATAAAAAGCGTAGCGCTCCATTTGCTCAATTTCCCCGTCATAATTCAGGGCCTTGCGGTATTTGGCCTCTACCGCAGGGTCCAGGGAGTCCCCCGGAACCGGGGCCATCATGATGACGGGGGTGGCGTAGGCGTCCAGTTCCAACAGGGGAATGACGGCGGCCAGCAGGGCGTCCGCCCCCAGGCCGTCCGCCCTCAGCACCGTAGGGTTGAAGGTATGGGCGGGAAAGTGGGCGTCTGAAAAGACAATTTCGTCGCCATGCCCCATTTCCGCGAGAATTTTCAGCAGGGAGGGGCTGATGAGGGGAGAAATATTTTTTAACATGCGCCGCAGTATAGCACCTGCCCGCGTCCTGGTACTATCATAAAATTGGAATAATGCCGATGATGCCCACTCAGCCGTTAACGGTCTGGAAGCATTTCCGGACGTATTCTTCCATTTCTGGCATTTGTTCTTCCATGCTTTCCGCCAGCCTGAGCTGGGTGCGGGCCCGGTACAGGTTGTGCCGTTCTTTTTTCGTTTTGAAATAAACGTCTCCTTCCAGGCAATCAGTCAGGAAGCGGATTCCCGTTTCCTGCGTGATGAAGTCCCTGGCGGTTCCAGATATCCCTTGACGACGGCCTCGAACATGGGCATGCGCATGAAGGTTTTGTCCAGGTCTTCTTCATCTTCCGCCGCGGGGGAGGTCATCGTGCGCACCATGTCTCCGAAGTCGTACAGGACGCTTCCGGGCATGACGGTATCCAGGTCAATGACGCAGACGGCCTCGTCCGTCTCCGCCGCTTTTTCCAAATGGTCAAAGCGTCTGCGGGCGTGGTGGAAGAATGGAATGGTTTCATGGATGTCCTCCGGATTCATGTCGCACAGGAGCTGTTGGAAAGCGCCGAAAGCCGGGCCGCTTCGTAAGCCTGGCGGGGATGGTCCGCCACGTCGAACGCGTGGGTGTTTTCAATGCAGTTGTAGCAACGCCAGAAGCCGGAACCGGGAATTTCCAGATACTTGCGGACCCCCTCGCGCGGAGTACAGGTTCAGCGTCTGGCGGAAGGGCGTTTTCAGCACCCGGAGCATTTTCCAGCGGATGTGGTTGGTCACTTTTTCCACGTTGTGCATGACGTCTCTGGGGCAGGGAAACACAACGCCGTTCACGCGCTGGAAGATATAGCGGCGGGTGGTGCCGTCCGGCTCCAGGCAGGTAGCCCGGAAGGTCATGTTGATGTGGCCGCTGTTAATGGTTTCGCAATGGAGGAAGTTGCCTGCGATGGCAAACGCGTCGCTCAGGGCGGCCACTTGTTCCTGAACGGGGGGCGGTATGGAAAACGGGGGATATGAAAAGTTAAAGAAAGGCTCCGGCATGATTGATGGCACATGCCGGAGCCTGCGTTGGTTGAGTGAGTGACAGTCAGATTTTTAGAAGGAATAGGCAACTCCTACCCCGGCGACGAAGGTGAAATTGCGGTAAACCTTGGATGGTTCCCTGTAGGGGAAGCGGGCGGAGGCGCCGCGGTGGTTGGCCGCCAGGCCGCCATTGCCGAGCCAGACCGATCCCACAAACGGAGTCACGGTCAGGTCTTCCGTTGCCTTGACAGGGGCGGAAACCGTTAGGGAAATGCCCTGCGTTCCGTTGGCGTTCAGGGAATTGCTGTCAAAATAACCGGCCGTGGCGTTCCAGGTGCCCGCCACGATAACGGAGGTGGATTTGTTGACGTCATACTTGTACCCCAGGGTGTTGGTGAACCACCAGCCAGTCATCCAGCGGAACGTGTATTGGACGCGGCAGTCCCAGAAGAAGTTTTCCAGACCTTTGCCGAAGTCATGGTGAATGTCCAGAACGAAGCTGTGTTCTTCCGGCCTGTTGTGGCTGAAAGCAGGGAAGCCGGAGTTGTTGCCTGTATTGTGGATGTTGAAACTTCCGGGGATACCGCCGTGAACAAACTGGTAACTCAGTGCCGCGATAGTCGATTTTCCGAATTTGCGGCTGACGCCTAAAATGGCCGATCCTTCGTCGCAAATGCCGGAATCATTGTGTTCCAGACCATTATCCGTCAGCCACTGATATTTCAATCCGCCTATCAGGGAATATTGATTGTTCAGTTGATAGGCGCCGACGGCTTCCAGAGGAATGACATGGTCACTGGCGGAATTCTGGAAAGCCAGGCCGCGGCTGATATATTTGGTAGCGTAGCCTGTTCCCAGCTGGGCGGAGAATGCCTTGCCGCCGTTATTGGCGTTGACAACATCCAGGGGAAGCTGGATATCGGCAGAAGCCATGCCGGAAAAAGCGGCCATGGCCGTACATGTTGCAATAATGGTTTTATGTTGCATAATTAGAGGGGAAGGATACGGTAACAATATTTTTATTTTTAGCAAGGGTATCTTCAATACCAGAAAAGAAATGGGAAGATATGTTCAACGTATGACAAAAAGTGTTAAATATTCGGCGCGTTATTACATCGTGCAAGGGCATTTTTCCCAGGGAAAACTTGATTGCTTCCACAAAAGACAGATTGATTTAAACGTTTTCTGCGGCAGACGCATTCACGGGGATGGCTTTTGTGAAACTGATGATGCCGCGGATTTTTTTTCCAGCGCTTTTTTTAACTGGGGTTTCAGGTATTGGAAGAGCCTGATGGAGCCCTTGCTGGACATGTGGTCGCCATCCTTGTACAGGATTTCCCCGTGTTCATAGGCGTTGAACGGCCTGTTTTCCGGTATATGGGGAAGGATGCGCAGGACGGTGCAGAGCCCTTCCTGTTCAAGCCGGTCAAGGATGGAAAGTACGGCGGCGTGATCTTCCCTGTATTTTTGCCGCGTGCATGTAAGGCTTTCCTGGCCTTTTCCCGTTTTCCCCCTGCGTGCCAGGTTCCTGATGTATTTATCCACATTATTTTGCTTAATGAGCGGAGTGGGGGCCAGCAGGATGACTTGCTTGTCCATCGCCCGCAGTTCGGAGATAAATGCGCGGAGGGAGGCTGAATAGGCAGGTTCGCCGGCGGGAAGCGGCTTCAGCTTCCAGTCCAGTATATTTTTACTGTCGTAACGGGCGCTCCAGTGCTGGGCTATGACCACATGGTTAATTTCCGGGTGGACGTTCAGCCATGCCATGAGGGCTTTTATTTTTTTCTCGTCGCAATAATAGCTTTCATCAAACGGCAGCGCGGGCAATTCCCGGTTCCAGAATGGGGAAATGACGGAAGAAACGTAAATCCCGGAGATGCCCAGTTCCCTGCATGCGGCGTCCAGCCCGCAAAAGGCCGCAGAGGCATGGCTGTCTCCAAACAGGACCACGGATGGAGTTCCGGAAGGAGAACCCAGCTGCAGCAGGCTGGGTTCCGCACTTCCCTTGAAATCGGCTCTGCTGACGAAGGCAAAGATGTTGCTGTTGAATCTGATGGCTCCCTTATCAAATCCCCGGGCGGCTTCAGGAGATTTGATTTCCGACGCGCCATGCAGCTGGGGGCTGGAAATGGAGTTGATTTCCTTGTTGATGTAGTACCGGAATCCTTCCGTCTGCCTTCCAGCTGCGCATAGAAGCAACGCGAAAAGGTATAAGGGGATAAACCATTTCATCTTCATGCGCTTTTTTTCTACTGTAAGGTACAGGAGGCCTCCCAGGACTGCGGACGCCGCTCCGATGGCAAGCATGCCGGGCCATCCGGGAGCATGGAGAAACCATGAATGATAGAACGCGATGAGAGGCATATGCACCAGGTAAAGGGAGAATGAAATTCCTCCAATCCACAGCAGCAGTTTATTGTTGAAGTATTGATGCAGCCTGCCGTATTCCGCATACCGGATCACCAGGCATGTCCCCAAAACTACGGCTGCCGAACAGAGGGAAACGTTCTTTCCATGGGAAAGAGCGGGAACGAGGATACATAATACTCCAAGGAGAAAAAGGAGATCGTTTTTCCACAGGTTTGCGCAACGTGTTGAACTTAAGGGGGGGGGGTAGATTGCTAACAAAATCCCCGCGCAAACCTCCCATAAACGGGGCAGCGTCATGTAATGGGAGGGAGCGTGAATCTGCTCCCAGACGGGCACGCCGATTTCCTGCAACAGGTTGTGAATGGGATAGGAATAGGCCCATAGAAAGGACCCGATGCCGGCGATCCAGAAAAGAGAGGCCGCTGCCCGTTTGGGAAGGTAACGGTACAGGACGCATCCCGCGGCAAACAAAAGATAAATTTGCACCGTCACCGCCAGGTACCACATGTGCAGGAATGGATTGCCGGCGGAATCCTGCGCGAAATAATCGGACTGGATGATGGCCAGGAATCTGTTTGCGGCTCCTATCAGCGTGTATCCGCCTGTGGAACTGGCTGTCGCCAGGTCCGTGTAGTCCAGAAAGAACATGCCGGCCAGGAGGGTAAGCGGAATGATGACGGCAACCGGGGTAAACAGCCTTAACACTTTTTTACGGGCAAATTCCCCCAGACGGATTTGCATCTGCTGTTTCTGGAAGGATTTCATAAGCAGGTAGCCGGAAATCACCAGAAACACTTCTACGCCGAAGTAGCCGTAGGGGAAATGCTCCGGATTGAGATGGAAAAGAATGATCAGAATAATCGCCAGCCCTCTGAGTGAAGTGATTTGCTTCATATGGATGAGAATTTTGGAAAATATCTAATATGTTTTGCGTTTGGCGTTTATGAAACTGGGACTTTCTTTTTTATTCAAGAACCATCCATGGAGCCGTCAGGTATGGGGCGCCGTGAATTTCTTTACTTTGGAGGCGGTTTGACGCCAAACAGCCAGGACGCGAGAAAGTTGCTGGAACGAAGTACATTGCTTATCAATAAACAGAGGGTGATGATGGCTGCTGATACGGTGATGCCGACAAACAGTTGAATGATGACCGTATTGCCTGTGGTTAAAAATGGCTGTAAGAATTTCAGATTGGGAAGGAAAAAGAAATGGAGAAGGTAAATGTCCAATGTGCGCCGGCCGATGTATTCCAGAAGATTACCAGAGATATTGCCTTCGTTAAAGTATCTCTCCTTGCTGAAGAAGAATGAAACTACGACTATTAAACCGGCATATCGTACAAGAATGCCGACTATCTTGGTGGAATTGGGGGGGGGGGGGGGATATTTGGGAATTTTCAATTAAATTCATAAAACAAAGACACATCACAAAAATAACTATGAAAAAGGTTTTAAACCAATCCTTTGTTAATAACCGTGCAAACTGGTTCCAGTACTTGCGGCAAAAGATTCCCAATGCAAAAAACTGGAAATAGCGGGTTACCTCATACTCACACAATATGCCTCCCAGCGGGGAATCCCAGAATTCTCTTATCGCCGGCACCCCAAAAGAGAGGAAATAGACGGAAGAAACAAGCAGGAGCCCGATGTCCAGCACGCGTTCCGCGCAACATAACCTGGATAACAGAGACAGAGCCAGGAAGATTAAAAACATCTGAAACAGGGTGATGGTAAACCAATATCCCTGGAAACCCGTGTGCAGCCATGTAAAGATTCCCTGACCCTGACAAAACAGGAACAGGGAACAAAACACAATCGTTCCAATTACCTGTGCCTGAATCTTCCTTTTGATGACGTCACCCACAAGGGATGCGGTCCATCTCGTGCAAACCCTGTAGGCGAAGAAGCCGCTGACAAAAAAGAACAGCGGCATCCGGAAAGTCATGATCACCCAGTTTACAGTACTGTCCTTCACGTCGGTCAGGCCCATGGAGAAAAGTACTACATGACTGAATACGACGAAAATCATGGAAAAGCCCCGGAGGGCGTCAAAGTATCTCAGCCTTCCTGTTTTCTCCTCTATACATTTATTCATGTTGATCGGAACGTGTTTAAATCTGAAAGGTGTCGCATTTCAGACGATTACTATGCAGGTATTTGATAATCAGTTTATTCAGGCAACTGTTAAGACTTTTCAGAGTGGTTTTTTTCTTTTCTGCCGGCAAGGAACAGCGAGCGGTAAAGAATACATTTCAACACGGATTTTAATTTCGTCTTTATCTTTGCAAGAAGCTTAGGGCGGAAATATGATTCCATCAGATTGACTGCCGCCTGATCGGAACGGCATTTGGCCAGCTTCCGGAAAAAGGAGTCCCGATGAGGGTTTTTCCGGGGATCAAAACGTAATCCCTCATTATGCGCTGCCGCCCATTTATATTCGGCAGGACGTAAAACGGACAGAGAGCCGCGCACAGATTCCAACAATGCGTGAGCCCTGGGCGTCTTGCAGATAATGATGGAAAGCCCCTCTTGCATGACCAGATCCGGAAAATAGTTTTCTACTCCCCAAAAATCTCCAAGTGTGATGTCGCTGCCGCTTTCCATATTTTTGGCAGGGCATTTTTCACATGACGGGCGGGAAAACATGCCTTCCAAAAAACCGCGTCCGTAGGCTGTTTCATAAATGGAATCTTCAAGGGGTGGGGTGTTGGTTGATTCCACCACGAAGGAATCACATCTCCAGCCCCGCGCGGGAGAGAAAGTTTTTTTTCTCATGAAAACGCCGGAAACATCGGAAATCCTGTTCTTGGCGATCAGATTGCGGAAAAAGGACTTCCAAACTTTCGGAGACGGTACGCTATGGCAGGCAACATCAACGGTAATTAAAAGTTCGGAGTTTTTCCGGATGACTTTTTTCAGCCCTTGAATTTGGCACGGAGTTCCGGAAAAAAGGACTTTACGGTTTGATTTCAGAAAATCACGGACCTGAAAGAATGCGTTTCCTATGGTGGATTGGACATATTTGCTGCCTTGGAAAAGATACAGGTCTTTTTTGTCTGTGATGAAATCGTGCCGGACTCCCATGAAATCCTCGTCCCACCTGGCTCCAAAAACGACTCCTCCCTCATTCAATACCTTCTCTGCCAAAATGGGAAATATTCCTCCGGAAGCGCTGTTCTGTGCCGTTAGGCTATCTCCGCTGCGTGCAGCATACGCTTTGATTGGGGGTTCACTGTCTGCCTCTTCCGCGGCGTTTTTTCTTTCTTCCTTCTGTGAAATCATGGGGCAGACGTTCTCGCACAGATGGCAGTCCACGCAGAGGTTCTGATCAGTTGACGGATAAAGGAAGCCTTCCTGATCCGGATGCATGGAAATGCATTTCCGGGGGCAGATTGTCACGCAGGCGTGGCAGCCGCAACAATCGTATTTGTTTTCCAAAATGATCATGTTCGTGAATGAAGAGTTAACGGTGAAGGTATTTTTTTGCCTGCACGATGACAATGCGGCGTTCTTCCGGGTTGAGGCCTAGGATGTAAATGCCTCCCATGGAAATAAGACAGGAGAAGAGAAGCACGAGGATATTCCCATATGGAAGGAGTGAGCGAAGATTCAGCAACATGAAATTCAACGCGCTGACCAGGAGAATAGTAAGAAGCGTTTTGAGAAAGACGGAACGGAGAAAGAGAGTAATGGAGAAGGAAAATCTTTTCTTTAGCAGGAAAAGTCTCAGGGCAGACGCAGCGAACGTCAGAACAATGGATACTACAAGGAAAGAAACGGGCGGATATCCCCATTGGAAGGCCAGATAGCTTAACGGGACATTCAACAGGAGAATTGTCCCCACGCTGGCCTGGTAAAAGGCGATTTTCCCGGTAGCCAGGAGAACGGTGATCAAATAGGTGGAGTAGCTTTCCGCCAGCACATTGGCCAGGAAAAGGATAACGAAGATGTTGGTGTACTCGGGAATTTCCTTGAGCCAGAGAGAGAGGATGAAATCAATGTTGAAGCACAGGGGGAGAATGAAGACGGCCAGCAGAAAGAAGCTGTAGCGCGTTCCGTTGAAGACAAGTTTCCACATGTGTTCGTAGTCTCCCGCCGCGTAGCTTTTCGTGATTTGCGGCTGCATGGCGCTGGAAAAACTTCCCATCAGGGCCGTGACCCCGGCGGATACCTGGGACGCCACGGCCTGCGCGGCGTTGATGAGTACACCGAAAAAGAGGTTGATGACCACGTTGATGCCGGAACCTTTCAGCAGCCAGGCGATGGAGCCGAAGAGGTTCCATGAATAAAATGCTCCCATTTCCTTGAGGAATGGCTTGTCCAGGATGGCCCGGTAGCGGCAGATGGGGTAATGCCGCATGCAATAAAAGACGTAAAAGCCGCTCGAAGCCAGGGTGAGCAGGAAGCTGTACCCGGCAAAGTAAATCAGCCTGTCCATGGGAACGTAATACAGCAGGATGACGCATATTACTTTGACCCCTGTCAGCAGGATTTCTACTGTCGCCAGCACCCGGAAATTTTCATACGCAGCCAGCGTAGCGGTGTACGCCACGTTGAGCAGGCTTACCAGGAATGTCATCAGGGAAATCTGATAGACCCAGTTGACGGCATTCATTCGGTCCGCGGGAAAAACCATGCGGCAATTAATTGCCCACAGCCCCACGGTTTCCCCCAGGATGAATATTACCAGGGCAAAAATGAAGAGGATGCTCAGGGAGGAGGAAAAAACCTTGTTCAGCCTTTGGTTGTTGTTCCTTCCCAGTTCATAGGTGATGAACCGGCTGATCGCCGTGTTCAGACTGCCGTTGAACAGGCCGAAGAGCGCCACCAGACTGCCGACGACGTTGTAAATCCCGTAATCCGCTATTCCCAGCGCGTCCAGGGTAAGGCGCGACGTGTACAGCCCGATGACCAGATTGATCAACGAACGGGTGTAAAGCAGTATGGTGTTGCGGGCAATGCGTTTGTTGCTGTTTTCTTCAGCCATGGCGGGTAGCGGAGGTGCATTGTTGAATGGCGTTTTTCAGAAACTCCATGGAATGAATGCGCAGAGCCTCCCAGTTCCGTTCGACGGCCGTCCAGTTAATGGGACGGTCCAGTTGTTCGGCCATGGAGCCTTTTTCCGGATGGTAAATCCTGTCTTCCAGGCCCAGGGATTCCAGCAGGGAGAAAATACGCGTGTTCTGGACGGCTGTTTCTCCTTTTTGAAGGATGGTTATAAAGGGCTTGCGCATGATAAGCGCGAATACTGTGCCATGGAAGGAATTGGTGATGACGCAGAGGGCTTCCTGGAAGGCCTGCAGGAATTCATAAGGATCCGGGGAGATGGAATATTTTTCCGGGATGCAGCATTCCGCTCCCTGAAGAGGAATGATGCGGAGCGTGGCGCGCATTTTTTTCCCGACTTCTTTCACCTGCTTCCAGGGAAGCCGGGAAAGCTGGTCAATGTTGAGAAAATATCCCAGGACGCACGGTTCGGAAAAGTACGGCGGCCTCCCTTCCGTCAGCCGGCAGTATTCCCTGCGGTCCAGGAGCAGTGTGGGATCCAAAACAACTTCAACTTTTTCTGCGCCGGCTTTCCGGCATATTTCCACCCCGTGTTTTTCCCGTACGGAAATGGCGGAGAATTTAGGGAATTCCCTCTGGGCCAGGGCATGCCATTCCGGGGACTGTTGCCCCCATGCTGCGCTGGCGGCATAGGCCATGCGTTTGCCGGCAGGGGCGAAATCCAGAAGTTTTTCCGGTTCGCAGGATGTCCATATCTGGTCGCTTCCCGCCAGGTATGCGTCAAAATCCAGTTCTTGCGCGTTGAGTTCTCCGGGGAGGAAAATGGGGGACAGGGAGTGTATCTCCTGTTCAATAAAGGATTCAAATGAAGGGGCAGTCCGCGGGGCTTTCCGTTCCGGTTTCAGGGAACGGGCGCAGCGGGCAAGCAAATTCCAGGGATGCCGGCAGTAATAGTCCAGTTTTTGCCGAGTTGTGGGAGGAGGGGGGACGGGAAGCGGTCTGGGGAGCTGCTTGATCAGGGCGGATTGAACGGACATTCCTTCCAACACCTGCTGCATGGCATATAACTGCATCAGGGAGCCGTAGTTGCGGGTGATGAACGAATAATGGATGGTGATAATGCCTATCTTCATTGGGCGTCAGCTTTTAAAAAGTTTCTAACGGCGTTTGAGAGAGCCTGAAAACGGGTTCCGAGGCCGAACTGCATTCTGAGGTGCCGCAGAATCATCTGGAGAGAAGCAAGCTTTTTCCCCTTCTTCAGGTAATTCATGTAAGGGAAGGAGGTTGAGGCCGCGATGGCGGCTTGATCCTTGTGGTCAAGTTGCCGGATGATTTGCCGGTAAAAGTTTTTTCCGGAAAGAGCCCTTCTCAGCGTGCCTGTAATGCGTTCCCTGCATTCCCCGCGTTCCAGGCCGGAGGGGACGCACTGGTAGAGGCGGTAGATGGCATTGATGGAATTGATGAAATCCGGCGTTTTCATTCTTCCGCGGACAATGTTGTTCATAATGCTGCTCTCGTGGCCGGCACGGTAATGGTACAGGGGTTTCCGGATGATGGAGACGCGGCGGCTGTGACAGAGCATCCGGGTGGAAAATTCCATATCTTCGGATACCTTGAGTTCCGGCGCAAAGTGGATTTGATGGGCGCGGATCGTTTCCATGCTGAAGAGTTTCGCCCAGATGGAGACATCTACCAGAGCCGCTCCGGAGAAGGATTTTTCAGTTACCGCGTATTCGTCCCGCATGTTTTCGGAAGGGGGGTAAGGTGTTTCCATGGAAACCTCCTGATGATTTTCCTGATGGATGCAGATGGAACACATCACCATATCGGCGCAGGATTCCTTCATGGCGGAAAGGAGGCTTTCCAGCGCGTCGTCCTCAACCCAGTCGTCCGAGTCAATGAATGTCAAATAAGGGGCGGCGGCCAGTTTGATGCCCAGATTGCGTGCGGCGGAAACGCCCCTGTTCCGCTGGTGGATGATTTTGAAACGCGCGTCTTTGTTTCCGTATTCGTCCAGAATGGCTCCGCTGCCGTCCGGGGAACCGTCATCTATACAAATACATTCCCATTCTTTCAGGGTTTGGCGGAGAACGGAATCCAGGCATTGGCGCAGATGGCGTTCCACATTGAACACCGGAATGACGATGCTGACGAGAGGCTGGGTCATATTGTTGAAAGGCTGTGTATGGGCGATGCCGTTTGGATGGGGAGGCTCAGAGGGTTAAATGTTCCTTGTCTTCAGCAGAAGGTGGGCCAGCCGGTATCTGCGCGCCGCCAGCAGGCGGCAGACGAGGTGGTAGTAGCGGCCGCACAGGGGAAGCTCCGCCTTGCGGGCGGCCAGGCCGCTGGAAAGGAAGTCCCGGAATACTTCCCTGCGCGCGGCATAGGGCTGCCGCTGGAGGGCATGGAAAATCACGCTGATTTTTTGCAGGATGTAGCCTTTGACGACGGGGATGTCTTCCTGCGGGAGGGAAAGGGTGCCGATCCAGGCCAGGAATTTGGCCGTGAGCGTGTCTATGTCCCGGACGAGGTTGAAGCGGCTGCGCTTGGCCGCTCCGTTTTCCTTTTCCTGCGCGCGGTAGTGGTAGAAGGCTTTTTTGACCAGGCTGATGTCCGGGGAGCAGGCGGAAAGATAGTCCAGGACAAACTGGAAGTCTTCAAATACGACGGCGGAGGTATTGAAGCGGATGCCGTTTTTTTTCAGGAGTTCCGTGCGGAACAGTTTGTTGCAGGAGGATTCCATGTCCAGGCTGGTCAGCAGGTAGCGCAGGAAGGCTCCCGTTTCCTCCGCGGGGATGTGCTGGTCCCGGCTTGGGAGGGTGGTTTCCGTGCGGATGAGCCGGAGCCCCGTATGGAAGTCTTTGCTGATTCCGTAGCAGAGGAGGGAGGCTTCCGGCGTGCGCAGAGCCGCCTCATGCAGGCAGTCCAGCATGTCCGGCTCTACGGTATCGTCCCCATCCACAAAGGCGGTCCAGCTTCCCTTCGCCACGGAGAGCCCCGCGTTGCGCGCGGCGCTTACGCCCCGGTTGTCCTGGTGGATGGCGGTGAAACGGGAATCCTTCCGGGCATATTCGTCCAGAATGGCTCCGCTCTCGTCCGGGGAACCGTCATTGATGCAGATGCATTCCCAGTCCGTCAGGGTCTGGTTCCTGATGGAGTCCAGGCAGTCTCTGAGGAAGGGGCCGGAACGGTAAACGGGGATGATGATGGAAAAAAGGGGGGACATGGAGAGAAAGCGGGGTGGAATGGAATCAGCGTGCCGTTTTGGCGGCGTCTTGTTTCTGTTTTTCGAATTGCCGGGCATCCACGAGGGTCCTGTACCACCATCCCTGCATGAAATGCCACAAAAATCCTTCCCTGCCGTCCAGAAAACCCAGTTTCAGGAAATAACGGTAGCAGAAGTAGGCGAAGGAACGCCAGAAAAGCGGCTGGCGGGCGTAGCGTTCCTTCATGGCCCGCTTTCTGGCCGCCTGCCCGCTGATGCCGGAGGCCGCCGCGGAGGAGGAGAGGATGTCTTCAATATCCGCCGCTTCCCGGGCGGAATAGTCCACGTGCTTGTGCGCCCACCATCCCAGGTCATTCAGGTTTTCGTCCACGAAGTCGTATTCGAATTCGACGGAGCGGCCCCGGCTGAGTTCCATGTGTTCGTCCATATGGCGCTGTTCGCACCTGGCCGCGCCGTAGCGGAACAGGCGCAGCAGCTTGACCGGGTAAACGCCGTGCTTCATCCAACGGCCCAGGAAAATATGCCTGCGCTTGTGGATGATTCCGGTGACGTCCGGGGGGAGGGAGGGCAGTTTTTCTTTCAGTTCTTCCAGGGCTTCCGGCATGAACCATTCGTCCGCGTCCAGTCTCAGGACCCATTCTGCGGTGATGGGGCAGTTGTCCAGAGCCCAGTTGAATTGCAGGGCGTACAGGCCGGGCCATTCATGCTGGATGACCTGCACCCGGGGGTATTCCCGGCAGATAGCGGCGGTGTTGTCCGTGGAAAAACAGTCAATGACAAAGACTTCCCTGGCGATGGGAAGAATGTTTTCCAGACAGCGGCGGATATGGAGCTCCTCATTTCTGGCGAGGATGATGACGGCGAGGTTAAGCATGGTTCAGCGGATCGTGCGTTGTTTGATGAATTGGGCCGGGTTCCCGCCTACAACCGTCCAGGGAGCCACGTCCCTGAATACGGCGCTGCGGGCTCCTACCACGGCTCCCCTGCCAACCGTCACCCCCATGCCCACAAAGGCCTGCGCCGCCACCCATGCCTGGTCTTCCACGGTAATGGGGGCGGAAATGAGGGAGTGGGCGGGGTCCGAGATGTCATGGGAGGCCGTGCAGAGGAAGGCCCCCTGGGAGATGACGGCGTGGTTCCCGATGGTGATGGGGGCCTTGTTGTAAATTTCCGTATCGGGGCCGATGCAGGCGTATTCCCCTACGGAGAGGTTCCAGGGAGCCCAGATTTTACTGCTGGGGTAAACGAGGGAGGCGAGCGGTATGCGCGCCCCGAACAGGCGCAGCAGAAGGTTCCGGGGAACTTTCATGGCGTTGGTGACCATGATCCGGAAGAGGGTCCTGTTGACAATATACCAGCCGTACCGTTTGAGGCGGTAGCTGAGGGAGTAATGTTCCTGGTAACGGGAAAGGTCCATGGCGAAAGGGGTGCGGAGGTGGAAGGGGGGTTATGGACGCGGGGCGGCGGGTTCCGCATCCGTCCTTATTCCGGTGGAAAAGGGGGCCAGCGGGCCGTCCGCGGACTGGCCCGCCTTTTGGAAATAGATGTTCCTGAAGGCGCGTCCTTCTCCGGTTCCCCAAAGCGGGCGGTTCCAGGGATGTTCCGGGTGGTGGAGGTGCCCCTTCCATTCCCGCTGCATGTTGGCAAGCCGCGCGGGTTCCGAGAAGGCGAGCGTGGGGGCGGCCTTGGCAAAGACGGAAAGGCTGGGGAGCGCGGCCAGGATCAGGTAACAGACGCACAGCCGGCGCCACCGGGGCGGCCCCATCCGTTCCGAGAAGATGCGGGTGAAGATGAGAGCCAGGCAGAAGAAGCTGACGCTGGAGGCTTTGTAGCAGAATTCATTGTAGCCGCCCACGGAACCTATGTAAATGAAGTAGGTAAGGGTGAGAATGGACAGGGCTGACCAGAACAGGGCGTCTTTTTTGAAGCGGCGGAACAGGAGCGCCGCCGGAACGCCGACCGTCAGCAGCCAGGAGCCGGCCATGGCGGCCCAGAATTTCCAGTTGCCGTACTGGAGCAGGTCAAAGGGGGAGTCCTGCCACGTCAGGCGGATGCGGTTGTTTCCGTTGCTGCTCGTGAAATAGATGCCGGCCAGCAGCACCAGCGCGGCGCCCGCCAGCACCGTCCAGGAGGAGAAGTATTGCCTGACGGGCGTGCGGAGGATCAGCGTGCGGACGGCGATGAAGACCAGAAGGCCCAGCGAGCCGATGGGAGAGGCGAGCAGGCACAGGGAGGCCAGGAAGAGCTGGTATTTGGGCGGAATGTCCCAGGCGACCGCCATGGACAGGAACAGCCACAGCAGCGTGGTGTGATGGAAGGTGTAGTGAAGCTGCATGGTGGGGGGCACGCCCCCGAAGAACGCCAGTACCGTCAGGTAAAGTTCGTGGGCCAGCGGCCCTTGCAAATGGAATAAATGAAGCCCCCACCTGACGATGCCGTCCAGCGGGCCCTGGAAGATGAGCAGGAGCAGGAAAAGCAGGGTGGCCGTACGGAATTTGCTCCAGAGGACCGTGAGGGTTAGCGCCAGGCCCAGCCCCGTCCAGGCGGTCAGGACGTAGTTGATGATGAAGATGTCCGAACAGGAGAGGCATTTGCACGCCAGGGCCGGGGGAAGCCAAAAGGCGAGGTAGTAGATGAAGGGCCGCCCTCCCGCGTCCACCAGCGGCCAGTCGCAGCGGATGAGCGTTTCATAAATGGGGTTGCGGACCACGAAGTCCGCGTGCTGGGAAGTGATTCCCGTCATTCCGCCCGCCAGAAGCCACAGAAGGGAAAGGGCGAGGACGCAAAGGTAAATGGCCATCTGGCGCCTGGTGAAATGAAGCGTGGGGGCCGGGATTGTTGCGCTCAGCAGGACGGCTGCCGCGGCTACGGCCGCAGCGGCCGGAACGGAAAACAGGGGCCTGACCCATCCCAGCAGGAAAAGGATGGTCGGGAGCGTCATGTAGGCCACGGCGCAGGATACGGCGAGCCTGCCGCTGACGGTGAATGCGATGTCCGTTTTGTTCCGGGTCTGTTCCATGTAGAAAGGGGGGAAGGCGTGTTCAGGAGGCGTTTGGTCGGAAGGCCTTTTCCCACTGGGGAATGATGTGCTCCCGCGTGAATTTCCGGCTTTTGGCTATGGCTTTCCGCGCCATGGCGTGCAGGGCGGCCGGTTCCTGCATCAGCCCTGCGGCCATTTCCGCCATCCGGCTCGCTTGGAACCCTCCGGCTGCGGGCAGGATGCAGCCGTCCTTGCCGTGGTCCACCAGGTCATAGGCGGCGGAAAAGCTTCCGTAAACGATGGGGGAGACGCCGAAGGACATGCCTTCCACGATTACCAGGCCGAATCCTTCATATTCCGAGGTTAACAAGAGCAGGGAAGCCTGTTCGTAATACGGAGCCGGATTTTGGAAGCCTTCAAAGGTGACGTGCTTCAGGCGGTGTTCCGCACAGAATTCCTGAAGGGAGCGTTTTTCCGGGCCGTCTCCCACCAGGCGGAGAGTCCAGTCCGGGAAGCGGGGTTCCAGCAGCGCCCATGTTTCCAGCACGCGGGAGACCCGTTTCTGGTTGGGTTCCAGCCGTCCGACAAAGAGAACCTCCTTTTTCTTGAGGGCCGGATCATAGCGGAATTCCGGATTTTCCACGGTAATGGGGTTGGGAATCGTCAGAAGTTTTCCGGTATCCTTCAGTCCGGTGATGTTCCGGAAGGACTGGTGGAAACTGTCAGAAAGGAGGATGTAACGGTCGCTGTGAGCGTAAACGTAACGCAGGCTGGCACCGGTAGCCATGGAGCAGCCTTTCAGCAGAAGGCGCAGGCACGCCCTGTTGAACGGGTTTCCCGTCCGGGCGATGCGCATCCGGAGGCCTTCCAGCCGGGCGTTGCAGTCCGGGGCGTTGTGGTGGACGGCCAGCAGGCGGCATGGAAGGCCTTTCATGGCTTTCCGGCACAGCCTGGTGACGTGGAAGGGCAGGCACCACTGGTTGATGATGACGTCAATGTGACTGGAGACCAGGATGTCCCGCAGGGCGTCCCGGTTGGCCCGGCTGGAGACGGGGTAGCTCAGCCGATGCAGGGTGACCCGGTCGTCCAGCGCGGGGGTGGGCGTTTCCGTCACCTGTTCAAAGGAAACCACGTGCACCGCGTGGCCCCGGGCGGAAAATTCATTCGCCAAAATGGCGGTGACGGTTTCCACGCCGCCCACGGAAGGGAATTTTCCAAGCAAAAAGAGGATGTTCATGGGAGATAGACAAATTCCGGTTTGGCTTCCTGCCCCAGCAGATACCGGTACAGGCGTTTCATGCAGTCGGCCGCGTGAGGGGCGGCGCAGGTTTCCATGACGAGGGCGCGGCCGCGTTCCCCCATGGCGAGCCTTTCCTGCGGGGAGAGGCTGAAGGCGTTTTCCAGGGCTGCGGCCAGGGAAGAGGAATCTTTGCCGCACCACCAGCCGCACCGGCGGGTGTTCAGCGTTTCCCACGGCGTTCCCCGGCTGGCGATGACGGGCGTTCCCGCCAGCAGGGCCTCCGCAATGCTCATGCCGAAGTTTTCCTGGTGGCTGGGGGCGCACAGGACGTCCAGGGAAGCGAGCATTTCATATTTCCGCCTCCCGGATACAAAGCCCGTGAAGGAGATGTTGGAAATGTTTTCCGCCCGGACCAGTTCTTCCAGCCGGGCCTTGTATTCCGGTTCTCCGTCCCCGATGAGCAGAAGCTCCGCGTTCGGGAGGCGCAGTTGACCCCAGGCCGTGATCAGGGCCTCCAGATTTTTGATGGGATGAAGCCTGCCCAGGAACCCTGCCCGGAAGCCGTCATGCCCGGGGCGCCTGATGTCCGCAAGATATTCCGGAATCCGCACCGGATTGGGGATGACGGCCACGAGGTTGGAAAACCCCATGTCCCTGTAGTATTCCATTTCCTTGTCGCAGGTGACGTGGACGCAGGCGGCTCCGGCGATGTCTTTCCGGTGCCCCAGGGCGAGCATGAGTTTCTTTTTCCAGCCGCCGCGCTCCAGCGCCTGGGGGTACAGCATGCCGTGCAGGGAAACGATGCAGGGTGTGTCCGTTTTGCGCGCGTGCGCGCATGTCGCGTGGTTGACGTCCAGCCACAGGCCGTTGGTGTGGTAGAGGCTGTATCGGGAGCCGGCCAGAAAACGGCGTATGTTCCGGGAGACGGCGAGGGGGGTGCGGGCGTCAAACGGGCAGGCATGGATGAAGCTGTCTTCTCCCACCATCCGTTCTTCCGGGGAGCCGGGCTGGAGGGTGAGGATATCCGTGGGCATGCCGGAAGCGTTCAAAGCTTTGACCAGGTCATAAGTGCAGGTGCTGGTGCCACCCGAACGGGAGTCAAGGGATGCGATGGTTTGTAATATGGGAGCCATTAATCTAAAAGGGAGGTATATGCCTTGAGCTGCGCTTCCACGCGGCCGTTCCAGTTGATGTCCGCTACGCGGCGCGCCATGGTCTCATAGTTCTTTTCAACTTCATGAATGGCGTTGCGCAGGCCGTCGGGAGCGGCCAGGGAAAAGACCGCGCCCGTTTCCAGAGCGGTCACCATGTCGGCGGCGCTGCCCACCTTGTCGCTGGCGATGACGGGCAGCCCCCGGAAGAGGGCTTCTTCCACGACCAGACCCCAGGGCTCATAGAGCGAGGGGAGGATGAACACGTCATGCCGTTCATAGATTTCCGGGAGCCTGTCATTGGGGATGTGGCCCAGAAAGCGGATGTTGTCCCCGGCCATGTTTCTGAGAAGTTCCTTTTGGGGCCCGTCCCCCACGATGGTCAGAGGCCGCCCGTTGGAGTTGAATTCCCTGATGAGCATTTCCAGATTTTTTTCCGGCGCGAGGCGCCCGACGTAAATGTAGTTCAGGGGGGAGGACGGGGAATGGGGACGGGAGCGGCGGCCTTCCATGTTAAAGATGCCGACGCTGCCCGTGACGTGGATGTCGCCCGGGTAGCGGATATGCTCAAACAGGGCGCGGTGGGGGGAACCGGAAGGGAGAGCCGCGCTCATGCGGCGTATGACGGCTTTTTTAAGCAGGCCTTTCCAGCCGTTCATGCCGGAATCAATGGCTGACGATTCGCAGATGACGGCATTGCGCCGTTTTGAGGAAAGAAAGCTGTAGATGTTGTATTCCGGCGCCATCCAGCCGGAGAACAGCACTCTGCGGGCCCGGACCCGGGCCATCAGCTTCAGGAGCCTGAACAGGACAAGGGCCTTGTTTCTTTTTCCCGCGTCTCCCTCATGCAGAAAGAAGTAGTCAAAGCCGTTCTCATTGTCGGAGAGCCGGGTATTGACCGCTTCCGCCCCATAGCCGTAAAGGACCAGAAGAACGGAGTGTTTTTTCGCCAGTTCCTCACAAAGCCTTGCCTTGTAGAAGGAGGGCGTATTGGTCAGGTAGATGAAGTCATATTGCTTTTTCATATTTAAAGAAGCGTCTTGAATTCATCCGGAATGCGGGTGCTGTCCCCCAGAACGGCTTCCGGAACGCGGTCCCGGAACACCCGCTTGAAATGCCTTTTGTTGAACAGGATGGGGCGTTCCCCCATGAATGCCCCCCAGGCGGAGAAGGTGGAGTCCGAAGCGATGACCCATTTGCACTTGCTGATGGCGTACATATCCGCGTAGGCGTTGCCGTAGAACGCGCGCCTGGTGTTGGACAGGGCCAGCAGCTCCCTCAGCTCTTCGTCCGAGCCGTCGGAAAAGATGAGGAATTGCTGGGACGGCTTGATGGACAGGATTTCCTTGACGAGATTCACGTACCAGCAGATATCCACCCGCATCTCCGGGGAATAGTCTCCCAGCCGCACGTGAATGGCGATGCAGTCCTTCAGGGCTTCCGGACGCACGTTTTCAATAATTTCCTTCCTGGTGATTTTTTCAATGAATTCATGCACCAGGTCCATGTGTTCATTGAGGTCGTCGAAGTATTCCCCCATGCCGCGGATTTGTTTCACCCTCCGGGAGCCGGGGCGCAATTTTTCCGCAAGCAGCAGTCGGATTTTTTTGAATCCGCTGATTCCCAGTTCATTGAAAATTTTGAAATAGACTCTTTTATCTTTCTCCCGGCGCAGGAAGGTTCCCGGGCTGAGTTTGGTCCAGGTGGGGGAAATATAGCCTGCGTTTTCCTGCCTGCTGAGTATGTAGGCGCGGGCCGCCACAAACATGCAGTTGGCAAGCCCCGGTCCTGATAAACGGAACCAGCCGAAGTCATAATCCGAGAGGACGGGGTAGAAGTATGTTTTTTCAGATTCCATGTTTAAGGTCTGTCATGCGTTTTTGTAATACGGCGAAGGAGGTGAACAACAGGGTTGTGACTACCTGGTTGATCCCCCACAGATATGATTCAAAGTTGGCGGCGATGAGAACGGAGATAATGATGAACAGGTGTATCCTGTCATAATCGCAAGCGGATTTATGGAATTTCCGCCAGACGGTGAAGGTATAATACGCCATGAACGCAAACAGCAACATGGAGTAGGGAATGCCTATCATTTTCATGATATCAAGATAGCCGTTATGGGAGCCCAGGCCGCTTACCTCCTTGGCCTTTTCACTCTGTTCCACGTCAAAGCCGTTTCCCAGGATGGGGGATTCTGCAATCATGATGAGGGTCGCTTTCCGTTCTCCTTCCCGGGAGGATGAAAAATCCATATGTTCCACGGATTCCGTGAACCGGTTCAGGCCGGTGGAAGAGATTCCCGTCATGGGCAGGATGATTTGCCAGGTGAGGATTCCGGCCAGAAGCACCGCCAGAAATTTGATGTTCAGACCGTATTTGATGATGAAGGTCAAACAGAGAATGCCTATGGAAGCCCGGCTGCCGGAGAGGAATGTGGCCAGGGCGCACAGAAGAATGATGGCGATTTTTTTCTTTGAGCGGTCGGAAGAATCCAGAATCATGGCCCCCGCGCATAATGAGGAGACGGCTCCCAGACCATTCGCGTTGCAGAACCCCAGGGTGTAGCGTCCCTCAAAAACAAGGTTATTGTGGACAAAGCCGATAAGGATGAGCACGGTGGTGACGGTCGCCAGAACCGGCATGAGACGCTGCAAATAGAGTGACGGGTCCTTCTGGACGGAAAGCGCAATCATCAGGCAGCAGACCACCTTGGCAAGCAGATAAATCCCCGTTTTCTCATTGAGGTTAAAAATACCGAAGGTGAATTGGTACAGGATGAAGATGAAGACGAAGGAATAAATGAAAGAGGATGATGCGATCGTCTTCCGGTCAAGTACGCGTCCGGCGTTGATCAGCAGCAAAAGAGCCCCCAGACCCAGCAGGAGGAAAGACCCCATGGAGCCAATGCCGTTTAAGGACATGTGCTGCTGGCCAAGCTGGCAGAGAATGAAGGCGAAAGCCCAGTATTTGCAGAGTGTGGCCATATCCGGATCCGCTGAATTCGAATGAAACTGAAAAAGACTGTTACTGCATATATCCCAGTTGGCGCAGTTGCTGGAGAATACGGGTCATTCTTGTATCCCATGATGCGTTTTCCCGGGCGGCGGCCAGGTTTTTATCCGCCAGTTCCTGATAGGAGGAGATGTTGTCCAGAATCTGGGAGAGCCGGTTGCCGATGTCCTCATCCGTCTCCAGTTCAATGACGGGATTGTACCCCAGCAGATCAACCAGTTCTTTGGGGGCATGGCCGACAATGAGCGTTCCGGAGAGCATGCATTCCCAGTAACGCTGCGTCAGCGTTTCCACATCGCCCGCCATTTCCGGGTGGGTTCGGCAGCGCGGGTAGCAAATGACGATTTTTGAGGAAGCCAGTCCTTCGCACAGGGAAGGAAAGTCCGGAAAAACGAGGCGGCCCGGCTCTTCCGGGTAAAGATAGCTGAGGCGGGGAGACGACTGCCGCATTTGAAGAATGGCCTCGTGCACGGGCTGCATCAGGCGCCCGATCTGGAGAATGTCCGTCCGGCGTCCCTCCAGGGGGCCTCCGTCCCGGTAGCCGGCGGGGTCTATGCCTTCCGGAACATGAACCGCGTGAATATGCGGAAGTTTTTCCGCCACGTATTCGCAAACCTGGGATGAGGTGCACAACAATGTTTGCACATGGTGGCGTTTCAGGGAGGAGATGAGGCGCGGCCAGTACCGGGGCCAGACGTCCCACAGCATGGGCACGATTTCATTTGCATAACCAAACGGCCACGCGAATGAATCCGGATAACCGGCTCCCGGCACCAGCAGCGCCCTGCGGGAACTGGTGAACAGGCGGAAATTCCGTGAAATCCGGGATTTGGCGATCAACAGACGCAGATTCCACGGAGCGGAGATTCCCTTGACCGTTTGTCCTCCGCTGGTTGTCCATGCGTCCGCGAACCATTGCATGAAGAATTGGTAATTGCCTTCTTTTCTAATAGGTTCTAGCAGTAGAAGTTTTTTCATGAGTTCAGGCTCTTGAGAAGATTATTCCATTCACCAGTAATTCGTTCCTGCGTAAAAAACTGCTCTTGCGCACGTGCTTTTAAAGCATATGGCGTCAGATCCTCATCAACCATAGAGTGCATGATGTTACACAGAGCATGACTATCTCCTGCGGGAAACAGATGTCCCGCTCCGCTGTCCTTGATGAGTTCGCGGCAAATAGGGAGGTTTGCTGCAATGATGGGAAGACCACAGCTCATAGCCTCAATTTGTACGAGACCAAAGCCTTCATAGCGAGATGGAAACAGGAAAATAGTGTGTTTAGGATATTCCTGTTCCATATTGCCTTGGTTGCCGTGTAAATGTACGCGAGATTGGAGATCGTGTTGCCAGATGAATTTTTCTATCCATGGGCGCAAAGGACCATCTCCATATAAGTGCAGGTTCCATTCTTCATTATCTTTGCTGAATTCCTCAAATGCCTTTAAGGCTATGTCTGCCCCCTTATGGGAGGATAGAGCGCCTGCAAAGACAAACGTTTTTGATGTTAGAGAAGAATATTTTTTTGGTTTGAAACTTGATGGATTATAAATGCGTTGCGTTGTCAGTTGGTCATGAATTTTAAAATTTTTCTGGTCGTCATTTGATAACACGACGATTTGGTCGAAGCGGTGGTAAAACATTCTAAGTGCATGATGGAAATAGCGGGAGAAATAATTACCCTTGATTCTAAAGTAATCTTCGTAGGAAGTATGAGACCATGAAACAGTTTTTGTGTGGAGAGGAATGTGAGGGCGAACCAAAGAGAGTAGAAGCGAGTCCTCCAAACCGGAACCGAAGATGACTACATCATATTGATGCTCATTGATGTGGGAAGCTAGCGCTTTTTTAAAGCTGGATGTATAGCGCGCAGACGCATACATTCTGCACCCCAGCGATGAGCTGAACAGGGGAGTTTTGTTGACAAGAAAATCCACTGCCGAACGGCGAATTTTCTCATATAGAGTCATTTCTCTACAGTAAATATGAATTTGTTCCCGGTTTATTACGTAGGCATCTGACTGCGGCAGGTTTTTCAAAGAATAAAGGCTTACATCATGTTCGCGCGACAAGGAATTCATCAGGCCTGTCAGAACCCTTGGAACTCCTCCTATTCCGAAATCCGACCATGCGACAAAACAAATTTTCATTTCTGCCAGTGATTTGATAACGTTTTTCTGATCCTACAAAATGGCGTTCCACCTGGATGCCAGGTTTGAGGGGCTGAATTTTGGGGATATGCTGAGGCTGTGGAGGCTGAATCGTTTCAGCTCGTCGGGATTATTCGTCAGGGCCATGATAGCGTTTGAGTAATCTTCTTCCTGAAAGGGGGGAATGAGGATGCCGTTTTCCCCGTGGGAGATAATATCCCGGACGGCAGGGTAGCTGTCAAAGGCAATAGGAACGCATCCGTGCTGCATGGCTTCTACAAGAACGAGGCCAAATCCTTCAAACGTGGAAGTCATGCAGAATATGGAGGCTCTGGAATAGTAAGGTTCCGGATTCTGGAAGCCGTGGAAGACAATTCGGGAAAGCCCCAGTTTTTGGGCGGAATCCTTAAGCAGCTCCGCATCCGGTCCGTCGCCCACAATGTCCAGATGCCAGCCCGGGCATGCTTTTTCCACTTTTTCCCATATGCGCACGAGCCTGTCTACTCCTTTCGGGGCGTTATCCAGCCTGCCGACAAACAGGCAGCGCGGTTCTTTTTTCTCTTCCCCGGGAAGAGAGGACGGTTCCACGATATTGGGAATACAGGAGAGCTTGTTCCCGGGGACGGAGGGATACAGTTTTTTGAATTCTTTAATGCCCCCTTCCGAGAGCGTCACTATCTGGTCATAGTCTGAAGCCAGTTCCCGGAACAGGCTGCGCTGAAGCAAAACGGCCCTGCATTTTTTTAATGCCAGGATAAACGTATTATAGAAAAATGAGCGTGTCTTGCCGATCAGGCCGCGTCCGGCGGGCTTCCGGTTGACGGTCCGGTAATGTTTCAGGTAGGTATATTGGGAGTTGTGCTGAACGGCAATGAGTTTAACGGAAACCCCGTTCATGTGCCCGCGACGCCGGAAAATTCCCCACCGCCCCACAATTCCTCCTTCCGTCTGGTCGATGATGGTCTCAATTCCTCTTTCCTTAATCAAGTTAAGCAGAAAATTCTGTTCTTCCTCCCGGCTGAGGGACGCGGGAATGAATACGAGATCCGTCGGAGGCACGTATTCTTCCCCCAGCCTGTTTTTGTTTCTGCAGAGGAGCGTTACCCGGTGGCCTTCACCGGCAAGCATGGCGGCCAGGTGGTGAGTGACCCGCTCCATGCCGCCCTGTTTGCCCAGGGGCTCATTGGGAAGATAGATGACAATGTTTTTCATAACTGGTCTTGCAGGCATTCCATCCACAGGGGAATAACCTTTTCTGGTTGATAGTTCGTTAATACTCTGGTGGAGGGAGGGACGTAGGGGCCGCTCATCAGTTCATCCAGCTCCCGCGCGAAGAGGCGCAGGCTGAAGGGCGGGATGAGCCGTCCCGTCTCCCGGTCCGGCAGCATGTCTTCGGCAGCGTGGAAACTGTTGAAAACCACAGGAACGCAGCCGTAGGAAAGAGCTTCGTTAATCACCATGGGCGTGCCTTCGTGGGTGGAGGTGAGGCAGAGTATTCTGGCTTTGCGGTAATAGGGCGCGGGTTCCTGAACCCCTTCAAAATGGACGTTTTCCAGTTTCAGCCGTTCCGCCATCCGTTCCAGATTGCCGCGTTCCGGGCCGTCCCCCACCAAGTACAGATGCCAGTCCGGATGAAGCGGCTGCACTTTTTTCCAAACCTTCAGCAGGCGATCCACCTTTTTGGGAGAATCCGCCAGCCTCCCCACATAAAGAACGGCGTTTTCCTTTCCGGAAAGGTCGGGCTGAACGGGGGCATAAGTCAGCAGGTTGGGGATGGCGTACAGACGGGCTCTTTCCGGCGGCCCCGCCAGCTGGAGGGCGTCTTCCGTGTAATGCCGGGAAAGAAAAACCACCTTGTCTGACCCGCGGAACATGTCCCTGTATTTCCTCTTCTTGTTGCTGATGGCCGCATGTTTTTTATAGGGCAGCAGCGCATGGCGCAGCAGCGTTTTTATGGTATTTCCCCAGGTGGAGAAATCCTTCCGGAGCAGGCAGGAGAAATAATCCAGCCCTGTGCGGACGTCAAAGGAAATCCAGGAAATGATGGAAGCCTGGATGTCAAGGTGTTCATGGCTGAAAAAGAAGGAGTCATCCTGATTGGCTCCGCAGTTGATGATGCCGTCCGTCTTTTGTGCGGAGCACAGGGTTTCCACATATTCCCTGTTTTCCTGGCAGAAGAGCGTGTCCTGCCGGGGAAGGGTGAAGTAAGGCGGGGCCCCGGGAGGTGTGTCCGCCGCCTGCCGGAGCGACAGGAAGGAAACCCGGTGGCCGTGCTGCGACAGGGCTTGCGCCAGAAGATACGCCGCCCGTTCCGTTCCTCCCGCATGGGGCAGGATAGGCTGGTCAAAATAGAAAATCAGGTTCATGGCGGAGTGACGGACAGGTGCGGACTGGGAAAATTCAGCGGGTTTTGAACAGGTAATGGATGGGATTGCGCGTGCTGCCCGCCTTGGCCATCAGCCGGGTTACTCCATAATGCCACGGGTAAGGGAGGTTGTTTTTCCTGAATGCCTGTTTGTTCTGGCGCGTGTTCCTCAGGATGGCCCGCAGGCCCGCCGTACTGGAGCCTCCGGTGCGCATGAAGACCATGTCGCGGTCGATATAGGCGGTGGAAATATGGTTTTTTTCTATAAAGCGCAACATGAGCTCAAAATCCGCCGCGCTGCCGATAGCGGGGTCAAAGCCGCCGTAACGGGTAAAGCAGTCCTTTTTACAATAGAATGTGGGGTGCGCCGGGCACCAGCCGCGCTGGAAGGAGCCGGGACGATACTCCGTTCCGCGCCATGTGCGTACGATTTCCCTTGCCCCGTTGATGTAGTGCAGATTGCCATGTACGGCATCCGCCCCATGCCGGGCAAACGCCTCGGCAATGGTTTCCAGCACGCCTCCGTCCTGGTAATAGTCGTCCGCGTTCAGAAAGCCGACGATATCTCCCGTAGCCATGCTTATTCCTTTGTTCATGGCATCATAAATCCCCTTGTCCGGCTCGGATATCCATTTCATGCGGCCGGAAAATTGAGGACTGTATTTTTCAATCAATTCCACGGTCCCGTCCTTGCTGGCCCCGTCCACGACAATGTTTTCCACGTCCGGGTAAGTTTGCCGCAGAATGCTTTCCAGCGTGTCTTGCAGCGTTGCAATGCTGTTATAACAAACCGTAATGACTGAAATTTTCATTTTTCGGTGGTGGAGGGGAGTGGATGAATTTTATTGGACGTCTTTCCGGCGGCTTCTCATGATAAGCTGGGTATTTGCTCTCAAGCCTCTGGTCGGCAGGTCTTTGGGAACCAAGGGGGTGTGATCAGGCCCTCCGAAGGAGGGAAGGGGTTCCTTTCGGATAGTTCTCAAGATAAGCTGCGTATTTTCTTTCAAACCGGAGGTAGCCATATCCCTTGGTTTCAGTACCCGAACCGGCGTGCTGAGAGCGTCCGGACGCTGCTGGATGCCTTCTCTCTCAATGACCTTGAGGAAGGTGTAAAGAAAGATGTTCAGGTCGTACCTGAAGGTCAGGTGGCGTTGGTAGCTCAGGTCATAAGATACCCGTTGACGGAAGGTGAGGTTATTGCGCCCGCGAATCTGGGCCAGCCCCGTGATGCCCGGGCGCAGGGACATTCTTCTTCTCCGGGTGGCAGGCGTGAAGATGTCCATTTGATCGGGAATCCAGGGGCGTGGGCCGATGAAGCTCATATCCCCCAGAAGGACGTTGATGAGTTCAGGCAGTTCGTCCAGGGAGGTGCTGCGCAGCAGGGAGCCTAGGTGCGTCGTGCGTTCTTCGTCCGGGAGCAGGTTGCCTTCCCTGTCCCTGGTGTCTTTCATGGTTTTGAATTTGATGATATAAAAGGGTTTGAGGCCGAGCCCGATGCGTTTTTGAAAGAAAAAGGGTGAAGTGCCCTGGATGATGGCCAGCAGAACAGTCAGAATGACCAATACCGGAAACAGGCATATCAGGCCGAAGAGCGCGCCCGTGAAATCCAGGGCGCGTTTTCCGTAGCGTTGGTAGAAACTGTTATGCAGCGGTTTGCTGACGCGGACATTAGTTGTAGGGATTGTCATGAGTATTGTACGAGAGGGGGTGTTGACAGGGTAGGAGGAGTCAGGTTTTCAGAGGTATGCGGTTGGCCATGGCGATGTTGTGGCTGTCCGTCCCCCACCATTCATAAAGCTGGCGGGTGCGGAACGTTTGTGCCAGGGCTGCGGCGGATTTGCCGTAGAACCCTTTCAGGGAGCCGACATTGCCCTGGTATTTGACGCCTTCCTGCCGGGCCAGCTGGAGAAACTCTTCCTGCTGCAGGATGCGACCGTAACGTTCAGGGTGCGCCAGGACAGGGATGTAACCCCTGTCCCGGACGGCGCTGATCATGTCCTTCCAGGCGCCGGGAAGGTAGTACTGGGGCAATTCCACCAACAGGTGGGTGCCGTCGTAGGTCAGAGGGGTATAACGGCGCAGCTGTTCGCTGAACTGGTTGTCCAGCATGTATTCCGCCGCAAGCCGGAGCTGGAAGTGTTCGTTCCTGGCGTCGGCAAGCAGCTGGTCAAAGCGGCGGCGCAGGAAGTCGGGCGTGTTTTCCGGATAGCGCGCCATGATATGGGGGGTACAGTAGGCTCCCTTAAGTCCCATGGCTTTGAGCCGGCGGATGATGCCCAGGCTTTCCTTGAGGCTGGAGGCTCCGTCGTCCACTCCCCATAGAATATGGGTATGCATATCCATGCCGTCCGGAAAGAGGCTGGATGTGGTGTACCGGGGAGTGAACAGGTTGCCGAACATGGTTGCTGCGAAAAAGATTAAAGAGAAGGGAAGAAAGCCTTGGGCTTATGCATGGCCTGCTCTTGTTAATCCCGTTTCCTGGCGGTTTGCTGCGGGTCTTTGGCGCCGTAGCCATACTGGTAACCGTAGCCGTAGCCATAGTAGCTGTAGCTGGCGGACTTGAAGTTGACGCCGTTGATGATGTACGCCATATTGGGCAGTTTTCCCTGATCGGCCAGTTGCTGGATCTGGGTTAAGTATCGTTTGTCTATTTTCCCGCTGCGCACGGTGTACAGGGTGATATCGCTGAGGGATGCCAGAATGGCGGTATCTGCCAGAATGCCGTAGGGCGGAGCGTCAATGATGACGGCGTCATACTGTTTTTTCAGAATGCTCAGGATTTGACCCAGCAGGGGATGGCTGAGAAGGGTGACCGGATTGGGCACCGTGGGACCGGTATAAAGGACATCCATGCCGCGGGTGTCTTCCCCTACAGGGCGGATGACGCCCGCGGTGTCGGGGTTCTGGCGGAGCAGGATGGAGGTGAGCCCTTTGCGGCCGGAGCCGCCGAGGCGCCGGGTCAGGGAGGATTTGCGTAAATCCCCGTCAATGAGAAGGACTTTTTTGCCGGCATAGGCGAAAGCGGCTGCCAGATTGGCGGAAGTGAAGGTTTTCCCTTCCCCGGGGAGGGTGGAAGTGACCAGAATGACGTGCCCCCCCTGTTCCGGCCTGGGAAGCATGGAATCTACGTTATTGCGCAGGATGTGGAAGCATTCCGCGATGACGGAATGTTCGTCCTGAATGAAAAGTTTGGTGTTCCTGCTTTCTTTTTTGCTCATTTGGGGCAGTTCGGCAATGACCGGCTGCCTGTTTACAGAGGGGAGATCATGTTTATTGTTGACCTTATTGTTCAACATGGCCACTCCCATGAAAGCCAGGATACTGAGCAGGGCCCCGCCCGCCGTTCCTCCAGCGACGTATTTAATGGTTTTAGGAGAGATTGGGAGGTTGGGGCCATGGGCGGCTTCCAGAACCCGGGCATTGGATTCCGTTACCGCCATGGCTAGGGCGTTTTCCTGTTCCTTGCTCAACAGCATCAGGTACAGTTCTTCCTTAACCTTGTGTTCGCGGATGAGCGGAATGATTTCCTGTTCCTTGATGGCAGTTTCCGTGAGGCGTTCAGTCAGGGAATTCCTTTTGTCGATAAGCTGGTTAAGTTTGAGGTCCAGATTGCTGCGGTAGTTGGAGAGAGCTTTGTTAGCCGCCGCTCTGGTGGAATTCATCCTGTCCTTCAGGCTCACGGTAATCGGGTTTTGGGAGCCGGCGCTTCCGGCAATTTTCTGATATTCCAGATAAGCCTCGTTGTAATGTTCTATCTGCCGGGCGATGCCGGAGTCGGGCAGACCGGTTTCTACGGAGATCAGCCCCTGCTTGCGTTCGCTTTCCTTGAGATTGTCAGCAAGGGTGGACGCCAGTTTTATTTGAGTTTCAAGATCAAAGATTTCCTTTTCCAGCGCCTGGGAGGTGCTGAAATCCGCGCTCATGGTTGTGTCCGTATCTTTAACGATGTCACTCTTCGTTTTAAATTCGGTGAGTTTCTTGTCCACGTCGCTCAGGGAGGATCCAAGTTCTTGCAGCCGGTCCCTAATGAAGATTTTCGTTTTAAGGGAAGCCTTGTTCCGTTCGTCCTTGGAGATTTGGTTGTAAACCTGGATGAGGTGGTTGAGCGTATCTTCGGCTTTCTGAGGATTGCTGGACGTCAGAGTCATCTCCAGAAGGCTGGATTCCTTGGAGTCCGGACGGGTAATGGTCAGGCCATGGAGCAGGGCGTTGGCGGTTTCAAGGACGGGAGAGTGCCGTACGATGACGGTTTTTCCGTTCCATGCGTCGGTCATCAGGGAAGTAGGATGGACGGAAACGGTGGCAAAAGGAAGCGTGAGAGGTTTGCCGTAAAAACCTTCCAGCAGGATGAGTTCCCCCTGATTATTGGGATGGCCAAGCGTGAAGCGTTTTTCATCCAGCGGCGTGATGTGCAGAGTGCAGGCGCGCTGCTTGTCGATCTGTTCAAAGTTCACCAATAAGGGACTGGCATGGTAGAGGTCCAGCTCCCTGAAGTCTTTTTTTTGCCAATAGGATGTGTTGAGGTTGAGGTCTTCCACCACTTTGTTCATTAATGCGGTGGATTTAAGCACGAGGCTTTCATTGGCCAGGTTGGCCGCGTTGGGGTCTATGTTCAATTCCGCCATGATGCGTTCGGAAGAAGCGTCGCTGCCTGTTTTGGAGTCGCGCATCAGAACGCTGGCTTTTTTCTGATAAATATAATTCTGTTTGCCGGCCAGATAATAGGCCGCCGTGCCTCCGGCGAGGGCTGCCAGAATGATGATGAACCAGTAACGGCGCAGAATCATCAGCACCGTATCCAGGGAAAGCGCTGTTTCTTCTGTGTTTTCCGTACCAGGAGGGGTGGGAGCTGTATTTTTTGTCATAGAGGAAAGAAGGTGGAAGGTTGTGTGGGAAGACTGAATCCCTAGGAAAACGGTTCGGTTGAACCGAACCGTCCCTATATTTCCGTTCTCAGGTATGATTAACCGGACGGGAAAGCGGCTGAATGTCCGCTACAGGCACAGGGCGACCACGGCCAGAGTAATGCCAAGCCCGGAGAGTCCCCAGCCGTACCATTGGGCAGCGTCGCTGCGCGTGTTGACCTTGCGGTCTGAGGGGGTCACGTAAATGATGTCGTTTTGCTGGATATAATAATAGGGAGAAGTGAACAGATCCTTGCTGCGCAGATCAATGCTGGCGATTTGACGGGTTCCGTTGGTTTCCCGGATCAGCGTGACGTCCCGGTTGCCGTCAATATTCAGGTCTCCCGCCCGGCTGATGGCCTCCAGAATTGTCAGGCGCTGTCCTTCAATGGTGTAGGTTCCGGGGGCATTAACTTCGCCCAGAACGGAGAATTTGAAATTCATGATTTGCACATTGACGGAGGCGTCCCGGATGTAGTCATTGTTCTTGAGGGTCGCGGCAATGTCGGAAGCCAGTTGGGAGCAGGTTTTGCCCGCAGCTTTCATTTTGCCGATGACGGGCAGGACGATGTAGCCCTGGGCGTCCACCAGATATCCTTTGGGTTTGTTGCTGGAACTGCCGGAGGCGGAGCCTATTTCAGACACGGCAAAAGGTGCGGTGAGCTCCGGCTGTTTGCTGCTGACCGCGATGTAGAGCTGGTCGTCTTTCTGGATGGTTGTCTGGTAGTTTGCCTTGATGTTTTCCCTGGAATTTTCAGAAATGTCCTGGATATAAAGGACTTCCTTGGGGCTGACGCAGGAAGGCAGGAGAGCGGCTCCGGCCATGGCCAGGGAGCACAGAATGGCTTTATTGATGAGGTTGTTTGTGTTCATTTGGTGAGGAAGGAGGAACGTTGCTTTTGGGAGGGAAAGACGAACGCGGAAAACAGGGGAAGATATTATTCCGGATCAAAGGGTTTTCTTTCTTGTGCCGGAAGCGCTGCGGGAATGGCGTGCTGCCTTCCGTGGCTGCGATTTTCCGGAGGGTTGAAAGAAAAAGGCCGCTTTGTGTTCAGTCATGATGTTAAATTTGATGATTTTGATTTTTTTGTTCGGAATAAGAAAGTGTTTGAAAAAGGCAGGGGAATAATCAGCAGTAATGAGAAGCGGCCGGCAGGATTGGTCCCGCCGGACGTGCTGGGGAGAGATTGGCTGACACTCCCGCATATAAGGGTTGTACCTGGTTAACAGACTGTAATTGCTGTATCATGGGGGGAGATTTCTAATTAACGGATTTCAAATTCGGTGTCAATAGTAATCCCTCAAAAAAAACTGCTTATTATTATCTATGAATATAACAATAAGAGGCGAATGTTGTAGGAATTATGTGTTTTGGTTCACTAAAATTCTGACAATTAGAAAGTTGAGTTAAATTACAATATTCCTATTTTTTTAATAGGATTTGAAATCCGCTGAATGTTTCATGAATCATCAAAATGTCAAACGATATGTCTTTTTATAATAAAAATTTATGCTAATAATAAATAATCAAACAGATATGAAAAATAAGCATTGAAATTGCTTCGGTTTTATTGATTTTGGGGGGGTAAGGCCAGTATTTTCTCAGGTAGGGAAAGGGCGTTTTTCTGCGATGCTCTTCCGGTCCGGAACTCGGCGCTTCCAGGTTTGAGGGAAGTTGATTCGCGCAAATCCTCTTCTTCCCGGTTTGGCCTTGAGTTTAGGGCGAAGAGCCGCTAGAATAAAAACAGGTATGGCATTGGATACGCAGGAGCATCATGCATTTGAGCATGAAGAGGGGCGTTCCCCTGTTTGGATTGGAATGGCATGGGGCGTCGTGTCTCTGTTGGGGGGGGCGGCTCTTCTGGCTGCCATGCTGACGTTTGATGTGCGGGAAATAGGCTGGAGTTATTTAAATGGTTCCGGGCAGGTCATTCCGGGTACGTCCAATGTGCTGGGAACGGTGGGATTATATGGCGCGGGGATTTTTTATTGGACGCTGGGAGGCATGGCCTGGATGCTGGTTATTCTGTTGGAGTGGTGGGGGCTTTATCGTCTGCTCCACCATGGAAGACTGCCCCGCAGCGTGGTTTACGGAGGTTTATGCCTGCTGTTGTTCGGATGCCTGTTTCTGACGGCCGGGCATGTGCCGGGAAACGAATGGGTGGCCCGCCACCAGATTCAGGGGGCGGGAGGATTGGCGGGCCATTTGCTGGGAACCGGTCTGTTTCTCCCGTTGGCCGGCAGATCCGCTGTGCTGGCGCTTTCCGGATTTGGCTATTTGATGGCTCTGGTTTATGCGGCAGGGATGCGTCCCCGGCCGTTTTGCCGGGCCATGCTGCGGGAATGGAGGGCCTGGCGTATGAACAGGAAGGAAAAAATGCTGGCGCGCCAGACCGCCCAGCTTGCCAGGGAAGCTGCGCGCGTGAGGGCCAGCATGCAGGATGCCGCTTTGTCCGCCCCCAGACCGGTTACAAAGGGCCGGGCTTCCGTTCCCCGTCTCCAGCGCACCGGGGACGATCTGGAAAGTTTGTATCATGAAGCGGCTGCCGCTTCTCCGTCCCGGCCGAAGGACTCTGCCCCTCCTCCCGGCGCTCCGCGCGCCCAGGGCCGTCTTCCCCTGGCTCCGCGGCCCAGGATTACCGTTGCGGAACCGGCGGAAATGAAGCCCGCGCCCAAAGAGCAGCCTTTTTCCAGATTGTCCACGCCGCCCACGGAAGAATTCCGCGAGTATGAGCTGCCCCCCTTTGAATTGCTGCATTATGAGGAAAAGCCGGAAGGCCCCACGGCGGAAGACAAGGAAGAGATGCTGGAAATACAGCAGAAAATTATTGATACCCTGACGACATTCCGCGTGGACGTGACGCCGGGGGATATTACCCGCGGCCCGACCATCACCCGTTATGAAGTCTATCCCGCGCGCGGCGTGCGCGTAAACACTTTTGACCAGTATGCGAAGGATATTGCGCTGGCGACCAAGGCGGAAAGCGTGAACATCGTGGCCCCCATTCCGGGCAAGGATACGGTGGGAATTGAAATCGTCAACCGGAAGAAGGTGGCTGTTCCCCTGCGGGAGCTTTTGCAGGACCCGGCCTTTTGTTCCCCCAAGAAAAAGATACCGCTGGCTCTGGGGAAGGACGTGTATGGACGCACCGTGATCGGGGATTTGGCGTCTATGCCGCACCTGTTGGTGGCCGGCGCCACCGGATCCGGAAAATCCGTGTGCATCAACAGCATCATTTCCTCCATGCTTTTGAAATTCCGTCCGGATGAACTGAGGCTCATCCTGGTGGATCCGAAGGTGGTGGAAATGCAGCCTTATTCCAAGCTGCCGCATCTGATTGTTCCGGTGGTGACGGATCCCAAGAAAGTTCCCAATGCCCTGCGTTGGTGCGTGAATGAGATGGAGCACCGCTACCATTGCTTTGCCAAGGTGGGCGTGCGAAATTTTGAAGCTTTTAACAAGCGCCCGCCGGATGTTCCTGCGGAAGAGGCGGAGGAACCGGAAGACGGGCAGGGGGATGAAGCTTTGGCGGAATCCATTGCCAGAGACCTGGAATCCCAGGGGGAATGGCCCGTGGAAGAAGATGATGAACTGGATCTGGAGGACGACGAAGTTATCCCCGAACGCTTCCCCTATATCGTCATTATTATTGATGAACTTGCGGACCTGATGCAGACAGTGGGAGCGGATATAGAAACGAATATCGGCCGTCTTACTCAAAAGGCCCGCGCCGCAGGCATCCACCTTATTGTAGCGACGCAGACGCCCCGAAGGCAGGTGGTGACGGGGACGATCAAGGCCAATATCCCGACGCGCATCGCCTTCCAGGTGGCGAGCGGTACGGATAGCCGCGTGATTCTGGACAGGCAGGGGGCGGAAAAACTGGTGGGCAAGGGGGACCTTCTGTATTTGCCGCCGGGTTCCGCCCAGGTGGAACGGGCTCAGGGTGCCTTTATCTCTGACGATGAGGTGGAAGCCCTGGTGGCCCACTGCGCTTCCCAGGCCAAGCAGAAATTCCATGAAGAGGTTCAGAAATCCCTGGACGAGCCTTCCCGGGGGGGAGCGGACAGTCCGCTGGACGACGCGGAGGAGGAATGTTATGCCAAGTGTCTGGAAGTGGCCGTCGTGGAGCGTAAAGTAAGCACCTCCCTGTTGCAGCGGCGTTTGAGCATCGGATACGGCCGTGCGGCGCGCATGATGGATTTGCTGGAATCCCGCGGCATTATTGCCCCGGCGGATAATACCAACCGTCCGCGCAAGGTGCTGGTGGAATGAAACGACGAAAGAAACTCCCCATGAAGAGAATTGTTTCCCTGCCGGTTCTGGCGGCGTTGGTGCTGCTGGGCGCTTCCTGTTCCCAGCAGGTGCAGCAGCCCGTTAAAAAAGCAGCCCCTCCCCCCGTATATGTGGGAAAGGTGGAGCAGGTGTATCCCAATCATCATTATGTGTTGATTGCGCTGGCCGGGAACGTTTATGAACCGGGGACCGTGCTCATCTCCCAATCTCCGGGACGGGAGGAAAAATGCAGAGTCGCCAACCTGATCGTGACGGAGGAGCGGATGGGACGTGCGCGCATTCCTGCGGATATCCGCAGCGGCGCCGTGGAGGCGGGGGACCTGGTGTTCCTGTACCGGAACCTGGCTGTTCCGGAAAGTTCCGGAAAGATGGATGAGCAGAAGCCGGTCAGCCCGGAACCGGATGAGGACAGCAAGGTTGTTGCTCCGCCGATTGCCCCGAATGGTGGCAGGACGGCGGACGGGCTGATGCCGCTGCCCGGGGATCAGCCTGTTCCGGCTTCTGCGGATCAGGAGCGGATTTCCCGGGAGCGGGAGAAAATACTCCGGGAGCTGGAAAGCGTTCCGGACAAGCTGGAAGAACCGTGGAGCAGGACTTTCTCCGGAAAACCGGCGGGAAGGTGACCGGATGCGGAGGTAGCCGCCATGTTTCACAGGGCGGGAAGGCGCTCCTGTGGATGAGGCCGGGTATTGGGAATTCAGATACCGGTTTCCTTGAAACGGACGGATGACTTGTTCCAGTATTCCTGATAAACCCGGTCCTCCTGTCCATCCAGATTCAACTGGTACATGCGGAAAGTGACCGGAATATTTTTGGGTTGCCACAGCTCTTCATAGGAATACTAGTAGCGCATGCCCAGCTGTTTCATGACGCCTCCGCTACGGGGATTCCTGATATCGTGTGTGGCCGTGATGTAGGGCATGCCGTCTTTCTTCAACCGGGCGACAACAGCCCTGGCCGCCTCCGTGGCAAAGCCTCTGTGCCGGAACTCTTTAAGCAATCCGTAGCCGAGGTCATGGCTGCCGTCCGTGCCTGCATGGATATACACTGCCGGGAGGTTGCTGTTTTTCGGGCAGATGGCGTAATGATACCCGTAAGGCCGTTTGTACACTTCCTGGTACCTCTTTTGTTTTTCCGGATATGTTCATTTTTTAGATTCATTCAATAATTGCTTGTTTTTTCGCGGCGTCTTATTAGGATGCTTTCGTTTACGCAACCAGATGACTAATTTATGAAATCCATCAAAGGGACAGAAACAGAAAAGAATCTTCTCAAGGCTTTTGCCGGGGAATCTGAAGCGCGCAACCGCTACACCTACTTTGCCGGCGTAGCCAAGAAGGCCGGTTACGAACAGATTGCCGCTATCTTTCTGGAAACGGCCGACAATGAGAAAGAACATGCCAAGGTATTTTTCAAACTGCTGAAAGACGCCTGCATTGAAGTAACACACGCCGTCTGCACGGCTCCTTTGGAATCTACGGAGGATTGTCTGCTGGCCGCAGCCGCCGGCGAGCATGACGAATGGTCCGACATGTACCCTGCATTTGCCGAAGTGGCGGACAGGGAAGGCTTCCCCGCCATTGCGGAAACTTTCCGCAAGATTGCCTCCGTAGAGCAGCACCATGAAGCCCGTTACCTCAAGCTGGCTGAAAACGTGCGCGAAGGCAGGGTTTTTGCCAAGGAGAAGGAAATCCAGTGGAAGTGCCGCAACTGCGGTTATGTACATACCGGCACCACTGCCCCCAAGGTGTGTCCGGCCTGCGCGCATCCCCAGGCATTCTTTGAAGAATTGGCGGACAATTTTTAATAACTTTTTATCCAGAGATATGGTTGAGGCCGGTTTCACGAGCTGATCGTGCAATCGGCCCTCTTTTTGGACTACGGACGCCTTACGCTGATGGACAGGGAACGAACGGATGCGGCTTGGGAAAAATATGGACGCAGCCTCTGGAATGTTGCCGGAAGCTACGGGTTGGGCATCGCCCTGATGCTGATTCTTCTGGCGCTGACTTTTGCCGGAACGCTGCACCAGGTGAGACTGTCTTCCTCCATGGGGTCGGAGGCTGCCATAGAGTCTTTTTTCGGGGCGGCGTATGTGCTGATACCGCTGGGCGGGGAGAACTCCCTGATTTCCCTGCCTCTGCCCGGCATGGGCATTACCTGCGTCCTACTGTTCATCAACCTGCTCATAGGCGGGATGTTCCGCATCCGGTGGACCTGGAGGCACGCGGGCGTGCTGGTGGCTCATGGGGGTATTTTGCTGCTGCTGGCAGGCATCATGCTGGGCAACAAAATGACGGTGGCCGTGGAACAGGTGGAACTGCCCCAGGGGGACCGGGTGCACGAATCTTCCCTTCCGTTTGATTTGCGCCTGAACCGCTTTGTGCCGGAGTTTTATCCGGGAACTTCCAAACCTAAATCCTATGAATCCCAGGTAACCGTCTTCCCGGAATCCGGCGGTCAGTATGACGCCGTTATCCGCATGAACGAGCCTCTGCGCCTTTCCGGCTGGACGCTGTACCAGATGAGCTGGGGTCAGGATTCCCTGCATCCGGGCAGGCTTATCTCCATTCTCCGCGCTTCCCATAATCCCCTGGAGCAGATGCCCAAATGGTCCTCCTACATCATCGCTGCAGGGTTGCTGTGGCATTTTGGCTGTGTTTTCGGCAGATACCTGCGCCGTAAACCCGGGCTTGCGGCTGCCGAACCGGAGGTGAAGGAGGAACCGCAGGCTGCTTCCGCCTCCGGCGGAAAAAAACGTCTGCGCCTGGCAGGCATTTGCCTGCTGGTAGCGGCCATCTTCGGCATCGGCATGCTGGCGGCGCGGCCTGCCGTCCATCCGGTTCTGGTGGAACATTATGTGCCCTGGTCTTCCTTTTTGGTGGAACGGGCCGGGGCCATGGCCGTTCAGGACGGCGGCCGCCTGAAACCTGTTTCTACTTATGCGGGTTTCCATCTGCTCCGGACGCTGGGTAAAAGAAGCTTGGTGATTGATACGCCGGAAGGGAAAAGGAAGCTCTCCCCAGTGGAATGGATGCTGGACAGCATGTTCCGTCCGGAGCTGGCGGAACAATACCCTGTTTTTCTGGTCAATCGGGAAGAGGTGGTCAGGCGCCTGCACCTGCCGGACCAGAAAGACAAGCGGAAAAAATACTCTTATGCGCAGCTTGCGGAACGCTGGGAGGAAATGACCCGTGCCGTCCGGGAAATCCGGTTGCTGGGAGAAACGAATCTGACAGAAGCCCAGAAGGAAATTCTGTCCCTTGCCCGCAACTTTGACGTGGTGCGGGGCTGGATGCTTGGCTCCCGGATCATGCTGGAAGACCCCGCCGCCATGGAACGGATGGAATTCCCGCGCTGGTTTCCTGCTGTCGGCCGTGATGGAGAACGCCTGTGGACGGCTGCCCCGGACAAAGCTGCCGGAGCCTTTTTGGCAATGGCGTCCCTGCTGGAACGCAAGGCAGTCGGCATGGCAGGGGCGGAGGCTTCCGCACTGCGGATGAAAGCGGAAGGCCTGCTGCTGGAAAAGCTGGTTCAGCCCAATGAAGCCGCCTCCGCCGGAGAGCGGCACGGCCTGGAAAGAGAAATTTTCTACTATCGTCTGGATCCGCTTTATGTTTCCCTGGCTGTCTTTGTGGCGGCGTTCGTGTGCCTGCTGCTCTGCGCGCTTTTCCGCCCGGTTGCCAACGCTCCTCTCTGGCGGCGTTTTCTCCGGCCCGGAGGTTTCAGCCTGGCGTGGCTGACAGGCGCGGGCGGAGCCGGAGTGCTGGCTGCGGCGCTGGTCATCCGCGTGCTCATCACCATGAGGTCCCCGGTGGGCAATACGTATGAAACCATCGCTTTCATCGCCTGCATGGGGGTGCTCTGCGCTCTTGTGGTGGAACTTTTCAGTAAAAAGGGAATCGTATTGGCGGCGGGGCTTTTGCTTGGGGCTTTCTCCTGTCAGATGGGGATTTTGTATGAATCCTCCCAGGCTGTGGACCATATGGATCCCCTGGTGGCCATCCTGCGCTCCAACTTCCTGCTTTCCACCCATGTCATTACCATTGTGCTGGGGTACGCGGCCGGGTTGCTGGCGGCGGTGCTCTCCCATATATACCTCCTGGCTTCCCCCCTGCGCCTGATCGGCGGAAAAACGGAACAATCCCTGGACCGCATGGCTTACGGCATCTTGTGTTTTTCCCTGGTGTTTACGCTGGTGGGAACGGTTTTTGGGGGTATTTGGGGCAATGAATCCTGGGGGCGTTTCTGGGGCTGGGATCCCAAGGAAAACGGAGCGTTGATGATTGTTCTGTGGCAATTGACCGTATTGCATGCCCGGAAAGCCGGATGGCTGTCTTCCTGGCTACTCCACTTCAGCAATGTGGTGGGCGGCGTTATCATTGCCTTTGCCTGGTGGGGCGTCAATATGCTGGGAGTGGGGCTGCATTCCTACGGGTTCACCTCCGGTCGGGATGCGTTAGACATGTTCTATGGGGCCGAGGCTGTACTGTGCGTCCTCTTCATTATCCTGCATTACCGTGCGCTCCGGCGTGTGGACGTCAGGTAGGGAAACAGGTTTCAGAGATAATTCGCAAGCATATTCCCGGAAAGGAACAGGAAATTTTCACCTGCCTTCTTTTCTTTTTCCGGAGTTTACTGATACGGAGAACAAGGAGATGAAAACGCATTTTTCTCATTTTCTCCTTGCCGGGTCCGGTTTTCCGGTATATATTCCCGCCACCTCATGCACGGATAGCTCAGTGGTAGAGCGGCTGTCTTACACACAGTTGGTCGGGGGTTCGAATCCCTCTCCGTGTACCAAAAGCTTTCTTTTTGAATAAAAAGCCCGCACTTTCATTGTGCGGGCTTTTTCGTTGTTTTTTAGAGGGTTAATTAATGAATAGTTTGTTAGGTGACAGGGTATGACGGGATATGAATAGTTGCTTTTTGATGTTGGTTATGATGCTATAACTCCTCGGATTTTTTAATAAAAACGGCTGCCGCGCCTTTCGACGGGGCAGCCTGTATTGGGAAGCGGTTCCTGAATAAGGAACGAATCTAGGCGCCGAAATCAAGGGTTTTAGGCTCGCGGCTCCAGACGCGGTGCTGTTTCATGGCCGTGATGAAGGAGGGCATCAGGGATTTGGTGTCCTTCGGCATGAGCAGTCCGGCATCATCCATATCCTGGGGCAGGGAGGCTGCCTCAAGCATGGCTTTGGCGTTGCCGGGCAGTCCGATGGCTTTCAGGTGCCTGTAGGCCTGGCGCAAATGATACTTGGCATCTCCGTCTTTCAGGAGCGCTGCGATGCTTTGTTCTCCTTCCGGGACGATGACGGAGTCAAACAGGACGGAAGGAGTGCCGGACAGAGTCCCATTAACCGGCAGAATTTCCCCTTCTTCCGTTGTTACGCTTCCCATGTGCGGGGCAATGATTTGGGGATGGATACCTTCTTCATGCAGGGCGTCGCAGATTTCTTTCACGGATTTCAGGCTGACGCCGTCCGCTGCCAGTAAAGAGACGCGGAGGCCTTTAAGGTTGCCGTCCGTATGGGCGTACAAGCTCAATGACGGATCTTTTTCCAGTCCGCAGACGGGCCTGGGCAGTTCCCTGCCGAGTTGTTCCCTGGTGAGTTCAATTCCCAGGTTGCGGGCCACTCCGCTTGCCAGGTCCGGATCAATGCGCGTCAGAAGGTCCACCACGCGTTCCCGGATATAGGGGCGCGTCACCTTCCCCAGCTCAAAACTGAACGCGTTGATGATATGCTCCTGTTCCACGGGAGTTTGACTCATCCAGAACAGCCGCGGGTGGGAATAGTATTCCGCGAAGGAGGGGCTCCGCAGACGTTCCTTGACACCGCTTACCGTCTGGGGGCTGGTGGTGAAGCCGCCTTTCTCCGGGGGAGTTTCTCTCGGCCAGTTGTTCCCGATGGAATTGGGATCATAGTTGGCCGGAGAGGCGTCTATCTGCATACGGTGAAAGCCGTCCCTCTGGTTGTTGTGGAAGGGGCAAATGGGGCGGTTGATGGGAATTTCCGTGAAATTGGCTCCACCCAGCCGATGCCGCTGGGTATCGCTGTAAGAGAAAATACGGCCCTGGAGCAGAGGATCGTCGGAAAAGTCAATGCCCGGCACGATATTGGCGGGGCAGAAGGCTGCCTGTTCCGTTTCCGCAAAGAAGTTGTCCGGGTTGCGGTTCAGCACCATTTTCCCGACGATTTCCACGGGAACCAGTGCTTCAGGAATGAGCTTGGTAGGGTCCAGAATATCGAAGTCGAACTGGTCTGCGTCCTCTTCCGGGATGAGCTGCAGCCCCAGCTCGTATTCCGGATAATCTCCGGCTTCAATGGATTGCCAGAGATCCTTGCGGTGGAAGTCAGGATCGCGTCCTGTCAATACCTGGGCTTCATCCCACACCAGGGATTTTTTCCCGTACAGCGGTTTCCAGTGGAAACGGACGAAAGTGCTTTTTCCTTCTTCATTGACCAGCTTGTACGTATGAATGCCGAACCCTTCCATCGTACGGAAGCTTCTGGGGATGCCGCGGTCCGACATGGCCCACATGACGTTGTGCAGAGTTTCCGGCTGCAGGGAGACGTAGTCCCAGAAAGAATCATGGGCCGTCTGTCCCTGGGGCATTTCATTGTGGGGTTCCGGTTTGACGGCATGGACGAAATCCGGAAATTTGATGGCATCCTGAATGAAGAAGACGGGCGTGTTATTGCCTACCAGATCATAGTTGCCTTCCTTGGTATAGAATTTGGTGGCCCAACCGCGGATATCCCTTACTGTATCCGGAGATCCTCTGAAGCCCTGCACGGTGGAAAAACGCACAAAGACCGGGGTTTTTTCTCCCGGATCCTGCAGAAAAGCCGCTTTGGTGTACTTGGAAAGGGATTTATACACCTGAAAATAACCATGTGCCCCGGAACCTCTTGCGTGAACCACGCGTTCCGGTATCCGCTCCTGGTCAAAATGAGCCATTTTCTCCAGAAAGTGGAAGTCTTCAAGCAGAGATGGGCCTCTGCTTCCTGCTTTAAGTGTGTTTTGATCATCGGATATTTTAATTCCCAGGTTGCTTGTGAGGGCCTGTCCCATGCCGTTGGAGCGCATGGCATCCAACGCCCTGATTTTTTCCGTAGCGTTATCCGGCATTTTCATGGAACCGGGCGCGGAAGGTTCCGCATTGGGCGGCGTAGGTTTCGGAGTGGGTTTGATGAGCTCCGGATCAATCGTATCCGTATAATGGGGAGCGGCTTCTTTTCCGTTGGGAAAAGGGGCGATGTTGTTTTCCATGGGCGGCTTCTTTTTTTTCATTGGCTTGTTCATGAGGGATCGAATTTTTCTATGTGGGTAATAGTTCGACTTCCCTTTTTCCGGAGATGTTCCGCCCTGTTTTGTCATCAGTATTTCCCCGGAGCTGATGAAAAATTTTTTATAGAAACTGGTATTTAATATTTTATGGGATAAAGAACGGGCTGTGCGGAGATGCCTTTTTGATTGGCATGACTGTGATGCCTGTATCCCATGTTTCATTGGCGGCAGGGAGAAGCGGAGATAACCGGGGTACGGCCGCGGGCTGGCAGAAAACAGTCGATTTCCTTTCTGAGCGGTGTTTCCTGCATCTGGCGCCGAAGGGAGAAACGGAACCGCGTTGCCGGAACGGCAGGGCAGGGACGGCTTTGCGTACATGAAATGGAACGGAGCTTCCACAAATTTTCATAGACGAGGGGAATAAATAGGTTATGATTTTTACGTCAATCGGGTATTGGAGACAAGGCCCGCGCCGTCCGGCGCGAGACGGTTTTTCCGGTATGGAACCTTTTTCCTGTTAATTTAAAGTAATGACGGTGCAAGAAATAGCTGAACAGAGTTTGAAGAACCTTCTGGCTTCGCTGGGGTTTTCCGCGGATATCGAAGTAACGGAGACGGACGGCATCGTGTGCCTGAATATTGCTTCTCCGGATTCACAGTACATCATTGGGGGGGACGGGGACAGGCTGGATGACCTTCAGTACCTGGTCAACCGCATGATCCAGCGCAAGATGGAGAATGCTCCCCGCGTGAAGGTGGATTGCGACCATTACCGGGAGCGCAACGAAGCCCGCCTGCTGGAAAAGGCCCGTTCCCTGGCCGAACGCGTCCAGGAGAGCGGCAGGCCGATGAAGATGCCGCCGTTGAATGCCTACCACCGCCGCCTGGTGCATAATGCCCTTCAGTCCATGGAAGGAATTGTGACGGAGTCCGAAGACGGAGACAGCCGTTACAAGCGCATTACCATCAGGAGGGGCTGATGGCTGGCAGTCTATTCATGAGGACATTGGCGGCCATTGCATTTTTGGCGCTGGCGTTTCCGGGACATGCGGAAACGGATGCTCTTGCCGTCTCCTGTTCTGCGGCTTCTTCACTTCCATTCCCTGTTCTGGTCGTGTACGGTTCAGCGGAACCCGGTTCAGCGGAAGCCCGTTGGTTGAAAGCGCTCCAGCCGGGCTCGGAAGAACGCCGCGCGCTGGATGAATATGTGCGTGACGTGCAGTTTGTCACGATTCCCAGACATCCTGCCGTGAAAGATTGGGAAGAAGGCGGCAGCCTTTCCCGTGCGGCGATGCATGGTGTGCGCATGCTGCCTTCCGTGGTTTTTCTTGATTCCAAGGGACGCGTATTCGACCTGGTGGAGGGAGGGGCTTCTGCAGCTTCCCTGCGGGAAAAGGTGGCCCTGCTTGCGGAAAAAGCGCAACGCGTGCGGCCGGTGACGCGGGTGAATGATATTCCCAAGGGCGGGGATCCTGCGGCAGAGGCTTCCGCTATTTGCCGGGAGCTGGAACAGGTGCCTCCGGAAGCCTGGTTCCGGGATTATCCGGGCACCATGAAGCGTCTGGAAAAATTGAACTGTACGGCTCCGGCTTTTCTGAATGCCCGGGAGGCGGCCCTTCGTCTGGAGAAAAACAGGAAAACGGCTGAATTGCTTGGCGAGTCTTTCCGGGCCAGTAAAGCTTCTTCCATACGAACATGCCTGGAAGCGTGGCGTGCCTGCGCGGATGATCCCTCCTTATCCGTGGAGGAGCGCCAGTTAATTCTGCTCTCCATGGTGCATCCCCTCTGGGTGCGGCTGGAGGAGGTTCTGTACCGGGAAGCCCATACTCCGGAAAGCGAGGATGCCTTCAACCATGCGGTTGCGGTTTTGGAAGAGGTTCGGGACATGAACCGTTCCAGCGTTTGCGGCAGACGGGCGCACCAGCTCAGGGAAGAGCTGAGGAGAGCCCGTCTGGCGGCTGCGCGGTATGATTGATGCGTCTTTCCTGAGTTGCCGGAAATGGACAGGAAGCACCCCTGCTTCCGCCACGGAATCAAAGGATGCGTTTCCCTCCGTGATTCCTCTTTCCACAGGAAGGACCGGGCAAATTGGCTTGATTTTGCCCATGTCCGGGGCTAGTCTTCGAACCGTTATGACAGATTCATCCATCCCGGACATGATGGCGGAGGCTCGCCGAGGCCAATGGACTGACCAGCAGCTGGCAGCCAAGGCTGTGGAACTGGCGGAATCCATTTTAAGGCAGTCGAATTCCGGGATGAGAGGGACGGAGAAGAGGCAGGCGCAGCAAATGGAGCGGATGATGAATGATCCTGCGGGCAAGGCGTTTACGCTGGCGCTGGCGGATCGGGTGTTCCGTCCTTCTTCTCCGGCGCGAGGCGCGGAGCTGTTCCGCTATCTTCTGGACGGATATGGCGTTCCCCGTTATTTGTCTGCGGCGGACCGTTTCGCCATGAAGATGGGGGGGAGATTTTTCGATCAATTTCCGGGTGTGGTTATGCCCATGATTACCAGCCAGTTGAGAAAGGAAAGCTCCAATGTCATTCTTCCTGCTGAGGATGGAAAACTGCGCCCCCACCTGCGCCGCAGGCGCAAGGCCGGCATCCGGATGAACATCAACCAGCTGGGGGAGGCCATTCTGGGTGAAAGCGAGGCGCACCACCGTCTTCAGCAGGTCGTGGACCGGCTTACGGACAAGGACTGTGACTATATTTCCGTCAAGATTTCAGCCATTTTCAGCCAGATTCATCTGGTAGCCTTTGAAGAAACCGTCAAATTGATTCAGGAGCGCCTGCGCATCCTGTACCGGGCGGCCATTACCAATGCGGTAACGTTGCCGGACGGTTCCAGAAAGCCCAAGTTCGTGATTTTGGATATGGAGGAATACCGTGATCTTCATCTGACGGCGGAAGCGTTCAAACGCACGTTGATGGAGGATGAATTCATGCATCTGGAGGCGGGAATTGTGCTCCAGGCCTATTTGCCGGATTCCTGGGAGGAGCAGATAAAGCTGTGCGCCTGGGCGAAGGAACGCGTGGAGCAGGGGGGGGCGCGCATCAAAATACGCCTGGTGAAAGGCGCCAACTTGGCGATGGAGAAGGTGGAGGCCTCCATGCATGGATGGGCGCAGGCCCCGTATGGCACGAAAGCCCAGGTGGATGCCAATTACAAGAGAATGCTCCATTACGGCTGCATGCCGGATAATGCCAGATATGTGCAGTTCGGCGTGGCTTCCCACAACCTGTTTGATTTATGTTATGCCATGCTGCTGCGTGAGCGGGAAGGCGTGCGTGACCAGGTGGAATTCGAAATGCTGGAAGGGATGGCGAACCATCAGGCGCGGGTCATCCGCCAGGCGGCGGACGGTCTACTCCTTTATGCCCCCGTGGTTCTGAAGGAAGACTTTCACAGCGCCATTGCCTACCTGGTGCGGAGGCTGGATGAAAATACCAGTGAGGAAAACTTCCTGCATGATCTCTTCGGCATGACGCCGGGGTCCCGGAGCTGGGAGGTCCAGAAAAAGAGGTTTTTGAAGGCCTGTCAGGAAAAGGATGAGGTGAAGTACGGCCCCAACCGCACGCAGAACCGCGCTGCGGACTCCATCCAGCCCTCACATTACCGGGACGCCTTTGCCAACGAGCGGGATACTGACTGGTCTCTGAGGCAGAATGCGGAATGGATCAACGGACTGATTGCCGCGGAGAAGGAAAAATCCGGCGAGGAAATCCCTCTGGTTATAGATGGTGAGGAAATTACGACTAATCTATGGGGGGTGGGGCGCGATCCGTCCCGCCATAATGAAGTTTCCTATAAATTCGCTTATGCGGACTTTGAGCAGGTTGAACATGCCTTGGATACGGCGGACAGGGCCCGTTCCTCTTGGGCGTCCAAAAGCATTGGCGAGCGCGCTGAAATCCTGCACCAGGCGGCGCAGGAGCTGTCCAGAATCAGGGGGGAAGCTATTGCTGCCATGGTGAGGGATGCCGGGAAGGCTCCCACGGAGGCTGATGTGGAGGTGAGCGAGGCCATAGACTTCTGCCGCTATTACGCGGAAGGCCTGGATCGCGACGGAATGAACGACGGCGTGGAAATGTCCCCGCTGGGTATCATTTGCGTGATGTCTCCCTGGAATTTCCCCTTCGCCATTCCGACGGGCGGAGTAGCTGCCGCCCTGATGGCGGGAAATGCCGTGGTGTTCAAACCGTCCGAACTGGCCGTTTATACGGCTTGGCAGATTGCCCAGGCGTTCTGGCGCGCCGGTGTTCCTAAAAACGTCCTTCAATTCGTGCCGATGCCGCGCAATGAAATTTCCCGCAAGTTTTTGATGGATCGCCGGTTGAACGGCGTGATCATGACGGGATCCTACCGCACCGGAAAAATGCTGCGCGAACTGCGGCCTGACCTGCACGTGCTGGCTGAAACCAGCGGAAAGGATGCCATGATCATTACCGCTACGGCTGACCCGGACCAGGCTGTGAAGGATTTGGTGAAAAGCGCTTTCGGCCATTCCGGACAGAAGTGTTCCGCCGCCAGTGTGGCTATGGTGGAGGCTTCCGTTTATGACAATCCTGCTTTTCTGCGTCAGTTGAAGGATGCTGCCGCCAGCCTGAAGGTAGGCAGTTCCTGGGAAGTCAACTCCGTTGTGACGCCGCTCATCAGGGAGCCGGAAGGAAATCTGCTCCGTGCGCTGACGCAGCTGGAACCCGGAGAGGAATGGCTGCTCAAGCCGGAACCCTCGGAAGACAACCCTTGCCTCTGGTCGCCCGGAATCCGGCTGGGCGTGAAACCGGGAAGCTGGTTCCACCAGACGGAATGCTTCGGTCCGGTGTTGGGCATCATCCGTGCGGAAAATCTGGAGGAAGCCATTGACATCCAGAACGACTCCGAATTTGGCCTTACCGGCGGCCTTCAGTCTCTGGATGAACGGGAAATTGCCTTGTGGAAAACTAAAGTGCAGGTGGGCAACGCGTACATCAACCGTGTCATCACCGGCGCCATCGTCCGCCGCCAGCCGTTCGGCGGGTGGAACCATTCCTCCATGGGGCCTGGCGCCAAAGCCGGAGGTCCCAACTACCTTACCATGCTGGGAAGCTGGGAGGAAAAGGCGCTGCCCCAAAAGCTGCGCACGCCGGGTGAGCGTATCTCCGGCCTGGTGGAAAAACTGTGCTCCGATTTGCCGGACTGCGCCAAGCGCATCCGTTCCGCGGCCGGTTCCCAGGCCAAGTGGTGGATGGAGGAATTCGGCGTGGAGCATGATCCCTCCCATATTTACGGAGAAAATAATACCTTCCGCTATATCCCTGTGAAGGGGATTCTGGCCCGTGTGGAAAACATGTCCGACGATGACGTCGCCATTCTGCTGCTGGGGGCGAAACTGTGCGGGGTGCTCCTGCATCTGAGCGTAGGGGAAGAGCGCCCCTGGATTCGGAAAATGAATGGCTACTATGCTTCCCTGACGGTGGAAACGGAAACGGAATTGATCGGACGGATGCTGGAAGCGCTTCAAGGCGTGCGATTCCTGCGTGGAACAGATGTTTCCGAGGCTCTGGCCAATGCCGCCCGTGCATGTGATGCGGAAGTGCTGGACCGTCCCGTGTTTGCCAATGGGCGGCTGGAACTGCTGGGATATTTCCGGGAACAGTCTGTTTCCGAAACCGTTCACCGCTACGGCAATCTCATCCCGCCGCCGGGCAGTTTTAAGACGGACAGCGTGTGAAGGAGGGAGAGGGCCTGAATTCCGGCTTCCGGGAATCTTAGCCATGAGCATGAATGAAAATCCCCCCTGCAAATTCAAAAGGAAAACATGGGCGTTTGGATGGGGCTCCCCTTCTGTTTCAGAATAGTTCTTCATCGGAATACGGCGGAAAAATTTCCCTTGCAGGGAAGGAAGCGGTGTGTCCTGTTGAATGAGAGATAAACTTCTCCGAATTTATTTCTTTTTCCCATTTGATGATAGAACGTTTCCGGGAAACGGGTATATTATCAGACACGTTTGCGATGACGCGGCGCCTTTTTCTCCCACGTAACCATGAACATCAACCAATCACCGAATTCTTGCGGCAGCCACATTGCCTGGGTGGACTTTCTGCGTATTCTGGCCTGTTTCCTCGTTGTCCTGGCCCATTGCTGTGATCCGTTCGTAGGAAGTTTTGACGGTTCCTTCAACTTTAAATCCGCTGTCTTCTGGGGCAGTCTGGTACGGCCGTGCGTGCCTCTGTTCGCCATGATCTCCGGAGTATTGCTCTTTCCGGTCACCTTGGAAATGGGCGTTTTTTACTCCAGGCGCCTCAAAAGGGTACTGGTTCCGCTCATTGTCTGGTCATTGGCGCTTCCCTTGCTCTACTTCGGATACTTTGCCGCAGGCGTTCAAACGGCCAGTCCCAATATCGTGATGGACACTTACACCTGGAGCGCCACCGTCGGCAAGCTGTACACCTTCTTCTTCAACTTCAACTATGATACCACGCCCCTGTGGTACGTATACATGCTGGTGGGCCTGTACCTCTTCATGCCCATCATGAGCGCGTGGCTGACGCAAGCCAAAAGGCAGGACGTGAAAATCTTTCTGGGCATCTGGATATTCAGCATGACTCTTCCCTACATCCAGATGCTTGCTCCGGCGCTGGGTTATGAGGGCAATTATGGCAATATGGGCATTCTGGGTGTTTGCGATTGGAATCCGTACGGTATGTTTTATAACTTTTCCGGATTCCTGGGATACATGGTGCTGGCGCATTACCTGACCAAATACCCGCTGGCCTGGAGCTGAAAAAAAACGCTGGCCATTACGATTCCCCTCTTTTTGATCGGTTTTGCCGTTACGTTCTTCGGCTTTCTGGAAACGCAGAAGCACTTCCCCGGCCAGTACTCCAAGTTGGAAGTGCTCTGGTATTTCTCCGGAATCAATGTATTCCTGATGACCTTTGCCATCTTTGTCATTGTCAGCCGGCTAAAAATCAAGGCAGATCCGAGGCTAAGCAAGGCGGCGGCGCTTACTTTCGGCGTGTATCTGTGCCACTTCTTCTTTGTCCAGTGCTCCTATGACTTCGTGAATTGCACCGGGTTGGGAGGTTTGCCCTCCGCCGTGAAAATTCCGTTGATGGCCTGTCTGGCCTCCGCTGTCTCCGTGGCGTTGGTATGGCTGTTGAGCCTGAACAGGTGGACGCGCAAAGGTATCATGTAAACCGCAGATATTTTCCGCAGGTCGCTTCGAGGACACGGCAGTACCGGGGCGCCTCTTCTTTTGTGGAAAAGAGAATAAAACGGTTTCTAGGGAGAAGCCTGCAAAATTCTGGACGGGAAAGAGGGAACAGGCTAGGATGTCCCTGCATCGTGTACAGGCCTAGGTTGCCGGAGATGCGGGCTTTTTAACGCATGAAAAGCTCCTTTCCCGGTCTCCCTTCCGCCGACCCCAAGCTCACAGAAAATTCCCGGGACACCGGCGATTTTCGTAATCCGTTGGGGTTCTAATCTTGACAACTATCATCTCTTTTTCACGGCTTGGAATCTTTGTACCTCCCATGGGAGGTTGGCGCAAAACACCCGTTGCACTGTTGATAATCAAACCATAGACGTCCAAGAGTCGCACTCTCACGAGTGCGTGGATTGAAACCCCAGGAGAAGATCCGACTTGATGAGCCGTGGACGTCGCACTCTCACGAGTGCGTGGATTGAAACTGAGAGAGCGCATGAAATGATTGAAAAGGCTAGGGTCGCACTCTCACGAGTGCGTGGATTGAAACTTCAAGAGCGTTTTTCGGTCTCCAATTGGTGCGCGTCGCACTCTCACGAGTGCGTGGATTGAAACCTTTTCAGGGAAGACAGAATCTATGCCGAAGTTTGTCGCACTCTCACGAGTGCGTGGATTGAAACACCTATGCCGGAGACGCGGAGGAAGCCCTCGTTTGTCGCACTCTCACGAGTGCGTGGATTGAAACTGAGCAGACCTTTCGGAGAAAAATTTCATGGTTTGTCGCACTCTCACGAGTGCGTGGATTGAAACTTTTAATTTTTCCGTCAGAAGTTGCATTTAAAAGTCGCACTCTCACGAGTGCGTGGATTGAAACACCGCTTTTTGTGCGGCGTATTTAGTCAAACGCAGTCGCACTCTCACGAGTGCGTGGATTGAAACATCCAATTTTTCCTGTTCTGTCAATTTTGTATTCGTCGCACTCTCACGAGTGCGTGGATTGAAACTGTTCCGAAGCAGTAAAATTCAATTGTTTGGAAAGTCGCACTCTCACGAGTGCGTGGATTGAAACCTTTGGGGAAACGGGGATATACTGGCGGGAGGACGTCGCACTCTCACGAGTGCGTGGATTGAAACACGTTAACCGCGGCGCCCAATGAAGGACCGGCCCGTCGCACTCTCACGAGTGCGTGGATTGAAACGTTTATTTGTTAAATTGCGGGCCTTCTGGCGGCCGTCGCACTCTCACGAGTGCGTGGATTGAAACATATAGTCATGCTTGGTGACTTCTCCATAGCATTGTCGCACTCTCACGAGTGCGTGGATTGAAACAAAAATGTTGTGCACGTCGGTATTGATGGCACCGGTCGCACTCTCACGAGTGCGTGGATTGAAACCTCTTCCATGTCCTCTACTACATCCCCGGCAGGGGTCGCACTCTCACGAGTGCGTGGATTGAAACATCAGCGATACGGGGACCGGAATCGGGCATGACTGTCGCACTCTCACGAGTGCGTGGATTGAAACTCCTTCCACGGCTTTGGCCTTGCCTACTTTGAGGGTCGCACTCTCACGAGTGCGTGGATTGAAACCCTCATTGCACCAACGGAGGAATATAGCCAGTTCGTCGCACTCTCACGAGTGCGTGGATTGAAACTCGGTGAGGCGACTGGAAAGGTCCTTGGCTACGGTCGCACTCTCACGAGTGCGTGGATTGAAACCGGGACCTTCGTACGATTGAGTTGCTGACCCCGGGTCGCACTCTCACGAGTGCGTGGATTGAAACTCCCGTGAAGCCCAAGACCAAGAAAGCCATGAAAGTCGCACTCTCACGAGTGCGTGGATTGAAACCGGTACTCTCCCGTAAACACCGCCTGCATCAGCTGTCGCACTCTCACGAGTGCGTGGATTGAAACGTCCTTTTGGTCGGTGTTGTTGTTGGCGCTGGTGTCGCACTCTCACGAGTGCGTGGATTGAAACTGGACCTTTTTGCGTTGGCTGGCCAGCTCGGCGAGTCGCACTCTCACGAGTGCGTGGATTGAAACCTCGGCGGCCCAGTTGCGCAATGCCTGGTACACGGTCGCACTCTCACGAGTGCGTGGATTGAAACCTGTCCAGCCATAAGCTGGTTGTTCTGGATGGAGTCGCACTCTCACGAGTGCGTGGATTTAGATGTCGTAGACTGAACGACCTAATATCCTTGGAATAAGAAGAAGCTGTTGGCTATAAAGCTCATTAAAAACACCCTTCATTTTTAGTGAAGGGTGTTTTGACATTCGTGAAAAGAAACAGCTCAGAAGCCTTCAATCATTTCCGGGGTTAATCCCGGCAGATCATATTTCTTTACAATATTTCCGTCCTCGGAGACTTCAATGGAGTGGTGGACTTTCGCAGAAGAGTATTGACCACTTTTACAGTTATGTTCCCACCAAATGACTTTTTGAATAGACATGCTGCCTTCCGGTCGAGCAGAGGAGGCGTCTCCTTCAAACATCTGAGGAAGCACTTGTTTGAAAATGGAGGCATCTTCATCCGAGAAGCCTGTGAGTTCTGCCAGCTGTGGATTGATTGCTCCAAAGAAGACATAGGTTCCCTTGTCCACCCGGTGCTTCATGCCCATGGTGTCGGAAGATTTTTTGCTGCCGTCTCCGTCATTGCTGACACTTTTCGTAATTTGTGTACTAGTGATATTCACCGTATCTTTGCTAAAGGCTGGTTGAATGGTGACTGGGCCTCTGATTCCTATGGAGACGCCGGTGCCTTTTGCCGCATCTTTGTCTTTTAAGGCAAAGACCTGTCCAAAAGCTCTCACATCATACCATTCCTGACAGGCTTTTTGTGACAGTTCAGCAGACGTACCTTTTTGTTTCAGGATGGAAGTAGCACGTTCTTTCAATGTTTTATAGTTGTCTACACGTCTGTCGTCTGACTGAACAAAGATGTTTTGCCCCATGTCCATCAGTTTATTGCGGATTTTTCTTTTAAGACAGACATCGGAGATTTCTCCGAGTCCTTCCAAGGTGGTTCTGGGCCGGTTGCCATCGAGAGGGTCTCCGTTGGGATTAGCGTTCGTAACGGTAAAGATGACGGCAAAGTCGATTTTATGATTAAGGCTCATGATGTGGTTTTATAGTGTTGAATTAATGTTTTATTCTAAGATTTATTTTGCCAGTTCAGCATTTTTTTCTTCTTTAGTTTTGTAAATAAAGGCTCTCTGGCAGTGGTAACCGAGGAGGTAGGCTCCGGTTAATGGCCCCTTATCCATGAATTGTCCCATGAGGAATGTTTCCATGATATTGTCTATGTAAGCATCATAGCTTTTCAAGAAAGAAACGGTATTTTCATTTTTCTTCAAAATGTTGCGATAGGGCTGAATGCTTTTTTCCAGCATGGGCCATGTTTCTGACGGTCTTTGCTGGAACCGCTGCATAAGTTTTTCCGCATTGGTGGGGCGGGAGGTTTTCGTGATATTTAATGCTGATGTTTCGATGGCTTCTGCAACGGCTAAAAGACGGCCGAAGAGGTAACTGCGATCTGTGATTTTTGGATCAAGGCTCATGGTATCTGAGGACGAAGTATTTGTTTGTGGATGATTATAAAGATAAACGGAACAGGATACTCCCAAGGTCATTTCCCATTCCCACCATTCCATGGCATGCCGTTTGGATGTCTGGAGAACACATTGCTTTTCCAGGTCCGGAGGAATGGGAAGATTGTGAAGAATACAGGGTAGTAGTCTGGAGAGGGCGTGTTTGCGTAGTTTATCGTCTACCTTTATTCCATACGCTGCTTTGACAATCATGGAGATAGACGGCGCGCCAATATAAGATCGGTCATTTCCTTCTTTGTCTTTAGGAAGGCGTTGTTTCCATCTGGCTTTGGAATGCCAGGAAAGCAGGTTGTTAAGGTATTCGGAGACGGTGAATTCCTGAAAGCTGGAGAGGGACATGCGCCCCGGCGACGCAGAATTCAAGCTGAGAACAAGAACACGGTTTTTAATATCGTTTTCATTCAATGATGTCCGCAACAGCTCTTTTCCTCCTCCGGAGAGTTCTTTTTTAAATTGCTTAACCAATTGGGTGACCTGGTCATTCGATGTTGGCTGGTCGGGCGTGTAGTGTTCCCATTCCTGCACATTGCCGCAGGGAGACGGAACTTTCAACAGACCGGGAGACCAGGCGAGAACGACAAGATCTCCATCATACCAGCCTTGGCGAGAGATAAGCCAGCGAAGCGCGCTGTGGGCTTTTTGGGTGACTTCAGTACTTACTCCGCACGCTTCATCCGCTTCAATGAATTTGCCGCGGTAGGTATAGCCGGAACTGTCATTGGAAGAAATGAGTTTGGCCTTGTCGCCGGCGTTTCTGATGCGTGCCGGGTGAGTGGTTGCCAGAGGCGCTGTTTTTCCCAGGACATAGCACATCCCTTCTTTGTTGGCCTTGGATTCCGTATAAATCCGCCAGGATTCGTACATGGCGGGGTCTTCATACACTTCCGGAGGGCTTCCATCCTTGTTGTTGATCTTCCATCTTATGAACGCATTTTCTTGGGTGGACGCTCCCAGAATTTCAAAGATAGCGGGCATTTCCTGTTTATCCCCTTTCCATACAGGAAGCAGAGTGTTGGTGGAATCTTCCACATGTAGGATTTCCCCCTTGATCAAGTCCCTGATCAGGGATTTCTTACGAATATAGGCCAGAACGGCGTTCAGTTTGACATTCCCGGGGTCAAACGCCGCCCATTCCGATAATTGCTGTTCATATTGTTCGTAGGATGCCTGCAGGGTTTTGAGTTGTTTGGTCCGTTTGGCCGGGGATTCTTCCGGAGGGAAATAGTCAGCGTTATCACCTGCCACGTATTGGAGCTTGTCGCACAGAGGGTGGGCACAGGCTCCGCTGGTGCGTCCTCCTGAGGCTTCCGTAACGGGGATGATGGTGGGTTGACTATTCTGATTGTTGAGGGATGCATTAATTAGCTCTCCCCGTTTGTTCAATGTGATGGTGATGTGAGCATTCTGCATACTGTGGTACAGCGGCAGAAGAGGAGTAATGAGGCGTTCTTTCCTGTTGCCGTGGGCCGGTTCTTTGTCAATACGACCCACATAATCACGGTTTTGTTCATAGGTGGCGTGTAAGGCGTACATCCAGTTCATCGTTTTCTTTTTCCTTTCATTCTCCCAGGCTCAGATCATTTAGTCCGCTGGATCTTGGCGGGCATGCCACCATGGGGCGTACATGCTTGACAATTTTGCATGCTTCAGGGCGCACGAAGCGGATCGTTCCATTTTCCATGACCGGACGCCAAAAACGTATGGAAAGCTCCTCTTTTCCCGTTTCATCCGGATAATTGAAACCATGGAACATGAGTCCGAAGGAGGTGTCTCCATATTGATCATAGAATCCCTTTCCTTCTCCAAACCGGCATGGTTCCACGTATCCCTGGCATTCCCTGGTTCCCAATGCGATGTCCCTACGTCCTCCGCGGTCAATCATGCGACGGGCAATTTCATAATGCTTGCCGTCGATCCGGTCCTTGGACATATCCGGACGGTACATGTTCCATTCAAAATGAGCCTTGACTTGATATTCCACATCTTGAAGGTAGGTATATACGGATAAATCCGCCCCGGCTTCATGATATTTGATCAGTTTCATATTTTTGGGAACCAGACGGATAGGGCGCATTATTCTCACCTCGTCAATTAACCAGATCAGGGTGGGTTTCCAGTACACCGCCTTTACAATTCCTTTCAGGGCTTCATAGGTGGGGATTTGATAAGAACATTTTTCTCCGCCTATCCGGGTGAGAGGGTCGGAGAAAAGCGCATATTTCCCGTAGACCTTAAATTCGATTTGATTAAGCATGAATATAAAGCTGTTGAAATTTTTAAATCTGGGAAACGGTCAGCGCCCCGGAAGTCTCTCCGGGATCTGTGAGAAAGCCCAGAAATGGATCATATTTATTAGGTATTGTTGTATAAATATCCACTCCTTCCTGTATACGCATAATGTCTCCCGAATTCAAGTATTTTTCAAGAAGTTGGCTGGAAATCGCGACGGAATAGGCTCTGGCTTTTTGGAGCCATTCATTCCATTGTTCCCATTCTTCATCCGTATGAGGATTCATATTCCAAAGCTTTTCCCTGCATTCTTCCCCTCTTCCATAAGGGGTGATAACAGCTATTGTATCATCCTTGATCGGATGATATTGGCGTGCTGCCGAGTCAAAGGCCTGGAAAAGACGGAGGGGAGCATATTTGGACTGTTGACGAGGATGTGTCATCAGTTTGAAATTTTGAGATAGCGCATCCTCCATGTTGGTGGCGACGTCGGAGCATATAAACGGGTAGGACAGATGATCATGATTATGAGAGCGGGTGAGCTTGCCGTAGAATTCCTTAAAATAGAGCGAAACGGATTTATTTCCCAGAATTCCTCCTTCTTCAGGATCACAAATCATTCCCATAGCAATTTCCCTTCCGATTTCAAGTTCCGGTAGAAAATCCAGTCTTTCCAGATTGCCTGCGGGATTAATTAGGATAACTCTTCCCCCGGAACGGTTGGCGTCCCTGTTGCATCGGCCTGCCGCCTGAGTGCAGGAATCCAGGCCGGCCACGCTCCGTATGATTTCGTCAAAGTCTACGTCCACTCCGGCCTCAATGAGGCCGGTACTGATGCACACAACGGCTTTTCCCTTCCTTCTGGCCTTTTCCAGAGATTTTTTGTCAATACGGTTCGTGATGATTTCTTTCCTGTGGGCAGGGCACATATTGGTGCTGAGGTGGAAAACGTCCGCCTCTGTATTCAGCTCCCGGCAGGCGCAGGCCAGTTTGGAGGCCAGTTTTTTGGTGTTTACGATGACGAGGGTGGGGCCTTTGGAAGAAGCTTGCTCCATGATGAAGTCCCTCATTTTTTCTACAGTCCAGTAATTGGAGGGTTTCCGTTCACAGACAACCTCGCATTGACGGAATTGGCTAAATTGATCGAAGTAAGCTTGGCTGTCCGGAATAATAGGTGTTTCGATGAGATGAGCATGCGTTCCGTCTTCCGTGACAGTTTCCGGAGGAGTAGCCGTACAGCGGATGGTGCTGCTGTGGCAGATGCCGGCGAGAAAATCCAGCGAATGTTCAAAAAGCCGTAGTGAGGTTGGGGGAATAGCTTGCACTTCGTCAAAAATAAAAACGGCATTTGCCAGGGAGTGCATGCGCCGCACATGCTGTTTGCCGGATGCATATAGGGCATTCAAGTATTGGACGGATGTAGTGAGTACAATGGGAACGTTCCATGTTTGAGTGGCTTCCATGTACCAGGTTTTTCTTTCCGGTGACCATGGTTCCATTTCTCCCTCCTTGTTAAGGGTTTCCTTCACCAGATTGGAATGATGCTCCAGGATGCAGTCTTTATATTCATTTCCAAGTACTTTCCGGATGGCATTGGCCGTTTGGTCAAGAATGGAGGTATAGGGAATGATGTAAATGATGCGTGACAAATGGTGCCGCCGTGCATGTTCCAGGGCAAATCTAAGGCTTGAGAGGGTTTTGCCTGCACCGGTGGGAAGTGTAAGGTTCCACTTGCCAACTCGTCCTGGCGCAGCTTGAAGGCACTCCTGCGACATGGCTGCCCGGCTTTGATTGATGGGAGTATCAGCCTTGAATTGTTCGAGATGTTTATTCAAGTTTTTTAACATTCCTTCCCAATCCGGTTCCGGAATGCTTTCGTAGCTTCCTTTTCCAGAAGCACTAGTGTAATCCGCTTCGATAAGGCTGCTCAAGCAGAACCGTGCGATTAGTCCGGCATGGAATGCTTGTTTTTTTGGACAGTGGCTAAACAGGGTGGTAAGGAGGGTGTAAACATTCTTGAATTCCGTGGCCAGTTCCGTTTTTTTCAGGAGAGAGTAGTAATGCTCTTTCTCCTGAAACGTCAATTTGGACAGGATTTCATCAAGATGGGTTTTCTCTCCGGATTTTTTCATGCGCTTGGAGAATACGTCATCTCCGGGCATCGTGCCACGGAAGCAGTCAATGAGAGCAGGGTTGTGATGGGAGGCAATACATAAAGCAATGATTTGCCGGAAGATAAAAAATTCTTCAGAGTTCTCCGGGATGGGAAAATAATTCCAGACAAACTGGGCTCCAGCAGTGGAATGGTCTATGCCGCCTTTTGGAATTGGAGGACTGATATGTTGAGAGAGAGCATCCATGTATTGCTGAAAGTCTGCACTCATTTTGCCGAAGTCGTGCATGCCGCCGATCAAGGCTCCAAATTGCGATAGCCCTAAGGGAGCAAGCAGGGTGGACATCGTACGGGCACATTCTTGTTCGTGAGTGGAAAGAGACTGATGGGGGCGAGCCTGATACATGTGAAACTATCATAGGTTCCATATGATCATTTGCAATATATGAATTGATTAATTTAGTATTTTATTTAGTGTTTCACCCTGAACAGAATTTCCAAGATGTCTTCTTCCTTTTTTTCAGTGCCCCTGGCGGCATTACAGCATTACTTGTATTGTCCCAGGCAATGCGCACTGATTCATCTGGAATGCGCGTGGGCTGATAATCAATTTACGGCGGAGGGGAATGTATTTCATGAACGGGCGGATTCCGGCATGACGGAAAACCGCGGGCGAAAGAGGATCCTGCGTTCTCTTCATATTTCTTCCCTCCAATGGGGAATTCACGGCATTGCGGATGTCGTGGAGGTTGTTTATGCTGAGAAAGGCGGCATTCCCGTATCCATGACGCCCGTGGAGTACAAGGTTGGCAAGCCCAAACCGCACCGTGCGGATGAAGTGCAGGTGTGCGCCCAGGCCTTGTGCCTGGAAGAAATGTTTGGGTTGGAGATTCCCTCCGGTTTTCTGTTTTATGGAAAGACCCAGAAAAGGATGGAGGTGGTATTTGATGAAGAGCTGCGTATTCTGACAGCCGAGGCTATCAGGAATGCCAGGGAGGTCTTAACCGGGGAAGTGACGCCGCCGCCCATGTATTCCAAAGCCTGCAAATCCTGTTCCTTGGTCAATGACTGTCTTCCTAACGTTTGCCGGGAGCACAGGCAGACCATGAAAGCCCGGGTGGATAGTGTGTTTGAAGACAGCCTGGAAACAAGTGAAGCCGATGATTTATGAAGAAGCATTTAAATACATTGTTTGTGACGCTGGAAGGATGCTGGCTGTCCAAGGATGGCGATACTGTAAAAGTCAATGCGGAAGGAACGTGTCTGCTGCGGGTTCCCCTCCATAACTTGGAGGGTATTGTGACGCTGGGATGGGATATAGGAGTTTCCCCTTATTTGATGGGAGCCTGTGCGGAACGCGGCATCACGCTTTCCTTCTGCAATCCTTACGGTAAATTTCTGGCTGGCGTACAGGGCTTCATGAAGGGAAATATCCTGTTGCGCCGGGAGCAATACCGCTGGGCTGATGATGAGGCAAGATGGGTTGGCGTTGCCCGGGAAATGATAGGAGCCAAAATTGCGAATTGCCGCAGTCTGCTTTTAAGGGCGCAAAGAACATACGGGAAAGATTTGTCGGAGGCGATCGATCGTCTGGCGGCTTTTTGCCGCATGGCCCGTGGATGCAATTCCGGAGACATGTTGCGGGGCATTGAAGGTTCCGCAGCGGAAACCTATTTTTCCTGCTTGTCCCATTGCCAGAGGACGGAAGATCCGGAGTTGGTGTTTGAAAGCCGCAATAGACGTCCTCCCAAAGATTGTTTTAATGCTCTTTTATCTTTTCTATACAGTTTGTTGTGCCATGACGCCAGGTCCGCCCTTGAAAGCTCCGGCATTGATGCCGCCGCAGGCTTTTTGCACCGTGACCGCCCGGGACGTCCCGGAATGGCTTTGGACCTGATGGAGGAATTCCGGGCTCCTCTCGCTGATCGCCTGGCCCTTACCCTGATTAACCGCAAGCAGATATCCTCAGATGATTTTGACAAGGAAGAGTCCGGAGCCGTTTTTTTGAAGGAAGATTCCCGTAAAAAAGTATTGAATGCCTGGCAGGAACGGAAAAAGACCGTTCTGGTGCATCCTTTTCTTCAGGAAAAAACCACCTTGGGATTGCTGATTCATATTCAGGCCCTTTTGTTGGCACGCCATTTGCGTGGAGATCTGGATTGCTACCCTCCGTTCATCGGCAAGTAAAACGAGCTGTTGTCATGTATATTCTCATTACGTATGATGTAGCTACGGATGATAAGGCCGGGCAGCGGCGGTTGCGGCAAGTTGCCCGAGCCTGTGAAAATGTCGGACAGAGAGTGCAGAATTCCGTATTTGAATGTGAATTGACTCCTGCCCAATTGGTTGACATTAGGAACAAGCTGCTTAAGATTATTGATAACGAGAGTGACAGTCTCAGAATTTATCATATGGGGTCCAATTGGCATCATAAAATAGAACAATTGGGTAAGGAGAAAAGCTATGACATCTCCGGTCCCTTGATTATTTAAAGACTGTTGAACATGGCCTGTGCGTCAACCTCAAGCTCACACGAATTCCCCGGCAGGTCGGCGATTGGTGTAATGCATTGGGAATAGAAGATTGACAGATAAATACTCAGAAAGTGTAACCGTGCAATGACGGTCTTTTTAGGGAGGTTGGCGCAAAGTATGATTTGCTCTGTTGAGTAACAATGTATAAGGTCGGCCGCAGTCGCACTCCGTAAGGAGTGCGTGGATTGAAACGAAAGTTCAACAGTCCTCCACGGAATCAGGGGCGTCGCACTCCGTAAGGAGTGCGTGGATTGAAACCGCAAAATGTAAAGCGGTCAATCCGTCATTGAGTAGTCGCACTCCGTAAGGAGTGCGTGGATTGAAACGATATTGTAGGCAAGATTATTTTTAAAATGAATTCGTCGCACTCCGTAAGGAGTGCGTGGATTGAAACTATTGTCCGCCCTGTCTGCTTTTTTAAGCGCGCGTCGCACTCCGTAAGGAGTGCGTGGATTGAAACAAAAAACCATACGGCAATCTTAGCCGGGAAGAAAAGTCGCACTCCGTAAGGAGTGCGTGGATTGAAACTAACAGTTATCGGGTACTCCCACGATGTCAAATAGTCGCACTCCGTAAGGAGTGCGTGGATTGAAACCTCGTCCAGCGCGTTTTCGTACGTGCTGACGGCGGTCGCACTCCGTAAGGAGTGCGTGGATTGAAACGCGGCCTTCTGGCGCGTCTCGGTCAGGTTGAGGTCGCACTCCGTAAGGAGTGCGTGGATTGAAACGCCGTAGTCGATGTCATGGTTTCCGCTCTTCTCGGTCGCACTCCGTAAGGAGTGCGTGGATTGAAACGAGCTAGAACAAACCGAGATAGTGACGCAGATGGGTCGCACTCCGTAAGGAGTGCGTGGATTGAAACTTCAAGCTCGTTCCCGCGGGCCCCGGTGTTGTTGGTCGCACTCCGTAAGGAGTGCGTGGATTGAAACTGGGACATGACCGATTTTTTATTGGCTCCCGGAAGTCGCACTCCGTAAGGAGTGCGTGGATTGAAACCGTTGAGGTGTGACAGGGATCATGGAAAAGGGGTGAATTTGGGGTGAAGAGGGGTGAAAGCTTGATGAATTAAAGGCTCGCAGGGTGGACAACGTGCAGGAAGAAAGAAGGTGAAAAATTCCGCGATAGAAATGAATTTGACAGAAAGATGGTGAATTTTTTTCGTTGAGTGCAATGTCGTTGCAAGAAGAGTGCAAACTAAGAGAAATAGCGGCCATGTCTGAATCAAATACACCTCTTGTTATAACGCCGATCCCAGTGTACGGATCAGTTACTGTCATATCTCCGCAGGACCAGGGTAATGCCCATCCCCAGACCTATCATCTGCGGGAGTCGGCCATTGTGCTAATATGGGCCACTCGTCAGGGTCATGAGATAACAGCATGGGTACGGGACGTGCTCAATAACGTGTGGGTGATTATCCACGAAGACGAGTGAAACAGAAAAACAAAAAGGCCGCCAGGAACAACCTGACGGCCTGAATTGTATCTGCCCATTGGGCTAATCATCGCAACATAAAGCACGGACAAAGGGCGTCATTTCCTCGTCCTGATGGTCTTCTATCAGCTTGTCCGTCCTTTCGTCCATAATGCACAGGACGCTTGAATAAAGGCCGTCAGCAAATAGCGATTGCTTGGTGGCAACAACAAGCGCATGTACTGCATAGCCGGACTGCTGGCCATTGCCATCTACAACATAACAGTTGATGTTGTCTCCTGGCTTTAAGGGGGGCATGATGATTTTTCTGTTGTTTCAATCCGCGCATCCGCAGGGATGCGAAAAGTTACAGGGGGAATTCGTCTTCAATTACTATTCCACTCCATCCCCTGGCCGTTTTCGATTCGGGGGCTGGGGTGGCAGCTGCTCTCCGGCCAGCGTCCTGGACGGCCCTGGGCACTCGGACGGCTCCCACATGATCCGCCAGCCCTCCCGGAGGGAGCGTTCCCGGCAGGGCGTGCGGTTCGTAGGTTTCCACGCCCGTTTCATCCGCCATCTTCCGGGCGGCGGCCCGGCCCCGGTTGATCACCGTGTAATTCAGATGGCGGACGTGTTCAGGCTTGGCATGTTTCTGTAGCTGGTCATAGACATTCTTTCCCGTGCAGGGCAGATGCAGCTGATCCCGCACAACCTCCGCCAGATATTCCGGCCCGGTTTCATAGCGTTGCATGCTATCCCGGAGGATGTGCAGTGCCTTGTCCATTTCCGTGTAGGTGTTGTCTCTGATGGCTTCATATCCCAGGTAGGCGGCAAAACGATTGTAAATTAGCGTATAATCTTTTTGTGACGCCTTGGTGAAAGATTCCGTGTGTCCGGTGGCTTTCCAGGTCTCGTCGTGCCGCCATTCTTCCAGGGACGGCACCGGGCAGCCGTATGCTTGCAGCTGCTTGTAGGCCCGGACGGCCAGCTGCGCCAATACGGCCTTTTGCTTATTTGATAATGACTTTTCCATTGTCGCTGCGTGGTTTAATGGCTTTGATGCGTGCAGTTTCTTCATTGTATTCCCTGATCACCCGGATCAGGTTGTTTTTCCGGTCTTCCTCCATGCTGTAGATGATACTTTTTCCGCCTTCCGGCGTGATCACCGTTACGTCGTAGAGGCCGGAGGGCCGTTTCCGGCATTTGTATTTAGTCGTCACTCCTGGTGCTTCTCTCTACGTAAAACGTTTCATCCTGCTTGATTTGCATGCCCAGCTTGGCGAGTTTGTGAGGCTTGACATGCAGGCGGATCGCATCCTTGTCCGGGGTTACTTTGGTGACCAGGTAGGCCCTGCGGCGGGTGCTCTTGAGCAGGGCTACAACCTTGTCCCAGGTCCAGCCCGGCGCGGGCTTGAGGGAGGGCTGCCCCAGGCGGTAGCCGTAGGTAGTCAGGGCGGTGGTGCCGGATTTACGGCCCCTGGCAAACAGCTCGTCCCTGCGGGGGGAGGCCCATTGCTCGGCCAGTTTGGTGAGCCGGGCAATCTCCCTGGCCAGTTCGCTGATTTTGGGATCATGCTCGGTGAGCACTTGCTGCATGGCGGTCTCCTTGGCGGCCTGCAAGGTGTCCAGTTCAACACCCTTGCGGGCGATGTCGTCTAGGGTCTGACAAAATTCAGCCTTGTCCTTAATAACCTGCTGGTCGGTTGCTTTAGTGGTTGTGCGTATTTTACCCATGGTTGCGTGTGTGTTGTTTGTTGAGTTGTTTTCTCTTTTTGGCCAGCATGTTTACGACATGCTGCCAGGTAAGGTCTGGCGTGGCGCTGAGCCACTCCAGAAATCGCTCTCCATCTACAGGGACGTAGTACTGTCCGAGCTGCTCCAGCCGGATGGCGATCATGCCCGGCCAGCGGGGGTCGCAGACTTCCCAGTGGTCACAGGCTCCGGGGAACCGGGAGAGTTGCAGGCCGATGAGATAGGCCAGTGTATTGGGATCGTAGGTCATGGCTGGTCAATGTAGATGTAGATGGGAGGGATGGGATTAACAGGCTCGGCTCTGTTGATCAGCTTGTGTACCAGGTCATCAGAGGAAAGATGATTGCCGTGATTGGCGCGGTTCAGCTCTGAGCGGATACCCTCGGTCATGATTCTTCGGCACTCCGGGCAGACCGCATAGGTCTGACCATGGCGCTGGATGATCTCCAGGCGCGCGTGCCGGTGGTAATAGCAGTAGATGTCCTCATTCATGACGGCGGTTCTCTTTGGAAGCATCAAAAAAGCGAGGCAGGAAACGCTTACTCAGTTCTCCCGTGTTGCGATTAAGGTGCATGTTGATGCCGGAGACATCGTGCATCAGGTTAAAAGCATCAGCCTGCTCCATGTCAGCAAGCCGCAGTGGGCACCCGCTGCAATGACATGCTTCCAGGTCCATCTGGATATCCAGCTCATCGACGTCGGTATTGCCGTATTTACGGTAAAGGGCGACAGCCCGCTTGGCGATGCGCTCGATGATCTCACGCTCCGCAGGTGTGGCGGTAAACAGGTCTTTCATTGTTTGCCCTCCCGGTTGCGATTGATGGCATCGGTCATTACCTCGCCGATAGCGTTCGTGTTGCTGGCAATGACTGTCTTGAGCAGCGTGTCGACACGTGATGCCGGCGTCTCGTGGTCGGCCTCCCGGAGGGTCTCGTTGTAAATAGACAGCCCGTGCTTGCCCGTGTCCGTGATAACATCCTCAATATGGATGATATAATGGCCTCCCCTGGGGGCCGGTTTGACATTGATGGCTTGCCGCCCCCTGTCCTGTTGATTGTTAGTGTTGGTGCTGTACATGATTGTGGTGTTATTGGTTAGAAGTTGAGTCAGGCTGGTCGGCCTCGGTGGGGCCGACGGTGATGCTGGCCAGGCGGATATTACCCAGCAGGTTGTGCAGATGGGATATGGCCAGATTGAGGGAGTCATAGTCCGTCTTGGTCAGGAGGGCCACCTTGCAATGGCTGACCCGATCAACATGGATATGCTGGGTAATGTAAAGCAGCTGCCGGTGCCGTTCCCACTGCGCCTCGCTCAATACCGGGATAAGTTCCAGGGAAAGGCTGTGATGCGTGGTGATAAGGGCGTCGAGGTCAGCCAGGCGGAGGACCACATAGCGGGTCGCTCCCAGGTCAACGATGCTGTACTTGATGGTCTTCTTGCGCATGAGATAAGGGTGGAGTGAATGGTTAAAGGCCCTTGGCAAGCACCTCAATCATATCAGCAGCGCGCTGGAAGTGGTGCCAGCCGTAAGGCTCGCCGGCTTTGGAGGCCAGGGTGTAGCCAATAGAAAGGAGCTTGGTATAACGTCCCAGGCCAACGTCGTTGGCTACTGCTTTTACATAGCCGATGATGTCCGCGCCCGGTTCCGGCAAACCGTAGTGCTGCCAAAGTTGTTTCAGGTCGCGCAGGGGCAGCGTGTCTTTAAGAGCCACGGTCATGCCGCGTTTGACGATTTGTTCCAGAACACCCTTCCAGGACATGTCCTTATTGAGCGCGTCACACCATACCTTAGTGCCGATAAGCAGCATTCCGCAGTTGCACTCGTCGGCAATTTCGCGGAGCGTTTCCACGGTGCGGATGCCAAGCTTTCGCTCCTGGAGGATCACCTGGTGTATTTCGTCCACCACAATGAGGTGCTGGGGAGTGATGGTCCGGTACAGGTAATCCATGTACATGTCCATGTTTCCCGTGCCGGTATTGCCCAGGGCCTGGGCCATGCGCCGGATCATCTTGCCGGGAGAGGGAGATACCGGGCAGCGCACCAGAACCGTGGCTCCCTTGGCGGCGGCATATTCGCGGATGGCCGTTGTCTTGCCCCGCTGGGTCATTCCGATCACGGATACAATCTGCTGCCGCACGCGGGCATAGTCCGCCGCGTCCCATATCCGTTGCGCCATGCTGGTCTGTACATACGGGGGCTTGTCCCCTGCTTCCAGCCGGGCCTCGTGAAGGGATTTATAGCGGTAAATGCTCGTGATCACCTTGTCCACACCAGCGCCATACGTGCCGGAAAGCACGCGCTGCACCACGGTGGGACTGTAGTTGATGGCATCTCCCAGGGAGGCAAGAGTCATGTTTTCCTGCCGTCCGAGGTTATTGAGCCACAGCACGGCATCGCGCTGGGCGGCCGTATAGGTGGAGCAGTCCTTGATGGCTGCTTCGTACTGATCCCACTGCGTTGCAACCGCAGTGCAATCCTGTTGTTTTGTTGTTTCGTCCATATTTTAGGGTTGGTTAGAAAAGGTCTGAAATATTCACTTCCACGGCGCTTTCGTCGTTATCCGCAGGCGGCGGAGTACCGGAAAGGAGGGCGGACATGTCTTCTTTGCGTACCATGCTCCGCCCTTTGGCGGTGCCGGGAACGGAAGGGGTGATCAGGCCCAGGTCGGATTGGTCCGCCTCGTGCATCACGTCCTTGTTGGCCTGGTGGCGGCTCGCGTTGAAATTGTTTTCCGCCTGCCAGCGCGCTTTCTGCCGGGCCATGTCTGCGGCTTTGCGCGCCTCCACTTTGCCGATGGTCTTGTACAAGTCTTCGCTGAGCGGGTTGACGCGGACATACTGCGGAGCGCGTCCCAGGATGCGGCCTTGATCATCCAGCACAATCAGCTCGTGCAGGGCATAGGGGTTGATTACCACGCGGTATTCCTTCCGGTCGATCAGCCGGACGGGCGCCTGTCCGTCATTGGAAATTTCAGCCAGATAGATAATCGGTTCGCCGTTGTTGCAGAATTTGTCCTGTACCCTGATCAAGCCGTCGATCACGCGCACCGTGCGTCCAAAGTCACGGTCATCCCCGATCAGGTCCACATAAGCCGCCAGGGGCAGCTTGACCAGACGGCCCTTGCCACGTTCCCATACGTCTGCCGGGCTGAGGTCCGTTTCCCTCACCAGGTCCGGATGCTGGCCCACCAGTGCCTGGAGCATCATCTTTTGTTCCGGGGACTGTCTGAGGTCGTTTTCATTTACCCAGCAGCCGTTGCCGATGCAGTACTGTATGGTCTTGTTGCGGCCCCAGCCGCTGATTTTGTGGTCTGTGCGGCCATTGATCAGGGCGTACTTGATAGTGAGGTATTCCGTGAAGTCCTCAAAGTTCATGACCGGCATATCAATTTTGTCGGCCAGGTCGTCGCGCCCCTTGGCGCGCAGGGCTGCCTGCCAGAAGGCCACCTGTTCCGCCTCGCGCCTCATGCCCCAGGTGATTGCCGGCTCATTGCGTCCTGTCCAGCCCACCTGCAAGGGCAGATTGCCCTGCACGTTGTGAATCAGGTTGTGCGATCCTTCGATGCCGGCTTTGGCCTGCGGGTTGCCCTTGCCGCGCGCCGCCCGTCCTCCGATCGCCTTTTGAGCCGCTCCCTTGATGCCGCCCTTGCGGACCTTGAGCACGCCGCCCGTGGCGGTTTCCAGCAGTTTGATCTTATCTTCGGAAAGAGTCGCCGTCCGGTGCTCCATCATGATCACGCACGCCTCCGGATGGTAGCCGATATAGCGCAGCACATAGGCCAGGAACATGAGGGCCATTTTGCGGTCCAGGGCTTGCCGCCTGTCATCGGACATACGGCGGAAATTGGGAATATGCCCCCAATGGATGCGGCATGCGCTGGCATAGTCGAACATGCCGAATTCAGAGACGCGCACCGCCTGCCCCCGGTACATGACTTCCGCATCGTGCATCACGTCGTCCATTTCATACCACTGCCCCGGCTCCAGCACGGAGCGGTCACGCAGCACGGGCAATTCCCGGACGGCTCCCACGCCAAACCGGGCGCGGTGGATTTCCTTTTCATGGTCGGAAAAAATGCGGTACAAAGCGCGTTCATTGACTTCTTGCGGAATGGTGCCTGGAACGTGGCGTTCATAGCCGTCAATAGTCATGCCTCCGTACAGGAAGATGGTAAATATTTTGCGGATGGCCTCACGGCTGGAGCGGCATTCATGTTCGGCAAATCGTACGGCCCAGGCGCGGAAACGAGGGGTTTTGATGCCGTAGTCCTCTACCGGCTTGTTGTTGCGCACGCGGCCATCCAGCAGGACATGCCAGTCCTGCGTGGCCTGCCAGCGTTTGATGATGCGGGACACCTGGGTGACGCTCAGGCTCATGTGCCGGGCCATTTGGCTATACAGGCCGCATGGCCCGGTGAGACGCTTGCCCTGTTTAAGCGCGCGCTCCATCCACTCAAGCTCATGCGCCCACTTGGTTACGCGGCTGCGGTGCTTTTCAGGCAGGGATTCAAATTCCTTGTCCGTCGCGGCGGCGGCATAAATGGCAAGAGTTTCCGTCATAACTTGATGATCAGCGTTTAGCAATAAATAAAATATGGATAGCAGACCAAATCCATAATGCCGTCAGAATTAGGTTGTACAGGATGTCTCCTGAGATAGCGTGAGCCATAGTCTGAACCATGCTAATGAAGAGAAGGCGTTCGGTTTTATCCATGGATATGAATTCTTTGATTATTACCCATTAATGGTATATATTTCACCTGCCATGAGTTTTGAAAATGAGTTCACCTATTTTGATATGGAGTCGTTTTGCCGACTGAAGCTGGAATGTCTGCGCCGCCCTTTCTCCTATGGTTGTTCCGCAGATGATTATTTCCTTCCTCGAACTTTGAACGAAATTGACGATATTCAAGCTGATGAAGACGTTCGAGAACTCTTGCTTGGAGGTTCCGATCGTCTGAAATACCCTTCACGCATAACTGCAAAACAACGGTTTCATTGCAGATTGCGCTTAAGATTCGCACTAAACTGGATCGCAACACAGAGGAAATACGGAAAGTCAGAGATTTTTGATGACGAATCCTTTCCTGCCGAACTTGAGTCAATTCTGACAGAAAGGTTTCATTCTTCCGTGATTCATTGGTTGCTTGGTGCCGTTGAGTGTGATGGATGGCTTTTTTAATTTTGCTCATAATTTATGCGTTGGTTAAGGCGTTGATGATCCTGAGGGCGTTATTGAGAATGTCTTTACCTTTCACCAAGGTATCCTGGTTCACCAGCGGCAAGCGTCCGGTATCCAGCATGGCTTCAAGGTCCACCATGATGCGGGCAAATTCATCACATGCTGATTTTTGCCGGGCGGCCAGTGCTTCCTCCGGGTCCGCAATGGGCTGGGGTTTGCCTGTTCCCCGGTTGTCATCAATGGTGCTGGTGCCGTGAGATTTGGGCGGAGTGACCACGCCAAAGTCAAAGTAGGCTTGCCGGAGGCTGTCAGCGTCGGAAAGCTTGCCGATCTCTTCCAGCGTGCGGTCGTCTCGGCGTCCGCTTTCTATAAGCGATACATCTACCGTGCCCAGCTTCCGGGCGCGCTTGAGAACTTCCCGGTAGAGCTTCATGTAGCGTTGAGCGGTTCTTTGGTCAAAAACGACACATGTGTCGTTTTTGGCGAATAAGGCTTTCCATTCCCCATGCTGGGCTGCCGCTTTCATGCGTGCGAGCAACCCGCCCAGCACCACCGCCGTCATCCAGCGTTTTTGCTCAAGGGTTTGAATTTGACCAGTCAATCCGGTGATTTGGCCGTGCAGAGCGTTGGCCCGGACGATTGCAATTTCCCAATCCCGGTTGGTAGTTGTCACCTCATTTTGAGGCATGATCTGAATCTCATATTTCATCTTTGAATTTTCTGAAAGCGATTTTGATTTTGCGCATGGCGGCGCGCTCAATGCTGAAAACCCGTTGCCGAGTCAGGCCCATATAGAGGCCAATTTCCCGTTGTGTCAGGCTGCCGGCATGATCCAGGCCATAATGGCGGCGGAATTCCGGCACCCGCCAGAGGGCCTGCCAGATGGCCCATTCTTCCTCTGTCATGGGGGTGTTCATGTCCACGTTGGCCTCAGGTTGCATGGCGTTATTTGGTGAAGGGTACAGGCAACACGACGGTGCGGGCATCCTTGAGGCCCTCGCGCACCTGGGCGGCTTCTTTGTCCAGGCAATGCACCACCGCCCAGGCCACCAGCCAGCCCATCAAGGCCATGACAGCCACGGCTCCAACAAATTCCGCAATATCCCGCATTGTGGTCATTGTTTATTTCCTTGCTTTTTATCAATCCGTAAATCGGTTAATTCCTTGTCAGGCAAGGCAAGTAACGCATCAACGGTTGGTTTGTGTTTTCTCTCCCCCCGCACAACGCGACGTACATGACTGGGCGTTTTGTTGATGGCATGTGCTGCTTGCGTAAAGGTGTATCCCTTGACGTTGTATAGCCAATGCACGGAGATGTTATCTTGTGCTGTCTCTGTAATCATGATAGGGTCTCTTTATGGCCGCCACTATGTGGCTTAGTTCTCAAACAAGATATCGCATAAGAGATGACCGAGCAAGACGAAAATACCTTAAATGAGATATTCTCTTTGAGATTATCAAGGGTTTTGGCGGAAAAATCTATGACACAAAGGCAGTTATCTGTGCTGACAAACATTGCACAAAGTGCCATATCAAAATATATGGCAGGTAAAGGTCTCCCAAGAACCGCAGAGCTTTATAAGCTCGCAAAAGTTTTAGGAGTATCAATGGATCATCTCTGTGGTCTAAAAGATAATAAACCTATACACAGCGACTTATATGCGGAAAATATCAGTCTTAAGTCCTCATTGAGATTTGCTATAGGTACCTTGGAAGGGGCACTTGGAACACTAAGACAACAGTTGCCTAATAATGCCCCATATAGAACTCTATTAGAAAATGATGCAGACCAATGTCGTGTTGCAGAATCCTCAAACCATTATGAAAGCTAATTGGATCAATACTGCTATCTTAGCAGTCATAGCTATTTCAACAGTGATTATAGCTATTTTTCTTGGAATGATCGTTTTCCATCAATCTAATAATCCTAATCATTCAAAACCTATTTCTCCTGAATGGGAATATGGAAGAAAAGAAATCCTTGGAGTTGACCCAATAGATGATGACTTTGAGGCATTTAATTCATGGCTGAAAGAAGGCTGGGAACCCATAATGAAAATGGATGGAGAAAGACGCTATTTAATGCGCCGCCCCAAACCAGCTCAATAGTATGACACAGCGTAACCAGTTGATTACAAATTTCATGCATCCAACAAACATAACAAATTCATTATGAATTTGTTATGGTGGGAGCGGGAGGCGTTTAAGCGAGCTATGCTCACGTCCGATGACCAATACATATACCATGCTGCACGGGGACTGCATGTCCCTGATGCCGACCATGCCGGAGGCATCCTACGATGCCGTGATCACTGATCCTCCCTACGCTAGTGGAGGAATGGTCACATCTGCCAGACAGGAGGATCCTCGAATCAAATACCAAAATGCTAAAACACAGGCTTATTATCCATCTTTTGAAAATGACAACCGCGACCAGCGTACCCACCTGATGTGGTCCGTGCGGTGGATGGAGCAGGCCCTGCGCCTGACGCGCCCCGGCGGCTGGCTGATGGTATTTAGCGATTGGCGTCAGGTGCCCCTTACCAGTGATGCCTTGCAGATTGCCGGATGGCAGTGGCGTGGGATTGCTGTATGGGATAAGGCCAATTTTTCCAGACCTGTTACTGGGATATTCCGTCCACAGGCTGAATACATACTGTATGCAACACGGGGGAAAAGGGATAAATCAAAGCAACAAAAGGGTTGCCCTGCAGGTGTATTTTACGCCCCTATGAAAATGTCTGAAAGATATCATATGACGGGCAAGCCGGTCCCTCTGATGGAGCACCTCATGACCATCCTACCGTCCGGCTCGCGCATATTGGACCCGTTTGCCGGCAGCGGCACCACGCTGGTAGCGGCCCGCAACAAGGGACACACGGCCGTGGGCATTGAGCTGTCGTCCGACTACCACCAGATAGCCACCGACCGTCTAGGTCTGGTTCTGCCATCCTGACTGCCCGCACGCCGCCTGCAGCATCCCTGCAGGCGGCTTTTTGATGGCCTGAAATGTCGGAACAAGGCTGATGCCCGTGTGTTATATTATGCACATGGACGCAAATATCGCTCGCTGGGTGAAGGGGGGAACTTGTGGAGTGACGGAGGCCGCCCGAATCCTTGGTTACAGCCAGGACACCGTGCGCCGGATGATTGAGGACGGCGAATTGATCGGTTGGCGTGCCAGGCGCGGAGGCCGTAAATTTTTGATGTACAGGGCGCAAGTAAAAGATGTCGCATCCAGGGCGCAGGCTCAAGCTGTGCAGTATGCGCGGGACATGCAGCAACTGACGCTGCCCCTTTAATTTTGCCGCAAATGCCGCAAATACAGCTTTTGCGGCAAACGCCGCATTTGCCGCAAACGCCGCAGCACCATCCGGGAAATGGGCTAAACTGCCCACATGAACGACGCGCAAAAACAAGATTTTGGAGCTGCTACGGATAGTGGAACGCATGACGGACAAACCCTCACGTTGGGAAACGTCGGGGTGAGCGAGCCGAAGGCGAACAAATCAAACGCCGGGGCAGCTGCCACGCAGCAAACGGCAAAGAAGAATACGCCCTGGTATTTGAGCCGGACATTTTGGATCAACGCTGCCGCCCTGGCCTCTTTATTGGTGCCGGCAGTGAGGGATTGGCTCAAATCCAACCCTGTGGAATTTACAGCCGCTCTTGGGGCGGTCAACGTATTGCTCCGGTTTGTGACCGTGGGCAAATATCAATTTGCGGAGCCGACCGGTGATCAGGATGGAGGCGTTGACGAGTCAGCGCCGAGAGCGTCCAACACGTCCGGCGCCGGCGGCTCCGCCCTCTTGCTGATGATCGGCATGTCCCTGGTCATGACGACCTGGGCTTGCAGCAGCGCGGATAAGCAGACCGCCGCCAGCGTGGCTCTTACGGATGGCCAGGTGGTGGTCATCCGTGGCGGCTCGTCCCTGGTGGTGGACCGTGACAATCACAGCGTTTCCTGGTCCCAGTCCACCCCGGACGTGGTTGTGGTGCCGCCCGTGGTGCAGGCAACGGGTAAGTGATAGCAGGCCTTTAGTCTTTAACAGGTAAATATGATGAAAGTAGCACTGGACATAGGGCATTGCTCCACGGGCGACCAGGGCGCAGTGAGCCGCGACGGCCTGGCAGAGCATCCTTTTTGGGCGCAGTACACGCCGGCAATCGTCAGAGAACTGGAAAAGCTGGGGCACCAGGTGCGCGTCTTCCGCCGCGAGGACTATTCCAGAAGCATCAAGAATGAATGCGTAGCCATCAACTCCTGGGGAGCCGATGTAGCCGTGAGCCTGCATCTCAACTCCGCTGACAGCCCGACTTGCAAGGGCGGCCATGAAGTGGTGCACTACGACGGCAGCAAGAAAGGCATTGCCCTGGCCAAAGCGATAGACGCGCAGTTTGACCTGATTGCGGAGCTGGCCGACCGCAACATACGGACGCCTTATGCCAACCGTGGCGACGTGTTTTTACAGGGCACCGTTTGCCCGGCTGTGATAGTTGAGGGGGCTTTCCTCTCCGTGGAATCCGATGTCAAATTTATCCGCAAAAAGGGTGAGGTACTGGCTCAGGCCGTTGCTCACGGCATCCATGCTTACGCAGTGCAATGTGGGGCGTAATTGCAGAGGCGGCGGCCACCATGGACGCCGGATCGGTGGGCCAGATGCTGGCCTACTTAATGGGAGCCGGCGTGATCGGCGGGGGTGGGTACGCGATGGGCAAAGCGCGTAAGTCACCCCAGCAATCAGAGGATGCCCAACGCGTTTATCTGGAAGATAAATTCGCCACCCGCGAAGAAGTTGCCGAAATCAAGCAACAACACCGGGCGGAGGTGTCCGACCTCCACGCTCGCCTAACCGGCATCACGGTCAAGCTCAATGAGATGTACGGACAGCAAAACATGATGATTGAAATTCTTAAATCACGGAAATCACTATGAACCAACATGCCAAGGTTAAAATCGCCATCCTGCGCAGTCTCAAGCGGATGCCCAAGACCTACACGATGCGCGACGAAGCATTGCGCGCGGAGGTCTGTCTGGACGTGCAGCCGCGCCCCACGCTGCTGGAACTGGAAGACGCTCTTACGGACCTGGAACAATCTTCCTGCATTATCGGCACCCGCAACGAGCTGACCGGGGAACGCAAGTGGATGATCACGGATGCCGGAATACTACAGCTTGGACAGATATGACCATCCCGGACGCCATTGTTACCATTGCTTCCATGGCCTTTAGCTTAACCGCTTTATATTTATTCATTAAATACCGATGAAGAAACTCCGTCAGGACAGCGTAGCCGCCAATCTGCCGCCCTACCTCCGGGATGCGGTGGACGAGATGTTTTTCTCCGGCACGACCTACAAGGCCGTGCAGGAACGGGTGGCGGAAGACGGCATCACCTGGAGCCTGACGAGCATCGCGCAGTATTACCACAACCACGTCCAGCCGCTGATGGCGACACGCCGCAAGGACATAGCCGCCAAGCTCAACAAGATGGACGCCGAGGGCTTGGACGAAGCCTCCTTGCAAGCGGTGCGCATGACCGTGTTCGACCTGGCCAGCGCGCCGGGCAGCGATCCCAAGACGCTCAAGATTTTGATGGATCTGGTCATCAAAGCCCAGCAGATGAAGCTGGATGAAAGAAAGCTGTCCCTGCTGGAACAAAAAGCGGCGGAAGCCAAACGGCTGGCGGAAGACACATTGAATTCCGCACGCAAGGGATTGAGCGCCGAAACGATTGCGGAAATGGAAGAACGCCTCAAGCTGCTGTAACGCCATGGGAAGAGCCAAGATTAAAGCCCCCGCTACGCTGTTTCTGCCTTGCCAGGCGAAATGGATCAAGGATCAGTCCCGCATGAAAATCGCGGAAAAAGCGCGCCAGATCGGTTTTACCTGGTGTTCATCCTACGCGGACATGACGGGGACGGCCAGGGCGAACAACCATATTGACACCTGGATCACTTCACGCGATGCCTTGCAGGCCAAGCTTTATATACAGGATTGCCTGAACTGGTCCCATATCTACGGCCTTGCCGCCAAGGCGGCAGGGGAACAGGTACTGCTGGATGAAGGCGGCAAAAAGCAGTCCGCCCAGGTATTGAGGTGTGCCAATGGTCAGGCGATTTATTCTTTGTCAAGCAATGGCGATGCCCAGGCCGGGAAACGCGGCAACCGTCGCGCCGATGAATTCGCCCTGAATCCTGACAACCGCCATCTTTATGGCATCATGTACCCCGGCATTACCTGGGCGGGGAACCTGTGGATATGGTCCACCCACCGGGGCAGCCAGAACTATTTCAATCAGCTGATCCAGGAAATCCGGGAGGGCGGCAACCCTAAAGGGTTTTCGCTGCACCGCATCACCCTGGAAGACGCGCTCAACGAGGGATTGCTGGACAAATTGCAGCAGAAATGGCCGCAGGACGACCCGCGCCAGGAATACGACGAGACGGATTATTTCAACGCCGTGCGCCGGGAATGTGCGGATGAAGAAACCTTCCTCCAGGAATACATGTGCATCCCGTCCGATGATGCAGGAGCGTTTATCTCTTATGATCTGATTGATGCTTCCGTTTATCCTGCCGGCACGGCCTGGGAAGAAGAACTGAACCCGGCTGCCCATTATGTGCTGGGCGGAGATATTGGGCGCGTGCATGACCTGACGGTGCTGTGGCTGCTCCAAGTAGAAGGAAAGAGCCGTAGGACGGTGAGGATTATTGAACTGGCCAACATGCCATTTTCCGAACAGGCGGCCGTCATCGACAAGTACGCAGCCATGCCCTGGGTGAAGCGGGTATGTCTGGATGCCACCGGCATTGGACGCCAGCTGGCGGAAGACGCCCGCCGCCGTCACGGCGGCAAGGTGGAAGAAGTGCAGTTCACGGCAGGGGTCAAGGAAGACCTGGCCATTACCCTACGCCGCTGCATGGAAGACGGGGAATTCAGGATGCCCAACAAACCGGAACTCATTTCAGACTTCCGCTCCATACGGAAGGAAACCACCAGCGCGGGGAATGTGCGCTATGTGGGCGAGCGGACAAGCAACGGCCACGCAGACCGATTCTGGGCGGCGGCCCTGGCCATCCATGCGGCCAAGGAACATGGAACGTGTTCCCCCCGCCGATGGGCCGCAACCGGCAGGACATGGCAACGCTGGAAAGGAGCCTTTAGACGATGAGACGTTTACCAAGATATGCCTCCCGCAACACGGTGGCGCCGTTTTACGACAGCCTCGCCTGGCGGGAACGTTACAACCCCCTGCCGGACCTGACGCCGGAAAGAACGGTTGAACTGTACTGCGCCTGGCGTGAAGGGAGGTATGCGGATGTGATGTTTACGTTTGACGCCCTGGAAGAATGGGACGACACGCTGGGAACGCTGGTGGACCGCCGCCTGTCCGCGCTGGGGGAACTGGACCACGGCATCAGCGTCAACTCCGATGCGGTGGGGGATGATCCGGCCCTCCAGGCCCTGGCCGACGACCAGCAGCAGACCATGAGCGACATCATGAGCCGGATTTCCAACATGAGTGAGGTCATTGAACATTTGGGCCTGGCCACGTTTAGGGGCTTTTCCCACCTGGAAGAAGTCATCGACGGCGACGAGATACGGCTGGAACCGGTGGATCAGTGGTTCTGGAACCGTCCGATGAAGAGAGGCCCCTGGTTTTACAATCCCACGGCAGTAAACAGCCTGTCAGACCTGCACCCCGTCAGTGACGGAGAATTGATCATCCGGGCGGTGCCTCGTCCGGTTGACATCGTGGCCCTGTTCGCTATCACCATCAAGGCGCACTCGGAAGCCGGCTGGGACGGTTTTATTGACGTGTTCGGCAATCCGGCCCTGTTCTTCGAATATCCGCCCGGAACCAGCGACGAAAAGGCGGCGGAATACGATGAAATCATGTTCCGGTTGTTGGGAGACGGGCGCGGCGGCTACCCTAACGGCGGCAAAATTGTTCCGGTAGAAACGACCGCCACGGGCGGGGTGACTTTTCAGGACCGGGCCGTATACGCAAATAAAAAGATGATCATGCGCGCCACAGGGGGAACCCTTACGTCCCTGGCGGAATCCGGGACGGGCACCCTGGCCGGAGAGGCGCAGATGGAAGTATTCAGGACGCTGGCCAAGGCGGAAGCCGTGAAAATTTCCGAAGTGATCAGCAAGCAGTTTGTGAACCGCTGGCTGGGCCGCCTCTATCCGGGCAAGCCCCGGCTGGTGTACTGGTCCATGGATGCGGAGGACGAAAAGGCCAAGTCCGCCAACGTGGACAAGATCACCAAGATGGCCGCCGCAGGCTACCGGGCCGAAGACGAGGAAGTCAGCGAAATGACCGGCATGCGGGTGACGTACCGGGAACCGGTGTTGCAGAGCATGGGAACTCCCGGCCTGCCGCTGCCCCTGATCCGCAACCGCGAATATACGGTGCCCGCCGTGACGACGGAGGAAAGGCTGCTTGCCGTGCTGGCCCCGGAAGCAATCAGGCGCCGCGCAGAAATTTACACCAGGCTGTTGGAAGAATCCGCCGTGAGCGGCCTTGCCGCCGCCGCTGCCGAAACGGCCGCTCAAATGCCCGCAGAAGGGGCGCAGCCACCGGAAACGGAAATGAGCCGCAAGAAGCGGGAAACCCCGTTGCAACCCCGTTGCAAAACGCGGGAAACGGACAATCCGCGCCAGGGCAAGAAAATCCTGTGAAGAATATGAGCCGGAGCGAAGCGGCCCGGCACGCGGCCAACGTGCGCTGGGGGAAGGAACAAGCCAAGGGAACCAGCCGCGAAAGCAAGGAGAAAAACAAGCAAAGCACTCCCCTGGTGGCCCCGAAAGGCTCCAATGAAAAAACGCAGGTGAAAGCGTTGAAAAAAGCTCTGGACCGTGTGGCTCAAAAAGGCGGCAGCGTGACGGGAGCCATCTACAAGGAAGGCGTGGGCGCTCTAACTGTAAAAGGCGGCACGGTAGGGAAAAAGCGGGATGGATTCAAGGGAGGCAGCGGCGTGGCGCACGTGCTGCGCAAACACGGCAGCCAGGGCATGACCACCGGGAAAATGGCCGTTACCGCCGTGAAGGGAAAAGTGATGCCGGACCCGCAGCCCAGCCGCAGCCGGATTGTGCACCAGGACACCCAGGTAATCGTGGAACATGAAAACAAGAAAGGAAGCGGACGCAGGAACGCCAAGGGCGGCAAACTGCATACCGCCCACAAAAAGAGAACCCCTTAAACAAGCGCGCCCAGGTCATGGACCTGGGCCTACGGCCGGATGAACGGAGATCTGATCCTCCCATCTACATGGTGGTTTCGGTGAGAACCCTCCGCCACCGGTTGCCGACCGGATTTTTACAGTAACACATCATCATCAAACATCAAGACACAAACAAAGTCATGATCAACTTCATCAAAGAAAACGACCTTCGCCCCCTGGACGATCCGGGAAACGGCTGGTACATGATCGAAGCCAACGGAGAACACCCCACCACGCTGGAAGACGGCAGGCAAATTATCCAGGTACTGGACAATGAAGCCATGCTGAACTTGTGCCGGAACTGGGAAAAGGAATTGCTGGTGGATAAAGACCACCTGTCACGCAATCCAGACAATGACACGGCGGCCAAGTCATGGATGAAGAGCCCGGCTATTTGGGACGATAACGGGAAATACCACTTATGCGGCTGGCAGGAATGGACGCCCACGGGGCTGAATCTGATTAGTGGGAAGGAATACAAGCATTTTTCCACGGAATACGAACCGGAAACCATGGAAAGCCTGGGAGGGAACCGCTACCGGCCCTGCCGCCTGGTCGGACTGGCATTGACCAACCGGCCCAACAATCGTGGGCAGAGGCCCATCACCAACCGCGAAAGCGGAAAACCAATAACCGACAACACACCAACGAATATGGAAGAGTTGAGAAAAATAGCCGAACAGCTGGGCCTTTCCCAAGAGGCAACCCTTGAGGAAATCCTGGCTGCGATTGCCACCCTGCAGGAAGCGACGGCCGAAGCCCAGGAGGCGGAAGCGGAAGCGATCCTGAATTCGGAAGGCGCGGAAGATATGACGCCGGAAGAAAAGGAAATCATGAAGGAACAAATCATCACGAACCGGGAACGCGCCATCAAGGTGCTCAAGAACCGCGCTGCCGCCAGAGGCAAAGCCAATCAGCAGGGCAAGCCGGCCAACGCCGCCGTGTTTTCCCGTCCGATCATGAACCGATCCGGCATGAACAACAGGGCGGACAAGACCCGCAAGGCCCTGTCCATCCGCGACCGCGCCCATGAAATCCAGCAGCGCACCGGCATGGGGTACTTTGAAGCCCTGACCCAGGCGCAGCGCGAATTTGGCGAAGCGTAACCCCGTCATCACCCAACCATTAGAAAGGAATTATTCATCATGATCTTTCGAGAAACGGCAATAGCCCAGGGCAAATCCGGGGAAGACCTGCGCGACAAGGAAGGCTACTTCCTGGTGCGCAATGAATCCGATGACCTGGTATGCAGCTCCGCCACCACGGACAAGCCCGTGGGCGTGGTGCACATTGGGGCCGACAAGGGCAGCCCGACCACCTATATCAAACCCGGATTTTCCGGGAGCGTGGCCGTGAAGCTGGGGAGCGCTCCCGGCACGGTCAAGGAAAGCACGGATCTGGTGCTGATGGCCGACGGCCGCGTTAAGGCGCTCCCGACGACTGCCGGCACTTACATGGTGGTGGCCACGGCGGCGGAAACCGGCGAGGGCGACCAGCTGGTCAAGGTGGTGCTGAGGCATCCGACCACGGTCACGGTGGCAGCCGGCTCCTGATGGCCGGTTTATTTGGATTAACCTGAACACACTAGAACACCAATTATGTATCAAGACGCAAACACATTCAACGAAACCCTGACGATTTTCGCGCAGGGCTTCATGGCGCAGCGGGCCGACAGTCTGATCGACTTCATTGCGCCTTACGTTTCCACCGGCACGGCCAGCGGCGATTACAAGCTGTTTGACAAGAACGCCCCGTTCCAGATTTACGACGACACCGTGATCCCGGAAGACGGAGCGAGCCAGACGGTGCATTTCAACGCCTCCACGGGCAAGTACGACTGCGAGCCTCACGGCCTGAAAATCCCCATCCGCGACTGGGAGCGCAAGCAGGCCGGCGAAAAGGGGTTTGCGGTCATGCGCAACGGCAAGCTCAATACGCTGCTGTCCACGCAGCTGGTCAACCGCGAATATAAGGGCTGGGCCAAGATAAGGGCTGCCGTTACGGCGGAAACCGGCAAGGGCGTCTGGGCCGGTACGGCCGGAGCGGACAAAGACCCGGTTGACGAACTGGACGCCCTGATCGAACAAATCAACAACGATACCGGCTCCATGCCCGGTTTCATGGCCTGGGGGCTGTCCGCGTGGCGCGTATTCAAGAATCACCCCAAGGTGCTGGCCCGCCTGTCCGGCATTAAGGCCAGCGCGACGGTGGATGACGTGCGCGGCATGCTGCTCAACCCCAACATGGACATTCGGATCGGCTCCATGCCGGCCAATACGGCCAAGCTGGGCAAGGCGGCCGTCAAGAAAGGCATCCTGGGAGCGGACGTGTTCATCTTCCACAAATCGGAAAGCCCGACGACGGAAGACATGAGCGCCGTGAAGACGTTCACGATTGACGCCCCCGGCGTGGCGGAAGTCCACACCCTCCGGGATGACCTCAACCACAGGGAATTTGATGAAGTGCTCTGGTCGGAAGATTTGAGAATCACCGCTCCGATCGCCATCAGACGCATTTCCGTGGCGTAACAACTCACAGCTCCCCCGCTTATGGATTGGCAACCGGTCAATGAAAGCATCCTGGACGAAGCTCTGGCTCCCAATGAGATTCAGAAAATTCGGATGAAGCGTCAGGATGCGGTGCAGCAAGGCGCGCCGGACCCTGTGGCCGAAATTGTCACGGCTGTTCCCGCCGAAATCCGTTCCAGGATTGCGGCGGGCGGCCGAACCCGTTTGCGGGGAAGCGGTCAGGATATTCCCAGAGAACTGCGCTGGGTGGCCGTGGCGCTGGCTCGCTGGCGCTGCCTGGTGCGGTTCTCCCTGGGGGTAACAGAAGAACGGACGGCGGACTGGAACCGCGCCAACAAGGTGCTGGATGATCTTTCTTCCGGCGCTTACGTCCTGGCGGATGACGGCGGAGATTCCACGCCGCGCCCCCACTATTCCGGCCGCCCCATCCGCTGGGGGCCGCGCACCCGTAACGGCGTCATGTAACGAACCAAGACCATGCCATCCCTGATCGACATCCTCAATGCCCTGAAACTGCTGCCCGTCAAGCTTACTGCGGCGCAGTGGGAAGGCATGCGCGCCGACATCCGCGAGCGTGCCTTTTTCATGGCGCTGGTGGATGAAGCTCATATCCTTCAAGAACACAGGGATGCTGTGAAAGGGATGATTGGCGGCAGCCTGTCCAAGACGGAAGCCCGCGAAGCGATAGGAGACTACCTGGCCTCCGAAGGGTATCAGCCCCCGGAGGGCAAGGAAGGAACCATACAGGACTTGCGCACCGTGCAACGCCAGAACCTGGTGCTTGAAACCAACCAGGCCATGGTGGCCGGCTACGCGCAGCAGGAACTGTTCCGCGGCTCCGTTGCGTTCCCGGCCCAGCGTCTGGTGCGCATCGCGGAACGGGTGGAAAAACGGGACTGGCCCTCACGATGGCGTGAAGCTTATGCTTTGGTAGGCGGAGAAGGAGCAAGCGCCCAGGAAATGGTGGCCCTGAATGATTCGCCGATCTGGACGGCCCTGTCCCGTTTCGATTTGCCCTATCCCCCCTATGATTACAACTCGGGCATGGGGCGGCGCCCCGTCTCCTGGGATGACGCCCGGCGCCTGGGCCTGGTGAAGCCGGAAGACGCGGCGGCGATTGCCGCCCAGGGCAGAAAACGCGGCTCCATGAATTTCGGATTGCAGGCTTCCGCCGCAGGGCTGGATGCCGATGTCATAGCCCAGGTGGCCGTCTTGTCCGGTGGGCGGGCCGTGAAAGACGGTAAATCTCTTGTCTGGAAAGGAGGACAGGCGGCATGATCCGGCTCAAGGTTGACGTAACCGGCAAGCTGGATTTATCCCATGTGGACGCCAATGCCGCCGCCATGGAAGGAGCGCGGGCGGTTTATGCCGAGGTGCTTCATAGTCTGGATGAAATGGGGCGCGCCTCCCAATCCCGCTATTTCTGGCCGGAAGCCTCGCAGAGCGTCACGCCGCCCCGGCTGGACGGGAACATGGCCGTTGTCCTGATCACCAAGAAAGGAGTGCGGCTGCATTGGATGGGGGGAACGGTACGCCCGTCGGGCAAGACGTCCCGCGTTACCGGACGACCAATTAAAAGCCTGCTGGTGCCGTTTGACGATTCCCCAATACGCCGCCGCAGTCTGGCGGAAGCCGGCTATGATCCGCAGGAGGTCATGGTGCTGAAATCCGAAAACGGCCGCCCGTATCTGGCCCATGTCCGCAAATATAAAAGGAAGGTGAACGGCAAGACGGCCAAGGTCACGCCCCTGGGGTATTTCCTTAAATCCGCCACGATTGAAGCCAGGCCGGAAGTGATGCCCTCCGCAGAAACCTTTCAACGCTCCGTCCGTCAGGCGGTCATGCAATACCTGGATTTACAATGAACACGATTCAAGATTCACCGGAATTTATCTTTTGCGAGGCGATCATCAACCGCCTGCGTGAAAATGAAAACCTGCGCCCCCTGGTGCTGGAACAACCCTATGACCGGGATGACCAAACCCAAAAGCTGGCCCTGGCCAACCGTCAATATGACGGAACCGTGGCCGTCATGCCTGCCGGCCTGGGCATGGACTGGCAGGGGGCCGACAATGCCCGAGTACGCATCTGGACGGCACGGGCGGCCATTCTGGTCATGGTGACGGCGAAGATGGAGGAAGATTCCGGCTTGCGCCGGTCATCCGCCCTGCTGGCCGAAGTGATACGCACCCTGTCAGGCTGGGACCCCGATGCCGGAGACGAGTTGATTAAGGAGCCGTGGTTTGTGGGCACGGCGGACTTGATGGCGGAGGATGTGGCTGATCTGGAAAACATCGTCGGAAGGGTGGTCTTCCTTTCCCGGCGCATACGAGTGTAACAATTTTTCAACCCATAAAGAACCATGGCAAAAGCAGAAACCAAACAGGAACAGGCCCCGGCAGCAGCCGTGGGGGAAGCAACGCAGGAAGCCGCCGTCAAGGTGCGCATCCTCAAAACGGGCACCGAGATTGACGGCTGGCGCTTTGCCGCTGGCGCATTGGTGACGGTAACGGCCAAACAGGCCGAGGCCCTTATAGCCGACAAGGCCGCCAAGCGTGTGTATTAACGCCTGACGTGCCCCGTCAAACTAAAGACTAAATATTAAATACAAAAGACTAAACATTATGAGTGCAACAAGACGAGTGAACTACCTTATTGGCGGCATGCCGATCAGGATTGCCAAATTCGGGGCAACGGACGGTAGCAAGACAGTGGGCGCGGACGCATGTCCGGCAATCCCCACCTCCGAAGCCCCCGGCCCCTGGCTGTACCTGGGAAAAATCAAGAGCGGCCAAGTGGAGCAGGTCAAGAAGAACGTCCAGATTGAGGGCGTGAATGACGCCACCGGCATGTATGAAATGGAGGATGTAACTATGGTACAGCAGTACAAGCTTAAATTCACCACGCAGTACATTGCGCCGGAAGTGATTCAACTTGCCTTTGGCGTGGCCGGGGAATTGGAAGACAACCAGGAAGCTGTGCCGTTTGTGTCCAACGGAGAAATCAAGGTCTGGCTATATGGTCGCCTGACGGATCACGCCGAAAACGGCAAGGAACTGATGGAGTGGTGCGTCATGGGAAGATTGCGGCTGACGAATACTCCGAATTTCGCATCCGACCCGGCAACCGCTGAATGGGAATTGAGCATTGAATACAACCCGTTGCAAAAGCTGACGCCCAAGGCATTGGCATCTCCGGCGACGGCCTGATGAAAACCCGGAGCGGCGGGGGCAGGCAGCCTCCGCCCTCCGCAACCCTAATCACGAGACATGGAACTGGTAATTGATGGCAGAACAATGGCGCTCCGCTGGCCCTCCGGGGTGCCGGTGACGGATGTGTCCCTGGTGCTGGGCGATACGGTGCCGGTGCGCATCCGTGTGGAGCATGCCCTGGATAATTGCACACCGGCGCTGGCGGTCAAGCAGACGATAGGCAGTCCTGACCTGATCATGACCGTGACCGGGTTTGTTCGTAAGGATGACTGGCAAGAAGCGTCCTGGGTGGTCAATACGGCGCCGCTCCAGGAGGCGCTGGACAGTGCGGACAGTGCGGACAGCGTGGCCCTGGTGGCCGAGGTGGTGCTGGTGGCCCCTGATGGAGCGCAGCACACGTCCCGCCCGATCCGGGTGACGGTGCGCCGGGACATCCTGCCGGCGGATTATGCGCCGCCCGCAGAGGTGTTGGCCGACTGGTCCGAACTGGTAGCCGACGCTCTGGCCGCGCAGCTGCCGGGTGCGCTCAAGGAGGCAGGAGTGGAATTGGAAGCGGCAACCGGGCAATCCACCTTGTCCAGCGGGGACGCCGCCGACACCTGGACCATCGTCGGAGGCTACGCATTCACTTGGGGAGACGAGATTCTGGCCGGGCATCTGCCCGACAGCTGTCGTCTGAAAAGCATTTCAACCGTGTATTTTTTCGAGACGCCGGCCGCTAATCAATATTGCCTGCGTGTCTGGCGGCTGACGGACGGCGCTTACAGCCTGATCGGCACCTCCGCCTATGTGTCCAACCTGACCAGCGGCCAGACGGCTACGTGGGAATTTACGCCGGGCGTTACGTTGCAACGCGGGGACAAGATCATCATCCAGGTGTGCGAGGGAACGGAGATGACGCCCTACGCGCTGGGCATGCACGCCGTGCTTACTCCGTCCATTCCTGGACGCGGTTTGATCACGGAGGTGGCCAACCCGCCCACGGTGAACGGCACGATGGCCCCGCTGATGACCGTGGTGGTGGACTATGACGACGGCATCACCCTGGGAGGAATGGAGCTGGCTACCGCGCGACAACTGGACAGCCTGGGGCGGGATGTGCGCCAATCTTCCGCGACCGCCGAGGCTGCGGCGCGGACGGCTGGCCAGTCCGCCGCCACGGCGTCCACGGCTGCCGATAACGCCGCGACATCCGCCACCAGCGCGGCCAACTCCGCGACGGCGGCGGCTAACGCCCTGGCGGCCATCCCTCAAGTGGACGCATCAGGCAACATGACGATTCCCGGAGGTCTAACGGCGGCGGGGGCCGTCAACGCTAACGGCGGCATCAACATCCCGCTTGCCGTGGGCGCGCCGACTGATACGTCAGCGGTCAACTTTTTTTATGCTATGGGGCTGGCAGGAGCCATACAGGCGTTGATTCAGCCTCTGTACCTCAAAACCAGCTCCATGCCCGTAGTGGGGAAAGGCAGCACCTCTGTTCAATATGCCGGACTTTATGCAACCAGTTCAACGTCGGCAGCTTCCAGCTCTCCTGCACACAGTACGACTACCTTCACATTTGAAGGGCCGCAGGGCCAGCATAATTACAGCTCTTTCGCGGGCTTTTCGATACCGCTGTCCGGTTCAACAGCATCCAAATTTACCTTTGGATTAGGCCGAGGTTCAAAAACGGTAAGAGGCGGCCTGACGATGGAATCATTTTCCATGATTCCAGGCAATAATCTGGCCGTCAATTACGGAGAGATCATCGACATCACAACCACAGCGGTACGTGATACTGTCCGGGGTGGCTACCTGCTTAGAGTTCGGGAAATTTATTACGTCTCTTCCGGCGCGTCATGGAAGGTGAAAACTACGGAAAGCTTTATTCCGGCGACCAATAACCACCCATTTCCCGCCTGCCTCAACAGGCTCATTTTCATGCAGGAGGGGCTTTCAAGCATGTCGTCATACGAGGGGAAAGCGTCACTTTATATTGAGCTGGGGGGAGGCCAGACAAACACTTTGTTCAAAATAGCCAACCTCAGAGGTGTTTCAGGATATGAAGACGGGATAGGTTTCAGCACGCTGGTGGCTGATGTAGAAAATCCCAATTCCTGGACTTCCTCGGTTCGCACGGGAGCAGGCAGCCGCTACCTTTATGCCAATGGACAGCGCAATCCAATGTACGCTGCATTGGAAGCAATGGCAGTCAATGCCATTGAATCCGAGGAAACGGCGGATTTTGAAGATATTAACGAGACTCTCTAATGATGACCAACGCAGAAATACAAATACAATTTCCCCAGCCCGGCAACTGGCAGGAATTCTCTCTGACGCCCATCTATCAGGACAAGGGCGGTTATAGACCTCCGGCCCGCTTTAATCAGGACGAGATACCAGCCGACCATGCCCCGGCAATGCAGGCGGTAGTGGCCGCGTTGGTTGGATTGTCGGAGCCGTGGAAGGCCGTTCAGGTGTGGGCGAGACTGAAAGAGTTTTATGCGCCGGAAGAGGATGATCCTGTGCGAACGGTGGAAACCGTGGATTTGACCGTTGAGGCCGTCAACCCGCAGGGCGGCCGGAGGGTGTTCACTTCCCGCGATTACCCGGTTTTTGTCCTCACGGACCCCGCTGCCGTGGAGTTTTTCAGGTTTTTCACGACCAGCAATCTTTGACTGATTATGGACGCCTATCGTTCGCAAGATACAGTGATCTACCGCCCAATCGGAGACGATGCCCCGGAGGCGGTGGCCTTGTGCAGTTACGGGGATGTGATGCCGTCCCTGGTAACTGTGGTTCCCTCCGTCCAGGTGCAGCGCGAGGCCGTTATCGGCAGCCGCTGGATGCACCAGGCGGCACGCGGCAATGCCGGGTTGCAGATGTCTTTTTCCCTGGCGCGGGCTTTCAGCACTTACGCCGCCGTCAGGGCATGGGGATTGGACATAGCGGAATTGCTGGCGCTGTACCCGGAGGGCATGGTCACATGGATGACCGCCTATCATGCCGGCATCCCGCAGCGTACGCGGGAATACCACGCCACCCTTGACCATGTGCAGCCTTTGCCGCCGACCAATGATCAGCGATATGGAGCCGCAGCGTTTTGGGGTGTGCTGGAAATTCAACTTTTTTTAACAGGAGACATTGATTGACCTATGAATTATGACGTAAGCATCAGCATTGGCACGACAGCGAATTTGAGCGGATTGAACAAGGCGCAGCAGGCCGTGGACGGTCTGGCCAAAGCTGCCGGCAAGGTTCCCGACAGCTTGCTGTCCGGGGGTGTGGGGGGAGCAATGGCCACGCCTGTTTATACAGGCAACGCATCCTCCAATGGCGGCATGTCCTGGCGGCTGGAGGGAGCGGCGGAACTGTCCAATGCCGTCAAGACGATGGACGGCGCTCTCAGGCAGGCGGGCAAGAATTTCACCGTGACCTCCCAGCGCTTGGACAGGAGTGCATCCTTGTTGTCCCGGAGCATCAGCACGCTTACTTCTCTGCCCGGCAAGCTGCAAGCCTGGGGCAGCAATACAATGCAGTCCTGGAACCAATTCAACGGCGGCCTGCAAAACCTCAAAAATGTGATCGGATTGGGTAAGCAGGCATGGGATCTTGGCTGGTCCATAGGAGAGTCGCTCAATGAGGCATTTGGCGTCAAGGCCAAGCAGATTGACGCCAAGCTGGCCGGCATCATCCAGGCAGCCCAGGACAAGCTGGCCCGCTGGCAGGATAGCATCAATTCCGCCCGCGCCCAGCACCGGGAGGACGCCTTTCTTAAACAAGAAGCCGCAGGTGTCAAGCAGGTCAATGACGCCTACGCCGCCCGGCTGCGCACCATTGAGGCCATTGACCGCAAGGCCATGGCCGGGCTGGAAATGCAGAAGAAACTGCTCCAAATTGAAAACGAGAAGAACCGCAGCATTGTCAACCAGCGCCGCATCCGGGGCGAGATTACCGAATCCCAGGCGCGGGATGAATTGGCCAGGATTGATGCCAAAGACGCCAACGAGCGCATGGATATTGAGCGCAAGCAGGCTGACCAGGCGGCACAGACGGCCCAGGCCAGGGCGGATGCCGCCGAGGAACGCTACCGTAAACTGTTGGAGTTTTCCCGTTCTTCTCAATCCAAGCAACTGGTGGAAGGATTGAAGCCGATCCAGGTCATGGAAGAGGCCGATGCCGCCAAGAGAGCGGAAGAAGACCTTGCTCGCTGGAAGGCAATCCAGCAACGCCAGAAGGATGCTCAAAAGAAAATACAAGAGGCCATTAAAGACCAGGCACGCGCCGCTACCATGCTGCCCCTGGCAGGCGCTCCGATCGCGCTGGCACGCAAACAGGATGAGGACCAGGCACGGCAGGACTATGAGGCCGCTGTGGCTGCCCAGCATGAATTCATGCGTGCCAAAGGGATGAGCTTTAACGAGACGGACAAGGGCAACGAGGAGCTTTTGAAAAAGAAGGTGGATCAGCACCGGCAGGCGCTGGGGAAATCATATGAGCGCATCAGTAAAACGGGGCTGGTAGGAGATTTGAACGGGATGAATGACGATGAACGGCTGGCCGAGTATGTTCGGATTTTACAGCTGGTTCGTTCGACTATTGATGATGACTCCGTCCGCCTGGAAGAAGCCCTCCGGGAAATGCAGGACGCCAGGCAGCAGGCGGCGGAAGCCAGTTCCAGGCTGAAGGGGGTACTGACGGAGCACCAGGCCCAGACGGCGGCCAACGAGGCCGTAAACCAGGAGACGGCCAAGACCAACGCCCAGCAGGATGCCGTGAAACATACCGATGTGATGGCCTCAGCCCTGGAAGACCGGCTCCGCAAAGAGATTGAAACCAAGCAACGGAACCAGGAGAAGCAGAAAGAGGCCCTGTCCAGAACCAATGAACGGCTGGATGCCAGCATGGGACGCTTTCAACGATATGCGGAGAGCTTTGAGGGCAATGACGCCTTGGCCGCCAAGCTCAAGCAGTTTTCTGATATTTTCGCGCGGTTGAAAGCACTGCCGCGCAGCGCCTGGAACAAGAAGGATTTGAAGGATGCCAAGGCGGCCGAGAAATTCGCCAAAGAACTTTCTGAGGCTGCCAAGCATTCAACCAATCAGGATGAAAAGGGGATTGCCCAGGCGGCTATGCAGGCCATTAAGGCTTGGCAGGATGCCATCAAGAAGGAACGGGCCATCAAGAAAAATGATAAGGAGTTGCGCAATCTGGAGCGCACTGCCCAGGATGTGGCCAATTTGTCCGGCAAGCTGCACGATGGCCAGGAGAAGGTGCTGGAGCTGGATGACTGGCTGGCCAGAATGCGTCGTAAGGTGCTGGGACGCTCCGGTGAGATCGCCAACAAGGAGCCGATAGGAGCGCTTCCGTACGCCGAAGAGATGTTGAAGAAGGTTCTTTCCGAACAGGGCGACGGGGGAACATCTGTAACTCAGGGCGAGCGCAAACTGCTGGAGCATCTTAAAAGCAGGCTGGAAAATGATGACCGCCGCCTGGAAGCAGGGAATGAGTTTAATGAGATGATCGGACTGATTGACCAGATTTTAACCAGGTATTCCTCCGCGCAGTCCGCCCAGGGCAAACTGTCTGGAGAAGTGGCCCGCCTCAAGGCGCGGCTGGATAAGATTGATTCCCAGGGGAAATTCGGACCACGCAGATGAAGACTGTCGAACTTACGGACAAGGCCCTGGAAGACGCGTCTTACAGCTGGCAGAATTTTACGCCGATGTGCGTTTCCTGGCGGCAGCTGGCCAGGACGCAGGATGAGACGGCTCCCTATCTATATAAAGAGCCGGTGCGCATTGTCTGGAACGGTGCCGCCATCATGGTAGGAACGATACGCAAGTGTTCCCTGGAACAGTCCGGCAATGCCTGGAACTGGTCCATTGAGGCTTGCGATATTCTCCAGCCTTTGGAGGCGGCGCTGTACTTTGGCGCGTCCGGAGCGTTGAGAGGGTCTGTAGGGGCATCCTTTAGCGTCAGCTCCGGGACGGGGCAGGATGTGCCTCGCCAGATTAAGATTGCTGATGCGTTGCGCCGGGTGATGGAGGCTGCCCGGCAATATGGATTGCTTCCACCCGAAGCCGGCATTGATGTGACCGTGCCGGCGGCGGCCACCGCCTGGGATTCCTCCATGTCCTGCGATACGTATGCCGGCGTTCTGCGGAAATTGTTATCCCTGCGCCCCGGCATGGTGATGTGGGTAGACTATTCCGGCGCTGCCCCGGTGATTCATGTTGCCGATGGCGCGGATTTGAAACAGGCGCAGCTGGACAGGGTGGCCGACCGTCTCTCCGAGATCATGCTGTACCCACGTCCGGATCTGGTTCCCCCGGCGGTGGGCGTTGTGTTGACGGCGGGCGACCTGGTGGTCGACACCCAGTCCTGGCCCAGGTGGGCCAGTCTGCATCAGGAAGGGTGTGTCACTGTCCAGATGGCCGCCCCGGTCGGCAGCGGGGACGACGGGGATGATACAGCCCCCAGCGAGTCTCCATGCTGGAATTTCACCAAGCCTGTGGTGGAGGTGAGAGGGGCGGATTTCCCTTCCGGGGCGGATGATGCCGCCGAGTGGTGGAAGAGCAAAATTCCGGGATTGTCTGCCGTGTCCGGCGTTAAGTTCGGCTCCATCAAGAAAAACAGGGTCGCCAATGTTGAAGGAATGGACATGTCCAATTATTCCGCCGACGCGACAGCATTCGAGCATGTATCCGGCCAGTTGTCGGAAGCCTGTAAGACCATTAAATGGAGTTACGTGGAATTCCGCCAGTTCGCCTGGATTACACAGCCTCCGCCAAAAGGATGCGAGATGCTGTTCCCCATAGAAAAGAACCGTGGCGGCCAGCTTTGTTATTGCAACTGGTTCACCTGGACCTGCCGCACCATCAATGTCAAGCGGCGCAAGTACAGAGCTGACAAGGAGGGCACAGACGGAGGGGATGGAGGCGGAGATCCTCCCTCGGGCAGCACAGGGGGCAGCGCAGATGAGCCGGTCGTGCCTGACTATACTGCCGCGCTCCGGGATTATTACGACATTACCCGCGTGACGCCCTGGGAGGGCCAGGTGACGGCTCTGCATGCGATCAAGCCTCGTTTTATGATAGGCCGCAAGCTGGTCATCAGCGGAGCCAGAGAAGAGTACCTGACGATGGACACGGTAGTTCAAAGCGTCAGCGTTGATGTGGGTGGGGGGAGAACCTCCCTCCGCCTGGGAGCGCCTGGCCATTTGTCCCTCCAGGACATGATTGACCGGGTGCGGCAGATGGCTGCCGCGCAACAGGATTTGGATGAAGATCAGGATAAATCGGACACTCCGGCGACGGGATTGACCTGGGATATGGAGGCGTCGCAATCTCCGCCGGCTCCGACCGTTGGCCCGGAGGGCAAGATGGTATGGTCTTCCGCCCCGGCCATTCCTCCCATTTATGCGCTCCAGGTAGCGTTAGATTGGGATGATGATTTTTCCAATGTGGTCGGTTCCCGGATGAGGGAAGTGGCCTTTTTGATGGATGGAGCCAAAATCGGCCAGATACCCGGCGATAACAACGGGTGGAAAACGCTTGGTCAAACCAGCGGGGAAGTGTGGGTAAACTGCATCGTCAACAAGGAAGGGGCCTTTGTGTCTGCCGGCGTAAGCACCCAGCAGGGGCCGATTGATATTTACCCGCCGCTGACGGCGAAGGAAGGGGAAAAGGAGCAGTATTCCTATTCTTTCCACGTGGCGACAATCAAGGACAAGCAGGTGATACAGCATATGCTGGGCGATATACAGCTGCCGATTAAGGTGGCGAGTACCTATCCCGACGGCCCGGCGGAATAATAACTCGGCAATATGATCAGGATATTCATTTTTTCTTATGCTGGAGATGCTGCCGAGGCGGTGGCTTGCGTGCGGTGCGCCCGGATGGCTGTGCCCTGTGCCAGCGTGACGGTGGTGGATGATGCGTCCCATCCGGTACGGGAGAAGACGGCGGAGGTTCTCCGGAGCATGGGAGCGGAGTATGTGCAGTCCTCCTGGGAGCGCCACGGCAACCTGCGCGGGCCTGACTGCATCCGGGGCATGCTTTCCGAGATGTGCCGTGAAGCAGGGGATGACGACATCCTGGTCAAGATCGACTGTGACACGGCTCTGTTGGATGGAGGTTGGCTACGCTGGATGCAGGAGCGGCCCTGGTGCCAGATGTACGCCTCCGGTTCGCTGGTCGATGGGGAGTGGATGATTTACGGCTGTTTGTACGCCTTGCGCGGCCGGGTCGCCAGGCGATTGCTCCGGGATATGGATTGGGAGGACATGGATGCCCTGGCTCCGGAGGACTGGACCATCGGACGGGCGGCATTGGCCAGTTTTCCCGCCGCGCTGGCACGTATTGATGAACCATGGAGCCAGCGCACGCCGTGGAGTTCATGGACAGCCTGGTGCTGGTACAGCCTGACGGCCTCTCCAGAGCGCTACGCCTCCCGGTTTGCTGTCGTTACGACTGGCAATCCTCGACTGGATACCCAGCCGGCCAGCGAGCGGGCCAGAGTGATGCACCTGCTGGCCGATGCCAGGGAGAGGATGATCCCGGAGGATGTCTCCAAAGAGGACGACGAGGCGGTGGACTGGGGAGACCTGCTGGCCGCCTGCAAGGGAGATGCAACGGCGTTGCAATGACGATGCTGTGAAGAGGCGGTCAAAAGTGAATTCGCCATCTTTCTGTCAATTTTCGCCATCTTCGCCGTCACGTTACACCGTGAAGAACCGCAGGACGCCCTGCCGGAACCCGGTCGCACTCCGTAAGGAGTGCGTGGATTGAAACACCGGGGCCAATCTAACCGGGGCCGATTTCGCCGGTCGCACTCCGTAAGGAGTGCGTGGATTGAAACGGAGGCGGCGCAGGTCTGGCCGGCGCGATGTCGCGTCGCACTCCGTAAGGAGTGCGTGGATTGAAACGTATTTCCCATCGTCGGTTTTCTTCATGGGGCAAAGTCGCACTCCGTAAGGAGTGCGTGGATTGAAACGGCGACTTTGGAACAGACGGCGGAGACGACCGAAGTCGCACTCCGTAAGGAGTGCGTGGATTGAAACTGATTTGGTTTTGGATTGTGTCTTCGTTTGGTCGTCGCACTCCGTAAGGAGTGCGTGGATTGAAACGGACCAGTCGGCCAGCACCTCTGCGGGCGGCGCGTCGCACTCCGTAAGGAGTGCGTGGATTGAAACACCACTTCGGGCTTGTCGGGCGTCGTGTGTTCAAGTCGCACTCCGTAAGGAGTGCGTGGATTGAAACGGGTTTGTCCGGTGTCGTGTGTTCAACCTTGATCGTCGCACTCCGTAAGGAGTGCGTGGATTGAAACTTCTTCCGCGGCGGCGGCGTTGAAGCGATAGACGGTCGCACTCCGTAAGGAGTGCGTGGATTGAAACGAAAGGCGCTCCCTATGGGGATATTGCGAAAATGGTCGCACTCCGTAAGGAGTGCGTGGATTGAAACGTCAAGCCTGATCCGCTCCTGGGGAAAGAGGTTCTGTCGCACTCCGTAAGGAGTGCGTGGATTGAAACGAAAGCCGGTTCCGCCGACGTTTTGGCCGCACCAGTCGCACTCCGTAAGGAGTGCGTGGATTGAAACCAATACCTTGAATTTGATCATCCATACCCAGGGAGTCGCACTCCGTAAGGAGTGCGTGGATTGAAACCAGGTAGTCGGATTCCGTCAGGCATTTTGCCCGGCGTCGCACTCCGCAAGGAGTGCGTGGATTGAAACTGGAACCGTCCGATGAAGAGAGGCCCCTGGTTTTGTCGCACTCCGCAAGGAGTGCGTGGATTGAAACTGGAACCGTCCGATGAAGAGAGGCCCCTGGTTTTGTCGCACTCCGCAAGGAGTGCGTGGATTGAAACTGGAACCGTCCGATGAAGAGAGGCCCCTGGTTTTGTCGCACTCCGCAAGGAGTGCGTGGATTGAAACTGGAACCGTCCGATGAAGAGAGGCCCCTGGTTTTGTCGCACTCCGCAAGGAGTGCGTGGATTGAAACTGGAACCGTCCGATGAAGAGAGGCCCCTGGTTTTGTCGCACTCCGCAAGGAGTGCGTGGATTGAAACGCTCATGGCCTTATTTTCCGCCTGGTAGCGGCCTGTCGCACTCCGCAAGGAGTGCGTGGATTGAAACCACACCCAGGCCGCGGGGGAAACGTCCACCTGAAGTCGCACTCCGTAAGGAGTGCGTGTATTGAAACTGGTCGCTGATCGTGTTGGACCTCATCATATTGGGTCGCACTCCGCAAGGAGTGCGTGGATTGAAACCTGAATGGTGATTGTTATTTGCGGTTTTCCGCCCGTCGCACTCCTTGCGGAGTGTATAAAGAGGACGACGATGCGGTAGGCTGGGGCGGCCTGTTGTCCTCTTGCAAGGGGATGGCAACAATGTTGCAGACATAGCACAGGGGGGGTGGTCAAGGGCGTTTTTCTGTAATGCTTGATAATTTTTCTATAAAGTATTGGTACGTTCCGACTCTTTAAAGAACTCCATTTTTCAAAAAATTTTTCAGGATTGTTGGAGCTGGAAGGCTTGTCAGTTAATTTCTCTATTTATTTTTCAGAAAGAGGGTGCTGATGCAGGTTGAGCTCCGCAGGAGGAATGGCCTGGAGCAGGGCCAGGACGGGGTCCTGCGCTGCGCCTCCCGTTTCCCGCTGGCGGTTGAATTCCTCCTCTTCCTGCTGAAGGGCCGCCAGTTTGGTGTCTTCCACCAGCGCCTTGAATTTGTCCGCCTGGGAGTATTCCCCGTCCTCGTCCCGGAAAACGCGGGCCAGCCAGCGGCGTTTTTCTTCCGTACTGAGCAGGGGATTGTTCATTTGCCGGGGAATGTGTTTTTGTCCAGCAAGTTTCCGGCAAGCTGCTCTCCATCTGCGGTGGGCCGGTAAACATAAGGGCGACCTTCTCCAATACGGTTGACGTATCCCTGCGCAATGAGATCCTGCAGGATATTGGTAACGGTATTAGGGTGCAGGCGTGTGGCTTCCGTAATAGTGCTGTGGCGCCTGTACCCGGCAATGACGGCCAGGATGACCTGGGCACTGCTGAGGCGGAAGTCCAGCCTGCGGACGTTGGCGGCAAATATCTGTATGAAATCCAGGGCTTTCATGAGCATGTATTCACAACTTATTGTTATGTTGTTTGCTTATTATTCTCATGTTATTCACATTCTTCCGGACAAGAGGGAGATTTGATTTTTCTCAGCAGCTCCAGCAGCGGGTGGGAATCATTGGAAAAGCACTGCACCGCATTGACGGTTGCCGCCTGCGGAAGAATGATTTTGTGGAATTCCTGGTTAAGATTCTGGCGCAGGCTTTGGTTACCCGTCAGGGGCATGGCCAGTTTTTCCGCCAGCCGGGTGGCCAGCGCGTCCATGAAGAGTGGATCGAATTGATCGGCGTCTTCAATATCGGCAATGTAGCTTAGGGGCAGCGGGGCGCAGGAAGCGTGAATGCGGCGTCCCTGCATTTTCCATTCCGAGCATTCCACATCCAGCACGCGCAGGCAGTCTGCGGGCAGGGTGAATTGATAGGGAGTCAGGGAATTGGGCGCCTGTGCGGAAACGGAGTCCAGCGTGGTTTGCGTAGCGGCGAAGGTCCAGCGCGCCATGCAGAGAGTTTCCCTGCGGGCCGGATGGTAATGAAGAACGCAAAGGCGGGATGCCGTGGATTCATTGGCAATCAGCGCGTCCAGAGGTGCCTCCCCTATTTTTGAGAGGGCCGCGTTGCAGATGTCCAGCGCGGATGGAGTATCCGGCTGAAGTAAGGATTCATTGATCATAGCGCCCTATGTTTTGGAGGAAACGGATGCGGAATGCATCTCGTTTGGTGGCGCCCTCTTTAATGCCACCAGTGGCATGTATGCGTCCGGTTTTTCCTCAGGTGCATTTTTTGCCGATTCGTTTATTTGATAAATGCAAGCACCTGCCCGGATTGCCTGGGCAGGTGGGGTAAGCGCCCTTTCCTTCCATGGGAAAAGAACGCTCCCGCCGCATGGATTGTCTGTGAGGCGGGCGTCCGTCATCCTCTGGAGCCTTTATCCGGCAGACGGGAAGGGGAATCAGTATCAACCATGAATAGAAAGCAAAAGAAATTATGGGATTCATGAAACCGTCCACTCCTTCCGCTTCTGCTCCGGAGCAGACCATCCCGGTCAAGGCGGAGAGCGTGGAACAAGAAGTAGGGGAAGATTATCAGGCCCGGGAACGGCAGAGGCAGGGAATGATTTCCACCATTCTCGCGCGCCGTCATTCTTCCGACGGGCAGGGGGAGGTCAATCCCCGGACTCTGCTTAGGAAAACTCTGGGATAGGCGCTGCCATGGAAGAAAGAGTTGCGGAGTTGAATTCCGTGTACAAGTCCCTGGCCGTCCAGCGCGCGCCATGGGAGACGTGGTGGGACCGTCTGAGGGATTACGTGCTGCCTCGCCGCCTGAACCGGGAAGGGGAGGTTTCCCTGCCCAACAGGGACGCCATGGACCGCATGACGGATACTACTGCCGTGGAGGCGTGCCAGAAGCTGGCCAGCGGCCATATGTCCTATATTACGCCCAGCCATGACGTATGGTTCAAGTGGTCGGCTCCGGACGACCGGGGAGGCGACGAGGCGGAGGCCTGGTATAACCAGTGTTCGGAAATTGCCCTGAAAGAATTGTCCGTTTCCAATTTTTACACGGAGATCCATGAGTGTTTTCTGGACCGGGTGGCTTTGGGGACCGGAAGCCTGTTTACGGGCACTTCCTCAGACGGAAGGCTGTTGTTCACCAATATTCCGTGCGGCCAGTTCGCCTGTGCGGAGAATGCGGAAGGCCGGGTGGATACCTACGTCAGGGAGTTTGCCTACACGGCCCATCAGGCGCGCTCCATGTTCGGGGTGAAAGCTCTGGGGCCCAGGGCCCGGGAAGTTCTGGAGCGCGGAGGCAATCCGTATGCCACGACTTTGAGGTTTCTGCATGTGGTGCGTCCGCGCACCCGGCGCAGCCGTCGCAGGAAGCAGGCTTCCCACATGCCGTTTGAAAGCGTTTACCTGTCTCTGGATGACCAGGTGATCGTGGAGGAGGGTGGATACATGGAATTCCCTTATCTGGTAACCCGCTTTTTGAAGTGGGGAAGCGGCCCGTACGGCCTGGCTCCCGGCAGGCTGGTGTTTCCCGCCATTCAGCAGGTGCAGTTCCTGAACCGTATTCTGGACACTCTTGGCGAGGTGGCCGCCTTTCCCCGCATTCTGGAGCTTGCCAACCAGATTGGGGAGGTGGATTTGCGGGCCGGCGGCAGGACCGTCATTACCCCGGAGGCCGCTTCCCTTCATCTTCCCCGGGAGTGGGCCACGCAGGGCAGATATGATGTCGGGATGGACCGTCTGGCGCAGAAGCAGGATGCGATACGCCGCGCCTATTATCTGCCCATGCTGGAGCTATGGAGCGGGCGCCACGGCAATATGACCGCCACGGAGGTCATGGCGCGGGAGAATGAGCGCGTCTTGATGTTTTCTCCTTCCTTTACGCTGTTTGTGAGTGATTTGTATTCCACAATGACACGCATTTTTTCCCTGCTGTTCCGTATGGGCAAGTTTCCCAGGCCCCCCCGTGCGGTATTGAGGGAGGGGAGGGACGGCTCCGTTGCCGTGGGAGAACCCAGGGTTGTCTATCAGTCAAAGATTGCCCTGGTGCTCAGGCGTTTGCAGAGCGAAGGGATGGACCGCAGCCTTCAGCGGCTGAACATGATGATGCAGGCTGCCCCGGATTTGGCGGATCATGTGGACTGGGACCACTGTTTCCGCTTGTCCGCCCGGGTGGACGGAGCCCCGGAGAGCATGCTGAGGCCCTGGGCCGATGTCCGCGCCATGCGGAAGGAACGGGCGGACCTCCGGCAGGGAACCTCCCCGGCTCCGGCGGAAGAGGATCCTTACGCTTCCCTCAATCCTTTGCTTGACCAGTTAACCGCGATTCAAAAATGAACCAGGATACGACATTGCAGCAGGAGGCCTCCGTCCGGGAGGCCCGTCTCAAAAGGCGCCAGCTTCTCCGGGTGTTTGACACTCCGGACGGGCGTGAGGCGCTTTCCTTTCTGGAAGCCCGCTTCCAGACTGATTTGCCCGTTTTTCAAGGCAGTCCGGGGAATTACGACCCTCTGGACGCCATGAGGAGGGATGCCTACAGGGAGATATTTCTGTACATCCGCCGCCAGCTCCAATTAGCCATTAAAGAAACTACAGAAGAAGAAAAAAATGATTGATTCCACTAATAACAGCATGGCCGCTCCTTTCAGGGATGCGGAGGGTTCCGGGGCCGTTTCCCCGGAGACGGAAGCGTTGGCCGGAGCCGCGGTTCCAACTGAACCTTTTCCTCCCCTTCTGGGGGAGGACGGAGGTTTTGCTCCGGATTGGTACGCCCGGTTTGATGAGCTGAAAGGGATGGAGAAATCCCTTTCCAAGTTTAAGACGCCGGAGGCCCTGGCGAAGAGTTACGCGGAGCTGGAACGCCTGCGACGTTATCCCGGCGTGGAGAATGAAGAACAGATGGCGCGGTTCCGCCGGCTGGCCGGATTGCCGGAGTCGGAGGAGGAATACCGCCTGGAACGTCCTGAATCCACGCCGGAAAGCGAATGGAATGCCGACCTGGCAGAACGCATGGCCCGCACGGCCTATCGTTACGGAGTGCCGCCGGAGGCAATGAACGCTCTTCAGGAGACGATGGCCCAGGCATATGATGAGGCCCGCGAGCACATGGAAGATGCCCGGATGGAGATGGAAATGCAGGCGGAACAGTCCCTTCAGCAGGAATGGGGTTCCAATTATGAACGCAACATGGGCAGGGCTGCCGCCGTTCTCCGGCGGCTTGCCTCTGAAACAGGGGTGGACGCGGACGCTTTGCTGGATAATCCGGGGCTCGGTTCCAATCCGGATGCGATCCGCCTGTTGTACCAGGCGTCACGCCTGCTTGATGAGGCTCCTCTCCATCATGCAGGAAATGCGGCGCCTTCTCCCGCGCAGGAAGCCATGCGGATGGAATCGGATCCATCCCACCCTCTTTATGAGGCGTATATGAATGTGAATCATCCCAATCATAAATATGCCAATGAGTTATATGACCGTTTGACCACCCGTTAATTTCCCGGACGCTTTAACCAGCGGAATTTCATAATAAGAAGCAAGCCCGGCGGAGTATCTTCCGCCGGGCTTTTAATGGTCATTGTTTCATCAGGGAAGGAGGGGTAAGGGCTGGGGCCTTAGACTGCCTTCCTATCATTAGCGTCCCGGGAAGGGGCTTGTGTTCAAAAAAAGTTGGAAAAACATTTTCCCCGCATGGGAAACGCATGAGGTGAAATATTCATCATATCGTTCACCGTAAGTGAGTAAGAAGGTAGCTATCTCCCGTATTTTCTCTTATTCTCGCAAATTAGTCTTTTGCATTGAGCGTTTTAGAAAGGAATGGGGGTTAAGGAGAATGATATTCGGTATATTGTACGTTGTTATTTATCATAAATGAATTACGATTCATCTGCACAATTTTTTACACAAAACGTCAACGCATCTTAGCGTTCCCCCAGTAAACGGGCGGAATGTGCAGACAGGGAAAAACGCTGTAATCCTTTTGATATTCAATAGGTAGAATAAAAAAAGACTGCCTCGCCGGAGGCAGTCTTTTTGTTGAAGGTGGTACGCGGTATAGGATTTGAACCTACGACCTCCACCATGTCAAGGTGTTGCTCTACCACTGAGCTAACCGCGCGTTTGTAAGTGCGGGCGGATTATTACCCGATTAAGGAGGAAAGAGCAATACTTTTTTTGAGGGCGCTTCGTTTTGTGAAGGGGGACGGAAGCGTTTCTTCGGTAAGAAGACGCTGATTTCTCTTCCTATACAAAGTATTTTTGCTAATCTGAAAAAAACGTTTTACCGAGTATAATGAACAGACATTTTATTTTTGCGTTGTGTACGGTGTTGGGATTCAGCGTTTCCGGCGTTTCCATGGCTCAAGGCGTTCCCGTGGACAAGGAAGCCGCCGCCAAGGCCGCCAAGGCGGCGAAAGTGAAATTCCGCTGGGGCAAGAGCCTGAAGAGCGCTCAGAAGCAGGCGGCGGAAACCGGCCTTCCTATTGTTCTTCTTTTCACGGGAACGTCCTGGTGCGGCTTTTGTATTAAGCTGGAGAAGGAAATACTTTCCAAAAAAGACTTCAGGCAAGGCATGGACGGCGTGGCTATCGGCGTCAAATTTGAATTCGGCAGTTCGGATTTCAGCAAATCCAAGGAAGCCAAGACGTATAAAATTACCGGCGTGCCGGCCATGGTGGTAGTGGATGCGGAAGGCAAGGAGCTGGGCCGCACAGGTTATGTTCCCGGCCGTACTCCCGCCCAGTACGTTGAATTCTTCAAGAAATACGCGCCCAAGGCTGCGGAAGCCAAGTAAGGCTGTTGTTCCGGAAAAATTTGATTAACAGGAGCGCCGGCAGAAAACCCGGCGCTCCTTTCTTGTTCCGGCAAAAGATGCTGGCCATTTATTCGCTGTACTGTTTTCAAGGCTGCAGTCGTATAAAAGTTATGACAAAGCATATTGAATGAAGGCTTTCTGTATCAGGTCTCATCTGCATGCCTGAATTTACAAATGCATTTAGCGGATTAAAGGAAAACCGGAAACTCACTCATGGCGAATTGGTGAGGGCCATCCGGTTCATGATCGCAGCGGAATATGAAGCCATCCAGCTTTATACCCAGCTTGCAGAATCCATAGACCATAAACTGGCCCAGGAAGTCCTGCTGGATATTTCCAATGAGGAAAAGGAACACGCGGGCGAATTTCTCCGCCTCCTCCAGGTGCTGGCCCCGGACGAACAGGGCTTTTATGACGAGGGGATGGGGGAAACCAATGAAAAAATTGACAAGTTGAAGGCGTCTTGTCCGGACGGCGCATGCAACAGTTCCGCCGCCCATTGACGGTGCCTTACGTCTGTAGTTAAAGCGCCCGGTTTCCCTGTAAAGGGGGCCGGGCGTTTTCATGACGCCGGGCTTTTGCTTCCAGCTCGGCCGCGTGGCGGGCGCAGAAGGCAATGCAGCGTTCACAGGGGCGGGAGGCGTAATAAGCTGCCGTTCTTTCTCCGGGGCGCGCCGTTTCCGCAGCCAGGCGCTCCGGGGACAGCCCCAGCAGTTCCCGGCAGTAAAGCGTGCCGAATTCCTGTTTAAAGGAGGCTGCCAGGGATTGAACCAGAGAAAAGATTTTCTCCTTTTCTCCGGTTTCCGGGGAACTGTTTCCGTACAGGCTCCCTGCCAGCATGCTCAGTCCGCAAAAAGCGCCGCATACTTCCCGCATGCGTCCAATGCCTGCCCCCAGGGGGGAGGACAGCTTCAGGGCCGTTTCTTCCGTCAGTCCGCAGACATCTGCAAAAGCAGCAAAGACGGATTGGGAACAATTATATCCCTGGTGGAAATAATCCAGAGCCCGGGCAGTCCGGTCTTCCTTGGAAGGGATCATAGGAAAAAGGGGGGCTTTTACTGCTCTTTTTCTGCGGGCGTATCCGCTGCGGCTTTTTCCGGCTTGTTGCGGTCCGTCAGACGAAGCATGAGTATGTAGCAGACGGCCAGCACCAGCACGGCCAGAATAAGAGGAAGGCTTTCGCTCTTGACGGTGCGGATCAGCTCCTCCGGAGATTTGAGCAGTTCCGGATGCCGTTCCCCGATGCGGTGCCCGTACCAGGCGAGCACCGTGCACCAGGCAACCGAGCCGAGCACGGTGACCAGGGAGAAAATGCCGAAGCCCATCCGGACAATGCCGGCGGGAATGGAAATGAGATGGCGGATGACGGGCAGAAGGCGGGCGAAGAAGACGCCGGAAACTTCGTACCGCTGAAGGAAGATTTCCGCCTTTTCCACCTTGTGGGGCGGCATGAAAAAGAATTTGCCCCAGCGCATGACGACCGGGCGGCCCACGGTCCGGGCCACGGCGTAGGTAATGGCGGAACCCAGCCAGGAGCCGAACGTTCCGGCGGCCACCACTCCCCAGAAGCTCATGGATGCTCCTGCCTGGGCGGACAGGATGGCCGCGGGCGGGATGACCACTTCGCTGGGCACGGGGAAGATGGAACTTTCCATGGCCATCAGGACAATGACGCCCGCATATCCCCAGTCCTGCACCCAGGACATCCAAAGTGAGATCAACTCATGCATAACGGCGCGTATCTTGCATCAAAATCCTTGAAAGGAAAGTCTTTTATTGCGTCCCGGGAACGGGACTGGTAGGATAAGAAAGCATCCGGCGCGCGCCGTTGCAGAAAATGATGAAGCTTTATATCATAGCAGGCGAAAAGAGCGGGGACATTCATGGTTCCCTGCTGTTGAAAAATCTGCTGCGCCTGATGCCCGGCATGGAGGTCGCGGGGCTGGGAGGCCATGGCATGCACGCGTTATGCCCCGGCGTGGAGGACTGGGCGGATGAAGCCGCCGTTATCGGCGTGGTGGAGGTGCTCAAAAAATACGGATGGTTCAGAAGGCGTTTTCTCTCCATTCTGGAAAGGATACGGCAGGACCAGCCGGATTGCCTGGTTTTGATTGATTATCCGGGGTTTAACCTGCGGCTGGCGGAGAGGGTCCGTAAATGTTGCCCCCGCACCAAAATCGTTTATTTTATTTCCCCGCAGGTTTGGGCGTGGCACCGTGGGCGCATTCCCAAGATGGTGCGCATGCTGGACTTGATGATGTGCATTTTCCCCTTTGAGGCCCCCTTGTTCCAGGAAGCCGGTCTGAGAACGGAGTTTGTGGGGCATCCCCTGGTGGATGAAATTGCTTCCATCCGTAAGGAGGGCGTCCGGGAGCCGTCACTGGTCGGTCTGTTTCCCGGCAGCCGGAACCGTGAAATTGACAGGCATTTTCCGGTATTTATAGAGGTAGTGAGCCGTCTTTCCCGGGAACGGCCGGAACTGTCCTTTGAAACCGCCGCTTCCACGGAGGCTCTGGCGGAAAGAATGCGCGGCATGGCGCGGAAGGCCGGCATGCCGCCGGAGCTGTTCCACATTACGGTGGGGGGATATCATGAGCTGATGGACCGCGCCGCCGTGGGGGTGGTGGCTTCCGGCACCGCCACCATGGAGGCCGCCTTGCACCGCCTGCCGTACACGCTGGTGTACAAGGTTCCCCTGCTGACGTACTGGATGGCCCGCATGCTCATCAAGATACGCTTCATCGGCATGGTGAATATCCTGGCGCAGAAACCCGTGGTGAAGGAGCTGGTTCAGTTTGATTTTACGCCGGACAAGGTGATTGATGAAATAGAACGCCTGCTGGTTCCGGAAAACAGGGACGCCCTGCTGGAGGAAATGAAACAGGCCTCCGACAAACTGGGGCAGGGAGGGGCGGCGGAACATGCGGCCCAGGCCGTCTGCCGCCTGTTGAAGGAATAATTCAGGAGCTCCAATGATGCATTGGGGCCGGGAAAGCGCCGTTCCGGCCCTTGATGCGGAAAAATGGGGCAGGGGAAGAGAATTGGCCCTCCAATTTCGGGAACAGGTCATGTAACGCATTTTTGTCCGGCCGCCCCAGCCCTGAATTGTAGATATCCCGGGGCTGCCGTGATGCAGCAGGCAACGTCCCTGCAGCCGGGAAAAACTCCTGAGGGTGGTTGTTCCCAATGCCGGGAGGCCTTTGAAGTTCTTCCTCCGTCATGTTTGGCCATATGGGAAAAAGGAACTTCCGGCATGGAGACGTTTCCGTAGAAAAGAGAAGCGCCGGGCGAACCCGGCGCTTCTGGTGTGTTTTACATTGGCAGCAAGTATGTCGGCCAGGGATCAGACTACCCCCTGGTCGATCATGGAATCCGCCACTTTCACGAAGCCGGCGATGTTGGCGCCGGTGACGTAGTTGGTGAAGGATTTGTCGGAGGAGTATTCCTGGGCGTGGGCCACGGCGTTTGCGTGGATGTTGGCCATGATGGTCTTCAGCTTGTGGTCCACTTCCTCACGCGTCCAGGAGAGACGCTGGCTGTTCTGGGACATTTCCAGCCCGGAGGTGGCCACCCCGCCGGCGTTGGCGGCCTTGGCCGGCCCGTACAGGATCTTGGCGGCCAGGTAAGTTTCAATGCCTTCCAGGTCCGTAGGCATGTTGGCGCCTTCCGCCACCAGGGTGCAGCCGTTCTTGATGAGGGTGCGGGCGTCTTCCCCGTTGATTTCATTCTGCGTGGCGGAGGGGAAGGCGCAGTCGCACGGAACGCTCCAGGGGCGCTGGCCTTCAAAGTACTGGGCCTTCGGGAACTGCTTCACGTATTCCGCGATGCGTCCGCGGCGCTTGTTCTTGAGTTCCATGACCCAGGCCAGTTTTTCCGGAGAAATGCCGTCCGGATCGTAAACATAGCCGTTGGAGTCGGACATCGTGACCGCCTTCGCGCCCAGTTCGTTAAGTTTTTCCACCGTGTACTGGGCTACATTGCCGGAACCGGACACCAGGCAGACCTTGCCCTGCAGGTCGTCGTTGCGGGTGGCAAGCATGTTCTGGGCGAAGTACACGCAGCCGTAGCCGGTGGCTTCCGGACGGATGAGGGAACCGCCCCAGTTCAGGCTCTTGCCGGTGAGAACGCCGGTGAATTCGTTGCGGATTCTCTTGTACTGTCCGAACAGGTAGCCGATTTCGCGGCCGCCCACGCCGATGTCCCCCGCGGGAACGTCCGTATCCGCGCCGATGTGGCGCTGAAGCTCCGTCATGAAGCTCTGGCAGAAGCGCATCACTTCATTATCGCTCTTGCCCTTGGGGTCGAAGTCGGAACCGCCCTTGCCGCCGCCCATGGGGAGGGTGGTGAGGGAATTTTTGAAAACCTGTTCAAAACCCAGGAACTTCAGGATGCCGAGGTTGACGCTGGGGTGGAAGCGGAGACCGCCCTTGTACGGCCCGATGGCGCTGTTGAATTCCACACGGTACCCGCGGTTCACCTGAACCTTGCCCTGGTCATCGATCCACGGCACGCGGAACAGGATGGTTCTTTCCGGTTCCACGATCCGTTCCAGAATCGCGTGGTCTTCATACTTGGAATTCGCGGCCAAAACCGGTTCAATCGTGCTGAGCACTTCCTGAACGGCCTGGATGAATTCTTTTTCGTGGCTATGCTTGGCCTTGACCAAGTCGAGCACGCGCTGGGAATATGTCTGTGCCATCTTTTCTGTTGTTGTATTTGGGTTGACGCTTCACGCGCAGTGTTGCGCATGCGCTTTCCGTTTATCATTCCGTAGAGCGGACTGGCAATTATTTTTTTTCTGACGGTCTTTAGGGGTCAGCAGGAAAATAGAAAATATGTTCATATGTTGTGATTTGTAAACTGACCCCATTTTCGCCGACTGACGCCTTTCCGCATTACGTGTTCCGGATGCTGAAACACGGAGTTTGTCCTCGGTCATTCGGGTTCCTGTTTCCGCGGGGCGGATTTTGAATATGGTTTGGATAAAGAACGAATGAAAAAGAAGAAGTGGTCAAAAACCGTCAAGGCGGCAGACATGGAATTTTGCCAACAACAGGCTAACCCTGGTCAAGTGGACGGGGAAGGCCACGGCGGAGGTTCTTGTTTCCCTCATTGGGAGGGGGGGTAAGCCGGGATTGCCGCCATGGCGTTTTCCGTAGTTTCGGGACCGGCTGCGGCATCCCAGGAATTGCTTGGGCTGGCCTGCATGATGATGTGCCGGAGAAGGGGGCGCGCCTTGATTGCTTCCCGCTGTTTTCTTTCTGCCGCGGATCAACGGTTTCATGCCAGCCGGGTTTCTTGTGGCAGGAGGAAGTTTTTTCCAGGTTTATTCCGTGGGAGAAATGGCGGTCAGGAACTCAGGCGCTCGATCCATGCCCGCGTTTTCAAATCCGTTTCCGCCATTTTTTTTGCCCGGTGGAGCAAAGTTCCCATGGATTTGGGAATGCCCATGTGCAGCCGGTTGCTGATCCATGCATACGGTACCAGCGTGCTTTGCCTGACGGCCAGGGCGATGATGAGTTTGGACGGGTGGCTGTAGGGCGTGGCCAGCAGCTCCTCCTCCGACAGGCCGAATGCTTTCAGCCCGTTTTTGACGATGATTTCCGCCTGGTACTCCCCGATTTCCGACGCGCGCATCCCTGTCGTGACGGGCTTTCTGCGCGCCAGCCGGGGAAGTTCCCCCACCAGCCTGGCACGGAAGGCGCTGGAGCCGTAGCACCAGCCCCGCTGGACGGTGCCGGGGCCTACATGGCCGGCGGGCAGCAGGGAGCGTTCATCCATGCGTTCCGCTTCAAAACGGCCCATCAGATGGTTGAGGTACTTTTGGCGACCGTCTTCTGTGTCGTCGCAGCCGAAACAGACGAGGCCGCGTTCCGGATGAATCCATTTGGGCCTTTTGGCGGGAGAGTCCAGCCATGCGGGCAGGCTCGTCCATTTGCAGCCGGAAAGGAACGTGTGGCGGCGCGCCAGGCCGGACCGGGCCGGGTTCAGGTGGATGTAGTCAATGATGGTTGAAAAATAGTGGGCGTTATCCGCTTCCACCACCATGGCGTGGTATCTGCCCGCGAACAGATGCCCACGCATTCGGTGGCGCGCGTTAAAACGCTGGGTATAAGCGGTCTGGAGCCATTTCATGCCATCCACCAGATTGGCGCGCGCGGTTTGGAAAAGAATGTGGTAGTGATTGGCCATCAGGGCGTAGGCGTACACGGTCCATCCGCTTCTGCGGGACGCCTCCTGAAAAGTCCGCAGAAAAATTTCCCTGTCTTCGTCATCCAGGTAAATGGCGTCTCCGCGGTTGCCCTCGCTCTGCACGTGATAGACTGCTCCGGGGTATTCTATTCTCAGGGTGCGGCTCATGCCGGAAGCGTACCGGAAAAGGTCTGAAATGCAAGTTTGTTGTTATTTTTAACCTGACCCCTATTGTAAAAAAAGAGGAGGAAAAAAATGCTCTTCCCGGCTCGTCCGCGTTTTCCGGAGGAAGCAAATTTTGCCGGAGGGGCTCCGGGCAGAGGCCCTCGGAAGAAGCCGGATTCACTTTCCGCAATGGCGGCAGGGCGTTTGTGCCGGGGAAATCATGCCTCTGCCCCGTGTTTTTCATGAAGGGAACCCCAAATACGCCGTTCCCCGGATGCCATGCCCGGATAGGGCGTGAAAGGAAAGCGGGACGCCACCGGAGTTGGAGAAAGGGGAAATATCTTTTGACCGGGCAGGGGGGGGCTTGAACGGGCATTTCCCGTAATTTGAGGGAAGGAACGGCGTTTTTTCCGGTATTTCAACGGATATAATGTGGAAAGGCCGCCCTTTATTGTAGCTTTTCCCTGCGCATGATCTCGGAGAGCACCAGGTAGAGGTCCGTCTTGTTGACCACGCCCAGCAGCAGGTCGTTGTTCGGGTTCACGAGGGCCAGGGATTCCGCGCAGTGGGGGCGGGAGAAAATGCCCAGCGCTTCCGGAAGGTGCATGTCCGCAGGAAGCGTAGGCATGTCGCTGCGCAGCACATCCATGGCCAGTACGGCCTGGGCCAGCTCCTTGTTGCGGGCAAAGGCCGCCACGTCTTCCGCCACCACGCTGCCCAGGTATTTGCCGGCCGGGGATGTGACGAAGATGGGCTGGGCCGGATTTTTGATGAGCATGGCGGCAATGGTGCCGAATTTGTCCAGGGGATGCACCACGGGCGGGTTCTTGCGCGCTACATCCTGAAGCTGCACCTGGGCCAGGGGTTTGTCAAAGGTGCTTCTGGGGCCGAAGGCCAGGGAATCATGGTACATGGACTGGGCTCTGGTGAGCCTGGCCATTCCGTAGGAAACCAGCACGCCGATAATGAGGGGGAACATCATCTGCCCGGCCATGGTGAATTCCACCACCAGCACCAGAGAGGTGATCGGGGCATTGGCGGCTGTCGTGAAAAAGGCGGCCATGCCCACCAGGGAATAGGCGATGGCATGGTCACCGGGCACGCCCAGCTGGGTAAGAGCCGCGCTGAACAGGAAGCCGCAGACGCTCCCGATAGTCAGGCTGGGCGTCAGGGCGCCCCCCACGGTTCCCACGCCGAAGACGATGGCGACGGTGAATATTTTCAGGAACAGCAGGACAGCGGCTCTCGCGGCGTCAAATTCGTAATTAATGAGGGAAGTGATGATATTTTTGCCGTTCCCTACGATTTCCGGGTAAAAGATGGCGATGACGCCCACCAGCACGCCCGCCGCCGTCAGGCGCACGGGCAGCCACTGGCGCTTGCCGTTCAGGTATTGGCGCGATTTTTTGAGGATGAGGAGCCAGAAACTGGCGACCAGCGAGGCCAGGGCTCCCAGCAGCACGCACCAGAGCACATGCTGGTTGCCCGCCAGGGAGACTTCCTGCTGGAGCTGGTAGATGGGGGCGGGTTCATGGAACAGGCCCATGGTGAAATAGCCCGCGCAGCTGGCCACGAGCAGGGGAGCCAGAAAATCAATGGTCAGCGCGCCCAGAACGATTTCACTTACGAACAGGCCGCCCGCCAGGGGCGTATGAAAGGCGGAGGACATGCCGGAGGCGGCGGCGCAGGCCACCACCAGGCGCAGGCGGGGCGCGGAGAGGTGAAAGAAACGCCCCAGGGCGGAACCCGCTACGGCGGCGGCCTGCACCAGCGGGCCTTCACGGCCGATGGAGGCGCCGGAACCTACGGAGAAAACAGCGGACAGGGAACGCAGAAGGCTGGGCTTGGGAGGCACGTATCCGTTGCCCAGCGCCACGGCTTCCATGTATTCCGTTGCCTTGGCCGGCACAAAACGGTGGGTGAAAAGGAGCGTAAGACCCGCTAAAAGGCCGCCCGCCGCCGGGACGAAGATGCACCAGGCCGGGTCCTGGCCGGCCATTTCCTGAAAGACCTGAATTTGCCTGTAGCTGGTCCGCCCCGTCAGGACGTCCTGCACCAGTTCCACGCCCATTTCAAAGACAAGGGCCATCAGGGCGCCCAGCGCGCCGACGACGACCGCCCAGATGAAGATGACCTGCTTGTCCCCCAGCTTGACTTTTTCACGCAGGCTCAGCGCCATGCGCAGCCATGACCAGGAAAGATGCGTCTTCTCCGCAGGCTGGTTTTTCTTGTCCGTCATTGCAGGGCTTGTTGAAGGGACGCCAGGAGGCCGGCTTCATCTCCCGTCCATTCCCCGTTGGGGCCCAGGGGGGCGTTTTTATGCCACCGCAGCAATTTCTGCATGGTGGTCAGGTAGCCGGTCACCATGGAGGCGGGAACGCCCAGCATCACAATGAGGTGCGCGCTGCGGGAATCGTCCGGCCAGAGGACGCCCTCAGGGCTGATGCCTACGGTGACCTGCATGGAATCCAGCGCGCTGGTGCGTCCGTGGGGGACGGCCAGGCCGTGATCCAGATAAGTGGTCTGCGTTTCCTCGCGCAGAAGAACCGCATTCCTGATGTGCCTTAGCTGTCGGTCGTCAAGGACTTCCGACATGGAATCCGTCAGGGCTTCCAGAGCCTGTGCCTGAGTGGTTGAGGGCTGGAACGTGCGTACGTGAATTTGAAGATTGTCTGCCACCGGGTCTTCAGAAAGCTTTTGGTTTCTCATTCTATGAAGGGAACTATGATTATCAAGGAAATTCTGGCCTGCATGCGGGGAAGGAGGCTTTCCCCCGTGAACGGAGGCGGGAAAAAGGGGCCGGAAACCTTTCCGGAGGGGCTTTTTTGACACAATAGCGGCGGAAGAACCCTCTTTTAGGCTTTTTCTCCGGCGGGAATGAAGCTACCCTGCCGCCATGATGCAGGATTCAGAGGTCATCAAACTCGTCAAGCCCGTACCTTCCGACCGCCTGGCAACGCAGGTGCTGGTGGCATGGTACCATGCGGTGCGTCCCAGGTGGAAGAAGCCGCTGGATTTGGCCATTACGGCCTTTTTTGTGTTGATGATGCTGTATTCCTTTTCCCTGCGGCCTCTTCCCTTATTCGCCTGGCTGTCCCTGACCGGGGCGCTGATGGCGATTATCCTGTCCTGGTTTTACGTTCCCTTCCTGGCAAAGGCCGCTCTGGCCGCCAACAAAAAAGTGCCCATGTACCATCAGGAAAAGGATTACGTTTTCCATGAGGACTACCTGACGTTCTCCAGCAAGGGCGTAGATCCCATGAATATTCCCTACGACCGTTTTTCCACGTTGTGCAGGACGCGCCACGCGCTGCTGTTCCTGTTCGGCAAGAAGCTGGTGCTGTGGCTGCCGCTCCATCTCATGAATGCGGAACAGCTGGAAAGCATCATGCGCAGGTTCCGGAACCATGGCGTGGAAGTGCGGGATATTTCCTGAGGCGGAGGGGCGGCCTGCGCGTTCCTGGAAGGAAGGGGCGAATTTGCCGTTTCAGCGCCTTTTTTGTTGAGCGCGGGAGGAAAACGGGTAGGGTGTCTCCATGTCACGTTACCATGGAGAACAGGTTCTGGTGGTTCCCCGCGCCGCCTTTGAGGAGGCGGGCTATTTCCAGGGACACCGGAAAGGCGGGGATCATTATCTGAATGCGTTCATGAAGCCGGGCGTCGCCTCCTTCATGGACCGGGAGGCCGCGGAAAACGATCCTTCCTACAAGCAGATCATCGCCTATGCCATTTTCTGCCACAGGGGCCGCATTCTGCATTACACGCGCGGAGGTTCCGGCGGCGAGGCCCGCCTGCATGACAAGGGGTCCATCGGCATCGGAGGCCATATCAATCCGGTGGACCGCCAATCCGGCCATGACGACGTTTCCACCTATCTGGCCGGAGTGGAGCGCGAAATCCGCGAGGAACTGGTTATTGACGGGAGCTGCACCCAGCGGGTGCTCGGCGTGATTAATGACGATACCAATGAGGTGGGGGCCGTGCATCTGGGCATTGTCCACCTGTTTGAGCTGGATACGGACCGTGTGCGCGCGAATGAAGCGGCCCTGGCCAATCTCCGTTTCGTGTCTCCGGAGGAACTGTCCGGGGAAATGTTTGAGAAACTGGAGACCTGGTCCCAGCTTGCGTTGGAATTGTTTAAAAGAAGGGAAGACTGAAAAAACGCTCCTTGAGCGGCGTTACCGTTTTTTCTTTAATAGAAAAGCCCCCGCAGGCGTTATGCCGCGGGGGCTTCTTTGTTCCATCAGGGCCTGAAGAAAACGAAGGGCCGTTGATGAAATATTTTTTCCGTGCCGCTGCTGAATGCATCCAGACAGGCCGGCTCCGGGGAAAGCGCGTTCTTCGGGAATAAGCGCGCGGCCCGTCTGGCGGGCGGACGAAAGTTTAAGCCCTGCGGCGGCGCATCAGCAGGATGCCCAGGCCCAGCAGGCCGAGAGAGGCCGCAGCCGGTTCCGGAACGGTGCTCAGGGCGTATGCCCTCATCTGCTCTTCTGTCAAAACCGCCGTGTACAGATCAAAATTGTTCAGGGTATATTCCCCCGTGATTCCATTCGGGACGGTCCATGTGTTTCCGGTGGCGTCTTTGGCGGAGAAATTGATCTGGGTCATGTTCTGGTTGCTGAAAGCGGCTGAGCTGCTGAGGTCTCCCAGCGTGGTCAGCGTGGACGTGTCGTTCCCCAGCATGGCGGAGATGGAAACATTTCCCCTGTTGAATGTGTAAAACAGGGTCAGGGGGGTGCTGGCGGAATAACCGGAAAACGTTTGCGTTTTCCAGGGGGAGGAGGCAGCTGGATTTCCGCCATAAGCAAAACCTCCGGCGCAAAGAGTGAGATTGCCGGACTCCGTAAGCTGAAATCCCAGACCTTCCAGATTTTTGTAAGAGCCGGTGTTGTAGGTAAACAGCAACCCTACATCTGAATTTGAAGTGGCTCCCAGCCCGGAAATGGTGAATGCCATCGTCCAGCTGTATGCGTTGTTTAAGCTAATAGTTGTGGGGGATGACACAGACAGTGTATCGCCGGAGGTTCCGTTATAAACGGTGGTTGCTTTTGAATAAGCCGCGTCCAGACCGTCGATGGAAGCCCCGAAGGACAGGCTGCCTCCTATGGCGGCGATCAGGAGAGCAAGATATTTAGTCTTCATGTGAGTGATTACAACAGTTGCTAAAAATGTTTCCGCGTAAGAAACTTCCGTTTTTTATCGGATTTCTAATCCGCCAACAATTAAAAATATTGAAGATAAATGCGTTGTTTGCCTCAATACATTGATTTTCAGTAGTGTTTCCGGGCGCTGGTCTTTTCCCGGCCCATTTCTTTCGCCATGATTTGCCGAATTTTACTCCTGTTGGGAAGCTCGAATTGCCGCAAACGGATTAGAAATCCGGCGGGAGGCGGCACATCAGCGATGAAAGCGGGAGATGGCTTGTTTTGTTGAAAACGGCGGAATATCGGAATCAACGGCCATGAATTTCTGAAAACGCGATGGAATTGTCCTGCGGCCCGTTGATCGTGAATGAACGGGAATTGGGCAATGCCGACATGGCCTCCGTTTCCGCGGGGAAAAAGGAGAAGGAGCGGTTGAGGGCCTTGCGCTTTCCGGATAGGGTCGGAACAGGAAAAGAGCCCCTCCGTTGGGAATTCCCGTCCCGTGGTTCCTGCAGCCGGGACGGAGAAGGCGGTTGGAGAGCCGCCGTTGTTCTCGGGCCGGAAAACAAACCCTCCGGCAAGCTGTGCTTGCCGGAAGGAGAAAAAACAGTCAGGTATATTGCCTGTTGTCAGGGGAAGCGCCTTTATCGCCCGGAAGGGCCATCCATGATAGCCTTGTGGCTCATGTTCCAGCCGCCGCCCAGGGCCGTGTACAGGGAAACCAGCGTGCTGGCGTGCTGGTAATAGTACTGTGAAAGCTGAATCTGCGCGGGGTAGAGGTTCTGCTGGGCGTACAGGACTTCAATGTAGTTGGAAAGGCCTGTGCGGTAGCGCTCAAAGGAGAGTTTTACCGCCGTGTGGTAGGCTTCCACGGCCTCGGACTGGGTGGCGGTGATGCTCCGCAGCTTGTCCCTCTGGATGAGCGTGCTGGAGACTTCCGCCAGGGCGTTGAGAACCGTTTGCTCATAGTCGTTGCTGGCCGCCAGGAATTCCGCCTTGGCCGCTTTTTCGGAGGCCGTCAGCTTGCCCGCCTGGAAGAGGGGGCCGGTCAGATTGGTTCCCAGGCCCCAGCCGCCGCGGCGTCCCTGCACGTGGCGCAGGTCTGCGGAGGCGAGACCGCCCGCCGCCGTCAGGGAGATGGTCGGGAAGTAGTTGGCAATGGCTACGCCCACCTCGGCATTGGCGGCGCGCAGCTTGTATTCGCTCTGGCGGACGTCGGGCCTTCTGGAAAGGATGTAGGCCGGAATGCCGGCGGGAACCTTAACGTTATAGGCGATGTCCCGGGTGCTGCCGGAACGGCGGATATGGCCGGGAGCGCGTCCGGCCAGGACGGAGACCGCGTTTTCCAGATTGGCGATTTGCACCTGAATGGCGGGAATCTGGGCCTGGGAGGAAGCCAGGGCCGCCTTGGCGGAAGCCACCTGGAGCCTGTCGCCCACCTGGCCTTCGAGCTGTTCGTCAAACAGGCGCAGGCTTTCGGAATAGGATTCCACGGATTTTTGCACGATGGCAAGCTGTTCGTCCAGCTGGAGGAGCTGGAGGTAGGAGTCCGCCACCTGGCGGAGCAGGGAAAGCATAAGCGCGCGCTGTCCTTCTTCGGAAGCCAGGTAGTCTGCGCGGGCAGCTTCCGTCATCCGGCGCGTCTTGCCCCAGATATCCAGTTCCCAGGAAATGCCGGCGTCAATCGCCCCTGGCGTCAGTGTGTTTCCGGTAGTCTGGACGATGCCGCCTCCGGTATAGTTGGAGCCTTTGCTGACGGAGCCGGAATAATCCGCCCACGGGAAGAGCGGGGCCTCCGTGATGGTGATGTACTGGCGTGCCTTTTCCACGCGCGCCATGGCGGCTTTCAAGTCGCGGTTATTGTTGTAGGTGTCCGTCAGGAGGTCCTGAAGGTCCTTGTTTTTGAAGACTTTCCACCAGGGCAGGTCCGCAATGGATTCCGTCGCCGCGGGGGCTCCCCTGAATGCCGCGGGCATGGGCATGTCCACCGGTTTGAAGTCGGGACCCATCATGCAGGAGGAGGCGGCAAAAGCCGTTCCCAGAAGGATGGCGCGTGTGATGTATGGGTTTCTTCGCATATGCGTTGAGTCTGTTTTCAGATGGTTGCAAAGGGGGTTACCCTTTTAATGATTCATGGGCTTCGTGGAACAGATGCTTGCGGGCGATGATTTCATCCGGGTCTTCCGTTTCCACCGTCTTACGGGCGACGCGGACGCGGAAGAGTTTCATGATGAAATAGAAGGAGCACGGAATCAGGAAAATGCCCACGACCGTCGCCATCGTCATCCCGGCAATGACCACGATTCCGATGATATTGCGGGAATAAGCGCCGGAACCGGAGGCCAGCGCCAGCGGAACGCAGCCCAGAATGAAAGCGAAGGAAGTCATCAGGATGGGGCGCAGGCGGATTCTGGCGGCGGAAAGCGTGGCTTCCATCAGCGTTTTGCCGCGTTCCATTTCAATGACGGCGAATTCCACGATCAGAATGGCATTCTTGGCCGCCAGGCCGATGAGCATCACCAGGCCGATTTGCGCGTACAGGTTTAATTCATAACCGAACCAGTACAGTCCCAGGAACGCGCCAAGGGCCGCGATGGGCACCGTCATGAAAATGCTGAGGGGCAGGGACCACCGTTCATACAGGGCCGCCAGGATCAGGAAAACGAAGACGGAGGAGAGCAGGAAAATCTGCACGATGCCGATGCCGTTCTGGATTTTTTCTTCCTGATAGCTCATGTCCGCGTAGCTGTAGCCCATGTCGGAAGGCATGCTGGCTTCAAAGGTTTTTTCCAGCGCCTCCATGGCCTGGGAGTTGGAGTAGCCCCGGGCGGGCGTGACCATGAGTTTGGAGGAATTATACAGGTTCTGGCGCAGCAGGAATTCCGGCCCCGTGATATCCGTGATTTTCACGAGGGTGGAGAGGGGGACGGAACTGCCCGTGTTATTCTTCACGTAGAAGTTCTTGAGCATGTCCGTTCCCGTGCGGTCGCTGCCCTGAGCCTGGATGTACACCTGCCACTGCTGGCCGTAAAGGGTGATGTAGTTGATGAACAGGGACCCCATGTAGGCCTGGAGCAGGCTGTTGGCTTCACTGATGCTGACGCCCAGCGTGGCGCATTTTTCTTCATCCAGCCGCACATCCTTCTGTTCCACGGCGAAGGACATCACGCTGCGCACGCCGCCGTTGTTGTTCGGGTCGAATATCGGAAGCTTGTTCGCTTCCTTCACAAAGATGTCCGTCTGTTCCGCCAGGTATTCCGTGCCCTTGCCGTCGCGGTCTTCCAGCATGAAGGTGACGCCGTTGGCGGAACCTACCCCCGCAATGGCCGGAGGCTGGAAGCACATGGTGACCCCTTCGGAAATTTTCGTGGTCAGCAGGGCGTTCAGCTGGGCAGTGACCGCCAGGGCGCTCTGGTCCGGATTGGGGCGTTCCTCCCAGGGCTTGAGCATGACGAAGAAGAAAGCGTTGTTCGTGCTCTGCACGCCCGTCAGCAGGCTGAAGCCGGAAATGGCGATCACGTCTTTCACGTTCGGATTCTGGCGGATGAGTTCGGAGACCTTGTCCGCGGCGGCCGTGGTCAGCTGGAGGGAGCGGGCCTCCGGCATAATCAGGGCCGCGAACAGGTAGCCCTGGTCTTCATCCGGCAGGAAGCCATTGGGGATTTTCTTGGCTACGGGGACAATCGCGTAGGCGATCAGGGCCAGCAGCGGAATGGAGATGATGAGCTTGCGGGTCAGGAAGTGGCACACTTTGGTGTAGCCGCTGGCCGTGGCGTCATAACCGCGGTTGAAAATGCGGTAGAAGAATTTCAGCGGGCCTCCCTTGGACGGATCCTTGGGTTTGAGCAGAATGGCGGACAGAGCCGGGGAGAGCGTCAGCGCGTTGAACGCGGAAATGAGCATGGAAATGGCGATGGTCACGGCAAACTGCTGGAACAGCGTGCCCGTAATGCCCGGCAGCAGCAGGGAGGGCAGGAACACCGCCGCCAGCACCAGGGCGATGGCGATGACGGGCCCGGATACTTCCTCCATGGCGGCGAAGGCCGCCTGGCGGGGCGTAAGGCCGCGCTCCATGTGGGATTCCACGGCTTCCACCACCACGATGGCGTCATCCACCACCAGGCCGATAGCCAGCACCATGCCCATGAGGCAGATGGTGTTCAACGTGAAGCCCAGGAGAGGGAACAGCGCGAAGGTGGCGATGATGGAAACCGGAACGGCGATGGCCGGAATCAGCGTGGCGCGCCAGCCTTGCAGGAAGACGAACACCACCAGAACCACCAGCAGGAGGGCTTCCACCAGCGTGTGCTCGATTTCCTCAATGGAGGCGCGCACGGCCAGCGTGGTGTCCAGCGTCAGGTTGTACTCCATGCCGGCGGGGAAGCTGCGGGAGCGGTCCTCAAAAAGCTTGACCAGAGCGTCCACCGTGTTGATGGCGTTGGAGCCGGGAGCGGCATACACGGCGATGGCGCCGGAATCCCTGCCGTTGTATTTGCTGGATACGTTGTAAGTCTGGGAGCCCAGCTCCACCTTGGCGATGTCTTTCAGGTAAAGGAGCTTGTTCCCCTCCGCACGGATGATGATGTTGCCGAATTCCTCAGCCGTCTGAAGGCGCCCCTTGGTCTGGATGCTGTAGGTGAATTCCGTTCCGGGAGGGGCCGGCTCCGCACCGATCTGGCCGCCGGGAATCACGGTGTTCTGCGCCTGGATGGCGGACTGGACTTCTCGCACGGAGATGTTCTGGGCGGCCATTTTGGTGGTGTCCAGCCAGATGCGCATGGCGTAGCGGCCCGCGCCGAACACCTGCACGTCGCCCACGCCGGGAACGCGTTTCACGGGGTCCACCAGGCTCACGTAGGCGTAGTTGCTCAGGAAGATGGCGTTCAGGCTGTCGTCCGGAGAATACAGGTTGACCACGGCCAGCGGGCTGCCCGTGGACTGCGTGATGGTGATGCCCATCTGGGAGACTTCCGCGGGAATCTGGGCGGTGGCCTGCCCGTAGCGCATGTAGGCCAGCGTCTGGTCCATGTTGGGGTCCGTGCCGACTTCAAAGACGATGCTCAGGGAGCAGATGCCGTTGTTGGCGTTGGTGGAAGTCATGTAATCCATCCCCACGACGCCGGAAATGGACTGCTCAATGGGGGAGGCTACGGAATTGGCCACCGTCTCCGCATTCGCGCCCGGGTAGGTCGCCTGCATCTTGATGGTGGGCGGGACGATGTTGGGATACTGCTCAATGGGGAGCCCCATCAGGGACAGGCCGCCGAGCAGGATCATCACGATCGAGATGACGATGGCGATGGTCGGGTGTTTGATGAAGAAGCTGGACATGGCGTTAAATCATGAAAATGCGCGGGGAAAAAGGGAAGATGCCGGGTCTCCGGAGAAGGGAGGTTATTTGGCGGACGGCTGGGCTTCTCCATCCTTCATGCCTTCCGGCGTTTTGGCCTTTTCAAAGGACTGGGCCCCTATGGAGGGCATGACGGGCTGGGAAACTACGGGCTTGTAGGGAAGCGGCTTGACGGGGGCGTGCCCCTGAACCTTGGCCGCCTGCATGATTCCCTCCACCACGATGGGGCTGTCCTTCGTGAAGGTGGAATGCGGCATGGGAATGACGTTGATTACCTGCATGCCGTCAACGACGGGGCCGAGGTTGACGACCTGCATGTGGGGAATGTTCTTGTCATCCAGGTAAATGATGAATTTGGCGCTCTGGGCGGACAGAATGGCGCGCGGAGGCACCAGCGCGGCGTTTTCCAGCGTTTTCACCGTGGCGCGGACGCGGACGAACATGCCGGGCCGCAGCGTCAGGTTCGGATTGGGAATGTGCCCGACGATGTTGATGGTGCCGGTCTGGGCATCCACATTCCTGTCAATGGCTACGGGTTCGCCCTGCATGGGGTATTCCGTGCCGTTGGCCAGAATCACGTCAAACTTGATGTGCTTCTGACTGGTCAGATTATTGTCCATGGAGTTCAGGAAGTCCCGTTCGCTCACGGAGAAATCCACCCGGATGGGGTCAATGGAGGAAATGGTGGTCAGCGGCGTGGGGCTGGAGGGCGTCAGCAGGTTGCCGATGGAAGGGGTGGCCAGGCCGGCCAGGCCGGAAATAGGGGCTGTAATGGTGGTGAATTTAAGATTGATCCTGGCTTCGTCCACCTGGGCCTTTGCCGTGGCGATGGCGGCTTTCGTCTCCTGGACCTGCTGCAGGGCGTCGTCCAGCTGTTTGCGGCTGACGGAGCCGGTCTTCACCAGCGGGGTGTAGCGTTCCACGTCCAGTTTGTATTTTTTCAGCGTGGCTTCATATTGTTCCAATCTTCCCTGGGCCTGGTCCAGCGTTGCCTGGAACGGGCGGGGATCAATCTGGAAAAGCACCTGGCCCTTCTTGACATAAGCTCCGTCCTGGTAATCCTTGGAAAGAAGGTATCCCGTCACCTGGGAGCGGATTTCGGCATCTTCCGTGCCGCGCAGGGTGCCCACCCATTCCTGCCTGATGGGAACATCCTTCGTGACCAGTTTGGTCACCTGCACTTCGGGAACGAGCGCCGGCGCCTGGGCGGCGGAATCCTTTTCCCCGTCACAGGAAGTTAGCATGATCACCGGGGAGCAAAGGAGCAGGGTTGTTGCGGCAAACGTCAAAGGCTTGTTGTACATAAATGAATGCGGTTGGTTGCGGCTGGTGCCGGAAGGTGCGGCAAAGCGGAAGAATTTTCTCTTCTTTTTCTTACAAAGTCAACGCAAAGATGTGTTCTGAATTTTGCAAAATGTCTGTAACCTTTGCATAATGAAAGGATAATTTAATTAAACAAATGTATAATATGTGGCTTGCGCCTGTGCCGTCCGGAAGCGGCGGCCTGAGGCTTTTTGATTTCAGGATGCCAGCCGCCTCTTGCGGAGCATGGCGTCCATGCGCGGTTTTCTGCCCATGAAATCCATGAACTGCCGCATGGGCGGCACCGCGTATCCTTTTTCCAGAATGGTTTCCCGGAATTTTCCTGCCGTTTCCCTGTCCGGTCCTCCGGCCTGTTCAAAGGCTTCGAAAATATCCTTGTCCAGAACTTCAGCCCATTGGTAGGAGAAGTAAAAGGAGGCATAGCCCGAAGGGGAGGAAAACAAATGGCGCGCCGTGCGCAGCTTGCCGGCTCTTTTGAAATTTTTGAAATAGTCCATGTCTCCCGCTACCGCGGAATCCACATCATCTAGAGAACCGGAGGAGAAACGTTCCGGTGCCGCATGGACGGCCAGGTCCATCTTGGCGTACAGGAGCTGCCCGGCCAGCGCGAGGGCTGGCGTATTGCCTCGGGAGGCGTCCAGAGAGCGCAGCATCTCCTCCGGAATGGGGAGGCCCGTTTGTTCATGCCGGGCGAAGCTTTTCAGCACGTCCGGACGCCAGCACCAGTTTTCCATGAACTGGGAGGGGACTTCCACAAAATCCCGCGGCACGCTGGTTCCCGCCAGGGAGGAGATGGCAACCCTGGTAAACATCAGGTGCAGCAAATGGCCGAATTCATGGAATAAAGTCCTGACTTCCCGGTGGGTCAGCGTCACCGCGTGTCCTGCCGCGGGCGGGTGAATATTAAGACAGACCATGCCCAGGCGCGGCTTTCCCGGGGTCTCCGGCGTGGACGGGCTGCCCGTGTCCAGGGTATTCATCCACGCTCCGGCCCGTTTATTGTTACGGGAGTAAAGATCCAGATAAAAGGAGCCCAGGCGGTTGCCGTTGCCGTCGTCAATCGTGAAAAAGCGCACGTCCGGATGCCAGACCTCTACGGCTCCGGCGGATTTGTCTGCCGGGATGCCGGATAAGGCCTGCCGTGCCGGAACTTCCGCTACGCGGATGCCGTACAGCCGTTCCGCCAGGGAAAACAGGCCGTCCAGAACGCGGGGAAGGGGAAAGTAGCGGCGCAGCTCCTCCTGGTCCAGCCGGAAACGTTCTTCCGCCTGGAGATTGGCGTAATAGGCCACGTCCCAGGGATTCAGGCGGGCGTTTTCCTGCCCCGTGCGACGGGCCTTCAGGCGGCGGAGAGTTTCCATTTCACGGAAAAAGGGGGCCCTGATCTTGTCCAGCAGCTCATTGACGAACTTCATGGCGTGTTCCCCGTTTCCCGCCATGCTCTCGCGCAGGGCGTAATCCGGGTACGCCTTATATCCGCATAAATGCGCCTTTTCACGGCGCAGGGAAAGGATTTCCCTGATGACGGGTTCCGTGTCGCATGCTCCCGTGGCCAGAGACTGGTGGTGTTCCCATAAATCCTTCCGGCATTCTTCCCGCCGGGCTTTTTCCATGACCCGGGCGGAAGCCGCGGAGTCCAGCGTAAACGTCCAGCCCGGATCGGACTGGCCGGGATGGCGTCTCAGGAACTCCTCACGCGCCTGTTGCAGGGCGCCTCCGTCTATTCCCTCCAGAAGGGCGGCGTTCCGCACCGTCCAGGTCCAGGATTTCCTGGCGTCCATGTACAAATTGTTGAAACGCTGGGAGGCGAGCGTCAGTTCCCTGTCAATGGCCTCAAGCCGTGCGCGCTTGTCCGGCGGCAGATCCGCGCCGTTGTCCCGGAAGCTCTGCATGCTTAGTTCCATATACCGTTTCTGTTCGGGGCTCAGATGAGTCTGCCGCAGGCGTTCCTCCGCGGTTTTCAGGACTTTCCACAGGGCCTGGTCTTTCGTGACGGAGGAAAGGAAGGCGGACACGCGGGGAGCCACGGAATCCATGGCCTTGCGCAGTTCCGCGCTGTCGCACAGGCTTTTCAGGACATAGGCCTTGCACATGCCTTCCGTAAGGAGGTCATTGCTTTTCTCCAGCGCTCCGAACGTATTTTCATACGTCATTTCCTCCGGACGGAGGCGGCTGATTTCCTCTACGGAGGCCCGGGTGCGGCGCATGGCTTCCTGAATATCCGGTTCCAGCTTGTCCGGAGTCAGCCGGCTCCAGCGGATGGGACGCCCCTTGTCCAGGAAAGGGTGGGCGGAAGAGGCCGCCGGGGAGGGGAGGGCCATGGAGAAAAAGAGGAAAAGGAGGTAGAAATACTGCCTGAGTAAACGCATGGCGGCCATCCTACCGAAAGCCGTTTTTCTCTTCAAGCCCTGCGCTTTTCGTGTCTGCATCCGCGGAAAAGCCGGGCCCCGGTCTTGAACGGTTCCCGGTTTGCATGTATGAACCAGAGGAATGTCCACCAAAATCTTTCTCTATGATACCACGCTGCGGGACGGCGCGCAGAGTGAAGACGTCAACCTGAGCGCGACGGACAAGGTCCGCATCGCCCGCCAGCTGGATTATCTGGGCATGGACTACATTGAGGGCGGCTGGCCCGGCGCCAATCCGGTGGAAACGGAATTTTTCAACGCCATGAGAGGCGTCAAACTAAGGAATGCAAAACTGGCCGCCTTTGGAAGCACGCACCATCCTTCCCATACCCCGGAGACGGATCCCACGCTGAATGCCCTGGTATCCAGCGGCGCGCGGGTAGCCGCGGTCTTTGGGAAATCCTGCCCCCGCCATGTGGAAGTGGCCCTGGGCATTTCCCGGGAACGCAATCTGGAAATTATCGGCAATTCCATCTCTTTCCTTAAAAAAAATATGGAAGAAGCCTTTTTTGACGCGGAACACTTTTTTGACGGCTTCAAGCGGGATCCGGAATACGCCCTGGCTGTGCTCCGTACGGCCCGGGAACATGGCGCGGACTGCCTGGTGCTGTGCGATACCAACGGAGGCACCATGCCGGAGGAAATCAGCTCCATTATCCGGACGGTCAGGGAACGCCTGCCTTTCGCCCCCCTGGGCATTCACGCCCACAATGACTGCGAACTGGCCGTCGCCAACAGCCTGGCCGCGGTAAACAGCGGAGCCATCCAGGTGCAGGGGACCGTCAACGGCATCGGGGAGCGTTGCGGAAACGCCAATCTTTGTTCCGTCATTCCCAACCTCCAGGTGAAGATGAAAGGCTTTTCCTGCCTCAGCGGAGCCTCCCTGACGCGGCTCAAATCCACTGCCGCCTTTGTCTCGGAAGTATCCAATCTGGCGCCTTTCCGGCGGCAGCCCTTCGTAGGGAACGCCGCTTTCGCCCACAAGGGCGGAGTGCATGTCAGCGCGATCATGAAGGAAGCCGCTCTGTACGAGCACATCGACCCTTCCCTGGTGGGAAACGCCCAGCGCGTGCTGATGACGGAGCAGGGCGGCAGAAGCAACATTCTTTCCCTGTCCCGCACCCTGGGCTTTGAACTGGAAAAGGGTGACCCCCTTCTGGACGTGCTTTCCGCCGCCGTGAAGAAGAATGCCGCGCTGGGGTATGACTACGTGGCCGCCCCGGCCAGCGCGGAGCTGCTCTTCCTGCGGCACATGCCGGACAGCGCCCTGAAACCGTATTTCAACATCCTGCGCACCGTGGTGCTGACCTCCCGCCATGAAATGGACCCGGACATGATGGTGGAAGCCTCCCTCAAGCTGGACGTCCACGGAAAGGTGGAGCACACCGCCGCCGGGGGCTTTGGCCCCGTGCATGCGCTGGACAGGGCCCTGCGCCGCGCCCTGACGCGCTGGTATCCGGAATTGGAGCAGATGCACCTCATCGACTACAAGGTGCGCGTGCTTTCCCCTACCCGGACGAACATCCCGGATGCGGAGGATGAAAACGGCACCGGCTCCAATGTCCGCGTGCTTATTGAGTCCTCGGATGGCGTCGCCACCTGGACGACCGTGGGCGTTTCCTACAACATTATTGAGGCCAGCCTGGAAGCCCTGGCGGATGCCGTCACGTACAAGCTCTATAAGACGGAGCAGGCCAGATGGCGTGCGGAATGCTGACGGGCGGCGCTCCTTTCCGGGGGACATGGGCGGCCCTTATGGCTTTTCCTTTTCTTCCCGTTCCTCTGCGTGGGAGGGCGACAGCTGAAGAGCAAAATCCCCCCTGCCGGTTGGCTGGTCCAGGACGGGAAGGGAAATGATCAACGAGTGCTGTGAACAGGCCCGGACGGCGGCTGTTTTTTTGAGCCGGGTTATGTTTTCCTGTGCCTCATTCTTTTTGGCCGGTCACGTTGCCGCGGTTAACGCGCGGAGCGCCGGTTTTCAACCAAGTTTGCCCGGAAAACGGATGCGGAAACCCTGCCGGGCAAATAACGGTTTTTCCACGGCTTTTGCCTCACGTCCGCATCTGCCGGGGGTGGGGCAAATAAAATATTGACCCGCCAGCGGGGAAGATTTATCCTGAAAACCTCATTCAACCAGAGGTAGATTACAGCCGTGGAGGACGATATTATTTGCACAGAAAAAATCATTGCGGAACGCAAGACGTTCTTTCTTGATCTCAAACAGAATGCGCGCGGCAAAGTGGTGCGTATTACGGAAAAGGTGAGTTCCAACCGGGACCGGATTATGGTGCCCGCGGAAATTCTGGACGATTTCATCGCCGCTCTCCAGGATATCCGGGAGACGCTGAAGCAGCAGGGGGAATAAGTTCCCCCTCCCTCCTGTTTTTCTTGAAGACCGATAGCGGGGCTGCGGCCGTCCCGCCGTTTCTTGGTGTCCGGGTCATTGAAATCCGGCGGTCAAAAAGTCGTTTTGTCTGAATTAGGCGTTGTCAAAAATAAAAAAGGGAGTATCTTTGCTTCCCGGTTTTGACGTCCCCTTTTTTCCTATTCCGGAGCATTCCGCATTCCGGAGGCGCGGGGCCGCAATGTTGATGCAACCACGAATATTTCAGAGATATGACGACACAACAGGAATTGACTCCGGAGTTGATACGGGCTGCGCTGACCACGGTTAAATTTCCGGGGTTCAGCCGGGACATCGTATCTTTCGGGCTGGTGAAAAAGATCGACATTGACGCTGAAAACAACGTCACGATTGATTTGGTGATTGAGAGCAAGAATGCGGATATTCCCCGTTACATTTTTGAAGGCGTTCACGGCGTGATGAAGCATTTGCCCGGCGTGAAACACTGTGACGTCAATATTGAGCATAAGGCTCCGGAAGCCAAAAAGGGAATTAATGACGACCCCTCTACCTGGAAATCCTCTGTTCCCGGCGCCAAACATGTCATTGCCGTGGCTTCCGGCAAGGGCGGCGTGGGCAAATCCACCGTTTCCGCGAACCTGGCGGTGTCCCTGAGCAAGCTGGGCTATTCCGTCGGCCTGGTGGACCTGGACATCTACGGCCCGTCCATGTCCCTGATGTTCGGCACCAAGGAACGCCCCGGAGCCAATGAGAATGACGAATTTCTCCCGGTGACGGCTCATGGCGTGAAGCTCCTTTCCATGGGGCTGCTGATTAACGAGTCCGATCCTGTAGCGGTGCGCGGCCCTTTGGCGACACGCTACGTCCAGCAGTTCCTGCGCAACGTGGCGTGGGGGGATGTGGACTTCCTGATTCTGGACCTGCCGCCCGGCACCGGAGACATCCAGCTGACCATTGTTCAGACGGCGGAACTGGACGGCGTAGTGGTGGTGACCACGCCGCAGGAAGTGGCGCTGATTGACGCGCGCAAGGCAATCGGCCTTTTTGAACGGGTGAAGACCCCCATTCTGGGCGTGATTGAAAACATGAGTTATTTCCAGTGCCCCTCCGACGGAAAGATTTACCATATCTTTGGCGAAGGCGGCGGCGAACGGGAAGCGGCCAAGCTGGGAGTGCCCCTGCTCGGCAAGATTCCGCTGGATATTTCCACCCGCTCCGGCGGGGACGAAGGCCGCCCCGTGGCTTTGGAAGATCCCGGGCAGAACCCGGTTTCCGCCGCGTTCCGCCAGGTGGCGGAACAGTGCGCCCGCGTGGTGCTTAACCGTTGAATGACCGACGGGGCAGGATGCCCCGGCACGGTGGACAACCCTTAACTTTAAAGCCGGATTGGAGCTTGCCGCTCCAGTCCAGCTTGTTTGCCGGGAATGGTTCCGGCTTTTGGAATGAGGAAAGGCATGGAAGGAAATAAGAAAATGAATAAGACGTGGAATTTGAAGGAGATGAAAAAGCTGATACCGCTGGCTTTCCCGGTGCTGGTGGTCAACCTCTCCATTGTGGGCATGGGTGCGGTGGACGCGATTGTGGCCGGGAGCGCCGGCGTGACGGACATGGCCGCCGTGGCCCTGGGGTCTTCCGTGTACCTGCCCGTGGCTCTGTTCGCCTGCGGCGTGCTGATGATCATCGGCCCCGTGATTGCCAATATGCGGGGGAAAAGCCATGAAAGCCGCGTGGGCTACATGACCAACCACGGCCTGTGGCTGGCGTTGATGCTCAGCCTGGTTTCCATGCCGGTCATTAATGCGCTGAGAAACGTGTTCGGCTGGATTTCCGATGACGCCGCCATGTGTCAAATGGCTTCCGCCTACATGTCCGCCATTATGTGGGGGCTTCCCGCCAACCTGGGATTCGTGGCCCTGAAGAGCCTGAACGAAGGCTCCAACATGACGCGGCCCGCCATGTACGTGGGATTGTGCGGCCTGCTGCTCAACATTCCCCTGAACTACATGTTCGTCTTCGGCATGTACGGTTTTCCCCGCATGGGCGGAGCGGGGTGCGGCGCGGCCACGGCAGTCATTTTCTACATTGAATTCCTGCTGATGTTCCTGCTGGTTTACTTTAATCCCAAGCACAGGCCGTACCGCAGGCACATCATTTCCTGGCGGAGGCCTACGCCTTCCGTCATCACGCACCTGGTGCGTCTGGGCGTGCCGATAGGCGTTTCCCAGCTGTGCGAGGTGATGCTCTTCTGCGCGGCGGCGCTGGTGCTGGCGCCTCTGGGAGAGACGCAGGTGGCGAGCCACCAGATTGCCGGGAATGTGGGCGCCCTGGTGTTCATGCTCCCGCTCTCCGTAGGGCTGGCGGCTTCCATCCGCGTGGCGTACCATCACGGCCGGAATGATCTGGCAGGCGCCAGATCCGCCATTCTGTCTTCCTACGTGCTGGTGCTCACCATCTGCCTGTGCACCTTTGGAGGCATCACCCTGTTCCGCGAGCAGATTGTGCTCCTGTACAATGACTCGGAGCTGATTGTCAGCACGGCTTCCGTCCTGCTGATTCTGGCGGCGGCCTACCAGCTTCCGGACTGTTTGCAGGTGCTCTCCGCCGGGGTTCTGAGAGGATTCCGGGACACGGCGTCCATTACCTTCATTACGTTCTTCTCTTATTGGATAGTAGGATTTCCGGCGTGCTACATCCTCGCCCGCACGGACTGGATTGTCCCGGCCATGGGCGCGCGCGGCATCTGGACGGGATTCATCATCGGCCTGTCCGTAGCGGCCGTGCTGCTGCTCTGGCGCGTCGTCCGTACCGTTAAACGGGAGTTTAAGATGATGCGGCTCCATGAACAGTAAGGGACGCTCCCTCCTGTTTTTATGGAGAGGTTAATTCCCCTCTTTTTCCGGGATTGCCTTCTCAGCAGGGATGAGTTTCCCTTGTTCCAGGCTTCGCGGGTAGGGGAAGAGTTTTTTCTCTTCGCCAAATTTTACGGTCATTCGGCCGGAGGATTCGTCCAACTTTACTACAATGCCCGTGCCGTATTCCCGGTGGGTAAGGAGCGTCCCTTTACGAATACGCACGTTCGGAGCGGGCGGAGGTTCCTCTTCTTCCTCTTCCGGACGGCAGACGATGCGGTCATCCGCCGTTGGGGAGGGAAGGGCTTTTTCTTCTATAGCGCCGGTCATGGAATCCTGCTGGACTCCGGCCATCATTTCATAGTCTTCCCGGCTCAGGACGGTAGCGTACAGCCCCACGTTTTCCTCCGCGTGGCGATTGACACCCGTATAAACAAGACTGGCGTCTTCATACCGTTTGAACTTGTACACGGCATCATTCATCAGGGCCTCATTAAAGACGTTCAGGCTGACGAGCAGTTCAAAATCTTTTTCCGTCAGCCCGGTTACTTTCCGGAACAGATGCGGCTCCAGTTGGGTGATCACATCTTTCAGGCAGTATTCCCGGAAGTCTGACAGATACATGAAGATGGGGATTCTGGCGGCAAATTTGATCAGTTTCTGCTGTATCTGCCTGCGCAGGGATTTGATTTCCTTTTCTTCCTGTGAGAGGTCTTTTTTTTCCTTAGGGGTCAGATCGTCTTTTCCTTTGCGCATTCCTTTGACGGCATCTGATTTGTTGATAATGGTCTCAAGATCACTGTTCAGATTGCGGAAGCCTTCAATGCTCATCAGGGCATCCATGGCTTCCCGGCTGGCAAGCAGGCGTTGCAGGGTGACGTTATCCACATTGACCAGCAGGGCGCTTTCCCAGCGTCTGGCCAGCAGGGTGGCGCTGGTTCCCGCCATGGCCATATCCAGTATTTCCGCGGCTTCCACCTGTTTCATGGCGCTGCCGTCGTAGGCCAGCACGGGAAGAAAGCTGATGAACTCCTTCACCTTGGTTTCCGGATTGCCCGGGTTGGCGTTCAGGCGGCAGCTGTAGTCAGCTATTTGCTTAAGGGCGCGATCCAGGGCAAAGTCAAAGACGTAGCAGTTGGGTTTGACGATTTCTTTTTTCCCCGGCTGATCACTGTCCACCGTCCACGGGCTTTGCACCCGGAAGGCTGCCTGAAAGTAGGTTTCCGGGCTGGAGAGATTGCGCAGCATGAAGATGCCGGCCCAGGGCTTGACGGTAACGCCCGTGGTCAATTTGCCGCAAGAGAGCGTAATGGTTTTACTTTCCAGCGGATTGCCGCCCATGGCCTTCAACACGGGCGGCAGGGCGTTCGCACCCGTGCCGGCTTCCGGTCCGGCGCAGACGATGACCTGATAGTCGTGGTAAAAGGTATTCTGACGTTGTTGCAGCAGGTTGTTCATGGCGTGGCAGGAAGACACATCCGGCAGGAACCACAGGGTATGGTTAAGCAAACTCATCAGCCGGGTATCCGAGTAAGGCATGGGGGGCTTTTTGCCGCCCAGCTTCAGCTCATCCGTCGCCGCGGCATGATGGGAGCCGCGGATCAGATCCAGCCATTTCTGGACGTATTCTTCATGAATAAAACGGGCTTCACTCCCTTTCCCTTCCGCTTGGAAGAAGACGTTCAGGTCAAATTCGTTGAACTCTCCCCCCAGAGCGATTTGCCGGATGTCCTCCGGCACGCGGTAGGTAAGCAGCACCATGCGCGGCAGGGCGGCATACGGGTTATTTTCCCCTTGCCAGGCAGCCTTGGCGCGCTGTTCATCGGAATACGTCCAGCTGTAAATTTGTTCTTCAATAAACTCGCCGGAGTTCAGGGCGCGGAACGGCGTGCCGGAAAGGTACAGGTAGTGGTCCGCAGTGATGGGCAGATCCTGTTCATCGCAGACATTGCCGGTGTTGGTTTCCGGGGGCGCGGTGTTGTATTCTTCTTCCTCATCCTCCGTCAGGAACAGGGCTTTGGCGTTTTCCTTCCACGCCCCAAAGTGGTATTCGTCAAAGATAACCAGATCCCAGTTGATTTCCCGCACCCATTCATGCTGGGGCTTGATACCGCCTGTTTCCTTATTTACCCCCAGAAAGTCCTGAAAGGAGCCGAAGCACACAATGGGCCGTCCGGCGTCCGCCTGCCGGTATTGCGCGTCAATGGGCTGGGCGTCCGTCCCTTGTTCCCGGCAGATGAATTGCCAGCCTTCAAAGTCCAGGTGCGTTTCCAGGTCTTCCTTCCATGCGGTTTGCACCGCCGGCTTGAAGGTCAGGATGAGCGCCCGGCGCGCGTTCATCCGCCGTGCCAGCTGGTAAGCGGCAAAGGTTTTGCCAAAGCGCATTTTGGCGTTCCACAGAAAACGCGGCGTGCGTCCATCCGCGCGTTCCGCTTTAAAGTAGTTTAGTGTCCGCTCCACGGCTTCCGCCTGTTCCGGGCGCATGGTAAAATCCCTGGTACGGTTTTCCATGTTGGCCGTCCGGGTGCGCACCGCCAGCCATGCCGCCCTGATTTCTTTCTCCGTACAGCGGAACCATTCCCCGCCCACTCCCTCCACGCCTTTTTTCTCCAGCATCCGGTGTACGGCATGGTCCGTAAAGCTGCTTCCATCTTCATACAGCGCCGGTTCCGCAAAGATAACCCGGTAGGGTTTCTTCCCTTCCGGCCTCAAGGTAGGGTACTGCTGCGCTACGCGTTTTTCCACATCCACCGCCGTATATCCTACTTTTAGACAACCGGGATAGCTGGCGTCCTCATAGGCATAAATCATTGGCCGTGCGCTCGTCTTCCCTTCAAAAAAACGCCCGTTCTTTTCCATGACTTTTGCTCCTCTTTTTCTTGCTCCCGTTAACCTTCCATCGGACGGATCATACTTTCTATGAATTCTATTTCTTCTCCCGTTAAACCATATTTTGCGTAAAGTTCTTCATCCGTCCACGCCTTACTAAAATCCTGCATTGGTACGAAGGAATAGACTTGTTTGGAAGCATCTTGCGTGTTTTTTTTCAATAATACCATGAAGCGGAAGAATTTTGTTTTAATATAGCTTATTACGTTTTCAGCTTCTTCCGTGGCATTAAAAGGGCCTATTACTAGGTAGGTTTCTGTACAGCAACTTCCGGGTTCTCCTAAGAAGGGCTTTCCCAATACAAAATAAGGAAATGCTCCTCGTTCTCCGTATGCTCTTGAAATAAATACCTTATATTTGTGTATCCATTCCTGGTTTTGAGTAATCTCGGAAGGGTTAATATAACCGGGATCCCTAATTACATTTTTGTTAGAATAAATCTTTACAGTTCTGGTCTCTGTTTTTTGTTTGCCTTGTACGTGACTAGGTATCCCAAACGGTTTTCTAGAACTTATTATATCGTTAAATTTTGATTCTTGTTCAATTTTTTTGTAAATATGGATAGCTTGATTGAAACGAATGTATGTATCGGCTTGTTTCTCTAGAAGAGGACGAATAAGTTCATTCTTTTTATCATTTGAGATAGTTCTAACAAAACAGTCTCCCTCGTGATCTCTATTCCATAAAAAATAACAAATTCCTCCGGAAATATCTACTCCGGGAAAACATTCTGTTGAATTGAAATAATCAATGAGTTTGCTGATGCGTTCATCATTAAGCATGGAGAACCGGAAAGAATCTAATCCTTTACCTCCTGAATACCATCTTGCTGGTATAATCATGCTTATGTATCGTGGATTTAGCTTTTTGGATTGTTCAACAAACAAATGATATAATGGTCTGGCACTTGCTCCGTTTCCTCCATCGTCAAGTTGATAAGGAGGGTTGCCGATGATGACGTCAAAGTTCATATGAAACAGGTTATTCGGATTGTTAGCGTGGATGAATTCATAAGCGTGGCTTTCCAGCTCCTCTTTTCGTGCCTGTTCTCCATAGGCTGCTTGAGAGGCTCCGCAAAAGACGCATTTGCCACCCCTCCAGGTGTGTGTGATGTGTTTGTAGCGGATGTTGCCGTCAGCATTGTCAAAACGAACGACGGAGTAAGGCCCACTGGGGTATTTGGAACAATACACTCCGCGGCGGGCGAGGAGGGACGTCAGCTCCGTAATGGCAATGCCAAAGAGCTGATTTTTGAAAATGTGTTTCAGGCGTTCCTCCCGGTTTGGGAGGTGAGCTTCCAGCCCCTTGTTGAGCCTTTTGGCAATTTCCCTCAGAAAGATGCCGCTCTTGCAGCAGGGGTCCAGAAAGGTAACGGAAGGGTCGGAAAAAAGCTCCTGCGGGAGCAAATCCAGCATGGCGTTGGCAATCTCCGGCGGTGTGAACACCTCGTCACTGGAAAGATTGGCCAGGCAGCTCAATACGTCAGGGTTATGGATGTTATTGTTCATGATTCCGCTTCCGGCAGTTTGAGGTAATCCATGGGGGGGAACTCTCGTACCGGGTATTTGGGTACGTATTCCAGAGGAAGTTCCCCTTCCGCCTGTTCCAGGGAAGTCCGGGCGTTTTGATCACGCAGGAGTTCATTCTGGTGGAAATCCCGGCGTTTGATGAGGGTTCCGCCCACGGCGGACCATTCGGAAAAGAGGATAGGCTCCTGAGTATCCCGGGCGGAGGCATCTACTTTTTTCATGCTCAAAGCGTTGCCGTTAAGAATATTGCGTTCCAGGACAAAGTGGACGGTATTCTGGCATTCCGCGGAGGGCAGACGTTTTAAACGCCGTTCATATTCCATCAGCCACAGGGTCAGCAGGCGTGCCCGGCAGGTGCGGACGTTATCCGCCAGCAGTTCCACCCCATAGATAGACATGAGAGCCAGCACGGCGCGGAACTCATAATCCGCCGGGGAACTGCCGTATTGCCGGCGGACGGTTGCCAGCTTCCTCAACAGGATAGGAGCCAGAAAGGCGCCTTCTCCGCACGCCGGTTCCAGAAAGCGGCTGTCAATGCGTTCCGCTTCATGCGCCACCAGATTGAGCATGTCATTCACCAGCCAGTCAGGGGTGAATACTTCTCCGTGTTCTGCTACCCGTTTACGGGACTTAATTTGAGATAACTCTGACGATAAGGAACCCACTTGGGGAAAATAGGCGGATTCCTAATCAGCAATAACCAAGACCATGTTTTTTAAGTGTTTTTACAGTGACAAAATGAAGAAAAATAAAACTTCCTTATCTGCTATTGAAGGTATCAAATCCCATTTATGCCCGTGTTTCCTTATTATTTTTTCAATTCTTTCTGTTTTAGGCTTGATGCTGATTAGGAATCCGTTTGCTTATCTTTTCTTTATGACTCAACAGGAATTGACGGAAGAAGAGGCCTTGCTCATTTGCTGGATGCGTAAAAAACGCGTGCAGGCCGCGGAAATGATGGTCATGGCGCGGTTGCTCCGGGGAGTGTCGGCCGGGATGGCCGGGCGGCTGCAATGCGTGGAGCTGGGGATTAAGGAATGGAAAGCGATGAAAAAGACGGTCAGTTTTTCCGTTTGCGTGGCGGAGTCCTTGAAAGCCCGGGCGCATCGGCGGCGACGCACGCTGGAAGAAATCCGGTGCGTTACGGCGCGGATGGTGAAGTCATGGCCGGAATTGAGGCATAAGATGATGCGGGGCCTGAGGCGGGAGGATTGCCAGCGCATCCTGAATATATTCCCGACGGCCAGCGGACGGCGCAAGGCGCGCGTCATTCTGCACGGAATATGCGCTTTTGCCTGCCGCAGAGGATGGGCGGGGAAGAACCCGGCAGCGGAGACGCCGTGCCCGCTGGTGAAGGAAAGAAGGGTGCCTGTGCTGACGCCGGAGGAGTGCCGGAAGCTGATGACGGCGGCGCGGGAGGTGTGCGGCGGCGAGTGTCTGCCGGCAGCCGTGCTGATGCTGTATGCCGGAGTGCGTCCGCAGGAGGTCAGAAGGCTCCAATTCCGGCATATCAGGCTGGAAGAAAAAGCGGCGCTCATTCCGGCGCGGCATTCCAAGACGGGAGGGGCGCGGCGGGTGACCCTTCGGCCGGCGGCGTTGCGGTATTTGCGGGCTTTCCGGCATCATTCCGGGGAAGAACCGTTGTGCCCGGCAGGATGGGAACGCAAGTGGCGGCTGGTGCGCGCCCGTGCCGGCTGGAATAACAGCCGGCCATGGGTGCAGGATGTGTTAAGGCACACGTTTGCCAGTTACCACGCGCTGGAATTCCGGGATTATGCCGGCTTGCAATGGGAGATGGGGCACCAAAATGCCCATTTATTGAAAACCAGATATCTGAATATGGATGAAATCAGAAGGCAGGATGCCCGTGCTTTCTGGTTGGCGGCGTAAGTCTCCCCTTATCTGTGGGAAAACAGAGCGGTTGAATAAGAAGCAGGAGCGTTCATGCAAAGCGGGCGGTTCCCTCTCATGGAGGGAACCGCCCGCAAACGGTTTAAGCCGGCGCACCGGAGATTTTAGCCGATGCGTTCCACTTTCACGGAGTGGGACTGGCCGTTGATGACGATGGTCAGGTCACGGGAACCGGAGGGGCCGCTTACCCGGGCGGTGATTCCGTTGTCAATGACGGTCATGGACGGCGCGGCCGCCGGAGCCGCGGCGGGAGCGGTGTTCACCTGCACGGGGGCTTCTTCCTTAGGTTCCGGCTTTTTGTAGAAGTCTTCCACCTGCTGCGGGAACATGGCGTAGATGACGCAGTGTTCGTCGTCCGTGGGGAGCCCCTTTTCCGCAAGTTTCCTGCGCAGGTCTTCCATGCCGGGCTTGATCAGGTCCGCCGGGCGGCAGGTGATTGGTTCCTTGCCCATCTTTTCCGCGCAGAGTTTCTGCACTTCCGGGTCCACGGGAGCCGAGGTGCGGCCGTAGTAGCCCAGGGCAATGTCCGCCGCCTGGGGGGTGATGTTCTTCCAGCGGCCGAACTTGACGTTCAGCATCGCCTGCACGCCTACGATCTGGGAGGTGGGGGTCACCAGCGGAATCCAGCCCAGGGCCTTGCGGACTACCGGGATTTCCGCGAATACTTCCTCAAATTTGTCTTCCATGCCCTGTTCCTTGAGCTGGGTGCGGAAGTTGGAAAGCATGCCGCCGGGCACCTGATAGCGGAGCGTGTCAGAGTCCACCACTTCGTTGCGGTGGGAGGCGAATTTGCCCAGGCTGTCATAGACGGGTTTGAGCATTTCGGAGACTTCAATGAGCTTGTCCGCGTCGTAATCCGGCTTGCGGGGATTGCCGTTCAGCAGGGCAAGCATGCGCAGGCAGTCCGGCTGGCCCGTGCCGTTGGCGAAGGGGGAGATGGAGACATCGCACGCGTCCACTCCGGCATCAATGGCGCTGAGGTAGGTGGAGGCGCCGAGGCCGGCGGTGTCATGCGTGTGGATCCAGACGGGGATGTTCAGGTCCTTTTTCAGGGCGCTGACGAGTTCCTGGGTGACATACGGAGGAATGAGGCCGGCCATATCCTTGATGACGATAGCGTCCGCCCCCATGTCCGCGAGTTCCCGCCCCATGTCCACAAAAGTCTGCGTAGTGTGCACGGGAGAAGTCGTGTAGCAGATGGTGCCGTGGGCCTGCGCTCCGGCTTTCTTGGCGGCGCGGATGGAGGTTTCCATGTTGCGCGGATCGTTCACGCAGTCGAAAATGCGGAAGATGTTCATGCCGTGCTTGGCGCTCATGGCGACAAAGGCTTCCACCACGTCGTCCGCATAGTTGGTGTAGCCCACGATATTCTGGCCGCGCAGCAGCATCATGTGCGGCGTTTTGGGGGCCGCTTTTTTCAGGGCGTCCAGCCGGTCGAAAGGCCATTCTTTCAAGAAGCGCAGTCCGGCGTCGATGGTGGCGCCGCCCCAGGTTTCCAGGGCGCTGAAGCCCATGGAGTCGAGAATGGGGGCAATGGGCAACATGTCTTCCGTCTTCATGCGGGTTGCCGCCAGGGATTGATGCCCGTCGCGCAGAACGGTGCAGTTGAATGTAACAGGATTCATTATTTAGTTAACTGTTGTTAAAAATTGAAGAGGTGGCTTCTGGAGAATGATTTTCTCACAGCCTCCCTTGCAGGTCAAGCATACAAGAGCGGATTCCCCGGAAGAACTACTGGACGGGGGCCGTCAGGCGCGCCAGGTTGCAGAGCATTTTGAAGCCCAGGGATTTGTTGTTGTAATCCGCCAGGGATTCCCTTTTGGATGAGGAAAAATCCCGCTCCAGCATGGCTTTCACCTCCGCGCAGGCGGAGGGGGAATGGATAACGGCGGTGATTTCAAAGTTCAGGGCCAGGGAACGGTTGTCCAGATTGGCGGTTCCCACGGTAGCTATGTCATCGTCCATCAGAACCACTTTCTGATGCAGGAACCCCTTTTGATAGGCCCAGAGCTGGATGCCGTATGTGTCCAGGTCCCGAAGGAAAGTAAAGGAGGACAGTTTCACCAGAATATGGTCCGCCCGCTCCGGGCGCAGGATGCGCACGTCCACATTCCGCAGGGCCGCCGCCTGCAGGGCGGCCATGACTCCCTCGTCCGGGACGAAGTAGGGCGTGGCGATCCAGAGCCGGCGGGTGGCGCTGTTCGCCAGGGCGATGAGCGCGGTTTTCCAGGCGGGAATGACGTCTGCGGGACCGGAGGGCAGGATGAGCAGGGTTTCATCCTCCGGCTGGGGAGTGATTTCCCAGCGGAGGCGGGGAAGGGAAGAGGGACCGCATTTCAGCATGGCCCAGTTCCAGTCCTCCAGAAAGCTGATTTGCGTTTGCTGGACGGAAGGCCCCTCAAGCTGAACAAACGTGTCGCGCCAGTAGCCCAGAGCGCCTTTGCCCAGGTATTCCCTTCCTATATTCATGCCTCCGATAAAGGCGGTGGAGCCGTCCACCACCACCAGTTTCCGGTGGTTGCGGAAGTTCAGCCGCAGGATGTTGCTCAGGAAATGGCGTTTCCCGTTGAAAGGCTCAATGTTCACTCCTGCCTTCCGCAGGGCGGAAATGTAACCGGGCGGGAGCTTGTGGGAGCCGATTTCATCATACAGCATGTAGATGCGGATGCCGGCCCTGGCCCGTTCAATCAGCAGGTCCTTCAGGTTCTGCCCCACGGAATCATTTTTGATGATGAAGAATTCAATCAGGATGTAATGCTCTGCGTTCTTGATGGCGTCGTAAATGCGCGGGAAAGCATTGGCCGCGTCAATAAGCAGGCGGCAGGAATTGCCGCGGCAGACGGGCAGCCGCACGATGTTGGAAAGCGTGCGCATGATTTTTCCCGCCGTGTCGGATGACTGTATGGCATACGGAACCATGCAGTCTGTGATTTTATCCGTCAGTTCCCCCCATGCGGATTCGGGGTCCGTCTGGCGGCGGCGCGTTTCCACATATCCGCTGAATCTCCGGCGTCCCAGGATCAGGTAAAAGGGGACGGCAATATATGGAAACGCCAGCAGGGAAATGAGCCACGCGATTGTTCCCTGAGGCGTGCGCGTGTGGAGCAGGGCCGGAATCAGGCAGAAGGCGCCTGCAATGTGGCAAAAGGCGGCAAATCCCAAATATGGCTCTTCAGGAATGATCATGGAACGGAAAACCGGAAAAGATGCGGGGGGAGGAAAACGGCGGGGAGAAGTGAAAAGGCTGGCTTTTGAAGCAGGAGATGATACTAAGGTGGCGCATGCTCGTATTATCACGGGTTCAGGGATTAGAAAAGCGTAATTTAAGGGAATGAAGCAGTATTTGGCACTTTTGGAGGATGTTCTGACTAATGGGGCGGGGCGGGAGGACCGTACCGGAACGGGCACCATCGGCGTGTTCGGGCGGCAGAGCAGGTATGACCTGCGCGACGGTTTTCCGTGCCTGACGACCAAGAAGCTTCATTTGCGCTCCATCATTTATGAACTGCTCTGGTTCCTGAAAGGGGATACCAATATCAGGTTTTTGAAAGACAACGGTGTCAGCATCTGGGATGAATGGGCCGACGAAAACGGGGATCTGGGGCCCGTGTACGGCGCGCAGTGGCGCTGCTGGCCGGGAAACGACGGAAAACCCATTGACCAGATTGCCAAACTGATTGACGGCCTGAAACATAATCCCTGGTCCCGGAGGCACATCGTCAGCGCGTGGAATGTGGCCCTGGTGGACGATATGGCCCTCCCTCCGTGCCATTCCCTGTTCCAGTTTTGCGTGATTCCCGCCCAGCCGGGAGAAGAAAAACACGGCCTTTCCCTCCAGCTTTACCAGCGCAGCGCGGATCTTTTTCTGGGGGTTCCCTTCAATATAGCTTCCTATGCGCTGCTGCTGCTTATGACCGCCCAGGTATGCGGGTATGAAGCCCGGGAATTCATCCATACGTTCGGGGATCTGCACCTGTACCGGAACCATCTGGACCAGGCGAGGGAACAGCTTTCCCGCACGCCCCGTCCTCTGCCGGTCATGAAGCTCAACCCGGAGGTGAACACCATTGACGGGTTCCATTATGAGGACTTTGAGCTCGTGGGGTATGATCCCCTGCCGCACATCAAGGCTCCCATCTCCGTTTAGCGTATTCATCCCTTAACCCATCATGTCACAGCCCGTTACTTATACAGGAGTGGTCGCCATGGCTCCCGACCGCGGCATTGGTTACCGGGGAGCGCTCCCCTGGCATCTGCCGGACGATCTCAAAACGTTCAAGCGCATTACGACGGGGCACCCCGTGCTGATGGGCCGGAAAACGTATGAGAGCATAGGCAGGCCCCTTCCCGGCAGGCAGAACATCGTGCTGACCCGCGATCCGGCGTGGACGGCGGAAGGCGTTCAGGTGATTCATTCCGCAGGGGAGTTGGAACGTCTGGAATTGATGGTCCCGGAAATCATGGTTATCGGGGGGGCGGAGATTTTTTCCCTGATGATGCCGGCCATGTCCCGCATGTGGGTTTCCAAAGTAAAGGGGGAATATCCGGCGGACACTTTTCTTCCTCCGTTTGAGGACCGGCTGGCGCATGCCGTCCTGAAGGAACGGTTTGAAAATTTTGACCTGTATTTGTACGAGCAGGTCAAATAGCCGTTCTTGTCCGTAACTCTGCGGTCAGGCGCTGAAGGCATAAAAAAGACGGAGCGGCAGGGCCGCCCCGTCTGGCATGGAGCAGTTTTTCTTTACATCTATTCCGCCTTTCCGGCAAACAGGCCTTTCACCCATTCGCGGTAACGCTGGAACATGGCGTACAGGGCCGGAATGAACAGAATGCCCACCAAAGTAGCGAGGATCATGCCGTAGAAGGTAGAGATGCCAATGGCTTTGCGGCTTGCCGCGCCCGCTCCGGAGGCGATGACCATGGGGAATACCCCGATGATGAAGGATATGGCCGTCATCATCACGGCGCGGAAGCGCTGCCGGGCCCCTTCCAGGGCGGCTTCCTGGATAGGAACGCCGCGCTCCCGCTCCATCTTGGAGAATTCCACCATCAGAATGGCGTTTTTCCCGGCCAGGCCTACCAGCATCACCAGACCGAGCTGAGCGTAAATGCTCAGAGGCGTATTGCAGATCATCAGGCCGAGCAAAGCGCCCAGCAGGGCCACGGAGACGGAAACAATGACGGAAATGGGGACCGTCCAGCTTTCATATTGCGCCACCAGGAACAGGTAACCGAAGAGCAGGGCCATCCCCATCAGCAGGACGATTTTTCCGTCGTTCTGCCGTTCCTGATAGCTCATGTCCGTCCAGGTGATGGAGTAGTTTTCCGGCAGCGGAATAGCCTCAATCTGGTTCATCAGCTCGCCGCTGCTGACGCCGGGTTTTGCCTGGGCGGTCACTTCCGCGGACATGAGCTGGTTGAAGCGGGATATCTGCCGCGGCCCTACCATGTAGGACAGGGTGGCTACGGAGCTGAGCGGAACCATCTGGCCCTGATCGTTCTGAATGTAGGTGTTCATGATGTCATTGATGGTGGTGCGGTTTTCTGCCGCAGACTGCATCTTCACCTTGAACGTGTAGCCGATCAGGTTGAAATCATTGATGTACATGGAGGCCAGCTTGCTTTGAAGCGTCGTGAAGATGCGGCTGACGGGCACGTGCATGCTCTGCGCCTTTTCACGGTCGATGTTCAGGAAAAGCTGGGGGGTGTTCGCCTCATACGCGCTGCGGGCATACATGGTTCCCGGCAGTTTGTTGATTTTGTCCAGAAGGTCGTTCGTCACGCGTTCCAGGTCCTTGGGCGTTTCCTCCCCGCTGGCCTGGAGCATGAAGGAGACGCCTCCCGTCAGGCCCAGCCCCATGATGGCGGGCGGACTGAACACGGTGGCCTTGGCCGCCGGAATTTCATCACACAGGGTGGAAGCTTTCTGCATGATGGAGTCCAGGGAGAGTTCCGGCGTCTTGCGCTTGTCCCAGGGGTCAAGCTGGGCGATGCACATGCCCAGGTTTTCCCCGTTGCCGCCCATGAAGCTGAATCCGGAGGTGGAGGATACTTGGCGCACGCCTGGGATGCTCATCAGCTTCTGTTCCGCACTGCGCATGGCCTGTTCCGTCCGGCCCAGCGTGGCGCCCGGGGCCAGCTGGATATCGCAGAAAACGGTGCCCTTGTCTTCCGGGGGAAGGAAGGACTTGGGAACGGTCTCAAACAGTTTCCAGTTGCCGGCCAGGACGGCGGCCAGCAGAATCAGCGTCAGCCACGCGCGGCGCACCATGATGCCGGCGCATTTGATATAGCTTTTGCGCGCCCATTCCAGAGAGACGTTGAAGGGGCGGAAGAGGCTGAACCTGCTCTGTTTCCTTTGCTTCCTTTTCAGCAGCAGCACGCACAGGGCGGGGCTGAGCGTCAGGGAATTGACGGCGGAAAGGCAGAGGGCCACGCACATGGTTACGGAGAATTGCATATAAATGTTCCCCACCATGCCGCCGAAGAAGGCGATGGGCACGTAAATGGCTACCGTTACCAGCGTGGTGGCGATGATGGCTCCTGTAATCTGGTGCATGCTCTTCCTGGTGGCTTCTTCCGGAGAGAGATTCTCCGTCTCCAGAATACGCATCGTATTTTCTACCACGATGATGCCGTCGTCCACCAGGGAGCCGATTACCAGAATAAGGCCGAACATGGTCAGCACATTGATGGAAAAGCCCAGGGGCAGCAGGATGGCGAAGGTGCCTATCAGGGAGACGGGAATGGCGAGCGCCGGAATGAGCGTGGCGCGCCAGTTCTGCAGGAACAGGTACGTGATGCCCACCACCAGAATCAGGGCGATGACAAGAGTTTCCACGATTTCCGCCATGGTGGCGGAAATGTATTGCGTGGGATCGTAGCTCACGACGTAGCTCACGCCTTCCGGAAAACGTTTTGCCAGTTCCTCCAGCGTGTTTTTCACGCCGTTCATGGCTTCCAGGGCGTTGGCGTCGTCCAGGCGGTACACGGCCATGTTCACGGAGTCTTCCCCGTTGTTGCGGCTGCTGCCCGTGTAGGTTTCCGCGCCCAGTTCAATGCGGGCAATGTCATCCAGCCGGGTAACGTGGCCGTCCTGGCCCGTGCGGACGATGATCTTGCTGAATTCCTCCACGGTTTGCAGCCGTCCGGTGACGTTCACCTTGTATTGGATGAAGTTGTTTTCCCCTTCCGAGCCGATGGAGCCGGCCGCGGCCTGGACGTTCTGCGCCTTGATGGCGTTGGAAACGTCCTCCGGCGTGATATTCAGGGCGGACATGCGCAGGGCGTCCAGCCAGATGCGCATGCTGTAATTTTTTTCCGGCATCAGGTTGACGGCGGAGATTCCCGGTACGCGGGCGACCTCATCCTTCACCCTGGTCTTGACGAAGTTGTTCAGCTCCAGGGAACTCATGCTGGTGGACCGGAAGGCGAAGAAACCCAGGATGTCGGAGGAGCGTTTCTTGATCTTGATGCCCTGGTCCGTCACCTCCCTGGGAAGTTTGTATTCCACCCGTTTCAAGGCGTTCTGAACGTTCACCATGTTGATGTCCGAATCCGTGCCGCTTTTGAACGTCAGGGACAGGGAATAGCCGCCGGTGTTATCCGACTTGGAGGAGAAATAGAGCAGGTTTTCCAGTCCGTTGAGTTCTTCCTCAATGGGGGAGGCCAGCGTCTCCATCACCACCTGGGCGCTGGCGCCCGTATAGGTGGCCTGCACATTGATGCTGGTGGGGGCGATTTCCGGATACTCCGCAATGGGGAGCTGGTTCAGGCAGATGCCGCCCGCCAGCATCATCAGGATGGCGATGACGATGGCGAATTTGGGGCGTTTGATAAACAGGTCCGCAATCATGGGTAGCTCAGTTTTGGACGGAATAGACCGGATTCACTTTGGCGCCGGGACGCACCTTGTGCATGCCGTCGATGATGACGACTTCCCCTTCCTTGACGCCGGAACTGAAACACTGTTCGTTATTGACCGTGTTGCCCAGCGTAACGTCCCGGCGTTCCACGACGCCCTGGTCGTTGACGATGTAAACGTAGCTCTTGTACGCATCATGCATCACGGAAGAGATGTTGGCCGCCGGGAAGCGGTCCACGTTTTTCTTGGAAAGATTAACCGTGACTACGCCGCCGGGCGTCAGCTCATCTTCCGGATTGGGGAATTTGGCCCAGACATTCAGGGTGTCCGTAGTCGTCTGGACGGTATTGTCCGTCATGAAAATTCTGCCCGGCTGGTCGTATGCCTTGCCGTTGGCGAGGGTGACGGACACCAGGGCGTCTTTCTTCATCTGTTCCTGGGTGCCGAACAGGGAGAGGAAGTCGCGTTCGCTGATGGGGAACTTCACATATACCTCATCAATGCCCGTAATGGTCACCAGGGAACCGGAGGTGGGGGTGATGTAATTGCCCGTGGAAAAAGTGACGCGGCCCGTGCGGCCCGTGATGGGGGCCGTGAGCCTGGTGTAATTAAGATTATCCTTCGCTACCGTAATGGCGGCGTTTGCGGACTGGATTTCCGCTTCCAGGGCATGCATGGTGCTCTTGGCGTTTTCCACCGTGTCCATGGAGACGGATTTGGAGGCCAGCAGCCTGTTGTAGCGTTCAAAACTATTCTTGGCGTAAAGCAGTTTGGCTTCAAGCTGGGCCTTTTTGGCTACCGCTTCCTCCACAGCCGCCCTGTAATGCGTGTCCTCAATCTCAAACAGGAGATCCCCCTTCTTCACGACCTTTCCTTCCTGGAAGCGGGTGGCTACGATGTTGCCGGAGACGCGGGGCTGCACAGCCACCCGGTCAATGGCTTCCACCTGGCCGATGTACTTCTTGTTCACCGCGCTGTCAATAGCGGCGGCTTTCTGGACGAGTACGGTGCTGGGCTTGGCCGCAGCCCTTCCCGGCGCTCCCTGGGAATAACCCGGAACAAACAGAGAAAAAAGCAGGCCGGAGCCGGCCAGCAGGCGGAGGGGCGCCTTCCGATGATGCGTGTGTTTTTTCATGTGGTATTATTTATTGTAAACGTGGTTGTAGAGGGTATCCACAATGCGGCAGAAATTTTCCTTGTCCTCTTGCGACAGAATGCTGAACAGGGTGTCCAGTTTTTCCTTCATGCCGTTGAAAAGCATTTGGAACCTGGATTCGCCTTCCTCGGAAAGGCGGATGCACAGGGAACGCCTGTCGCGGGGATTCTCCTTGCGGTCGAACAGACCTTTCTTCACCATGCTGTCCACCAGCAGAGAGGTGGAGGGAATGCTCATGCGGAGATAATGGGCGAGCGTTTTCAGGGGAATGCCTTCCTGGCGGTTGGTCATCAGGCGGTTCAGGGCGCCCAGGGCGTTCATCTGCCGGACGGAAAGCCCCATGATTTTCTGGTAATGGTTCTGGTCCACCTCATTCAGGTTATCTCTTTTGAACTGATAAAGAATCGTCTCAAATTGGTGAACGGAGGCAGTGATATCCGCGGCAGTCTGAAGCATGGGGGTGTTATGTCAAAACCGGTTAATTGTTGTCAAACTAAAACAAATAAGGTTGAGAATTTGTTGTTGTATTGAAATAAATCAGGAAATTGAAAAGTTACGGTTTCTTCACCGTACAAACCGCCGGCGGTTGCAGAAGTTGCAAAAAAAGTCTTTTTTTCTTGTCACCGGGGTATGAAGGCGTGTATAAGCCTCCACGTCCCCGCCATCAGGCAGGGACGGCATCCAAGGTTATGGAGCGGTAGCTCAGTTCGGTTAGAGCGCCAGCCTGTCACGCTGGAGGTCGCGGGTTCGAGCCCCGTCCGCTTCGCCACCTTGTTCAGAAGAAACAGCCGCCTCCGGGCGGCTTTTTTGTGCCTGGATTGTTGCTGTTCCCGTATTCCGCTTGCCGTTTCAGGAAAATCGTCCGGGATGGCCCCCGGATTCTGAGGCATGGAGCGGAATTTGACTTCATCTCAACAGCGCGAAGCGTACCGCGTCCCTTCCGGTTTGCGGCGAAATGCCCGTTTTTCTCCCCCCGTTGGAGAATTGCTTTCCTGCGGGGCGGGGGAGCGTGCTTGATTTAGGCGCAATCTTCCCTCATGATATCGGCATGATTCTGGAACTGCACTCCCCGCTGGACATGCATCTTCACCTGAGGGACGGCGATATGCTGAAGCTGGTCGCCCCGTTAAGTTCCGCCTCCTTTGCCGGAGCGGTTATCATGCCCAACCTGGTGCCTCCGGTGGCTGATGCGGATGCGGTGCAGGCTTACCGGCAGCGGGTTCTGGACGCTTGCGGAGGCGATGTGTTCCAGCCGTACATGACGGCATTTTTCCGTTCCTATTCCGAGAAGGAATTGTCCCGGCTCAAGGAACTGGTGTTCGGCATCAAGCTGTACCCGGCAGGGGCTACGACGAACAGCGAGGGCGGCGTGAAAGCCATGAAGGATGCGGAAGCCACCCTGTCCATCATGCAGGAAATGGATATTCCCCTGCTGGTGCATGGAGAAAGCCACGGCTTCGTGATGGACCGGGAGGCCGAATTCCTGAATGTTTACCGTGATTTGGCCACGCGCTTCCCCCGGCTGACTATCTGCATGGAACACATTACCACGGCCGCCGCCGTGCGGTTGCTGGATGAATTTGAAAACCTGGCCGCCACGGTAACCCTCCAGCACCTTCTGATTACTTTGGACGATGTGGCCGGAGGCATGCTGAGGCCGCATCTGTTCTGCAAGCCGATCGCCAAAAGGCCGGAAGACCGGGAAGCCCTGCTGCAGGCTGCCCTTTCCGGGCATCCCCGCCTCATGTTCGGCAGTGACTCCGCCCCTCATCCCATCCATGCCAAGGAAGCGTGCGGATGCGCCGCCGGCGTATTCACGGCTCCCATCGCCCTTCCGCGTCTGGCGGCCCTGTTTGACGAACACGGAGCCCTGGACCGGCTGCAGGGCTTTGTTTCCGGCCATGCCTGCGCTCTGTACGGTCTGAACCCGCCTGCCAGGACGGTCCGTTTGCAGCGGCGTGAAATGCCGGTGCCGGACGTTTACGAAGGGCATGGACAGAAAGTGGTGCCGATGGATGCCGGACGCACCATTCCCTGGAGACTGATGTGAGGGGCTTTTCCAGGGGAAGATGACAGAAAGCGATTTAAGGGAATCGTCTTTATACTGGATATTCCGGGCGATCTCACTACAATCCCTGTCCATGGATCGGATTCGCGTTTATACGGGTGGAGTGGCTTCCTGTAATGGTTACCTCTTCAAAACGAGGGATAACACTTACGTGGCTGTGGATGCTCCGTCCGGTTTCGCGGACTGGATCTATTCCAAAAAGCCCGATATCATCATCACGGACCTTCTCATTACCCACCAGCATTTTGACCATGTGGAGGACGCCTGCCGCATGCGCCAGATTTTCGACTGCCGCATTCATGCCGGGCAGCCCTACAATGAAAGCCTGACGCTGGAAAAAATGGCCCGCGACGCCTGGGGGCTTCCCCTCAACGTCCAGCCGTTTGTGGTGGATGAAGTACTCACTCCGGACATTCACACGGCGAACTGGGGCGGCCTGTTGTGGCATCTCCACCAGGTGCCCGGCCATTCTCCGGACAGCATTGTTTACGATTTGCCGGATGAAGGAATCATGTTCACTGGTGACGTCATTTTTGCCGGCTCCATCGGGCGGACGGACCTCCCGGGGGGAAACCTGCGCCTGCTGAAACAGGGCATTGAAAAGAAAGTGCTCAACCAGCCCGCCACAACTATGATTTTCCCGGGACACGGGCCTTATACCACCGTAAAGAACGAACTGCTGACCAATCCGTTCATCTCCTGATCGCGGTTCCTGCGCCTCTGTGCGGAATCGTGTTCTACTCTTTAGCAAGCATACAAGATCAATGTTATTTTCAGAATTAGGTTTATCGGAACCCGTCTTGAAGGCGGTGGAGAAATGCGGTTATGAACATCCCACCCCCATTCAGGAGCAGGCCATTCCCATCATTCTGGAAGGCAGGGACCTCATTGGGGCCTCCCAGACGGGAACGGGGAAAACCGCCGCTTTTGCCCTCCCTCTGCTGACGAAGCTTCAACCCATCGGCAAACCTCAGATACTGGTGCTGGAACCCACCCGTGAACTGGCCGACCAGGTGGCGGAAGCCTTTGCCGAATACGGTGAGTTCACTGGATTGAAAGTAGCGTTGCTGTACGGCGGAGTGGGATACGGAAAGCAGACGGAAGACCTGAAAAAAGGAGCGGACATCGTCGTGGCCACCCCCGGCCGTCTGGTGGACCACTTCTACCGCTGCACCATGCGCTTCGGTGAAGTCAAGGCCCTGGTTCTGGATGAAGTGGACCGAATGCTGGACATGGGGTTCCTGCCCATTGTCCGTAAAATCGTCAACCTCTGCCCGTGGGAAGGAAGGCAAACCCTCTTTTTCTCCGCTACCATGCCTCCGGTCATCGCGGGATTTGCCAAATGGTGCCTGACGGACCCCGCGGAAGTCACCATCGCCCGGCGTGAAGTGGCCGCCACTATCAGCCACGCCTTTTATCCGGTGGCTCTGGATCAGCGGGATGAACTGCTGCTGGCCCTGCTCAAGGGAACGGATTTCCGTTCCGTCATGATTTTCACCCGCACCCGCAAGGAGGCGGACGCGGTATGCGGCATGCTCAAGCATCATGGTTACCGCGGGGAAGTGGCCGTCATGCACTCCGACATTCCCCAGAAAGAGCGCATGGAGGCGCTTAAGGGATTCAAGAGCGGAAAATACGATATTCTGGTGGCTACGGATGTGGCGGCGCGCGGCATTGACATCAGCGGCGTGACCCACGTCATCAACTACCGCGTTCCGGAAAATGCGGAAGACTATGTGCACCGCATCGGCCGTACCGGCCGCGCGGAAGCTTCAGGGGATGCGTTCACGATCATGACGGCGGATGAACTGGACTTTGCCACGGCTGTGGAAAATTTCATCGGGAAACCCATTGAGCGCAAAAAACTGGACGGGTTCAATTACACGTACACCGCCCTGTTGGAAGACAAGCCCGTCAAATCCGTCCGCAAGCCCAAACCCGCGGGCCCCAAGCGCCGCAGGCGCTAAGGAGGGGGAAACATGATGTTTCTCTCTGATGGAATGAAGATCATCCCATGCGCATTCTTGCCATAGACCCGGCCATCCGCAACACGGGTTATGCCGTGGTGGAGGGCGACTACCGACGGGCGCGCGCGCTGGACTATGGAACGCTCTCCATTCCCCGGAGCGTGTCCCAGTCCGGCTGTCTGCTTGCCATCAAGCAGCATTTGGGCAACCTCATTGACAAATGGAACCCGGATGAAATGGCGGTGGAGCGCATCATCTATGTCCAGTCTCATCAGACGGCCATCACGATGGGAGCGGCCAAGGCGGCCGTGGTCATTGCCGCGGCGGAAGCCGGGCTGCGTATCATGGAGTACTCCCCCAAAAGCGTGAAACTCTCCGTCGTGGGGCGCGGAGCCGCTCAAAAAACGCAGGTCGCCTTTATGGTGCGGGCTCTTTTGGAACTCCGGGAAACGCCGGAATCCGATGCCGCCGACGCTCTGGCGATCGGCCTTACCCACCTCTATTCTGCGGATCCTCTGAAGGCCCACATGATGGAGAGGAAATATATTTAGCAGTGAGGAAAGATGATTAAAAAATCCGTACTTGCCGCGGATTGGAATCAGACCATGCTTAGCTACGCTTTAATCACTGATTCAGGTCTTCAGGGTTTGAACGTCCTCCCTTTCCCGTCCTGCCACGCCTTGAGCAGAGAGGCATACATTTTATTGAGCTGGTCCAGGGTAGCTACACGGAATTCCACGGTATTCGTATTCGGGTAAGCTTTCGCAACGGTTGTATCCGGGTCAATACTGCCTCCCGTTGCCCGGTTGACGGCGCCGGCCCCAAGCTCCTTCGCACGGTCAGTCACATTCCTGATGGCGTTGATACCGGAATTTTGACCCAGCGTTTCCAGATAATAAAACTTGGTGGGCGTATTACCCAGGGTAATCAGCGTTACTTCATACACCATGCAGGTATTGTCCAGAATATACTTGTGCTGCGCCACCGCTACAATCCGGCTGAGATGCACCACATACTGTCCCTCCGGAAAATTGCCTATCCAGAACTGGCTTTGGTTGTAGTCATCCGTGGACGGGACGGCGGCTCCTTTCTTGGACTGGGCGGAAAGAGGTGCGGCTGCACAAACAAATAGAGCTAAAACAGAAAGGAAGAATCGTTTCATGCTTTCTATTTAATATCAGCTCTTACTGTATGGGAAGGAAAAATCGTTGAATGTTTGCGGGGGAGGACATGTCTGTCCATCGATAAATGTCATCCCTTTTTTCAGTTGCTCCCTTGCGCCGGAATACATGACTGTTTGAATAATATTTACAGGCACAGTTCATGATATTGATAGAAAATGCCAATACTCCTGTTTACGGATGAAAAACCTGAAACGTACGTAAAAAGGTAATGGAATCAGGGTGTTATGGCATGGAAATTTCCATGAAACTTATCCATGCATCCGAGCAATTCCCTGAATTTATCCGTATTGCCTTCAATTTTAATCATGCCTTTGTCCAGAGCTGTCTTTAAGGGCATTGCCCGCATGGCGACCAGGGCGAAGTGGAGCCTGTCTCCGGTGATGACTGCGTCGGGATGTTTGACCAGTTTTCCTTCGCGGTACATCGGCACTTCGTTTTCAATCCAGAAGCCGTATGATCTTCCGTTTTGGGCAATCCAGTTGAAAGCCAGTTTTTTCCCTTTGGATTTCTCATTATTCAGGCTGACGCCCAAATAGTCGAACAGCAGTTCCGGAGTCAGGGCATATAAAGTGTCCGTCAACGTGAGTTCGCGGGAGTTTTTAAGCAGCCCGATTCCCGGTCCTCCGGCATTGACGAGAAGTTCATCGTTCCGGAATACGGATTCCGTTTGATAACCGAACTGTTTCAACATATTTCTTACCAGATTCCTTATGTCTCCTCTTTTTAGATGGGCAGACATAACGTGCCTTAATGTCCCGGCATCTTGACGATAGTCCTTTTGCCCGGTGATTTCCGGAGGGCTATTCCTGATTCTGCCGCTTTCCGGAATCGGATTGATTATTCCCTCAATTTCTGCGGGGGAATACCCTTTGCTAACCAGGTTCAATATCCGGTCATGCATGTATTTGCAGTTGCGGCATTCCCTGGCCAGGAACCGTTTGATATTTTCTTTTCCTATTCTGGGCCAATGGTGTTGTGAGAATAAAATCTCTATTTTGTCCTCATAACGCTGAATGGCTTGATCAAGGGCTTTCCACCTGTTTTTTGCGTCCCTTATTTTGGATACTCCCAGAGTGCAGATATCATGTATGGCGCTTGCCGTGTCCTCTCCATAAAAAAGCGCCTTGAATTGGGGAAAATACATCAGTGCGGCAGAAGAGGCTCCCATTCCGGGAACCGCCATGAATTCCATTTCTATGCCGTCTATGTCCAGCCCGGATGCCGTTCTTTTGGTACTGGCAAAATAGTTGGTATGTGGATGTGCATCTACAACAGCCTTGATCGGCCGTTTTCCCACCTTCCGGTAGTAGAGGTCAAGACTCTCGGCCATGGTTTCTTTCGGGACGAAAGGGGCAATGATCATGATGCCTTCCCGTCCTTCAATAATAGTTATATTCGGAAAACCTTCGCCGTGAATCTGGTAAATTCCTTTTGTGACTTCGGACAGCGAGTTTTTGGCGTTGGGACGGGAAATGCTCCACGTACCCGGTTTGTCCCCGGGGCCTTGTTCCGCATCTTGAATGCCTTGACGGTCATTTTGATTCGCATCGTAAACTCCGGGAGATTTTTTGTTGTCTTCAACGGGATGCCTTAGCGCCTTTTTGGATTGTTTTGCCATACCGACGCCTGTACCGCCCCATGCAAATATTGCCAGAAGCGTGGCTGTCAAATAGTTCATTTTTGTTTTCATGATCGGAGTTTTATTAACGGAACGCGTGAAAATAAAAGGAAGGCCGGTTCCCATATTTTACTTTGCAGGAACAATAGACTTGCCAATAAGGAACAATGTTCGAAAAATGGCAGTATGTTAATATCTGATTACTAAAGTTTTTAGCTGATTGGCCGGAATTCCCACCGCAAACGGGAAGTTTTTCGTTTTTTTATACCGCTTATTCTTCTGGTGGAAGGGGGTTGGTATTCGGAGTGCCTTGAAGTAGAGGGGAAAAATCTGTAAAAGGATTTTTTGCCCGTTTTCAACGGGGTTATGGAAAGAACATGGCTGGAAATGCGGAAAAGGTTATGTTAATGAACAGGGCATGGAAAGATTGTATCGTCCGAATGTTGCGGGGATGATGGTCCGGCAGGATGGGAAATTGTTGATTTGCGAGCGTTCCGGGCAGAAAGGGGCCTGGCAGTTTCCCCAGGGCGGAATTGATCCGGGGGAAACGGCTTTGGAAGCCGTGCGGCGCGAGATTGGAGAGGAAGTGGGGTTTTTACCGTCCCAGTATGATATTGTGGAATCCCAAAAAGGGTATCGTTACGATTATCCGCCGGAGGTGCTGGAGTATGTCCGTGAAAAGCGGCGGCAGCCTTTTGTTGGGCAGGAGCAGGAGTACTTCCTGTGCCGGCTGCATGCGGACGCTCCGGAACCCGTCCTGGATGACCGGGAGTTTTGCGATTACAAGTGGATAGCCCCAGCCGAATTTAAGCTGGAGTGGCTGCCGGAGTTTAAAAAGAAAGTTTACGCCAGGGTCCTGGAAGATTTCTTTAATGTCCGGGCGCGGGATAAGTGAAGTGGCTCAGCAGGTCATGTGCGGCGGAAACGGGGTCCATTTTGTCCCCCGCCACCATGTTTTCCAGAATGGGCATGCGGGACGCTACGGCGGGGTGCTGTTCAAAAGCGGTGAGCAGGGCTTCATGCACCAGGGACTGGACCCATGAAAGGGACTGGCTCCGGCGGCGGCTGTACCAGAATCCGGATTCCTTCATGCTGTCCCGGAAGCGGAAGAGCGTTTCTTCAATGGTGTCCAGGCCGCGTCCCTCCAGGGAGGAGCAGGTGAGGACGGAGTGCGTCCAGCCGGGAGTGGGGCTTTGCAGGTAGTGGAGTACCATTTTCAGTTCCTGGCAGTGGGCTGCGGCGCGCTGGCGGTTGTCGCCGTCATCCTTGGTAACTACCAGAATATCCGCCAGTTCCATGATGCCCCGCTTGATGCCCTGGAGATCGTCTCCGGCGCCGGTGATGAGCAGGAGCATGAAAATGTCCACCATGGAGCGCACCGTAGTTTCCGACTGGCCGACCCCCACGGTTTCAATGAGAATAATGTCAAAGCCCGCGGCTTCGCATGCAATCATGGTTTCACGCGTTTTCCGGGCTACGCCGCCCAAAGAGCCGCCGGAGGGGGAAGGGCGGATGAAGGCGTTTTCTTCTCCGGAGAGTTCCTCCATGCGTGTTTTGTCTCCCATAATGGAACCGCGGGAGACTGAAGAAGACGGGTCAATAGCCAGCACGGCCACCTTGAACCCTTTTTTGCACAGGTAAGTGCCGAAGGCTTCAATGAAAGAGGATTTCCCGGCGCCCGGAACGCCCGTAATGCCGATGCGGACGGCGTTGCCAGAATGGGGCAAGAGCCTGGAGATGAGGGCGCGGGAAGATTCCTGGTCCCGGACGGCATTGCTTTCTATCAGTGTAATGGCCCTTCCCAGCAGGGCGCGGTTTCCGGCCAGTACTCCCTGGGCCAGTTCTTCTACGGAAGGGCGGTGCGGACGTGCAAATTTGATGTTGCTCATGGAAAAAGAGAGGGCGGATTATTTGAAAGGCGGTTCGTTTTCTTTGGTGCGCTCCATATCATAATTGAAGCGTTTGAGGATGAATTGACGGTGGTCGGCCAGCTTGCGCCGGAAGTTTTCCCAGGAGCGCGCGCTCATCGGTGACCAGCCGGCTTCCGCAATGGCGCAGGCACGCGGATAGGCGCGGTAGAGAATGTGGTTCAGGGAAGGGAGATGTTCTCCCCACACGGTGCCCTGAACGCCGATGATATGGTTTGTTTCCTTTTCTGGTCTGCCGTAGGCGGGGTCCAGCCTGTAGCTTTGTTCCAGCGTGGTGGTGGGCATCCATCCCCGGTTGTTTTGCCCTGGAAGTTGCGGATAGTCCAGGTAGCAGTGTTCCCCGGCAGCAATGATCAGGGAGAGCCCCTGCTTTTTCGTCTCCGTGATGGTGGACGGAGTCAGTCCCATGCGCCAGGTGAAGACGGTGTCTCCTTTGTTGTAGATGTTGGCCCTGGCCCACGGCTTTTCATACCATAGTTGGATGCGCTTGCCGTGAACAGCCAGCATGGAGGACATTTTTTTGATGAATTCCTTCAATTCCTCGTGGACGTCCTTCATGCCTTTTTGCTCCCGGTACTGGATGCTGAGGGGGCATTTGGCCCAGGTTTTTTCCAGGGGTGCTTCATCCCCGCCCAGATGGACGATGCCGGACGGAAAAATATCTTTGAGTTCTTTGAAAACAGCGGCATAAAATTTCCAGACTTCCGGTTTGTGCGGGCAGATGAGGTGGAGGGTGACACCTTCATCGGTCTTCACTTTCGTATCCGGGTTCGGGAAGCAGAAGAATTCAGGGTAGGCTGCCGCCAGGGCCTGGTTGTGGCCCGGCACGTCTATTTCAGGGATGACCTCAATGCCGCGCGCTGCGCAGTACGCCACCAGCTCCTTCAGTTCCTGTTTGGTGTACATCCCTTCGTGGGGAATTCCGTTGCGCATGCTTTCTTTCCGTTTGGAGGAGATGCTTTTCAATTTGGGGTAGCCGGGCACCGGAAGACGCCACCCTTGGTCGTCCGTCAAGTGGATCTGGAGCTTGTTGAATTTGTAATAGGCCATCATATCCACAAATTTTTTCAGATCGGCCGTGGGGATGAAATGCCGCGCGGGATCCACCATGAGGCCGCGCCACGGATAGCGCGGCTTGTCCGTGATGACGCCGCAGGGGATGCCCTCCGGCTGTCCCGCCAGCTGGTCCCGGAGCTGGCGGAGGGTTGCCAGCCCGTAAATTTTGCCCTCCCTTCCTCCGGAAGCAAGGTGCGCCCCCTGTGGGGTGACTGTGAGCCGGTAGGCGTCCGTTTCCAGGGACGGAGCCTCCTGGTCGGAAAGAAGTTTCAAGGTTCTGGTACTGTTGTGCTGCAGTTCCGTTTTTTCCGGTTCAGGGATAACGCTGTATTTGTCCGCTTCGGCGGCACATGCCATGTGGGCGGGAAAAATGGCGCAGGCCAGGATGAGGGGCAGTTTAAACATCATGAAGAACTATTTCGGAAAAGATTATACCATGGTAAGGGATGCGTGATAAGGAAAAACGGTGAAATTACTTGTTGTTTTCCCAGCGGAAGGCCGGTTCATTCCCCTGAGTGCGCTTCATATCATAATTGAAGCGTTTGAGGATGAATTGACGGTGGTCGGCCAGCTTGCGCCGGAAGTTTTCCCAGGAGCGCACGCTCATCGGTGACCAGCCGGCTTCCGCAATGGCGCAGGCGCGGGGATAGGCGCGGTAAAGCAGGTGGTCCAGGTCCGGCAGGCGTTCCGCCCATACGGGGGCATGCACGCCCCGGATATGGCCTGCCTCTTTCTCCGGTTTTCCAAAAGCGGGATCCAGTTCATAACATTTTTGCAGGGTGGTGGTTTTCATCCATCCCCAGTTGCGCTGCCCCTGAATCTGGGGAAAATCCAGGTAACAGTATTCGTTGGAGGCCATAATCAGGTTCAATCCCGCCTTTTTCGTCTTTTCAATGGACTGGAGGGCCTGGTCTTGCCGCCATGCGTAAACCGTTTCCCCCGGATGGTAAATGCCGGCGTTCCCCTCATACCAGAATTGCGGCGTTTGCCCGTTTTTGGCAAGCAGAACTGTCGTTTTCGCAAAAAAGGCTCTCATTTGTTCCTGTTCGTCCTTCATGCCTGTTTTAGTCCGGGCTTCCCGGCACAGAGGGCATTTTCCCCAGAGTTCCGTAGGGGCCTCATCCCCGCCCAGATGAACCGTGCCGGACGGGAAAATATCTTTGAGTTCCTTGAAAACGGCGGCATAAAATTCCCAGACTTCCGGCTTTTGGGGGCAGACCAGTTCCCTGCTGTTTCCCGCTGTCGTCCGCACGTTCATGTCCGGTTTGGGGAAGCAGAAAAATTCCGGGTAGGCGGCATGGAGCGCCTGGTTGTGGCCCGGCATGTCTATTTCAGGGATGACTTCAATCCCCCGCTTGGCGCAGTACTCCACCAGGCCTTTCAATTCCTGTTTGGTGTACATCCCCTCGTGGGGGATTCCGTCTCCGAAGCTTTCCGCCCGCCTGGAGGCGACGCTTTTCAATTTGGGGTAACCGGGCACGGGCAGCCTCCAGCCCTGGTTGTCCTTCAGATGCAGGTGCAGCTTGTTGAATTTGTAGTAGGCCATAAGGTCCACGAATTTTTCCAGGTCCTTGACGGGGATGAAATGCCGCGCGGGGTCCACCATGAGGCCGCGCCAGGGGTAGCGCGGCTCGTCCGTAATGACGCCGCAGGGGATGCCCTCCGGCTGCTCCGTCAACTGGTCCCAGAGCTGGCGGAGGGTTGCCAGCCCGTAAATTCTGCCTTCCTTTCCTCCGGAAGCTAGGTGCGCTCCCTGCGGTGTGACCGTGAGCCGGTAAGCGTCCGTTCCCAGGGATGGAGCTTCCCGGTCGGAAAGAAGCTGTAAAGTTGTTGCTGTTTCTTGCTTGAGTTCCGTTCTGGACGGCTCAGGGATAATGCTGTATTGGGCTGCCGCTTCTGCCGGAGGGGAGAAGGAGAGCAGAATGCCGCCGAGAATGGATAAGGGACGTGCCATATTTCCAATATAAACGGGGAGGAAACAGGTTCTGTCAAAGAATCATCTTTTGCTTCCAGATTTTTTTGCCGTCTCCTTGTTGCCCGGCGCGGAGCCGGTAATAGAAAAAAATAAAAGGCCGCCTCCGGAGAGATGGCCTTTTTATTAGAAGTGGTAGCCCTATGAGGACTCGAACCCCAAAATACGGAACCAGAATCCGCTGTGTTACCGATTACACTATAGGGCTATGTAACGGACGCTTTGAAAGCGCGGGCGCATTAAAGCGGAACCGGCCGTTTTTTGCAAGTTTTTTTTTACTCAAAGATATGTTTTGATTGGAAAAAGGCTGTGCAGGGAAGCGGCAGGCTGTTTTTTCCGGAATTATCCGGCCAGGCTTTGAAAGTACGCCTGCACATGTTCCTCTGTGATTTGCTGGCGGTGCGCCTGTTCGTGCCTGCCCTGGGCCTGCCGCCATGGGGAGGAAGGGGCGGTGTTGATGCGTCCGAGCTGCTGGGCCGTATATTTGCCATAGAAGTTCCAGATATGTTCCAGAAAGGGAATGATGTCCGTTTCCTCCTCCAAAGGGGGCTGGCGGCGGCTGGGATGTTCTATGGAAGAGTAGGGCGGCTGATCCTTGTATTCATGATAAATGGAAGGGAGTACCGGACCGGAAGGCCATGCTTCCACCCGTTCATTGATCAGAAAACCGCCTGTCCGGTGCAGATGCCACCAGTCCGCCAGAATGACCAGATGGTTCAGTTTGACGGGCGTCAGGACGTGCCCCCTGGCGTTCGACTGCTGAATGAACCAGTTGCAGAGTTTTTGCGTGGTAGTGGAGTTTGCCATGTTGAAATGGATTGCTTTTTATTATAGGGAGCCGCAGGTATTTCTCAACACTAAATCCGCTTGCAGTCCTAGCGCTCGGCGGTCGGGATAGGCAAACGGCTGTGGCGGGATCCGGCAGGTCCCCGGGATGCTGTTTCCTGCTCCGTGGGCGTAACGCCTGAAAGCATGGCGCAGGTTTTCCAGCGGGGCGGGCCCCGGAGCTTTCTTTCTCCCGGATAGCCTCAGCTGAGGCGCCTGCCTCCTCCGGAGCCGGCAGGATCAGGCCGTATGAATGCGGCGTAACCTTCCAGGGGGGGAGGGAGACGGTTAAAGGGAAAGAAAGCGCGCTCTACGGACAACGTCTTCCGGAGAAAGGGAGTAAAGGCTGTCCAGCAATGATACGGCAAAGGAACCGGGGGCGGGGCTCTGTTCAAAGGCCATTTCTCCGGCAATGCCCATGAGTACGGCTGTGGAAACGGCCGCCTGCAGGGGAGTGGGGGAAACGGCGGCGCAGGCGGCGGATAATGCCCCCATGGAACAGCCCACGCCCGTGACGCGGGACATCATGGCGTGTCCGTTTTCCGTGGCGATTACCTGGCGGCCGTCCGTGGAATAGTCCGTACGCCCCGTAACAAGCACGGCCGCCCCCGTGTGCAGGGCCAGTTCCCTGGCCGCATGCAGGGCGTCTGCGCTGGAACTGGTGCTTTCCGGCCCTTTCATGACGGAGGAATAGCCGGCCAGGGCCATGATTTCAGAAGCGTTTCCGCGGATGATGCGGGGAGACTGTTCCTTTAATTGCCCCGCCAGCCGCGTGCGCAGGGAGAGCGCCCCTACGGCCACAGGATCCATCACCCAGGGGATATTCAGCCGGTTGGCTTCCCGCACCGCCGTTTGCATGGCGGCCCCTTGTTCGCGCGTCACGGTGCCCAGGTTGACCAGCAGGGCGCCTGTTCCGTTGCGGAGCATGTCCGCCGCTTCTTCCGCGTCGTTGAGCATGGCGGGCACAGCGCCTATGGCCAGCAGAAGATTAGCCGTCAGAGGCTGGACGACGGAATTGGTCAGGGAAAGAACCAGCGGGGCCGTTTCCCGGATTTTTTCCAGATCGGCGGCAACGGCTTGAACAAGGTCTGTTGATGAAAGCATGGCGTTAAAAAATGATGGTGTTCGGCATTTCCCACGGTCCGCCCCGTCAGGCCAGAGCCCGTGCGGCGGCTTCCGGGTTCTCCGCTCCGCAAATGGCGGAGACAACAGCAATTCCGGAGGCTGTTCCCGTGGCGCGCACCTGCCGGGCCCGTTCCGCGTCCAGACCGCCGATGGCGACAACGGGCAGCGGTGACTGTGAAGCCAGGGTGGCGAAGCCTTCCACGCCCAGCACGGGCGGGGCGTTCAGCTTGGAAATGGTGGGAAAGACGGGGCCCATGCCCAGGTAGTCCACTAGGGCGGCATCCACGGTGCGGAGCTGGTTCTCATTGGAGACGGACAGCCCCAGGATTTTATCCGGGCCGATCATGGCTCTGACGGATGGAACCGGAAGATCCCTCTGGCCGATGTGGACGCCGTCTGCTTCCAGCGCCAGGGCCAGGTCAATGCGGTTATTGACAATGAAGGGGATACCGCGGGAGGCCAGGAAATCCCGTATGGGCAGGGCTTCCCGGTAACAGGTTCCCGCATCCGGGTTGGTGGAGCGGTACTGCACGATGGTAACTCCCCCGTCCGCCGCTTTCCGGACGGTTTCCAGAAGGCTGTAGCGGCATTTGGACGGTTCATCCGTAACCAGGTAGAGATGGAGGTTGAATTTTTTCATGACAAAGGAATGGAAAGAATCAGTCCGTAAACAGAGGGGTGGAAAGATAGCGGTCCCCCGTGTCCGGCAGCAGGACGACGATGGTCTTGCCTTCATTCTCCGGGCGCCGCGCCACCTGTGTGGCGGCCCATAGAGCGGCGCCGGAGGAAATGCCCGCCAGCACTCCGTCCGTGCGCGCCAGCTCTTTCCCTGTGGCGAAAGCGTCTTCATTGGTGACGGTGATGACTTCATCGTACACGGAGGTGTCCAGCGTTTCCGGAACGAATCCCGCGCCAATGCCCTGAATCTTGTGGGGGCCGGCCGTGCCCTGGGTCAGCACGGGGGAGGAGAACGGCTCCACAGCCACGACCCGGATGTCCGGATTACGGGATTTAAGGTACTTGCCCACGCCTGTGATCGTTCCTCCGGTACCCACGCCCGCCACAAAAATATCCGCTTTGCCTTCTGTATCATTCCAGATTTCCGGGCCTGTGGTGCGGAAATGAGCTTCCGGGTTGGCCGGGTTGGCGAACTGGCCGGGGATAAAGCTGTTGGGCAGTCCCGCGGCCAGTTCCTCCGCCTTGGCGATGGCTCCTTTCATGCCCAGCGCGCCGTCCGTCAGCACCAGTTCCGCGCCGTAGGCTTTCAGGAGGTTGCGGCGTTCCACGCTCATCGTCTCCGGCATGGTCAGTATAATCCGGTACCCGCGTGAAGCGGCCACCGCCGCCAGGCCGATGCCCGTGTTTCCGCTGGTGGGCTCAATGATGACGGAATCCGGCTTCAGCTCTCCGGCGGCTTCCGCCGCGTCAATCATGGCCTGGGCAATGCGGTCTTTCACGCTGCCGGCGGGGTTCAGGTATTCCAGCTTGGCCAGGATGGTGGCGTTCAGGCCGTTCCTGCGTTCGTAATTGGTCAGTTCCAGCAACGGGGTGCCGCCGATCAGTTCCGTAATGTTTTTGTAAATTCTCATGGCTTGTAGGAAAAGAGCGTTGTTGCCGTTAAATCGTTAGAGAATGGCGCGGAAGCCTTGTTCCAAATCTTCCAGAATATCGTCGATATGTTCCGTCCCGATGGAGAGCCGCACAGTGGATGGCGTAATTCCTCCCGCCTTCAGTTCCTCCTCCGTCATCTGGGAATGGGTGGTGGAGGCCGGATGAATCACCAGGGACTTGACGTCCGCCACGTTCGCGAGCAGGGAGAATAGTTCCAGGCTTTCGCAGAACTTGCGAGCTTTTTCCGCGCCGCCCTTGATTTCAAAGGTGAAGATGGAGCCGCCCCCGTTCGGGTAATATCTCTTGTAAAGGTCGTGGTTCGGATGGTCCGGCAGGGAGGGGTGGTTCACTTTTTCCACCTGGGGATGGGAGGACAGATAGTCCGCTACGCGCAAAGCGTTCTGCACATGGCGTTCCACCCGCAGGGAGAGTGTTTCCAGCCCCTGGAGAAGCAGGAAGGAATTGAACGGGCTGATGGTGGCTCCCGTATCCCGCAGCAGGGTGGCCCGGATTTTGACGATATAGGCCAGATTGCCGCATACCTCAGCGAACACGGCTCCGTGGTAATTGGGGTTGGGCTTGCTGATGCCGGGGAACTTGTCGTTCTGCGTCCAGTCGAATTTGCCGCCGTCCACAATCACGCCGCCCATCACCGTGCCGTGGCCGCCGATGAATTTGGTAGCGGAATGCACCACGATGTCCGCTCCGTGTTCCAGGGGGCGGAACAGGAAGGGCGTGGCGAACGTGCTGTCCACAATGAGCGGGATGCCGTGGGCGTGCGCCACTTCCGCCAGCGCTTCCATATCCACGATGTCGCAGTTCGGGTTGCCCAGGCTTTCCACGTACAGGGCCTTGGTATTGTTCCGGATGGCCCTGGAAAAATTCTGAACGTCCCTCGCGTCCACAAAAGAGGTTTCTATGCCGGCGTCCGCCAGCGTATTGGCAAAGAGATTGTACGTTCCGCCATATACGGTGGAGGAAGAAACGATGTGGTCCCCGGCCCGGGCGATGTTCTGGATGGCATACGTGACTGCGGCGGCCCCGGTGGAGACGGCCAGCGCGGCCGCCCCTCCTTCCAGGGAGGCGATGCGTTGTTCAAAAACATCTGCGGTAGGGTTCATCAGGCGGTTATAAATATTGCCCGGCTCCGCCAGGGCAAAACGGGCCGCCGCCTGTTCCGAGTCTTTGAAGACATAGGAAGTGGTGGCGTAAATAGGCACGGCGCGCGCATCGGTGGCCGGGTCCGGACTTTCCTGACCCACGTGGATCTGGCGTGTTTCAAATCGATGGTTCTTGCTCATGTTTTTATATTCCTATCGGAAAACTAGGAAATAGATAATGAAAAGGAAAGCCCATGTCAAGCTCCGGGTAAAAAAAACGGGACATGGGCCGGAATGGGAAAAGGTGGAGAAATGTTCAGGCCCGCGGCCGCTGATTAAATGCCGGCTCCGTAGTCGCAGCCGATTTCCTTCTGCTGCTCGGCCAGATCTTCCAGCGTTACGCGGCGCAAATAATTCTCAATGACTTGCTGAAGCCCGCGCCAGAAAGGCAGCGTGGCGCATCCTGCCGCCCGCGGGCACGGATTTTCGTGGGGAGCCGTGCAGGAAATAGGCAGAAGGGAGCCTTCCGTCAGTTTCAGGATTTCTTCCGTGGTGTATTCTCGCGGATGTCTGGAAAGGCGGTATCCTCCTGCCTTTCCCCGGAAGCTCTGGACAAATCCCGCTTTCAAGAGGATGGCGATAATCTGTTCCAGATAACGTACGGTAATGTCCTGCCTGGCGGAAATCTCCTTCAGGGAAACGTAGCCTTCGTTGCGGTGATGGGCGAGATCGATCATCAGGCGCAGCGCGTAACGTCCTCTGGTGGAAACCTTCATCATATCGGTTAAATAAACGATATTTCCGGATGCCCGTCAATAGGGAATGAAGGTTCCACGCGGAATGACGGGCTTCTTCCCCGGTTGAAAGTTTAATAATTGTAATGGCGGGGAACCCGGGGGCCTATTCCGGTAAAAATTTCCCAGGAAATGGTGCCGGCCTTTTCAGCCAGTTCCGTCACGGGGATATGCGGCCCCATGATTTCTGCGGTCATGCCCGGTTCCGCGTGCGGCGCCCGGCTGACGTCCACGATGATTTGATCCATCGTCACGCGCCCGAGAAGGGGGCAGGAAACCCCGTCCACCATGACGCGGGAGCCCTTATGGGCCAGGGAACGCAGGTAGCCGTCCGCATAGCCTATGCCCACGGTCGCCACCCTGGTGGGATGGTCCGTCACATAAGTGCCCCCGTAGGAAATGCCGTGGCCTTCCGGCAGTGTGCGCACCACCGTCAGGCGGGAAAAAAGAGCCATGGCCGGCCTTAATTGAGAGGCCCATGGGGAGTCAATGGGGGAAAACCCGTACAGCACCAGCCCGGGGCGGCACATGTTGTTGGAGGGAATTTCATAATCCAGGGAGGCGGCGCTGTTGGCCAGGTGGCAATACTTCAAGGGCAGTTTCTCCCGGATGCGGGCGGCCATCCGTTCAAAGAGGGCGATTTGCCTGAGCGTGATTTCCCGGTCCTCGTCCGCGCAGGGCAGGTGTGCTCCCAGGCCTTCCGGATGCAGGCTGTCCAGTTCTCCCAGGCGGGAAAGCAGTTCTTCAAGCTGGTCCGGCAGGAATCCGCCGCGGCCCATTCCCGTATCCACGGAAAGGTGGATGGGCAGCGTCTTTCCGTACAGCCGCGCCAGGGAATTGTAATGCTCTGCCTCCTCCATGGTGGAAATGAAGGAGCGCCAGCCGTTCAGCACGATTTCCTCCCGTTCCTCCGGGAACGCGGGGCCCAGGATGTAAGGGCGGGTGCGGCAGCCCGCCTGGCTGATGCGCCGGGCTTCCCCCACATTGGCCACCCCGAAGAAAGCGATGCCTTCCGAATCCAGCGTGCGGCAAACCTGTTCCAGCCCGTGGCCGTAGGCGCCTGCCTTCACGACGGGCATGTAATATTCCCCTTTGGCCGCCTGCTTGACGACATTCAGGTTATGGCGGATGGCCCCGAGGTCGATTTCGGCCCAGGCGCGGGGAGGGCTGGTTGCTGGCATGGTTGGAAAATGGCGGAAAGGTTGGAAAAAGAGGGGCGCCGGATGCTCCCGGCGCAGGGGATTGTCCGTCTTTGGCCGCGCAATTCCAGACGGATTTTTGTCAGTCTTTCGAACTTTCAGAAGGTGTAAAAACTGCCATGTGCTGAAACACATGGCAGTTTGATAAAAATGCTTTTGTTACCGGTGTGACTGGCTGGCAGTCAGGAAAATCGGTTTGCATTTCAAATTTTGTCTTGAATCCGTTGGGAATTAAAGTGATGTTCAGATGTTTTGTCAACTGTTTTTTTTCTGAATGGAATAATTTTTAAAATACTTGATGGAATGCAATATTGGCATATAATATGAATTAAAGCAGTTTTTTTGTGATGTCGCGTTCTCTCACTTTTTCGTTTGATATTGGTTATGCATCCATTGGATGGGCTGTCATTGCTTCCGCATCCCATGATGATGCGGATCCCTCGGTTTGCGGTTGCGGTACGGTTCTGTTTCCGAAAGATGATTGTCAGGCATTTAAAAGGCGTGAATACAGACGTTTGAGACGCAATATCCGCTCCCGGCGCGTTCGCATCGATCGTATCGGCAGATTGCTGGTTCAGGCGCAAATCATCACGCCGGAAATGAAAGAAACTTCCGGGCACCCCGCTCCCTTTTATTTGGCGTCAGAAGCGTTAAAAGGGCATCGAACTCTCGCCCCGATTGAGCTTTGGCATGTTCTCCGCTGGTATGCTCATAACAGAGGGTACGACAATAATGCCTCATGGTCTAACAGCCTTTCAGAAGATGGCGGGAACGGTGAGGATACCGAGAGAGTGAAGCATGCTCAAGATTTGATGGATAAACATGGGACGGCGACCATGGCGGAAACCATTTGCCGGGAGTTGAAACTGGAAGAAGGCAAAGCGGATGCTCCGATGGAGGTTTCAACGCCGGCTTATAAAAATCTCAATACCGCCTTTCCTCGCTTAATCGTGGAAAAGGAGGTACGGCGCATATTGGAGCTTTCCGCGCCTCTGATTCCTGGGCTGACTGCGGAGATCATAGAGTTGATTGCGCAGCATCATCCCCTGACAACGGAACAGCGCGGCGTGTTGCTTCAGTACGGGATAAAATTGGCTCGGCGTTATCGTGGAAGTCTTTTGTTCGGGCAGTTAATCCCCCGTTTTGATAACCGCATCATCAGCCGCTGCCCTGTCACGTGGGCGCAGGTGTATGAAGCTGAGTTGAAGAAAGGCAATTCTGAGCAAAGCGCCCGTGAACGGGCAGAAAAACTATCCAAGGTGCCCACGGCGAATTGCCCGGAATTTTATGAATACCGCATGGCCCGGATTTTATGCAATATCCGCGCAGACGGAGAACCTCTTTCTGCAGAGATACGCAGAGAATTGATGAATCAGGCCCGACAGGAAGGCAAGTTGACCAAAGCCTCTCTGGAGAAGGCTATTTCTTCCCGTCTGGGAAAGGAGACAGAGACTAATGTAAGCAACTATTTTACTTTGCATCCTGACAGCGAAGAGGCTCTTTACCTGAACCCTGCCGTGGAAGTTCTGCAAAGAAGCGGCATCGGGCAAATTCTTTCGCCGTCTGTGTATCGAATTGCCGCCAATCGCCTGCGTCGCGGGAAGTCCGTTACTCCAAACTATTTGTTGAATTTGCTTAAGTCTCGTGGGGAATCTGGCGAGGCGTTAGAAAAGAAAATAGAGAAAGAACGCCATCAACAGGCCAATCGAAAGAAAGCCAAGAAGACAGATCTGGATTATGCCGCCACGCCGTTAAAACCCAAATATGCGACGGGGCGTGCGCCGTATGCCCGCACCGTCTTGAAAAAAGTGGTGGAAGAAATTCTTGATGGAGAGGACCCGACGCGTCCTGCCCGGAGAGAAGCGCATCCGGATGGGGAACTGAAAGCGCATGACGGTTGCCTGTATTGCCTCCTTGATACGGATTCTTCCGTGAATCAGCACCAGAAAGAGCGCCGTCTTGATACGATGACCAACAACCACCTTGTGCGTCACCGTATGTTGATTCTGGATCGCTTGCTGAAGGATTTGATTCAAGATTTCGCCGGCGGGCAAAAAGACAGAATCTCCCGCGTTTGCGTGGAAGTTGGCAAGGAGCTGACAACGTTTTCCGCCATGGACAGCAAAAAGATTCAGAGAGAACTAACTCTGCGCCAGAAAAGCCATACGGATGCCGTCAATAGATTAAAACGGGAGTTGCCGGGGAAAGCGCTTTCTGCCAACCTGATACGCAAGTGCCGCATTGCCATGGACATGAATTGGACATGCCCGTTCACCGGCGCAACGTATGGCACGCATGAGCTGGAAAATCTGGAGCTGGAACATATCGTGCCTCATTCTTTCCGGCAGTCTAACGCGCTTTCTTCTCTGGTTCTTACCTGGCCGGGAGTCAACAGGATGAAAGACTGCTGAAGTTCGCAAGGCGTGGGATGTTTTTGGGGTCTTCAAGGAATTGTGCCCGGAGGCTGCAGACCCGGTCAACGGCAGGATTATTAAGGAAGATCTGCGTTCTCTCACGCATCTGCATCATGCCCTGGATGCCTGTGTGCTGGGGCTTATCTCAGAAATTATTCCTGCGGACAGAAAAAACGTGTTGAGACGCGCCATTATCAAGCGCCGTCTGGATCAAAAGATGAAACAGGACTTCCTGGAACTCAGGAAGAAACGTTATTATAAGTTGCGTGAGAAGGATGGCCAGACGGGAGCATCATTGGTGGATTTGCCTAGTGGGATCAAAGAAAATATCCGCGAGAAATTGATGGAGCAGAGGGTCATTCAGCATGTCCCTGCAGACATGGGCGGCGCTTTACTCAAGGAAACCATACAGAGAGTGCTTTCTGTTGATGGAAGCGGGGAGGATGCCATGGTTTCTCTTTCCAAAAAGAAAGATGGGAAGAAGGAAAAAAATCAGGTAAAAGCAAGCAAATTGGTCGGAGTGTTTCCGGAAGGCCCGTCAAAATTGAAGGCTCTTAAGGCGGCCATAGAAATTGATGGCAATTATGGAGTGGCGTTAGATCCCAAGCCGGTGGTGATCAGACATATTAAGGTGTTTAAGCGAATCATGGCCCTGAAAGAACAGAACGGCGGCAAGCCGGTGCGTATCTTGAAAAAAGGCATGTTGATTCATTTAACCTCCTCCAAAGATCCCAAGCGTACAGGCGTATGGAGAATTGCATCCATAAAAGATAATGAGAGAGGCATAGCTATTGATCTTCAAATACCTCATTCCGCAGTTCCCGGGGCCAAAACTCATGAATTTAATTGGATTAATGTAAAACTTGATACACTATTAACAAAGTATCGATTGGAGATATACCCCACTTCTTATACGGGAACTCCACGATAAGGCGTTTTACATGTCATACCATATTCTGAGCATAGATGCCTGCACATGCCATCTGAGCTGCGACAAGGGTCAGCTCAGATGCGTGGATGGAGAGAATCCTCCCCGGACGATTCCGCTGGAGGATGTGGGGGCTGTTGTGCTCAGTTCTTTTAAGGCGACGCTCACGAGCAATTTGCTGATAGAACTGGCCAGGAAGAGAATAGGGTTCGTGCTGTGTGAAAGCTACAGGCCTGCCGTGCTGCTTCTGCCGGCGGATCGGGCTACGGATACCGCTCTGTTAAGACATCTGGCGGATATGCCGGCCCGTTTGCGGAACCGCCTCTGGCAAAAGACTCTGGATGCCAAGTGTGGGAATCAGACGGCGCTGGCGCAGGTATGGAATCCGCATCATCCCGCCATTGCGGAGCTGAAGAGAATGGCCGTGACGGAAAAGACGGCGAGGGAAGCAGAGTGCGCCCGCCTGTTCTGGAGCGTATTTGCGGATACATGGGCAAACTCCGATTTTCGCAGAGGACGTCATGAGGAGGGGTTTAATAACCTCTTCAACTATGCGTACGCTGTTCTGTTGTCTTGCGTATTGCAATATCTCTTTGCGCTGGGGCTGGATCCCTGCTTCGGCATTTTTCATCAATCCCGGGAACATGCGGCGCCTTTGGCTTATGATCTGATGGAACCCTTCAGGCCTGCCTTTGACGCCAATGTGGCCCGTTGGATTCATTTGTGCCTGCAGGAAGGAAAAACAGAAGAGAGAGCAGGAGAAATCACCCGTGAGTTCAGGCGACATATTACAGCTACCTTGCAGGCTTCTGTTATGCACCAGAACAAACAGATGCCGTTGAAAGTGGCGGTAGAGGCCGTTTGCCGCAGTTTCCGCAAAGCAGTTCTTGCCGGGCAATCCGGACCGTATGAACCATGGCATATGACAACTATAAAATGGGCTGGCTAGTTGTGTTCTTTGATCTTCCCACAACCACGCCGGAAGATAAAAAAAACTATCAGTATTTCCGTAAGGCTCTTTTAGAAGACGGCTATACGATGATTCAGTATAGCGTCTATGCCCGCGCGTGTGTTACTCAGGAAAGAATAGCTACCCACTCCCGCAGAATCCAGAAAATGATACCGCCTGATGGTTCTGTCCGCTGTCTTTTCGTTACGAATATCCAGTGGGATAAGATGTTCGTTTTTCATGGCAGGTCTTGTCCCCGACAGGAGGTTTCCCTTCCTCAGCAGATGCTCCTCTGGTAAAAATATCGGACGCCGTATTTTTTTATAAGTCGCTGAACATAAAAATAAGGCACAGTATCTATTGTACTGTGCCTTATTTTGGATTCAAGGCAAAACTGGATAATGACGCTTGGCCCCCGTTCGGACATTGTACTGTGCCTTATTTTGGATTCAAGGCAAAACGAGCGGGTGGCATGGTATGACAGGCAAGCGATTGTACTGTGCCTTATTTTGGATTCAAGGCAAAACCTTCCGGTTGCCAGTGTTTGGCCGTGCATCATTGTACTGTGCCTTATTTTGGATTCAAGGCAAAACTACAACGAACTGAACGAAGCGCTGGAAGAATTGTACTGTGCCTTATTTTGGATTCAAGGCAAAACGACGACCCCATGAGTTATTCCTCCTGGCGGATTGTACTGTGCCTTATTTTGGATTCAAGGCAAAACAGATACACGTTTCTTCATCACCTGATTGGAATTGTACTGTGCCTTATTTTGGATTCAAGGCAAAACACAAAGGGTGGTCTTATCGGACTGCCGCCCACTGTACTGTGCCTTATTTTGGATTCAAGACAAAATAAATACGCCTCCGGTTTGATGACGCAAGGTGGATGTCCGTCTTTGGCCGCGCAATTCCAGACGGATTTTTGTCAGTTTTTCTTTAACGGAGCGGGAGGAATGAAGCTGTGCGTCCAGAACATGGCACCGGTTGAGGAGGTGATTCCGTCCATGTTAAGATAGCGGGCCAAAAGCAGGGAGGGGGAGGAGTGCCCCATCTCCTTCTGGAGAAGGTTTTGATTGCAGAAATGGGCCAGGTGGTAGGAGGCGTAGGTATGCCTCAGCACGTCCTGAACCCATCCGCTTTTCTTCAGGATGCCGGACCGGCGCCTTACTTCCTTCCATTTCTTTTCCCAGTTGGGCGGGCAGACGGAACGGGCGGGGGAACCGGCGGAAGACATCCGGCTGAGGATGGAACCCAGCACGGGAAGGATGGAAACATGGCGGCTCCCTCCCGTTTTGGTATGGGTGGGCGCCAGTGAAACCAGGCCGGATTTCAGATTGATATGCTTCCACGTCAGCCTTTTGACCTCGTGGGGGCGTATACCCGCGTACAGCATCAGGGCGCAGGCCGGCAGGCATTCCCCTCGGAACAACTGTTCCGCAGTGTGGAGAAGCCGCTTTGCCTCGTACAGGGAAAGGGCCCTGATGCGTTTTTCCCTGAGGATGGGGGGAGGAACCAGAAAGGCCGCGTTTCTGCGGCACCATCCGCGCTTCAGGGAATAATTCAGGATGCCGCTCAGGATCAGCCGCCCCTTGTGCCGCTGGCGGGGAGTGGGAAAGCTTTTGCGGAGATAACGCCCGCAATCTTCCGGAGTGATGGAACGGACCTGTTTCCTTGCCAGCTCCGGGCATTTTTTCATCATCCGGGCGGCCATATAGCGGATTTCCTGCAGCGTGCGGGGACGGCGGTGTTTCCTTGCTTCCAGGCTGGCGCGGACAGCCTGGGAAAACGATACGCTTTTTTCCCTGTCGGCAAGAGCCTCTCCTCCCAGCCGTATGCAGCGTTTGGCCCGGGTTATTCTGTCGCCTCTTCCGCGGCTGGTGTCCAGGAGATCCTTTAAAAGAAGGAAAGCGTCCATGGGCGGAATGCCCAGGGAACGGATGAGGAAGATTCCGGCCTGGTCTGCGTCAGTTGGGAAAGAGGAAGTAGGTATGTTCATGAAGAACGTTGTAACAGAGGATTCCTAATCCGTATGCAAGTCTGAAATGTGATTTAGATAGATATGAAAATCATATAAAAACGAAAATATTTGGGACAATGATTACAGAGAGTATAAGGGAAAATATGTTGGATTTGGTTCTAAATCATTGAAGAAATGTGTACGGATTAGGAATCCGTTATTTCTTTGTCCATGGAACAATGCTGCAAAAGATTATTAGGAAAAATGACGAAAACGGCTCTTCTAAGCGGTTTTTTTCACTTTGGTTTTTGGGGAGGAATTGGCCAGGCAAGTGAAATTTACATAGAGAAAAGTATCTGGAATAATGATCAGGCTGTTTATGAGGATTGTTATAATTTTATATTGCTCAACAAAGATTCGGATTGGTATTTGAATGGGTGCAATGCATTGTATATAGATGGTGATGATCCGTATCATTCATCTAGGAAGGTTTTATTGTTATCTGATCTAACTTTGCATGTAGAGCTGGGAGAACGAAATAGGAATGGAGCTATTTTGAATATTGTTTTTCGTGGAAATATGCCAGCAGTTATGGAATTGAGCAATATCAAGTGGGATATAACGGCTTCCGCCGATTTGGAGCCGGGGCGTTATTTGCTGTTTACAAATACAGAATCTCTTACTGTTCCCGCCTTTTGTGTAATCAATTGGGATGATAATCCCTGCATAGAAGCGGAGTATGATGATTCATATACATGGCTTTCCATCTATTATAACCATCCGGGTTCCCAGGTCCCGGAACCTGGAACGGCGGGGTTATCCCTGCTGGGACTTGCGGCGGCGTTGTGGCGCCGAAGGAGGAAATAGGGAATTTTCATAACTCCACAGAGTTGTCACGCTCCTGAAGATGACCTGTTTTCAGATTGTGGAAGAGCCGGAAGGTGATGTTTCCTCCTTTGCTTCAGCGTGGGGATGGGGAGCGTCCCGCAGGGTCTTCAGCAGGGCCGCCATGGTGTCTATGTCTTCATCCGTCATGGAGGAAAGGTCGTCCAGTTTCTTTTTGATGGCCTCAATTTCCTCCTCCCGGTACGGCAGAGCTTCTCCGCCGTGGGGACTCAGAAAGAAGGAAGTGATGGTGCTGGTGAGCGTTCCCACGAATCCAATGCCCGTGAGCATCAGGAATACAGCCAGGAATTTGCCTGAAGTGGTGACCGGATAGGTATCCCCGTAGCCTACCGTGGTAGCCGTGACAAAGGACCACCAGATGCCGTTGGGCAGGCTCATGCCTTCCGCCAGATGGATGCCTACGGCCCCCAGCAGGATGATGACCAGGGCGGCGATGCAGATATACTTGAATCCGTTCGTGTTGAAGAAACGCCGGATGCGCGTGGTGAACCTCATGGCATAGGAAAACAGGTCCAGATATCTGGCGAGCCTTAAGATTTCTCCCAGCGAGGCGAATCTGAACAGGCGGAACAGGGCGTCAAAGGGAATAATGGCCAGCAAATCCCAGGGGTGTTCCTTAACGAAGAGCCATTTGGACCGGCTGATGGAGAAGCGGATCACATAATCCAGCACAAAAATCCAGTAGATGGTGCGGTCCGCCGTGACTTCCCATTCCGCCGCTTCCGTTGTCAGGTCAATGGCGGTCAGCGTTACGGCGACCAGGGCCAGCAGGCACATGCCCGCTTGATAGGCCAGCCTCAGGAATAGAACGTGGCGGGGCATGTGGCGTAACGCGTTCATGGCGGGAAGAGAAATGAAAAAGCCGCCCCCGGCGGGGAGGGCTGGGAGCGGCGTTGGGGAAGGAAGCTGTTTCTTCCGGGCCCCTACTTCAGCAGGAGCTGTTCCATCAGGGCCTGGGAGGACTGGGCCAGCACGGCGGGATCGTCCAGCATGCCGGCGCGGAGCAGGGCGGTATTCGCGATCTGGTCCGCCACCATTTGCGCCAGTTCCGGGTTTTCCGTCCGCAGGGCGGAAAGCTTTTTCACCAGAGGGTTGGAGGGGTTCAGTTCCAGCTGCGGGTGGCTTTCCGGCACTTCCTGCCCCATGGCTTTCATGTACGCCCTCATTTCCGGCCCCATGTCATTGCCGCTTTGCAGGGCTACGGCGGCTCCGCTGACCAGGCGCTTGCCCAGGGTGACTTTGGAGAATTTGTCCGGGTACAGTCCTTTCAGCCATTCTTCCAGGGCCGCGGCTTCCTCTTGGGGCAGGGCGTCTTTCTGTTCCTCTTCCAGGGCGGGGAGTTCCACGTCGGCGCGGTCGATCATCGTGACGGGCTTGCCGTCCACGCTGGACAGGGAGTCCAGCACGAATTCGTCCCCGTGGTCCGTGAAGAAGGCCACTTCATAGCCGCGGGCCTTGAAGGCTTCCAGGTACGGGCTGTTTTCCAGATGGGAGCGGGAAGGGCCGGTAAGCGCGTAAATGGCCGTCTGCCCTTCCTTCATGCGGGTAAGGTATTCCTCAAATGAGGTCATTTCCCCCGGTTCCGTGGACGTGGATTCAAAACGGAGCAGCTTGCCCAGGGATTCCTTGTTCGGCCAGGAGGTGACGACGCCTTCTTTCAGGTAGCGGGAGAATTGCGCGTAGAATTCCCTGTAGGTTTCCTTATCGTCCTTCGCCAGTTTTTCCAGATGCCTGATGAAGCGCCTGGTGATGATGTCGCTGATTTTGCGCACCAGGGAATTGTCCTGAAGCATTTCGCGGGAAATGTTCAGGGGCAGGTCTTCGCTGTCCACCACGCCGTTCAGGAAGCGGAGCCATTCCGGCAGCAGGCCTTCCGGCTTGGCGTCAATCAGCACGCGCTTGCAGTACAGGGCCACGTTGGCGTCCACGCGGCCGAATCCGAACATTTCCGGATTGCGCCTGGGGATGAAAAGCAGGGCATTCAGGGCAATAGGGGCGTCCGCGCTGAAGTGCATGTAGGACAGGGGCTTTTCATCCGTATGGGAGATGAACTGGTAAAACTCGTCATATTCCTCCGGCTTCACGTCGGATTTGGACTTGGACCAGATGGCCTGGACGGTGTTGATGTGTTCTCCGTTGAAGTTGAGGGGGAACCCCACGAAGTTGGAGTAACGGCGCAGGAGTTCCTTGACGCGGTATTCCTGGGAGAATTCTTCATATTCGTCTTTCAGGCGGATGACGATGCGGGTGCCCCGGTCCAGCGGTTCCGCCAGCGTTTCGATGCTGTAGCCTTCCCGTCCGTCGGAAGACCAGCGCAGGGAGGCGGCTTCCGGTTCATAGGAGCGGGTGAACACTTCCACGCGGTCCGCCACCATGAAAGAGCTGTAGAAGCCCACGCCGAACTGGCCGATCAGGTCCGCTCCGCCTTCCTGCTTCTGCTTAAGGGCTTCCATGAATTTTTTGGTGCCGGAGTGGGCGATGGTTCCCAGGTTTTCCACCAGGTCCGCTTCCGTCATCCCGATGCCGGTGTCCGCGATGGTGATGGTTTTGTTTTCCTTATCCGTGGCTACGGTGATTTCCAGGGGCTTGTCCGGCTGGTAAATATTGGAGTCCGTCAGCTGCTTCAGGCGCAGTTTTTCCAGGGCGTCGGAAGCGTTGGAGACAAGTTCGCGGACAAAGATTTCACGGTCGCTGTAAAGGGCGTTGATGACAATGTCCAGCAGCTGCCGGACTTCCGCCTGAAATTGATGTGTTTCTGTATTCATATGGAAAAATGTTTTGCGAGCGTCATTATACGGCCCCCGTCAAGGGGGATGGACAGTTTTTCTCCCTGGGCCTGAGCGTTCCATGTCACACAAAGGGGCTTTTTCCCGGGCATGGGAGGGGCCGGGCGTTTTTCCTTGAAACAATTCCGGAAACTGAACAGTATTGTTTAACAAATATGATTTTCTCACCATTGTTGAAAAAGGGGGTTCTTTTACTGGCCCTCTGCGGCGTGCTGGGCGGCGGCGTGCTTTCCGCCCAGGAAGCAGGGGGTGCGCCGATTACGGAGGAGGGTTTGAAAGCATTGGATTCCAATGTGTTCGCCAATGAATACATGCTGGCGTTGAAGCCCAATGTCACGCGCGACCGCATCGCCAGAATCAAGGATCCCTTTGTGCGCGGGCTCGCCACGCGGATGGCGGAGAAGAAATTTGACCGCAAGGCCCGCGCCCTTACGGCGGAACCGTATGAACCGGTCAAGGAGCTGGCGGAACGCCTGCGTACCAGCCAGTACAGCAAATTTGAAAATCCCACCGGCATCTTTTTTGAGGAGGGGGAGGACGTGTTGCTGGTCATGGGGGATCCCAAAGGTGAAAAGCTGAATCTGGTTATCCACAACTTCGGGCGGGACGGAGGCCACAGCTCCTATCCGCTGAAGGAGGGGGTCAACATCATCAGGGCGAAGAACAAGGGGCTTGGCTACATTGAGTATTTCACCCCCAATTATAAGAAGGCTCCCAAGGTGCATTTATCCATTTTGTCCGGCAAGGTGAACGGAGTTTTCGTGGGTGGCGTCAGCAAAAACAGCGACTGGAAGAAGATGTTGGAAAACTCCCCCACGGAAGTTGTGGACATCGTGGGCAGCCGCGTGCATCTGGTGTATCCGGTGGAGGAACTTAAACAATTCTGTCCGGACAAGGGGGAGGAGCTTATTGCCCTGTACGACAGGATTATCGGCATGGAGCAGCAGATCATGGGCTTGTACAAGTACAGGATGCTGCCCAAAAACCGGATGTTCGGCCGTGTGATCTGGAACGGGTTCATGCATGCGGACGGCACGGGGGCCGCCTTTCATAACGGTACCATGAAGGAGGTCGGCAATCCGGACAGGATTCCCGGCAGCGCCTGGGGGATTGCCCATGAGTTCGGCCACGTCAACCAGGTGCGCCCCGCCATGAAATGGGTCTCCACCGGAGAAGTGACCAATAACATTTACTCCGCTTACGTGAATTACATGCTGAATCCCTCCAGCATGCGCCTGGAGCATGAACGCATCAACGGCGGGGACGGCAACATGATTGGCGGACGCTTCAACGCCTATCTGAATAACGGCATTTTGAAGGGGGAAAACTGGCTTGTCCAGAGCGGGCCGGACAAGCGTTCCGGCGGGGATAACCGTCCGATGGTGCACGACCATTTTGTCAAGCTGGCCCCCCTGTGGCAGCTTGAGCTGTATTTCAAGGTAGCCGGGAAGGGTAATCCCGACTTTTATCCGGATATCTTTTATAAGGCCATCAAGATGGATACCAGGGGCAAGAAGGACGGCGAGCTCCAGCTTGCGTTCATGAAGAACGCCTGCGACGCCGCCAGACAGGACCTGACGGATTTTTTCCGGAAAACGGGTATGCTCAAGCCCATTGACCAGGAATTGGACGACTACACCTGCGCCCGCATGACCATCACGGAGGCCGACTGCAAGAACCTGATTGCCTACGCCAGGAAGTACAAAAAGCCGGAAAGCCCCGTCATTTACTATATTTCCGTCAACAGCGCGGAAGCATATAAGAACCGCCTGCCTGTCCGCGGCGTTTACAACCAGGGCGTTACGGAGCAGGGCAACAGGCGCATTGTTTCCCATGACGTGTGGAAAAACGCCGTCGTCTTTGAAACATACAAAGACAGGGAAATGGTCCGCATCACCATGGTGGGGACGGATTCCAGGGATAATTCCTCCACCACGGTTCCCTATCCGGAAGGTTCTACGCGGATTGAAGCCGTTTCCTGGGACGGCAGGCGGACGCTGGTGTACGGCAAACGCCCTGCCAAATGAAAGCTTAAGAGGTTAGCGTGTTCGGGCGCCGCCGTTCTCCGGGACGGCGGCGCTTTTTCATGGCAGGGGGGATGGAAAGCCGCAGGGAGATTGTTTCTCCTGATGGTCTTTCCGTCATGCCGTGTTTTCGGACCGCTGACAGCCGGAAGGCTGTTACTTTTGAACAGGGGCGGGGGCAAGGATGTATAACATGGGATGGATAAGGCAGGGACTTCCGGAGGCATCAGGGGAAAGATGCTGCTGTTTGTCGCCTTTTTAATCGTGTGCTTCAATTTGCGTACCGGGTTTGATTCTCCCGATCCGCTTCTGGGAACGATTGAAAGGGATATGGGGCTTTCCCTGGAAAATTCAGGGCTGTTCGCCCTGTTGCCCGTCTTTGTGCTGGGGGTGGCGGCTCCCATTTCTCCACGCGTGGCGCGCTGGATGACGCCGTGGAAAATCATTTTCTGGTTCCAGCTTCTGGCGGTGGCCGGAATTTTCTGGCGCAGCTGGGACGGCGTAGCGGGGTTATACGGCGGCATGGTTTTGATGGGGCTGGGCATGGGAATTGCCGGGGCGGCCATTCCCGGACTGATTAAGCACCAGTTTCCTGACCATGCTTCCGCCATGATGGGGGTTTACAGCGCCATGATCGGCGTGGGCAGCGCTGCGGCTTCCGGATTGTCCGTTCCCATTTCCAACATGCTGGGAGGCTGGCGTTTCGGCCTGGGGATCTGGATTATCCCCATTCTGCTGGGAATGCTGGTATGGGGCGCTTATTTTCTCAGGCACCCGGCCGGCGTGTTTCAAAGCGATCCGGCGGCTTCCGGTCACAACCTGCTGCGCAGCGGCAAAGCATGGCAGGTTACCGTTTTTTACTTGAGCCGCGTTGGGGCGGCCTATTTCTTTTATACTTGGATTCCCATCTTTCTGAGGCAGCGGGGCATGAGCTATGAGGATGCCGGGTTCATCCTTTCCGTGGCTATGTTCGCCCAGCTGCCCGCCACGCTTTCCGCCCACGTGCTGGAAAAGGCTACGGGCGGCCGGGGGCTCCTCATCGTGATGGCCATGGCATTGGCGGCCCTTTCCTGCTGGGGTATCCTGTATCTCCCGCCGGACTGGGCTCTCTGGATGGCTATTCTGTTCGGCCTGGCGACGGGAACCGTATTCAGCCGCGGAATGGCGCTGATGGTGGAACGGGCCCGGACCCCTTCCGAATCAATCAGGCTTTCCGGCATGTCCCAGGGAATCGGCTTTACCATGGGTGCCCTGTTGAGCCTGCTGTTTACTTCCTTCCTGCATCAGGGCGGCTCCTTTTTGCCGTTCTGCCTGGTTTATACCTTTTTCTGCGTGCTCGGCATGGTTTCCGGCCGCATGTCCGCCCGGCCGGGATACGTGTAATTTGCTGGAGAGATTTAATGGTTAAGGATTAGTGACTAGGAAGAGAGGTTCATTGTTCTTTTCCCCCCTTTCCGGGGTCCGCCATTTTCTTTTGAGTGACCTCCCCGCGGCCCGAAGGGCTTGACGCTGGCGGGGGGGACGGGTAAGCTCTTGCCCGTCAAATTTTATGAAGGAAGAGATTGTACGCATCCAACGGGACGCCCTGGCACGCATCGCCCAGGCGTCTGACAGGCGCGGCGTGGAAGACGCGCGCGTGGCCATCCTCGGCAAGAAAGGGGAACTGACCCTGGCCCAGACGGGCATGAAGGACGTTCCCAGAGAGGAAAAGCCCGCTGTCGGCCAGTTGCTTAACGAGGCCCGCAAGGCCATTACGGAAGCTCTGGACGCCAAGCTGGAGGAAGTGCAGGCCCAGGCGGACAAGGCCGCCGTGGCCGGTGTGGACCTGACGCTTCCGGCCCGCTCCCTGCCGCCTGGCGGTCTGCACCCCCTCACCATCGTTAGGGATGAAGCCGTCCGCATTCTGCGCCACATGGGCTTTGCCCTGGCGGACGGCCCGGAGATTGAGGACGAGTTCCACTGCTTTGACGCGCTGAACACGCCGGAAGATCACCCGGCCCGCAATGAGAAGGATACATTTTACTTTGATTCCGGCAAGCTTCTGCGTACGCACACGTCTTCCGTGCAGATCCGCTCCATGGAAAAGCAGCTGCCGCCCGTGCGTGTCATCGCTCCCGGTTCCGCCTACCGCCGCGACGAAATTGACGCCACGCACCTTTCCGCCTTCAATCAGCTTGAAGGCCTGTATGTGGATACGGACGTTTCCGTGGGCGACCTGAAAGGAACGCTGGAATATTTTCTGCGCGCCCTTTTCGGTTCCGGAACGGAGGTGCGCTTCCGCCCCCATTTCTTCCCGTTCACGGAACCCAGCTTTGAAATTGACGTCAAGCTGAAGGTGGACGGCCAGGCCCCCCGCTGGGTGGAGATTGCCGGCTGCGGCATGGTGGATCCCAATGTTTTTGAAGCCGTGGACCGCGAACTGGGCCTGGACCCCGGAGCGCAGGCCCGCTACACGGGGCTGACCGGCTTTGCCTTCGGCATCGGCCTGGACCGCCTGGCGATGATCCGCTGGGGCATCAGGGACATCCGCGCCCTGATTGAGAATGATGTGCGCTTCCTTGCCCAATTCCAATAATTTTTACCTGTTTTCCCGTTATGAAGATTTCCCTTAACTGGCTTTCCCAGTACATTGACCTGTCCGGCCTGAGCGTGGATGAAATGTCTGACATGCTGACTTTTGCCGGCATTGAGGTGGAAGACATCCGCCAGCAGGGCGTGGATTCCCCATACGTGGTGGTGGCCCGCGTGGCTGCCGCAGAACAGCATCCCCAGGCGGACCGGCTGAAAGTCTGCCAGGTGGACGTGGGCGACGGCACGCTGCACCAGATTGTGTGCGGCGCGCAGAACTACAAGGTGGGGGACAAGGTCCCCTGCGCCCTGCCGGGAGCGGTGCTGCCCGGCAACGTTGAAATCAAGGTGGGCAAGCTGCGCGGCGTGGAGTCCCGCGGCATGCTCTGTTCCGCCTCCGAGCTGGGGCTTCCCGACAAGGAGCACGGTCTCTGGATTCTTCCTCAGGAACTGGAACCCGGTACGCCGATTTCCCAGGTTGTCAAGGCGGATACCCTGGTGGAAGTGGAAGTAACGCCCAACCGGCCGGATTTGCTTTCCCACAACGGCATGGCGTATGAACTGGCCGCTATCTCCGGCCGGGGGTACAGACCCGTTTCCATTGACGACGCCGGAGTGGCGCTGGAACCCGCCGGAGACTTCGTGCGGCTGGACCAGCCGGAGCTGAACCCGTACTACACCGCCGTAAAAATCAGCGGCGTGAAAGTGCAGGAAAGCCCGGAATGGCTGAAGGAACGCCTGGTAGCCGTCGGCCTGCGTCCCATCAACAACATCGTGGATATTACCAACTTCGTCCTGCATGAACTGGGAACGCCCCTCCATGCCTTTGACACGGCGAAAGTGCAGGGCGGCATCGTCACCCGCACCGCTTATGAAGGGGAAACCATCAAGGCCCTGGACGGGCAGGAATACACGCTTAACTGCACGGATCTGGTTGTTGCGGACCAGTCCGGCAAGGCGCTCGCCATCGGCGGCGTGATGGGTGGGGAGGAAAGCGGCGTGACGGACGCCACTACGGATATCATTCTGGAGTCCGCCTGGTTCAAGCCCTCCTCCGTCCGCGCCACGTCCCGCAGGCTGGCCCTGTCCTCCGACTCTTCCTACCGCTTTGAACGCGGCACTTCCGCCTGGAATGTCCTGCGCGGTTCCGTGCGCGCCGTGGAACTGATTCTTCAGCTGGCGGGCGGAACGGCCTCCCCAACGTATGTGGCCGGTTCTCCCGTTCCTAATCCGGCTCATGCTTCCATGCCTTCCTGCGGAGGGGCGGACGGCCCCGTTTCCGTGTTCGCTTCCCTGAAGCAGGGGAAGGGCGCCACGGTGACTAATGAACTGGGCTTTGTACAACTTCCCTGGAAAGCGCTGGATCAGATTTCCGGCGGTTCCATTTCTCATGAGGAAGGGACTCGCATCCTGACGGCGCTGGGCCTGAAGCAGGTTCCGGATTCACCGGAATGCTGGCTGATCCCCCCCCACCGCCTGGACCTCACGCGTCCGTGCGACCTGCTGGAGGAAATCGTGCGCGTTTTCGGTCTGGACGGCATACCGTCCCGCTTCTCCGGCCCCTTCGTGGCGGAATCCCCGGTGGATGCGGCCTATAATTTCCAGATGGAGCTGCGCCGCAAGCTGGCGGCCCTGGGATTTTATGAAACCCAGACCATCAAGCTCATTGCCTCTGAATCCGCGGACGGCGCCATCGCCCAGGTGAAGGATGCCTTGCCCCTGCGCCCCCTTCAGGACGGTGACCTCATCCGCGTGTCCCTGCCGCTCAGCGAGGATCACTCCGTCCTGCGCCCCGCCCATACGCCCGGTCTGATTGCCGCCGCCGTGCGCAACAGCAACCAGGGCGTTTCCGGCCTGCGCTTCTTTGAACTTGGCCGCGTCTTCCGCAATACGGGCGGCGGCAAGGGCAGGGACATTGAAACGGATACCCTGGGCATCCTGGTTTCCGGGGACCGCACGGCGCGCTCTTGGGCGGACCCCAGGCCGGAGCAGGCCTCCTTTGAGGACCTTCTGGCCGTGATGGCTGTTCTGGCTCCGGGCCACCGTTTTACGCTCACGCCTGCCAGACCGCGCGAACAGGCCGCCCTGGGAGCGGATGTGCAGCTGGACGGGAAAGCCTGCGGCTATTTCGCCCGCCTGTCCCTGGCGCGCTGCCGGGAGCTGGGCCTGGGCCAGCCCGTGTACGTGGCGGAACTGGATCTCCGCAAAATGCAGGAAATCCTCACCGCGCCCGTGAAGGCTGCGGAATTGCCCCAATTCCCCGGTTCTTCCCGCGATGCGGCCATGGAACTGCCCCTCTCCACGCCCAATGCGGACATTGTCAAGGCCGTGGAATCCGCACGGGAAAAACTGCTTGTCAGTTATTCCTGCTTTGACGTGTTCACGGACCCCTCCGGTGAAAAACTCCCGGCGGACCGCAAATCCATTGCCTACACCTTCCTGTACAGGGATCCGGCCAAGACCCTCACGGCCGCGGAAGTGGACGCAGCGCACCAGCGCGTGCTGAAAGCCCTGACGGACAAAGTGAAAGGCCTTTCTTTCAGGTAACTTCCGTTAACGGGCCGCGCGTTTCATGAGCTGGAACGCGCGGCCTTTTTTTGAAAAAACGCTCTTTTCCGGGGCTTGGAGGGAACGGCGCGGACTGGCCAGCCCTCCGCCGCCGCTGTGAGGAGGGCTGGCGGACGTTTGCGTCCGCTCCGGTCAAAGAGCTGCGAACTGGAAGTGCATCCAGTCGTAGTCGCGGGCGCGTCCCAGGGATACGGCCCCTTCCGCTTCCACGAATTGCCAGAAAGCGGCGTATTCCGGTCCGGACAGTACCGCTTTCGGCGCGGGGATGTTCAGGCCGTTTCTGTCCGGATCCATGTCCACGGCGATGCCCCAGGCATGCATGGATGTGGCCTTTCCGCCGATGATGGAGCGGTTGTTGAAGCAGCCGCCGTACAGGTCCAGCCCCAGTTCCCTGATTTTCTCCATGCCGTAATGGTCCAGAGTTGCCTGGAAGATGCGGACGAGCGGTTCCGCCACCAGCTTGTGGCAGCGCATGGTGGAAACGGTCGTGTTTGTTTCCCACGCCAGCCGCATGACATAGGGCAGCCTGATGCTGGTCATGTTGCTTTCATCCCCCGCATGGCCGAAGACGGATTTCCCGGAGCGCACTTCCTCCTGGCTGGGCCAGGAATGTTCCGGCTGCCGGATGTCCAGCTTATCCATCAGGGCCAGCGCCGTCTTGGGGCCGGGGATGCCGTCCGCATCCACGCCCAGGCGCTGTTGAATCAATTTCCAGTATTTTGTCATAGGGAGCCACGCTAAAAGCTCCCTATGGAAAGTTCCACATTTTTCCTTCCAGCGTCATTCCTGCCTTTCCGGCGGGAGGCAAAAAAGCCGTCTGCCCTTTTATGTTGCGGAAAAGATTTATTCTGCTAAACTCCCGCTTACCTTTTATTTTATGAATTCAGAACCATCCAACGTTGTCAAATTTTACAATGGGGAACAGATTCCCCTGGAACTGCATAAAGTCCGCGTGGTGCAGAAGCTGCATCTTGTCCCCGTGGAACGCCGTCTGGAAGCCGCGCGGGAAGCCGGGTTCAACACCTTCCAGCTCAGCACGAACGACGTCTATCTGGACATGCTGACGGATTCCGGCGTCAACGCCATGAGCGACAATCAGATCGCCGCCATGTTCCGGGCGGATGACGCCTATGCCGGTTCCCAGAGCTTTGACCGCCTGAAACAGGCCGTCCGGGATGTCTTCGGCAAGGAATACCTGCTGCCCGCCCACCAGGGGCGCGCCTGTGAAAACATCATCGCCCGCACTTTCGTGAAGCCCGGTGACGTGGTTCCCATGAACTACCATTTCACCACCACGCACGCCCACATTGACCTGAACGGCGGGAAGATTGAGGAACTGGTGGCTGACGAAGCCGTCAACCCGGTCAGCACCAATCCTTTCAAGGGTAATCTGGACCCCGCCAAGCTGCGGGACTGCATCGCCCGGCACGGGGCGGATAAAATCCCCTTCGTGCGCATGGAAGCCTCCACCAACCTGATTGGCGGCCAGCCCTTCTCCATTGCCAACATGCGGGAAATCCGCGGCATTTGCGATGAATTCGGCATCATGCTGGTACTGGACGCCTCCCTGATCGGGGAAAACGCCTATTTCATCAAGATGCGTGAAGACGAGTTCAAGGATTCATCCTGCGCGGACATCCTGAAAACCATGTGCGGCCTGGCGGACCTGGTGTATTTCTCCGCCCGCAAGGTTTCCTCTTCCCGCGGCGGCGGCATCTGCACGAACGACCGCTCCATCGCCAAGAAAATGGAGCACCTGGTTCCTCTCTTTGAAGGCTTCCTGACTTATGGCGGCATCTCCGTGCGGGAAATTGAGGCCATGGCCGTGGGCCTGTATGAAACGACGGATTTGACCGTGATTTCCCAGAGCCCCTCCTTCATTGAATATTTCATCGGCCAGATGGTGGACATGGGCATTCCCTGCGTGACCCCCGCTGGCGGCCTGGGCGCCCATATTGACGCCGGACGCTTCCTGCCCCACATCCCGCAGGAGGACTATCCCGCCGGGGCTCTCGCGGCGGCCTTCTTCATCGCCTCCGGCGTGCGCGGCATGGAACGCGGCACGCTCTCCAGCGTCCGTGACGAAAACGGCAAGGACATCCTAGCGGATGTGGAACTGCTCCGCCTGGCCTTCCCGCGCCGCGTATTTACGCTGTCCCAGGTTAAATACGTAGCGGACCGCATGAAGTGGCTCTACGACAACCGCGATCTGATCGGCGGCCTGGAATTCGTGGAGGAACCGCCCGTTCTGCGCTTCTTCATGGGCAAGCTCCGCGCCAAGAGCGACTGGCCTGAAAAACTGGCGGCCAAATACCGTCAGGACTTCGGGGAAAGCCTGTAAGCGCGGTTTCCCGTCCGTATCTTTATCCTGCAAGGGCTGAACCATTCGGTTCAGCCCTTGTTGCGTTGAAGCGGCGCGGCCTTGAAGGCAAACTGCAACGGGAGCTCAATACCTTCCGGGATAAACGGATGGCGACAGCCTCATGTATAAAACGGGGTAAGGCTTGCCCTGTTCATCGGTCTCCGCTCTTCTGTAGACATGAAATCCCATATGTTCGTAAAACGCTTTCGCCTGGGGATTTTGTTCGTTAACTCCCAATTCATTGACGGAATATTCCCTGATGCCGGTTTCAATTAATTTTTTTCCCAGCCCGCGGCCGCGCGCTTCCGGAGAAACAAACAGCATTTCAAGTTTCTGTTCATGAATTCCCATGAATGCGCATGGAAATCCGTGGTCATCCTCTATGATCATCAGATGGGGCACTTCCCTTAACGCCTGGGGAACATACTCCTGAATGTGATTTATTTCCTCATCTGACAAAAAAGTGTGGGTTTCTTTTACGGAACCTTTCCAGACCTTCACAAGCTGTTCCACCAATATTGGATTTCTGTCTTCAATGCTGATTGTTTTCATGATTTCTTTCTCCCGAAACCTTAATATTCAGGCAGATTCCTGACTAAATGCCGGAAAAATTTTATCTTTGGTTTGCTGTTCCTTCTTCCGGCCGCAAGCCGCTCTTCCGCCATAGCCGTTAAAAAGGAACCGGGAATGGAAAAATATCTGCGTGTAAACAGACATCAACCGCCTTGCGGTATTCAACCATGGCCGGAGGGGCAGGAATCAGAAATGGAACAATCCCTGCTCCCAGCATATCCAAACGGCTGCCGCCGCAATGAGCAGGATAATGATGAAAGCTGTGCCTGCGGAAGATTTTTTTCTGGCCTGGGGAAGGGCCTTCCTCGATACTCCGCCTGCCTGCAGGGTGCCTGCCGCCGCCATGGCGTTGATATAGTCGTTCCATGCCTTGGCGGAATGGAATCGGTTGCGTTCATCCGGAGACAGGGCTTTGTCAATGCCGGAAAGGAAGTTCATGGGATAGGTTTTCCGCAGGGTCGCGTAACCGGTCACTTTCGGGTTGCGGTCCACTACGGAACGTTGGTCCGCCGGATGGGGAACCTGGCCCGTGAGCAATTCGTAGAACGTGGCGCCCAGTTCGTACATATCGCACCAGGGGCCTATTTCGCTCCGGCGTCCGGGGTAGAATTCCGGCGGGGTATAGCCGGGCGTGATCTGGACGAGCCCCTGATGCTGGAGGGTCTTGGTGCGCACGGCGCCGAAGTCGATGAGCTTGGGCGTTCCGTCCGGCTGGATGAAGATGTTGCTCGGCTTGATGTCGCAATGGTACACTCCCATGGAGTGAAGGTAGTGCAGGATGTCCAGCAGGCGGAACAGAAGATCCGTGGCCTGGGCCGGTTCCATGGTTTGCCCGGCGGCGTGCATGGCGGTCATCAAGTCAAACAGGGTTTGTCCCTGAATATTCTCCATGACGTAATAGCAGGTGCCGTTGGCGTCAAACATGTCAAATACCTGGACAATGCCGGGATGGTTGAGCTGGGACAGGATGGAAGCCTCCTGCCGGGAATTGGAAACGCTCTGGGAGAAATTGACGGCGGCCTGTTCGTCCCGGGGACGGACGAAACCGGTTTCCATATCCCGGCAGGCGTAGGCGTCCGGCATGCATTCCTTGATGACGACATACCGGGAACCGGGGTTGTCCAGAGCCAGGTACGTGATGCCGAAGCCGCCGGCGTTCAGCACGTTCAATATCGTATATTTGTCTTGCAGAACGGTATTGTTCGCAAGCGGATAAACCAGGGTTTCTTGTTCCATGTCAGGGGGAAGGGCGGGTTGGAAACGGGAAGATCTTTAATTGAATACGCAAGTTCTGTCAAGAATCTCTCCGCCGCATTCAATAACAGGAGACGCGGAATTCATATTCTTCCACGCTGCCGCGTTCCAGGCAGGCGGCCAACCAGTCGAACAGGGCGCCGAATTCCCCGCCCAGGGTTTCCCCCGTATCCGCCTCCAGTGTCTTCAGCCTTCCTGCGGCCAGCCGTACGGGCGTGAGTTCCGCCAGCAGGGCGGCGCATTCCTCATCTCCGGCTTTGAAAATTTCCTCCGCTCCGGGCAGTTCTCCCAGGCGTTCGTCCGCAATTTCCAGGCAAAGCACCCCTACGCCGAACTCGGCGGCCAGCCCGCGGAGGGCGGCGCATTCGGAATCATCCGGCAGTTCCCCCACGATGACCAGTTCTCCGCACTGCGCCCAGCGGGACGTAGCCAGCGTTCTGAAAAATTCCCTTCTGCCGTCTTCTCCGCCGGGCATGCGGGCGACGCAGATGCTGCGGATGCCCATCATGGGGGCTCCGATCATGCGGCGGCGCTGAAGTGCGCTTTTATCAAAAACAAGAGCGTTTTCTTCCCATTCCCCCTCCGGCCATTCCACGACGGCCAGATCCGGCTTTATCCAGGAAGTTCCGGTTTCACTGGTACTGAACACGAAGACGCCGCGGCCCGTGGTATCGTACTGGCGCACGGCCAGGGCCAGCGCCTTGGCGCGGCAGTTCAGGGCGTCCGGTTCGTTTTCCCCAAGGAACAGGGGCAAAAGCCCTCTGGGAGCGCGTTGCCCGTCCTTTTCCCGCGTGCGCCTGTAATAGCCCTGGCCGCGTTCCACCTTGGCGATTTCCGAGTCAGGCTCGGAAGCCATGAAAGAAAAATGGTAGCGCAGGGATGCGTCCGAATATTCCTCCCCCAGTCTCAGGCGCACCAGGCGGATGAGTTCAGTTCCCTTAATGGCCTGGGCCGGATCGGAAGGCAAAAGTTCCGGGAGCAGTTCTTCCAGCTGGGATCGTAAACTCATACGCGCTCCATGAGAACACGGGAGAAGCGCTTCTTCAAGGCGGAAGGAGTTCAGCACATGAAATAAAAAGCTCTTTTATTTGCTCTGGAATACGGCAAGATAAGCTGCATGGCATGGATTACCTCCGGTTATATACCTTCGCCCGGGCGCATGGCCGTAATCGCCGGTACCACCTTTACGCAGCTGGTGCGCATGAAGGTGTTTCTTTTTCTGGGGCTCTTCGCCGTGGCGCTGCTGGCTCTGAGTTCCTTCCGCCTGAGCGCGGTGCTGGGTCCGGAAACCGGGGGAATCAATGAACTCGTGCTGCTGAAAAATTCCGCCTACGGCGCCATGCGGGTGTTCGGCCTCTTTTTCTGCGTGGCGGCTACGGCCCTGATTATCCCCAAGGATGCGGAAGACCGTATTCTGTACACAATCCTTTGCAAACCGGTGCCGCGCATTGACTATCTGATGGGGAAGGTGCTGGGGGTGTTGGCTCTGACCCTGGTCGCCGTGCTCCTGATGGATGCCGTGATGACGCTGGTGCTGTGGATGCGGACGGATACGGTGGTGGCGGAGCAGATAGCCTCCCTGAAAGGCCGCTATACGGTGGAGGAAATGCAGCCGTACCTGGACAGGATCCGCCTCCAGGGAGCTACCTGGAACGTGCAGACGGGGCTGGGAGTCATGATGTGCGAGTTTGTCGTTCTCTCCTCCCTCACGCTGTTAATGTCCTGTGTGACGAACGGCACCATCATCAGCGCGCTTCTGACGTTCATGGTCTATCTGGCGGGGCTGTTCCAGACGCAGGCGCTTTCCCTGTGGGTGGGGTCCGGCACGGATGGCCTTTCCTGGTGGGAAGTGGCGGGCAGCAGGCTCTTTTCCCTGATTTTTCCGAATTTCCAGATTTATTCCGTGACGGATTCCGCCCTGAACGGCCGGCTCATTCCCCTCTCCCTGTTCGGAAGCCTGGCCCTGATGACGCTGGGGTACTTCGTCTTTCACATGACGCTGGCGGCGTGGCTGTTCAGGAAAAAGGAATTTTAACGGGGACGGGTATGGAAGACATCATCAATGCGCGTTGCGGCTGGGCCGGAATGGACGAACTGTATATAAAGTACCATGACGAAGAATGGGGCAGGCCCGTTTCCGATGATAAAACCCTGTTTGAGTTTCTGGTGCTGGAGAGCGCCCAGGCGGGATTATCCTGGCTTACCGTCCTCCGGAAGCGCGAAGGATACCGGAGAGCCTTCCATGGCTTTGATGTGGAGAAAGTGGCGCGGATGACGGCGGAGGATGTGGAACGATTGATGAGCTTTGATGAAATCGTCAAAAACCGTTTGAAAATCAACAGCGCCATCAATAATGCGAAGCTGTTTATGGACGTTCAGAAAGAATTCGGCAGTTTTTACCGGTACGTCTTGTCGTTTTTTCCCGATCATCAGCCCGTTGTTAACCATTTCAGCGCTCTGGCGCAAATTCCCGCTGTTTCTCCGGAGTCGGAAGCCATGAGCAGGGACATGAAAAGGCGGGGATTCAGGTTTTTCGGTCCGACGATCTGTTATGCGTTTTTCCAGGCAACCGGGTTTGTCAACGACCATATTGAGGGCTGTTTCTGCAAAGCGGCTCAGTGCTCAAAATCCCAACCGCATGACCAGCCAGCTTATGCTGTTAAAAACAGGGAGCCGGAGGGAACAAATGCGGAAATGAAGCGTTCGCGTTCATAGCTATGGGGCTTCATTGGCATTTCTATTTTCTATAAATTGCTTATATGTTGACTGAGAAAAATCATCAACCATGAAAACAGGTATCATCGGACTCGGAAAAATGGGAGGCGCCCTGCTGCGGGGCGTGCTGAAAGCGGGAGCAGCGGCTCCGGAGGAAGTTTGGGTATACGATCATCACCATGAGAACGTGCAGGCTCTGAGGGAGGAATACCCCGGAGTTCATGAAGCGGCCTCGGAGGCGGATGCGGCGGACGCAGTGGAAGTCCTGATTCTGGCCGTGAAGCCGCGCGGCATTCTTCCGCTCATTTCCTCTCTTTCCGAACGGGGGGCGGAGCTTCCCCTTCTGATTTCCATCGCTGCCGCCGTTTCCCTGAATGACATGGAAGCCTGCGCCAGCGACGGAACGCGCATTATACGCGCCATGCCCAATACCCCGTGCATGGTGCTGGCCGGCGTCATCGCCTACAGTACGGGAACCGGCGTAAAAGATGAAGATGAAGAGGCGGCCCGGATGCTGCTTTCCGGCTGCGGCTCCGTCTGCAAGGTGGAGGAATCCGGGATGAATGCCGTTTCCGCCATTTCCGGTTGCGGCCCCGCCTACATGTTTACGGCTCTGGATGCGCTTGCAGACGCGGGGGTAGCCATGGGATTGCCCAGGAAAACCGCTTTGGAGCTGGCTGCGGAAACCATGCGTGGGGCCTCCCTGATGCTGGAACGGACCGGGAAGCATCCCATGGAACTCCGGGATGAGGTCACTTCCCCCGGAGGGACCACGATTGCCGCCCTGAATGCGCTGGATGAATGCGGCTTCCGCAATGCCTGGATTCAGGCGGTGAAAAGCGCCGTGCAGCGAGCTGAGGAAATGGAGAGCCAGTGACGGATGCTTCTCCAGATTTTCCCGGGGCCGGTTTTCTCCGGAAAAGACGGCCGGGCGGAAAATCCTTTATTTGCGCCGGAACGGCGTTTCCCTTTGCTTCCGCAATTCCGGGTTTTGCAGGTTGAACAGAACCTTTCTGACGGATTGAAGCGGAATCCGGACCTTGCCGACGGCGGAGGAACGCCCTTCCATGAACCCGCTCCGGATAGTTTCCAGGGCCAGGGAGAGGACGCTCTGATCCGTCAGGAAAACGCGGGTGTCTGAGTTGTCTTCCGGAAGGTTCTTCTCCTCATGGCCTTTTTGGTCCAGCACGCGTACCCTGGCGGTGGGAATGGTGACGTCATAGTGGTCAGACTTGATGCGGATGGCTCCCTCCTCCTGGAGGGTAATGGCTCCCCTGAGCACGTCTCCGTTCACCAGCAGGGCTTTATCCCTGGGGGCATCCGGATCGTAGCGGGAAATGATGTCCTGATCTTCCTCCAGATGGGGAACGGCTCCATTCCAGTCAAATACATTCAAATGGAATACAGCCATGTTCAGGCTGTCATAACCTGCCAGAGCAAGAGTGTTTCCCGGTTTGAATTCTCTTTTCCCGGCGCTTTTTCCATCTTCCCCTTCATCGTCTCCGCTTTCGTTTTCAAAGATAGTGTCCATTTCTTTGACTTCCTCCCACCGGGCTGCCTGTTCTCCGTTGACGTACAGGTAATAATTGCCCTTTTCCGTATCGGCGTAAAAATGAATATCGGAACGCTTGACGCTTTTGTCGGCATACCAGTTCCGCTCCGTGTTTCTTTTCACCCTGCCGAGCGTTTGGTACTGGCCGGAACTGTTCTTGGAAAGTTCCGCTTTTTCCAGGGTGAGATCCAGGTTGATGCTGTTTCCGGTGCCGGAATCCTGCCAGAGGGCAAGGTTAAGCCGGAATGTATTGGTATGGTAAAGGGAGAACTGCACATGGAGGCGGGGTGGCATGGAGAAGGATGTTTGCAGTTCCGTATTGTTGGAGCCGCGCATGAACCAGTAGCCGTCGCGGCATTCGGGCAGCATGCTGTTGGCGGAGGATTTCCAGCCCTGCAGGGACTCCGTAGCGTTGCGCAGGTAGGCTTTCTGGGAGTCGAACCCGATGTGGCGCACATATTTACGGTTCACCTGGAGCAGGCCTCCCCAGGAGGTCTGGAGTTGAAGGCTTTCCGTATCCAGCGCCTTCAGGGTGCCGTAAACCTCGTCCCCATTGGCCAGTCTGATGATGGAAAACTGTTCCGGTATCTCCAGCGGACGGGAAGAAACCAGCTCGTCAAGCTCCTTCATATGGACATCCACGGGGCTGGAAAGAATGCTGGAACGGACCTTCAGATAAGGGCGGTTCATCGTATCCATGCTGCCCGGCAGTTTTTCCCCGGATTTAAGCGTAATAACCCCTTCCGCATGTGCGTTGGGCTGGAGGAAGGCGGCCGGCAGGACGCAGGCCCACAGGAAAAGCGTCATTGCTTGTTTCATGGCGGGATCAATCAGGGAGTGGAACGGGAGGGACGGGCGGGATTCAGGAATTCCACGCGGGTGATGTTTTTCAGCGGCAGGGAAATTTGCCCCAGCTGCGGATGCCGCAGGATGATGTTCAGGGAATCCATGCTCAGGATATCTCCGTGCAGACGGGAACCGTCCTTCATCAGGAGACCGTGGCGGGCCGTGGGTCGGGAACCGTCCTTTCTGTTCTGTTCCGCAAAAAAGACGGTATCCAGATACTTGGCCGGGATGGAAAGATCGCGGGGAATTCCCGGATAATCCTTGTCCGTGGAAAGCGTCAACATTCCGGTTTTACTATCGTAACCGCTGATGGAGCCCGGAATGGTGTCTTCTTCCTTTGTCAGGACCAGGTCTGTCTCTGCATTTCCGTTTTTGGCCGCGGATTTGGCGCTCAGGGTGATGGAGGAAAGGGCCAGTTTGCTGATGGTCAGGGAGACGTGCCCTTCCATCTGGAGGCCGAAGGCGTCTCCCTGCAATGGCTGTTCCGGCGGGCTGGGGTCTGTCGTCAGTATGGGCGGCAGGTCTCCTATCAACAGTTCGTAAACCTGTTTATTTCCTTCCTGGCGGGAAGCCGTCAATTTAATATCCACGCCCTCTGTCAGGGCGGGGGCCGGAATAGCCGCTTCCCCCAGCACGAGGATGCCGGACTTCTGTTCCCGGAGCAGAATACATCTTCCGGGGCAAATGCTGAGCATGAGCCTGTTCAGGCTGCTGCCGGAATTGGACCGGAAAGGAATGTTCTCATTCCCGCCGAAACAGAAGACAATGCCGGAGCGGTCATTGTTGCCGTTCATGGTGATGGTGGTGCGGAAAATGAAGGAGGAAGGATCCAGACCGATATTCTTGTACAGGGGTATCCAGGTGGGGTAATCTTTGTTGCCCAGCCGGTACTGGTACTTATCCCCCTGGATTTTCGGCTTCAGGGCATTCATCAGTCTTCTTCCCGCCTGGGTGCGGTAGTCTTCCTCCCGGTTGCCGGAATAAACCCAGCTGTTGTCAAAAACCAGCGGTTCCTGCCAGAAACCCTTTTCCTGCAAAGTATTCAGACGGAACCCGGCCACCTGGCTGCGCGGCACGGAGCGTTCATGGCCGAGCATATCCCGGTACTGCACTTTGTCCTGCGTGACGGAAATGATGTTGCACGGGATAATATCCCGGTGCCCCATAGCCATGAAAATTTTGTCTCTGGCGCGAAGATCCGGAGATGCGGTTCCCGTAAAGTAAAGAGCGCGGATTTCCGACGGAATAATGACGGCATTCTGGCGCATGGCCGGGTGTTTGATGACGATTCCCTGTTTTCCGTAAGAAACGATTTCCCCGCGGAGACGGTAATTGTTGTCCGTAACCACGTCGATGACGGAATTGGCCCAGGCGCCCAGCAGACAGGCCGGGGCCAGCATCAGGGAAAGGCGGATTCTATTGTTCATAGATGGGTAAAAATCTATAATTAAGCGCAAGGGAGAGCAGGGCGGCGGAAGTGGAATATGCTGCGGAATGGTCGGAAAGCCAGGACCCGTTGGGCGCCTGGGAGGCTCCCAGGTAGCGCATATTCTTGTAATTCCATTCCTTCCACGCTTCCGGATCCGCATGGAACAGGGCCTGTGACATGTAATATTCAAAATAAAACGGGTAAGCGGAATCCCGGTAATTCAGGTGCTTTTTCAGGTAGGCCAAGGAATCCCTGAAGGACGGGTCCGTTTTAAGGCGCGCCAGGGACAGCGTCAGGGAACCGATGGCCGTGAGGGTAACGCGGGGCCCCTCCGGGCCGGTATAGCCGTAGGCGCCTTTCTTGTCGCGGCAGGAGGCCATGTACTTGAGGCCGCGTTCAAAGGCCGCGTCCGGCACGGGAATGCCCGCGTTGCGCGCCGCGAACAGGGAGACGAGCTGGCAGCCGGTCACCGTGCTGTCCGCGTCCGTGGCATCCGGAGAATAGCGCCAGCCTCCCGATTTGTTTTTTTTCTGGGCGGTCAGTGTCAGGGCCACGGCCTTGCGGAGGGCGGGGCCTATGCGGTCGTCCCTCACCATGCCGTACGCTTCCGCCAGGGCGAGAGTGGCGAAGCCGTGGTTGTACATGGAATCCCCAATGTAGCCGGACCCCTTGTTCTGCCTGGACAGGATGTAATCTACGCAGCGGCGCACCATGGTGGCGTACGGCCCCGCGTTCGGATCGTCTCCGTGGGCCAGCACGGACATGAGGCAAAAGCCGATAATGCCGGGTTCCCTCCCGTAAGTTCCATCATAGGTGCCATCCGGTTTCTGGGCATTCTGAAGATAGCGCAGCCCCTTCACGTACATCAGCTCCACCTGGGGAGGAACGGAAGAAGACGTTTTCAGGGGGGATTGGGCCGCAGCGTTTTGCGGCGCGGCCGTCATGCAGCAGGCTAAAAAAACGGTCAGGAAGAGGCGGAAATTTTTCATGGAAACGGGAAGCTGTTGTTCATGCGTGACGGGGCTGTCCGGGGAGGCGCGTCTTATTTTTGCAGGGTCTTGTTATAGGCGTCCAGCGCCTTGCGGAATTCGGAAGGCATGTCGTCTGCGGATATGCCGGTGGATTTGGGAACGGAACGCGTTTCCGCCGTCATGTCCGGATTGGAAACGCCTTTATCCTGGGCGGAGGCCATATTGGATTTCCCATCCGCTTTGCTTCCGGGATTGTTGCCGCTGCCGCTCTGGGAACCTCCCTGTCCCTTTTCATTACCTTCCTGCTGTTCTGCGGACTGAGCATCACTATCCATGCCGAGCAGCTGGCGCAGCATGTCCATAAGAGCCCTCCCTCCCGGCTTGGGCTGGCCGTCGGCTCCGGTCATCTTGGCTTTGGCCGCCTGGTAAATCAATTCAATCACATCCGACTGCGCGGCCAGCGTCTGGCCGCCGGTATTGTAAACCTCCAGCAGGTCCACGGCGTCATTCATGGCATGGCGGCATTTTTTCAGCAGATCCACTACCTCCTCATTGGTTTCTCCCAGGATGAGGTCGGAAGTGTCCGCCTGGAGCTCGTCCTGCTGTACCGCCAGTTTGGATGCCGTTTCCTTGTGCCTGGCGGAATATTCCGGAGCGGGTTTTGGATCGGCGGCGCAGGGCAGGGAAAGCGCCAGAACCATGGCTGAAAAATGGGCGGTATTCATGGGGCAGGGGGAGTAAGTTGTTTTCGGTATTCCTGTTCGGCGGCGCGGGTGCGCATGCGGATATCCTGTTCCTGCTGGATCATGCGGATGACTTTCAGCATGAATTCAAACTCGGCGTCGGAAATGGAGGATTGGCCTTCTCCCCCGCCTCCGCCTCCTCCCCCGCTGCCGCGGCGGCTCTTCTTATAGTCGTCTATCAATTTGGCCCAATGGCGCAGGGTGGAGGCGTACAGGCGGGACTCGTCAATGGAGCGGGCCGTGATTGCATTCAGAATGTTGCCGTGCACCAGATCCAGCTTCTCGCGGAGGGAGAAAGCGTTCATCTGGTTGTACAGGTCGCTGTAAATCCGTTCCCCGGTGCGTGACTTGTAATAGCTGAGATCTTCCAGAATCCAGCCTATGTCTTGTGTGGAGGCGTTTTGAAGGGTGGCGATGGTTTCCATTTCCCGCCTGTTGGACGGGTCAAGCTCCTCCATGGTCATGCCCGCAATAGCGTTGATCTGACCGGCCAGCGCATGGGCGATGGAATCCTCCTTGGATGCGGCTTGCCTGAGCCGTGCCACGAAGGTGCTGGCCTCCATGTCCTGCGCGGACTTGGAGAGCTGGTTCATGGCGTCTTTCAGCGCCTGTGTGGCTTCGGAATGGGAATTCTCCCCGTCGTTCAGGTCTTTCCTGCTTTCCTGCTCGGAGCGGCCCTCGGAGGCGGAATCCCGGAACTGTTTCTGGGCCTTCTTCATGGGCCCGTCAGGAATGGGTTTGAGCATGGAAATTCCTTTCATGAATTCCTTCATGCCGGCCGGGTCTATCTGGGAATTGCGGGAGGCTTCCTTAAACAGGTTTTCCGAGCGGTTAAGCAAGTCGCCCAACTCACGCCTGCCTGCCTGTTCTTCATCGGCCAGGGCGTGCAGGCGTTCCAGGGACTCCGCATCTTTCAATTTGCCGCTTTCCATTCCTTTCAGCCGTTTTGCCTCGTCCGCCATGGCGTCCATGCGCCGGATCATGCCTTCCAACTCGCTGGTGATGCGTTCCAGTTCATTGCGGATCATCTGGGCGTGCTCGGACTTGGAAAGGACGATGATAATCATGGGTTCCGAATAAACGCGCTTGCCTCCCGGTTTGTAATCCTGCGTAAACCCGCGGACGACGACGCGCTGGGGAGATAACTTCAGCGCCCTGGCTTGGAACAGGAATGTTCCTTTCAGGCCGGTCTGCGTGGGCTGGCCGGCCGCCAGAATTTTCTCCCCGCGAAGTCCGGGCGCCAGTTTGTCCGCGCCGTCCGGTTGTGGCGCTGAAGCTCCGTTTCCATCCTTATTCCCGTCGTCGTAAAAAGATTTCTCACCCTGCCATTCCACCCCTATTTCCCGGAGGCCGAAATCGTCCGCCGCCTCTACCTCCAGCTCTATGCTGCTATCCTCCAGCACATAGCGGTCGTTTTCTCCGCCTCTCAGGTAAATGGAAGGCTGCTTGTCCTCAACGGGTTCCAGGCGTATCTTCACGGGCCGGGCAGCCGTCAGCCCGTCGCTGTCCATCCAGCCAAACTCTATTTCCCTGGGCTCTTTCTCCAAGAGAATATTCGGAATGATAACGCTGTTTCCTTCCATACGGAGCGGTTGCCCCTGCGCGTTCTCCGCAGACTGCAGGCGTTGGGAGGCGGACACCTTCAGCGTCAGCGTAGAGCCTTCCGGGGCGGAAATGACTCCTGCTCGCATGGCTTCCCGGCCCTTGGAGCGCGCCATATAGGCAGGATAGGCCACGACGGCTTCGGCGCCCAGCAGGGAGGGGCGGCTCTTCGGGATGATTTTCAGCCGTCGCACGGCATCCCCTGCAAAAAACTCCAGGCAGTCCGCCTGCTGCATGGGGAGAATATGGATTTTGTATGCGCCGTCCGTAAGGGGCGCTTGCTGGCTTACCCTGTTGCGGAAAAAATATTCTGCCGTCTGCGGACTGGCTTTGGTGCCCTCCGCAAGCCGGATCTCATACAGGAAGCTCTCTCCCAGGGGAATAACCAGGGAATCCGGGGTGGAGTCCAGCTGGGTGAACGTGTAGCGTTCCGGAGGGTTGAACGGGTGGACCCAGCGTTTCAGGGCATTCCCCGCCGCTTCCGGGCTTACCGCGCATACGGCCGCCGTGCCTGCGGCGAGAACCGCCAGCAGGACGAACAGCTTCCTGTGGCTGGGCCGGGGGATGTTCACCGTCAGGTCCCGGGCGGACACTTCGCGGGCTACCTGCTCCATGGCAGCTTCTTTCAGCTTTTCGGAACTGTATTGGAGGCCGCCCTTTTCGGCATCCAGTTCAATGACGCCCAGGAGACGGTCTCCCAGGGCCGCGTCCGTCCGGGAAATCAGCCGCGCCAGCTGGGCTTCCGTGCGCCTCTGCCACACCCACCGGAAACTCCACCAGGGGATAAACACCGCCAGACCGGCCACGGCAATGAAGAACAGGAACCAGCCGACGGCGGGGGGCGTCTCCCACAACCTGTCGGAAAGGTACAGGAGCGCGTAGGAAAGAATGACGGCAATGCCTGCAAGGCATATGGCTTCCAGCATCTTCACCGTTCTGAGGCGGCGGCGGAAAGTTCGAAGCTGCCTGACCAGCTGGGCAGGAAGTTTAACGGTAGTGGAAGGGGGCATGCTTATGCCCGTATTTACTCCATTGTCATTGTTTTTGCAAGTTTGCCTCGCGTGATGAAACAAATTCGCATTCTCGGGCGGACGGGAGTATTTTTCTCGCTGGACTTTACAGTTTGATTTTCTAAAATAATGTTGCGCTTTAAACTTGGCCTGGTTTGCGCGTAGTTAAAAACCAACATATTAGGCCTTACCCATTGACTTCGCCATGCAACAGGGAAATAAAACAACGGCTCCGGAAATTGATTTCGGAGAATTCGCACCAGCCACATACGCCGAATGGCGCGAGGCAGCAGTCGCTGCCCTGAAAGGGGCTGATTTTGACAAGAAGCTTTTTACCAAGCTTGTGGAGGGAATTACCCTGCATCCTATCTATAATAAGTGGGATGAACATTCCCCGGTGATGCCTGCCGGGCAATTTCCGTACCGCCGCGGAACGCGCGCCCTGGGCTATATGGAAAAGCCCTGCGAAATCGCCCAGAGCATTCCCGCTTCCTCTCCGGAGGACTTCAACGCCAAGCTTCTGCATGACCTGGACCGCGGCCTGACCGCCGTAAACATCCAGCTCAACTGCAAATGCGGCCTGAAACTGCGCAAGCAGGCTGACTGGGATACGGCTCTCAAGGGCGTCCGGCTGGACGGGCTTCCCGTATATGTCACTCCCGGTTCCTGCGGCCTGGGAACCCTCTCCATGTTCCTGAACACCTGCAAGGCCGCCGGCGTCAAGACGGCGGATCTCAGGGGCGGCGTTCTGTATGACCCGGTGGGGAAAGCCGTGATGAAGGGATCTCTCTGCGGGGGAAAAGGCATCTGCGCCTACTATGACCAGATGGCCGTAATGACCAAATGGGCCGTCGCCAACGCTCCCGGCTTCCAGACTATCGGCGTCAGCGGGCTGCCTTACGCGGATTCCGGCGCTTCCGCCTTTGAAGAAGTGGGCGCCATGCTGTCCACTGCCGTGGCCTATCTGCGCGCCATGGAGGAACGCGGCCTCTCCGTGGATGAAACTGCGGCGCACATGCGCTTTACGGTCTCCATCGGCGCCAACCTGTTCCTGGAAATCGCCAAAATCCGCGCCTTGCGCGAACTCTGGGCCATCATCGTCAAAGAATGCGGAGGAAGCGAGGAAGCTGCCAAGATCAGGCTCCATGCCCGCACCTCCTTCTGGACCCTCTCCAAGGTGGATCCCTGGGTCAACCTGCTGCGCGGTTCCGCCCAGGCGTTCTCCGCCATCATGGGCGGCGTGGACAGTATTGACGTTCTGCCCTTTGACGCTGCCGTGCGCATGCCGGACGAATTCTCCCGCCGCATTGCCCGCAACTGCCCGCTGATTCTGCTGGGCGAATGCAATCTGGACAAGGTTGTTGACCCCGCCGGCGGTTCCTGGTACCTGGAAAACCTGACGGATGAAACCTCCCGGAAGATATGGGAGTTCTTCCAGAGCATCGAAAAGGAAGGCGGCATCGTCAAGGCTCTCAAAGCCGGCACCATCCAGAAGAAGGTGAACGCCACCGCCGCCAAACGTTACGAACTGGCGGACCAGCGCCGGCAGTCCATCGTGGGCGTCAACCAGTATGTCAACCTGGCAGAGAAGAAGCTGGAGGCGCCGGAAGGCTCCTGCTGCTCCGCCCACAAGGGGCACGGCTGCTGCAAGAATGCGGATATCCAGCTCCCGGAAGTGGAAATGAGCGTGGACTCCGCCTGCAAGGCCGCCGGAGAAGGCTTTTCCACCTGTCTCATCAACAAGGCCCTGGTGGCCGGGGTTGACTGCAAGTGCGGCGAACCTCTGGAAATGGAAGCCCTGCCGAAGCGCCGCCTGGCGGAACGTTTTGAATCCCTGCTCGCCAAGGCTGACGCCTGGGTGGAAGAAAAGGGTTCCCGGCCGATGGTCTTCTTCGCCAACATGGGGCCGCTTCGCCAGCACAAGGCCCGTGCGGACTTCTCCCGCGACTTCCTGCGCGCCGGCGGTCTGGATGTGGTTTATCCGTCCGGCTTCCAAACTCCGGAAGACGCGGCCAGGGCGGCTGCGGAAAGCGGCTGCGCCGTATGCGTCATCTGCTCCACGGATGACACTTATCCGGAAATCGTCCCCGCCTTCTGCAAGGCGCTCAAGGAAATCAGGCCGGACATGATGGTGGCCCTCGCCGGTTATCCGGCCGACCATGTGGAAGCGTTCAAGGAAGCCGGCGTGGACATCTTCATCCACGTCAAGGCCAACTGCTACAACACCGTTGAAGCTATTCAGAACAAGATCGGCCTCTAACAACCACCAACCTATTTCATCCAATGAGCAATATTCCTGATTTTGCATCCGCCTCCTATCCTGAAATCAAGGCTGGTGCCGCAACCCCGGCTTCCGAAACGGAAACCTGGATGACCAATGAACAAATTCCCGTACCGCCCACCTATTCGGAAAGCGTGTACGACGACTGCCTGCACCTGGACTTTACGGCCGGTGTGGCTCCCAACCTCCGCGGGCCGTATGCCACCATGTACGTAGCGCGCCCCTGGACGGTGCGCCAGTATGCCGGCTTCTCCACGGCTGAGGAATCCAACGCCTTTTACCGCCGCAACCTGGCGGCGGGCCAGAAGGGCCTTTCCATTGCCTTTGACCTGGCCACGCACCGCGGCTATGACTCCGACCACCCCCGCGTGGTGGGTGACGTGGGCAAGGCCGGCGTGGCCGTGGACTCCATTCTGGACATGGAAATCCTCTTCAAGGGCATTCCTCTGGACAAGATGTCCGTTTCCATGACCATGAACGGCGCCGTGCTCCCCGTGCTGGCTTTCTACATCGTCGCTGCCCAGGAACAGGGCTGCACGCTGGACCAGCTTTCCGGCACGATCCAGAACGACATTCTCAAGGAATACATGGTGCGCAACACCTACATTTACCCGCCTGATCCCTCTATGAGGATTATTGCGGACATCTTTGAGTTCACCTCCAAGTACATGCCCAAGTTCAACTCCATTTCCATCTCCGGCTACCACATGCAGGAAGCCGGCGCCACGGCGGACCTGGAAATGGCCTACACGCTTGCGGACGGCCTGGAATATGTCCGCACAGGTATCAAGGCCGGCATTGACATTGACGCCTTTGCTCCGCGCCTCTCCTTCTTCTGGGCCCAGGGCAAGAACTACTTCATGGAAGTGGCCAAAATGCGCGCCGCCCGCGTGCTGTGGGCCAAGCTCATCAAGCAGTTCAATCCCAAGAACCCGAAGTCCCTGGCTCTGCGCACGCACTCCCAGACTTCCGGCTGGTCCCTCACGGAACAGGACCCGTTCAACAACGTTACCCGCACCTGCATTGAGGCCCTGGCCGCCGCCTGCGGCCACACGCAGTCCCTCCACACGAACTCCCTGGATGAAGCGATCGCCCTGCCGACGGACTTCTCCGCCCGCATCGCCCGCAACACCCAGCTCCAGCTTCAGGATGAAACCTCCATCTGCAAGGTGATCGACCCGTGGGGCGGCTCCTACTACGTGGAATACCTGACCAATGAGCTCATCCGCAAGGGCTGGGCCCACCTTCAGGAAGTGGAAAAACTCGGCGGCATGGCCAAAGCCATTGAAACCGGGTTGCCCAAGATGCGCATTGAAGAAGCCGCGGCGCGCCGCCAGGCCGCCATTGACTCCGGAAAGGAACCCATCATCGGCGTCAACAAATACCGCCTGGAGCAGGAAGCCCAGATCGACATTCTGGAAGTGGACAACACCACTGTCCGGGAAGCCCAGATCGCCCGTCTGCAAAAACTGCGCGCGGAACGGGACTCCGCCGCGTGCGAAGCCGCGCTGGAAGCCCTGTCCGAATGCGCCCGCACGGGGGAAGGCAATCTCCTTGACCTTGCCATTAAGGCAGCCAAGGCCCGCGCCTCCCTGGGTGAAATCTCCTCCGCCCTAGAAAAACACTTCGGGCGTCATAAAGCACCAATCAAACTCATTACCGGCGTGTACGCTCAATCCTATGGTCAAGATCCGCTGGTGGAGGAAGTCCGCAAGATGACGGATGACTTCGCCGAACGCACGGGGCGTCGTCCCCGCATCCTCGTCGCTAAAATGGGCCAGGACGGCCATGACCGCGGAGCCAAGGTGGTCTCCTCCGCCTATGCCGACCTCGGTTTTGACGTGGACGTGGGTCCGCTCTTCCAGACGCCGGAGGAAACTGCCAAAATGGCGATTGAAAACGACGTGCATATGATCGGCATGAGCTCTCTGGCCGCCGGCCACAAGGTGCTGCTTCCCGCCCTGGTGGAGGAACTTGCCAAGCAGGGCCGTCCGGATATCCTGGTCTTCTGCGGCGGCGTTATTCCCGCCCAGGACTATGACTTCCTGAAGGAACATGGCGCTGTGGCCATCTTCGGCCCGGGCACCAACATTCCGGAAGCTTCCAGGGAGATCATGGAAGCTCTTAACGAACAGTACGTTGACTAAACGTAAGTTTCTGTTGATCAGTTAATAATATGTGAGAGGCCGGATGAAAAATCCGGCCTCTTTTTTTGCGAGCGGATTGACTATCCGATGTCAAATTATTTTTTAAAAACAAGGAATTTACGCAGATGGCACAGATGAAAAGACGGATTGAAAAAACAAAATGAATTAAAAATATTTCAAATATATTTCATCGAATTTGACTTCCGCAATCTGTTTCGAACAGAATAAATCATTTATTATAAACAATTTAAAATATTTATACGTTGATGATTCAAGACATTTTCAATGCCAGAATTTCTTCATCGGATAGTCAATCCGTTACTGACTGAAATCAGTTGCTGTTTATCTGTACTTATGAGAAAAATCGCCTCTATTTCCATGTTGGCTGTGGTATCCGCTCTTTCCGCGAGCGCCGCTACTGTATTGTTTGATTTTAACAGTTCCCTGCTTCCGGAACCTCCTGCCAAGACTGTTTCTGTAACGGATTCCGGTTCCGGTTTTGTTGCAACCTTGGCTACGGCGTCCTCTTCCGCGAATCTGAGTTCTACCTCTTCCGCGGCCTCCGGAGACTGGGTTTCCTCAGGAACTTCTTTTGATACGCAGGGATTGGATTCTTTCATGGAAAACAAGGTCTCTTTCGGGGACTCCTGGCAGACCTTCATCTCCGGCCCTAAAGGATCTGCGCTCTCTCTGACTATTTCCGGTCTGGTGGCTGGCGCCTCCTACCAGATTGCCCTTGTTACCGGGTGTCCGTTTGAAGGCGCCGGCGCTTGGAATTCCCTGGTAACTTCCAATACCTACGCCAGCGCGACTCCTTCCATAGGTGCGAACTCTCAGACAATTCAGGCCCGGACTCCTACGGGATACACCCTCAGCAACGTTATCGCCAATGAAAATGGGGAAATCACTCTGACGGTAAATACGCCGGGTTCCGCCCATACGCCTACATTCAATGCTCTGGCTATTTCCGGAGAAACGGCCAGCGTGCCGGAACCGGCTACGGCATCCCTGAGCCTGCTGGGGCTGATGGCTTTGATGGCTCGCCGCCGAAGAGCTTGAGGACCGTTTTTCCGGCAGTTAAAAATATTGTTGCCTGCAGGATTTATCTTGCAGGCAATTTTTTATAATCGTCCTGTTTGAGAACACCGGGCCGGCCGGAAGACCGTTTTTCTCTGGGAGATTTTTGTTCCTGCGTAAATGAGGTTCCAGCTTCTTTGACATTGCGGGAACGTTTTTCATCCGTTACTCTTTGCTCTGCCGTGGAAAGAAATTATCATCATTGCGTGGAACGCAACAGGGAATTGATTCCGCCGGATACGGATATATTCCGGGTCATGGACGGGGCAGGGGATGGAATCCCCGGTGTCTTTGTGGATCAGATGGCGGACCGTATTCTCGTTTCCACGCGCGGCTGTTCCATTCCTGCGGACTTGGAAAGCGAACTTCGGGGTACGGGCATGCCTGTATTCCACAAGAAGCTGGAACAAAACCAGAAAGAAGCGCCTTTCCAAATTGCCGGCCCGGCCCTTCCCCTGCAATTTACGGCCATGGAGCAGGGAGTGCGTTTCAAAATAGACATGGCCGCCGGGTATTCCCAGGGAATTTTTCTGGATCAGCGCGACCACCGCCGCCGGGTAAGGGAAAGAAGCGCTCCGGGCATGAGGGTGCTGAATACCTTTGCCTATACGGGAGCCTTTTCCGTTTACGCCGCCCTGGGGGGGGCGCAGACAACCACGCTGGATCTGGCGCAGCCGTGTCTGGACTGGGCCAGGGAAAATTTCATCCTGAACGGCATTGACCCTTCCGCTCAATATTTTTGCAAGGGGGACGCGCGCCGCTGGCTGGAACGGTTCGCCAGGCAGGGCCGAACCTTTCACGGCATTATCCTGGACCCTCCCACATTTTCCCGGGATGACCGCGGGAAGGTGTTCCGGGTGGAATCCCACTACGGGGAGCTGGTGGCCCTGGCGCGCGAATGTCTGGAACCGGGCGGCTGGATGCTGTGCACCAGCAACTGCCGCAAGCTGGGCCACGAGGACTTCCGCAGGATGGTGGCCCAGGCCGTTCCCGGTTTCCGCCTGACCCGTGACCCCATGCCTCCGGATTTCTCCGGGGAGGATTATTTGAAAAGATTGTGGATAGATTGGAAATAAATATTTTATGAAAAATTTTCCTCTCTGTGGCTGACGCATTTTATCCTTTTGAAAATGCTTCCGCTTTGATAGAAAGCCGTCCAATTACTTTTTTCTATGAAAAAACTAGCCTATGTTGCTGGGCTCTTCGCTCTCACGTGTGCCCCTCTCCTTGCCGCTCTCTATGAGGGGCTGGAGGTGGGAATGGACAAGGATCAGGTGCTGAAAACCCTGAGGCGGAGCAAGCAGCTTGAAGGTCCGCCCACGGATGCCCTCCTCGCACGCACCGGACTCAACGGCGTGTTTAAAACCAGGCAGGCCATAGGCGGCCAGACCTTTGCCCTGAACTTTGACTATGACCCCTCCGGCGGCTTGAGGGCCGTTGTCTTCTATTCCCGGAGCAAGCACCGCGGTTCCGAATATGAAACCAAACTGAAATCCGCCTATAAGGCCCTTCTGGTGGGCCTGACGGAACAGTTCGGGGAACCGGTGAACATGCCGGAATGGGTGGCCAGGGAATCTCTTCAGGAAGGCCGCATCCAGTACATGCACATGTGGAAGGTATCTCCCGGCGTTTTCCTCATGTCCGGCCTGGGCAACATGGGAGCCATGGAGGGCTACTTCCCCCTTTTCCGTTTTTCCGGTCCCTCCGGCATGCCTCCCAAGTCCAAAAGGGACAGGGAGGAACTGAAAAGGGAATGGGCGGCCATCCCGGAATTTCCCGGCTTGAAGGAGGCGGAACTCCACATTTCCGACGCCGTGCTCGCCATGGGGTCCAAAAAGTATAAAGATGCCTTTGAATGCTTCCAGCAGGCGGCGGAACTGGGCTGCCCCCGTGGCTACTGGGGCATGGCGTTCCTGTATGACCAGGGCAAATACGGCGTGAAGAGGGATAAGAAAAAAGCGGAGGAAATGCACCGCAAGGCCGGAGCTGCCGGCTATGCCCCTTCCGCCTCCAGATTCGGAGCTGCGTGGCCGGACGCGGCGCGGGTTCTGGGACTAACCGCTGCGGAAGCTAGGGAACAGGCCCGCACGCGCCGCCGGGCGGCTGTGGAAGGCTATGCCTCGGAACAATATAACCTGGGCGTGATGTATCAGACCGGTTTCGGCCTGCCCAAGGACATGGCCAAAGCCCGGGAATGGTTCCAGAAAGCGGCGGACCAGGGAGACGTGCAGGCTAAAAGCGTCCTGAAAAAACTCCGCTAATTCTTTTTCTAATCCATGACCATCATGAGCTTATACGCACAACAACTCGTTCGCTACCCAGAACTGGGCATCTCCCTTGATTTTTCCAAACTTCCGCTGGACGATGCGTTCCTGTCTTCCATGCAGGGGCGGATCGACAAGGCGTTTGCCGACATGAAGGCGCTGGAATCCGGCGCCATTGCCAATCCTGATGAAAAACGCATGGTGGGGCACTACTGGCTGCGCAATTCCTCGTTGGCTCCCACGCCGGAATTGAAGGCTGCCATTGATGGTCCCCTGGCGGACGTCAAAGCCTTCGGACGGGATGTTCTGGACGGCAAAATAACGCCTCCCCGCGCGGAACAATATTCCGCGGCCCTCGTCATTGGTATCGGCGGTTCCGCTCTTGGCCCGGAGCTGGTGGCGGACGCCATTCCTGCGGCGGGGCTGGACATGTTCTTTCTGGACAACACGGACCCGGACGGCATGTACCGGGTGCTGGAATCCCTCCCTCTGGAAGAAACGCTTGTCGTCGTTATTTCCAAATCCGGCGGCACGCCGGAAACCCGCAACGGCATGCTGGTGGCCCAGGATTTCTTCAGGAAGAACGGGCTGGAATTCGCTCCCCAGGCGGTTGCCGTCACGGGAGTAGGCTCCCGGCTGGACAAAACGGCTGAGGCGGAAGGCTGGCTCAAGCGCTTCCCGATGGAAGACTGGGTGGGCGGCCGCACCTCCGTCATGTCCGTGGTAGGGCTGGTTCCCGCCGTGCTTCAGGGCGTGAACGTGGATGAACTGCTGGAAGGCGCGCGCCTGATGGACGAAAAGACGCGCCGGGACTGCGTGAAATGCAACGCCTCCATGAAACTGGCGCTGGCCTGGTACAAGGCTGCCGGCGGCAAGGGGGAAAAGGATATGGTGGTTCTCCCTTATAAGGATGCCCTGGTGCTCTTCTCCAAATACCTCCAGCAGCTCATTATGGAATCCCTCGGCAAACGGCTGGATCTGGAGGGCAACGAAGTCTGCCAGGGCATTTCCGTGTACGGCAACAAGGGGTCCACGGACCAGCATGCCTATGTGCAGCAGCTCCGTGACGGCGTGAACAACTTCTTCGCCACCTTCATTGAAGTGCGCGAATGTTCCGCGGATGCGGTGGAAGTGGAAGCGGGCGCCACCTGCGGAGACTTCCTGCAGGGCTTCCTGCGCGGCACCCGCCAGGCGCTTGCGGAATCCGGCCGTTCCTCCATTACCATCTCCATCCCGGAGGTGAACGCCAAAACGCTCGGCATGCTGATCGCCCTGTTTGAGCGCGCCGTCTCCTTCTATGCTTCTCTGGTCAATATCAACGCCTATCATCAGCCGGGCGTGGAAGCCGGCAAGAAAGCGGCGGGTTCCTTCCTGGCCCTGCTGGGCAGGGTGAGGAGCGCTCTGGGAACCGCCCCGGAAACAGCCGCCCAGATGGCTGCCCGGCTGGATGCGGATCAGGAAGCCGTGTACCATTGCCTCGTGCACATAGCCTCCGGTGATTCCTCCGTCAAGTGGGTGCAGGCTGACTGCGCGGATGAAGACACCTTCTGCAAGGCGTAAAAAACAGGGCATATAATAGTTCGGCGGACGCCTATCCGGTTGGTAGGCGTCCGTTTTTCTTTTCCGGTCAACCGTGAAAAGAAACCTGCTGCGCTTCTCTTCCCGGGTAATTCCGGGACTGCCGGAAAACAGGAAGCGGCATTGTCCGGAGGAAGAAGGCCCTCCCCGGACGGGACAGGCTGGAAAAACAGGGTTTCGGCATGCTTTCTTTCTCCCGAAAACTCTGAAAAATATTTTTGTTTTCCGTACAATTTCGGATTGACAAAGCAAGGGGCTGAAGGCATCCTCATTCGGCCCTAACTCGCTATTGGATCTTCTGTTGGCTCCTTTGGTCGATGTTTGGGCAGAATCATTAATTCGACTACAATAATCGATATGTCCACCAATTCCTGCGCGTGCAGCGCATCTACTGACAAATTCGTCTATTCTTTCGGCGGAGGGTCCGCTGACGGCAATGGCAGCATGAAAAATCTTTTGGGCGGCAAGGGCGCCAACCTTGCGGAAATGGCCCGCATTGGCCTTCCTGTCCCCCCCGGATTCACCATCACGACGGAGGTTTGCACTTACTACTACGATCACGGCTGCACTTATCCCGCCCAGCTTGACGCGCAGGTCAAGGAAGGCATTGCCAAAATGGAGCAGATCCTGGGGCGCAAGTTCGGCGATACGGAAGCTATGCCCCTGCTGGTGGCCGTGCGTTCCGGCGCCCGTGAATCCATGCCCGGCATGATGGACACGATTTTGAACCTCGGCCTGAATGAAAAATCCGTGGAAGCCATGGTGAAGGCCACGAACAACCCCCGCTTCGCCTGGGACTGCTACCGCCGTTTCGTGCAGATGTACGGCGACGTGGTGCTGGGCGTGCAGAAAACCCCGGATGAAGACCACGAACCTTTTGAAACCGCCATCGCCGCCATCAAGAAAGAACGCTTCGGCAGCGAGGACGTGGAAGACACCAAGCTTTCCGCCGACGACCTGAAAGAACTGGTCTCCCGCTTCAAGGCGCTGGTGCTGGAACGCACCGGCCATGAATTCCCGGAATGCCCCTGGGAACAGCTTCAGGGAGCCATTGGCGCCGTGTTCGGTTCCTGGAACAATGACCGCGCCATCGTGTACCGCCAGAAATACGGCATCCCGTCCGAATGGGGCACCGCCGTCAACGTGCAGGCCATGGTCTTCGGCAACACGGGCGAGGAATCCGGTTCCGGCGTGGCGTTCACCCGTAACCCCGCCTCCGGCGAAAACGAATTCTATGGCGAATTCCTGATGAATGCCCAGGGTGAAGACGTTGTGGCCGGCGTGCGTACGCCCGCCCCCGTTGCTGCCCTTCATGAAGTGATGCCCGCCGCCTTCAATGAACTGGTGCGCATTCGCGAAGTGCTGGAAAACCACTTCCACGACATGCAGGACTTCGAATTCACCATTCAGGACCGCACCGTTTACATGCTCCAGACCCGCAACGGGAAGCGCACCGGCGTGGCCGCTTTCCGCATCGCCTGTGAAATGGTGGAACAGGGCCTGATTGACTGGAAGACCGCCGTGCGCCGCATTCCTGCGGACCAGGTGGACCAGTTGCTGACCCCCATCTTTGACCGTGAAGCCATCAAGAGCGCCAAGGTCCTGACCCGCGGTCTTCCCGCCGGTCCCGGCGCCGCCACCGGACGCATCTACCTGAACGCGGAACGCTGCGTGGAAGCCGCGGACAGAGGTGAAAAGGTTCTGCTGGTCCGTCTGGAAACCTCTCCGGAAGACCTGCGCGGCATGATTGCCGCTGAAGGCATCCTGACCGCCCGCGGCGGCGTTTCCTCCCATGCCGCCCTCGTTGCCCGCCAGATGGGCAAAGTCTGCGTTTGCGGCGCGGATGAAATCATTGTTGACTACAACAACCGCACCGTTTCCGTTGGCGACGTAACCATCAGCGAAGGTGACTACCTCTCCATTGACGGAACGAGCGGCCTGGTATACGCCGGCAAGGTGGAAACTTCCCCCTCTGAAATCATCCAGGTTCTGATCTCCAAGACCATGAAGCCGGAAGACAGCCGCACCTACCAGAACTTCGCCAAGCTCATGCAGTGGTGCGACGACTGCACCAAAATGAAAGTGCGCACCAATGCGGACTCTCCCAAGCAGACGGAAACCGCTATCGCCTTCGGCGCCACCGGCATCGGCCTCTGCCGCACGGAACACATGTTCTTTGAAGGGGACCGGATCGACTTCGTCCGTGAAATGATCCTCTCCACCAAGAAGAGCGACCGCGTAGCCGCCGTTTCCAAGCTCCTTCCCTATCAGAAGGGGGACTTCAAGGGCATCTTCAAGGCGCTCAAGGGCCTGCCGGGCACCATCCGCCTTCTGGACCCGCCCCTGCACGAATTCCTTCCCCAGACGAAGGAACAGCAGCTTGACCTGGCCCAGAAAATCGGCATGCCTGTGGAAGTCATTATGCGCCGCGTATCTGAACTCCATGAGTTCAACCCGATGCTCGGCCATCGCGGCTGCCGTCTCGGCATCGCCTATCCGGAAATCACGGAAATGCAGGCCCGCGCCATCTTTGAAGCCGCTGTGGAAGTCTCCCAGGAAGAAGGCTTTGCCGTGGTGCCTGAAATCATGGTTCCCCTGGTGGCCTTCAAGAAGGAGCTGGACATCCAGAAAGCCATCATTGACAAGGTGGCCCAGCAGGTATTTGAGGAAAAAGGCGCCAAAGTGGATTACCTCGTCGGCACCATGATTGAAATCCCGCGCGCCGCCGTCACGGCTGACGAAATCGCGGAAACTGCCCAGTTCTTCTCCTTCGGCACCAATGACCTGACCCAGACGGGCCTGGGCATGAGCCGCGACGACTCCGGCTCCTTCCTGCCGCAGTACCAGGAACTGGAAATCATCAAGAAGAACGTCTTCGCTTCCATTGACCAGAACGGCGTCGGCAAGCTGATGAAGATTGCCGTGGAACTCGGCCGCTCCACCCGTCCGGACATCAAGCTGGGCATCTGCGGCGAACACGGCGGCGACCCCGCTTCCGTCAAGTTCTGCAACACGCTGGGCCTGACTTACGTGAGCTGCTCTCCCTACCGTGTCCCGACCGCCCGTCTGGCCGCGGCCCAGGCGGCTCTGGAACAGGAATAAACCTTTTTGTTAAGGGTTAATAGACAAGCCCGTGGTTCTCCGGAACCACGGGCTTTTTAGCGGATGGAATAGCCTTGGCGAATATGGCTTGAACCTGCGGGCCGATTGTTCCATGCGCGCGGGTGGACATACCTTCATAGTTCTCGCCTTTCCCGGAGGCCGCCAATTTCAATTCCGGCGTTTTTTATGCCGGAACCATGCTTTCTGGATATTCGAGCATAGGGTTCGGCTTGATGGTTCGAGTATTGATGATAAAGGCTGAAGAAAAATGACCAACAGTTCTTGCAATCCGGTGCGCTGCCGGATTTTCCATAGTTGGGAATAAACGCCATAGAATCCATTCCGGCTGTTTATTCCGGACAATGAAAACATGGTTTATTATCCTGCCAGCGCTCGCTTCAGCATTTTCCGGTATTCTTCCGCCGGCACTTCATAGGTTCCGAATTTCAGCAGATGCGGCGTTGTCCACTGGGTATCCAGGAAAAGGAACTGGTGCGCCCGCAGGTATTGCACCAGGGCCACCAGGGCAATCTTGCTGGCGTCCGTTTTCCGGTGGAACATGCTTTCCCCGAAAAAAGCTTTTCCCAGGGCTACTCCGTACAGGCCTCCCTGCAGCCCTTCCTCGTCCCAGCATTCCACACTGTGGGCAAAGCCCATCTCGTGAAGCTTGCCGTATGCTTCTTCAATCTGTCCGTCTATCCATTGTTCTTCCGGCTGGTCCGTCCGGGCGCAGGCATGGATCACCTCCGGGAAAGCGGTGTCCATCCGGAGTTCAAAAGGTTTTTTATTCAAAGCCCGTTTGAGGCCGTGGGGGATGTGAAAGCGGTCGTCCAGGGGAATCAGGGCGCGCGGGTCCGGTTCGTAAAAGGAGATTTCTCCCGTTTCCGGGTCCGCCATGGGAAAACATCCCTGGCAATAGGCGGAGAGGACAAGTTCCGGCGTTAATCTGTCATTCATCTGATATGGTCCAGCAGTTTGCCCAGGGCAGGGGAGTTCAGCGCCTTGCGGTCCGGAGAGGCCATAGGCAGACCGTGGATTTTGTCCAGCGGCACGAATTCCTCTCCTTCCCTGAGGAGAGGCGTATCCGTCACATGGTGGATGTAGCGGGTCACCCTGTAGCGGGTAATGCTGTAGGTCTGTTTCAGGACATGGGGCAGGGAAAGGGTGTGCTCGTCCTCCCTCTGGGGGAAGCGGTACATGCCGGCATGGCGCTTGCCTTCCGGGCATTTGGCCAGCAGGACGGATTTGCCGCGGATGTAAAGAATGTCGTGATGCTCCACCCGGGTGACTTGCGGCTTGGGATTTTTGACGGGAAGCGTTTCCGGCCGTTCCGCGGAGCAGAAGGGGCGCACGGGGCACAGCAGGCAGTTCGGGGAACTGATGCTGCAGCAGGTTTGCCCCAGTTCCATGATGGCTGAATTGAATTCACGGGCATGTTCCGGGTCCACCAGGCTTTCCGCGCGGCTCCACAGGTATTTTTGGCCTTCCGTGGAATCCACGGGAACGGAATAATTGTCAATGCGGGCCAGGACGCGCGCCACATTGGCGTCTACGATGGGAGCCGCCTTGTTGAAGGCGAAGGAGAGAAGGGCTCCCGACGTATAGGGGCCGATGCCCGGCAGGCGTTTCAACCCTTCCGCGTTGTCCGGGAACCGTCCTCCGAACTTGTTGACGATTTCCCTGGCGATGGCCTGGAGGGAGCGCACGCGGCGGTAATAGCCCAGTCCTTCCCAGGAGCGCAGGGCCGTCTGCTCATCCACGGCGGCCAGATGGCCCGGGGTGGGGAACTGGCGCATCCACCTGTCATATCTTCCCAGAACGGTGGGAATGGTCGTCTGCTGCAACATCAGCTCGGAAACCAGGATGTGCCACGGATCCGTTGTCCGCCTCCACGGGTAGTCTTTCCCTTCGCGTCTGAACCATTCTACCAGCGCGTTCCGGAAAGCATGGACGTTAAAATGGGAGGTGGCGTCAGTCATGTTTTTGTTCAAGGGCCCGGCGCATGGCGGAAATATCCGGTTTGACGCCGAACCAGCGTTCAAAGGAGAGGGCCCCCTGGTGAACCAGCATGGAAAGGCCGTTGGAAACTCTGGCGCCCTGAAAGCGGGCTTCCATCTGGAAGGCATCGTCATGCGTCTGTAAATCGTAAACCAGATGGTGGGCGGAAAGCAGTGCGGGAGGCACGGGGGAAGGGTCCGTAGGCTTCAGGCCGAGGGAGGTGGCGTTGACGATCAGGTCCGCATCCTCCACGGCGGCATTGAAACGGGGAGTATTGTTCTGGTGGGCCGCCAGGCGGTCGGAGGCTCCTTCCAGCCTGTGTTCGTCAATGAAGAAGGAACTCAGCCTGTTTTTAAGCTCCTGAAGCTTTTCTTCCGATCTTCCGGCCAGCGTCAGCCGTTCACAGCGCTGCATGGCGCAGGTGTAGGCCAGGGCTAGCCCGGCTCCGCCGCAGGAACCCAGAAGGGCCACTTTCAAATCGCGCAAATCCACGGAAAATTCTTCCCGGATGGCGCGGGCGAAACCTGGGCCGTCCGTGTTGAAGCCGGAGACGGAACCGTCCTTTTGAAAGACGAGCGTATTGACGGAGCCGGTGACGCGGGAAAGAGCGTCCGTGTCACTGCACAGGGAACAGGCAGCCTGCTTGTGGGGCACCGTCACGTTGGCCCCCGTGAATCCCCTTTCCCTGAGGAGCCGCACCACCTCCCCGAATTCTTCCGGAGAAGCCTGTATACGAATATAACGGGCGCGAATGCCCGCCGCGTCCAGCGCGGCCTGCTGCATGGCGGGAGATTTGGAATGGGCAATGGGAAACCCGATCACGGCCAGCCTGGCGGGAACGGATTCTCCGGCGTCAAACGGATGTCCTTCATCCAGAAGGTCAGCCAGGGTATAGTAGGGTTTCATGGAAGATAAAGGTGCGGCTTCAGGCGTATGCGGCGGACTATGAATGAAATGCTGCCGGATTTCAAGGCAAACGCCTATCATTCCTTTTCCCCGCGCGGCGGTTTCCGTTCGCTTTTTCCGGAAAGTCCATGCTGGACGGGGGCCGGGAAGGCCGGAAAATCGTCTCTCCCGGAAAAAATACCTTTTCCGTAAATTCACCAGGCGGAACCCGGCAGCAACCGGATTCCGCCCGGAAAGAGCGGGTATGGAATGATTTATTCCCCGCAGCCGCCGTCCTTGTATCCGCAGGAGCGGCAGGATTTGCATTTGCCGTCCTGGACATAGGCCAGGGAGTGGCACTGCGGGCAGAGGGAGGCTCCGTTGAGCATTGTTCCTTCCGGAACCTTTCCGACGGGAATTTCCGGAAGGGCCGGAGTAGCGGGATGCGCCGGAGCGGTGATGATGCGGGGGGGCAGCACGCTTACCGTCGTATCCGGAGCTTGGCCCGGAAGGCTGACGCTGGGGATGGAGAACACGTCCCGCAGGCGGTAGCCGTTGCTTTCAGGGAAAAGCCACGCCAGAATCTTGGCAATCAAATCCACCACGGAAGCGCAGGAGCGGATTTCCGTACAGGTATCCGCCTCCGTATCATCCCCCACGCGGCAGAACCCGGAGGGCTCGAAGGAGTAATTGCGGAATCCCTTAACCACTTCCTTGAGAGGCACGCCGAACTGAAGGGCGGTGGAGAGGAGCTTGCAGTAAGCTTCAAACATGCCGGAAGCGAAGGAACCGACTTGTCCCAGGCGTCCGAAAACTTCCCCGCAGGTGCCGTCCGCATAGACGCCTACCGTCAGGTAGCCCGTCAGCTGGCCTCCCACGGAGAATTTGACGGTCTGGCCCAGGCGGCGGCCGGGCAGCTTGCGCTGGCGCGGCTTGGATGCCTCCGCGATGATTTCGTCAATGGCGTCTGAGCCGGCATTCACCAGCTGTTCCCAGACGTGGTTGGCCTTGAACATGCGCGTTTCCGGGGTATCCACCACGTAAACGGCATTCGCCTTGGAGCCGGCGCGGAAGATGGCGATGCACTTCACGCCCAGTTCGTGGGACATGATGAGGGAGTCGTAAATATCCTGCACGCCGGCGGAGACGGGCATATTGACCGTCTTGGAGCACGCGCCGGAGATGAAGGGCTGGAGGGCGCCCAGCATCAGCACATGGCCGGCGGGGGAAATGGCGCGGATGCCGTTGCCGTTGGTGGCGGCGCAGTCAAAGACCGGCAGGTCCTTCTTATTCAGCCACGGAATGGATTCAATATGGGCCGCTCCGTTCACTACGGCTAGTTCGTCCGCCGTCAGCACGGCCATGTTGGCCGGGTTGCTGATATAGGCCACTTTTTCCTGAATTTCACTGCGGGATTCCGTGCCGGAGAGCAGGCGGCGCCAAGCGAGGCGCACGGGGCCGGCCTGGTCATTGCAGGGGTCCACAATGAGCTGGTTCACGACGGAATCCATATTCCCCTGGAACGCGGAAATCAGGCCGTCCAAACCCGCCACTTCCAGAGCGGCTTCATTGACGAAGTCTTCCGGGTAACCCAAAGCGCGGAGGCCTTCCAGGGCCAGGCGGTTGAACATCTTCAGGGAGCCTCCGCCCGCCAGCTGCTTCCATTTCACCAGCGTGTAGTCCGGTTCAATGGAAGTGGTGCCTTCGTCATAGCAGCCCAGCGGGGCGGAAATGGTGCCCGTGGGGGCCATTACGGAAACAAACGCGTTGCGGTGCGCCGTGGCCTTGATCACCTTCGCCCACATGTCGGAAGCGGCTTCCGCCAGCTTGGCCGCGGGGGCGATGCGCTCCCTGTTCATCATGGTGGGGGCCTTGAAGCTCTTGAGATAGGCATGCAGGGCATAGGAGGCGGTGAGCCCCTGCGCTTCCGGCAGGATCCCTCCGGCATTGGCGATGATGTTTTCAATCAGGTCGTCCAGCGTCTTGGAATCCTTCTGGGAGGGCAGGGCGCTTGCCAGTTTCTGGGCTGCGTTGTGCAGGCGCAGCACGGCGAGCAGGTCTTTCTTGCTGGCGGGGTATTCCACATAGGAGCCCAGTTCCGCGCCCATTTCCGCGGAGGCCGTCCAGCAGGCCGCCGTCAGGGCGCTGCAAAGCTGGGAGGCAATCCAGCGGCCTTCGTCGGAATCGTAAGGCACGCCCAGGGCCATCAGGGAGCCGCCCACGTTGGCGAATCCGATGCCCGTGGTGCGGTACTTGTAAGTGCCTTCCGCGATTTCTTCAATCGGGAAGCCGCCGCGTTCCACATTCAGGTCCGCGCAGACCATGGCCAGGCGGGCGGCGTGGGTCAGGGCGTCCGCATCAAAAACGGGCTTGCCGTCCTCTCCCTTGATCAGGAAGCGGTAGGCGTTGAAGGAGGAAAGGTTGCAGCTCGTATTGTTCAGGAAGACGTATTCCGAGCAGGGATTGGACGTAGTGATGGTGCCGATGGACTTGACGGGGTTCCACAGGTTGATCACGTCGTTATTGTGCACGCCGGGTTCCCCGTTGTCCCAGATGGACTGGGCCATGGCTTCCAGAAGTTCCTGGGCGCGGAACGTCTGTTCGATGTGGGCCGGATTCGTGACCCAGCGCGTATAGGTGTTGCCGTTATTGGCGAGCGCCTGCCAGAAATCCCCCTTCAGGGAAACGGAATGGTTCGCGTTCTGGTGGGAGAGCGTTTCCCCGTACAGCAGGGCGTCCATGTGCGGGTCAAAACTGTTCCGCGTAGCCAGGGGCAGGGAAAGAATGACGCGTGCGGCGGCCTTTTCCGCCGGAGTGCCGGCAACCAGCTTGGTTTCCGCAATCTGCTTGAGCTCCACATGCACGTTGTGTTCGCGCAGGATAACCTTGGCGATGTCTTCCTGGCGGTTCTTCGTATTGATGAATTCGAAAATATCCGGGTGGTCACTGAACATCAGGACCATGCGTGCGGCGCGGCGCGTCTTTCCTCCGGATTTGATGGCTCCGGCCATGCGGTCCCAGCCGCGGTCGAAGGAGATGGGGCCGGAGGAACGACCCTTGCCGCTAATGGGCTCCTTGGAGGACCGGAGGGTGGACAGGTTGATGCCCACGCCGGAACCGGACGCGAAAATACGGCCTTCCGTCGTCAGGTGGTCCAGAATATCCTCCATGCTGTCTCCCACTTCCGTCAGGAAACAGGCGGAACACTGGGGATATTCATACGTGGACTGGACCGTGAAGGTTTTCAGATTGTTCTTGGTCCCCTTGGTATGGTAGGCCTTGTTGCCGTGGCCTGTATAGCTTTCCCTCAGGTCCGGGCGTCCCCAGCGCCACTGCTCCCAGTGGCCGATGTTGAACCAGACGGGGGAATTGGGCGCCCATACCTGCTGCACCAGCATGGCCTTGATTTCCTCATTGAAAATTTCCGCGTCTTCCAGCGTGGCGAAGTAGCCTTCCTCCCATCCCCATACGGTGTAAGTATTGGAAATGCGGTCGTAAATATTGCGGAAGCTGTCTTCATATTCCAGGGAGCCGGGTTCGCTGCCGAAAAGGTACTTGTCCGCCGTGATTTTGACGGCGTTGTCATCCCAGTGGGCGGGTGCTTCCAGACCCAGACGCTCGTAAATGGTCTTGCCGGTTTTCCAATCCATAATGCGGACGTCGCGGCGCGTCCAGTCCACTTCATCATAGGGGTGGACTTCATTGTGTGAAAATCTTCTGGTGAATTTCAAACCGCCCAGCAGGTCTTTCCTCTGGGGGAGGATAATTTCCTGGCCTGTGCGCAGTTTGAGTATGGTTTGCGAGTTGTCTGTGGTCATTGGCTTGCGAAGTAGAAAGATTTGGGAACAATCCCGTAAGGCTTGCGCTTCGTCGTGGGGCGGCGGCGCGTAGCGTGTGCATTATCTACTGAAAAATAATCCTGATGAAAAGGAAATATTGTACAGTATTTTTTTATATACACTATATATTGTGTTGTTTGTCCTGTTTTCTAGAAAAAATTCTCCTGTCTTGCGTGATTTTTTCCTGTTCTTTGCACGCTTCCTTTTTTTGTTTGGCGCATGATATCGCAGGGTGTTTGAGGGCTCTTCCGGCAGGCGGGCGGTTCATAAAAAAGCTGGTAATAAGAGCGCGTTAACAGCGCCTGGTGGGCGAAAAAATACGGTCTTCTTGCAAATACGCAACAATGGGGTCTAACTGTTGCCAATGAGTGAATTGTGTTGTATTATGACGTGAAAACCCTCCAATGCTCCTTGGTGTGTTTTTACCTGGTTGTACCTGGAACCATGTTTACGACTCTCCGGTAGAAGGATGTCCCGGCATCAACTCGGCGGTTTGCATAGGGCATGAGGCGTGCGTTTCGGAGTTTGGAACGAATGTTTCCTGCTGTGGACGTTGCTGGTTAAAGGGAGGGCTGAAGGCTGCCCTTTGTTGTTCAGGGGAAAGGGCGGGTACGGAAAGGGCCTGTCCTCCCTCCCCTAAATGGACTTGATGAACGGGCTGCAGCGCGTTAATCTAACGGTCATGAGATTGGCTACCCTGATCTGGCTGGCCGGCATTGCTTGCTGCGTGCCGGGCATGGCCGCCGAACCCCAGCGTAAGGAACAGACCGCCGCGGAAAAAGCCACGCAGCCCCGTCAGCAGGAGATATCCCTTCAATGCATTGCTCCGGTTCCCGGCTTGCCCGTTCCCATGGATTTGACGCAGGCGGACGGAATCCGGCTGAACGCCCTGGACGTTACTGTTTCCCTGAAGCAGCACCAGGCTTTCCTGATTTACACCTGCGCGCTGGATATCCCCAGGGGAGTAAAGGGCAAGACCATTTCCGTAGGCGTGCCGTTCCAGTATGAGCCGCCTGATGAACAGGCCAATGCCGCCAGTCAGGAACCCATACGAAGCATCCCTTTTACGAAAGCGGTTCAGGATGTCGTGACGTCCGTGGATGATTTGAAATGTGATTATTCCCTGGTGGAGGGGAGGCATTTTCAGGCGGACGCTCCCTCCATGTTCCCCATTGCCGGAATAACTCACTGGCTGGCGGCCCAGGTTCCCAATAAGGCGGGAATCCATGTTCTTACCTTCCAGTTTGCCGTTCCTTATACGCAGGATGTTACCATTACGCCGGAACCAAAGGTCCACATGGGGGAACCGCGCCTGACGCTGTTTACCGCTCCGGTAATGACCTGGACAGGGGGCACCCCTAGGGCGGTGGTCAATGTGTACAGCTCGGAGATGACCAACCAGTCTGTTAAGCTGGATCCCTCTGCGGATGCCAAATCCATTGTGACGACGCCCAAAGGCGTTTATACCTGGTCTCTGCTGGGAGCGAACGGCAGGCCCTACGCTCCCTCCGTGGTGCTGACTCCGGGCCCCGGTTGGGTGCTGGACAAGGATGGGCGGATTACCGTCCGCGGAGAAAAAGGCGTTTTGACGGACCAGTACGATGTAACGGCCAGTTCCACTCTGGACAGGGACCCTTACGGGGCTCCATGTTCCCCGGAGAATCTGAAGAAAAGTTCCGGCTATTGGGCGGAAAGCGTTTCCGGAGACGGCCAGGGGGAAACACTGGAAATCAGGCTCAGGAAACCCGGCCGGCTTCTGGGCATCATGCTGGAGACCGGCATTTCCCCGGTAACCAACCCGGAAAAGGATTCGGAAGCCCGAAGGCACCCGAATATTGCCTATTCCATGTTCAGCCGCCCCAAAAGCATCCAGGTGACGCTGAATGGAACTTATACTTTTGACGCCACGTTGCGGGATGACTGGACTCCGCAGATCGTCGTTCCTCCGTACTACAGGCAGCCTGTGCACACCATCAAAATCAGGATGAATTCCATTTATCGCGGAACCGGGACATCGGACACCTACATCGGCATCCTTAAGCCGATTGTGCAATAAAGGCCTGTCCGGGCTCTTTTTTTGGGAAACGGGAGGGACGTTTTCGCGGGAATTCAGACGGAACAGGGGGAAAAATCCCATTTCAGTGGCGGAGCAGGGAACTGCCCGTGCGGCCCCTGGGATAACGGCGGAAGGGAAGCGTGAGCAGGTACATCAGCGCCAGCGCAGGAACCTGCATCCACAGCAGGTACCAGGGCCATGGCCCGAGAAAGTCCAGCACGGAACCTCCGGCGGGCGTGGCCACGGTAAACCCGTAATTGGTTCCCAGGAGCATGTTGACGGGATGGATAGCGGCCAGATACGCGTTCGCCAGCAAAAAAGCCCACAGGAAGTCCCATCGCGCCGGTTTCCATTTCAGCGCCAGAGGCAGGTAGAGCGCCGTGATTACTGTCACGCCGTGGGACAGGAAAAAGGCAACATAAGTCCATGAGGGGAAATCATGGGCCACGGAAGGAGTCACCAGCCCCTGCAGGGTGGCGCACAGCACGCAGTAATAGGCCACGGAGCGCAGCCGCCGGGAGGGTATCCACAGGCTCAGGGCGCACACCACCTGCATGACGGAGCAGAAATGCAGGGGAAGCATCCATGTCCAGTTCTTCTCCGGTTCATCGGCCAGCATGGCGGCCAGGTCGGGAACCAGGCTGAACAGGCAGGCCGCCCCCAGCCAGAAGGTAGTGCGGTTTCTGACGGTTTTCTTGTAGGACTGCCCCAGCTCCAGGATGCAGGTTCCCGCCGCCAGGAGTGCGGCCAGGGCCGCCCAGTGGGAAACACCTGCGAATTCCAGTGGAGGGACGCCATTCATGCAACCTTCACCATAACAGAAAGAGGGGGGAGAGGGCAACGCAGAAAAGCGGGATGGGTTTCAGACTTGCAAATTCGCCTTCTCCGGGCATACTTGCCTGCGGATGAAACAGGGCTTGTTCATATTGGTCTGCGGTTTGCTGGCGGCCGGTCTGACCGGGTGCGACGATTCCAGTGAACGTCGCGCCCGTTATGCGGAAAAAAAGCCCGCTCCGCGTCCTCTGGAAAGGACGTTTGACCCTCCCAAAAAAGTCCTCCCGCCCGCAAAACCCAAGAAAAAGGCCCCCGTATGGATGGATTACAAGGGAGAGGACATGCGGCAGCTTACGGAACTTTCCGGCCGCAAGGTACTCCTTGTTTTTTACGCTTCATGGAGCCGTCCGGCCATGGATTACGTCCAGGCGGTAAAATCTTATGCCGAATCGCAGGACGGCAAGGCATTTGCCGTGCTGATTGATGCGGACGCCTATCCGGACATAGCCCGCAAATATGGCCTGGAAGCCGTTCCTCTAACGGTTCTGTATCTGGAAGGAATGAAGCTGAAGGATATGGTTGGCGGCATTACTGCGCCGCGCCTGAACGAACTGATTGAGCAGACGATACGGGTGCAATAACAGGGACTGACTGCGGCAGCCCCTGCGCGGTGCGGAGGACGGTGGATTCCCTGTAGATGAACCTTCTGTTTGTTGTGCTTTTTTGCTCCGTACCTGTAAGGACTTCCCTTTCCCCCGGAGAATTCCGTTGCCAGGAGGCATGGATTTTAGGTGAACGCTGAAAAACCTGGGCGGCAAGCCGGTAAAACCGGAACAGGGAAAGGACGGCGTCATTTTCCTGTGTTTCTATGACGGCCGTTCCGCCCGCCACAGTATGTGAAGAGAGACGGCCCTTCCTTCATTCGGAATTTGGAAGGAAACGGGGAATGGCGTTCCTCTTCCGGGAAAGGGCTGCTTTTCTTGCCGCATGAAAAAGCCGGTTCACGGGAACGTGAACCGGCGCGGAAAAAAGAGTTGATAAATACTGAAAAAATCAGGCTCCCAGGTTGAACGCCTTATGCACTACCCGGGCCGCTTCCTCAATATCGGATTCGTCCACCATCACGGCAATCTTGATTTCCGAGGTGGAAATCATGCCGATCTTGATGTTGGCGTCCGCCAGGGCCTTGAAAGCGGTGGCTCCTACGCCGGAATGGGAACGCATGCCGATGCCGACCAGGGAAAGCTTGGCCAGTCCAGCTTCCGTTTCCACCTTGACGGTGGAGCCGAGGGCGGCCATGACCGGTTTGAGGGCGGCCTGGGCGCGGCCCAGTTCGTTGGAGGGCATCGTAAAGGACTGGCGGACATAGCCGTCATGGGCAGTATTGGCCAGAATCATATCCAGATTGATTTCCGCTTCTGCCAGGGCGCCCAGTATCTGGGCCGTGTAGCCGATCTGGTCCGGAATGCCGGTAATGGTAACGCGGGCCTGGTTGCGGTCAATGGAAATGCCGCGGATAACGACGGCTTCCATGGAGGGGGTTTCTTCTTGCACGATTGTACCGGGGTTGTTGTTCATGGAGTTGCGAACTTCAAAGACGACACCGAATTTTTTGGCGAATTCCACGGAACGCGACTGCATCACCTTGGACCCGTTGGAAGCCATTTCCAGCATTTCGTCATATGAAAGAGTTTGTATTTTCTTGGCGTCCTTGACCACGCGGGGGTCACAGGTATAGACGCCGTCCACATCTGTGAAAATCTGGCACACGTCCGCTTTCAGGGCGGCCGCGATGGCGATGGCGGAGAGATCGGAACCGCCGCGGCCCAGCGTCTGGACCATTCCTTCTTCCGTAACCCCCTGGAAGCCGGCGCAGATCAGGATGTTGCCTTCCAGCAGGTACTTATTCATCAGCGTTGGGTCAATGTTGTGGATGCGCCCCCGCGTGTGGCTGCCGAAGGTAGTGATCCCGGCCTGCGCCCCCGTGAAGGACACGGCTTTTTCCCCCAGTTCATGCAGAGCCATGCAGAGCAGGGCGATGGACTGCTGTTCGCCGGTGGCCATCAGCACGTCAAGTTCGCGTTCGCAAGGGGTTTCAGACAATTCCCTGGCAAGGCCGATCAGCTTGTCCGTCACACCGCTCATGGCGGAAACGACGGCGACCACCTGGTTGCCTTCCCTGGCGGTTTCATGGATGCGGCGCGCTACATTGCGGATGCGGTCAATGGTGCCGACGGAGCTGCCCCCGAATTTTTGAACGATAAGAGCCATGTAACAGGATGATATGTAGGTTAGGATTGAGGAAGGAGATGTTCTATGCGCAGGACGCGGGGTTCCGCCGCCACGCAGGAAATGCGGGTTATTTCCTCCAGCGCCTTCTGAAGCTGGCCCCACGGGCAGGAGTGGAGGATGAAAACGAGGTCGTTCCAGGGGGCTCCGCCCTCATCAATATGGCTGGGGAGGGAAGAGGTGGCGGAAATGCCGATGCCGAAGGTGGCCAGAATGCGGGCTATTTCCGCAATGACGCCCGGCTGGTCCACCACCTGGAAGCGGACGTAATACGGAGTGACCGTATCATCAATGTGCATGATCCCGCAGGCCTTGGCATAGGGATTGAAGCCCGTATGGTATTCCGGATAGCGGCTTTCCCGCATGGCGGTGATGACGTCGCTGATGACGGCGGAGGCTGTGGGGTTCTTGCCCGCTCCGCGGCCGTAAAACAGCGTTTCCCCCACAATATCCCCGTTGACGGAAATGGCGTTGAACACGCCGTTCACGGAAGCCAGGATGTGCCAGTCATGGACAAAACAGGGTTGGACGCGCAGTTCCAGGGCGTCTTCCTGCCCCTCATGGTACCGGATGACGACAAGGAGCTTGATGGTATAGCCCAGTTTTTTGGCAAACTCGAAATCCCGGCTGGTGATGTTCTCAATGCCTCTGACGTAAATTTTATCCGGGGAAATGGTTGTCCCGTAGGCCAGCATCGCCAGGATAAGCGCCTTGTGGGCGGCATCCCAGCCATTGACGTCCAAGGAGGGGTCTTCTTCCGCGAAGCCCAGCTTCTGGGCCTGGGCCAGGGCGTCCGCGTAATCGGCCCCGTGTTCCCCCATGGCGGAAAGAATATAGTTGGACGTTCCGTTAATAATGCCCACAATGGAATTGATGTGGTTGCAAATCAGGGAATTCTGCAAGCTCTGGATAATGGGGATGCCGCCGCCGGCGGACGCTTCAAAATAAATGGGGGTGCCCATTTCCGCGGAAAGCTTGAAAATCTCCGCTCCGTACTCGGCCAGAAGAGCCTTGTTCCCCGTAACGACGGGCTTGCCGGCCCGGAGGGCCAGCGTCACCAGGTCGTAAGCCTGGCGCGTCCCTCCAATCAGCTCAATAATGATGTCTATTTCCGGGTCATTGACCAAATCCTGCCAATCGTCCGTCAGCAGTTCCCGGGGAACGACGGTTTCCCTGGGCTTTTCCAGGTTGCGCACGGCGATGCGCTTGAGCCTGAAAGGAATCTTGCTCCGGGCTTCCAGAAGGGCGTGATTGCGGCACAGCGTTTCATAAACGCCGGAACCGACCGTTCCCAGCCCGGCAAGCCCCAGTTGTATAGGTTTTTCCGTCATTCCTGCCGGGGGATTATGCAAAAAAATCCCTGTAACGCAAGAGCTTTTACCGTCCCGGAATGCCGTATGCGAGCCGTTTATGGAGTACCTCTCTTTCCGGCCTTCTCCTTCACCACCGCATGCTTCATGCGCGGCAGTACGGCTGTTGGATTTTCAAGAATTTTGCGCAGATGATGGGAAATGGCGTTCAAGCGCGCTCCGGGAGAGGATGAATCCTGAAAAAGGCAACAAAAAACCCTCCTTGAAGGAGGGTTGGATTGGCAGCCCCACCAGGACTCGAACCTAGAAATACTGAACCAAAATCAGGTGTGTTACCAATTACACTATGGGGCTGTCTGCTCAGGCATTTCTGCCGTTGCGGGGCGTAGTAAACCACACGGGGCGCAGTCTGGCAAGAGAAAAATGCCCTGTCTCCCTTGTTTGAAGGTCAATGCCCCGGCTTGATGACGCGTGTATAGCTCAACCGTTTGAACATCAGCATGGGTATGGCTACGCCGATGACCAGGGAAAAGATGATGAAGAAGGCGGTGATGCCGTTTTTGCAGATGTCCACGATCAGCCGGTTCATGACGGCCGCGTCCTGGTTCTCCTGCATGAACTGCATCAGGGCCAGGATGGTCTTATAGGCGTACACGCCGGGAATCATGGGAAGCAGGGAAGGGAAAGCGAATATTTCCGCCGGGCATTTTACCAGCTTGGCCGTCATGACGCCCAGCATGCCTATGGTGAAGGCGGCAATGAAGGTGGCGCTGGAAATGTCAATGGTCCAGGAATGCTGCATGTAAAAGCGGAAAGCGTGGCCGACGGCCGCCAGAACGGCGGAAACGGCAATGGCGCGCTTGGGAGGATTGGAGATGACCGCAAATCCCGTGGCGGCGATGGCGGCCATCAGTCCGTCCAGAAGAATGGATGAAATAAAATCCGGATTCATAAGCTGTTTACCCCGACGATGAGCATGGTTGCGGAAAGGCCGATGGCGATGCAGACGATCATCATGATGGAGTGGACGCCGCGGGAAATGCCCATCAGGATGTGGCCGTGCATCAGGTCCATGATGGAGTTGATCATCTGGACGCCGGGCACTAGGAACAGGACGCTGGCTGCCAGGGCGATCTGCGGTGTGGAGCCTATCTGGAAAAGGACGGCGCACGCGGCCGCCATGGAAGCGGTGAAAGCGGAAAGGATGATGACCCCCAGCGGATTGTATTTCAACCGGGTAAGCTGCTGCTTGGCCAGAAAGCCCAGCATGGTGGCGGCGAACACGGTCAGCATGGCCCACAGGTCTCCGTTAAACAGGCGGCAGAAGGCGGCGTTGCCTACGCTGACCAGGAGCAGGTCCGTCCAGCGGGAAAATCTTTTGGTGCGCACCATAGAGCGGAATGCCTGTTCCATTTCCGCAATGCTGACGTTGTTGTCCACCGGGAGCCAGCTCAATTCACTGAGCTGCTGGATCAGGTTCAGGTTGAACGCCAGGGGTTTCAGTTTCCGGACGGAGGTGCGGCGCAGCGTCTCGTCATCCTTGCAGATCAGGCTCATGGTGATATTGCGCTGGAAAATGGTCATGTCCGCGCTGTATCCATACGCGGCGGCAATGCGGGAAATATTGCGCACGGCGCGGTTGGTATGCACTCCCGCGCCCATGAGGGTGGTGGCGTATTCCAGCAGGAATTCCGAAAGGGCCTGTATCTGGTCGGTATGCTGCATAAAAGGGAAAGGGGAGGTCAGGGCCGGGAGGCCCGCTTTCTGGAGGCGTAATCCTCCTGCTGGTCTTCCCCAGTGACGCCCACGGAGAAATAAGTGCTTTCCGGATGGGAGAAGACGAGGGCGCAGACGGAAGAAACGGGCTGCATCATCCATGTTTCCGTCAGGCTCATGCCCGCTTCCTCCCGGGCGTGGAGCAGGGTGAAGACGGTTTCCTTTTCCTGGTGGTCCGGCTGGCTGGGGTACCCGCAGGCAGGACGCACGCCGGACCCTTCCGGAATATTCCACAAAAGGCGCAGCTTATCATGGGCGATGGCCGCGAAAGCCTCCACCAGGCGGTCCGCCAGAGAGCTGACCAGCAGGGCGCGGTAGGAGTCGTTTCTGGCTTCCCATTCCTTTGCCCAGCGGCGGGAGCCGTGGATGCTGACCGCCATGGCCCCCACGTAATCCCTGACGCCTTCGGGAGCAATGAAATCCGCCAGCGCCAGCCGGGGTTTCCCCTGTTTGTCCAGTTGCTGGCGCTGCGTCAGCAGCGTAGCCAGGGGAATGGTTCTGGATTCATCAGCCCAGACGGTGATGTCGTCATGGCTGGCTGTTGAATTGGCCGGGAAAATGCCTATGACGCCGCGCGCCTGGTAGCGGTTTTCCTTCACGGCCTGTTCCAGCAGGCGGAGGGCGTCCTGGTACAGCGCTGCGGCCGCCTCAGCCTTGGACGGGTCTTTGGTGCGGAACTCCCGGCGGGCGCGGTCCCATGTGCCGTGCAGCTCCCAGGCGTGGAAAAAAGGCGTCCAGTCCATGCGCTCGATAAGCTCCTGAACAGTTACGTAATAACGTGGGTCGTCACTGCAGCAGCCGCAGCTTACGGAGCTGTGCAGGCTGCCGATGGAAACCGGGCCAAGACGGGCGGGAACGGGGGGGAGATAGCCGCCTTCCGCTCCCTTCCAGCGCAATTCCCTGGCTTTCTCTAGGGGCAGGAGGTCCCGGGCGGGTTTGTTTTCATGATTGTTGCGCAATTCCTCCTGCCGGGCCTTCAGGGCGGCAATGTAGGAATCCTTTTTTTCTCCCACCAGGGAGGCGGCTGCGGGAACCACCTGGGAGGCATCCTCCGTATGCACCACGGCTCCTTGATAATGGGGGGCTATTTTCAGGGCCGTATGCAGGGCTGACGTCGTAGCTCCCCCCACCATCAGGGGAATGGTCATCCCCCGGCGTTCCATCTCCGCGGCTACATGGGACATCTCTTCCAGGGAAGGGGTGATCAGCCCGGAAAGCATCACCAGGTCCGCCTGTTCCGCTTCCGCCCGGTCCAGAATGGTATCGCAATGGACCATGACGCCCAGGTCAATCATTTCAAAACCATTGCAGCCCAACACCACGCCGACGATATTTTTGCCGATGTCATGCACGTCCCCCTTCACGGTGGCGATTACGGCTTTTCCCGCCTTGGCGGCTCCTTTGCTGTCCGCTTCTATATAGGGGGTGAGCCAGGCTACAGCCTGTTTCATGACGCGGGCGCTTTTCACCACCTGCGGCAGGAACATTTTGCCGTCCCCGAACAGTTGCCCGACGACCTTCATGCCGGCCATCAGAGGGCCTTCAATCACGTTCAGCGGAGACCCCAGCTCCTGAAAAGCCTCCTCCGTATCCGCGTCAACAAATTCGGTAATGCCCTTGATAAGAGAATATTCCAGACGTTTGGCAACGTCCTGCTCCCTCCAGGCCTGTACGGTTTTTTTCTCCTTTCCGTCTCCGGTTTTTTCCGCAGCCAGTTTTTCCGCGTAATCCGTCAGGCGTTCCGTGGCGTCCGTCCTCCGGTTCAGCAGAACGTCTTCAATCAGCTCCAGCCTGTCCTTGGGAATATTGTCGTACACCTCCAGCATCCCGGCATTCACGATGCACATGTCCAGACCCTGCTGCGTAGCGTGGTACAGGAAAGCGGAATGCATGGCTTCCCGCACCGGGTTGTTGCCGCGGAAAGCAAAGGAGACATTGGAAATGCCGCCGGAAATGTGGGCATGCGGCAGGTTCCGGGAGATCCAGCCTGCGGCCTTGAAGAAATCAAGAGCGTAATCGGCGTGTTCCGCAATGCCGGTGCCTACGGTCAGGACGTTCGGGTCAAAAATGATGTCTTCCGGAGGAAACTGCACCCGGTTTACCAGCAAGTCATAGGCCCGTCTGGAGATGCGGACGCGGTCCTCGTAATTGGCGGCCTGCCCCTGTTCGTCAAACGCCATGACCACGACCGCTGCGCCGTACTTTTTAATCAGCGCCGCTTTCTTCAGGAATTCTTCTTCCCCCTCCTTCAGAGAAATGGAATTCACGATTCCCTTGCCCTGCATGCATTGGAGCCCCGCTTCCAGCACCTCCCACTTGGAGGAATCCACCATGAAAGGAACGCGGGCAATATCCGGCTCTGCGGAAACAAGGTTCAGGAAGCGGACCATGGCCTGCGGCCCGTCGATCAGGCCGTCGTCAAAACAGAAATCCAATACCAGCGCGCCGTTTTCCACCTGCTGCCGGGCAATGGATACCGCTTCCTCGTAATTTCCTTCACGAATCAGGCGGGCGAATTTGGGGGAACCCGCCACATTGCAGCGTTCCCCGACAAAGAGGGTGTTTTTTTCCCGCGTATGGTTGTACGCTTCATATCCGGACAGGCGAAGCGCGGGCGTTTGGGGAGCCGGAACGCGCGGAGGCATTCCTTCCACGGCAGCCGCAATGGCGCCGATATGCTCCGGAGTGGTTCCGCAGCAGCCGCCCACGATGTTCAGCAGGCCCTGTTCCGCGTATTCCTTCATGAACCGGGCCATATCCGCCGGCAGAAGGTCGTAGCCGGTAGGGCTGAGCGGGTTGGGAAGCCCGGCATTCGCGTAAATGGACATGTGGCAATCTGCCAGTCCGGACAGTTCTTCCGCAAAGGGGCGCATCAGGTCCGGCCCCAGGGCGCAATTGATGCCTACGGAGAAGGGGCGAACGTGGCGGATGGAGTTCCAGAATGCTTCAATCGTCTGGCCGGACAGCGTGCGTCCGGCTTTGTCCGTCAGCGTTACGGATACCATGACCGGAACAGAGCTTTCCGGTTGTTCCTCAAAAATTTCTTCAATGGCGAACAGGGCTGCCTTGGCGTTCAGCGTGTCGAAAATCGTCTCCACCAGCAGCATGTCCACCCCCCCTTCCAGCAGGGCCAGCGCCTGATCCCGGTACGCCTGCCTGAGCTGGCGGAAATTCACGGCGCGGAAACCGGGATCATTCACGTCGGGGGACAGGGAACAGGTGACGGGCATGGGGCCGATGGACCCGGCCACCAGGCGGGGCTTGCCGTCTGCAGCTTCCGCTTCGTCGCATGCCTGCCGGGCCAGTGCGGCTGCCGCCAAATTCAATTCCCGGACAAGGGCCTTCAATTCGGGGGCGTCCACCACCTCCTGGAAATACTGCTGGTTCTTGTGGCTGCCTTCTTCCGGACGGCGCCAGAAATAATCATGCTGGCCGATGCTGGTGGCTCCGAATGTGCAGGTTTCCAGAATATCCGCCCGTCCCGTGTCCAGAAAGCGGCGGTGAATATCCAGAATAATATCCGGCCTGGTCAGAACCAGAAGGTCGTTATTATTCTTTAAATCGTTGGGATAGCGTGCCGCATCCGCGAAACGTTCTCCGCGGTAATCCTTCTCTTCCAGTCTGAATTTTTGGATATTGGTGCCCATGGCGCCATCCAGGATGACAACCCTTTTACGTAACTGGTCTTTCAGGTAATCAAGGCGTTCTGTTCTGGATGATCTGCTCATATGGCGCGGAAAATCTACCGCCCGCCCGTCATTGGAACAAGGACAATTGTCGTCACGTTTTCCTCGTTCCGTTCCGGGGAAATGGTTTCAAGGAGGTGGAAAAGACATGGCGATGATTTACGGAAAGTAAAAAACGCCTGTGAAAAATCGTATGTTTCGTTCTGGATTTTTCGATGGCATAAGAAGCGTTCCCTGTTTTCTTCCCCTTCCATGCAGTCTTTCCTGTTTCATGTTTTTTCTGAAAAAAAGAATGCGGATTCTGAAAAAAGAGGGAAGAGGTGTGAATAAAATGATAATAACAGGTGTATAACTGGACGGCCGTTGCTATTCCAATAACGGGAAAGTCATTCATGCCGGATAGCGGAGCAGGGGATGAAAGTGTACTTTCCCAGTAAAATGATTTGTTGGCAGGCGTTCTTAGCTACACTTGATGAATAAAAATCCCCTCAAAAATGAAGAACGGATTGCCTGAGATTGGAGATCATGGATAAAAATCAAAACAGACTGAATATTAGACCTCTGAATTTCGGATGAAGAATCTTTGGTTATGACATCCCTTTCGAATGGGATGTCATGATTTTTTCTAACAACCTGTGAAATAATGTTAGATTTGACTGCCTGATTAAAAATCCATATATTCTTAATATTATCAAATTATCTCTTTTATGAAAAAGACTATATTTCTGGCTCTTGCGCTGTGGGGAATTTCTTGTTCACAGGCTTCCCAGCTCCTTGCCTCTTGGGATGCATTCACAGAAAGCGGCGCTTCCACCACAGGCGGACTCTTCGTAGAACTTGACAAATTCGGGACAGGCCCCTCTATTGAAAACGGATCCCTGATTCTGGCAGATTCCTCTCAAAGGGCATGGATCGATATCTCTTCCTTATATATTTCCCTGTCCAAGGCTTCCTATTCCTTTGTAATGGACGTTTCCGGCCTTCAGCTTGGAAATGGCCCCGTGTTCTCCCTGGGCTTTGGAGCATACAACACGCAAACGACGGCCTTCGGTTTTTCCACCACCACCAACACCTGGGCTTTTTCCAATAATGGAAATAACATGAATGTTTCCGGGGAAAGCGGCTCCGTTTCCGACATCTATTCCGGCACGCTCACCGTCAATTTCCTGGCGGAAGACGGCTCTACCTATGTGGAGGCATTCCTTGGAGACACGGCATTAGTCAATAAAACGGAAATCAACTATGAAAAGTCAGTTCTCTATTTGAACGGTCTCACCTTGGGAGGCTGGGCCAGCACATCCGACAACGGCTGTTCCATGACCATCGTTTCCCTTTCCATCAGCCAGATTCCGGAACCGGCGACATCCTCTCTGGCGTTCCTGGGACTGGGAGGCCTTCTGGCAAGACGCCGCAGACATTAATGTCTGCTTATTTTTACATCCCCCGGCAACATCTGAAAAGGTGGCAAACGCATCTGCTTTTGTCCAGCAACCCAGGTTTATTAAAAGCGCTGCTTCTTCCGTCTGTTGAAACTTTCCCGCGTTCCCGTATTTTTTTCCGTATATTCAACATCACTTATACGGTCAGAGGGTTACGCGATACTGAATATATCCCCCTCCCTTTCAGAATATTTTATTGATTTTCTATGTTTTTTATAGAATGAATTTGCTGAATATCAACAGATGGAATCTTTTGAAAATCTCGCGGCAGGACTATTCTACATCATTTCTTATTTTTTAATCGTACTGAAAAATGATTTCAAACTTGCTTTCTTCTGAAAAAAGGAATCGTCGTGCGGCTCTTTTCACGTGAAAACGCTTATCTCTTGGCTCTTTGGGACAGGTGGCGTTTTATTCGAAATCACTCATTCAGGTATTCTCCTCGTAACACGGATTTAGAATCCGCAGTTTCATTAATGATAAAAAATTTCAGGAGGGGAGAAGCATTTTTTCTGAACGGCAATGTCCGTTCCTTATGGACGGCAAGAAAGATAGATCATTGAAAATAAATGATTCTTGGATTTAAAAAAAGATATGAATAACAAAAATGCCTTCTTCCTTCTCTTGAAATTTTATCCTTCACATGAAAAGCTGAGAGTTTTTTGTATCCAAGATGGATAATCAGGATTTTTCTCAAATCTTTTCCTTTCAAGGTAGGAACTTGACTGCGGATTCTAAATCCGTTAGATTTGGATTCAGAAGGTGTTTTGGCATTTTTCTGTGTCAGGCCGCTTCAATTAACTACATGATAAACGACGAGAAAAGACCGGACTTCTCCCATAGGGGGGAGGTCCGGTTTTTTCGTATTGGAAATAATTGATGGATAGAGTTTGATGAAAAATATTCATTTTCTCATCGGCAAATTGATACTATCTCCTGAAAGCAGGGAAGGGCCGGAGGGAAGGTAATCAAAGGGCTTTTCAGTCCGCTTTGGCCGGGGATTGCTTTTTTTCTTCCGGCAGGATACCGGGCGGTATGAACAGCGCCGTGGCAGGGATGATGACGGGAGAGGAGATGCCCGGCCCGGACCAGGCTACGGACATGTGGTCCGGGCCTCCATCCTCCTTGTGAATCACCTGAAGGAAATAAAACCGGTCCGCCTCCAGTTGGATAGGTTCGGAAGCCTGGTTGGGCTGATTGCCCCAATTATGGATGTCGGAATATCCTTTGACGGTGGCGATGCAGGTCATGTCCTTCTGGGTAGCATCCTTGCCCAGCCATAATTCTGCGGAATCATCGGAAGACAGGTAAAGGCGGTACTTCCCGCTTGCCGGGACTTTCAGAAGGGCTGTGTAACGGGCCCCGTACCTGTCCCCCTGGTTTTCCACATCCAGATTGCTGATTGTGCGGACATCCGGGGCCGCCGTTTCAAAAATCTTCCTGTGGGTCAAATCCTTTACGGATGCTCCCGGAATGCCGAACCATAATTCCTGCACTACGCCGGGAGAAGGCTTTCCCTCCCCGGAAGAGCCGGAAGCCGCTTCCGTCAGCATGACGCCGCAAAGAAAGCTCAGGATGGGTAGAATCATGTTCATGGCCGGAGACACTTTCCTGCAACGACTACGCCAGGAAGCAGGGCAACCTTTCAAAAACGGCGTCATTCCCGGGGAATCTCCTGTTCATGGCCTCTGTCCTTTTGGCGGCTGGAACTGCTTCTCCAAATCATCCAGCCGATCAGGAACGCCAGAACGCCCAGTCCGGCGACTCTGCGGGGTGTGGAGATGCCGCTGTCCTCCGTCTGGGCCGTCGGCCTTCCTGCAGCAGAAGTCTCCTGGGCATGAACGGAACCGGCCAGAAACAAAATTGCCAGAGCGCAGGCGAATATCATGCGATGTGTAAAAAGAGGGCGTTTCATCATTTATGGAATGGTAAAACAGGAATGAGTCTTATTCAAACACATTTGTTCAGACTGTCCCTGTTTTCGTCTGCATGGGATTTGCACCCCTTCCCAGATTCAGTATTTTCCGGAAAAATTATCCCGGAACAATTTTTTTGTAGAAAAAGCTTGCATGCCCGCTTTGGAAATGATAGATTTCCCCCGTCCTCAACAGGACGCACCAAGACGAAAGTCAAAGGGGTATTAGCTCAGTTGGTAGAGCGCTTCAATGGCATTGAAGAGGTCAGCGGTTCGAACCCGCTATGCTCCACCAAATAAAGGCCTTAAAGTGTTAACCGCTTTAAGGCCTTTTCCTTTGCCGGACATGTTTTTTCACTGTATGAGCCTGAAAAAGCAAAAGGTTGGAAAGGTTTACAGTAATTCTGTTCGCTGCAGTAATTGCCGGGTGATGAGATGGGAATGGCGTATGTCTGTGGTTTGATCGCCGTCACTATTAAAAAGATCAATAGTTTCCGGAAAAGGGAATGAAGTCATGTTAATGACGAAACAGGCTTTTTCTCCCAGGAGCAAATATCTCCTGGTTTTATTTGAAAAAGCGGATGGGGAAGGATAACGGCCGTTTGCCGCAACAGGGAATATTGCCGCGGGGACCTTTCCTTGAGCTTGTCCAGAAGATGAAAGAATTCGTATTCGAGCTGTTTCTCCGGAAGGAGAAGGGAAGGGGGCCGGTTTTCACAGGGAGAAATTTTGCTTAAATCAAAATGGTAGCCTCTGCGGATGGATTCGTCATGGACGCCTTTCAGGTAGAAATCCAGGACATAAATGGGGTTTCCCGTCTCCCGGAAGCGGAAGAGCTGGGGATGATGGATATAGCCTTTTGTCTGCCCCTGCAAAACTTTGCGTGCCAGGAGGCCTTCTCTCCACAGGGCAACCAGGCCGACAGCATCCAGGTAAGAGGGGTGGAGTGACCAGAGTCTCATGCTTTTTGGACTCAGAAAGGCCGTATCTTGTTGCTTTGAATTGCGCAGCCGGAAAAAAGCCGGGGAAGTTTGGAGGGATGGGGCTGCTTTTATAGGGAAGGAGCCATCTGCTTTCCTGCCGGGTTTCTTATTTACCGGTCAGGCAGTTTTTACATAAGTATTGCCTGTTTGAGGCATTTGCCCCGGTCAGGCCAGGGATATTTCTCCGGGAATGCTGCCGGCCTCCGGTTCGGGAAAAGATGCGGAGTGGACGGGAACCGTTTCTACAGAGGAAGATTGTTCGGTTCTGGTGTTGATGGCTTCCAGAATCAGTTCCACCGTGCGCTCCAGGCCATAGTCGGACGTGTTGACGCACAAGTTGTAGAGGCGTGCATTGCCCAGTTCCTGCCCGGTGTAGTGCAGGCAGTGGGTGCGGCGGCGGGCGTCCATGATATCCATGGCCCGGGCTGCGCCGCCAGGTTTTACCCCGTAGTTTTCAATAACGCGCTGCATGCGCGTGTTCCTGTCCGCATGAAGGAAAACACTGAACAGGTTGGGCCTCCCTTTCAGGATGAAGTTGGCGCAGCGGCCCACGATGACGCACGCCTGACCGGCCGTAATGTCCCGGATAACTTTGCTCTGGGCCAGGAAGGCGGCGTCTTCCGGAGGCAGTTCCTCCGCCGTGTAGGCGTAGTTCTGGGCGTAGAGTTCATGCAGGAAGCGACTGGAAAGCTGTTGTTCGTGCTTGCGGATGTAGTCCGGAGTGAGGCCGCTCTGGGAGGCCCAGTTCCGAGTCGTAAAATCGGATGCCCAGCTTTTCCGCCAGCATTTTCCCGATGGCATGGCCGCCGGAACCGTATTCCCGGTCAATGGAAATGACCAGAGGGGCGTCCGGAGCATAAACGGCTGTTTGCGCCAGCGAAAGAAGTTCGCCTGAGGCTCCGGGGTTTGCCAGCCGTTCCAGGAGCCTGTCCGGCCAGAAGACGTGTCTGTTGAAAAAACGGACGATCATTCCCACCAGGACGGCGGCCACCACGGTTCCTTCCCGTATGCCCGTCAATCCGGGCAGGAAGATGAGGGAACAGGCCAGGCCGATGCAGACGAGCGTGCAGTCCACCCCGGTTTTTACGGCGCCGAATTCCCATTTGAAGAGTTTGACGAAGGCCAGGCTCATGCCTTCCGCGGCCAGAAGAACGGCATCTGCCTTAACCTGAAGAAAGACGCCGAACCCGATGACTACGCAGCTGAACAGGCAGAGAATAACGGACCACAGGTATCCGTCCGGTTCCAGAGGCGCCATGAGCCACATGGAAAAATCCGTCAGAATGCCGAAGATAAAAACAATGGGAATCTGGAGCAGATACGCCGGACGGAACTGTCTTTTCAGCAGGGCCGCCTGCACGGCCACAAAACTCAGATGCATGAGGATGGTGACGGTTCCCATGGTTAGCGGGAATGCCAGGCTGAGCACATAGGGCGTGCAGGAGATGGGGGAGACCCCCAGGTCTGCCTTGGCGGACAGAGCGATGCCCAGAGACATGATGAAGAGGGCTGCAATCAGGACGGAGCAGCGCAGGACATGTTCTCCAAAGCTTCTCCGGACACGATAATCTTCCATGATGCCGGATGTTATCTTTTCTGCCAGCGTCAAGTCAAGGGTTCTGCGGAAATGAGGCGTTTTTCCTTTTTCGCTGTCCGCCGATTCTGAAATTTTTCGCCGTGAACGGGCGGCCCTGGAGGAACGGCGTTGCCGTCCTTACCGTTCTTTCAGAGAAAGCCCCGTTTTCCATTCCACTTTTTCATAGAGGCCGTCGGGGGCTCCCGGGCTTGTCAAAGGAAGGATTTTTCCCTATGTTACCGGGACATTCCTTTTTCAAGTTTATGTCCAAAAAGAAGGAGGCAAAGACAAATGCCATGCGTCTGCTGGATGCTCTACATATCCCGTATAGGCATTATTCCTATGAATGCCGCGAGTTTGTGGATGCGCGGCATACGGCGGAAGCACTGAATCTGGCGGAGGAGAAGATGTACAAGACGCTGGTAACGGAGGGGGCTCCACGGCAGTATTACGTGTTCGTGATCCCCATAGGCGCGGAGCTTTCCTTGAAAAAGGCTGCCCGAACCGTGGGAGAAAAGGCTCTTTCCATGCTTCCGGTGAAGGATATTGCTGCCGTGACGGGGTATGTGCGCGGCGGCTGCACGGCTTTGGGGATGAAAAGGAAATACCCTGCTGTAATTGATGCCAGCGCGGAGGCCCTGCCGGAAATGGTGGTGAGCGGCGGACGCCTGGGGTGCCAGATTGAGTTGAATCCTGTGGATTTATGCCGCGCGGCGGAGGGTATTTTTGCGGATGTAGCGGATATTCCCGTTTCATGATGAACATCCCGGTTCCGGAAATGCGCAGAGAAGAGGGCAAAAAGCTTTTCCCGAAGGTCTTTTCTCTGTATTTTTTGTTGCGTTTCATCTTCCGTCGCCATGAGTAGCCGTTCTACATTCCCTCCCTGTCTGGTTCCGCTCCATGCTATTTCGGAAGATTCCGGCACGCCGGCGTCTCTTTTCAGGGGCAGAGGCTTTCGAATGCTGCACATTCAGGCAGGTTCTCCCTGTTCTTCCGTGCGGAATGGCTTTCTGCCGGACGAACATGCCGTTTTTTGGATGAATGAACGGATGGAGGACGCCGGCTTATGAGAAGAAAAGACAGGGAAGTAACCCGGCATGGGGATTTGCTGGGAATGATCGCCCGGTTTAAGGTGTGCCGCCTGGGGCTGTGGGACGGCAGGGAGGTGTATGTAGTTCCTCTCAACTTCGGTTATGAAGAAAAAAATGGTTCCCTGAGCCTGTTTTTCCACTGCGCCAGGGAAGGAAGGAAGCTGGATATCGTGCAAAACCGTCCGGAGGTTTCTTTTGAAATGGATGGGGATCATGTGTTGCTGGAGGGGGATATGCCGTGCCGGTACAGTTACGCCTACGGCTGCGTCATGGGGCGTGGCGTCGTCGAATTTCTCCGGGGGGATGAGGAAAAGGCGCATGCCCTGCGCCGCATCATGCTGCACCAGACGGGCAGGGATGCGGATTTTACCCCCGGCATGGTCCGTTCCGTATGTGTTCTGCGTCTTAAGGTGGAGGCCATCAGCGCCAAACTTCATGCGTGCCCGGAACCTCCTCCCTCCCGTTGATGGATCTTTTTATGACCGGAGAAATGGCGCCCCTGTTTGTCCGTTGGAGCCTGCCGCACTGGACTGCCCTGGGCATCGTGGCCCTGGCCGCAGGGGGGCTCCTGTGGGGATGCCGGCGGCTCCGGATGGAGAGCCGTTCGCTTGTGGGAAAGATTCTGGGAGGGGTTTTCCTGTTGACGTTTCTGATGGAAACATTCGGCCGCATCGTCAGAGAACATTGGGAACCCTGGCAGGACAGGCTTCCGCTGCATTTTTGCAATCTGATGACGCTGGTCTGTTTTATTGCCCTGTGGTTCCGCACGCCCTGGGCATGCGCCGTGGCGTATTTCGGCGTGCTGACGGCGAGCGTCCAGGGACTGATTACACCCATGCTTCATGACGGTTTTCCCTCCGCCGCCTTTTTCGCCTTTTTCGTTGGGCACGGGCTTTTATTGATTTCCGCCCTTTACCTTCCCGCCGTCCTGCAATGGCGCGCGCGGCCGTGGGACGACATGCGGGCTCTGGGTTTGTGCGACGCCTACCTGGTTTTGATTATTCCGGTGAATATCTGGCTGGATACGAATTACGGTTTTACCCGGTATGCCCCGGCTGGAACCGTTCTGGAATATTTCGGTTCCGCTCCATGGTATTTGCTGACGCTTCAGATTCCGGCCCTGGTTCTTTTGCGGCTGTTGTACCTGACTGTCCGCGTCAGGAAGAAATAAAAGGGTCTCTTCTGCGGGAATGATGATTACTGCGGAAATGGGGGAAGAGGCCTGATCCGTTATTGCAGCGTTTTCAGGTCTTCCTTCGTAAACAGGTGGATTTCTTTTTCCCGCGCATGGCGTATTTTTTCCGCCCATTCCGCATCCGCCAGCAGGGCGCGGCCTACGGCAATCAGGTCAAATTCCCCTGCTTTCAGCCGTTCCACCAGCGGTTCCACACTGGCGGCCTCCGCTTCCGGCCCTCCGTCAAAGGCATTAGTAAAATCTCCCTTAAGCCCCACAGAGCCGACGGAAATCGTGGGTTTTCCGGTAAGTTTCCTGGTCCAGCCGGCCAGGTTGAGGCGGGAACCTTCAAATTCCGGTTCCCAAAAACGGCGCGTGGAACAGTCGAAGATATCCACGCCCGCATCCGTCAGCGGAGCCAGAAAAGCTTCCAATTCCTCGGGGGTATACGCCAGCTTGGCGTCATAATGGCCCGTTTTCCATTGGGAGAAGCGGAAGATGATGGGGAATCGGCTGCCCACCGCCTTGCGGACGGCATGGATGATGCGGCTGGCAAAACGGGTTCGGCCTGTCAGGTCGCCTCCGTATTCGTCCGTGCGCCTGTTGGTCTCCTTCCAGAAAAACTGGTCAATCAGGTAGCCGTGCGCTCCGTGCAGTTCCACACCGTCAAAACCCAGCCGTTTGGCGTCTGCGGCCGCCTTCGCAAAAGCATTGATAACCTCCTCAATTTTGGAGATGCTCATCGGTTCAGCCGTCTGTTCCAGCGTGTTTACGTCAATTCCGGAAGGCCCGATGGGCGGCAGCTCCGGATGGGGCAGGTCTTCTCCCTTGAAGGGCCGGGCCATGCCTACATGCCAGAGTTGCGGGGCTATTTTGCAATCCGTGGCGTGAACGGCTTCCAGCACCTTTTTCCATCCCCGCAGGGAGGCTCCCCCGAAGAAATTGGGATAGTTGGAGGAAGGTGAGGCGCTGGGCTCGTCAATGAACGTGCCTTCCGTGATGATGAGCCCTACTTCATGCCCGGCCCGCCTTTTGTAATAAGCGGCTACCTGGTCCGTGGGAACCCCGTTGGGAGAAAATCCCCGGGTCATGGCGGGGAGGACGATGCGGGTGGGAGTGTTGAGCTTGCGTGAGTGGAAAGGCTGGAACAGGATTTCCATGTCCCTGATCTTGAGTTCGTCCTGTGCATTCATAAAGGGGAAAAACGTTATCTCTGAAGCGGCCGGGCATGGGAGCCGGAACCGCACGGGAGTGAGACACCTTCCAGTCTTGTCCCGTTCATCCCTGATGCCGGGGGCTGGGATGGAATCATTGGATGCGCCGTTTTTCCCGGCTTCCTGCCGGAAGGGACAGGAAGTTCCGGAGCAGCGCTTCTCCGTCCGGCGTCAGGATGGATTCCGGATGGAACTGAATGCCGTAAAGAGGGAGATGCCTGTGGCGGATGGCCTGTACGTTTTTTCCGGAATCCCTAGCCGTGACAATCAGCTCCGCCGGCCAGGGGAAGGAGGCAAGGCGCCAGGAATGGTAAAGCGCGGCGGGAAATTGTTCCGGCAATCCCTCCAGGATGGGACACTGTTCCGTTCTGCGTATGAATTCCCGCGCTCCGTGAAGGGGCCGGGAAAGGTGTTCCAGACGGGCTCCGAAGCGCACGCCCAGGATCTGATGCCCCAGGCATACGCCCAGCACCGGAGTAAAACGGGGCAGGCGCTCCAGAAGGCGGAAGGTGGCCCGGTGGCAGTCATCCTCCACCGTTCCCGGACCGGGAGACAGGATGAGCTTTTCCCCCGCCTGAACCGCCTGTTCCAGTTCCGGTGATTCATTGGAAACCACGCGCGGAACGGCCATTCCCGTCTTTCTGACGAGTTCTGCAAGGTTCCAGGTGAAGGAATCCCGGTGGTCGATGATCAAGACGTTCGGTTGACTCATGGCGCGCACATGATAGAGTAATTCCCGACAATGTACACACGGGAGCAGACCATCAGCCGCATGAACGCCTTGGGCCGTGCGGAATGTCCGTTCTTTTTTGTCATCTCCCATGATATGGGCCATAACCTGCTGTTTGAACCTTCGGAAACGGAAAGGGAGCGCATGGCGGCTTTTTCCCTGCCGCTGGGCGCCATGGGAAGTCAGGACGGCGGCCCTCCGCTTCCGAAACGGCTGCGGTTCATTCCGTCTCCCCAGCCCATGTCCCGGTATGCGGCATCCTTCGCTTCCGTCCGGAACCATCTGATGAGGGGGGATTCCTACCTGCTGAATTTATGCGTGTCCACCCCCGTGGAAACCAACCTGACGCTGCGCCATCTGTTCCGGTTTGCCCGTGCGCCTTACCGGATGCTGCTGGGGCCGGACGCGCGGATTTCCGGAGTGCATGGCCGCGGCTGCGTCTGCTTTTCTCCGGAACCGTTTGTCACGGTGCGCGGGCGCTCCATTTCCACGTTTCCCATGAAGGGAACGGCGCCGTCCGCTACGCAGGAAGCGCGCCGCTGGCTGGAAACGGATGAAAAGGAGAATAGGGAATCCGCCACCATTGTGGATCTGATGCGCAATGATCTTTCCATGGTGGCAACCGGCGTGAGGGTAAAACGCTACCGCTATATCAGCCCTGTAGAAACGTCCAAAGGTTCTATTCTTCAATGCAGTTCCGAAATTTCAGGGTTGTTGCCGGAAAACTGGCGTTCCCGCCTGGGGGAAATTCTTCTGAAGCTGCTTCCCGCCGGGAGCGTGACCGGCGCGCCCAAGGAAGCCACCTGCCGGGCCATCGCGGAAGCGGAGAATATGGAAAGGGGGTTTTATACCGGAATTTTCGGCTTTTTCAACGGGCGGGATTTGGATTCCGCCGTCGCCATCCGCTTCATGGAGGAGGATGAACGGGGAATGATATACAAGAGCGGTGGAGGAATTACCGTCATGAGCCGGATGGAAGAGGAATACCGGGAAGCTGTTGCCAAAGTTTATGTGCCGTTTGATTTTTGAAACCGTCAAATGGGAGAATGGCGCTCCCTGCCTGCTTCCCTGGCACCAGCGGAGGGTGGAGGCCGCCATCAGTGTTCATGGCTCGAAAAGCGCCCCCGTTCCCGATCTGGCCTCCGTTCTTTCGGGCTGTTCCGGCCCGGAGGGCCGCGGCGTTTACAAATGCCATATCACGTATGATACGCGGGGAAAGGTGATCCGCACCTCTTTTGAACCTTACCGTCCCCGGCAGGTGAAGACGTTGACGTGTGTGGAAATGCCCGGCCTGGATTATTCATGCAAGTGGGAGGATCGGACAGAGCTTCTGGCGGCAGGGGCGGGACTGGCCTGTGACGAAGAAGCTCTGATTCTCCGGAACGGGATGGTGGCGGATACGCGGTACAGCAACGTGGTGTTCGGGGACGGTTCCTCCTGGGTTACTCCGGAAACTTTTCTGCTTCCGGGAACCAAGCGCGCCTTCCTGTTGTCCCGCGGAGACATTCAGGAATGTTCCGTAAAAGCGGAAGATATAGGCAAATTCCGTTTCTGTTCCCTGATTAACGCCATGCTGGATCCCGGAGATGTGGTGGTGCGGACGGAGGATATCATCCTGCATTGAGGGCATAAAAAGCGGCCACTCCGTAGATACGGAATGGCCGCCCGGCAGGAAACATTTGATTTCTTCTTAAATGGCTCCGCAGTAGTGGGCGCAGCACCACATGGCGCGGGGATGGTGGAAGAAGGATTTCCAGAGGCTTCCCTTGAGGGTGTTGGCCCGGGAACCGTCCTTATTCAGATAGCCGAACCAGTCGCCGTGCTGCGCGTCCTGGAAGTGGGAGAAAGCCCAGTTGCGCACCATGTCATGGCGGATGGCATAGCGTTCTTCCCCTGTGAGCTTGTAGGCGAGCGTCATGGCGATGAGCGCTTCATCATGCGGCCACCAGAACTTCATGTTGTGCCAGTATTCCTGGACGGGCTTGTTGTACACGTCCGTGTAGTACAGCATGCCGCCGTTTTCCTTGTCCCAGCCGCGGGCGAATGCCCAGTCAATCATGTCGCAGCCCACCTTGATAAGTTCGGGGTCATTGCCGCGATGGCGGGCTTCTTCCAGCACGAACCATCCTCCCTCCGTAGTGTGGCCGGGGTTCAGGGTGCGTTCATCGAAGTGGTCGATGATGGAGCCGTCCGTTCCCACCACTTCCATGACTGCCTGGATGTCAGGTTTCATGAACAGGGTGCGGAGGTCGTTGATGCAGCGGTCTGTCCAGCCGGTATAGAAGCCGTCGTCATCTCCCAGGTACTTGCGCATTTCCTGAGCTGTGTTCAGCGTAATCATGCGGGTGCCCAAGCCGGTTGTGGGGCGTTCCCCGGTGAACTTGGGAACCATCTTGCCGGGGGTGAAGCAGTTGTCCGTGAAGATGTCGAACCAGTGGCGGGCTTCACGGGCGGAATCCCGGCTGCCGGTCGCCCTGGCGTGCGCTGCAAAGGCGATGGCGGCGAAAGATTCGCTGTAAGCGTAGCGGCGTTTACGGATGGGGGTGCCGTCGGCGGCTACATGAAAGAACATGCGGCCGTCCGTTGGGTCAACGCACTTGGTTTTCAGGAATTCCAGAGCGCTTTCCGCCCATTTGAGCCAGTCCGGATTCTTTTCGATGCTGTTGTACATCGTCAGCAGCATCCATGCCATACGGCCCTGGGCCCAGACGGATTTGTCGGAGTCCACCAGTGTGCCGTCTGCGTCAAAACAGTGGTAAAGACCACCGTTTTTTTCGTCGTAGGCACGGGGGAACCAGAACGGCAGGACGTCTTCCAGAAGCTGGCGGCGGTAGAACTTGCCCAGGGAGGGCATATCAAGAGTTGCAGCCATATCGGTCAGATTCCGGGGTTCAGTTTAAAGCCCACTGGAAGAAGCCGATGCCTTCCAGTTCGGAACGGAGTTCCTTCAGCTGATCAGCGGTCGGGTTGCCCTGCGGAAGTCGGGCGGGTCCAAGATCAACGCCCAGCCAGCCCATCAGAGCCTTGGCGCAGCCCATATACCCTTTGGAGGCCAGGATATTGATCATCTGCACGGACTTCCACTGGCAGTCGCGCGCCGTTTCCACGTCGCCTTCCGCAAAGGCTTTCATGAGTTTCTGGTACAGGGCCGGAGCAAAGTTGAAGGAGCTCCCCACGGCGCCTTTGGCCCCTACGGAAAGAGCGCCCGTAAACCATTCGTCCACACCCCAGGGGATGTCCACGGTTTCGTCGTAATTCAGCGTGGTCTGGTACAGGGCCAGATCCGGATTGGTGAATTTGATGCCTGCGAAATTCGGAATCTGTTCCTTGGCCAGCTTGATGAAGTCCACCGGGTTGAAGCGTACGCCCGTCAGCACGGGGATATCATAGTAATAATAGGGCAGGTCGGGTGCGCCGGAGGCGGCGAAAGCGCAGCACTCCACCAGGCGCTGGACAGTGCCGGGCTTGTAGTAGGAGGGAGCAAGGGAACTGGTGGCCACGAATCCGCACTCCTGGGCAAAAGCGGCCAGTTCCCGGGCGTCCCAGACGCTGTTGGAACCGGTATGGGCAATAACTTCCACGCCATGCTTGGCGGAGGCTTCCTTCCAGGCGGAATAGATTTCCTTGCGTTCTTCAAGCTGCATGGAGGAGGATTCACCGGTACTGCCGGTAATGAAAGCAAGCTTGATGCCCTGGGAGGCAAGCAGCTTGGCCTGGGCGTCAACGCTGGAAGGATTCAGAGAACCATCCGCCTTGAACGGAGTATGTACGGCGGCCACCAGGCCGTGGAGTTTCAATGACGTGTCCATATTGTGTAGTGATATGAAAATAATTCGGGGCGATGATTGCAAATCATCTTGGGAAAGACAATCCCTGAATCCTCCTGAATCAAAAAAGACCACATGAAAAAATGCGCGTGAGCGCAGATGCAGAGAATTCTTCAAAACGCTGGAGGGAACGGTCTATTGGTTCATAACGTGATGCGGCGATTTGGCCTGTCCCGGCAACCAGTTTGCTTCATTGCGCCAGATATCCGCTCCTTCCGGTTTCCGGGGAGAACTCATCGGCATTTTGTGTTGCCGTAAAGGTAACATTGCCGGCATGGGAGAACGTTTTTTCCGGAAGTGCAGTGCTTTTACCGGGGCCGGCAAAACTCCCTTCCCTCAATTCTTCCCATGCAGGGAGGGCACAGGAGCCCTGGCCGGGAGGGTGTACAGTTTTTCAATGTCGTCCAGATAGCGGGAAATGGGTGTATTGGCCGGCTGCTCCTGTTCCCGGAGGATTTTCACGGCTGCCGCGTAGGAAGCGAATGTCTTGCCGGTTCCGGACCGCGTGTTGATTTCATACCAGTCCATATAATCCCGGACGCGGCGGGCGGTTTTCATGGAAAGGTTCCTGATTTCCCGGAGCTGGCTGATTTTGGGGCCGGCTTCCCGGCTGTTGACTTTCCCTGTTTGCATCAGGGCCACCAGCTTGGCATATTCTACAATGACGGGCCGGTATGAAGGAAAGGAACGCCTGCTGAGGTTAAGCAGGCTGCCGGCCACATTGGAAAGCTGCCTGTTCAGATCCGGCAGGGAATGGGCCTGCTCCAAGTCATCCAGGGGAAATGTGACGGTGGTGCGGGTATCCGGATCATACTTGACCAGGGTGAGTGCTTCCTGAAGGTGCCGTTCCGTTTCCGTAATCGTGAGAGTTTCCGTCAGGGGAGGCGTCGCCATGCGGGAAAGCTGAAGCGTCCACCATTTATGGAGGGAAGTGGGAGTCAGGCTGAGCTGCGGAAAATGGCGTTTGATGAGGTTTCCGGGATCGTCATTGCCCAGAATAGCCTGGTCCAGAAGCTGTTTCATGCCTTCCGGGCCGTTTTCCTGGTTCAGCAGGCAAAGCGCCAGGGCTCCGCAGGAAGTTTGATAGGCCGCGTAAGAGGTCGCATCCAGTTCCTTTTCCGGTTCCCGGCAATTCAGAATTTCTTCCGGAGTCATAATGCCGGACTGCTGGAACAGGGTGGAATACATGGCGCGGTCAGCTTCATTATTGTGCCACAGAACAGCCTGTTCCAGCCCGGCAATCAGCCAGGGGGGCAGCGTGACGTTATCCGGCAGGCCTTCCGGATCCACCGTGCGCAGCATCATTTCATAAAGCAGGGTGGAGACGATGGCGCGGCGCAGACTGTCCTGGTTGATGCCGTGGCCCAGGTGAATGAAAATGTTATAGGAGAGGGTGTTGCCCACAATGACGGTTTGCATGCGGACGGGGTTGGCCGGAACGGGGCTTCCCGGTTCTCCTACCAGGCGGATGTTGATGCCGTTTTTCCATTCGTCAGGCTGCTTGAGGACCTTGAGCAGCGCGGTGCGTATGGCATCCGCCCGGGTGGCGATGGCCCCGGCCAGCAGGGAGTCCATCCCGGTGACATGAAATTGCCTGGAAGTGGAAACGCTGGTGAACGGCTGCCGTCTGGCGGGTTGTTCCTCCGTTCCGGCGGCGGCTTTTGCCGGAGGCGAAGGGGGGACAACGGGACTCACATTGGAATTGCCCTGCAATACAGGACGGTCCGAGGCGTCATCAATAAAAGCCGCATCCTGGACGGATATTGCTTCTTCTTCCGGCGGCCGCACTTCCGCGGAAGAAATATCGCCAGCCCCTTTCTGTTCCTGCCCCCGGACAGCAGGGAGCAGAAGAAGAGCCGTCAACAGAAAGACGCATGTTCCCCTGAATTTCATCCGCGGAAAAAGTTAGTCGAATTGTTCCGCCAGACAGCTGAAATCCTCTTCCGCATGACCTTCCCGGCACAGCTTCCCCATGATGGAGGAAACCAGGGCGGCAACAGGAGGGAGGATTCCTTTTTCTGCGGCAAGTTCCTGAGCGTAAATACTGTCTTTCCTCATGTTGTCCAGGGAGAAATGAGTGGAAAAGTCGCGCTTTGCCATCAGGGGCAGCTTCAATGCGGCCAGAGGGGAGGCGATGACGTTCCGGGAGATGGCCTGGCCCAGCATTTCCGGGGAAATGCCGTACGCCTGGGAGATGGCCAGGGCTTCGCTCAAACTCTGCACCATGTTGGCGGAGACCATGTTGGTGACCAGTTTGACGACGGTGCCGGCTCCAATGCCTCCCAGATGCAGGATGTCCCGGGAACTGTGCTCCAGTACGGGGCGTATGCGGTCCAGAGTGGTAGAATCCGTTCCAACGTAGTAAATCAGTTCCCCTTTTTCCGCGGGCAAACGGGAGCCGGTGAACGGGCAATCCACATACGTGCAGCCGATGGAGGAACTCATCAGGGAGAGTTTTCCGACAGTCGCCAGGTCAATAGTCGAGTGGTTTAGAATGATATGCTCCGGTGTCAGGGCCTCCTTCATTTGTTCAAACACTTCCAGACAGGCATTCCTGTCTTTCAGGTAGAGCTGGATAATTTTGGAAGCGCGGGCCGCATCCGCCGGGGTAGGAACCGCTTCCGGAAAATCCTCCCGCGGAGTTCTGTTCCAGACGGTGACCGTGTCGCCCATCCCGGCCATATGGCGTGCAATCCGTGAGCCAATGAGGCCCAGTCCTAAAATGGAAACGTGATACATGGCTTTATTTAGTGGGAAAAAGGAGAATGACGTCAGGAACCGATTCGGAAACGGCTTTTCCTGCGCGGAGGTTCCTGTTTTTCCGGCTTGGGCGTTTCCGTTGCGGCAGTCGCGGTTTCTGCCGGAGGTTGTGCGGATGTAGCCGCGGGGGCGGTTTCCTTCATTTGGGAGGCCAGAGAGGCTTGCCCGGATTCCGGACGGTGGCTGACGACAACCTGTTTGGGACCGGCGGAAGGCTTTTCCCGCGCATTCGGATCCTCCGCCACATGAGCAGGCACTTCATTGGCTTCGTGGGGAATGGCTGACGGATCGCTTATTGCCGCGGCCAGCCGGGTTTCTCCCTCTTTTGCGGCGGATGAGGGATTCTGGTCCGGAGCCTGCTTTTTGCGGGGCAGGGTGGTGGTTCCGGTAATGGCAAGTTCCAGGTCGGAATCCGGAAGGCCTCCGCTGCGGATGGCTGCGTCATAGCTCTTGCGGGCCTGCGCCGTGCGGCCCAGCCGGGAATAGGTCCAGGCTAGGTTGAAATGCGCGTCCGGTGATTCCGGTTGGATTTTCAGGGCGTTTTCAAAGTGGATAACCGCTTTTTCATAGTTTCCGGCGCTGGTTTCCAGGTTGCCCAGGTAAAGCAGGGCAAGGGCGTTGGCCGGATCCAGCCTGACCGTTTCCGTCAGGGAGGCGATGGCGCGCTGGTCTTCCCCGGCGCGGTATTGGGCCACCCCCATCATGAACCATGCAGGGGAGGATGATGCGTCCAGTTCCGTGGCTTTTTTCAGAAATTTGATCGCTTCCTCCGCCTTGTTGCGCTGAAGCAGAATGGTTCCCAGATTGACCAGGGCCGGAACGTGGGCCGGCTGGAAGTCCAGCAACGTCCGGTACAGCTGTTCTGCGGCGGCATAGCGTTTTTTGGCGAAGGCTTCTGCGGCTCCTTGTCCCAGGGCTTCCGCCTCCAGCTTCCGGCGCACCGTGGCTTCCATGCTCCGGTTCAGCGCCTTTTCCTGGTCCGGAGTAATGGCCCCGGCGGAGATGGCGGCCAGGCGGGCCTGTTCGGCGGAACGTCTTTTCAGTTCTTCCATCTGCCGGGTGAGTTCTTCCACCTGAATGTTTTTCTGTTCCAGGGCCTTCTGGGCCCGCGCCAGGGCTTCCGCCTGTTTTTTGTCGTTTTTGGCGGATTTGTCCGCTTTGGTTTTCATCTGGCTGCGCGCCAGTTCCAAATCCCGGGCAAGCTGGGCGGCCTTGCCGCGTTCCGCAGAGAGGGCTTGAGCCAGCTTATTGATTTTTTCCTTTTGCTGAGCCGTCAGGGGAACATTGATATTGTTATCCTTGGCAATGGCGTTGACAATTTGTTTTTCCGCGGGGGTGAGCCTGATGGCTTCTTCATTATCCATCAGGGAGGCTATTTCCGCTGTATCCGGGTTTTCCTGATGCAGCCGCTTATAGGTGCTGATGAGCAGGGAGCGGCTCTGGTCCTGCACGGAAAGGATGCGGAGCTGCTTGGCGATGGTGGAGCGCAGCAGCTGGTTTTCTTCCAGAAGAAGCGGGCTTTTTTCAGGATTGGCCTCCAGCTTGGACAGTTCCACATCCGCATTAATGAGCTTGGTATTCAGCTCTGTAATGCGTTTGCGGTAGCCGATGTTTTCATCCCGGATGGCAATCAGTTTCTGTTTCAGGTCTGCGGATTCCCCCCGCGCCTCTTCCAACGCTTTCAGATTGGCTTTCCGCTGTTCTTCGGAATCGGACTTGGCTGTTTCCAGAGCGGCGATTTTGTCCTGGGCATCCTTGAGCTGGGCCGCCAGCGTCAGGTTGCGGTCCAACAGGTTTTTTGTTTTGTCCGGACTGTTGAGCTCCACCAGGGCCGCCAACTGGTCGCGGTCTTTCTGGAGGGCGTTTTTCTCATCCGTCACTTTGTCCAGTTTGTCCTTGTACTCCTTGAGCTGCAGCTGAAGATCGGCGATCTTCTCCAGGTAACGGGACTTGTCCTGGCTGAGGGAAGTGACATGTTGTTCCAGTTCCTCCACTCTCCTGGTGAGGGTCTGGATGAGCTTGTTGCTGGTCTTTCTCTCATCCTCCATCTGCTTTTTGACCTTGAGCAATTCATCCCGGTAAACGGATTCTCCGGCGGATGCCACGGCCAGTTTCGCCAGAACCTCCTCCTGCTCCCGGCGGGTACGCTTGAGAGCCTGGATCAGGGCCTTGTTCTCCATGGTGGTTTTATCCAGCAGTCTTCGAATGCGTTCGTAATTGCTTTCCACCACTTCCGGAGCCGCCCCGGGAGAAACGGAGGGGGACGGGATGGTATTGACCAGGGATTCTCCGGGCCGGGTAGGGAATTCCACGCCCTTGTAGCCGGGAGGAAGGGCTATGTTGGGTTTGGGCTTGGGGCGCTTCGGCACGGAGGCAGGGCGTTCCAGCTCCAGGCCGGAGCTGGATGAAGAGGCGGCGGCCTGCTGCTGGGCCAGCTTCTGCCACTGGTCCAGATTTTCCCTGTTGAGCTGGCGGCGCGTTTGCAGCAGTTTGGGCCGCCATTGGGGATAAGATTTAGCCAGGCGTCCGAACTTGTCTTCCGCCTGCTGCGTCAGGCGGATGGCTCCTATATAATCCCGTTTTTCCACCAGCCCCGCGGCTTGGGTCACCAGCTTCAACGCCTCCAGATACATATCCGTTGGGTCCTGCCTCGCTCCGGCGGTGACGGGCATGGGGCCGGGCATATACACCCCCTGGGCCAGAAGAGGCATGGAGACGCTGGTCAGGGACAAAGCAAGGGTAATGCCAAGGGGGAGAGGTGTCATCATGGGGAGAGGCTTTGTTTACATACGGCACACCGTCCTGAATCGCAAGAATAAACCGTGTCTTGTGCTTGTGTTCGCGGGGGCGGGTGCTAGACTCTTGCCAATCCTTGATTTTTCCCATGAACATCTCCGTTTTAGACCGTTTTTTGAAGTATGTCTCCGTGGGTTCCCAGTCGGACGCGGATTCCTCCACCGTGCCGTCCACCCCCGGCCAGACGGAGCTGGCCCGTCTGTTGGCCGGGGAGCTGAAGGACATGGGAGCGCAGGCGGAACTGGATGAGGATTCCGGCATTGTTTACGCCTCCATTCCTTCCAACGTGGAAGGGAATGTTCCCGTCATCGGCTGGGTGGCCCATGTGGATACGGCTCCGGGAGTCTCCGGCAGCGGCGTAAACCCCCGCATCATACGCTCGTACGACGGCGGGGACATCCAGCTCAACCCGGAGCAGGGAATAGTGCTTTCCCCCGCCGTTTTTCCCGAGCTGGCGGATTATTTGGGTCAGGACCTGGTCGTGACGGACGGAACTACCCTGCTTGGCGCGGACGACAAGGCCGGTGTGGCGGAAATCATGGATATGGCCGCCTCCTTCCTGCTGAACCCTGAACGGCCTCACGGCGAGATACGGATTGCCTTCACGCCGGATGAGGAAATAGGGCGCGGGACGGATGCCTTTGACGTGGCGCGGTTTGGCGCGGATTTCGCCTATACCGTGGACGGAGGCGCCCTGGGGGAAATTGAATACGAAAATTTCAATGCGGCTTCCGCGGTGGTGACGGTGCAGGGCTCTTCCATTCATCCCGGAAGCGCCAAGGGCAGGATGTTGAATGCCTGCCTGGTTCTCATGAAATTCCAGGGCATGCTGCCCGCGTTCCAGAATCCCGCTTTCACGGAAGGATACGAGGGCTTTTATCATCTGGATTCTCTCCGGGGAGACGTGGAACAGGCGGTTGCGGAGTACCTCGTCAGGGATCATGACAGGGCGGCGTTTGAGCGCAAGAAGGGGTTCATGCAGGAATGCGCGGCCCTGCTGAACCGTAAATACGGAGAGGGGACAATAAAGGTGGAAATTACGGATTCCTATTACAACATGAAGGAGAAGATACTCCCGCACATGCACCTGGTGGAACATGCCCGCAGGGCCATGGAAGCCGTGGGAGTGAGGCCGGAAATCATCCCTGTGCGCGGTGGCACGGACGGAGCACGCCTCTCTTTCATGGGGCTGCCGTGCCCCAACCTGTGCGCCGGAGGCCACAACTTCCATGGAAAGTATGAATACGTCCCTGTCCGTTCTCTGGAAAAAATTTCCGCCATCCTTCAGGAAATCGTTTCCGGTTATGCCCGGTACGGCCTGGAGCCGCCGCCAGGGGAATGAGGGAACATGGCGATAAGCGGAGATGTTGCGATTCCGGCATTCGGCAATAAAAATTTTTGCCTGTTCCTGAAACTCTTATTGGGAGGGAGGCGCAATACTGAATCAAGTTCATAAAAGGAATGACTTTGAATTCCCCGGCGCCCCTAATCCATGAAGCTGCGGGAAAGTGCTTGCTTTTTTTCCTTCCGTCATGATCATGACGGCTTACCGTTTTTGATAACCCCCCCCCGCATAGACATATTTTGATATGAGCGTGATTCCCAATGTCCTGGCTGAAAGGTACGCCTCCGCCGCCATGAAATCCATCTGGTCCGCAGAGGGCCGTATCGTTCTGGAACGCGAATTCTGGATTGCCGTGATGAAAGCCCAGAAGGATCTGGGGCTGGATATTCCGGACGGAGTCATTGAGGCCTATGAACGGGTGAAAGACCAGGTAAATCTTCCTTCCATTGACGCGCGTGAACGCGTGACGCGCCACGATGTGAAGGCGCGCATAGAAGAATTCTGCGAACTGGCCGGATGCGAGCATATCCACAAGGGCATGACCTCCCGGGACCTGACGGAAAATGTGGAACAGCTCCAGATCTGGAAATCCATGCAAATCATCCGGGACAAGGCCGTGGCTGTGTTGAACCGCATGAGCGCCCTGGCCGAACAATGGAAGCACGTGACCATTGCCGGACGCACGCACAATGTAGCCGCACAGACCACGACCATGGGCAAGCGCGTCGCCATGTTCGGGGAAGACATCGTGCACGGCCTGGGGACATGGATTTCCCTCATGGACCGTTACAGCGTACGCGGGCTGAAGGGCGCCGTTGGAACCCAGCTTGACCAGCTTTCCCTCTTCGGACAGGATGCCGGCCGCGTGCTGGAACTGGAAAACCGCGTGTGCGCCCACCTGGGCATTCCCGCCAAGTGGATGAATGTGGGGCAGGTATATCCGCGTTCTCTGGACTTTTCCGTAGTTTCCGGACTGGTGGAACTCACCTCCGGCTGCTCCTCCTTTGCCAAGACCCTGCGCCTGATGGCCGGCCATGAACTGGCCACGGAGGGGTTCGCCAAGGGACAGACTGGCTCCAGCGCCATGCCGCACAAGATGAACGCCCGCTCCTGCGAGCGCGTCAACGGCTTCCATGTCATCTTGAAGGGTTTCCTGATGATGATTTCCGGGCTGGCCGGGGATCAGTGGAATGAGGGGGACGTTTCCTGCTCCGTGGTGCGCCGCGTAGTCATGCCTGATTCCTTTTACGCTGCGGATGGCCTATTTGAAACCTTCCTGACCGTTCTGAACCAGATGGGCGTGTATGAAGCCGTGGTGGCTGCGGAATTGCGCCGCTATCTTCCTTTCCTGATGACAACCACCATCCTGATGGAGGCCGTCAAGCGCGGCATTGGCCGGGAAACCGCCCATGAGGTGATCAAGGAACATGCCGTGGCCGTCTCCAATGACCTGCGGGCCGGAAAAATCACGGAAAACAATTTGCTGGACCGCCTGGCGGAAGACGGGCGCCTGGGAATAGACCGGGCGGATCTTCAGCGCATCTTTGATTCCAATTCCTCCGCTACGGGCATGGCTGACGCCCAGGTGGAAGCATTCCGCTCCATGGTGAAAGAAGTGACGGACAGATTCCCGGACGGGGCGGGTTATCAGCCCGGGGATATCCTGTAAAAAGAACCTCGGAAAGAAGCCGGAACTTCCGGCGCACGCGTTTTTTCCAGACGCCGCCCCTTCGGACGGCGTCTGTATTTTTTATGCCGGCTGCATACATGTTTTTTCAATTTCTTTACGTCAGGAGAGCTTGACGAATCAGAAGGATGCCAGTAAGCTTGGATTCAGTAAACGGGCGCGTACGTTGCATGCGCCTTTGCAAGCAACCCCCTGTTAAACAATTTTCAATATGGAAAACCAGCATCTCAGCCTTTTGGACCGTGTGTACACCGTTCTCAGAAAGAGAGGGGAAGAAACGGAATGGATCACTTCTGCTGATGACCACAACATTAAGACGGGCATCGCATTCGTTCCCTGTGATACGTTCACCCCGGTGAGCCTCCTGTACACCATGATTGAACGTCCGGAGACGCTGGTCATTGACGTGCTTTTTGCCGCCAAGGTTCCTGAAGCCCGCCGTGTGGAAGTCAGCATTATCCTCAGCGAACTGAATGCGGACCAGACGGCCGGCGCCTTTCAGCTGGACCCCAACAGCGGGTACGTTTATTACCGCCAGTCCTTCGTTCTGGAAGGCATGGACCTCTCGGAAGCCCAGTTTGCCCAGTTGATGAAGAATATTGAAACCGTGGCTGTGGAAACGGCGGAGGCCTATTCCCACATCATGGAGACGGAATATCCCAAATAACGGGACGCGTTTCTCCCCCGGAACTGTCGATGAGCGAGGCCCCTCAAAAAAAGGGAACATTCTGGTCCATAGGCATCGGCCTGGGGATTGTGGCGCTTTTGACAGGCACGGCTATTGTAACGGATCCTTCCATCTCATTTTCCTCTTCCGGGAACAGGGGCTGCGCGTCCACAGGAACGGAGAAACCCCTCCGGCTGCAGACGAACACCCTTTCCATTTCCGCGCCCGGCATTGTAAAGGCCTCCTACCTGACGATGCTTTCTCCCAGCGTTTCCGGAAAGGTGGACAAAGTGCATCCCCTGTTTAACGTGGGGGAAATTGTCCTGAAGGGAACCCCCCTGATGGAATTGGAAAAATTTGAATACCGCGCCCGGCTGGCGAATGCCCAGGCGGAACTGGAACAGGCCCGTCTGGATGTTTCTACGGAGCAGGCGGAAGCCCTGAAAGCCATCAAGAAGACATACAGCTCCGTCTCCAAAAGCGGTGAGGAATCCGAACTGGTGCTCCGGGTGCCGCAGAGAAGAGCCGTAAACGCGAGGCTGAACGCCGCGGAGGCGTATGTGGCGGAAGCGGAACAGGCCCTCCGGGATACGGTGCTGGAAGCTCCCTATACCTGCCAGGTGGTGGAATGCTCTGTGGGCGCCGGTGCCCGCGTAGTCGCCGGGCAGCCGGTGGGGAAAGTAATTCCTCTTCAGGAACGGATGATACGGATTCCCGTTCCTTTGGAAGAATTTTCTGCGTTGCCCAGGGATGAGCAGGGCAAAGTGAATACGGCTCTGACCGCCTCTTGCGTGCTGAATAATGGAAAACGTCTGCAATGGCTGGGCCGCGTTACGGCGGTGGATGCGGCGCTGGATTCCGAAAGCAATTCCGCCGTGCTGATTGCCTCTCTGGAGCCGAATGCCTCCCATGTCTCCGAGTGGCAGGTGGCTCCCGTCAACATGGCCCTTCAAGTGGCCATCAACGTGCAGGTTCCCGTTTCCGCGTGGATTCCCGCTTCCGCCGTTAGGGACGGCAGCTCCATCCAGGTAAAAACGCCGTCAGGAATGCAGGAACGCAAGGTGCATGTAGTGACGTTGAAAGACGGCAGCGCTCTGGTGACTGTGCCGGAATTCCAGGCTGGGGATGCTCTGATTCTTTAACTCATTTTTTCAAAGGGATATCCTTTCCTACTCATTTTTCCTGCCGCTGGGGAATCTTCTTTTCAAAAACTTTCCGTTGGCGGGACAGCACGTCCACAGATTGGGAACCGGCGCGGCTGGAAGAAAAAGTAAGGCATCGGGAAAGCTCGGGAATCCCGGTATGCGGGACGCATGGGAGCCTGCTGAAAGAATGTTTTTAATGAGCTTCCAGCCAGTTGCCACCCGTCCTGGCTTCCACCAGAATGGGAACGCCGTTGGGCAGGGGCAGCGCGCTGATCATGGCTTCCTCTATCTTGGGAATAAGATCCAATTCATCCCTGTGCAGGTCCACCAGCAATTCATCATGAATTTGGAGGATAAGCCGGGATCTGGTGCCTTTCAGCAATTTGTCCACATGGATCATGGCTATTTTAATCATATCCGCCGCCGTGCCCTGGATGGGGGTGTTGATGGCAGTGCGTTCCGCGGCGGACTTAATGGTCTTGTTGGCGGAGTTGACTTCCGGAATCATTCTCCGGCGCCCCAGCAGCGTTTCCGCGTAACCGGCTTGTTCCGCTTTGTGAACCAGGTCTTCCATGAAGGATTTAACTACGGGGAACTGGGTGAAATAGTTTTCAATCAGAGTGGCGGCTTCTCCGCGGGGGCAGCCCAGCCTCTGGGAAAGACCGAAGGCGGAAATGCCGTAAATAATGCCGAAGTTCACCGTTTTGGCCGCGCGGCGCATAACGGCGTCCACCTGGTCGTGGGGAATGCCGTACACACGGGCGGCCGTTTCCGTATGGATGTCCCGCCCTTCCTTGAATGCTCCGCACATGGCGGGGTCTCCGGAAAGCGCCGCCATGATGCGCAGTTCAATCTGGGAATAATCTGCGGACAGCATGGTGTATTCCTCTGAGGCGGGGACAAAAGCGGTGCGGATCAGGCGACCCTGTTCCGTCCTTACCGGAATATTCTGAAGATTGGGATCCTGGGAGGCGAGCCTCCCGGTAGCGGTCAGCATCTGGTGGAATTGGGTATGGATGCGTCCGTCACGCGGACAGATATATTTGGGCAGCGCATCCAGATACGTGCTCTTCAGCTTCATATTCTCCCGGTAGGCCAGGATATCCGCTACAATGGGATGCTGGGGAGCCAGAGCGGAAAGGGTGTCTTCATCCGTCACGAACTGGCCCGTCTTCGTCTTCTTGGGCTTCTTCACCAGTTCCAGTTCTCCGAACAGGAAATCTCCGAGCTGCTTGGGGGAATTCAGGTTCAGGGGATGGCCTGCGGCTTCTTCAATTCTTTCCCGCAGGCCGTCAGTGATGGCTCCTACCTTGACGGAAGCCTTTTCCAGGGATTCCGGAAGCACGCGGATGCCGGTGAACTCCATGTCCGCCAGTACGGGAAGCAAGGGCAGTTCCACAGTGCGGAACAGTTTCTCCATGCCGCTTTCCTTGACCTGTCTTTTCAGGATGGAGGAAAGCTGGAGGGTGATATCCGCATCCTCCGCCGAATATTTGCCCATGACCTCCACGGGAATGCCGCTGGTGTCCAGTTCGCGCTTCCTGGCTCCCGGCGCGGCAATGTCCTTCAGTTTAATCGTGGAATATTGCAGCAGATTTTCCGCCAGAATGTCCATTCCGTGCTTCATGCCCGGAGCGATCAGGGCATGAGCCAGCAACGTGTCGAAAAAGGGGCCTTTGACGTGAATGCCGTTGGCTCTCAAAACCTCCAGGTCAAATTTCAGGTGATGCCCTATCTTCTCTGCGGGGCCTTCCAGGAGCGGTTTAACCGCTTCCAGTTCCTTCGGGCCGGAGACAGGCATGTACCATGCCTTGTGCGGTTCCGCACAGAAGGCGACGCCCAGCAGATTGTCCGTAAGGGGATTCAGGCCCGTCGTTTCCGTGTCGAAGCACCAGGAATCATGCCTTTCCATCTCGGCAACCATGGCGGAACGGGCTTCCGCCGTGTCCGCAATAATATACTCGTGCCTGAAATCATCTACTGTTTTCAAATGGCGTTCCTCAAACAAGTCCATTTGGCCGGAACTGCTCTGCCGTGCTCCCGAAACGGGCGCGGAGAGCGTCTCCAACGGAAGCTGTTCCGTCTGCGGGGCGGGAGCAAACAAATCGTCCGCAGGGAGGGGGGATTTTCTGGCCTCCGGCGCTTTTTTCCCGAACAGCTTGGCCTGCATGGAGCGAAACTCCAATTCCTGGAGAAGGGACAGCAGTTCCTCCGGGCTGGGCTCTTTTTTAACCAGGTCAGGCAGGGTCACCGTCAGGGGAACGTTCCGGTCAATGGTGGCCAATTGTTTGGAAAGAGTTGCCATGGCTCCGTTTTCCTCCACAATCTGCCTGCGCTTCCCTTTCAGCTTGTCCGTATTAGACAGCAGGTTTTCCACTGAGCCGAACTCTCCGATCAACAGTTTGGCCGTCTTTTCCCCCACGCCGGGAAGACCCGGAATATTGTCGGAGCTGTCCCCCATCAGGGCCAGAATATCAACTACCTGGTCCGCACGTTCAATGCCCCATTGCTCCTTGAGTTTTTCCAGGTCAATCACTTCGTGGTCATTTCCCCTTTTGCCGGGTTTCCACAGAAAGCAGGTGGAGGAAATAAGCTGGCCCAGATCCTTGTCCTGGGAAACCATGTAGGTCAGGACCCCCTCCGTACCGTCCGCAATGCGCGCCAGCGTGCCTATCGTATCGTCCGCCTCATAACCCTCATAACGCAGAATGGGAATATTCATGGCCTCCAGCAATCTGAAAATCAGGGGCATTTGAAAGCTCAACTCTTCCGGCATGGATTCCCGGTTGGCTTTATAGGCAGGGTAAAGTTTATGGCGCGCCGTAGGAACGGAAGTGTCGAAGCAGGCCGCGATATGCGTGGGGCGTTCATGTTCCAGAATGCCCAGCAGAGTATTGGCGAAGCCGTACACGGCGGAAGTATTGACTCCCTTGGAATTGCGGATGGGATTGGAGAAAAAGGCGAAGTGGGCTCTGTAAGCCAGGGCCATTCCATCCAGAATAAAAAGGCGCTTGGAAGGGGAATCAGTCATCTCTGCCTTACTTTACCATGCGGTCCGGCGGGAAGCCACCGTTAAATGCGCCTCCGCATTCTCTGCCGGCCGGGGCAAGGAAAACATCTCTTGAGAGCGCTTGTTGATGCCTCCTGCCTGTGGATATTTATTCTGTTTTTGAAAAAATCACTGAATCCGGTCCGGAAATTTTCTACTTCCGTTCATTCTTCTTCAAGGATTGATTTTCCTTACAGGAAACATTATCATACCTTATTTCCATGACTTACACCATTACCCCTTTGATTGCAGAGGATGCCATCTGCGCGCGCATCAGGGAACTGGCCGCATCCATTGACAGGGCCATGGCAGGGAAACCCTATATTTTATTGCTGCTGCTGAACGGAGCTCTTCCTTTCGCTGCGATGTTGGAGAAGCATTTGAAATCCCGGCCCGTGGTGAAAGCCGTCAAAATTTCCAGTTATGCCGGGATGAAAAATTCCGGCTCCGTGGCGTGGGAGGGGGATTGCGGTGATTTCCAGCCCGATGTGCCCGTTCTGGTGGTGGATGACGTTCTGGATACGGGCGCCACGCTGGATGAGGTCTGCCGGGAATTGAAAAGAAGAGGGGTGAAGGAAGTCCGCACTGCCGTGGCTGTGGACAAGCGCTGTTGCCGGAAAGTACCTTTTGAGGCTGATTACGTGGCCTTTACGCAGGGAAACGATTTCCTGGTGGGGTTTGGAATGGATCTGGACGGGCATCATCGGGAACTCCCGTACATTGGGAAAGTGGTCATGGCTGACACAGTTGAAAATTCAGGTTGAACAACCTGTTGGAAAAAGTGTCCAAAGTAATTGGGGCCGCATAATTATCCGCCGCCCTGCTTAACAAGGGAAACCGGAAAGGAGAACCAGGACATGAAAATCAACAGGGCAAAACAACAGGAAAGCGTGGCCGTTTTCGGCCGTGAAACATCTCTCATACGGGATGTTCTGGACAATCTGGAACTGGAACATGCGCTGACGTGGCTATTGGAGGCCATCAGCCAACACCGGTCCGGAAAAATGGGCGGGGAATCATGGCATCTGTACCAGACCACGCTGTTCGCCATGTATGTGGACTATGGCAATGGTAAAGTGCGCCTGTCCGCCGCGCTGGCATGCCACGATGCGGATATGGAAATGTCCTTGAAGGATTTTGTGGAGATATTGAGCCGTGAAGCCGCCAAGGAGGCGGATCCTCTTCATTATACCCCCGGGAGTTCCGGCAAATGCATTCACCGATACCGCAATCCGTATTTGAAACGCAGGCGGCAGGACCGGGAACCGGATATCGGTTTTTATTCCTGAACCGTGTATCCTTTCCTTTCTGAAAGGCTGGATTCTCTATGGGATCCAGCCTTTTTCGCTATTTCTGGAAGAGGCTTCCCATAGATGGACATGGGATAAAAATACGGTTTTTACGCTGACGGGAACGGCGGTAAACATGCGGCAGATGATATTTCCCGGAAATGACGGGTACTCGGGCGGCAGTTAAGAAATGCGATCCGTTCGGATAAATGGAAGATAAACCCATGAATGTATGGGATAAATTGTATGAAGAAGGTCAACAGGACGGACGTATTTCCCCATTTATCAACGCAGGAGCGTATTTGATACAGCCTCTCCGCTCGGAATGTGTGCAGAAAGAAATGCTGTTTGGCCTATAAGCAATAAATGCGAATATGGGGAAAATGCTTAATTTAATTCATTCTTAAGTATTTTCTCTAAGTGAGGCTTGCGAAGGTTAATAAGCTGTTTTTCGGAAATATTCCGTCTACAAAACCAATAAAAATAGTGCTTTTTCAGAACAATCATCCAGAATGAGGCAGTCATGACCGTCTTCCCCACGTCCGGTAAAGAAATTCACCCCCGTTTGCCCTGGGTGGAGATTGCTCGGTTGCTGGCGACGCTTGTGGTCATCATGCAGCACGTTCCTTCCGTGGCGTTTCCTCCCAACCAATGGCTGATTGGTCCGGCGCTGGCGACGTTTTTCCTGCTGGCGGGTTATTTTTCCGCCTCCGGCCTTGGGGATCAGGGCTCCGGAACGTGGACGGCACGCCGCCTGATGGTTTTGCTGCGGCCCTATCTTTTCTGGTGCGCGGCCTATTGGCTGGCGGTCGGCATGCCTCTTGACCCCAATGCGCTCGTTTCCGTGTTTGGGCTGGGAGCATGTCCCATGCTGACCCCGATGTGGTTTCTGAGAGACTTGATGATTTTTACCCTGGCTGCTTTTTTGTTCTCCCGTTTCCGTCCAGCTCTTTACGCCCTTGGCCTGTTCTGCCTGTTTCTGCACCGGTGGGATGACTCTCTGGCGTGGCCCAGCCCGTACATGTTCGGGGATTTTACGCTCGGCGTTATGCTGGCGTCTGCCGCCCCAGGCTGTCTGAACCGCTGGGGCAACATGCCCCTTGCCGTGCACACTTCCATTCTTTTAGCTTCTGCGGCCCTTGTATGGGCAAGCTGTGCAGACTCTTTCCTGATTCCGGACGGCTCTTATTCCGGATTGCTTGTTCTGGCCTTTCTCAGCTTCGGGATTATTGTGAAAGCCGTCAGCCCCGGCTGGTCGGAAAGGCTGTCCCTGTGGGCGTCCGGCAGCTTCTTCGTGTATTGTTCCCACATTTTCGTGCTGATCGTCCTGATAGGCGTAGAGAACTGTTTTCCCTCCCCATGGCCTGCCTGGTTGTGGTGGTGCCTGGTGCCTGCGGTTTATATGATGGCGCGGAGCGTTTACGTGTTTCTCAAGCGATATTTTCCCCGCTCTCTCGTCCTGATGACCGGGGGAAAATGACCTCTGGAATGATGGGACGGAACATGAAAAGGTCCGCGGGGAGAGAGTTCCATATTTACTTTGATGGCACCAGAGAGACGTCATCCTGTTTCTCTCTCCCGGGTTTGGCATAGCAGCTTGGGTCGGCAATCCAGCGGTCTCCGGCTTTTTTCACCGGAATGAAGCTGACTCCCCATGACTGGAATTCTCCCGTATACGGCTGTTCAATCAGGATTTTGTTTTCTCCGGCCTTTACCTGAAAGGAAACGGGAGGACGCGCCCACCAGAATTCTTCATTGTCAAAGGGTATTTCATTGGCAGGGGAATTCCAGGTGTGCTTTTCATAACGCCTCTGTCCCGCCAGCCTGCAGGTCTGGGGATTGTTCACTTCTTTTCCGTTCACCCATATTCTGGTTTCGCATTGGGACCATTCCCCGGCGGACGGAACCCCGGAACAGCGTCGCGTGGAACGGGCCGGCGCGTCAAATCCTGTCATGGCGTACATGGTCCCGGGCCTGGCTGCATAAAAAGTCGTTTCCGCCCAGGCTGTATTTCCCGGCTTGGTCTTGGAAAATAGGCCTTCCGCCCCTGCACGGGTACGGAAATACAAGTTGCCTCCCCGGGCTCGGATGGGGTTCAGCCCTGCGGGAGATTTCCCTGCCAGCAGGCCGTTCCTTACTTCTTCCTGCCTGTCCTTCGGAACGGGACCGAATACGGTCCATTCCACAAAAGAATCCCGCCAATAGGGGAAGGGCCTGTTTCCGGCCAGAGCTTCCATACGCTTTTCGAACAGGGAAAAGGCCTGATAGGCCTCCGTATCTTTTTCCGGCAGTTTTCCGGCAAAGCGGGAACCATCCGCCGGCAATCCCTTCCAGCTGCGTTCCGCCATGGCGAACATGGCCGGCCACTGAGGGCTCTGAATGGGAATATTCTTTTTGTCCCCCACCCGGGTATCCGGCCACAGGCACTGGATGACTCCCAAAGAATGTTCGTCGCTCTTCACCGTTCCGCAGGGTTGGCGGAAGAAATTCCTGCGCACCAGAATGCCGGGGTCAAAGGAATTGACGTACCCTGCCGTGGAATCGAAATAGGGATTCTTCTGCCTGGCTGGATCCGGCAGACCTACGGAATTTTCGTCATTCCACAGCTGGGCATAACTGTCTCCGGACACAGGCAGGTCATTGTTGCCCGCCCATTGGATGGGCTGGCGTCCCAGGGATTTGACCTTGGCCGCCATCCGGTCCGCAAACTGCTTCCCGTTGGGGATGTGGATTTCATCAGCTCCAATGTGCAGGTAAGGAGACATTTCCACAGGAATTTCCCTGCAAAATTCTTCCAGCAGTTCTTCCAGAATCTTCATGCCCCTGGGGTCGTGCATCGGAAAGCCGAAGCAGTTTCTGAAATAAGTGCTGTGTCCAGGCATATCAATTTCCGGGATGATCTGGACGTGACGCGCCCTGGCATAGCGGAACAGGTCCCGGATCTGTTCGTAGGTGTAGGTGTCATTGACATCCCGGTTCTTGATCCGCTTGGAGGGATCATTCAAGACAGGATATTTTTTGCTCTGGATGCGCCATGCGGGATAGTCCGTCAGGTGCCAGTGGAAAGCATTCAGTTTTAGCCGCGCCATTTCGTCAATATCCGCCTTGAGCGTTTCAATAGGCCGGAAATTGCGGCCTACGTCGTGCATGAAGCCGCGAATGGCAAATGCCGGGCTGTCCTTGATGTCGCAGCACGGGTAATTTCCCTTGGCTCCCAGCTGATCCAGCGTCCTGCGGGCATAGAAAACGCCCGAATCCGTAGCTGCCTTGATCAGGATCCCTCCGGGGCGAATCTGGAGTTCATAGCCTTCTTTTCCCAGCGATTGGGCCAGGGCAGGGTCCTTGTTAACGGAAACGGGTGCTTTTTTGGGGCATGTCCCTCTTTTCCAGTCCACCTGGGACGGAAAGGGAATGAGAGGAACCGGCGCGTCTTTTTCCTGCTGGAGGGAGTGGGGGGAAGTCCAATCTCCGTAGGAAGAAGGAAAACAAAGAGTCAGGCTTGACGTCAGCAGAAGGGCAGGGAGAGTAAATCGCATGTGATAACTATTACACTTAAATAAAAAACTCTCTTTCGTCAAATTTTTAATGTCGCGGCACACTGTTTTTCTATCTCCTCACCTTTTTCTTTCTTCTGGAGATCCAGACTTCCGCTCCGGTTGGAAAATAGAAATCAAGCCGTCACGAAGGGAATTCCGCTTTATCTGGAATAGTAATTACAGAATTTCCAAGCCTCTAAAAAACGCTATCGCAAAAAAACTGACAATTTTTCTTTTTCCTCCTTTTCATATGGGGGAAAATTATGGGGAAGGATAGAAAATTTACGATCCTAAGAAAAAGGAAAATCCATTTGACGGCGGATCAGAAATTCTGAAAGGTTTTCCGCATCCGTTATAATGCATGAAATGAGGATCAGGCATTTTGAAGAAATGCCGTGCGGCGGCAAAATTATCCTATCCGTATGCGGATGGAATGGACGGCATCCTTGCCGAACTGGTCCTTCAGTTTTCCCAGCAGGGCTCCCTGCCACTGCTGAAGATGGTAGCGCATGGCTGGTTGAAGCACCTGGATGGTAGCTACTCCCTTGACAATGGAAAGAAGGTTGGATTGCTGGCCCAGGAATGGCCCCGCAGCTTTCAGCCATCCTTCCCGGAGCAATTCGGGGTCCATGCCGTCGCCGTCCAGGGGAAGCCTGGACAGGATATCCCCCAGCAGGGACTCCGCCGTATGGAGGTTGCGTGTTTCACTGGCGGCGGGGGATATCTGGAACCAGTCCGCCAACGCCTGCCTCACCTCCTGCTCATCACGGGAAAGATAATCATACCGGACTGGGGAGGCGTAGGGATCCGGACGGTCCCTGTCCGGCGTGTAGGGAGACCAGGGGGAGGACATGGATGGAAAATAAAAGCCCGGAGCGTTGAATGCCAACAGCCCCGGGCGGTTAAAATAATATATGGAGAAATATTATTCGCCGTCGTCGCCAATCGCTTCCACGGGGCAGCCTTCCATGGCTTCCTCGCATGCGCTCAGCTCTTCGTCGTTTTCCGGCTGCTTCTTGACATAGGATACTCCTTCGTCGTCATCCCGTCCAAAGTTTTCCGGAGCGGTTTCGCGGCAAAGGTCGCAGTCAATGCAGGAACTGTCCACGTAAAACTTGCCGGGGACGTTTAGAGGTGTTTTTTCGTCGATATCTGCCATTGTGTATGATGGGTTGTATGAACTGAACCCACTATTTCCGCATTTGAATAAATTTTGCAATCTTTTTTGTTGCAGGAATGAGTCAGCATGGGGGACAATGGCGGCATTCCCGTTCCCGGAATAAAAGGCTTTTCATGATGAATACCCCACCTGCTTTCCTCCCTCGTCTCCTGCCCGTGTGGGCAGGGCTGCTGCTGGCCGCTTTTTCCGGAATTCTGCTGGCCTGCGCCTTTATTCCGGTAGACTGGAGCGGGTGCGTATGGATAGGATTCCTGCCTTTGCTGACAGCCCTGTGGCACGGCCGCAGACGGGAGGGGAAAAGGGGAATGCTGGCGTACGCCCTGTATGGCTGGGTATTTGGCGTGGTATTTTACGGCATCTCCTTCTGGTGGGTCAATGAGGTCAGCACGCTGGGCTATATTCCCCTGATGATTTTTTACGGAGGCCTGTTTCCCTGCTTATGGGCTCTGGTCATGGGAGTGTTCTTCCGGCCGGCCGGCCGGCCGCTGCCTGATGCGAAGCTGGCGGCAAAGGAACGCCGGGCCGCCTGGAAAGCCTGGGCCATGGGCGACATATTGCCCAGCGCTTCCGCCGCTCTGGCGGGCGCCGCTTTATGGGTATGCCTGGAATGGGGGCGGGGCTGGCTGATACCGGGTTTCGGCTGGAACAATCTGGGCGTGGCCCTGTACGGAAATCCGCTGGCCCAATGGGCGGAATACCTTGGCGTGACGGCGCTGGCCTTTATTCCAGCCGTCTTTTCCGTCTGGCTCTGGCGTGTTTGCCGCCGTGCCGGAATCATGATTGTCCATGAAGGCAGGCGGACCGTTCCCTGGGACTTTTTCATCCTGGTGGCGGTCCTTTTAACCATGTTTGTCGTCGGCGTGTTCTGGACGGCTCGTTACTCCCCCCAGTCTACCGCGGTCATGGGAAACGGCAGGCTTACCGTTCCCGTCATGGCCGTGCAGCTGAATCTGAGCCAGAAGGAAAAATGGGATCCGGCCAATCGGGGAAGCATTTACCGGGCTTTGCTGGACATGACGGAACAAGGAATGCTGGACCTTCAAAACCGCGCTCTGGAACAGGCGGTCAAAGACGGAGCGGAAGCCTCTCTGGATATGCCGGCCTGGGTCATCTGGCCGGAAAGTTCCTTCCCCATTTCCACGTTTTACCGTGATTCCACTGGGGAACGCTTCCCCAATCAGGACAATGTCAACTTTCTGAGCGCGGAAGAGGATTACGTCCAGGCCCTTCGGAACGGGATATGCAATTTTATCCTGCTGACGGGCACGGATGATATTTACCTGTCTGATGAAGGGCGTGTGGCGCGGGCTTACAACTGCCTTACCGTCTTTGAGGGGGATTATTCCACAGCCCGTCCGCACGCCAAGGCCATGCTGGTTCCCTTCGGAGAATACATCCCTATGCGGGAAACATTCCCGTTTCTGGAAAAAGCCTTTGAGGCTTCCGCCGGAACAGCCATGGGCCTGAACTATACGCCCGGGTGTTCCTTCAATCCCGTTCCCGTGCCTATCCGCCCCGGAAGCTCTTCTACGGTGGGCGTTATTCCGCTGGTCTGCTTTGAGGATGTGGTGGGAAGCTGGGTGCGCCGCTTCGTCCGGCAGGAACCCCAGTTGATGGTGAACGTGACCAATGACGGGTGGTTCAACCGTTCCTGCGCCAATGAACAGCATTGGCGCAATGCGGCGTTCCGCTGTATTGAACTGCGCCGTTCTATGGTCCGTGCCGCCAATACCGGCGTAAGCGTGGCTCTGGCCCCCAATGGCGCGGTTATTGCGGATTTGAGGGATTCCTCCGGTTCGCCGTTTACCAGAGGGGTGATGACTGCCACATTGCCTGTGGGCTGTACGGAAATAACCCTGTACGCCATGCTGGGCGACTGGGCCGTTCTGGTTTGTTTCCTGGCGTTCGCGGTTCTGTTGCTGCGCAGGATAGGCGCCGGGAAACGTGTTCACGGCCCCGTGGAGGACGGCGTTTACCGGCGTTCCACGGGGGCTACGCCCAGATAATTCCTGACCTGTTTGAACGCAGGGTAGGAAATGCCTGTTTCATGGCACCAGAAGGCGGAAGACGAGCCGCCGTCCAGATTCAGGGCCGTTTCCACCCGGAAATTCCCCAATGCTCCAGGAGTCGCCAGCCAGGCTGCCAGTTCCTTCAAAGTCAGGGAAGAGGAAACGCCGATGCACCACCTTTTTCCTCCGTCCGTGGCAATGAAGGTGCGGTAAGTGGACTTCTGCGCGTTAAGCCCTTTTACGGCGGAACCGTTCTCCACCAGAAAGGGTCCTCCCTGAATGGCTGCCTGCGTGGCCGGAAGCTTTTTCATGCGTTTCAGTACGGAACTGCGGACCAGGGTCAATCCGCTTCTGCCTCCTTCATAAACGACCCCGGAAACGGCGAAAGACCCCGTAGCCAGCGGAGAAAGCCGTTTGCCGTCCTGAATGACCAGGCCCAGGGGCGTTCCCTCCGCGTCCGCACTGAAAAATCCTCCGTTGACGCCGGCCACGCAGGGGCTTTTCCTCATGGCCTTGTCCAGGGAGCCGTACCGGGGCGTTTTGACGCTTCCTTCGTCTCTCACCAGCAGACGGTGCGTATCAGAACGGAAAAAATACACGTTCAGCTTGTCCCGCATGGACAAAAAGCCGTCCTTCCTGGTGAAAACGCGGTGTTCCGCGTGAACCAAGCCGGAAAAGCACAACATCAGGGGAAGAAGGCGCAGCAAAAGCATGGTCAATAACCGTTGGGGGAACAGTAGAAAATCCGGCGTTCCGCGCAGGTGCTTGAAGGCACGCGTACGCCCGGCCAGACAACGCAGCCTTGCAGGCGGCAGCCGTCCTCTACCGTTGCGCCGGGACCTATCACGCAATTACCGTCCGCAAAGGCGCGGGGGGACACCCGGGCCCGGGGGTGGATGCGCGGAGCGGGGGAGGGGAAATCCAGATGGGCCTGAAGGTAGGCCTCCGGCGTTCCCATGTCCATCCACAACCCGTCATCCGCCAGAATGCCGCGCAGGCGCCCTTCCCGGATGTAATCCAGAAACATGGGAATGATGGAAACGGCCTCCCCGGAAGGGATGCGCCCGAATACTTCCGGCTCCATGCAGTACGCGCCGGTAAATTGGCAGGATCCGGGGTCGCGGCCCAGGGCGTGCCTCATATCCGTCACCAGGCCGGAAGAAAAATCAAATCCCACGTTCTTCTTATCTCCGGAGGTGCGGAGGGCCAGCGTCACGGGAGGGCGGCGGATCAAATGTTCCTCCAGAAGGCGGCCCAGGTCAAATGTGGCCGCCATGTCTCCGTTCACCACCAGCAGAGGTTCTTCTGGGGAAGTCAGGGGCTCTATCTTTTTGACGCCGCCGCCGGAATCCAGCAGCACGGGTTCATGGCTGAAATGAACGGGGCAGCCGTTCCATGAGCGTTCAGGGAACACCTTATCCCAGGCCGCCGCCAGATGGTGGGTATTGATGATGAACTCCCGTATGCCGCAATCGTAGCATCGGCGCATGGAATGCAGAATAAGGGGTTCATGGAAAAAGGGAATCAGCGGCTTGGGCAGAATGCCGGTGAGAGGGCGCAGGCGGGTACCCAGCCCGGCGCCGAGAATAAACGCGCGGGAAATGCGGAGGCCTGCCGTGATGTGCATGAAACATCACTACCGGGTGAGCGGCGTTTTTTCAAGCGCCCTTTATCCACTTCTTTCCGGGATGACACGCCGGAATACCGTCTCTTCCCTGAATTTAAAGGAAAATCCGTGATTTCGTGCTTTCCAAACGGAAGCTCATTCACTAGCATCCCCGCATGGCATGTGGAAACCAAAGAACTGTCGGCTCTCCGGCCTCCCTGGCCGGTACCTCTTTGCATACGGGGCAGCCCGTTACCCTGACCCTGAAACCGGCTCCCGCCGACTTCGGCATTAAATTCCGCCGGGTGGACATTCCGGACCAGCCTTTCATCAGCGCGGATGTGGAAAAGGTGCAGACTGTGGAACGCGCCACCAGCCTGGCTGAAGGTTCCGTCAAGGTGCATACCGTGGAACACATCCTCTCCGCCCTCACGGGCATGGGCATTGACAACGCCGTCATTGAAATGGACGCCAACGAACCTCCCATCGGGGACGGCTCCTCGGCCCCCTACGTAGAACTGATCAAGCGCGCCGGCATCGTGGAACTGGATGTGCCGCGCCGCTATCTGGAAGTGCGCGAGGCCGTCACCATTGAAACCAAGGGCGGTTCCATCCTGACCATTCTCCCCTCCAAGCAATTCCGCGTTTCCGTCACCTGCGTGGGACCGGAAAACCGCATCACCCAGTACTTTGACGCGGTCATCACGCCGGAAACGTATGAAAAGGAACTGGCCCCGGCTCGCACCTTTACGTTCTACGAAGACATCAAGCCCCTGCTGGAAAAGGGCCTCATCAAGGGCGGCAGCCTGGAAAACGCCGTGGTCATCCGCGGAGAGGAGCTCATGAGCAAGGAACCCATGCGTTTCATCAATGAGTTCGCCCGCCACAAGGCCATGGACCTTATTGGAGACCTGACCCTGTGCGGCAAGCCCATTCTGGGCCACGTCATCGCCATCAAGCCGGGCCACGGCCCGAACACCGAACTCACGGCCAAGCTCAAGAAGGAACACCACCGCAACCAGCAGATGGCCCCCAATCCCGTCAACGTGCCGTACGGAGACGCCGTGCTGGACATTAACGAAGTAATGAGCCTTCTGCCGCACCGCTATCCCTTCCTGATGGTGGACCGCATTATCGGTTTTGAAGGAGAAACCAAGTGCCGGGGTCTGAAGAACCTGACCATGAACGAACTCTTTTTCCAGGGCCACTTCCCGGGCCATCCGGTCATGCCGGGCGTCCTCCAGGTGGAAGCCATGGCCCAGGTGGCCTCCATCGTCATGCTGCGCCAGCCCGGCAATGCCAGCAAGCTCGGCTACTTCATGAGCGCGGACAAGGTAAAATTCCGCCGCGTCGTGGTTCCCGGCGATACGCTCATCATTGAAGCGGAACTGACCAAGATGCGCGGAAACATCGGCCAGGCGACGGCACGCTGCCTGGTGAACGGCCAGGTGGTTTCGGAAGCCGAGCTTAAATTCGGCCTTCAGGATGCTTGATTCCGCCGACTGCATCCCCTGTTTTTACGAAAACCCCGGCTGTGCATGCCACGCCGGGGTTTTTCGTGTTCCGCATCCGGGCTTTCTTTACCTGAACATTCCGGACATCCCGCAAACACGGAGACCGGAAAACGAACCATCAAGGAAGGCATTTCCTCCTTTTCAGGGGATCTGATCCCGTCTTAACAGTCACTTGCGGAAAAGAGGCGGATATCAGGCAGGCGGCACATCTCCGCGTACTCTTCAAGACGGCGGCGAAAGGTCTCTTTGGTCATGGAAAGAAGAGCGTCTGCCGAAAAGGACTCGCAGGTGAAGGAGGCCGCCACCGTTCCGTACACAATCCCCTTCTTCACTTCCTCAAACGGAGGAAGGCCGGGAGGCAGGGTGGACAAATAGCCGGCCAGAGCCCCCAGGAACGTATCCCCCGCGCCGGTGGGGTCCACCAGTGTTTTCAGAGGATAGGCGGGACAACGGAACATCCGGAGATTCCCGCCGGCATCCCGGCCCAGAAGCGTGGCCCCGTATTCCCCCTGTTTCACCACTGCGTACGCGGCGCCTTTGGAAAGCAGGAATTCCCCGGCTTCCATGACGGTGGACGCCTGGGCATATTCCTTCGCCTCATCCTCATTCATCATGGTGATATGGGAACGGCTGATCACGGCATCCAGCAATTCCGGTTGGCGGCGCAGCCACTTGTCCATGGAATCGGAAAGCACCAGCGCCGCGTCCGGGCATTGTTCCATGCACTTGAGCTGCTGGGCCGGAACCATGCAGCAGCAAACCAGAACCGGATGGTTCCTCAAAGGCTCCGGAACGTGCACATCCCATTCCAGCATCACGGAATCATTGGCGCAAACGGTCCTCCGCTTGTTCATATTGTCAAAATATTCCCCGGTCCAGGAAAAAGAAGGCCCTTTCTTGCGTTCTACACCGTTCATGCACACCCCTTTAGCCTCAAGAGCCGCTTCATAATGGGCGGGGAAATCCTCCCCGATGATGCTGACGGCATCCACGCGGTCGGCAAACAAAAGGGCGGCTACGGCCGCAAAGGAGACGGAACCGCCCAGAACTCCGTCCGCCCTACCGCTGGGAGTAAGGATGGTATCAATTCCAATGGTTCCGGTAACGAGAAGGGGCAGGGACATGGAAAAAAGGAAATACGGTTTTACCCTGCAATCAAGAACAAAAAGGCTGGCGATATGGAAAAAACAGGGTATTTTATCCGCATACGTTAAAGGAAATGGGTTCTGCTGGCATACAGACCGACAGCTTCCGCAGAAATCTTGTTTCCGGTAAAGGGTGTCACCAGGCGGCACGAACGTTTCCAAACCAGTTTTTGGGAACGCAGCCAGTTGCTCTTTCATCAACAAGAAAGCCCCCTTTTTCGCCGCCCGTCTTTCCCGGCGGATTTTCGTCATCTGCTCCGAAACTTTACTCCCGTTCAAACATAGAAAAAGCCGCTATGATAAAAATGCTGATGATGGTGGGTCTGGGAAGCTTTGCGGGCGGCATATTGCGTTTCCTGCTGTCCCGTTTCGTCCAGGTCAATTCGGCAAGTTCGTTCCCCTGGGGTACGGCGGCAGTCAACCTGCTGGGATGTTTTATCCTGGGTGCCCTCTACGGTTTGTTCGACCGGAACCTGCCGCATACGGAAACGCGGCTCTTTCTTACCGCAGGCCTGTGCGGCGGTTTCACCACCTTTTCCACGCTGATGAATGAATCCTTCCTGCTGTTGAAGGAAGGGAACTTCTCCGCCTTCTTCCTTTACACTCTCATCAGCTTTGCCGGGGGGCTCCTGGCCATTGGCCTGGGCTATCTGGCCGCCCGGTAAGAGAACAACATGGCAAACCCGGCGCGGCACATGTCCAGCCGCGCTGTGTTACAGGGGAACTGTTGAAATGGAAAATGGACAGCCAACCGAACCATGCTCCTTCTCTATAGGGAATGCCCCGGCATGACGGAAATGGCTGGCATTCCTGAACGCATCGGAACAACAACAATCTTTTGCCGGACGGGCTGCCATACAAGAAAGCTGCCCGCCCGGCCTGCGTTTCCTCGACGGCTTGTTTCTAGGAATAGGATTTTTCCAGGATGCTGACCACGTCCGCCGGAGTCAATTTGCAACGGTCCAGCTCAAACAGGTTGCCCATGGTGGAAAAAGCCGTTTTAGCGTATTCGTCAAATAAATCCGGGGTAATGCCGAACTCGGACATCTTCAGCTTGTCCACGCCGCAGGCTTCCTTCAGGCTGTTCAAGCCGTTCAGGAAACCGTCCACGGAGGCTTCCTGTCCCATGGCTGCGGCAACTCTTGCGTAACGTTCCGGGCAGGAGGGAGCATAGGCTTCATGGTAGGCCCAGGAAATCATGATTAGCCCCGCGCCATGGGGCAGGGAAGGATGGAAGGCGCTGAGGGCATGTTCAATGGAATGTTCCGACGTACAGCAGGAAATGGTTTCCACAAACCCGGAATAGGTATTGGCCAGCGCCACATAGGCGCGCGCCTCCAGGTCATCCCCGTTATTCACGGCACGCGGAAGATATTTGGCAATGTATTCAATGGCCTGGAGCGCGAACATGTCCCCCATGGGAGAGGCGATTGTGGCCATATATCCCTCCACGGCATGAAACAGGGCGTCAAATCCCTGGTATGCCGTTAGTTTGGGAGGTACGGAAAGCATCAACTCCGGATCGACGATAGACATGGTGGGGAAAGTACCCCTGCAGCCGAAACCGATTTTTTCCTGCGTGCCCTCCTTTGTAATGACGGTCCACGGATCCGCCTCCGTTCCGGTTCCCGCCGTAGTGGTAATGCAGACGATGGGAAGAGGTTTGTTGGGAATGGGAAGCCCCTTGCCGGAACCGCCCTGGATGTAATCCCAGTAGTTCCCGGGATTGGCTGCCATCACGGCGATGCTCTTGGCGGAATCCATGCTGCTGCCCCCGCCCAGGCCGATGACGAAATCACACCCCGTTTCCCTGGCCAGGGAGGCGGCTTCCATCACATGCTCCACCACGGGGTTGGGCTGCACCTTGTCGAAAACGACGCTTTCCACTCCCTGTTTTTTCAGAAGAGCCTGCACGCGGTCCAGATATCCGAGGCGTTTGACGGACGTGCCGCCGATGACGATCAGGGCCTTGGCGCCGGGCAGGGGAGCGGAACCAAGATTGTCCAAAGAACCCGCGCCGAAGAAGATTTGCGCGGGCATGAAAAATTGAAATGGCTGATACATGCCCTTACTGTATAAAACGGCGGCTCCGGACGTCAAGGATGCTCTGTGCATTCCATGAACAGGGAAACCGCCGTTCGGGCAGCATCTTTGTCTGAAGAACGTTAAACGTCTTCAAAAAAATCGTCGCTCCGGGTTGGATCCGGTTTGGGCGGTGACGGCACATCCGTTCCAATGGCGCCGGGATCATCCATTTCACGACTGGTCGTGATCGTGGTGGAGGGCGTCTTCCTTTTGGGCGCGCGCACGGCAGGGCGCGGAGCAGGGGATGAAGCGGAACCGTCAGCCATGCTCCCTTCTTCCGGAGAATCAATCATGCTCTTCATGCTCTGAACCAGTTTATCCCGGAGGGTGCGGATACCCTGTTCCCGGCGCACGGGATCCACTGTCGTCCGGATGAGCGTCATCATATTCCTCGTGGCGTTTGCCTGGTCTCCCAAGTCGAAGCAATCAAGTTCGCAGCGCCAGCGCAGCCGATCCAGAACGGCGGCTCCCTGCTCGTCAAATTCGTCTTCGGACGCATTGGCGATGCGGCCCTGCATGCCGGACTTCTTGCCGGAGGAAATGGCGTGGCTGATTTTTCCCAGAGCCACTTCCATGGAAATTCTCTTGTTCCATGCCTGCCTGAGGGCAGGGAGGTTGCGGGTCTTCCGGTATCCGGTAAAGAACAGTTTGTCAAAAATCTCATCCCGGTTCTTCATGGAATCAGGGAAAGCCTTGGAAGACATGCTGCTGATGCCCAGGGCCTCACCCACTTCCGTATTCAGGACGGATTGTTCCGCAATACGGGCGCCGGCTCTTCCGGCCGCTCCATTATTATTTTTGGAAGAGGAAGGGTCGATAAAATCAGGGTCTGAGCAGGCGGACAGGTAGGCATTCAGCAAATCCATGGCCGGCTTCTGGAACTCCGTAACATCCAGGATTTCCTCCGCTGTTCCGCCGGAGGAATGGGAAGTGGCGTTCATTAAATTTTCCTTAAGGCGCGCCTTGAGGACGAGAACACCCCATTGGTATTGAAGCATTAATCCTTTACGGGCATTTTTATCCTGGTACTTCTTCGCTTCACGGTCCATCCAGTCCTTCATGGAATTGGAGGCGATTTTGGCGCTCTTTCCCTGGCTCCTGTCCTTTTCCTTTTCTGTTTCCATCAGAAATTTCTTGGACTGGATCAGCAGGTCATATGCGGCGCCGGGATCCCTGCCGGCGGAGTTCAGTTTGCTGATAGCGGCATTGATTACCTTGGTTTCTGCAGACCTGTTCAGAGCGAGCAGATTATCCAAATCCTTGATTACCTTCTTCTTGGCATCGTTATCCATGTACTGAGCATAACAAAAGGAACCCAGACTGAGGCTCCCGACCAGGCAAAGAGAAACGAAAGTATTCATGCTTTTTTTATTATGAAGGATGAAAGGTGATCTGGCAAGAGAGAAGCGGAGGGAAAGATTCGCCTCAATGTTTTTTCAGGTAGAAAAAAGGATAAGCCGAAGTGGAACAAAAATGAGTAATGGATGAATGATTTCCATTCAGAACAGAACAGGTAGCGGGTCATTCGTTCCACACCCGGATTTACGAGTAAAAAAAGTCCTCGGAATATGAATCTGGTAACATCCTTGATAAGCAGGGAATCTTATTTCCTGCCATCTTTTTTGGGGATGCGTCAAACGGGGGCTTCCGGAGACGGGATTGTTCTTTCACACATAACCGGAGCAAGTGGGACATATATTTCTCTCTGTATTTATACTTCGCATAATATATGTAATGCAAAATATAATGCCGGTAAAATAATTCTTCGGCCATTAATATTTAAATGATTATGAGGTGATTGGAAGAATGCGAAAAAACGTGGCATGGAAATAAGGAAGAAATAGCGTTCCTATCCTCTGGGATGAAAACGGTGATGAATCGAATTCAGCCGCTGCTGCTCCAAATGCGTATAGATCTGGGTGGTGGAAATATCGGCATGGCCCAGCATTTCTTGAATAATGCGCAGATCCGCTCCGTTTTCCAGAAGATGCGTGGCAAAGGAATGACGCAGGATATGCGGGAAAACATGCTGTTCCAGTCCTGCGGCTCTGGCGCGTTCCCGGAGAATTTGGCGGACCCGCTCCCTTGTCAACGGACGGCCGCGTACCGTCAGGAAGATATGGTTTTTCGTTCCCGTCCTGACCAGTTTGGGTCTTCCTTTTTCCAAATACATTTGCAAAGCATCCAAGGCGGACCTCCCTATGGGCACCAGCCGGGTTTTATCCCCCTTCCCCAGCACGCGGACAAAAGCTTCATCTTTATCAAAACTCTCTAATTTGCAGTTGATTATTTCGCTAACACGCATCCCGCAAGCGTAGATCATTTCCAGGAGGGCCCTGTCTCTACACCCTAGAGGAATATCTTGAACATCAATGCTTTCAAGAAGATTTGAGACGGTTTTCTGATCCAGCACATGGGGAAGCGACAGCCCCTGCCGGGGCATTTCCAGAAATGCGGAAGGATCTTTTTCCAATATTCCCGTTCCGGCCAGCCACCGGAAAAAAATACGCAAATGCACCATTTCCACCCGCATGGAGCTGCGGGCTATCCCCCGGTTCTGCAAATGCCGCAGAAATGCCGAAAGCGTATCGATGCCCGCTTGGGCAAGACCAGTATCTTCCGTTTCCAGAAACCGGGCGAATTCCTCCAGCGTCTGCCTCACGGAAAGCTGGTAGGAGGTGCTCAAGCCTTTCTCCGCGGCCAGAAAACGGATGAAGCGTTCCAAATGGGTCTGCATGGAGGCTTGCCTTTCCTGTCATCTGTTAGAACCGTTCCACCAGGAACAGGAATTCCGTCACGTTCTGAGGACGGTTTCTGAAATTCCGGCTGCCCCGGAATGCGGCGTACGGCGTTTCCAGCGTAACGGTACGGCCCAGCCGTCCGAGGAAACCGGTCATTTCCTCATAGTTAATAAACCCCTCAGAACTGTAGGAAAGTAAAATAAATTTGGACGGACAATCCTCCAACAGACGGAACAGGGCCTCCGGAGCATGCTGGCGGCTGTTGTACGTGGAGCGTTTCCAATCTGCGGGAATGCCGGAAACCCGGCTGGTTTCCTCCGGCTTTTCATAAGAAGACAGCAAATTCAGCATGAAATAATTGGACCCGTACGGATGCTGGTTATAGGGAGGGTCCAGATACACCACATCCATTTCCGGAAGCTCGGCAGCCAGTTCATTGGCATCGCGGCAATGGATGGAATACCGGCAGTCAAACCGGGAAAACACGGGAAACGGCAGCGAAATGTCGCCCAGAATGCGGGAAAGGGCGTTGCCCCCTGTTCCCCCGAATTTGCCGATTCCGTTCCTGTCTTTGTAAAAGCCTTTGAATACGCCGGACGTGTTTGTGTGGACGGAAGCTTCCGCCAGTAGAGGAGCGATAAAATAGGGCCTGATTTCTGCCGGAAGCAAATTGATGGTCTGCCTCGCCGTATCCAGGTACACGGCGTTGCGGCGCGTATAAAAAACGCGGTCATCCGCCGTGATGCAGTCCGGATTTCTGGGGGCGTACAGTTCCGTGATGAAGCCAGGGGATTCATGCGTTTCCATATACCGCAGCAGGCGTCTGTAATGCCTGTCCAGCTCCAGATTCTCCACTTCCTCCGCGTTGCTCAGGTAACAGGTATTGACGATCCGGCTGTATTCCTCCAGATCATTGACGATCAACTCTTCCGAATGCTGTTTCAGAAAACGCGCCACAATGCCGCTGCCGGAAAAAAGATCCCCTGCTTTCAGCCGTTCCTTACCCAGGCGTTTTTTCACCTGTTCCAATCCCGTTCCCAGGAAATGAAGCAGGGAACGCTTATTGCCCAGATACGTTACAATTTGTTCCGTCAGGAATCTGGGATCTTCCTCCATCAGCGGAGCTGGAAGGGATGATGGCGCGTTCCGGGTCATATAGCAGGTCTAAACCATCATACGGCACTCCCGCCTTTCCGTCAAGTTGTGCCGGGGTTCGGAATGGAGAACATTTCCTCTTCTCCGCAAGGGAAACGGGGTTCTGCCCTGCGCAAAACATGCCGGAAGAAAGGCCTTTCCAAAACGGAGAATCATGTTATCGTGCCAACAATCATGAAAAGACATCTTCTACCCTGTTCCCTGCTCTGCATGTTCCTGGCGGCAGCAACGGCCCTTGGCGATCCCGGAGACGCTTTTTACGAAGCCAACCTTTCCCTGATGCGCGCGGCACGGCAGGAGAAGGAGGGAGATTATAAGGCCGCCCTGGAAAGCGGCAAGAAAGCGGCTCAGTTGCTCCAGTCCCTGAAAGCATCCGAGCCTGAATGGAATCCGGAATGGGTGGACGGCAAACTGGATGCCGCCGCGCAGCTGCAGCGACGCGTGGAACCTCTGGCGCAAAAAGCCGGAACTCCCCAAAAGGCGGATTATTCTCTGCGACCGGGAGAACAGAGGGATTTCACCCTGCAACGCGCCTATAAGGCCCATGAACGGCAAAAAACGGTTGTCGGAACCGTTCCTGTTCTCCCGTCTTCCCACGGAACGCAACCGGAAAAAACGGTTGCTCCCGCTTCTTCTTCCCGTCCGGAAATCCGCTCCGTCAAGCCGGCAGCTTCCAGGCCGGAATCCATTTCCAGAAGATCCGTTCCTTCGCGCGGACTGCCTCCCCGAACAGACCGGGCCAGCAGATTCCGTATCGGAAGCTGATGCGGAAACAAAGGCAGGAATAGGCCTATCTCCTTTTTTCAACTGCTAAAAGAGCCGCTTTCCCGGTTTGGGAAAGCGGCTCTGCGATTTTTGATCAGCTGCGCGCTCAGGCGTTCTGCTTGGCGGCTTCTTCAACAGCCACGGCCACCGCTACGGAAGCGCCGACCATCGGGTTGTTGCCCATGCCGATGAGGCCCATCATTTCCACATGGGCGGGCACGGAGGAAGAACCGGCGAACTGGGCGTCGGAGTGCATGCGGCCCATGGTGTCAGTCATGCCGTAGGAAGCAGGACCGGCAGCCATGTTGTCCGGGTGCAGGGTACGGCCCGTACCGCCGCCGGAAGCCACGGAGAAGTATTTTTTGCCCTTCTCATTGCATTCCTTCTTGTAGGTGCCGGCTACCGGGTGCTGGAAGCGGGTGGGGTTGGTGGAGTTCCCGGTAATGGAAACGTCCACTCCTTCATTCCACATGACAGCCACGCCTTCGCGCACATCATCGCAGCCATACACGCGCACGGCGGCCTTGGGGCCCTTGGAGAAAGCTTTCTCCTGGATGATGTTCAGCTTGCCCGTGGCGTAGTCGAACTTGGTTTGCACATATGTAAACCCGTTGATGCGGGAGATAATGTACGCGGCATCCTTGCCGAGGCCGTTCAGGCAGACGCGGAGATCCTGCTTGCGGACGCGGTTGGCGGACTTGGCAATACCGATGGCGCCTTCAGCGGCGGCAAAGGATTCGTGCCCGGCCAGGAAACAGAAGCATTCCGTTTCATCGCGCAGGAGCATGGCGGCCAGGTTGCCGTGGCCCAGGCCCACCTTGCGTTCATCCGCAACGGAGCCGGGAATGCAGAAGGACTGAAGGCCTTCTCCGATGGCTTCAGCAGCGTCGGCGGCTTTCGTGCAGCCCTTCTTAATGGCGATGGCGGCTCCCACCACATAGGCCCAGCCGGCGTTTTCAAACGCGATGGGCTGAATGCCGTTCACAATTTCACGGGGGTTGATTCCCTTGGAAAGGCAGAGTTGTTCCGCTTCTTCAATGGAGCTGATGCCGTATTTGGCCAGGGCTTCATTGATCTGCTTGATGCGGCGGTCGTAGGATTCGAAAAGAGGCATAATAGTAATAGTGCTTGAAGTTAAGATACTCTTTTTAATTCAATCTCATTCGTGACGAGGATCGATGTACTTGGCGGCCTCGTCGAAACGACCGTAGTTGCCCGTGCATTTGGCGACGGCTTCGTTGGCGTCCACGCCCTTCTTGATCATTTCCATCATCGGCCCCATGCGCACAAATTCGTAGCCGATGATTTCACCGTCTTCATCCAGGGCAAGCTTGGTAATGTAGCCTTCAGCCATTTCCAGATAACGGGGCCCCTTGGCGCGGGTGCCGTACAGAGTGCCGATCTGGGAGCGGAGCCCCTTGCCGAGGTCTTCAAGACCGGCGCCGATGGGAAGCCCTCCTTCAGAGAAGGCGCTCTGGGTGCGGCCGTACACGATCTGCAGGAACAGTTCGCGCATGGCGGTGTTGATGGCGTCGCACACGAGGTCCGTGTTCATTGCTTCCAGTAAGGTCTTGCCGGGCAGGATTTCCGCAGCCATAGCGGCGGAGTGGGTCATGCCGGAGCAACCGCTGGTTTCCACAAGTGCTTCTTCAATAATGCCGTTTTTGACATTCAGCGTCAGTTTGCAAGTGCCCTGCTGGGGAGCGCACCAGCCCACGCCGTGGGTCAGGCCGGAGATATCCGTGATTTCCCTGGATTGCGTCCAGTTGCCTTCCTGCGGGATAGGGGCCGGACCATGGTTGCAGCCTTTCTTGACGCAACACATTTGTTCGATTTCGTGTGTAAACTGCATGGTATTAGGATGTTAATATGAAGTAGAGCCGCAGTCGTCGGACAGCCTCTACCTTGAGCGGGACGGATCATACCAGCAAAATTCCCGATTAGCAAACACGAATGATTGAAAAGCGGGTAAAAGGCCTCATAATCAGTAAGGAGTCCTGCCCTGCATGAAGTCACGCCCACACTGCCCCTTTCTCAACAAATTGGCGATCATCCTTATCCCAGTATTGATGATCGGCTTCTCCTTATTCATGTGGGCATGGCAGGTGGAACCCAGTCGTGTGGAAACCGTCACGACTGTGATGGAGATGCCTCAGTGGAAGGGAAAAGAAGGCCAGCCCCTCCGCATCGTGATTGCCGGAGATTTTCATCTGCGTCCAAACGGCGGGGATCTGGCCCGCAGGTACATGGAAACAATCATGGAAGCCCGGCCGGATATGATTTTCCTGCTGGGGGATTACGCCAACGGCCACACGCGGGAGAGCAGCATGGCCCCGGAAACGGCCCGGGAATATTTCAAGATGTTGAAAGCGCCTCTCGGCATTTTTGCCGTGCAGGGCAACCATGACCAGTATTACGGCTGGGACTTATGGCGCAACATGTTTGCCGGGCTGGGCATCCTGCCCATGTGGAATGATTCCCTGCTGCTGCACCTTCCCGGAGGGCGGGAGCTGCAGCTCTCCTCCGTCAGGGACGACTATCACCAGAGAATCAGGCAGGAGGAATTGCCACTGCGTTTTTCTCCGGATATTCCGCATATCCTTCTTTCACATGTACCCGATATTTTCCCCCTGCTGGCTCCCGGCGTGGCGGACGCCGTCATCAGCGCGCATACCCACGGAGGCCAGATATGCCTTCCCGGAGGCAGGCCCCTGGCAAACATCTCACGAGAGAAGGTCCAATTTTCCTATCCCTGGTCCCAGCTGAACGGAACCCCCTTCCTCATTACCCGAGGTCTGGGATGCAGCGTTCTTCCCCTGCGCTTTTGCTGCCCTCCGGAAATCATCGTGCTGGAAATTCAATAAGAAACAACTATCCGGATAACGCGCCGTCCCCTCATGCCCCTTATCTCTTATTCACATAATATTTACATATTGTTCACATCAATGTGCGCAGCCATGTTTCTGGAATCCTGCTCCACTCCGGCTGCGGCTCCGGTACCCGTGGCCGGCTGGTATGAAGGAACCATCTATGAAGACAAGCCTTTCTACATCACTAAAAATGCCGTCAGCTGGACCAGCGGAAGAAAAAAAGCGGATTTTGGCCGCTGGACGGCCGTCAGCGCATATGACTCATCCATACGCATGCAGGCGGAGGGCGGTCGTTTCTGCATTACTCCCGGCTATGGCTGGGACGGCGTCACGTGTAGTTCCACCCCTCCGGATATGCTCCTCCCTTCCCTGTTCCACGACGCCATGCTGCACGCCAAAATGAACGGAGTGCCCATTTCCAGAAGCCAGATTGACCTGGCTTTTTACGATATCATGACCAGCCAAAATGCCCGCTGCAAGGGACTGTACTACCGTTTTGCACATCTTTTCGGCTGGTGCTTCACCTTTCCACAGCATCCGAACACATTGATAATCAGAAAAAATTAGTGTAGATATCGGGAAAAATCCCGGAAAACCAGCTGCCCTGAAGGAAGAAAAATTCAACTGTCGTCCAGCTGTTTTGCCTTGCCTGAGCAGTTAATTTAATCAAGCTTCGTTATCAGACCAATCATCAGAACAGGCGCTTTTTCCTAGAAACAAGCCGGAACTCTCTTTTTCCAGTTCGGACACGGGAGGGAAGATAATCCCCTGTATTTTGGATTAAAGGAGGATAAAAGGAACAAACCCATTCCGGCGGAACAAAAAATCCGGGCTTATTCCTCAATTGGCGTGGCTTCGGGAATGTATTCATTCCCGGCTGGGGCCGTCCGGCGAATTTCCGTGACGAAGCCCAGCACACGGTCCACATCCAGTTGGGACAGGACGGAGCGGACATCATGATCTTCCAGAAAGCGGGTCAGCTTGACATCGTTGTAAAGGCCCTGCATATCCCCCTTCTGCACCAGAAGGCGGATGGCGGGGTCTTCGCTCAGGCTTTTCAGGCTTAGCACGCGGCTGGTAATGCGGGAGCGGGGCATGTAGCAGTCCAGCTGAGCGCGCCGCTGGTCAGAAAGCTCCGGCTGGAGCGTCACCAGATAGGCGATCATTTTTGCCAGGGAAAGCCGTTCCGGATCGTGCTCCGGAGATATCTTTTCCAGCCAGCTCAGGCGGGGATTGTCCATGATGGACTTCTTGACGGAATAAATGGCAGGGAGGGAAATGGTGCGGTTGGGGTCCATGTGGTACAGGGCCAGTTCACGGGCGCGGGTCATTTCCGCCATGGAGCCGTAAAAGAAGATGCACATGACTCCCACCCAGCATACGACTGCCGCCATCAGTACCGTTGTGACGATTCCCTTGGCACCCCCGAAACCCATGCGACTCCCCCAGGAAAAGACATCGCTGAACCAGAAGAGACCGTGCATAAAGACAAAGAAGACCGCCGCCGCGCCTCCGACGGACAGCACGGTGACCATCCATTCCCGCGGGTCACTGGTGATGAAAGAGAGATAGGTGAAACCATATTTGGATAACCAGAAGTAAGCGGCTACGGAAGAGAGCACTGCCGCGCCGAACAGGAGCATCTTGATCATCCCCTTCAGCATGCCGAGCACAATGAAGCCCAGCAGCAATGCGCCCAGAACCAGGTAAAATGTGAGGGAGGAATCCATGAGTAACGGGAAAGAAGCCGTGAACCCGGTTGTTACAGCGCCCGCTGGCAGCGTTGGCGCAGGTAGTGGTCGCACAGGCAAAGCCAGGCCATGGCTTCCACAATGGGCACGGCGCGCGGCAGCACGCAGGCGTCATGCCGTCCCCTGCCCTTGAGCCGGGCATCTTCCCCATCCCTGTTGACCGTCTGCTGGTCGATCATCAAGGTGGCCGTAGGCTTGAAGCCGATGCGCATCAGAATGTCCTCTCCGTTGGAGATGCCGCCCTGAATACCGCCGGAGTGGTTGGTGGCGGTACGCACCCGGCCGCCCTGCATGTAAAAAGGGTCATTATGTTCCAGGCCGGTCATGTCCGCCGCTTCAAAACCGGACCCCACGGCGAAAGCCTTGGTGGCGGGAATGCTCATCATGGCGTGGGCAAGCGTAGCGTCCAGCTTGTCAAAGACGGGATCCCCCAGGCCGGGAGGACAGCCGCGCACCATGCATTTGACCACGCCGCCCAAGGAATTGCCGGAATCACGGGCTTCCTTGATGGCGGCGATCATGGCTTCCGCCGCAGAGGGATCCGCCGTACGGACGATATTGCTTTCAATGGCTGAAGCCGTCACGGCTCCCCAGTCCACGGAAGCTCTCACATGGTGAACCTGGTCCACCCAGGCCAGAACCTCCATATCGGGAAAAGCCTGCTTCAAGACGGCTTTTGCCACGGCTCCGGCTGCGACGCGGCCGATAGTTTCCCGTGCGGAGGCCCGGCCGCCGCCCGCCCAGGCGCGAATACCGTATTTAGCGTCGTATGTATAATCCGCATGGGAGGGCCGGTACGTGCTGGCCATCTCGTCATAGGCGGAGGAGCGGTGGTCCTTGTTCCGGACACTGACGGCTATAGGCGTTCCCAGGGTTTTGCCGTCCAGCACTCCGGAAAGGATTTCCGCACGGTCCTCTTCCTTGCGGGGGGTTACGATGTCGCTCTGCCCCGGCCTGCGCCGGTCCAGCTCCCGCTGAATGTCTTCTTCCGTCACCGGAACGAGAGACGGACAGCCGTCAATCACCACGCCTACCCCGGTTCCATGGGATTCACCCCAGGTAGAAATCTTGAACACCTGACCAAAGCTGCTGGACATGGCGGCATTCTAGACGGAGGCGTTCATCCGGTCAAGCCGCCGGCATCCGCAGCGGGACATAAAAAACACCCCGGTCCGCAAAGGACGGGGTGCTGAAAGAAAAGTGCTCCTTTAGAAAGCAATTGCCGTCTTAGTCCTTCAAGGCGGAAGAGGCCTTGAAAGCAACCGTCTTGGAGGCGGGGATATTGATCGTGTTGCCGGTCTTCGGGTTACGGCCGGTACGGGCCTCACGGGTCTTGGTAGCAAACGTACCAAAGCCGATGATCTGCACCTTGCCGGATTCTTTCACGCCTTCCTTAATGGATTCCAGCACAGCGGCCAGAGCTTCTTCAGCGTGCTTCTTGGTCGTATCGGCACCCAGCTTGCTTTGAATCAGTTCAATCAGTTGAGCCTTGTTCATAGGACTTCGGTGAATAGCATATGGAACTCTGACAGTAAAGAAAAAATGTGGTGTGATGAAAAATCCGGACTTAAAACAGCGTTAATTGTCATCATCCGGCAATCTTTCCACAGCGGCGCCGATTGCCAGGAGTTTTTCATCAATCATTTCATAGCCCCGGTCAATATGATACAGGCGGTGAATCTCCGTGGTGCCTTCCGCCTTCAGGGCTGCCAGCACCAGGGCGGCGGAAGCCCGCAGGTCGGAGGCCATGACGGGTGCGCCGCTGAGCGTTTCCACCCCGGAGATGACGGCAGTGCCGTTGTCCACCTTGATGTCCGCCCCCATGCGCTTGAGTTCGGAGCAGTGCATGAAACGCTGCGGGAAAATGGTGTCCTTCACCACGGAAATGCCCGGCGTCGTGGCGAAGAGAGCCGTCATCTGAGCCTGCATGTCCGTGGGGTAGCCGGGATACGGGGCTGTCTTGATTTCTCCGCATTTGGGAGTTTTCCCGGCAATGATGGTGACCGTATCCCCCCGTTCGTTGAATTCCACGTGGTGGCCGCATTTCCGGAGCAAATCCGTCACCACGGTCATATGTTCCTCACAGACGCGCCGCAGGGTCACGCCATCCCCCATCATGGCCGCCGCCACCATAAAGGTGCCGGCCTCAATGCGGTCCGGGATAACGGTATGGTTGCAGCCGCGGAGCTTTTCCACTCCCTCAATGACGATCCGGCGCGTTCCCGCACCCTGAATATTGGCACCCATCTTAATCAGGAAGTTCGCCAGATCCACCACTTCCGGCTCGGAGGCTGCGGATTCAATAACGGTGGTGCCTTTCGCCAATACGGCGGCCATCATTAAATTGTCCGTTCCCAGAACGGTGGGGCCGTGGTCGCCGCGCAAATCCACCGTGGCTCCTTTCAATCCCCCGGGAGCTTCAATAATCAGGTTGCCGCGCTCAATCTGCACCTGCGCTCCCAATGCCTGGATGGCCCTGATATGCAAATCCACAGGACGGTCGCCAATCACACAGCCGCCCGGCAGGGGAATCACACACCGCTGCATGCGGGCCATCAAAGGCCCCATCAGGCAGATGGAGGCGCGCATCTTGCGCACCTGTTCATAAGCGGCTTCGGAATGCAGGTTCCTGGCCTCCACGCGCACATTGCCACTGGACCGCTCCACGGAGGCTCCCAGCTGGCCCATGATCTGCACCATGAAATTGGTATCGGAAACATCCGGCACACGGCGCACCACTACAGGCTCATCCGTCAGCAGGGATGCGGCCAAAATAGGCAGGGAAGCATTTTTGGAACCGCTGATATTGACGGCTCCCCTCAGCGTAAAACCTCCATGTACGACAAGCTTCTCCATAGTGGGTGGCAATTAAGTGACGGATTCTACACATTTGACACGCCCATGCAACCCCAAAGAGCCCCCAGAACGGGACAATTTCCAAGTGGTTCTCTTCCCTGGAAAAGAGAGGATGAAAACAGCACGATAAATAAAACAGGAACCGACCAGGTTCTGTAAGCCAGATTTTGTCCGCCGGCCAGAGCCGGCTGTGCGGTCATTTTTCTCACGCGGACTGCGGTCAGGCGTTCCGCGCGCCCGTTCGTTTTCACGAAACGGATGCGACTAATACCCGGGGATCCGGCGGGCAGGCGACCCTTCCCCTGTTTGTCTTGCATCGCGCGGGGTTTACCATGCCTCCTTGGTCGCCCTCGGAGCGGTGAGCTCTTACCTCCCCTTTTCACCCTTGCCCGGCACGGGGGAGAACCCCATCCGGGCGGTTTGTTTTCTGTGGCACTTTCCGTCCGGGAACCCTTGGGAGATTCCCGTCTCCCGCTTTCACGGGACACGCTGCCTTGTGATGTCCGGACTTTCCTCTACTCCGGCCTGAAGACCGGAACAGCGACCACCCGAACCTGATCGGCAGGGACTACATACGCTTTCATCGGCTCGCGGTAAAGTCCAAAGCGGGCATGAAGAACATTTTGTTTCTTTCTTCCTTCTTCAAGCCAACAGGCGCCCTCTTTCCTGAACAAGGTAAAGCGGCCACAGGACTGCTCCCGTGGCCGCTCCAACTTACTACCTATGAAAACCAGCTTGATCCATTGATCCTGAAAAGCTCTCTCCTTCTTTTCAGGGGGATGCAGCCGATAACGCACATGAATATACGCCACCGTTCCGGAAAATCAACTCCATTCTGGGAAGCCCCCTGATGCGGCCGTCCGCCTCGTAATTGGCTTGATTCGGCAGCCGATACAGGGTAGTTCTTCCGGACGCTCATGAACCTTCATTCCCATTCCATTCCCTCCCTGCAAGGGGTACTGACCGTACCCGGAGACAAAAGCATTTCCCACCGCGCCGCCATTCTGGGTGGCCTGGCGAAAGGAGTGACGGAAGTGGATAATTTCCTATGCAGTGAAGATTGCCTGAATACCCTGCGCGCCATGGAGCAGCTGGGCGCCCAAGTGGATGTGCTGGAAAAACGGCAGGGATATGGCCCAGTACGCTTCCGGATAACGGGCGTCGCCATGAACCCCAAGGCGCCTGAACGGCCCATTGACTGCGGCAATTCCGGCACGGGCATGAGACTGCTGGCCGGGATGCTGGCCGCCTGCCCTTTTGATTCGGAAATGTTTGGGGACGCCTCCCTGTGTTCCCGCCCCATGGGCCGCATCATGCAGCCGCTGGAACAAATGGGAGCGAGGATTGAGGCCAGGGGGACCAAACCGGGCTGTGCGCCGCTGAGCATTCACGGCGGGCGGGTGCACCCGATTTCCTACACGCTTCCCATGGCAAGCGCCCAGGTAAAAAGCGCCATTCTACTGGCGGGCATGTTTGCGGACGGCACCACCACCGTGCGCCAGCCGGCCGTCACCCGCGACCACACGGAACGCCTGTTCCGTCATTTCGGCATTCCCTGCACCGTGGACGGCCTGACCGTCGGAACCTGCGGGCCGGCTCTCCCCGTCGCCCATGATTTGACAGTCCCGGCAGATATTTCCTCCGCAGCTTTCTGGATGGTGGCCGCCGCCGGCCGGCCGGGCTCCCGCCTGACGTTGCGCCAGGTGGGGCTGAACAAGACGCGGAACGCCGTCATCAGCGCGCTGCAAAGGATGGGCGCACGAATGGACATTGTGACCACTTCTCCGGCAGATGCCGGCGAACCATACGGAGATATTACCGTGTACGGCTCGGATTCCCTGCACGGCACCAGCCTCCTCCCGGAAGAAATCCCCAATCTCATTGACGAGATACCCATCCTGGCCGTAGCGGGAGCCCTGGGCCGGGGAGACTTCATCGTCCGAAACGCCCGCGAATTGCGCGTCAAGGAAACGGACCGCATCGCCACCACGGCAGCCAATCTCCGGCTCATGGGCGTGGATGTGGAAGAATTTGACGACGGCATGGTTGTTCACGGCGGCACCCCACTGAAAGGAACGGAATTATCCAGTTATGGGGACCACCGCATCGCCATGAGTTTCCTGGTGGCCGGGCTCAGCGCACAGGGAGAAACCGTGGTGACGGATACGGAATGCATCAATACGTCCTATCCCGGTTTTGAACGGGATCTGGCTCAGTTCCTGTAAAAAACGCAACATTCCAGCCGGATTTTACCCTGTTCATGGAATAATACCGGAACAGGAAAAGAATCTTGCGGCATTCCGGCAGCGTTATACTTTCCCTTCCTCCCCCACTTCTCTGGCGCGGCATAAATCCCGCCAGCCGGGAAAATTCCATTTGTTGGGAAAATCCCGGCACTGGCGGGGTTTAACGGGATTGATCCGGCAGCCGTCTTTCGTCAGCATCATGCAGGCTCCGTCCTCCGCGTCCCTGATGGACAATCCGCGCCGGTTGGCTCTCAACCGGCAGCATGTGTCAATAAAAACCTGTTCGTCCATGTGCAGGAAACGGGAAATCTCGCGGATTTCATCCGCTTCAATGCACACATCCCCGGCCCAGCGGCAGCATGCGCCGCATCTGGTGCATTCATACCGCACCGCTTTTCCTCCGTCCTCCATACGCATTTAAGTGAAAATTCCGCTGATGACGCCTATGTTCATATGGGCATCCCTCCATCGCGGGCTATTGACGGCATGTTCAAAATCCTGCGGCAATTTCCCGATGGAGCCGGGAGCCTGCTCCAGCCCCGCCAGAATCTGCCTGATTCTGGAACGCGCGATGAGCGTAGGCTGATTGGTCCACTGGAAAACCTCGCTGTCAATGATATAGCCTTCATCAATCCTGGTAATGTACTGGGGAAAGCGAAGATGCGGGTTCTGCTCCACATAAACGCAGCGGCCTATCGAACGCTTGGAGCGGAAAGGATGGAAAAAGCGCCGGATGCTTTTAATCCAGTCAGGCGCTTCCGACAAACCTTCCGCATGCACCCACATGGTAGCCAGCTGCTCCACGGGATAAAAATAGGAATATGTATAGGCGGCCTTGTAACGCGTGCAACCGCGCCATGCATGGCGCAGGCGCACCATATCCGCCTGGCCGGAAATCAGCAGCTCCAAGGCCCGTTTCAACTGCTTTTCCAGATTTTCCCCGCGCAGATGCTCCCAGATCATGCAATCATCCTCCGCCAGCAGCACGTAATCCGTATCAAGAGCGTTGACCGCCGTATGGAGAGCCCCTATAAAACCGCCTTCCACCGGAGAGGCCACCGCGGAAAGTCCATGGGAAAGGGCCGTCTCCCGCACCTTGGCGGCGCTTTCCGGAAAAACGGCGCAAGCTTTGTCAAAATAGCCAAGCAGCCCGGACCTGCCATAGGAAGCCAGAGTCATGGCCAGCGTATAAGGGGCGTTATCACACAGCAGGGCCAAGCCGACTGTTTTATCTTGAAAGAGAATTCCCATCACGTAGAGCGTTTTTGCAGTCTAAGACAACAGGAAGCACGTTTCCAAGCAAAATAATTTTAAACAAATGTACTTTTTCCTTGCCGCTTTTCAGGCGAAGGGAAAATATAATTCACCCCGTTTCGTCATCATGAAAGCATACGTTATCTTAAAAAACTCACTGCTGGCGGCCGCTATCGGCTGTGCTTTGTCCAGCTGCTACGATCCTTATTATGACCATTTCAGCGTGTCAGGCTCCTACAGCAGCGGCGGTTCCAGCGTATCGTACATGTATGACAGCTCCGGCTATCCTATTTACGGATATTATGGAGGAAGGCCCATCTATGCCTATGACACGTTCGGAAGCCCCATTTACTCCATCAACCTGATTCGTCCGAATTATTATATCCCCACGTGGGGGCCGGCTCCTTATTTCCGCGGGCATTATGTCCGTCCCCACCATTGCCGGCCCATGGCAAGACCGCCGATGAAACCCCAGTTCAGGCCCGACCACTTCCGTCCGGGAAACAACAGGCCGGCCCCACACCCCGTACGGCCCAATCAGCGGCCGAACGTCGGAAAACCCGGCAATTCTCATCGGCCTCCGGTACACCATCCGGGAATCAACCAGCCCGGACGGCCTTCGCGCCCTTCCGCCAATCATCCTTCCCGTCCCGGCGGCTCGAATCGCCCCGGCATCAGCCGCCCGGAAGTCAATCATCCCTCCAGACCGGATTTCGGACGTCCCAGCCGACCTTCCTCCCCGCCGGCTTCAAGGCCTTCCTCCCACAATCCGGGACACTCCGGCGTCAACCGTCCCGGCAGGCCCTCTTCCGTTTCCAGGCCTTCTTCCCCGCCCCATTCCGTCAACGCACCTGGCAGGCCGTCCTCCCGCCCTTCATCTGCGCCATCCCGTCCGTCACCTTCTCCTAAACCTTCCAACCCCGGGCATTCCCACGGAACGCACAGAAGATAAGCTTTCCTGAACTGCCATTCATTGCAGGGCTGTGTTGCTCCGGGGATGCAAGACAGCCCTGCGTCATGGTTTTGTCCAGACAGCGGTCATCCTTCTCCGGGATTGTTCCAGACCCGTTTCCTTGTGGGGGGGATCCGCCTTGCCTGGGAAGAAGCGTTTTCCGGCATTCAAACGCCGGAAAACGTCTTTCAATGCACCAGCCCCATAGACAGAAGGACCAGGGTCACAATGCCAATGGCGATACGGTACCAGCCGAATATGGAAAAACTGTGCCTTTGCAAATAGGATACCATCCATTTTACAGCCAGCCATGCGGAAAGCCAGCTGACCGCCGTTCCCACGGCCAAAGCTTCCCAGCCGAAGGATTCAAGCATCAGCGCACCGTCCTTATACGCATCATGGACCGTGGCTGCGCCCAGGGTTATCAATCCCAGCAAAAAGCTGAACTCCACGGCCGCCTCCACACTCAACCCCACGAACATGCCTCCCAGCATGGTCATCAGGCTCCGGCTGGTGCCGGGGATCATGGCCACGCACTGAAGCGCGCCCACCGTCAGCGCTTTGGCCGGCGTCAGGCTTTCAATGGAGGCGCCGGAAGTCCCTTCATTGGAACGGCCCTCCCTGGCGCGCCAGGCGCAATACGCCAGAATAACGCCTCCCCCCACGATCCATGAATAAGCCACCGTGTACGTATTGAACAGATACTCCTTGATCAGGGAGGCGCAGCACAGGCCCACCACGGCGGCCGGAAGAAAGGCCAGAATAATGTTGACCAGCAGTTTCAGCCCGGCGGGGTTCTTGCCGCGCACGCCCTGCGCCATGGTTTTTACCCGGGGAAAATACAGGCTCAGCACCGCCAGGATGGCTCCCCCCTGGATGCAGACGGCCAGGGCGTCCAGGGCTTCCTTGCTCTGAGACATGTTCAACAGGGATTCCGTCAGGAGCAGATGCCCCGTGGAGCTGACCGGCAAGTATTCGGTCAGGCCTTCCACAATACCCAGAATAATAATTTCCAGAAGATTCATAATGTTGATGCGTGTTGGATGTAGTTACTGGTTGTAGGGAGAATTGTTGTTGTTGAAATCTTCTTCAAACCGGGCGATTTCCTCCCGGGTGCGCGCGGCCTCCTTGCGTTCATGCATCCAGGCGAGAATGATGCATATTTCATACAGCGCATACATGGGAACGGCCATCAGCATCATGGTGGCCACGTCCGGCGTAGGGGTGATGATCGCTGCCAGGATAGCGATAGCCACAATGGCATAGCGTCTCGTGGACTTCATCATGTCATAGGTCAGCACTCCCAGCTTGACGAAGGGCATCACTACCACAGGCAATTCAAAAGCAAGGCCGAACATCAAAATCATCTGCGTGGCGAAGGACAGATAATAACCGATGCGCCATTCATTGGAAATGCCGAATTCCAGGGAATAAGTGTAGAAAAACGCCAGTACGCGCGGAAGCACGATGAAATAACAAAACAGCGTCCCGGCCAGGAACAGGCCGAAACCGACAGCCATGCACTTATACAACAGGTGGCGTTCATGTTCCAGCAATCCCGGAATAATGAATTGAAGCAGGAAGTACAGCAGAAGGGGGAAAGAAATCACCACTCCGGCATACAGGGAAAGCTTGATGGTCAGCATGAATGCCTCCCCAGGCTGGAACGCGCTCATCATCTTGAGGGCCCCCCGCCCCGTTCCGTCCGCCAGAACTGCTCCTTGGGCATACAGGGCTTCCGCCAGATCCCGCACGGACGCGGAAGGGCTTCCTTCCCTGATGAAAATCTGTTTCCTGTCCTCCGGCAGCGGCTGCGCGCCGCGAAGCACCAGGGCCGCCTCCGTCAAATCTGCCTGGGACGGGGAAACCTGGCGGAGAAACAATTCCCGCTGGGAAGCTCCCAGGCCCGTCATGGCCGTTGCCATTTCCTTGGCCTTGCCCCAGGCCTCCAGGCCAATCCCTGCCGGAAGATGGGATTCCTCAAACATATCCCACACCTGGTTGACGGGGCGTCTCAGGATATCCATCAGATTGGACGCAAACCCGGCACACAGAATCGTGCTGACGGTCAGGCACAGCGCCATCCTCAGCAGCATGGTCCGCAGATCGTCCAGATGCTCCAGAAAGGGCTTTTCCTCATCTTCCCTCTTAATCTGCCACTTCTCCCGCAGACGGAATATGTGTTTTAAAAAGAACACGGCGTTAAATGAAGCCTAAAAACCCTCTCCAGGCAAGCCGCAAGGCCGACAACGTCCTAAAAAATCCACTGCCTCCGCACCCCCGTTTTTTGGCATGCACCCCCTGTATCTGCTTGACGCGGGCAGACAGGCCCTTACTCTCTTACCCATCATGAGTCACGTCAGAACAAGATTCGCACCTTCCCCCACGGGCTACCTTCACATTGGGGGCGCCCGCACCGCCCTGTTCAACTGGCTGTTCGCCCGCAAGATGGGGGGGACCTTCATCCTCCGTATTGAAGATACGGACAACGCCCGCAACACGGAGGAGGCTACCCGCGCAATCTTCACCGGGATGGAATGGCTGGGGCTGGACTGGGATGAGGGCCCCATGAAAGGCGGCGATTGCGGCCCCTATTTCCAAAGCCAGCGCAACGACATTTACGACGCCTACTTCAAGAAGCTTCAGGACGCCGGCCGCGTGTATGAAGACGGCGGAGCCTGGCGTTTCCGCTTTGACCGCTCCAAACCCGTCACCTTCCATGACCTGATTTGCGGAGACATCACCATCGACTACCGGGACGCTTCCAATACGCCGGACATGGCTATCCGCCGTGCGGACGGTTCCTACATCTTCCACTTTGTCAACGTAGTGGACGATATTGAGATGAAAATGACCCACGTCATCCGCGGGGAAGACCACATCATGAACACGCCCAAGCACATCCAGCTGTTTGAGGCTTTCGGCGTCACCCCCCCGGTTTTCGCCCACATGCCGCTGATTTTGAACCAGGACGGCTCCAAAATGTCCAAGCGCGACGTGGGCGCCGCCCTGGGAACTTACCCGGAAGAAGGTTTTCTGCCGGAAGGCGTCATGAACTTCCTGGCCCTGCTGGGCTGGTCCCCCAAGGACGATACGGAAATCTTCTCCCCGCAGGAGCTGATCGAACGCTTCTCTCTGGAAGCCGTCAACCACTCCGCAGCCAAATTTGACATCACCAAATGCCGCTGGGTCAATCAACAGCATATCATCGCCCTGCCTGCGGAAGAATTCGCTCTCCGGGCACGGCCTTTCTGTCTGAAATCCGGTTTGCCGGATTCCCCGATTCTGGACGCCGCCATCGCCACCGTGCAAACGAAAGTGCAGACCCTGGCGGAAGTTCCGGATAAAATCCGCTTCTTTTTTGACCTGGACATGGATCCGGAAGCTGTCTCCAAGGTTCAGCCGGAAGCGCTGGAACTGCTTTCCAAACTGGCGGACAGGCTGGAACAGGAACCGGAATGGGACGGGCATGAACTCATCGGCGTGCTGAAAGCCTTTGCCAAGGAAAACGGCGTCAAAATGGGAGCCGTGATGTTCCCTGCCCGGGTGGCTCTCACCGGGTTAAGCGGCGGCCCGGATCTTTCCTCCGTCTTTTCCCTGCTGGGCCGGGAGGAAACCGTAAAGAGAATCCGCTCCTTTTCTCTGAACTGATTCCCGCAGGAATCAGCTTTCTCTTCAAACGCTCCGGAGGATTTCCGGAGCGTTTCCTGTTTACAAAGGGGCATTCCCCGGGAATTCGGAAAATGCCCGCCCTTTCCATACGGCTTGCTCTGAAAAAACGGGCTGCTCCTTGTGAAGCTCCCTTCCGTCAGCAGGAGAATATATAACCTTGACCGTAATGCCGGCAGCCCCTAGAACAGGGACCATTCATGAGCATCCCTGATTACCGGATCTTTTTCCGCCTCTGCGCCGCCTTTTTTCTGGCGGGGTTTCTGGCCTCAGGTTCTGTGTCCGCACAGCAGGCGGAACCGCCTTCCGCCGCCCCGGAACAGGTGGAGGAAGCCAAGACGGAACAGCCCCAGGCGCAGCCGGACCAATCGGAAATGGATGCGGTTATCATGGCCCTGTGCCATGAAATCACCATCCTGAAAAAGAATGAGGAAAAAAGGATGGCCGTCCGGGAAGTGCTCGTGAAGAACGCGGACGCCACCTACAATTATTTTGACACCAGGGTATATGAAATGTCCGCCGTGCTTTACGCCCTGGACGATCAAAAAATCTTTACGCTGGCTTTTTACTGCAAGGCAGCCACCAGGCTGGTGGAAATGTATTACGCCCAAAAACCGGACTTCCAGGAACAGGAGGAGCGGCTGGGCAAGGAAATAGAACGCATTAAAAAACTGGCGGAATCCCTGGAGGAAGTCGACACGGCCAACCTGTCGGAACCATCCCTGGTGCAAAGGGACGAAGCTCTGTATGCCTGCCAGGAACTGGAAAAATCCCTTCAAGAAGAAAAGGAGCAGTTCATTTACCTTAAGGAACTTTTCAATAATCTGAACAGGAAGATAGATACGCTGAACTATGAAAGCGCCCAAATGTTCACCTCCCTGTTCAACAGGATATTTTACACTCCGTCCCATGCGGCCAGGTATATCTTTCTCAAGCCGCTCAAGACGTATGAAATATGCATGAGCGTATGGGAAACATCCGCAGACAGCAAGCTCCAGCTTCCATCAGACTCGGAAACGCTCAAACACTACGGCCTTATCCTGCTGGGCATCATCCTGTGCTCCTACTGCCTTGCCCGCTTCATCGTCTTCCTGGGCTTCAAAAAAACGCTGAAAAAGACGGGCAACTACAACAAGCGTCATGCGTTCACCAACGTCACCACCATTCTTATCGTGGCGCTGATCCTCGTCATTGCCTCACTGCGCACGCCGAACTACCTGCTGGAGAGCGCGGCTTCCCTGGGCGCGGAATTCCTTCTGCTGGTCAGCGCCATCCTGTTCTCCCTGGTCACGCGCCTCCCCTACGGCACCATTAACTCCGGCATCCGCATTTACATGCCCTACCTTCTTCTGGGCGGATTCTTCATGCTTCTGCGCATGTTCATGGCCCCCAACATTATCGTGGACATTTCCATGCCCATCCTGTTCACGCTGGTTTCCCTCTTCTCCCTGCTGACCTGGGTGAGGCAGCGGCACAAGCTGCCCCGGCTGGACCGTTTCTTCTCCACCGTATCTTTGGTGTTTACTATCCTGGGCAGCGTTCTGTGCTGGACAGGATTCAGCTTCATGGCCTTCCTGGTCCTGATGACCTGGATCATGCTGATGACCAGCATCCTGTTGCTGGTGGGCCTGTGGGATCTGCTCCACCACTATGAAAAACGCCGGAAGGAACGGAACAAACGGGTCATCCTGTGGTTCCGCCCTTTCGTCTCCAAGCTGGCGCTTCCCTGCCTGACCATCTTCCTCATCCTGTTCAGCCTCATCTGGCCCGCCGCCACCTTCGACATGGGGGACCTCATCATCAATAAAATTTTCGCCGCCACGGAAATCAAGGATCTGTTCACTTTCAGCTGGAGCAGCGTCATCACGGTCATCCTGATTGCCATTGTTCTCAACTACCTGATATTCCTGGGGAAAAATACGCTGCACGAAGTCTATGGAGAAGATTATGAAGTAGGCATCATCCCCACCTTCGTGACGCTCTCCTCCCTTTTTCTCTGGGGGCTCTTCGTCTTTACGGCGCTCATCATCATGAACGCCAATTACAACGGGCTGCTGATGGTCATGGGGGGCTTGAGCATGGGCATCGGCTTTGCCCTGAAAGACACCATTGAGAATATCATCTGCGGCCTCTCCCTGATGCTGGGGCGCCTGCGCCAGGGCGACATGATTGAATGCGACGGCTACCGGGGCCGCGTCTCCTCCCTGGGCTACCGCTCCACCATGATCGAGACGCTGGACGGCTCTATCATCGCCTTCCAGAACTCCCAGCTCTTCAACAAGAACTTCCGCAACATGACCCGCAACCATAAATTCGAATGCGTGAAGGTGGAAGTGGGCATTTCCTACGGAACGGACGTGGAAAGGGCGCGTAAAATCATTCTGGAAACGCTGGCTTCCCTGCCCTTCCTTTCCAAGGTCAAAAAAACCAGCGTGGTGCTGGACAATTTCGGAGACAGTGCCGTCAATCTGGGCGTATGGGTCTGGGTTCCCGTCATGACAAAATCCTCCAGTCTTTCCTCCGTGCGGGAACACATCTATAATGCGTTCAACGAACACGGCATTTCCATTCCGTTCCCTCAACAGGACCTGTACGTGAAAGAATTCCCCGGCGAAGAACCCGTCCTGGAAAAAGGCGCCCCCGTCCAGGGGGCCTGAATCATCCATTACCATACTACAACAACCATGTCCGACGACCATCTGACTCTATTAGGCTCTCAAAGCTCCTTCTTCACCAGCCCTGACGACGCCAGGCTGGAATCCTTCCCCAACCGCGGCACGCGTCCCTACACCATCACGCTGGACACCCATGAATTTTCCTCCCTCTGCCCCGTTACCGGGCAACCGGATTCCTGCCGCCTGACGATCACCTACGTTCCCGCGGAAAAATGCGTGGAAACCAAATCCCTCAAATACTATCTGGCCTCCTACCGCAACTATCCGGCTTTCAACGAACAAATCGTCAACCGCATCACGGATGATCTGGTGGCCGCCATTTCCCCGCGGTGGCTAAAGGTGGAAGGACGTTTCTCCCCCCGCGGCGGCATCCAGCTGACCGCTGTTGCCGAACACAATCCGGAAAACCGCCCCCTTTAATCCAGACCATGGACAAGATGGAAACAGCCGTACTGCTCAGCGGGGGACTGGACTCCAGCGTAGCCCTGCACTGGGCGCACAGGAACCACCGCGTCCGGGTGGCCCTCAGCTTTGACTATGCCTCCAACCACGCGGAACGGGAACTGGAATGCGCTGCCTGGCAGGCCGACAGCCTGGGCATAGAGCACCGCGTGATTGACATCTCCTCCATCTCCGCCCATTTGAAATCCGCCCTCCTCTCCGGAGCGGACGATATTCCGGACGGTTCCTATGATGAAGAACTGATGAAACAGACCGTCGTCCCCTTCCGCAACGGCATCTTCCTGTCCATCGCCGCCGGGGTTGCGGAAAGCTGCGGAGCGCAGCAGCTCGTCATTGCGGCCCATTCCGGTGACCATAGCATCTATCCGGACTGCCGGGAGGAATTCATGGCCGCCATGACGGAGGCCATTCGCCTGGGAACCTACGCCGGTCTGGGCATCCTGCGCCCTTTCATCCACATGTCCAAGGGCGGCATCGCCGCCATGGGCCAGGATTTGGGCGTGGACTTTTCCCGCACCTATTCCTGCTACAAGGGCGGAGCCGTCCACTGCGGCGTCTGTTCTACCTGCATGGAACGCCGGGAAGCCTTCAGGGAAGCCGGGATTCCGGATCCAACGGCTTATGCGCCTGCGAAATAGCGGTTAAATGCCGGTAATGACCCGCCAAGGGAAAATCCCCGGCCTCCGGCCGGAGGGATGCGCCTATGCTTCAATGACATCGGGAAAACGCGCGGCAAGAGACCTCCGCACTCTTGCCGCCACTTCTTCCTCTCCGGCGTCCGCTTCTACGCGGAGCATCCAGGGAGCATGGACGGAAGCAAACACGCTGCGGCAGGCTGCCAGACCCTCTTCCGTCTCAAAAGCGTCGCGTTCCCCGCGGTTTCCGATGCGTTCCAACGCCACGGAAACGGGAATATCCAGCCAGACCACGGCATCCGGCACCGGGGCAAACTCTTCATTGGCGGCGCGGATGTCCTGCGGGTCTATGCCGCGCGCGCCCTGGTAAGCCATCATGGAAAGATAGTAGCGATCCAGCAGAACCCATGCCCCCCGCGCCAATGCGGGAGCAATCAGCGTCTTTACATGTTCCCTCCTGTCTTTCAGGAACAGGGCCACTTCTTCCTCTGCGGAAAGGCGTCCGGTCACGGCGGAATCCCGGAGCATCCGGCCCCACCGGCCGCGCGTGGGCTCAAAACTCTGCACCACTTCTAGCCCCTTCCCCTCCAGATACTTCCGCAAGTGGCCGATGTGGGTGGACTTGCCCGTGCCGTCAATGCCTTCAAAGACGACCAGCCTCCCCTTTCTTTCTCCTGTAAAACTCATGGCTCAAAAGTGTAGCGGCGCCCCGGCTCAGGAACGACGATAGTGGAATCCGGCATTTTTGCGGATAACGTATGGCGCATCCACTCCACGGCATCCGGGTCCCCGTGCACCAGAACCACCTGCCTGGGATTCAGCTTCACGGCATAATTGACCAGGGCATCCCGGGTGGCATGCCCGGAAAAATCAAAACAGTCCACGGTGCACTTGCGGCGCACCGGCTGCCCCTTGGGCCGCATTTTCATCAGTTCCCCTTCAGGCGTTGCCTTCAACAGGCCCGCGGGAGAATCAGGATCCGCATATCCTACGAACAAAATAGCGTTCTTCTCCTGGGGAAGAACCTGTTCCGCCATAACGTTGGAAAGCGTGTTTTCCGTCATCATGCCGCTGGACACCACGTAAATATTCCCCGGGGAACACACCAGCGGAGCTTTTCCCTTGCGCGGAAGGGGCACGGTCTGAATCTCCTCCTTCAGTTTGAATTCATGGTCATGCCTGCGCGTTGACCCGGCAAAACGGTCGTACAACAGGGAAACTTTCGCGCTCAGCCCGCCGAAATACACGGGAGTATTGGCGGGAATCACCCCCAGCTGCTTGAAACGGTGGATATTGAACAGCATCTCCTGGCTCTTGCCGATGGCGAATACCGGAATCAGTACGGCACCGCCGCGCTCCAGCGTCTCCGCAATCGCTTTCCCGAACCTCACCATCTCTTCCGGCCTGGAATAGTGGGCGCTGCGCTGGAAACCGCCGCGCGTGCACTCCATCACCAGCGTATCTACGCCGGATTCCGGAAAATCAGCCCCGGGAATCATGCTCTGGTCCTCAAACTGCACGTCCCCCGTGTAAAATACGGTATGGCCGCTCTCGCTCTCCAGCATCACGCCGGCAGACCCCAGGATGTGCCCGGCATCATAAAACGTGGCCAGCACGTTCTGACGAAAGCCCACGCGGAACACTTCGTTGCAGGATTTGGCATTCCAGGCGTCGCTCAATCTGTCCAGATCGTTATGGGTGAAAAAAGGATACTCCACAATGCCCAGGTCCAGCCTCTTGGCGCTCATCACATTCACGGAATTGTGCAGCATCACTTCAGACAGGGCTGCCGCGGCGGGCGTCATGAACACCTCCGCCGCAGGCTGTTTCTCCTGAAGCACGGGCAGCGTCCCCAGATGGTCCAGGTGGGAATGGCTTAAAAAAACGGCTTCCACGGAATTAGGTTCCAGGGAATCAAAGTCCGGCATGGCCGCCTTCCCCTCCTTCTTGGGGTGCATCCCGCTGTCAAGCACGATCCTGGTGCCGTCCATCTCAAGCAAATAGCAATTGGCCCCAATTTCCTCGGCTCCGCTGATATTGGTGAAACTGATCATTATATGCCGCAGAAGAGTACCCCGTGCCTCCCGCCGTGTCAATGCCGCAAGCCCGGGCATTCCTCTTCCGGGAAAGGAACGCGGGCAGATGGGGAAGACGCTATCTTCTACCCTGCGGAACGTTGTCGCGGCTGGTGGGAACAGGCTCGGAAAACGGCAGGGACAAGACAAATGTTCCGGTTCCTTCCGCGCTTTCCGGCACCTGTCCTCTTCCATTCCTCTTGCCGATGACAATGCCGGGAAAAGGGATACCCGCACAGCGCAATCGCCGCAAACGCTGCGCGTAAGAAAACACACACCCGAAGGAAGCCGGTAATTGCTCTGGACGCAGCCGGGGGCGCATGAGATAATGACGGAAGAGTTACCCTTCCATTTACGGCAAATTCCCCCCCTGCAGCCCCATGAAAAACAGGTTTCCCATTCCACCCAACGGCTCCAGGCAGCAACTCCTGGTCAGAGCCGTCAATTACTTCCGCAGCCGGGAAGGAGAACCGCGCCTTTTCACCAAACGCAAGATTGTTCTCCTCATCCTGACCGCTCTCTACGCTTTTTCCCCCATTGACTTGATTCCGGATTTCATTCCCGGATTTGGACAAATAGACGACCTGACCGTCATCGCTTTCACTTTCCTGGCCCTGTTCATGCCTCCCATCAGGGAAGATGGCTCCCATGAAGATCCGGAACCCTGAATTCCGCTACGCGCAACATCTCATGAGCGGTTCCTCCACCACCTTTTTCCATTCCCCCGCTGTCGTCGCCCTGGCCAGGGGAGCCGTTCTGATCGGTGTGCTGGCCGTATTGTTCTGGTGTGTGCGCTCCTGCATCACCGCCCCGGCGGAAAAGCCGATGGCTGTAGCGGAAAAACTGATTGAAGCCGGCAGGGAAATGGGCCTTACCCTGATCAATAAGGGATTCTCCTCCAACCACGGCAGCGTGGCCCTGGTGGTGCAGAAGGATGAAAAAGTCGCCAATCTGGTTACCGTGGAACGGACTTTTGAATATGAATACCGTTATTCCACCACCTGGTGGTGGAGCAGAAAAACGCTGGTTCTGAAAGCGGCCTACCGCGCCCACGGAGGCATCAACATGGAAGGGCCCGAACCTCTTCGGATTATCATTCCCGCAGACAACAAAAACTCCATTACGGCGGAGGGCCTTCATGGAACGCTGATTTCCTGCGAGATGGTGGAGGGTTCCCTGCGCATCGTGAAGGAAGACGCCGGCATCTGGAACAGGCTGACTTCCGAAGATGCCGCCATTGCCGTCAACCAACTGAACGAAAACGCCCGGAAGCACATCATGGAGAGCGGCCTGAAACATCAGGCAGAAGAAAATTTCCTCAAACGCCTCCGGGAAGAAGCCGGTCAGCCGGAACAGCCGTCCGGGAAGGACCGCTGGTTTTGACACGCCCATGCGGGGGAGATAGGGAAAACATTTCCAATCCAGTTGCTGCACAAGCCTGCAAAACCCCATGAAACACAATCCCCCATTCCGCTCTTTTATCTTGCCAAACCGGGCTGTGTCCTATAAAGGAACGCACGTCATGGCCAATTTAACATTCACCCCTCCCGCAGACGGTGCAGCCGTCACCATGCAGAACGGCAGGCTTTGCGTTCCGGACAGACCCGTCATTCCTTTCATCATTGGTGACGGAACCGGTCCTGAAATATGGGCGGCGGCTTCCCGCGTCATTGATGCAGCCGTAGCCAAGGCCTATCAGGGCAGGCGTTCCATCGCGTGGTATGAAGTTTTCGCCGGGCAGAAGTCTTTTGATAATCTGGGCACCTGGCTTCCGAATGAGACGGTGGAAGCTTTCCGCAAGTACCTCATCGGCATCAAGGGCCCCCTCACCACCCCGGTGGGCGGAGGCATCCGCAGCCTGAACGTCACGCTGCGGCAGGATCTGGACCTGTTTGTCTGCCTGCGTCCCGTGCGCTATTTCAATGGCATTGAAACTCCCGTCAAGGCTCCGGAAAAAGTGGACATGGTTGTTTTCCGTGAAAATACGGAAGACATCTACGCCGGGATCGAATTCAAGGAAGGCACGGAGGACGCCAAGCTGTTTTTTGATACCATGAGCCGCATTTTCCCGGACCGCATGAAAAAGGTGCGTTTCCCGGAAAGCTCCGGCTTCGGCATCAAGCCCGTTTCCCGTGAAGGCACGGAGCGCCTGGTGCGCGCCGCCATTGACTATGCCGTGAACAACGGAAGGAAGAACGTCACGCTGGTGCACAAGGGCAACATCATGAAGTTCACGGAAGGCGGCTTCCGTGACTGGGGATACGATGTCGCGCGGCGCGAATACGGCGCCATCCCCATCGGGGACGGCCCCTGGCTGAAACTTCCCAACGGTATCGTCATCAAGGATTGCATTGCGGACGCCTTCCTTCAGGAAATTCTGCTCCACCCGGAAAACTTCGACGTGGTAGCCACGCTGAATCTGAACGGAGATTACATATCCGACGCCTTGGCGGCGCAGGTAGGCGGCATCGGCATCGCTCCCGGAGGCAACATCAACTACCTGACGGGGCATTCCATTTTTGAAGCTACGCACGGCACCGGTCCAAAACTGGCCGGACTGAACAAGGCCAACCCCAGCTCCGTCATCCTGTCCGCGGAGATGATGTTGCGCTACATGGGCTGGACGGAAGCCGCCGACCTGCTGATTCAGGCCATCGACCGGGTAATTTCCGAAAAAACGGTCACGTTCGACCTTGCGGAAATGATTCCCGGTTCCACGGAACTTACCTGCTCCGCCTACGGGGACAAGCTGGTGGAAGCCCTGAGCTGACCTTTTTCCCAAACCTCTTTCATCAGGCTGCCTTCCGGCATATGGTTCGGAGGGCAGTCTTTTTTGTTGCAGCGGCCCCCAGCCCCCCTGTCTCTCTCCTCTTCTTTCAGAATAGTCATGAAGCGGCTATCGAAAGTCCGGACCGTCACAGCTCCCGGCGAATGGCGTCCATCTGTTCCGGCGTATAGGCCGCTCCTTCCACACCTCCGAACTGGCGGCGCAGGAATGTGAGGAGGTTGGCCAGATCCCGGGAATTCGTGATGCCGGGCGGCAGCATGGTGGAATCCCATGCCTTGCCATTCACCGTGATAGGGCCGGTCAGCCCCTGGAGGATGATCCTGACGATTTCCGCATCAGGCTTTTCTTTCAGCCATTCGGAACCAGCCAGGGGAGGATAGGTTGCCCTGTCTCCCAGGCCGTCGTTGCCGTGGCAAATGGCGCATTTGGAGAGATACACGCCTTTCCCCTTTTCCATGACGGCAGCGGCGCGTGCTTTTTTCAGGCGTTCCATGTCCACGGCGGGAGGATGGGCGGCATAATCCGGGTGAATATGGGACATTCCCGGGGAAGAATGAATACGGTCGCGTTTCCGGGAAGGCTCCACCCTTCGGAGGGAAGCCAGGTAGTTCAGCAGATGCTTCCCCCGTTCCGTGGGAACCAGTTCCCGGCCCGGTTCCATCCGGACGGGGAGGGCCTCCGGGGAAGGAGCATTCCCTTCTACGGGGCGTTCCTCAAACAGTCCGGGCATGGCCGGACACACCGTCCAGGGCTTGTTGAACTGCGTTTCCCGCGGGTTGTAAAGATGCAGGGCCAGCCATTCCCGCGCCTGCGCGGCGCGGCGCGTGCCGCCGGACACGGCATCCTCATATTCCAGCCTGCCTGTGATATACTCCGCAGCATTGCTTAAATCCGGCCCAACCGCCGCCACGCCCGCCTGCGGCGCTCCTTCCCTGTTAAATTCGGCATCCATGTCTTCCGGCTCACTAACCCGGTAGGGAAAATCCGGATCCGTCCCGCGGTCAATTGCCGTCTGCCAGTCTTTTCCGGACAGGGAACGCCGGATAATCTGGGTATGGCACAGGGCACACCCCTCCGCGGCATAAATACCAGCGCCAGCCGCATCCTGAACGGGTCTCCTGACCTCCATGGAATCCGGAGGCGGAACATGCAGGAAAACGGCCGCAGCAGCAGCCAGCGCCACAACCGCCGCAACGGCTGAAATGAAGAAGAAGCGCGGCAAAAACGGAGGTTCCGGCTCCCGGCTTCCGTCTTCCTCTTCCACAGGCCGCCACAGGCAGAGGCTGCCCGCCAGGCAAAAAGCCATGGCAACGGCGTGGACGCAGGTAGCCATGCCCACCCAGCCGCTCATCAGCTCCGCACGACGCGCCTCAGGAAAAGCCTGAACATCCAGGACGGCAAGCACGCCTACGGCATACGCCAGAAACACGCCGCAGACGCCTGCGCCCAGCAGCCGCCATGCCGCAGGGAAACGTCCGGGAGCCTTCCCCCCTGCCATCATCAAAACTCCGGCCCCCAGCAGAATCCATAATTCCGGTTCATGCCATGCAGACAGGGAAAACTGCATCAGCTCAGGCGCACCCACAACAAACACGTTCCATGCCGCCAGCAAGGCAAGCAGGGAAACTCCGGTCTTCACCCATATTCCGGTCTTCGTACCGGATTTTATCCAAAAACGCGCCACCGCCAGGACGGCGGGAAGAACGGCGCACCAAAACCAGGCGGTACCGGCCTCCACCAACATCCACGGCACGGGAACCCCCTGAAGCCCCCCCAGCCCGCCAATCACCGGAGCCGCCGCCAGCACCAGGGCCATCCAGACGGACAGGATTCCGGCTGCCCTCCCCAGCGCCATATCCAGGCGGAGCGCCGCCGCTTCCAGGGCGGCAAACATCAGCCCGCAGGACAGGCTTCCTCCCAGGGCGGAAACATCCAGCAGGCCATTCATGGACAATGCCTGCGTATGTCCCAACGCCCAAAGGGCCGCGGCCACACACCCGGCGGAGGAACTGAACAACAGCCGTACAGTCCACGGAAACGGACGGAACCATGCGACGCACGCCGCCCCTGCGGCAAGGAAGGCAAAAACCGGGCAAACCCACCAGTCAAAAGGCATCAGGAGCACGCCGCTCCCATTTCCCGCGGCAATAGTCGCCAACCCCAGCGCAACGCAGGCATGCCAGAGCCATTCTACGGGTTTCATCCACCGGCTCCTGCTTCCCGCCGCAAAGGAAAACAGGACGGGGAGGGCCCAGCCGTACACCAGCATGCCGTAGAATGCGAACATGAGGCGGCCGGCCGGCCACGGCAAAGGCTCCTCCGCCACCAGACCGGAAGCGTACGCCAGCGACCACAGGAAACCCAGCACGAAAGCCCCTGCCAGCCAGAACAGGGGGAGATACTCGCCCGGACGGCGGGAAAACAGAAAAAAAACGGCGGCGGTACGGTTCATCATAATTCGGGAAATACCCTGCGGACGCTCAGTGCCCCCAGGAAGGAAAAACAGCAGATCAGGGCCATCCCTCCCAAGAGCAGGACAAGCGGAAGCCATGCCTTCCATGCGGACGGGTCCAGCCCAAGTCCGGGGCCGAACATCCAGCATGCTTCCAGCAGGGAGCCAAACAGCACCCCGGCGCATACAGCGCCCAACGCGGACGGCCGGCGTCTCAACGCGGGGAACAGCAAAATAAGGAAAGGCAGCAGAAGCTGAAGAACAAGAGCCGCGGCAAACATTCCGGACCAGCCGGAGGAAGCGGCTGCGTTATAAAAGGACATTTCAGCCGGAATGGAGGCGTACCAGGTAATCATGTACTGAGAATACACAATATAGGCTTTCACCAGAACCATGGCCGTCAGCATGCCGCCCAGGCGGGGCCAAGGCAGTTCTTTCCCTCCGTCCAGCCGCCTCAGGAACACGGCAGACAACACAGCGAATGCCAGGGACACCAGCAGAACATATGCAATCATGTATACGGGGAACATGGAAAGAACGACCTTTCCCGTCCCTCCCAGCATGTCCATCCCCAGCAGGCCCAGCATCATCACCGTCACAACCATGCAGAAGGCGGCAGAGCCCCGGCGGAAGGAAGGCTGCCAGACATTTTTTTCCGCAACCAGCGTTTCCCATACCTGGGCCATGCTCCAGGAAAGCACCGCAATACTCCCCACGCGCACGTACAGCCATGCCGGGTTCCACCATGAGAAGTCAGCCAAATCCAGAACGCCGAAGGGCTGGACGCCGGGAGAGGCAACATCCGCCACTCCCCAGTAGCGGGCTGCTTCCGGAAAAATCACGGTAGTCAGGCAGCCGACCGTTCCGGCCAATACCAAAACACCGGGTAAAAACCCCCAGCAACCCGCCGCCAGCACCCTTCTCAGCGCAATGCCCCAGCCGGAACTCGTCAGTGAAGACAGGCAGAGCCAGAACAGGCACCCCAGACAGAGGCTGGAGCCAAGGACCCCTACGGCCATTCCGGCAGCGGCGAACGGCCTTCTCAATTCCTGCAACCTTTCTCCGGCTACCGTCATGTCGTCCCAGGGCATGGCCGTAAAGGACTGGCGCATCAGCACGCACCATAATAGAACGGAAATGATCCACAGGGAAAGGGCAGCGGAACGCCCGGCCCAGCCGAATCCCGGACGGTCCTGGCGTTCCCCGCCTGTTGAAGATGTATTGCTGTTCATGAATGTTGTTCCTTTTGTTGAACGGCAGGTTCTTCCGGCGGCGCTTGCAAATGGCGGATAAACGCCACCAGACACCAGATTTCCCGCGCCGTGAGAATGTTTCCGAAAGCGGGCATGTTTCCCTGCCCCAACCGAATGCTCCTGAACATTTTTCCGGAAGAATAGGAAGCATATTTTTCATCCCGGAAGGGGCCTATTTGCGGATAGGTGTCATAAGCGGCCATGCTTCCGCGTCCGCTTCCGTCCTCTCCGTGGCAAACGGCGCAATGCGCCAGATAAAGCGCGCGCCCCTCCGCCAGCACGTCGCGGCTGCGGGAGATGCCGCCCAGTTCCAGAGGCATGGAATCCTCCTCTCCGCCCTGCATGCGGCCGGAGGAAAAATAGGAACCTTCCGCAGCAAAGGAGTCCCGGTCATCCTCCCGTTTTCGGACCGTTCCGTTCATGCCCAGGGACTGCGCCACGGAGCGGGGAGGCGCCAAACGCGTTTTCCGGTCCGGGGCGGCAGAAGAAATCCCCACCTGCTGGGCATCCGCCAGAGGACGATCATTCATATTGTCAAACAAACGGGGAACGGCATTTCTTCCATCGTCGTCCCCTGCCAGGAACCAGAGCGCTCCCAGGAGAACAAGGGCTGCTACCGCCGTGATGCCTCCTCTCATGCCCGGCCTCCTCTCATGCCCGGCCTCCTTTCCCATGAACGTACTCGCGGGCATCCGGATGCAGGGCTTCAGCCAAAACGGCGGCATGGCCTTCGCTCCCGCCTTCCAGCAGAATGAAGTAACCGTTCCCGTGCTCATCCGTCCTGAAAAAATCACACTCGAACGCCCAGTCGTGCCACTGCGGGAGAAGAGCCCCCTTCAGGAAACCGGCGGCGGTCAGCAATCCGGCCCCCAGCAAAGTTCCTTCAAACAGGGGAGGGACATATGCGGGCCAGCTGTCCCAGCCCTGGACCCTGCCCTGGGTCACAAGGGGATCCGCACAGAACTGCGTCCAGTAAAGCCACAGAGCCACGGCCAGAAACCCGCAGACGCCGCCCGCTGCGGCCCACAGCCGGACGCCTGCTCCCACGGCCTTCCCGGCGTGCCTGTTGGCAAGACGAACAGCGGCGCAGGGATAAGGTGCGCAAACCTCCCAGCGCAGATTTTCCTCCTTCACCAGCACGCGGACGGCCTGAAGGAGCGCCTTCTCCGAACCGAAGGAAAGCACCCAGCCGGAAATGACGGGCTTTTTCATGCCCCGCCCTCCTTGTTCAGGGATTGCTGTTCCCGCACGTCGCACAGGGAGAAGAATGGAGCCACACGCACCAGCGCCATGTACAGGGCCATAAACAGCCCCACGCTCCCGGCCATCATGGCCAAATCCGTCACGCTGGGGAAATAATCTCCGATGTTGGCAGCCAGCAGGGATGCCTTCAGGGAATTCACGACAATCCAGAAACGTTCCATCCACATGCCCGCAAGCACTCCCAGAGCCACGGCGGCGATCACCCAGCGGTTGGTTCGCAGAGAGCGGAACCAGAACAACTGGGGCAGCGCCACATTCCCGGCAACCATGACGATGAGGAACACGGCATTCACAGGATTTCTGCCCGGAAACGGCTCCGGAGAGCCTCCATTCAGAATGGCTGCCAGATGCTCCCACAAATACATGGCTCCCATCACCAGGCTCAGGGCCAGCACAAACCGGGAACTTAAATCCAGAATGGCCGGAGTAACGGCCCTGCGAACGCCGCTGCCGGCCATCAGACGTCTCACCCCCAGCAGAATCAGCTGAACCATCGCCATGCCGCTGAGGATGGCCCCCCCTACGAAATAGGGCGGGAAAATGCTCAGGTGCCACCCCGGCACCTGAGTCACGGAAAAATCGAAACTCACCACGGAATGAACGGATACCACGAGAGGAGTCAGAATAACCGCAAAAAGAAGGCTGGCCTTTTCATAGGCGCGCCACTGGCGCCCCGTTCCCTGCCAGCCCAGCGCCAGCCACCCGTACCGGCGCCTCAGACGCCCCTTGCAGCAATCCCTCAGCAACGCGAAATCCGGCACCAGGCCGATATACCAGTACAACAGGGAAAGAAGAAAATAGGTGCTGACAGCCATGACATCCCACATCAAAGGAGAGGCCATGTCCGGCCAAATTCCGCTCACTTCCGGCAACGGGGAAGCCATCCACGCCATCCAGACGCGCCCTACGTGCACCACAGGGAAAACGGCGGCGCAGATAACCGCGCACAGGGTCATCTGTTCCGCTCCGCGCGCAATCGGGCTTCTCCATGACTGGCGCGTCAGCAGCAGGACGGCGGAAATCAGGGTGCCCGCATGCCCCAGGCCTATCCAGAAAACAAAATGCACGATGTCCAGCCCCCACACCACGTTATTATTCACCCCCAGCACGCCCACACCCTCTGCGGCAATGCGCCAGGAACTCCACCCTATGCCCCACGCCGCCAGCAATGCGCTGGCGAGAAACACGCTCCACCAAACGGGTCCCAGCGGCTTCCGCACCTCTGCCAGCATGGCCTCTACCGGAATATCGGCGGAGGGAACTGCTGGTGCTGGGCTGTTCATCATCTGCATAGGGACGCAAGCTCGTTAAAGCTTACTTGAGCGCTTTTTCCCGTCAATTCAAAAGGGGAACGCACGTGACATGGCGCACGGCACCAGGAAACAGGGGCGGAGTTCCTCTCCGTTACAGGCTCCGGGCAGGGAAAGGCCGTCATCCCCTGCTTTTTCAACGGAGGAGGAAAAAGCGTCAGGGACGAAGGGGAATGCCCTTTTTCAGGTCCATGCCATCCATGGGACATTCTGGAAAAACGGAGGCGCCCACTGAACCGTCATTCCCGTTTCTTCCGCACTTCACAAACATTCAAATAGCTGGAATTCCCGGCGGCGGCATTTTAACATGAATTGCGCATGGACATAAAAACGCTGACTTCCGGAGCCCTGATCAAGCACCCTTCCCGCGGCCTTCTTCTCGGAACCGGGCCTTTCCGGGAATCAGCGGAACCGCCGGATTCCGGCCCCGCCTTTTATATTGATACATTCCGGCTGGACGACCCGCGGCCATGGAAAATACCGGCAGCCCTTCATGCTCTCCCGGCGGAGGAAAATCCCCCCCCGCCTGCTCCGGAAATCCGGTGGGCGGAACCGTCTCCGGACGCATACGCGCAGGTTTTTGCGGAAATGATGGAGCAAATCGCTGCCGGGCAATTGATGAAAAGCGTTCCGGCGATCCCCCAGTTCGGGGAAATGCTGCTCCCCCACACACCCCGGGAACTCATCCTGCGGGCCATCAGCAGCTCTCCGTCCCATTATCCCTACGCCTGGTGGACGGAACGGGAAGGATTCTGCGGAATCACTCCGGAAACACTGTTCCACCAGCAGGGCCGCAGCCTGGAGACAATGGCCCTGGCAGGAACGGCCCGTCCGGAGGATGAAGGGGTTTTCATCAACGACGACAAGGAAATCCGCGAGCATGAAATCGTGGCGGGCAGCATTCTTTCCCGCCTGTCCCCCTTCGGCAGCGTCACCAGAACGGCACGCAGCGTGCTGAACCTGGGCACCCTGATCCACTTCGTCACTTACCTCACACTGGAATCGGACGAACAGCATACTCCGGCCCACTGGATACGGCTGCTCCACCCCACCCCCGCCCTGGGTTCCCAGCCCCGCACGGAAAACACGCTCGCCCAGCTGGACGACTGGCGTTCACGTCTCCGCTGTCCGCTTCACTTCGGCGCCCCGTTCGGGTTTCTGGAAGATGGAGACTTTTTCTGCCTGGTAGGCATCCGCTCCCTGTACTGGCAGGGGCAGAGGCTCGCACTCTGTACCGGGGGCGGCGTAGTGGCCTCCTCCACCCTGACGCATGAATGGCGGGAACTGAAACTGAAGAGGGATACGGTCAGGCGCAGTTTCCACCTTCCATGACAGTTCCTCCGGACGCCTCATCCCTTAATGGAAGAACATTATTCCTCCGGCCAGCAGACGGAAAGCGTGTCAAATTTATCCTTCACCGGTATTTTCCACACCCTTCCTTCCCTCATCACGCCGCAGCACGGCACGCCGTCCATGCATGCACTGACGGAAATACCCGCAGGCAAACCGTGCAAAACCACCTCTGCGGACTCATGGAACGCACAGGGATCCCCTTCGCAGTTCCAATCCAGCTCCAGGGAATTGGAGCCGCCGCGGTAAAGGAACCCATGCACGGCGCATTCTCCGTTCCGGTATGCATATCCGTCCCCTGCATCTTCATACAAATGGGAGGCTACCTCCCCTTCCGGCGCCCACCATACATCCAGCGTCAGCGGCGGCCGAAGCAGTTCTCCCACGTATTGCTGCACCGGCCAATGGGGAATTACCGCCCCTCCGCGGACATACACGGGCAGGAAAGAAAGGGGGCACTTCACCCATACATCCTTTCCTGTGTCCTCCATCAGGCTGTCCGTGTGGTAGGAATACCAGACGCCCTCCGGAATGTAGAGAAACCGCCCGCCTTCCTGCGGCTCATGAATGGGAATGACGTACAGATGGTCTCCGAAGAAATACTCCGCCCCCCGCCAGTAGGTGTCCTTGTTGGTAAAACATTGCAGGGCCAGGGAGCGCAGCACGGGCATGCCCGTCTCCGCGTACCGGTGGAACTGCGTGTAGATATAGGGAAGCAGGCGGTAGCGGCCCTCTATGGCGGCTTTCACGTAAGAGGTGACTTCCTGCCCAAAAACCCATGGCTCCTGACCGCCGAACTCCCCGGAGGAATGATTGCGGAAAAAACCGTGGAAAGAAGCCATCTGCATCCAGCGGCAAAACAATTCCGGCGTGGGATGTCCCATGAATCCCCCAGCATCCGCTCCCGCAAAGGAAATGCCGGAAGCCGCAAGCCGCTGGCACTGGAAATTGGCCAGCTTCAAATGTTCCCAGCTGGACCGGTTGTCCCCTGTCCATGTGGCGGCAAAGCGCTGCAATCCGGCAAAACCGGATCGGGACAGCAGGAAGGGGCGCCGGTCCGGAGCGTGACGCTTCATGCCCAGCCAGGAGGCTTCCGCCATGCACTGCCCGTAAATATTATGGGCCTTTTCATGGGAACAGGGCATGCCGTCATATTCATGCCGCGTATCCATCGGGAAAGTGCGGTCCGGAAAAACGACAGGTTCGTTCATGTCGTTCCAGAGGCCGCGCACGCCAATTTTCCCAATATCCCTGCTGAACAGATCCGCCCACCATCCGCGTACGGCGGGAGCCGTAAAATCCGGGAAATTGCAAAGTCCCGGCCATACTTCTTCCGACAATAAATTGCCTTCCGACCGGCGGCAGAAATAATTGCGTTCCATCCCCTCTTTCCAGACCGGATTGGCGGGATTGACCTTCACGCCGGGATTGACAATCAGAACCGTCTTCACACCGTCCTTCTCCAGGGCGCGGACCATTCCTTCCGCGTCGGGAAAATTCTGTTTGTCCCAAGTAAATCCCTCCTTCCGTTCCATGTAATGATGGTCCAGATGCACGGCATCGCACGGAATGCCCAAGCCCCGGAAACGCTCCACCAGATTGTATACGGCCTTGTCCGGATAATAGCTCCACTTGGACTGGTGGTACCCCAGCGCCCACAAAGGCGGCAATTCAGGCGTACCGGTAAGGCGCGTATAAGCGGAGATGATGTCCAGAGGAGTGTTGTTGTAAATGAAATAATAATTCATCAGGCCCCCGAAGGACCCGAAGGAAAGAACCTTTTCATCCGTAGCTCCGAAGTCGAAATACGAACGGCACGTGTTGTCAAACAACAGGCCGTACGCCATCCTTTCCCGCAAACTGAGGAAAAAGGGAATACTTTTGTAAAGGGGATCCGATTCCTCATGGAAATCATAATGGTCCGCTCCCCACATGGAGAAATACTTACCCCTCAGGTTCAAGGCACACGGCTTGTCCCCAAGCCCGAAAAAATGCTCCGTTTCCTGAAGATTTTTCCGTATCCATACCCGGGCGTCTCCAGTCCAGTCCTTGCTCTCCCGACCGAATCCGCCCTCATCCGTCAGCAGGGGCTCATCCGTAGCAACATCGTAAAAATCCACCTTTTGCTCCTCCGTGCGAATGCGGATGCGGAGCAGGGACGTCTCAACGACATGAACCCCGTCCTCATCATACTCGCGGATTTCCGCTCCCGGCGCGGAATATCCGGGGCTTACGGCATAACTCGGCTCGTCTTCCGGCACCGCTCCGGGGAAATACGTTACGCGGACAATACCGGCATCAGCAAGACACACGCTGAGAGTTATTTTGGAAACCGTATTCGTGTACTCCCATTTGACGAGACTCCCCCGGAGAGGAGGTGTTTTTCGTCTTTCAGGGATGTTGGAAACGGAGCACATTGAAGCCGGACGGAAGAGAGGATCAAAAGCGTTCAGTCCAGACTAAATCAATTTCATGACGAACGCAAGATTGAACTAAAGCAGCACTTTTCTTTTCATTATTAGAGTAAAATTATTCATATTAATCTAGACCGAACATGAAAAATCTGGTTTTATTGCGTTGGTGTACAACACGGCACGAGTCCGTATCCTTCCCGGCACCGACAAACCACATCAACCGATGAGCACAATTCGAGTTCTTACATTAGGATGGGAATTCCCGCCCCTGGTCAACGGGGGGTTGGGCATTGCCTGCCTGGGTCTTTCCAAGGCGCTGGCAAAAAAAGTGGATTTAAGGGTGATCGTTCCCAAGGCCGACCCTTCCGTCCTTTTTGACGGATTTCAGCTCACCGGTCTCAATAACGTCTCCTATCGGGAAGTGGAGCAAGTGGACCGGAAATATTCCTATGACAGCTTTGCCCTGGTGGAGCGCGCGCCCATTGAACTGGACCCCTACACCACCGTGGAAGGGGAATCCGGCGTGGTGCAGTTCACAAAGGAAGGCCGCATCACCTTCTCCAAAACGCATGAAGCCGACCTCCAGCTGTTCAGGAACAAGGAAGACCTTTACGCCGGAGACCTGGCCCTGAAAGTCATTCAATTCTCAAAAATAGCGGTAAAAGTCGCCCTCCAGCAGGATTTTGACATTATCCACGCCCACGACTGGCTGACCTACCTGGCTGGCGTGGAAGTGAAAAAAGCCACGGGCAAGCCCCTGGTGGTGCACCTGCACGCTTCCCAGTTTGACCGGGCCGGAGCGGATGCCCGCGGCTGGATTTACGACATTGAAAAATTCGGCATGGAACAGGCGGATGCCGTTATCCCGGTCAGCAAATACACGGGAACCATCGCCAGCGGGCACTATGCCATTGACCCCCATAAGATATTTCCCATTCACAACGGCGCGGATCCGGTCAAAGTCTTCAAAGGCAAGAAAAAATTCCCGGAAAAACTTGTGCTCTTTCTGGGTCGCCTGACGGCGCAGAAAGGTCCGGGATTCTTCCTTCAGATTGCCGCCAAGGTTCTGGAACAGACGGACGACGTACGATTCGTCATGGCCGGTACGGGAGAAAAACTCCGCCAGTTGATTGAATCCGGAGCCTTCAAGGGCGTGGGCGACAAATTCCACTTCACCGGTTTCCTGAACAAGGATAAAGTCAATGAACTCCTCTCCATCACGGACATCTACTGCATGCCTTCCGTATCGGAGCCATTCGGCCTTTCTGCTCTGGAGGCGGCCCAATTCAACATCCCCGCCGTGATTTCCAAGCAGTCCGGCGTAGCGGAAGTCATGAAGGGTGCCCTGAAAGCGGACTTCTGGGACGTCAACAAGATGGCGGAGCATATCGTCCATCTCTGCACGGATGAGGAACTGTACCGGAAAGTAGTGGAACAGAGCACGGAGGACATCAAGGCCTCCACCTGGGACGCCGCCGCGGACAAGGTCATCCGGGTCTATGAACATGTGCTGAACCGCTAAAAACGCCTTTTTACCCTACTTAATAACTCTCAGCCCTCTCCCTCCTCCGTCCATGAGCAACATTTCCCTCACTTTCGTGGCTCATCAGCCCAACCGGCTGATTCATTATGACTTCTTCAAAATTGGAGAACACGCCTTTTATGAAGATGATGATCTGAATGCCCGCGTGCTCAGCACGGTGGCGGAACGCTGTTACTTTCCGGCAACCCGGCTGATGAAACAGCTTATTGAACTAACCGGGGGTAAATTCCGTTTTGGGCTGGCGCTCAGCGGAGTCATTCTGGAACAGGCCCTGTACCACAGGCCGGATCTGATTGCCGCTTTCAAGGATCTGGCGGAAACCGGCTGTGTGGACTTTCTGGCAATGCCTTACTACAACTCCCTGGCCTCTGTTTACTCTCCTCAGGAATTTGCCGAACAGATTGAAGAACACCGGGAACTCGTCAAAAAACTCTTCCATCAGGAATCGGACGTCCTGATGAATACCGGCATGCTTTACTCCAATGCCATTGCGGCGCAGGCGGAAACGCTCGGCTTCAAAGGCATCATGGCGGACGGCAACCCGGCCATGCTCAAGGGATTCACCAGCAATGAAGTCTTCCTGGCCCCCTGGGTGTATAACACCACCACCATCTTCCGCAACCGGGAACTCTCCAATGACCTGGCAATCATGCGGACTGATCCGGAATGGTCGGAATACCCTCTTTCCCCCACTACGTTCGCGGATTGGCTGACGCACCAGCAGGGAAGCGTCACTACCCTGTCCATGGATTATGAAACGCTGGGTGAACGCCAGTCTGACGCTACAGGCGTCTTCGAATTCTGGCGGACGATGATTCTTGCCTGCGTAGACGCCGGCAACCGGTTCATGACTCCGTCCGAAGTGGCGCGGGAAATCAAACCCGTTTCCGTCTGTGAATGCACCCAGGAAATGACCTGCTCCACTTTTGGAACCATGTCCCATTGGAACGGAAACGTCATGCAGGATGAAGCCCTCCGCAAAATCTACCGTCTGGAAAAACCGGTCAAGGCGGCCCATGACAAGGATCTCACCCACGTTTGGCGCAAACTTCAAAGTGCGGACCACTTCCACTACATGCAGAAGGAAAACTCCTTCACGCCGTATGCATCCGCCTTTGACGCATACATCTACTACATGAACGCCCTGGCGGATCTGCAAATACGCGTCAAAAGGGAATCCGGGAAAACGGTTCAGCCAAATCAGGGAAAAGCGTCCTGACCTCTTTTCCCCGAATACTGAAAATCCGGGTGGATTGCAGCCTGTTTGCCGGAAACATCATAGGATGATTCCCGGTTGCAGAAATTGTGTGGTCCCGGAATGCGGTCTTCCCTGCCCGCCTCTTTTGGATGCCATAAAGGCCTGAGGAGATTCACGGGAAGTTTAATATCCCAACGCCAGACGCTTCAATTTGTTGCGCAGGGTAATCTTCTGTGCGGAAGAAACGCGCTCCACAAAAAGGATGCCGTTCAAATGGTCGCATTCATGCTGCAGGCATCTGGCCAGAAGGCCGTTGCAGTCAATCGTTATTTCTCTTCCGTCAATCAGAAGCACCGTAGCCTTGACAAAGTCCGGCCTCACGACGGAAGCGCGTATCTTCATCACGCTCAGGCAGCCTTCATGAAAAGGATGCATGGGGCCGTAAGGTTCCAGAACGGGATTGGTAAACATCAAGGGCATAATGTCGGAAAGTTCCTTGTCCTCTCCGTTCACTTTAAGCCAGGTGACGGACTCTTCCTCCTTCGGGATATCAATCACCACCAGTTGCATGGGAATGCTCACCTGGGGAGCTGCCAGGCCGATGCCCTCTGCGGCGTACATGGTTTCCAGCATGTTCTCCGCCAGCGTTTTCAGGCTGTCGTCAAAATGTTCTACGGGGCGGCATTTTTCCTTCAATACCGGATTTCCATACTGCGCTATTTCCAATAACATCGGGAGGGGGGATAATATATTGTTAAGGCGCTTACCGTGCGCCGGACTTGTTGATTTCTATTCTGGCAGGAACCTCACCTGCGTCAATACCCACAGACGTCAGCGCATCCCAAATGCCGACAATGACGCCGAACTCCGCTTTTTTATCCACGTCAAGTTGCAATTTGACGCCCGGATTTTCCTTTTTTAAGGCCTCCAGGACAGCAGCCAGTTCATTCATCTCCACCAGCCTTCCATTCAGGGAAATGGCGGATGTCCCCGTCACGGCCAGAACGGCCCTCTGTTCAGAAGAAGGCTCCCCTTCCATGAATTCCGCACCGGGTACATCTATTTGAAGCAGGGACTGCGGCTTCTTCCACTGCGTATGGACAATGAAAAAAATCAGCAGAATGGTCAATATGTCAATCATGGGGACGATGGGCACCCCCATGCTCCTTGCTTTCTTGCGGTAAAACTGCATGGCCTTGTCAGCGTTGGGAATGATGGCAGCGGAAGGAAACCAGTCCCGTCAGCAAAACTTCCATGGAGGCGGAAATGCGCTCCAGCTTGCGGGAATAATAAACATGGGCAATCACGGCCGGAGTGGCGATGGCGAGCCCGGCAATCGTTGTATTCAGCGCCTGGGCAATCCCCTGAGCGATCATGCCGTGACTATCATCCATTCCGAAAACGCTGAAAATCTGCACCAGGCCGCTGGCGGTTCCCAGGATGCCGAACATGGGGGCGATCATCACGATCATGTCCAGCAGGGGCAGGCCCGCCTGAAGCGTTACGAATTCCTTGCGGGCTTTCACCTGGATCATCTCCTTCAGGGAGGCTTCATCCTCCAGCGGGGAATTCAACGCATCCAGCACCAGGCGGCCCTCCACGGAATCCGAGTCCGCGGCTATTCTCTCCAATTCATTGCGCTCCATAGCGCCCCGGGTGTACTGCTCCACGGCCCTGGTCAGCGCGGCAGGGCAAATAAAACTCTTCTTCATATTGAACATGCGGTAAATAACGGCCGCAATGAGAAGAACGGAACAGGCCGCCAGCGGGTACATGAAAACGCCGCCTGCCTGGAAGAATGTAATGCAGTCCTTAATCAAGTTCATCATCATATATCTGTGAATGGTATTTGTTGTAGAATGGTAGGTTGTTAAAAATTGAAATCGAAATACATTTCCAAAGAATCCCCCACAAGCATATTACTGACCTCCGGGGGCATCGCAGGAAGCCTGGCGAGTTTGATGGCAAGAAAGGTAAAGGACTTCTGCACCTCGCTGGCTCCCACGCGGGAAGTCTGCCTCATGGAGGAAACCTTGCCATTCTTGTTAATCAGGATGCGGATGCGCACGGTTCCGGTAACAATCAGGTCGCGGTTCAAATCGCACTGACGGTACCACTGTTCCCCGATGGCCCGGTAAATGATCGCCTGGTACGTTCCCATAGGCGTAGCTTCCACATCCAATGTCGGACGGCGGCCAAAGCTGAATTTACCGGTCTGCCTGGTCTTCCTCTCATGAGTCTTGAAGCCGGGCTGGCTTTCCGCATTAAACATGGGATCATACAGGGGCTGTTTCTGAACCGGTTTCGTATTGGGCACCAAACCCAGATCAGGAAGATTCAGGGGAGGATTGTCCGCTCCTTTCGCGATGCTCCTGGCCAGTTCCTCAAGCGGGTCCGGCTTCTCCGAATCTCCGGGTCTGGGCAACACTACCGCATGGGGAAGCTGCATGGCCCTCTCCTGTGTATGACGGACGTTTTGCTGGGCCGTTTTTTCCACTTCCGATTTGCCTGGAATACCCTTTTTGACGGTAGAACGGGCCAGGGAATCGGGATGACCGGAAGACGGCATGGACGGTTCCAGAGGCTGGTAAGGAACATTGGAGGAAGCTCCGGGGGAGGCATTTTTGTTGCCGTCCCGTTCATGGCTTAAATCCCCATCCTGCCTTTCCTGGTTAAAAAGGACAATCTCTCCGTTTTCCCGTTCCACGCCATCCTGGGCGGGCATGTCCCTGTCGCCGTCCGGATCCTTCCGGCCTCCTTCCGCCCGCGTGTTTCTGTCGCTTTGGAATTTGGGAGCTTCCGGCCTGGTGGCGCTTTCCTGCTCCTCATTGGTCTTCACGACGGCAGGCAGATATTCCGCTGGCTCTTGTTTCCGGCCCTCCAGTTGAGGTTCCACTTTCTTTACCATGCGCGCGCTTACAGCCACTTTCCTCCGCTCCGCTTCAGCCGGACGTGGGGAAGCCAGCCATTCTTCAGGAACCAGACAGCTCCCCGCCAGCAAAAACAGGTGCGCCAGCACAGACAGCAACAGGCATGTGCTCCAGGAAACCCGGAACAGTCCGTTTCGCCGCCGTTGCCTGAAACTCATGGAGGTAAAGTTTTCACGGTTCCATGACGAATGCAATGTAGAAAGGAGACATGATGAAGGACGATTCCGTAATTTAGTATTGCACAAAACCATGTGCAGGATCATACTTGCTAGCGACCAAACACATGCCTTGCCATAAACGGCAAGGCCCTTATCTTATATACCATACACCTCGTTAACACCCATCTTATATGGCCAATCTCAACAAAGTCTTCTTAATGGGCAACCTTACCGCTGATCCCGAACTGCGCTACACTCCCAAAGGAACCGCCGTTACGGACATTCGCCTTGCCATCAACCGTTACTACGCAGGCGACAACAGCGAACGCCAGGAAGAAACCACTTTCGTGGACGTTACCCTTTGGAACCGCCAGGCGGAAGTCGCCGGCAACTATCTCAGCAAGGGCCGCGGAGTCTTTGTGGAAGGACGCCTGCAACTGGATTCCTGGGAAGACAAGGCCTCCGGGCAGAAACGCACCAAGCTACGCGTGATTGGAGAAAACATCCAGCTCTTCCCACGCGGCGGTGAAGGCGGCGATATGGGCGGAGCACCGCGCCAGCAGTACCAGAATGCTCCCCGTTCCAATAACTACGGACAATCCCGCCCGGCCCAGAACTACAACCCGCCCCCCATGCCCTCCTCCAATCAGCCGTCCAACGACTTTGGAGACATGGACGACGAAATCCCGTTCTAAACGCAAATACCTCCTTTTCTTTTTACAGGCCGCCTTTCCTCCGGGTCAGGCGGTCTTTTTTATCATCACCTTCCCCATGAACAAACGGCAACGCCGTGCTGTGAAGGGAAAAAGGGATACAGCCTCATTCCCGGCAATGGAGAAAAAGCACGGGAACAACCGGACAAAAGGAAAAGCCTCACCGTTCATTTCAGCTTGGCAAAATCAGTCCGTCCCGGCATACTGGCGGCGTATGAAAATAGCCGTTATTGGAAAAGGTGGACGTGAACATGCACTGGTCAAGGCGCTCAAGGAATCTCCCTCCGCACCGGAAATGTTCTGTTTCCCGGGGAGTGACGCCATCAACCGTCTGGCTACCCCCATCCCGGCCAGGGATCTCCCCTCGCTAATCGACTGGATGGTTTCCAATAAAATGGATCTCTGCGTTGCCGGAGAGGAAAGCTATCTGGTCAAGGATGAAGGCTTGGCCAATGCCTGCACCCGTGCGGGCATCCCATGCTGGGGACCGGTAAAAGAAAGCGCCCAGCTGGAAGCCAGCAAGGAATTTGCCAAGGACTTTCTGCTCCGCCACAACATCCCTACCGGGCAGGCCCGCGTAGCGGCCACATTGGAGGAAGCCCGGCAATTCATCGGAAACACCTATCCGACCGTGCTGAAATTTGACGGCCTGGCCGCCGGAAAGGGCGTAGCCGTCTGCATGAGCAAGGAGGAAGCCGACTCTTTCCTGAAAGAAGTATTTACGGACAGGCGCTTTGGTGAAGGGCGGCTGCTGGTGGAAGAATTCCTTACCGGGCCGGAAGTCTCCATCTTCGGCGCTCTGGTGGACGACCATTACCTTATTCTCTGCCCGGCACGGGACTACAAGCGCCTCAAGGAAGGCGATGCAGGCCCCAACACAGGCGGCATGGGAGCGGTGGCCTCCCGCCGGCTGGTGGAGCCGGAAATGCTGGAACGCATTGAAAAGGAAATCGTGGCCCCGACGGTAGCCGGGCTGAAAAAAGACGGACTGCCCTACCGGGGGTTCCTGTACTTCGGCCTGATGCTGACCCCAAACGGTCCCAAAGTCATTGAATACAACTGCCGCTTCGGCGATCCGGAATGCCAGGCTGTTATGCCTCTGCTCTCCGGAGACTTGGCCTCCTTCTGCCTGCATGGGGCCAAGGGAGAATTTACGCCGGAAGAAATTTCTTTCCAAAACGGCTGGAGCGTCTGTTGCGTGCTGGCCTCCAAAGGATATCCGGAGACCTCCCATTCCGGCGACGCTATTCAGGGACTGGACGATATTTCAAATGCTTCCGTTTACCACGCCGGCACCAAATGGAATGCGGACAAAAACTGTTATGAAACCAACGGAGGCCGCGTCCTGGCCGTTGTGGCACAAGGGGACACCCTCTCCGAAGCGCGCCAGCGCGCCCACAACGAAATTAAAAAGATTCAATTTGACGGCATGCAGCGCCGGCCGGACATCGGCTTTGCCAGCTTCGTCTGATTTTCCATCCCTTTCCTCCCCGCCTGCCCCATGAAACCGACAGCCCTTCTCTCCTTCCTGTTTCTTTCCTGCTCCGCATGCCTGATGGCGGACAACGCCGCGTTGGCCGCCAAGGCGCGTGAACAGGTAGGAGTAACGGTTTCCTACAATGGAGACTATCAATCCATCCCCTACCCCAACGGGGATGTTCCCCTCGAAACGGGAGTATGCACGGACGTAGTCATCCGCGCCATGAGGGCTTTCGGCCTGGACCTTCAAAAAGCCGTGCATGAGGACATGAAGGCCCACTTTTCCAAATACCCTAAAATATGGGGGTTGAAAACGACGGACCGCAGCATTGACCACCGCCGGGTCCCTAATCTTCGTGCCTTCTTTGCCAGAAAAGGCTGGACCGTTCCCATTACGGAAAACGCGGCGGACTACAAGCCCGGTGACCTGGTTACATGGAACCTGTCCGATAGTATTCCCCACATTGGCATCGTTTCCGACCGGAAAACGAAGGAAGGAACGCCGCTGATCATTCATAATGTCGGCTCCGGAACGCAGGAAGAAGACTTTCTGTTCTCCCACACCATCACGGGCCATTACCGTCCCGTGCTGGCTGAAGGGAAACAGAAAGCGCACCCCTGATTCTTACCCCGTCTTAGCACAACCTGCCATCGCGGGCATTTCAGGATATTTTCCCGGAGTTGCGCGGGTCATCCAAGGAAAGCCGCAGAACAGGCAGAAGACGGTTCTTGCCGCCTCATTGATTCATCCGGCCCGGAATGCCCATGAACCTTCTTGCCAAAAGAGGGGGCTTCCGTCATCATGTGCGCATGGCTACACCTGCATTCTCCGACTGTATCAACAAGCTGGGCGTCGCTGAAAAAGACGTCATCCCCTTCGGCCGCAACAAGGCCAAAATTTCTCTGGACGTATTGGACAGGCCGGCAGCCCCCGGCAAACTCATCCTGGTATCCGCCATCACTCCCACACCCTCCGGAGAAGGCAAAACCACCGTTTCCATCGGCTTGGCGCAGGGATTGCAGGCCATCGGCAAAAAAGTCTGCCTGGCGCTTCGGCAACCTTCCATGGGGCCGGTGTTCGGCCGCAAGGGCGGAGCTACCGGAGGCGGCAAAAGCTCCCTGACGCCGGCAGAAGAAATCAACATGCATTTCACAGGGGACTTCCACGCCATCACATCCGCCCACAACCTCATCAGCGCCATCATTGACAACGCCATGTTCTTCCACACGCTGAACATTGACGAACGCAAAGTCATATGGAAGCGGGTCATGGACATGAACGACCGTTCTCTGCGTTCCATCATCGTGGGGCTCAACAAACAGGGGTTCCCCCGGGAAACAGGCTTCGATATCACCCCGGCTTCGGAAATCATGGCGTGCCTGTGCCTTGCCACTTCCTACAAGGACATGGAGGAACGCATCAACCGCATCGTGATCGGATTCACCACGGATGACAAACCCGTGTTCGCAAGGGAACTGGGCATTACCGGTTCCGTCATGGCCCTGCTGAAAGACGCCCTGATGCCCAATCTGGTTCAATCCGTGGAAGGAGTGCCCTGTTTCCTACACGGCGGCCCGTTTGCCAACATTGCCCACGGCTGCAACTCCGTGCTGGCCACCAGGATGGCCCTGCATTTTGGGGACTATGCCGTCACGGAAGCCGGATTCGCGTTTGACCTGGGTGCAGAGAAATTCCTGGATATCAAATGCCGCCAGTCCGGACTGGATCCGGCGGCCATTGTCATCGTAGCTACGGCGCGCGCGCTGAAGATGCACGGGGGCACTGCCCTGGCGGATCTGAAAAACACGGACGTGGACGCGTTGAAAAAAGGCCTTGCCAACCTGGATGCGCATCTGGACGCTGCCGCCCACTACAAACGCCCCGTCGTGGTTGCCGTCAACAAATTCTTTGACGACTCCCGGGAAGAACTGGACGCCATCGTGAAACATTGTGCGGAACGCGGTATTCCCTGCGCCATTGCGGACATCTTCTCCCAAGGAGGAGAAGGAGGAAAAGACCTGGCCCAAATGGTAGTGGAAGCTGCGGACAAACACTCCGCTCCCTTCAAGCCCCTCTATGAATCCGCCCTGCCGGTGGAAGAAAAACTCAATATCATTGCCCGCAACATTTACGGGGCGGACGGTGTGGAATTGACGGCCGCCGCCAAAAAGAAACTGGCCCAGTTTGAAGCCAGCCGCCTGACGGACCTTCCCGTCTGCATGGCAAAAACCCAGAACTCGCTTTCCGACAACGGACGCCTACGAGGACGCCCCACCGGCTTCACCATCACCGTGCGCGACTTTGAAATCGCCAACGGAGCCGGCTTCCTGGTGGCCCTCTGCGGGGAAATCATGCGCATGCCCGCCCTTCCCGTCTCACCGAACGCCATGCACATCTATCTGGACGACAAGGGCAACGTCCAGGGGCTCTGAAAAATATCGCCAAACGCGCTGCACGCCATGAAAATCGCCATTCTGGGAGCCGGAGCCCTGGGCTGCTATTACGGAGCCAGGCTCCAGGAATCTGGCCAGGACGTATCCTTCATCGTACGTTCGGAATACGGCTATCTGAAAGAACACGGCCTTCAGGTGAAAAGCCTGCATGGGGACATCTCTCTGCCTCACATCAACGTTTACCGGGATACGGAGGAAGTCGGTCCGGTAGACCTCGTTGTAGTTGCATGGAAAAGCACGGCAAACGCCGGATTTTCCAGAGCCCTTCCCCCGTTGATGGGACCGGATACGACTGTTGTTACACTTCAGAACGGCATGGGGAATGCGGAGGAAATTGCCCGCATCATCTCGGCGGACCGTATCTATGTGGGCCTGTGCTTCATCTGCGCCATGCGGGAAAAACCGGGCCATGTCAACCATCTGGAAGGGGGCAATATCCAATTTGCCCCCTTCATCCCCACTCCGGAAGGGACTGAAAAAGCCAGGGAACTCTCCGAGCTGTTTGCCAATGCCGGCATCAAAACGCGCGCTTTTGACGCCGCAGAGCAAATTCAGTGGTACAAACTCGTCTGGAACATCCCGTTTAACGGACTTTGCCTTGCTCTGGGAGGCATCAGCATTGCGGAACTTTACCAAAACCCGGAAAACGTCGCTCGGGCGCGCCGTATCATGGAGGAAGTGGTGCAGGCAGCCAAAGCCCGCGGCTATGCCCTGCCGGAAGATTTGGTTGAATTCCACCTTTCCCGTACGGAAACCATGGGGGCTTTCATTCCGTCCAGCGCCGTGGACTACAACGAAGGCCGCCCCGTTGAATACACGGCTATCTGGGGAGACCCTCTCTCCAAGGCCCGGCAAGCCGGAGCCTCCGTGCCGGAATGGGAACTTCTGGACAAGGCCATCCGCAAGCGCCTGAACATGAATAATCATTCTGATTCTATTTAATAAACCAAGATGATAAAAAGGTCTTATTATTCCAATGACCTACAATCTTTTTGCACCCAAACTCTAGAAGAAATTTTAGGGCAAATTGCTCTCCATACCCCATTTCCTTTAGATCAAAATTCACGTAATTCTTTTGTTCACGAAATTAGATTACTCCAACGCGTTCTTAAAAGTGTTCCCGATGGATCCATAGCCCTTGAATACACTATTCCTCGCATCGGAGAGCGAATAGATGTCGTCATCGCTTGTGCTGGTATTCTCTATATCCTTGAATTTAAAGTAGGAGAATCATCTTATCCAAGACATGCTGCTGATCAGGTTGTAGATTATGCACTAGCATTAAAAAATTTCCATCAAGAAAGTTTTCAAAAGAAAATTGTTCCTCTGGTAGTTTGCACTCATGCTCCTTCTAAAGATTATCAACTTTTAATGAATCCAGATGGAGTTTATCTCCCTATCCGCTGCAATGATAATACCTTAGGTCCTATTTTAACAAAACTCACTAGCACTCTGCGTGATGACGAATTCCATTTTGGACAATGGTTAACTTCACCATACATGCCCGCTCCCACGATTATTGAAGCAGCTCAAGCGCTCTATCGTGGACATGGCGTCAAAGAAATTTCACGTAGTAGTGCCGGAGCTTACAATCTTAGTCTCACAACAAAGGTACTAAACCGTATTATTGAACAAAGTAAACAGCATCATCAAAAATCCATTTGTTTTGTTACTGGCGTACCTGGTGCCGGAAAAACGTTGGTAGGCCTTAATATTGCAAATGAACGGCATCAATACGATAAACAAGAACATGCAGTCTTTCTTTCCGGTAATGGTCCTTTGGTTGCTGTCCTGCGAGAAGCTCTAGTACGAGATGAAATTAAACGCTGTAAAGGAGAAATAAAAAAAACAACATCTAAAAGAAAAGTTGCTGCCTTTATTCAAAATATCCATCATTTTCGTGATACTTATCTACCTCCTTCCGAACAAATTCCTGCGGAAAAAGTAACTATTTTTGACGAAGCACAACGTGCTTGGACAAAAGAACAAACAGCTAAATTTATGTTAAAACGACATGTTACCTCCTGGAACATGTCTGAACCTGAATTTCTCATTAGTGTAATGGATCGTCATCAAGATTGGGCTGTAATCATTTGTCTAATTGGAGGTGGCCAAGAAATACATACTGGAGAAGCTGGCCTTTTAGCTTGGTTTGATGCACTAAGAAACCATTTCCCCCATTGGAATGTTTATGTGTCCCATCAAATCTCTGATGTAGAATATACGCGAGGAAAGTCACTTGAATCTCTCTTTACAGGATTACATCTTTATCAGGAAAAAAGCCTTCATCTTTCTGTCTCACTTCGTTCTTTCCGGAATGAAAAAGTTTCAGCGTTTGTAAAATCTCTATTGGACGAAAACTTACCAGTAGCTCAACAACTCTATTCAGCGCTCTCAATTAATTATCCTATTGTAATTACGCGTAGCCTAGAAAAAGCCAAACAATGGGTACAAAATAAATCCCGAGGCACAGAACGTTATGGGCTCATTTCTAGTTCAGGTGCCAAACGTCTGCGCCAATTTGGTATTTGGGTACAGAACAGTATTCATGCAGAAAATTGGTTTTTAAACGATAAAGAAGATGTACGCTCTTCCTTCTTCCTAGAAGAAACGGCAACTGAATTTGATATTCAGGGTCTTGAAATTGATTGGGCAATCGTTGCATGGGATGCAGACTATCGTATAGAAAAAGGACATTTTAAAGCCTATAATTTTAAAGGTTCTAGTTGGAAAAAAGTTCATAAAAAAGATGCACAAATCTATCTTAAAAATACTTACCGTGTTTTATTAACACGAGCACGCCAAGGGTTTGTTATTTTCATTCCAAAAGGATGTGACGAAGATTTGACTCGTCAGTCCTCCTTCTATGATGGTATTTATTCTTATTTAAAAGAAATAGGTATCAAGGAGCTATGCCTTTCTGAAGAACAATAGCTTTCTCAATTTTTGTAAAACTATGCTGAAGACCATCGTCATTTTCATCATTGCCCTGCTGGGCTTCGGCATGATCCGCCTACCTTTGCAGAATCATATTCTGGGACAGGAAAAGGCGGCGGGGCTGCTGGATAATCCGGCAGAGCTTTCCTCTTCCGATTATCTGGAACAACAACTTGCCATGGTCTCCCTGGGAGGGCTCCGCTCCCTGGTGGCGGCCGTGCTGAGCATGGAAGCTTTCGACTGTTTCCTGATTTCCGACTGGGCCAACCTGGAACGCCGCTACAACCAGGTTACCGCTCTCGCTCCTCACTCCGATTTCTACTGGGACAACGGATCATGGCATTTGGGCAATAACGCTTCCTCCAGTTATCTGGACAATAAACGTCTTTCTCCCATGGAACGCCGGGAAGGCTTCCGCAAATACATTCAAAAGGGGCGCCGCTTCTTGGAAAAAGGCATCAACGCCAATCCTGACAGCTGGTACCTTCAATCCCTGCTGGGCAACATGTACAGCGATACCTACCGGCAGCCGAACTTTGAAAAAGCGGCGGAAGCCTACCGCAAGGCACGGAATTTGGGAGCGCCTCCCCTTACGGCCCGCAAAGAATTTTATGCGCTCGTCCGTGTTCCTTCCAAATCCAGAGAAGCTCTGGAACTGGGCCGGGAGTTATTCAAGGATCCCCGCAACAGGACCCCCAGCCTGGTGAGTAATATTTTTGTTCTGGAAAACAGGCTGAACATACCGGAAAAGGAGCGCATTCCCTTCCGGGAACTGTTTCCTACGGATGAGATCGCCCGTGACCTGATGACCAGCCATCTGGCCAATTCCCTGAAGTATCCGGTAGACGGGCTGAGAGAAGCCCTGGAATCCTTGCCTCCGGCAAAAGGCGAGTAAAGTAAACAGACGCAAATAAGGGTACATGGGAGGGACGGGACCCTATGCCGCAACCATGATTTCCTGCGAGCAAACGCGCTTGGCAAAACTTGCCCAAAGTGCTATGCTCCTTGCTTGCAATACCATGAGTAGAATAGCCCTGATTAGTGACATCCATGCCAATCTGCCCGCTCTGGAAGCAGTAATGAAAGATATAGAACAGCTTCAGTGCAACGCCGTTTACTGCCTGGGAGATGTTGTGGGCTATAACGCTAATCCGTCCGAATGTCTTGAATTCATCCGCAGCCTTCAGATTCCCACCGTGCGCGGCAATCATGATGAGGAAGCCATTAGAGAAAACAATCCGACGGGAATGAACCCTGTGGCGTACAATGCCCTGATGTGGACGCGGCAACAACTTTCCGAAGAACAGAAAAAGTGGCTTCGCCGCGCTCCTTTCCAGCGCATTCTCCCTAATGAAATCGTTCTGGTGCACGCCACACAGGACAAACCCAACTCCTGGGCTTATGTCACGAATGTAGATACGGCCACCCACAGCGTCAATATGCTGCGTGACAATCAATTCCTGTGCTTTAACGGACACACGCACGTTCCCCGCACATTTATCCGCCATGAAGGAAGCATCCATGAATATGAATCCGGGGATATTCAGCTTCTTAAAACTAACAAATATCTGATTAATGTGGGTTCCGTGGGCCAGCCCAGAGACGGCGATCCCCGCGCCGCCTACGGCGTTTTTGACGAAGACAGCATGGTGTACTACCAGCGCCGCGTGGAATACGATGTAGAGGAGGCCCAAAGACGCATTCTGGCTGCCGGCCTTCCGGACATGCTGGCGCGCCGGCTGGGAGAAGGAATGTAATATTCCCCGCCTCTCGAAAGGCCATTCAGGAAGATGAATGGGAATTTACCGTATTTTATTGTTTCCTTTTCATCTTAAGAAGAACAGGGCCATGCTTCATGTTAGCAAAGGCTCACAAATTTGTATTGCTACTTGCCTCACCTTCCACAAACCGGTAGAGTTCAGCGCGACGAATGAAGACCTATATCATCAGACGACTCCTTCTCATGCCCTTGACGCTTCTGGGGGTTACGTTTCTCGTCTTTTGCATAACCCGTTTTGTTCCGGGAGGTCCCATTGAGCAGATGATGCAGCAGCAAAGCATGAGCGCCCTGTCCGGACAGAAAGCCGGCTCCCAGCGCGGCGACAATAACCTGAGTGAAGCGGATATGGAGCGGCTGGAAGAACAGTACAGCCTGCAGGAGCCTATCATCACGGCTTATCTGCAATGGCTGGGCGTCCTGCCCAAAAAGATTTTCATTTCCCGTGAGGAATTCGGGGAAATCGGCGGAGCGGGAGAGGAAGACAAGGAGGATGAATATTCCGGTATTTCCGATACGCATACACGGATCAACCTGAATGAAACAGGAGAACAAGTCGTCGTCGTTCGCCAGGACAAGGATTCCGGCAGCGTGAAAGATGCTTTCTTTTCCGGCACGCCGTCCCGGAAAGCCTCTTCAGAAGGCTGGACCGTGGATATAGAATCCCCCATGGACCGCGCCGAACGCTGGGCGCGCCGCATGAGGCAGACGGATAATACAGAGGCCGTCCGCGACAAGGCCCGGGGCTATGCGTGGCGGGCCGTTATGTACAAGACCAGTTTTGACGGGCTGCTCCAGGGCACTATGGGCAATTCGTTTAAGTACAATGAACCCGTATGGGACATGATCAAGGAACGCATTCCCGTTTCCCTGTACTTCGGCATCCTGAGCGCCATTATTACCTATTCCGTCTGCATTCCCCTTGGGGTAGTAAAGGCCATCCGCCATAAAAGCATGGTGGACAACATCTCTTCCGTCCTGATTTTCCTGGGATACTCCGTGCCTGGATTTGCTTTGGGCGCCGTACTGGTGGTGTATCTGGGCGCTCGGCTGGAATGGTTTCCGCTCTGCGGGCTGACGTCTCCGGACTTTGCGGACATGGGGTTCTGGCAACAGGCCGGAGACCTGCTGCACCATACGGTGCTTCCCCTGATTTGCTATGTAGTCAGCTCCTTTGCCATCACCACCATGATGATGAAAAACAACCTGATGGATAACCTTTCCGCGGACTACATCAGGACGGCCATGGCCAAGGGCGTGAGTTTCAGAGGGGCCGTCATCAAGCATGCCTTCCGCAACTCCTTTATACCCATTGCTTCCACTCTGGGCAGCCTCATCAGTCTGATTGTGGCCGGCTCCATGCTGGTGGAAAAGGTTTTCGATATCCAGGGGTTCGGGATGCTGAGTTACCAGGCTCTGATGGACAAGGATTACGCCCTGATCATGGGTACGTTGCTGCTTACCTCCTTCCTGATGGTGCTGGGCAACCTTCTCTCCGATATCATCGTGGCCGCGGTAGACCCGCGCATCAAATTTGAATAATACACATGGTTAGAAAACTGGCATACCTTTTGGTCATCCTGGCGGTGCTTACTGCCGCGGGAGAGCTGTGCGGGCTGCTCCTGCCCACGTTAAGCTGGCCCTTCACCGTCTCGCGGGAAATGAGCATGCTCAACATCGTCTGTACGGACCAAAACAACAGCGGCCTTCTGACGCCTCAGGGGAAATTCCTGTGGTTCGGCTGGGTTTGCGTGCTGGTCATGGGAGGCCTCGGTTTCTGGCTCATGCTGAAAGGCCCCCGGAGGTTCCATCCAACGCCGATCACCAGGCGCCGCATCCAGCGTTTTAAAAGCATCTCCCGCGGCTATGTATCCCTCATCATTTTGCTTGTATTAACGCTGCTGGCCTGTATGGACCAGTGCCTGGTGGGCAAGCGGGCCCTCCTTGTCGTTCAGGACGGCTCCTGGTACTTTCCGGCCATTATGCGCAAAGTATACAAGGGTTCTACATTTGGACAGACCGGAGATTTTGCGGATGCGGAAGCCAACTACCGCGAACTGAAAAAACAGGCAGGCCAGCCGGGAAAACCCTCCCTTGTCATCATGCCCCTGGTTCCGTACGATCCCACGGGAGATTCCACCAACCCCGGTTCGGAAGCTTTGATGGTGAATGAAGACGGCCTCGTCTGCGAGCCCGGCGGCAAGCCGTATTCCGGTTTGGCCTCCCGCTTGCATAAGGATGAAGAAGCCCTACCCCACATCAGCTACAAATTCCGCAAAGGAAAGAAAGTGGACCGGGCCACCGGATGGCTGGAAGACAGAACGGAGGTGTACAGCGCCACGTATGAAAACAACCAAATTGTGGCGGAACATTACAGCGGCCCCGGCACCAAGGAAGAATTCCTGAAACAGACGGATGAACATAAAATCAGCCGTATCTTCTACCACCCCTCCCCGCCCCTCAAGGGGGGCCACCTGCTTGGCACCAATACCCAGGGGGCGGACATCCTGGCCTATCTGTACGGCGGCCTCCAGGTAAATATGAAAGCCGCCCTATTCTACCTTCCTATCGTATATTTTATCGGTATCACTTTCGGAATGATGATGGGATACTTCGGCGGCATGTTTGACCTCGGCATGCAACGCCTCATAGAAATCTTCTCCCAGGTTCCCTTCCTTTTCATCATCATGATTATTTCAGATATGGTTCCTCTTCACATGAAGGGCATGTTCCTGATCATCAGCCTTCTCATCATGTTCGGGTGGATGTCCATGACCTACCAGCTCAGAACCTCCACCATGAAGGAAAAAGCGCGCGACTACGTAGCGGCGGCCCGCGTGCTTGGGGCTTCCACCAGCCGTATTCTTTTCGTCCATATCCTGCCCAACCTGGTCGCCATTCTGGTCACTCTGGTTCCTTTCAGCGTTTCCGCCCTCATTTTGGCTCTGGCTTCCCTGGATTATCTGGGCTTCGGCCTTCCTGACACATACGCCAGCTGGGGCCGCCTGCTCAATGACGGACTGGCGGATCTTTCCGCCAGCTGGGTGGTCACCTCCGCCTTTTCCGCCCTGGTGATTACCCTCCTGCTCGTCACCTTTATCGGAGAGGCTGTCCGCGAAGCCTTTGACCCTAAAAAATTCACTACTTATAAATAAAAGACTCCTGTTTTGCCATTCCCTATGCTCAAGCTGTCCACCATCTTCCGCTCCATCCTTTCTTCCGTGATGCTGTCTCTTTTGCTGACAGCCGGAGCCGGTTGCAAGGATTCCTCCCAATCCCAGGGGGCAGGCTGGCAGCCAAACGTGCCTTTCGGCACGCTCCCTCCGGGATTTGATTCCTTCCCGGAACGATGGAACAAACAGATCAATGACCGCCTGGCCCGTGAGGAAGCCGCCAAGCAAAAGGAAATACGGGAGCTCCGGGACAAATTTTTCAAGGAGGAAGATTCTAAAGTCAGGGAAAAACTGCAAAGCAAACTCATTGCGGATGAAGCAGCCCTGTCCGTCATTCACCGCAGGCAGACGGAAGGCGACTACATTAAATTCAAAACCCCGGCGGACATTCCCCAAGACCTGAAATGGGAAGATGGACTGGACAATCCGGAGATAGGAGATCCGAATGCCAAAAAAGGAGGCGTGCTGCGCCAGTGGGCCCCCGGCTCCTATCCGGACACATTCCGGCCCAACGGCCCGAACAGCAACAGCGGCTTCCGCGGCCCTCTGTATGATGAAATCATCATCGGCCTCGTTTCCATCCATCCGGTTACGGGAAAAATCATTCCGGGAATCGCTCATAAATGGGCGGAATCCCCAGACAGGCGCACCGTTTACTTTGAACTGGATCCGGATGCCCGCTATACGGACGGAGCCAAGGTAAAGGCCATCGACCTCCTGGTGAACATGTACATCCGCACTTCGGAATACAGTCGGGATGTGTTCTATAACAACTTTTTCTACCAGAACGCTTCCAACATCACCATTTACGACGACAGCCGCTTTTCAATCACGCTCCCCTTCGCCAAACCTCTGCTCCCGTACTACTGCACGCTGTTCATTCCTTCCCCTCCGCACTTTTACTGCGAGTTCGGCCCCAACTACGTGGAACGCTACCAGTGGCGCGTACCGCCTACCACGGGCGCTTACGTTGTCAAGCCGGACGGCATCATCCGCGGCCGCCAGGTAACGCTCCAACGCGTGGCGGACTGGTGGGCCAGGGACAAAAAATTCACGAAATACATGTATAATGTGGATCAAATCGTGTACAACTTCATTGCGGAACCTTCCAAGGCCATCGAACTCTTCCGCATCGGAGAGCTGGACGTTTTGAACATCACCAAACCGGAACTGTGGCACGAACGCATGGAAATACCGGAGGTCCACAACGGCTACATTAACCGCAGCACATTTTACACCATTTACCCCCGTCCTCCTTACGGAGTCTTTCTGAATACCTCCAAGGCCCCCTTCAATAACCTCCATGTTCGCCGGGGGTTCCAGCACGCGCTTAATATCCAGAACATTATTGACATTACCTTCCGCGGGGACTACCAGCGGCTCAATTCCTACAATTCAGGTTTCGGTAAATTCACCAACCCTTATATCAAGGCGCGCCCCTATTCCCCGGAACAGGCCCGCGCTTATTTCGCCAAGGCGGGCTACACCATCCCCTGTCCGGACGGCATCCTCCGCAAGCCGGACGGCACCCGGCTCACCGCAGCCATCACCTTCCCCAATTCATCTCCTTCCCTGGCTTCCACCCTGGGCAAACTGAAGGAAGACGCGCGCAAGTGCGGCCTGGAAATCCAGCTTGACCCTCTGGACTCCACCGTAGCTTTCCGCAAAATCATGGAAAAACGCGCCCAGGCCTCCTTCATGGCCTGGGGATTCACTCCCCCCCATCCGATGAACGAGCAGGGATTCCACTCCCGGTACGCCTATGACGAACGTGGAGGCCTTATTACCTATACCAACAATATCTGCGCTTACGCGGACAAGGAAATGGACAAGCTGCTGGACGCAGAAACAAACGCAGCCACGGAAGACGAACTCCAAAAGGCCACGTGGAAAGTGCAGCAGAAAATTGATGACGAAGCCCTGTGGGTTCCCTGCTGGACCACGGAATTCATCAGGCTGGGCTACTGGCGCTGGGTCAAATGGCCGAACAGCGCGACTACGCAATTCTGCCACCCCGTCGTATTTGATCCCATGGAAAGTTATCTGTATTGGGTGGATAACGATATTAAAAAGGAGACGCTGGACGCCAAGCGGGAAGGAAAAACATTCGAGGAAGTGGATGCCGTGTATGACCAGTACCGCTACATGGACTCCATTGAAAGCCTGGATAACAAGGATGGAGGCGGCAGGCTGCCGTCTGTTCCTGTCATCCCGGAAAACGGCCCCCTTCTGGAACCTTCTGCCACGGAAAAATAACACATGAGCGATCCCCTGTTGGAAATCAAGAACCTGGTCACCGGCTTCGAAACGGAATCCGGCCTGTTGAAAGCGGTGGACGGCGTCAGCTTTACCGTCCCCAAAGGCACCTGCGTAGGCATCGTGGGGGAATCAGGCTGCGGAAAAAGCGTTACGGCCATGTCCATCGTCCGGCTGCTGCCCCAGCCCATGGGAAAAATTCTGGGCGGGCAAATCCTGTTCAAGGGCCGCGACCTGGTCCAGGCAAAGGAGACGGACATACACGGCATCCGCGGCCGCCATATCGGCGTCATTTTCCAGGAACCAATGACGGCTCTCAATCCCGTGCACAGCATCGGCAGGCAAATTGGGGAATCCCTGATGCTCCACCGGGGAATGAACACCAGGGAAGCCCGGGATGCAGCCATCCAGCTCCTGCAGCGCGTCCGCATCCCCGCTCCGGAACAGCGTGTGGACGAATTTCCTCATCAGCTCTCCGGCGGCATGCGCCAGCGCGTCGTCATAGCCATTGCCCTGGCCTGCCATCCGGAACTCATCATTGCGGATGAACCGACCACGGCCCTGGATGTCACCGTTCAGGCTCAAATCCTCTCCCTGCTCAAGGATCTTCAGGCGGAAATGGGGTCATCCTCCATCCTCATTACACATGACCTGGGCGTCATCGCACAAAGCTGTGACTCCGTAGTCGTCATGTACGCTGGCCGCGTGGTGGAAAAGGCCCCTGTCCGGGAACTTTTTGCCAACCCTCGCCATGCTTACACCAAGGGACTGCTGGCCTCCATCCCTCAGCTAAGTTCCGTGCGGAAAACCAAACTGCCCACCATTCCCGGCCAGGTGGCCTCCATTGCGGATTTCGTTCCCGGATGCCGCTTCTGCCAAAGGCAGGGCGTGCCCGCGGAAGAACTTACGGAACGCCCTCCCCTCGTGGAAATATCCCCGGACCACTTCGTGGAAGCCTGCCCCCGCTGCACCAACCTTTAACTTCTTTTTTCTCCCAGCCATGCCGGAACCACTCTTGCAAGTAGACAATTTGAAGATGTATTTTCCCGTCCGCTCCGGAATCTTCCTGCGGCAAGCGGGATGGGTCAAGGCTGTGGACGACGTTTCCTTCCACATTTACCCAGGAGAAACACTGGGCCTGGTGGGGGAATCCGGCTGCGGAAAATCCACCATCGGCAAAAGCATTGTCCGCCTGTTGAAACCCACCGGGGGCTCCATCCGGTTCAACGGCAGCAATATCGCCAGACTTTCCCAGCGCAAAATGAGGCCTCTGCGCCCGCACATCCAGATGGTTTTCCAAGATCCTGCGGAATCCCTCAATCAGCGGCAGTCCATCGGTCAAATCGTAGCGGAACCCTTCGTCATCCACCGCATGGGCACCCCCGCCGCGCGCCGGGAATGGGTGCGCGGCCTACTGGACCGCGTAGGATTGCCGGACAGCGCTATTGACCGCTTCCCCTTTGAATTCTCAGGCGGGCAACGCCAGCGCATCGGCATCGCCCGCGCCCTAACATTGAATCCCAGCCTCATTATTCTGGACGAACCTGTCTCCGCCCTTGACGTATCCGTCCAATCCCAGGTGCTCAACCTGCTGCTGGAGCTTCAGGAGGAACGCAAGCTCTCTTACCTGTTCATTGCCCATGATCTGGCGGTCGTCAAACACATCTCCGACCGCGTGGCAGTCATGTATCTGGGTAAAATCGTGGAAATGTCAGATGCGGAAACCATCTACCAAGCCCCCAAACACGCTTACACCAAGGCTCTTCTGGACGCAATCCCGGAACCGGCCCCTGCCAGGGCCAACAAACACCAGCCCCTGCCGGGAGACGTTCCCTCCCCCATCAATCCTCCGCTCGGTTCTGCTTTCGGCCACCGCATCCAGCACCCCTCCTATCCGGAGACGGTGGGCGCGGACCTTACCCCTGTGGAAATAGAACCGGGCCACTGGGTAGCCCCGGATCCCTGCGCTCTGGAGCCGGAAGACTGGAATAAGATCCGCCAGCGGTAAAAGTACGGTAAAACATTCATCCGTGCCCGCCGGGGCACAAGATATCCGCAAACAAACCCCCTGATTTTCTCCGGGTGGCGGGCAACAGCACCCAATCGCCTGGCATCCGCACCGTTTCAGCTGACAGCCGGCATCCTCCTACACGTAAATCCGGGGCACGCGGGCGCTGATGCTGGTCAGTACGTTGCTGGGAATGGTATTGGCGCGGCGCGTCAACTCCTCCCAGCTTACATTTGGCCCCATGATTTCCACCAGGTCTCCGGTCTCCACATGGTCCATATAGGTAACATCCACCATGATCTGGTCCATCGTCACACGGCCCAAAACAGGACAGTACTGGCCATTGATATACACCCTCGCTCCCTGGTTGGACAGGTATTGAAGATAGCCGTCCGCATAGCCGATGCCGATAGTGGCCACCTTCGTGCTCCCCTTCGTTATATAACAGTGGTTGTAGGAAACGCCGTGATTTCCCGGCAGCGTGCGTATCAGAGTAATGCGGCTGTACAGGGTCATGGTAGGCCGTAGCTCCTTATTATAGGGAGACGGCATGGGGGAATACCCGTACAGGATTCTGCCCAGCCTCACCATGTTGGCGCAGGGAACCTTGTAATTAAACACAGCGGCGCTGCTGCACAGGTGCCGGAACCTGTACCGGTGGCCTTGGGAAAGTTCGTTTACGGCCTCCGTAAAGCCGCTGATCTGCCCGTGGGTGAAGGAAATATCGTCGGAAGCTGCGGATAAATGGGAAAACACGCCCTCCAAATCCAGATAACTGAACTGTTTGAGTTTGTCCGTCAGGCCGTGCAATTCGCTCGGTAAAAAACCGCTGCGCCCCATGCCGGTATCCACGCCCAAATGGACATGGACGGTTTTGCCGTAAAGGACGCCCAAGGAATTAAAATGCTCCGCCTCTTCCAGGCTGGAAAGAGCGGCGCGCCATCCGTTCTGCACAATTTCTTCCCGCTCCCCCGCAAAACAGGGGCCGAGAATAAACGGGCATGTTGTTGCCCCGGCATCCCTCACCCGGCAGGCCTCCGCCACCGTGGCAACGCCAAAAAAAGCGCAATCTTCGCCATCCAGGGCCTTCACCACCCCTTCCAGACCGTGCCCATAAGCCTCCGCCTTCACAATAGCCATCAGACGGTGATCCGGCATGACGCGACGGACGACATTCAAATTGTGTCTCAGCGCATTGGTATCAATCTGGGCCCATGCTCTGGGAGGGCTTGTGCAACTCATGCCCGGAGTGTAGGAAGACGGTTGATGCTGTACAAGCCGGAATTAAGCCACCTTTCCACTTTTCCAAACGTTCCTCGAAGAAGACAGCACGCCGGTCACTCCTCCGGGAACTTGTTGACGGCGGAAAAGCGAAATCCTTTTTCACCCGATTTCAAAAAACTCCTTGCCAATCCCCGGCACGAACGATATATTCCCTCCGCACTGCAAATGCGCGGTTAGCTCAGTGGTAGAGCACATGCTTCACACGCATGGGGTCACTGGTTCGAAACCAGTACCGCGTACCATTTTCCTAAACACCCCGGAATTCAATATTCCGGGGTGTTTTTACATTCAGAACCGTTATCTTCCCCCCTTTTTTTTGGGTAATCCTGCATGCTCCTGACTATATGCTCTGCGCCATGGGCATTGACTTGGTTTCCTTTTCTCCGTATGCTCCGCCCGCATGTCTGCGTTGCTGATCACGTCTTTCATCTGGGCGTTGTCATTCGGACTTCTGGGAAACTGCCTGTCCGGCCTCCCTGCCAGCTTTGTCGCGATGGCGCGCATGGCTGGCTCGCTTGCCGTTTTCCTCCCCTTCGTCCGGAGGGTTCCTTTCAGTCATGCCTTGGGGATGATGGGCATAGGCGCCGTCCAATTCGGAGGAATGTATCTTTGTTATATCGCGGCCTTTCACTATCTGCCTTCCCACCAGGTTGCCCTTTTTACAGCCACCACGCCGATTTATGTGGTTCTGATTAACGGTCTGATGAAAAAACAGCTTCCGCCGCTCCATCTGGCGGCGGCTATTCTTGCGGCCATGGGAGGAGCGGGCATTCTTTGGAAAGGATATTCCGCCGGTAACGGGGTGTTTACAGGAATTGTTCTTGTCCAGCTTTCCAATCTCTGCTTCGCGGCAGGTCAAATAGCCTACATTTCCTTGAAAAATTCCCGGTTCGGGAGAAGTGAAGCTTCCTGCTTCGCCTATGCCTATGCAGGCGCTCTGCTGGTCACGTTACCCTCCGGCCTGCCGTCAGGGCTGGCCTGCTGGCAGGGGATTTCTGCCGTGCAATGGTGGCTGCTGGCCTATTTGGGGATCATCGCTTCAGGAGTCTGTTTTTTCCTCTGGAATTACGGCGCCCGGCGGGTAACTCCCGTGAAGCTGGCGGTTATGAACAATCTTAAAATTCCCCTGGCGGCCCTGACTTCCCTGCTTCTGTTCAGGGAGCATCCCAACATGTTCCTGCTGTTCATCGGCTGCCTGCTTATCCTGTCCTCTTTCCTGATCGCCCCCATCCCCTTCAAAAAAACTGCGCAGGAATAAATTCCAGACGCCCATATTCCGGACTGCATGCCCGATTCAGCCCAGCTCCGGGAAAAGCATAACACATCACATCCGTTCCATTTTAACGGGAAATTCAAGGAGCAGTTCTTTTCAGGCAGTGCTTTTCCCCTTCATATTCAAACGCGGCTCCCATTTTCCTCCATTTTTGTGCTGCTTGCCGCCGCCCGGTGGCCGGAGAACGCGACATGTTACGCCAGATTCACCAAAAAACCTGCGCGCCCGGCACACGCCGCCCACGCTCCTGATTGCGGACGCGCGCATTGACACGGGCGGCAAGGCGCTCCTGCAATTGGAGCGGGACTGACGCTGACCTATTGAATGCCCTCTCTATTTTCTTCTGTTCCAGCCGGGCCTTCCCCTGTAGCATTTCTTTACCATGTCAGGGATGATGAATTGGCAGCAGCTTTTGTCGGACGCACGCTGGGGATCCAGGCACCGGAGCACGGCGTCTCCGCAGAAAAACCGCAGCAATTATGACCGGGATTACGGCCGCATTCTGTTTTCCAGCGCGTTCCGCCGCCTTCAGGACAAGACACAGGTTTTTCCCTTGGGCCGCAATGATTACGTCCGCACCCGCCTGACCCACAGCCTGGAAGTAGCCCACATCGGTTCCTCCCTCGGCATGCTGGCGGGGGAGTGGCTGGCCCAAAAGGGTTCCCTGCCCGCACCTATCATGCCTTCCGATGTTGCCACCATTGTTTCTACCGCCTGCCTGGCCCATGACATCGGCAATCCGCCCTTCGGCCATTCCGGAGAAGACGCCATTGAAACCGCCCTGAAACGGCACGGCCTGGAGCTGCCTTTTGAAGGTAATGCCCAGGGATTCCGCATCCTGACACGTACAGGGGATCCGATGGAGGGCAGCGGCCTGAAACTGACGGCAGCCGTTTTGGGCGCCTTTATGAAATATCCCTGTACGCAATCCTATTCCGCCGCCGTCAAGAAAGGCAGCATAGTTGCGGCCAACAAACTTGAATGCAAAAAATTCGGCATCGGGGAACAGGAAAGGGAAGCTGCTTCTTTCATGGCTGGCCATCTGGGTCTGATCCCGCGTTCCACACCTGATGCAGCCCATCTTTGCTGGAGCCGCCATCCTTTGGCGTATTTAATGGAGGCTGCGGATGATATCTGTTACCGCATCGCGGATATTGAGGACGGGTACTTTTCCGGCCTTCTGGATTTTGCTCCCACCAGGGATTTATTCAGTCCTTTCCTGACGGAATCCCAGCTCCGTTATGTCCGGGAGCTGGAAGAAAAGAAGGAAAAAGATTCCTGCATCCATTACATGCGCGCGATCGCCATCGGAAAAAGCATTCAATCCGCTGTGGACAGTTTTGTGAACCACGAGGAAGATCTGCTGCAAGGAAGGATGGAACAATCCCTGATAGACAGCTCGGAATTGTCCGCCCCGCTGAACGGCCTGTACCAGTACGCCATCAAGAATGTGTACCGCGCCAGGGAGGTTATTGAGGTGGAAGCCATGGGGTACAAGGTTCTGGGCGAATTGATCGACTTCTTTATGGAATGGGTGAACCATCCGTCCTCCGGACAATCCCAAAAAATCGCCATCATGCTTCAGGGCACCGACGTGCCCCAAAATAACGGAGGGGAGGCTGCACGCCTGGCGCACATGCTTGATTATATTTCCGGCATGACGGATTCCTTTGCCCTGGAGACTTACCGGAAGTTGACCGGAATTCTGTAGCTCCTTCCGGCAAGCCGGCTTGTGGACGGATTGCAGAATTCCCCACCCTTTCACTGAATAAAAAAGCTGCCCCATGCGGGGCAGCTGCCGTTAATTTCATGAATCCGGATTTCCCCGCTATTTCATGAAGCCGTTAAAAGCAGAAATTGGTTTCTATGTTTTTCAAGCGTTCCCTGACGGCTTCCGGCACGGCGGCTTTTTCCTCCTGCGTATTGTAGGGACCGGAATACAGAACCTTCCCCGCGGAGTCCGTCACATGAACTGTGGTTCCCGTCCGGGAATTGGAAGAAACCACGATAGTCCCGTTGGCATCCGACATCCGGACGGAAGACGTGCTCTGGCCTCCTCCGGAGACCTTGCCCATGGGAGGCATAGGCATTTGGTGAAGGCCCTGCAAGCTCCGAAGCATCTGCGCCGCGCCGGGAGTCAGGTTCATCCGGCCGATGATGTCGTCCATCCGGGAATCATCCATGGCGGAATCTTCCAAAAACTCATCCATCATCTGCTGAATATCCAGAATACGCTGAGAAAGATGAGGCCGTGCAGACATTCCGGAAAAAGGCGCCGCCTGACGCCGAACGGAGGGAACTGCTTGCGGCTGCGTGCGGGGATCCCCCTGAGCCGCCAATATTTCTTCAGCGGAAAGCGTTCCCCCATCCAGGGTAATTTCAGCAGTCTCCCGCTTTCCTTTCCGGTAGAATACCGCCGTAATCCTGTCTCCGGGAGCCTTTTCAGACAGGGCTTCCGTCACGGATTGCGGACCGGACAGGGAAACATCCCCCAGCTTGACGATGACGTCATTTTCCAGAAGCCCGGCCCTGGCCGCGGGGCTGTCCGGCATCACTTTGGTCACCAGCACTCCGGGGAATCCGCTCAGTTCCAGCTGGGCAACAAGCGCTTGAGGCACCGTGCCCGGAACAATTCCCAGTCTGGCCGGTTTGGAAGAGGGGAGAGGCCTGACCTGATGCGTGTATGGCGTCAGAGGAGGCGGCTGAAGGTTATCCGTACTTCCTGCGGGCCGGTCAATGGAATATCCGGAGCCCGAACCTGCCAGCAATCCCAATGTCAGAAAGATACAGGGTTTCATATCCATGTGGGATAATATACAACATCTGTCCATACAATGTTCAAAATTCGTACATTTTTTCTTCCTTCCCACGCCGCAGAATATCGGAGAATACCATATCTCCAAAATAAAAGATTCTCCCCTTGGGATAAAACCGCTGATTTTCCGGCTTCTTATCACCATGACGCCAGCCGGGCTTTTTTCCTCCCTACCAAGAAAAACTGGAAGGCCGCAACAGATCGCCCATTCCGGCGAGATGCATGCACCGCACTTTCTCAGTATTCCTTTTCAGGAAGAATCCTGCGGATAACGGCAGGAGCAATCACAGGTACGCGCTCATCCCCTCCCTGCAGTTCAAAAATAGTGGGCGTCCGGAGCAACTCCCGCTTTTCACCGGGAATTACAGGCATTTCAGCCTTTTCCGTGGAGGCTTCCCCGGCATTTCCGGCAGCCACCGTTCCGCCGGAAGGCACCAGTGCATGTTGAACCAGCATGACAGCCCCCACAGCGGCAGCCGCAGAAATGCCGGAAATACAGGCAAAACGCCGCCAGAGGGAGATGTTCAACGCTTTTTCCCGTTTCTCATCACTGGCGCAATTCATGGCTTGCGCCATTTTACAGACGGAAAATTCCAGCATGGAAGAAGCGGAAAGCCTTTTCAGCCGGGTTTCCATCTCATGTTCGGATTCCGCGCACATCAGGGCACAGCATTGCTCCCTGAACAGGACTCTTGCCGGAGAGGGCTGAAGACGTTTCAAGAGGGATTCCATCTCATGAATTTCATCATCGGAGATTTCATCGCGGCGGAATCGGTTGTTCAAAGGGAAGATTTCCTCACACTTTCCGGCCAGCCGGGAAATCAGTTCATCAGATACGGGAAGGGGCTGCAGGGCGGCAGTACCGCCGCCTTCCTCTCCTGCGGCAGATGATGTTGTCTCATATTTCATAAGGGCGGAACGGCGTTAGAATTGATTCTTTTTATTTCTTAAAGCCCTGCGGAGCAGGTCAATCCCGTAACGGTACCGGCTCGCCGCCGTATTCTGCGAGATTTCCAGCGTTTCCGCAATTTGCTGAAAAGTTTGCTCCCCCCATATTTTCAGGACAATGACTTCAGAGAACTTGGGAGGGAGCTTCCTGAGCTGCGTTTCCATGAATTGTTTGAGTTCCTCATCCGCCGCAGCGCTGGAAAACCAGGGGTCCGCATAAACATCCTCATCCTGTTCAGCGGCGCAGGCCTCATCTTCCCTTTTCTGGCGGCGGTCGGATTTGCGGCCATAATCCACCGCCAGACGCCGGATGGAGGCAAAGACATAGGAGAGCCACGCCTCCTGCCCTCCCACAAATTCCCCGGAGGCCTCCTTGCGCGCCAGGCGTATCAGGGCATCCTGAAGTATGTCCTCCGCATCTTCCGGTGAGCGGGACTGCTGGCGGGCAAACAACAGCAACTGGGCAGCATGTTCCCGTAGCCACTCATCCCAACTCAGCAAATGGCTGCTTTCTCCCTCAATCACCTCCTCTTTTCTGACATAGGCCGGCGTATTCATTTCTGCATATTCGTTCCCTTCATCAACCATAGCGCAACAGCCCCATTTTTTTGTTTAAAATAAAAAATGGAAAGGCATGGCGGCCTCCCGCGGAAGGCCGCCATGCCTTTCAGGACACAACTTCTACTTCTCCTGATTGACAAATTTCCGCATGTTTTCAATCCATGGTTCCAGCTTTTTGGCCGCCTGTGATTCCGGATCGGCATCCCGGGCAATTTTCAAGTATTCCAGAACCTTGGGGAAATTACGTTCCTGGGCATACCCATCGCTGATATATTTGGCGATTTCCAGACGAATCGGAGGGAGCATGTCTTTATTTTCCAGCATATTCAATGCTTCCTTACGGGCGGCGAGCATATCTGCCGCAGAGAATTTTCCCGAATATTTCCGGCAGAATTGCTCCCACATAAGCCGTTGCTTCTCCATGGTTGCAGCCTTTTCAGACTTCCCCGCGAATCCGTATTTATCTTCCGGGTCCAAGACGGAAATTTCTGCAATCAACTCCTTCTGAAAAGGCTGCAAATCTTCCGGAAGCACGTTCAGGGCCTTAACAAGCTGCTCCAGTTTTTCCTTTCCTTTCAGCGGCAGGGCCGCCGCCACAGCCTCTTTCAACTTCTTCCTCGTTTCTCCGGCAGCCTCCAGTTTCTTCAGATATTCCTCCGGCGTCCTGGTCGCACTCATTATTTTAGCATAAGGAGCGCCATTCCCTTCCATCAGCAAAACAGTCGGGAATGAGGAAACGCCGTAACGGCGCATCAGATCTTCATGGAATTTAAGCTGTTCCGGAGGCATTTTCCCGGCGGTCTTGGGAAAATCCAGCTCCAGCAGCACGAATTGATGATCCGCCGCATATTTGGCGAACGCATCCGTGTCAAAAATATTCTTGCGCAGATAAATACATCCGGGGCACCAGTCGGAACCGGTAAAGTCAACCAGTACCGGCTGTCCGCTCTTTCCGGCTTTCTCCAGCGCCCTATTCCAATCAGTCTCCCAGGAGGAAGACGCGGAACAAATCAAAGCGGAGGCCAAGGAAAGAACGCCAATTGCAGAAAAAAATGAACTTCTCATGTTAACCGCACTATAGCATTATCCCTGCGCGTGTCATTCTTTTTTTAAGAAGAACCGGCTTCATCAGAAACTCCTGAACAAAGACGCCTACTGCTGTGAGCGACGGCGGACATCCTGGCTCAGGCGCATAGCGCAAAAATCCGGACCGCACATGGAACAGAAATGGGCTTTTTTGGCGTTGGCATGAGGAAGCGTCAGGTCATGGAAGGAACGCGCCTTTTGCGGATCCAGAGAAAGATTGAACTGATCCTCCCAGCGGAATTCAAACCTGGCCTGGGCCAAAGCGTTGTCCCTCCATTGCGCGGATGGATGCCCCTTCGCCAGGTCTGCGGCGTGGGCCGCCAGTTTGTAGGTGACCACGCCTTCCCTCACGTCTTCCCTGTCCGGAAGCCCCAGATGCTCTTTTCTGGTTACATAGCAAAGCATGGCGCAGCCAAGCTGGCCGATGATCGCCCCTCCGATAGCTCCGGTAATATGGTCGTAACCGGGGGCGATGTCCGTTACCAGCGGCCCCAGCGTGTAAAAGGGCGCTTCCATGCACCATTCCAGCTGCTTGCTCATGTTCTCTCCAATAAGGTGCATGGGAACGTGGCCGGGGCCTTCATTCATGACCTGCACGCCCGCTTTCCATGCGCGCATGGTCAAATCCCCCTGCACTTCCAGCTCCGCCAGCTGGGCGAAGTCGTTGGCGTCCGCCACGGAACCGGGCCGCAGGCCGTCCCCGATGGAGACGGCAATATCGTAAGCCGCCAGAATGGAACAAATTTCATCCCAATGGGAATAAAGGAAATTTTCCTGTTCGTGGATCATGCTCCACTGCGCCATGATGGAACCGCCGCGGGAAACGATGCCCGTCATGCGCCGCGCCGTATGGTTCACAAACCTGAGCAGAAGGGCGGCGTGCACCGTCACATAGTCCACGCCCTGGCGGGCCTGTTCAAGCAGGGTATCGCGGAAAACCTCCCAACTCAGGTCAGCCACCTTTCCTCCCACCTTTTCCAGAGCCTGGTAAATGGGAACAGTCCCGATGGGGACAGGGGAGTTTCTTAAAATCCATTCCCTCGTCGCGTGGATGTTTTTCCCGGTGGACAGGTCCATGACGGTATCCGCCCCCCAGTGAATGGCCCAGCGCAGCTTTTCCACCTCCTCCTCAATGCTGGACCCCAGCGCGGAGTTGCCTATGTTGGCGTTGATTTTTACCAGGAAATTGCGGCCGATGGCCATCGGTTCACATTCCGGATGATTGATGTTGGCGGGAATCAGCGCACGGCCGGAGGCAATTTCATCCCTGACGAATTCAGGCGTAAAATAAGCAGGCATGCGGCAGCCCTTCCGGCGTTCCGGGGCATGCTGGTGATCCAGCCGGTCGCGGGCCACCATGCTGGACGGCCCAAATCCTTCCTGCGCCTCCAATTCGGACGGCCGCGGCATCATGGTAAGCGTTTCCAGGGCTTCCGCAACCTCGTCCGGGCGGCTTTTAGCGTTCGGATAGCGGTCGTATATCGCCTTGAAAACCTGTTCCCTGCCCAAATTTTCCCGGATGGCGACAAATTCCATTTCCGGCGTAATGACGCCCCGCCGGGCGTAATAACGCTGTGTCACAGGCGTTTCCTCCGCGGCACGCAGGGAGCGCTCCTGCCCCTCATCCTCTTTCACATCCCCGCGGGCCCGTATCCAGGCGGCACGCAGGGGGGGAAGCCCGTTCTCTGCAGTCCCTTCATACGCAGCGTCCCCCCAGGGGCCGGAGCAATCGTACACGCGCACCGGGTCATTAGGATGAGAGGAGCCGTCGGGCAGCAAGGTATCGCTCAAAAGGATTTCCCTCATGGGAACCCGGACATCCGGGTACAGACGGCCCGGAACATAAATGCGGCGGGAACCGGGATAGGACAAATTGGAGGTATCGTTCATGGGATGAGTGCTGTTCTGTTCCGGCAGGGGAACAGCGGAAACGAAACCTCCCCGAAAAACGGGACAAGCCCGTTCCATCGAACTCCCTGCGGCGGAATTATTCGCATCAGGTTTGAAGGGTTCTGCGGAAACAGCATGCCGTTCCCGCAATCTCAGCCTTTATTTGGGCACCCCTGCCGAACTGGAAAAAGAATAACATGGACTTTCTCTCCATCCAAGCGTTTTCCAGCCCGGCGTGGTGAAACCGGAGAGCCAAAAAGACAGACTCCGTTCCCTCCCGGCAATCAACACGGGGAAGTTTCTCTACCCTCCAGGCAGATTCACGCGTTTTTCATCCTCCATTTCAGCAGAAAAACGGAGTTGGCGATCACGACGACGGATCCCGCATTGTGAACCAGCGCGCCAGCCACGGGACTCAGTATGCCGCCCGCAGCCAGGATGATGGCGATGAAGTTCAGAGCCATGGAGAATGTCAGATTGCATTTGATTGTCCCCATCATGCGCCTTGACAGACGGAGCAGATGGGGCAGTTCCCGGATATCGTCATTGACCAGGACAATATCTGCGGCATCCACGGCAATGTCACTTCCTATACCGCCCATGGCAATTCCCGCATGAGAGGTTTTCAAAGCGAGGGCATCATTGATTCCGTCCCCAACCATGCACACACGGTTCCGCTCCTTCTGGCACGCGTTAATCCAGTTGAATTTGTCCTCCGGCAGGCATTCCGCGCAAACCAGGTCAATCCCCAGTTGTCCGGCGACATGCGCGGCGGCATTTCCATGGTCCCCGGTCAGCAATACGGGAACCACTCCGGCATCCCGTACTTCCCGGATGGTGGTTATGGCATTCTCCCGCAAGGTATCCGACAGGGCGATCAACCCTGCGGCCTGCCGATCCATTCCTATGAAAATTACGGAGCACCCCTCCTCTTGGTACCGTTCTGCCGCACGTCTGGCCTCATCGGACAGCTCCACCCCGTTTTCCCTGAACAATTCCAGGTTGCCGGCCAGAAGTTCCTTTCCCTGTGCAACAACCCGTACTCCCCTGCCGGGAATCATGCGGAATTGCTCCGGTTGGGGAAGTTCCTGCATTGAATCTTTCCGGTAACAGCGGACAATCGCCTTGCCCAGAGGATGTTCAGAACGCAGTTCCGCACAGGCGGCATATCTGTAAATTTCCTGTTCCGGGAGCTCCGGCAGGAAACTGCGCACGGCCGCCACGCGCGGAGCACCGCAGGTAAGCGTGCCCGTCTTGTCGAAAGTGAGGTGGGACACGCAGGACAGGCGTTCCAGGGCATCCCCTTCCCGCACCAGAAAACCATGCCTGGTGGCGTTCCCGATGGCGGCCATGATTGCTGTGGGAGTTGCCAGCACAAGCGCGCAGGGACAGAATACCACCAAAATGGTAACGGCGCGGATCAATTCGCCCGTGGCCATCCAGGCCCCCCCTGCGGAAACCAGGGCAATGGCAACGATCCAGGTGGCCCAGCGGTCCGCCAGCCTCACGATTTTAGCCTTCCCTGCATCCGCGGATTGGACGAGGCGGACCATGCGCTGGATGGAACTGTCCTTCCCGGTCCTGGCCGCCTTCATGTCAAAGGTTCCGAACTGGTTGACCGTCCCGCTGGAAACCTCATCCCCGGTTTCCTTGTCTATCGGAAGAGGTTCCCCCGTCATTACGGACTGGTTGACGGAAGTGTGCCCGGAAAGAATAATGCCGTCCGCCGGAATCGTCTCTCCGGGCAATACGCGGAGGACATCCCCGATGCAAACCTCTTCCGCCGGAATAACCTCCTCCCTGGCTCCTTCTACTTTTCGGGCGGTCGCCGGAGTCAAACGAACCAGTCTTTCAATACCCTTCCGGGCCCGGGCTACGGTCAGCTCCTCAAGAAGTTCCCCAAGCTGCATGATGAATGCAATTTCCGCCGCAGCGAAGTCTTCCCCAATGATGACGGAGGCAACCAGAGCGACGGAAACAAGAACATCCGCCTTAATATCCCAGGCCGTAGCCAGGCCAAGGACGGCTTCCAGCACAATGGGAACGCCGCACAGCACAATGGCTATCCATGAAACTTCAAAGGGCAAAGGTTCCAAGCCAAGCATGCTCATCAACAGAGCTAATCCGGAAACGGACAACAGTGCGACTTTCCGCCTTGTCCCTCCCCATTCCAGCAATTTTTCCAATCGGTCCAGCATATGATGATTTTTGTTTTCATACCCATACGGGTACGGGCATTTATATACCTATAGGGGTATAGGTTTTTCAAGAAAAAAATGAGAGACTCCCGAACTTGCCGGAAAAAGGCATTAACCCCTTGTCCCATTCAAATCATGTTGGCAAACCGCTCAACCGCCTTGGTGAAGCGCGCGATCGTCTCTTCCGGGTCTCCGTGTTCCAGTCCGTCCCGGACACAATGGCTGATGTGCCCCTCCAGTACGACCTGCCCCACCTTATGCAAGGCGGACTTGGCGGCATTGAGCTGTGCAAGAACATCTTCACAGGGAACGTCTTCGTCAATCATCCTGTCGATTGCCTGCACCTGTCCGATAATCTTCTTGAGGCGGCGATGCAAATTTTCGGAATTCATGCATTGTTTCATGGCGGCGTTTCCTGATGCTGCTGAGGGGTACTCGTATTATCAAGTTATCAGGCAGACAGGAAATGCTGTCAAGAACAGAGTCCTCCCCCGGCAGGCGGCTCCATACATCTTCCAACGGAAACACCGGACGGCTTTTCATTATTTTCCTCTCTTTCCCTTTTGCCGGGGAACTTTCTCCATTCCTTGCTTTTCTTTCCGCGCGGAGTGTGGTTGGGAGCCCGTCAAGCGGAACCGGCCCTGATGTCGGAAGTCTGGAATATCCAAGAGAAACCAAATCCTTCCTCACAAAATCCAACCCTACCCCGGCTCCCCCCGGACGCATTTCCTTTCCTCTACAAAAAGAGCACATAAATTGGGAGTTAAGTCCTTCCGGTCATGAAAATCGTTTTCAATTACTCCGGCTCCCGCAATGATATTCCGCTGTCCGTCCACAATAACGTACCATTGAGTAATCCCTGTTTTCCGCTCCATGCATTCCTCCAAGCTTTCTTCATAAACTTCTGAGGGAATGCCCCATTTGGAACTGAACCAGGAAGAGGCCGCGAAAAGATATTCGGAATGATTCCTTAAACAAATTAATTCGCCGATGTTCCTTTCTTCCCTCCTTCCCTACCCTGACAACCCCTTCCGGCCCCTGTCAAATTGGCGGACAGGGAGGGAATCCATCGTGCACCGGGTTTTCTTATGCAAAGACGCGAATATTTCCCGGGCTTCGGAAAGAGTAAAACATTTTACTCCCATCCCCTGCGGAAAGAAAAGAAAGCCCCGTTTTCATCTAGTCAGCCGTGTAAAAATGGGATAGACCTTTTTCTGGAATGCGCCCTGCCGGCTGCAACCTTTCACCGGACACGGGGTTTATAAAAGGGAATTTCATGGATGAAGCACAAGACATGCCGCCTGCGGAACCAGACGAAGATGCCAAGCTGATGCTGAGGGTCAGGAATGGCGACGCTTCCGCCATGGAAATGCTGGTCCGCAAACACCAGAATTCCGTATATGCGACGGTGGCCCGTATGCTGAACAACGGTCCGGAGACAGAGGATATCGCCCAGCAGGTATTCATCCGCATCTGGAAGGGAGCCGGGAATTATGAACCTTCCGCACGGTTTACCACCTGGATGTTCACCATCCTGCGCAATCTGGTGTTCAATGAAGTGCGCCGCCAGAAGCGCAAGCCCACCACCTCCGCAGACGCCATGGAGGAGGAAGGAGGCATGGCCGTGTTTCTGGAACCTTCCCAGGCCCCGGACGAAGCACTGGAACATACGGAACTCCAGCACGCCGTGGACGCGGCAATCGCCGCTCTGCCGGAAAAGGCGCGGCTGGCTGTTCAACTGCGCCGTTTCGAAAACATGCCCTATGAGGAAATAGCACGGGCGCTGGATATGACGGTTCCCGCTACCAAAAGCCTGCTGTTCCGCGCCAGAAACATGCTGAAGGAGTCTCTTGCTTCCTTTTTATCCTGACAATGTCTTCTCTCAAAACAAGTTAGGAACAAACCGCCGGCTTTCCTGCCAAAGGGTGGGGAGCCGGTTCCTGGTACAGTTTCCAGTCTTTAGCGGCAAATAACCCGTAGTGCAGCGGCCAAGTCCTTTCACAAAAATACCCGGAAACAAAAAACGGGCCGTTCTCCAGAGGGAACGGCCCATTCAACACGTTACCGGGAAACGGAATCAGCGCGCATTTTTTGAGTTAAGAACATCCTTGTAGGGAATTTTCAGGAAATTCAGCGCCCCCTGGGATTCGTACAGCACGCCTACATGATTCTTATCTACCGGCGCCAGGCAGGAATACCCCCAGCCTTTGCGGGCATCGTAAAGGAGCCACTTGTCTTCCGGCCATGATCCGGCATCATTCGTAGAAGCTTTCAGCGTCATGTGGGAACGTCCGGATGTGGTATTGGGATTGGAGAACAGAACCACTCTGCCCGCCCCCGGCACGCCGTCCACGGCAAGCAGGCTGCCCTGACAGACCGGCTCCTTCATCTGGGAAGTGCGGTTGGTGGGGTGTTTTTCCCAGGTCTGGCCCAGGTCCTTCGTAACGCCCACTACGCGGGAACCGCCCCAGTTGCACCGGGCGTTGATCATGATGGAACCGTCTTCCAGCTCAATCACCTGGGCTTCCGTCGTCTGCTGGTTGACGCCCGTGCCGCAGTGCCAGGTTTTTCCCCGGTCTTTGGAATAAACAATGGTGGACCACGGCACCCCCTTGCCGTCCCAATACTGGGCGGCGAAAACCAGCGTGCCGTCTTTCATGCAAATGCCGTTGCCGGGGCCATTGAACAAAATGCGCCAATCCTTGTTCTTGGTCTGTTCCGTGATATTAATCGGCTTGGACCAGGTCAGGCCATCGTCATCGCTGTAGGCCAGCACCAGCTGTCCGCAGGCCTCCGGGGAATTGTCTCCGGACTTGCTGCCCCAGATGGAATGCCTGTGGCTCCATATGGCGGCCACCCAGATGCGCCCCGTCTTTTCATCCACCAGAATGGCCGGATCCCCTACGCCTTTGGTAGCCCCCAGAGAAGGTGCAATCCTGGAATCATCAATGGCGATCTTGACGTCAGACCAGGTACGGCCTCCGTCCGCGGAACGGCTTACGCCCACGTCAATGTTGGCAGGCAGGTCTCCGGCATGATTGTACCGGATGTCGTACACGGCCAGCAGAGTTCCCTTCTTGGAACGGGCCAGCCCGGGAATACGGTAAAATTTGGAGTTGAAATCCCCATGCCTGACTACGGCCGCGCCGATGCGCTGCGCTACGGGAGCCGCATTGGCAACCTTCACCAGTTTATTGCCCGCCACAAGGCTGGCCGGACGCACCACCACCCTGCCGTCCAGGGAGGCTCCTTCTTTCATCGTCACGCAAGCCCACAGGTAATTGTCTCCGGGCTCCAGCTCCATGTTCCCCTTCACAGAAATCTGGGGTCTCGTGGAACCGGCAAGCTTTACCGTGCCAAGAACCTGGGAAGAGTCTTTCGGAAACGGCTCTTCCCCATGATGAACGTGGGGCTCCTCTTCCCCCCGCATGACAGTCACGGATGCAATGTCGGAAAGCTTCGTCGTACCCGTAAAATCCAGATTGACGGCTGTCAGGAACTGAGGATTAAGGCAGCCGTCCGTCCGGACATTCAGGGAAAGAACAGGGTTGCACGGGATGCGCACCATCACCGGATAGGCGGAAGAGGCCATCTCCACCTGAGGATTCACCTTCATGGGAATACAGGGAACGATGAACAAATCGTCCAGCTTCATTCCCTTATTCTCCGGAGAAGTAAGCCTGAACAGCAGGGAACGCGTTCCGGCGGGAACACTGGCTTTTATCTTGGTATGAAACCCGCCCGTCCTGATATCCTTGCCGTCATAAATCTTCTTCTCTCCCTTCGGCCCTATGGCCACAATGGAAAATTCAAAAGGGGCCTGTCCGGTCCATCGCTCCGCCCAGGCAGACAACCGGACTTCTCTGGAAGGAATATCCTTCAAGTCCAGTTTCAACTCGGTATCCTGCCCGCCGAACATCCGCAGGGAAGATTTCCCGGATTTTCCTCCTCTCCCGATTTCCGCCACGCCGTCCCCGCAGGACATGGGACCGTATTTGGTGGGAAGAGACGTGAACCTGCCTTGTTTGGCCTGCTCAAAGCTTTCCGTACCAAGAGCAGCGGGAACAGACAGCCCCAAGGCGCACAAAAGGGCCATCCCCGTTAATGTATTCAAAGATAAACGCATCGTATTTATGGTGTGTTTCGCTGGATATATACGCCGCTCCTCAGGACAATCTTGCCCGGAGCAGCGCCATTTGCCGGTCCGTTTTCTAACACACGGCTTTCCGTTGCGTCCAGCCCCGCTTGAACGGCCTGAAGAAAGACCAGTCCTTATTTTCCCGTTTTTCCTTCGGAAAGAGCCGCCGGCTCCACGGAAATCACGGGGCGTTCAGGGAAAGAACTGGAATTCCGGTGCATATAGTAATGGGCCCAGTGAAGAACCACCTTGTCCCCCGGTTTGAGGGCGGATATCTTCTTCAAAACATCCGCGCCCTGCAGAAGGGGCTTGTGCGCCGGATTAACGTCCACCATCAGCTGCTCCTGCTTTTCATCGCCGTACTTGCCCGGCTTCCGGTAATCCAGATACTTGACGATCCGGAAAACGGCGAAATCCCTGGCGTGGTCACACTTGTCCGGACACAGGGAAGTAAGAAACATGCATTTCCGGTGAATCATTCCCGTAAACTCCGCTTCCGCCACATGATCCGACAACAATTCCCCTGAAGGCAGTTTCGCATCGCTTTGTTCATTTACCCTTTCCGGATCCGCAATGGGAGAATCTTCAGCCTGAACGCTCCAGAATCCCGCTAGGCCCAGACAGACGGCCAGAATGCTCTTTTTCATCTTTCTATCCCTAGCCGCCGCAAAAACACAAGTCAAGAAGAAAGAGCTTCTGCTGCGGACACTGACGGGGCATCACCACGAAAAAAACATCCTTTTATTTTTTCCATCAACAGGTTGGATAATTTCTGGACTCTTTCAGGTTTCCAGATTGACGCACCGCCGTCCTTATGAGAAATTGGCAAAAGCAATATGGATAACAACCGTACCTCTACCGTGCCGATCGCTCCCCAACGGTACCGGCTGCCGTTCTTCATGCTGGTCTCCTGTTTTGCGCTGTGGGGCCTCCTGAACAACATGACGGACAACCTGGTCCCAGCATTCAGCAAAATATTCATGATCAATGCTTCGGAATCCGCCGGGGTTCAAATTTCCTTTTATGGGGCATACGCGGTGCTTGCCATTTTCGCCTCCATCCTTCTGGAGGAATTTTCCTACAAGGCGGGCGTCCTCATCGGACTGGGGCTCTACATGATAGGAGCGCTGTGCTATATTCCCGCCGCCATCGGGCAAAGTTTCGATATCTATCTGGCAGCCATCTTCGTGCTGGCCGGAGGCCTCTCCATTTTGGAGACCACCTGCAACCCCTTCGTTCTCTCCATGGGGGCCCAGGAAACGAGTGTCCGCCGTCTGAACTTCGCCCAGGCCTTCAATCCCATAGGCTCCCTGACGGGTATTTTCCTAGCCAAATATTTCATTCTGGCGCACTTGAACGATGCGGACATGGACACCCGCAAAGCCATGGACCCGGAACAGCTGAACGCCATTGTCAGTGATGAACTCTTCTGGGTGTGCGTTCCTTATGTGGGCCTGGTAGCCATCGCCGCCGTGATCTGGTTTTTCTTCTGCCGTTACCAATCCGACGATAAAAACGTGCCCACCCGGGAAAACACGCAGCCCCTTTCCTCCAAACTAGGCCGTCTGGGCCTCTGCATCGCCCTGATTCTCATCCCCTTCCTGTTCCAGTACTATTCCTCTTTCGAATTCAGCATGGTGCAGCAAATCCTGATTATGATGATCGGTCCCATCGCCTTCCTGCTCATCATGCCGGACTACCGCTGCCAGCTTATGAAGCTGGTGAAGCTTCCGCGCTACTTCTGCGGCGTGGCTGCCCAGTTTTTCTATGTAGGCGTGCAGATCGCCGTGTGGACGTGGACGATTAAATACATCATGTCCGTCTTCCCCGGAATGCAGGAAGCGGCAGCCTCCAACTACTATATCTTTTCCATCATCCTGTTTATCGTCTGCCGCGCCATCACTACGGCCCTGATGAAAAAATTTAACCCGGCCAACATGATGTCCCTTTTCGCCCTCGCCGGCATTCTCTGCTGCCTGGGCACCATCTATCTGCCCAGGGAAATCTCCGTCTGGACGCTGGTCGGCATCTCCGGCTGCATGTCCCTGATGTTCCCCACTATTTACGGCATCGCCCTGCGCGGACTGGGGTCTGAAGTGAAACTGGGAGCGGCGGGCCTTATCATGGCCATTCTGGGCGGTGCAGTCATTACCCCGTACATGGGGTCCTGGATAGACAACACCACAGTAAAAAACCAGGTGGCCTATTTTGAATCCATCAACCGGCCCCTGATCGCGCAGGCGGAAGCGGCAGACGCCCGCAAATCCTTATCCGGAGCCATGCTGGCGCTGTACAGGATGTCTGAAGCCAACCCTGAGGACGGAGAAGAACAGGCCAGGGCCGCCGGCAAATTCCAGAAAAACCTGGCAACTTTCCTTTCCCTTCCCTCCCTGGAAGGGGCAGCTTTTGAGCAGGCGGCCCAATCCCTGCCCGGCTGTTCCTCCCTCAAGCCCGAGGAACTGGCCGTTTTCAAAGCCAATCTGGAACGCCTCCCCGCTCCTGCCGGAAGAGAACAGCAAATTCAGCAATTCTCCCTGATCCCCGCTCTCTCCTCGCTCTCCGGGAACCAGGCGGAAGTGCTGGACAACCTCATCGCCCGCCCCCTGGATATGAAGCAATTCCAGACGGCCCAGGAAAACTTTGTGGAAAAAGCGGTACGGTCATCCTTCTTTATTCCCATCATCTGCTTTGCCGTGGTACTAATCTACGGCTTCTTCTTCCGCAACACTCATCTGAAAAAAGAAGAAGAGCCTGCCCGGGCATGACCAGCTTCACATCACCTACGCAAAATATGAAAACAGCATTACCAACCATCGGAATCCGCCCCACGATTGACGGTCGCCGCCTCGGCGTTCGGGAATCCCTGGAAGATCAAACCATGAACATGGCTAGGGCGGCGGCGGCCCTCATTGAGGCCAACATCCGTCACGCCTCCGGCGAACCCGTTAAATGCGTAATCGCGGACACCTGTATCGGCGGCCCGGCGGAAGCCGCCGCCTGCGCGGACAAGTTCAAGGCCAACAACGTCGGCGTCTCCCTAGCCGTCACGCCCTGCTGGTGCTACGGCAGTGAAACATTTGACATGGATCCGTTCACTCCCAAGGCCATCTGGGGCTTCAACGGCACGGAACGGCCCGGCGCCGTGTACCTGGCCGCCGCGCTGGCCGGCCTGAACCAGAAAGGGTTCCCGGCTTTCTCCATCTATGGAAAAGACGTGCAGGACGCCACGGACACTTCCATTCCGGAAGACGTAGCTGAAAAAATCCTGCGCTTCTGCCGCGCCGGCCTCGCCGTAGCCACCCTCCGCGGAAAAGGCTATCTCTCCATCGGCGGCTGCTCCATGGGCATTGCCGGTTCCATCGTGGACCAGTCTTTCTGGGAAAATTACCTGGGCATCCGCGTACAGGCCGTGGACATGACGGAAGTGCGCCGCCGCATGGATCAGAAAATTTATGATGAAGCGGAATTCGACCTCGCCATGCAATGGGCGGACTCCGTCTTTAAATTCGCCGAGGACAAAAACCGCCCGGACCTGAAGCTGGACGAAGCCGGACGCCGCAAAACCTTCAGGGAAAGCGTGCTGATGGCCATGATCTTCCGCGATATGATGCAGGGCAATCCCAAACTCAAGAAAATCGACCGCGAAGAAGAATCCCTGGGTTACCAGGCCATTGCCGGCGGTTTCCAGGGCCAGCGCCACTGGACGGACTTTTACCCGAACGGAGACATTGCGGAAACCCTGCTTAACTCCACCTTTGACTGGAACGGCCCGCGCGCCCCGCTTCCCTTCGCCACGGAAAATGACTCTCTCAACGGCGCCTGCCTCCTCTTCGGCTATCTGCTGACCGGACAAGCCAACGTCTTCGCGGACGTTCGCACCTACTGGAGCCCGGAAGCCGTGAAGCGCGTCACGGGTTATACGCTGGAAGGCCATGCCAAGGACGGCATCATCCACCTCATCAATTCCGGCTCCGCCGCCCTGGACGGCTGCATGGCCTGCACGGACAAGGACGGACAGCCCGTCATGAAAAAACACTGGGACGTCACCCCGGACGATGCGAAAACCATGATGGAGCAAGCCGTCTGGTGCTCGGCCAACCGGGAATACTTCCGCGGCGGCGGCTACTCCGTCCATTACGTCACCAGGGGCGGCGCTCCCGTCACCATGATGCGCCTGAACATCGTCAAGGGGCTCGGCCCCGTTCTAATCGTGGCGGAAGGCTGGTCCGTGGAGCTGCCTGCCGAGGTGCACAAAACCCTGGACGAACGCACCGATCCGGGCTGGCCGACTACCTGGTTCGCCCCGCGCCTGACCGGCAAGGGAGCCTTTACGGACGTGTACAGCGTCATGGCCAACATGGGAGCCAACCACGGAGCCTTTACTTACGGCCACATCGGCGCGGACATCCTGACGATGGCCTCCATGTTGCGCATTCCCGTATACGCCCATAACATTCCGGATGACCAAATCTACCGCCCCTCCGCCTGGGGTCTCCACGGCACTGCGGACCCGGAAGGGGCTGATTTCCGCGCCTGCGCCAACTACGGCCCGCTGTACGGGAAATACTGAAAACGAAAGGCAACAGTTAATAGGTAATAGTTAACAGCTTCGGATAAAACATGGCAGAAAGACCCGTTTCCGCTAAAAGCTTTTCTTTCGCGGTCCGCATTATTCAATGATGCAGGCATTTGAAAAAGCAGGAGGCAAGCGGGAATTGCCCATCCAGCTCATACGTTCCGGTACGGGCATTGCCGCCAATTTATCCGAAGCTGTCTATGGAAGCAGCAGAAGGGATTTCTTTCCCAAAAACCGCATATCCTGAAGGAATGTTCCGAGACGCATACATGGCTTAAACTGCCGCATGCCGCCGGAAGCCTGACGAAAGAGGAAGTATTCCTTTATCGACCAGGACTGCACAGAAATCCTTAACATGCTCATTTCTATTAACAAAACAGCTCAACCGGATTCCTATTAACTTTTCACCGATTAACTCTTAACTCATGTACTCCCTTTGCTTGGACTGCGGCGCGACTAACGTGCGCGCCATGGTTGTGAATGAACAAGGCGTCATTGTGGGGAAAGCCGCACAGCCGAACGCCACGCTGCCCGGTGAGGAAAATCCCGAATTTCATATCTGGGACGCCGACCGGATTTTCAAACAGCTCTCCGAATGTGCCGTGAAAGCCCTGGAAGGCCTGGATGTCAAACAGGTGGTGGCCGCCACGGTTACCACCTTTGGCGTGGACGGGGCGCTTGTGGATGACGCCGGCAATCTGCTCTATCCAGTCATCTCCTGGAAATGCCCCCGCACGGCGGAGGTCATGAAAAACATCGGCAAATATATCCCGCAAGAGGAACTTAACCGTATCTCCGGCGTGGGGGCCTTTGCCTTCAATACCATTTACAAACTCATCTGGCTCAAGGAAAACCGCCCGGAACTTCTGGAAAAAGCCCATGCGTGGCTCTTCATCTCCAACCTGCTGGCGCACAGGCTCACCGGCATCATGGCGACAGACCGGACCATGGCAGGGACCTCCCAGCTCACGGATCTGGAAACGGGAGATTTTTCCGAACTTATTTTGAACCGCCTCGGCCTGAGACGCAGCCTCTTTCCTGCCATCGTGAATGCAGGGGAAACTATCGGCCACCTTACGCCGGAAGCGGCAGACGCGATGAATCTCCCGGCCCTGGAGGGCATTCCCGTCATTTCCGCCGGGCATGACACCCAGTTCGCCATTTTCGGATCCGGCGCGGAAAAGGACCAGCCCGTCCTTTCCTCCGGCACATGGGAAATCCTGATGGCGCGCTCCGCGCAGGCCACGCTGACCCGGGAAGATTATGAGGACGGCGCCACAGCGGAATTCGACGCGGAATCCGGCCTGCTCAACCCCGGGCTTCAATGGCTGGGCTCCGGCATTATCGAATGGGTGAAAGCAGCCTGCTTTCACGGGGAATCCTATGACGCCATGGACGCGGAAGCGGCCGCCGTCCCTCCCGGCTGCGACGGCGTAACCATGATTCCGGACTTCCTGGCCTCCGGAGACCGGAAAGGCTCCATCAACGGCCTGGTGCTGGGAAGAACACGCGGCCATATCTACCGCGCCGCCATGGAAGCGCTCACTTGGCGGCTGAAATCCCGTCTGCGCCGTTTGGAATCCGTGGGCGGGTTCAAAAGCGAATTCCTTATCCTGGTGGGCGGAGGCGCCAGAAACAGCGTCTGGACCCAGATGAGGGCGGACATTCTCCGGATTCCCGTAAAAGTCTCTGAAGTTTCAGAAAGTACGGTATTGGGAGCATCCATGTTTGCCTTTGCGGGCGCCGGGGTGTACTCTACGCCGGAGCAGGCCCGGGACGCCTTCGGCATTACCTACCGGACATACATGCCGGGTTCCCAGGAAGCCGCCTACGAAAATCTCAATCAATAACACGCTATTACATCTCAATATGTCAGAAGACTGGTCAATCTCCCCCCCCCTTCCGGACAAAGTGTTCCCATGGGAAAAATACAACCCCGTCACGCGGGAGGAAGTGAATGAATTCTTCCATTCCCCGGAAATTCTGGTTATCAAGGAACGCATGTGCGACATAGGGCGCCGCCTGTGGAACCGGGAATATGTGGACGGCAACGGGGGCAATATCTCCGTGCGCGTGGCCCAGAATCTGCTGCTCTGCTCCCCCACCCTGTGCTCCAAAGGCTTCATGACTGTGGAAGATATCTGCATGGTGGACATGGACGCGCGCCAGAAGGCGGGCATACGCCCCTCCACCAGCGAGGTGAAAACGCACATTGCCATGATGAAATCCGTGGGAGTCAATGCCTGCATTCATGCCCACCCCCCGCACTGCAATGCTTTCCTGTTTGCCGGACAGGTTCCCCCCTCCGGAATTAATCCGGAAGCGGATATCTTCCTGGGACATATCCCGCTGGCCCCTTACGGAACGCCCGGTTCTCTGGAAACGGCCCGGGCTGTAGCGGAAGCAGCCAAACAGTCCACCGTCGTTTTCATGGAAAACCACGGAGTCATTACCGGAGCACGTGACGTGGAAGAAGCGGAATGGTTCATGGAAAATGCGGACGCCTACTGCCGCATGGTGCTAATGGCCGGCCTTCACAAAGCGCCTTTGAACCAGGTGGGGCCGGAAGGCGTGGCGGACTTCCTCGCTATTCGCAAATCCATCGGCTACGCCGTGCCGGACAATCAGCCCCTGTACAATACGGAAACCTACGCCGGGTACAGGCTGGGCAAATCCGGCAAATAACGCATTCACCGTTTTTCAAAGGGGCGCCGGCATCTGTAAGGCGCCCCTTTTCCCCCAGCTTTCTCCCTGCCCCGTTCTTTCCCGCGGCCCGCGCACACGGATAAAATCCGGTTCCCGGCCTTTTTGATGGGCGTTTATCCGTCTCCCTTACCACCTGCCTTACACAAGGGTTCTTCATGCCCGCATCCATTGATTCCCGTGATCTCCGGTGAAAAGGGAAATACAAAATTTCAACAAAAATTCATTCTCCGAATTTCCCCGGAAGGGAACGTACCCCCAAGTTGCCCGGAAACAACATTGGAATGCAATATTCTTCCATAAAAAGAATAAATAATTAAGGATAAAACGGTTCCAGATAATCTTCAAAGGTTTTCATGGCGCCGGGGAAAAGGGCTGCTGACAGCGGATTTTTAATCCGCTGTCAATCCTATTAATTTGATAGGAATTAATTTTTTCATATCGTTTTGGCAGATATTTCGGGAAAAATGATAAGAATATATTGACCATGAATATATAACAGCGCAACCTTAACTAAGGGGTAAAACGGACGGCTGCGCTTTTCCGGGTCACAAGACGCCGGCCTTCTCCAGAAAATCATATTCCAGGGAAATTAGAATATTTTCTAATATACTCATTGTTAAAACGTTATTTTAACAGCGGATTAAAAATCCTCCTATGATGCGGCGTCCTCATATTAATGATAATTATTATGAAAATTACTATTCCATTAACATTACGCCGTTTTCTCCTGACACACTTCCTTGTTGCCGTAACACTGGCTTCCGCCGCTACCGCGGCGGAATTCGTGGTGGATGCCTCCCAGACAACCAACAAGGACCGGAACGTATACGCCACGCTTCAGGAACTGGCCGTTTCCGGGACTCTGTCTTCTGGAGACACCGTCATTCTGCACAATGACGATGCTACCCTGAAAACCAGCCTGCCGGCCGCCGTCAATTTTCGTTCCAATGATTCGGGAACTTTCCGCACCATCAACCTTTCCGGGCTGGGCCTTGACAAGCAACTGTATGCTCCCGCAAAACTGCAAGGCAACGTGATTCTGGAAATGGATTCCATCATCTGGAGCAATTTCAGCAAGCCCCTCATTAATTCTGATTTAGAGGCTTCTTCCATAAAAATAACGGGGCCGGTCCAGTTTACCCAGTGCGATGATGGAAACCAAGTAGTAGTTACTGACTCTCCCATGACGTTTGGAGACGGGGTCGTTTTCCACAACAATGTTCGTGCTAAAGGCATGGACGGGAGCTCTAACCTGAACGGTGGATTGATTATGAATATCGGCAAACGCATGACCATAGGGAACGGAGCAATCTTCTCCGGCAATGTGGTTTTATCCACTGCCGGTGATGATCTGTATGCTGGATTGATTTATAACAACGGCGGGAAAGTGACCATAGGGGACAACGCTGCCTTTTTCGATAATTCGTCCAGAATCGCCAGCTATCGTGGAAGCCATATCTATGGCGGGTCCATTTACAGCTACGGCGGAACAGTCACTCTTGGAAGCAATGCCGTTTTCGCCAGAAATCAAGTTATTAATTCATCACAGAGCGCTTTTGGAGGAGCAATTACTTCCGCCGGCTCCCATCTTATCTTCCAAGACGGGGCAACATTCATGAACAACTATGCCACAACATCAGGAGGAGCTATTCACGTTTCCTCAAGCGCTAACCTTTCCCTCCATGCTCTGACGAAAGACGTGCTCTTCAGCGGCAACATGACCGGGGGAGTCTTCGACGGGAATGCATTCTCTCTGGATACGTTGCGAAACGGCATCGCCAATGCCATTCACATAAACGACGGCAATACCGTGCTGACGCTTGCCGCGGCGCAGGGGCGTGAAATCCGCTTCAACGACCCGATTACCAGCCGGAATGAACACTCCGACCGTCCACTTACTCTCACGCTCAACCGTTACACGGATGAGGAAGGGAAGGTTCACGACACAAACGGAACCATCATCTTCAGCGGAGAACTCTACCAGGGGGATGAAGCCCACCTCGCCGCCAGCCGGTACAACAACTTCGTGGCCGACACCACCCTCTATGGCGGCGCCCTCCTGCTGAGCGGCAACGCCGTCTTCGGCAGGAATCTTGAAGACATGCGGCAACTGAGCAATAACTCTTCTTCCCTGACGGTGCGGCAGGGCACGCTGGAAATCACCGGAGGAAGCACGGCCAACGCCACCTCCTTCTCCCTCTCCGGCAGGGACGCCGTGCTGCGCCCCGGTGACAGCGCCTTCATCAACGCCAACACCGCCGACTTC